>Ga0082212_10000004_pt1 | contig 460018 bp, 366 predicted proteins | sample TergutNt197P3_FD_71548 | JGI IMG/M metagenome (GOLD analysis project Ga0082212, IMG submission 71548) | Neocapritermes taracua P3 segment gut microbial communities from Petit-Saut dam, French Guiana - Nt197 P3 | ecosystem: Host-associated > Arthropoda: Insects > Digestive system > Gut ... | reverse complement strand
GGACCGAAGAGCTGCCTCGCCCCCTCCTGTGGCTCGCCCTTCGGGCGGGGTCGCATTCGCTCCCCCGTCCAATTCCGCTCTCCTGCGGAATTGTCAGCCCGCCCTCGCAAAAACTTGCTTTCCTCGTCTGACCCCAAACTGAGGCACTACCCGGCATTGCCAAACGAAATATTCTTTGCTATATACCAAAGTGGTATAACAAAAACTCACCACGTTTTATGGAAGGAGTAAGAAATGGTCTGGAATAACAACACTGCGACGCTGCCCAGATCCGAAAGCCGGGTCGAGGTCATGAACGCTTTCATGCGTTCCATTTATAACTGGATGACCCTGGGGCTGGGCCTCACCGCGGTCATCTCCTGCGCCATTACCTATACATCTCTCGGGCCCGCGCTCTATCAGTCCGGCGGGCAGATGCTCTACTGGGGAACAGCCATCGGCGCCTTTGTCATCGCACTTTATCTGCAAGCGCGAATTCAGAAACTTTCCGCCTCGGCGGCGGCGGGTTTCTTTGTGCTGTACAGCGCATTGAACGGCATCTGGCTGTCCTATGTGCTGGCGATTTATACGCCCGGCTCCGTTGCCTCCGCCTTTGTCGCCACCGCGGGCATGTTCGGCGCCATGAGCCTTTACGGCCTGTTCACCAAAAAGGATCTGACCTCCTGGGGCAGCTTCCTGTTCATGGGTCTTATCGGCATCATCATTGCCATGCTTGTGAACCTGTTCCTGCAATCCAACATGATGACCACGGTCATCAGCGTTATCGGCGTGTTCATTTTCTGCGGTCTCACCGCGTATGACACCCAGCTCTTCCGGGAAATGGGCGAGAACATTCCGCAGAACGATGCCACGGCCGTGCGCCGGGGCGTGGTTATCGGCGCGCTCCACTTGTATCTCAATTTCCTGAACTTGTTCCTGATGCTGCTGCGTCTTATGGGCAACAGAAACTAGAAGACTGTCTCCAACAGCTCTTTTGCGCAGTGCCTCATTGTCTTCAGACAATGAGGCACTGCTCTTTTTGCCGCCCTGTGAAACAGCCCCTATGTCATAATTTTCGATTTGGTATTGACCGGCTTTGCCATAAGCGATACTTAAAAAAGATTCTCACGTTTTACGTGCCCACCAACCTTAAATACCTTAAGGGAGAACGCTATGAAAGGTTACGCAATGCTTGGCATCGGAAAAACCGGCTGGATCGAAAAAGAAAAGCCGAAATGTGGTCCTCTGGATGCCATCGTATCTCCACTGGCGCTTGCTCCTTGCACCTCCGATGTACACACGGTATGGGAAGGCGCTGTCGGCGAACGCAGCGACATGATTCTCGGCCATGAAGGTGTTGGGCAAGTAGTTGAAGTCGGCTCTATGGTCAAAGATTTCAAGCCGGGCGATAAAGTCATCATCCCCGCCATCACTCCGGACTGGAATTCTCTGGAAGCGCAAGCCGGATTCAGCATGCATTCCGGTGGAGCTCTGGGCGGCTGGAAATTTTCCAATATCAAAGACGGCCTGTTTGGGGAATTCTTCCACGTCAATGACGCGGACGGAAACATGGCCCTGCTCCCCAAAGGGATGGATCCGGCTACTGCGACCATGCTGAGCGATATGATGCCGACGGGCCTCCACGGGGCGGAACTGGCCGATGTCCAGTTCGGCGATGTCGTGGCCGTTATCGGCATCGGCCCGGTCGGACTGATGGCTGTTGCCGGAACCGCCCTGCGCGGCGCGTCCAGAATATACGCTGTCGGCTCCCGCCAGAACTGCATTGACGTGGCAAAAAAATACGGCGCCACGGATATCGTCAACTACAAAGAGGGCGATATTGTTGATCAAATTATGGAAGCCACCAAGCGCAAAGGCGTGGATAAAGTGATCATTGCCGGCGGAGATGTGGACACCTTTATCCAGGCCGTCACCATCCTCAAGCCGGGCGGACGCATCGGCAACGTGAACTACCTCGGCAGCGGCGAATTCGTGAAGATCCCCCGCGAGCAGTGGGGGGTGGGCATGGGCCACAAGCTCATCGTCGGCGGCCTGATGCCCGGCGGCCGCCTGCGCATGGAAAAGCTGGCCCGCATGGTGGAAGTCGGCCGTATTGATCCTTCCCTGATGATCACCCACCGCTTTGAAGGACTCGACAAGGTTGAGCCTGCCCTTGACCTGATGCACAACAAACCCAAAGACCTCATTAAACCTGTGGTTATTATTTAAGGGCAATTCCGGGTAGTGCCTCAAGCTTGGGGCACTACCCGGCCGTCCTTTTTCCAGGACATAACCGCATGACGCCGCATTCTCTCTATGAGACCCTGGGACCGCTGCTCAAGCCTTTCGGCTTGCCCTATGCCGGAGTCATGAGCGTGCGGCGGATACTTTATGCGGGCGGGCGGCTACCGTCGTATCGGCCCGCCTGCCCTGTTGTTTCCGTGGGCAACATCGCCTGGGGCGGCAGCGGAAAAACGCCGCTTACCGCCTGGCTGCTCGCCTTTGCCCGAACCGAGTCCTTAAAGGCGGCGGTCTTGAGCCGGGGCTACAAGGCCCGTCCGGGCACGGCTCCGCTGCATGTCCGGCCCGGCGTTCCGGCCCAGGCGGCCGGTGACGAACCTCTGATGCTGGCCCACGCCTTTCCCGAGGCTGAGATCGTTACTTTTCCCAACCGCGCGGAAGCCGCCCGCTATGCCGAGGCCTGCTTCAACCCGGATCTGATCCTGTTGGATGACGGCATGCAGCATTTGGCGGTGCGCAGGGACATCAACATCGTGCTCCTGCGCCCGGAGGATCTGGAGGCGGACTGGGACCGGGTTATTCCCACCGGGCCCTGGAGGGAGGGCCTTTCCGCCCTGGCTTCAGCCTCGGCTTTCGTGCTCAAGGCCGAAGCCGAAGAACTCACCCGCCTGGAAGGCCTGGCCTGGCAGCGTCTGGAGAACTTTGACCGGCCGCTGTTCAGCTTCCGCATGGCTCCCACGGGCCTGCGCCCGTTATTTTCGCCGGAACAGGGCAAAAACCTCGATCCGGAGGAATACCGCGACCGGCCCTATGCGCTGATCAGCGGGGTAGGCAACCCCGCGGGTGTGGAAACGACCGCCGCGCGCTTGTTGGGGCGGCCGCCGGTGCGCCACTTTGACTTTGCGGATCACCACCCCTATTCCGAAACCGATGTGCAAGCCGTGCGCAGAATGCTGCCCGCGCCTTTGCCCGTGGTTTGCACGGCCAAGGACGCGGTTAAGCTGGCTTCCTTCCGGGAGGCCTGGGACAGCGCGCCAGTCTGGGTGCTGGAGACCGAAGCGGAATTCGGACCCTCGGTTTTCACGGATGAAAGCTTTTCTTCCTGGTTCACGCGCAGTCTGCGGGAAGTGGTGACCGCAAAATCCATGCTGTCGGGCGGACATCCATCATGGCGAAAAAGCTGAAGAAAAACGACGGGGAAAGCGAACACGGCGCCACGCCCGCCACGGAAACAGACTATAAGGATAGCCAAGCCTTGTCCGTTCTCCTGCGCGATACGCTGCGCAAGGTGAACCGTCCCTTGCGCATGGACGAACTCTTGCGCATTACTCATCTGCCGCGCAAAGCCAAAAAGCGGGTGGAAAACGCCCTGTATGAGTTGCAGGAGCAAGGCCGGGCCGTGCGCGCAAGCGGCGGCTGGGCTGCGCCCGCGCGGACCAGACATGTCGAGGGCGTGCTGGCCGTGCTGCCTTCGGGCATAGGCTTTGTCAGTCCCAAGCACGGCGGAGCGGACATCTATATTCATCCCGCGAACATGAATGACGCCTGGCATGGAGACAGCGTGGAAGCGCTGCTGCTGCCCGGCAAGCGGGGACCGCATGTGGAGGGCCGGGTGAGCAGGGTGCTGCACCGGGCCCAGACCGAACTGCCCGCCCATGCCCTGCGGCGGCAGAAACACGGGCAATGGATGTGCGCCCCGGCCAATCCGCGCCTGCAAGCCCTGTTTATTGCCGACGTAAGCAAGCTGGACAAACCGGTTGCCGAAGGAAACCTGCTGCTCCTGCGTCCGGGCGAGAAAGCCGGTCCCAACCTCTGGGAAGCCGAGGCCACGGTCAATCTGGAGCATGAGGAAAGCCCGCAGGCCCAGGAGCGCATCACCAAGAGCAACAACGCTATTCCCGGCCCTTTTCCGGCCGAAGTGCTGCACGCGCTGCGGGATCTTCCCGGCGATCCGCGGGAGCAGGACTTCGCGGACAGGCGGGATGCGCGTGACGTCGATTTTGTGACCATTGACGGGCGCGCGGCCCGCGACTTTGACGACGCCATCCATGTAAGGGCGCTACCGGGCTTTGCCCGGTGCGAACTTGGGGGGAACGGGGGGCAGAGCCCCCCGGTATGGGAACAGACGCAAAAAGACGGTTTTCGGCTGCGTGTGGCCATTGCCGACGTGTCGCATTACGTGCGCCCGGATACCCCGCTGGATGCCGAAGCCCGGCAACGGGGCAACTCCTATTATTTTCCCCTGTCCGTGGAGCCCATGTTGCCGGAAGCGTTGTCCAACGGCCTGTGCAGCCTGAAGCCCGATGTGCCGCGTCTGGCCGTGGTGGCGGACATGCGCTTTTCCGCCTCAGGAGTGCGCCGGAACGCGGAGTTTTACCCGGCGGTGATACAAAGCCGCGCCCGCCTTACCTACGGGCAGGTGCAGCGCGGCCTGTTGCTCTGCGAAAAGGAAGAAGCGCAAAACCTGGCCCCGGTCCTGCCCATGCTGCGCGAGGCGGAAACCCTGGCCCGCGCCCTTCTGGAGCGGCGGCAGGAACGGGGAACGCTTGATTTTGATCTGCCGGAGGTGGCGTACCTGTTCAACGAGCAGGGGGAACTTTCCGGCCTGGCCGCGCGCGAGCGGCATTTCGGACACCGGATGATCGAAGAATTCATGATCGCGGCCAACGAGGCCGTGGCCGAATTTCTGCAAGCGCGGGAAATACCCGCCCTGTACCGCGTGCACCAGCCGCCGGATCCGGACAAGCTGGCCGTGCTGGCCGATTTTCTGGCCCGCAGCGGTCTTGACGCGGACCAAGGTAAGCCGGGCGGCCGCAAGGGTCGCTCCAAGACCACGCTCAGCGGCCGGGATTTGCGCCGCATTCTGGAGCAAAGCCGGAACACGCCCGGAGAATACGTCATTACCCGGCTGGTTTTGCGCAGTATGATGCAGGCCCGCTATCAGCCGGAAAACGAAGGCCATTTCGGTCTGGCTTCGGAGTGTTACTGCCACTTTACTTCACCCATCAGGCGCTATGCGGATCTCGTGGTGCACCGCGCGCTCAAACGCGCCCTCGGTCTGCCTGTTCCCACAGGAGAAAAAAACCTGTCCCAGGCCCGGCTGGAAGCCGTGGCCGAGCACATCAACGCCACGGAACGGACCGCCACCGAGGCTGAACGGGAAATCCACAAGCGGCTCAGCTTGCTTTTCCTGCGCGGCCGGGAAGGAGAGAGCTTTGACGCCGTGATATCCGGGGTGACGGATTTCGGCCTTTTTGTGGAACTGCCGGAGTTTCTGTGCGAAGGGCTAGTTCGTCTGGCCTCGCTGGAGGATGACTATTACGACTATGTGGAAGAGCGCCAGGAGATCAGGGGCAGACGAACCGGCCGGACCTTCAGACTGGGGCGGGCCTTGCGCGTTACCCTGACCGATGTGAATCCGGGCAGACTGGAGTTGAATTTTGTGCTGGAAGGGAGCGTTGACGCTGCCCCCGGCAAGGACGGCGCCAGGACGCGCCGCTTGCGCGACGGCATCAGGCTTGCCGGGGGATCGCCCAAAGCCGCGCCTTCCTCGTCTGACGGCAAACGGCGACGCTCCCCAAACGTCCGGAAAAAAGCCGGCAAAACCGGCGGGCAACGGGCAAAAAAGCGGTAGCCGGGCACAGGAGATTGTATGCGCGTTGACGTGGCCATGAACATCTTTGCCAAGCCGTATCAGACGGCCCTGTCTCTGCTTTCCCTGCTCCAGTTTTCCGACCGGCACATTGACCGCATCTATCTCCAGTTTGAGCCGCAGGGGTCCATGTTTGATCCCGCGCCTCCCTATGCCATTGCCGAATATCTCGGCGACCGGGTCGTGAACTATCAGCCCGAATCCTGGCTGCGCCGCGACGCGGCGGACCCGGCCCGGATCAATGACCGGGAATACAGGCTGAGTGTGCGCTATGAATATGGCTTTGAACAGACGGACAAACGCTATCTTTTCGTGCTGCACAACGACGTGCTGATCAAGCGCGATATTGTGGGAGCCATGCTGGACAGCATAGGCGACGCTTTTGCCGTGGGCCAGATCGGACAGTGCTGGAACTGTCCGGCCAGTAACGCGGAACTGGCGCGGGACAGTGGTTGCGCTTTTGCCTGCTCCCCGGAACGCTACCGGGACTTCAGGCCCGACTATGAGGGTCTGAAGCGCCTGTACGCCCTGGCGGTGGAACGCGGAATATTTGTGCGCCCCTACTGGGAAGGCTGGGAAACGCACTATGCCTCAAACGCGTGGCCGTTGCCGGAATGCCGGGTCAACGAGTGGGGCTGTCTGGTGAATGTGGAGATGACCCGGCCTCTGGTGTGGCCCCAGGGAGACATACTGCCTTTTGGCGGCTATGAGCCGTGCGGCAAAGTCTGTCTGGATATCGGCGTGGCCTGGTTCCGCGAACTGCACCGGCGGGGGCTCTATGCGCGCCACATGGATATCCGGCCCTATCTCACGCACTGGGTCGGCACCGGAAAAAAGACTGAACGCAAGTATACCCAGGCTGAGAACAACGCCCGCCACATTCTGGAAAAGCACTTCATGCCCTTTGTGACCTGGTGCAAAGCGCGCGGGAACGGCCTATTCGCCCGGTAGTGCCTCAGTTTGGCGTGATACTGCGTCAGGCTGCGTTTTTGTTCGGGGGGCAGGGCCGAAGAGCCCAGCCCACCCTCGCAAAAACTTGCCTTCCTTGTCTGACGCCAAACTGAGGCACTACCCGCCGGTCAATAGGGCTTCACTTTTTATCTGTTTTCCTATTGCTGTTTCTCTCCCATGTGCTACACTGAGGAAAAGCAGGAGTGTCCCGTTATCCGCTGTTCGCGCTTCTCCCCTTCTCCGACCACTTGAAGGAAACCGGCGACGGCATGCGGGAGCACATTCCTCTTGTCCCAAGGAGCATTACCATGAAGAAGTTGCTGATAATCCTAAGTATGACTCTTTTTGCCGCCTCCGCCGCCTTTGCCGCTTCGGCTGTTGACGGGGAGGCTCTATTCAAGGGAGTCTGCGCCGCCTGCCACGGCCTTGACGGCAGCAAATCCGCCGGGGGCACAACGCCCTTGAATGAGCTGGATAAGGATACCATCCTCAAACGCCTGCAGGGCTATGCCGACGGCACCTTTGGCGGTGAGCACAAGGCCATCATGCAGAACATGGCCAAAAAGCATACCCACGAAGAGCTGATGGCCGCCGGTACATTTGCGGCCACGTTGAAGCGCGGCAAATAACACCCACCCGCCATACAAAAACCACACAGAACCGCCGCGCTGGAGAAAAGCGCGGCGGTATTTCTTTTCCTTGTCATCAAGCCGACGCTTTTGCCGGGAAAAGCGCGGTCTTTTTTAATATCCAGCTAATTTTCATTACACTATTTTCTGTGGCCCTGAATTTGCATTCTCCCGTTCCAGATGGCATCCGGCTGCTTTTCGTTGCCGCGCCGAAAGGGAGAACATAATGCAAGACTCCATGTATACCGCACTGTTCGGGGCATTGAGCAACGAACATCGCATGAACAGCATCGCCAATAATCTGGCGAATGTGAACACCACGGGCTACAAGCGCGATCTCTTGTCTTTTCGCGACACCTTCATGCGGTACGCGCATGACGAGATTATGGAAGCCCAGGCGCACCTGAAGTCGGAAAAGCTGTTTCCCGAGCCGCACCATGTGGCGCGGCCCCGTCTGGCCTATTCCAAAACAGACTTTGAGCAGGGATCCCTGAAAATTACCGGCGCGCCTTTTGACGTTGCCGTCAACGGCAAGGGCTTTTTCAAAGTGCGCACGGAACAGGGCGATTTTTACAGCCGTAACGGCCATTTCCGCCTCACGGGCGAAGGGCAGTTGATCACGGAACAGGGCTTTGCCGTGCTGAGTGACGGCGGAGAAATCATTCTTCCGCCCGGCGTCAAAAATTTCACCATTGCCGAGAACGGGGACATTTATGGCGACGGCGCCCTGATGGGCCAGATCGGTCTGGTGGATGTTGACAGGCCGCTGGACCTGGAAAAGTTGGGCGGCAATATGTACCGCCCCAGAACTGGCACGGAAGTTGAAGAGATAGCTGCCACAGGCACCGTGGTTCAAGGCTTTCTTGAAACCTCCAATGTGGACGCGGTGTATGAAATGGTCAATATGATCGAGGCCCAGCGCCAGTTTGAAGCCTATGCCAAGGTCATGCAGACCACCGAAGCCATTGATAAAGAAACGACTACGAAAGTAGGCAGAGGACGCGGATAATGGACAGCGCACACGTTTTTGAACCGAATTTTCATATCATCTCTTCCGGACAACACCACATACCCGGAAAAAATATCCCGGACACGGCGGCCCGGATGCTTTTCGGCCTGCTGGAGCGGCTGTATCTCTGCCACGCTCCGCGCATTCTCAGCGCCTACTGCCTGACCGAAAAACCGGACATGGGCCGGTATGAAGCTTAAGGAGAACAACTAATATGATGCGCTCTCTCTGGACCGCGGCCACAGGCATGGTGGCCCAGCAATTGAATATCGACGTTATTTCCCACAACCTGGCCAACGTGAACACCACGGGCTTCAAAAAAGGCCGGGCCGAGTTTGAGGATCTGATTTACCAGAACCTGCGCATAGCAGGCACCGTGACCGGCGCCGACGGCGCGCAGACCATCCCGACAGGCATCCAGGTCGGTCTTGGCGTGCGCCCCACCACCGTGCACAAGTTCTTCTCGCAAGGGGACTACCAGAACACCAGCAACCCCCTGGATCTGGCCATTGAAGGCGATGGTTTCTTCCAGGTCATGGTCAATGGAGAAGAAGCCTACACCCGGGCCGGAGCCTTCAAGCTCAACCAGGACGGCACTCTGGTCACGGCCAACGGCTACGTGTTGCAGCCCGAATTCACCGTGCCCATTGAAACCAAAAACATCGTGGTCACGGAAAACGGACATATCGCGGCCCTGGACGCCTCCGGCAATGAACTGGCCGCCGCGGACATCCCCCTGTACACCTTCATCAACCCGGCAGGACTCGAGGCCAAGGGACGCAATCTTTACAACACGACCCCCGCTTCCGGCGACGCCACTGAAGGCGTTCCCGGCGAAGCCAATGTGGGCACCATTGCCCAGGGTTTTCTGGAAATGTCCAACGTGGAAGTGGTGGACGAAATGGTCAACATGATCGTGGGGCAGCGGGCCTATGAAATGAACTCCAAGGCGATCCAGACCTCTGACTCCATGCTCCAGATCGCCGTGCAGCTCAAGCGTTCGTAAGGCCTGACGCTATTCAGAGGATGACAGACATGTTCAGCACTCGTTCCCCATTCCATTTCGTATCAGTGTTCGCACTGCTGTGCCTTTGCGTCGCCTGGGCGGCCGCTCCGGCGCGGGCCGCGGTCGAAGGGGCGGAAGAGATCGATTTGAACGAACCCTGGCGCATCCGCTTTCTGGAAGCGGCTGTCGTGCAGGGTGATACCGTGCGTCTGGGCGAAGTGGCCGTGCCGATCGGGAATATGCCCGCCGAAACCTGGGAAGAACTGGCCAAACGCGAACTGTGGCCCTCCCCGCCTGAAGGCAAGGCCATGAACATGACCCGGCCGAAATTGCAGGAAGCGGTCATGCGCAGCATGAAGGACCTCGCGCCCTATACCCTGTTCCCCGGCTCCCTGGCTTTGCAGCGGGGCGGCGTGCTGATCGGCAAGGAAGCCATTCAGCATATGGTGCAGAGCGAGCTTGCGCCTTACCTGGCCAGCCTGCCCGGAGAAACGGCGCTGACAGATTTTCGTCTTCCCCAGTATGTGTTCATGGCGCATGCCGGTCAGCAGCTTGTCCTCGAGCCGCTCAAAAAAATGACGCCCGGCCGCCTGAGCCTGCGCCTGCTGGTGCGGGAAATGGACGGAAGCATCAAACAGAAGCTCACCGGCTCCGTGTTCGCGGACTGCTGGGCCGAGGTGCCCAGTTCCACAGTGATCCTGAACCGGGACGACCTTCTGGATCACACCAAAGTCACCTTTAAGCGCATAAATCTCGCCACCTTGCGCGGCGAAACCTGGGACGGGCGCGGCGGGCCCTGGCGCGTCACCCGGCCCATCGGTGTGGACCAGGTTATTTATAAAACGGATGTGGCGCCCATACCCACGGTACGTAAGGGCAGTATCGTGACGCTGCTCTATGAAGGACCCACCGTGCGCCTGACAACCCAGGCCGAAGCCCTGGCCGACGGTTCAGCGGGAGAAACCATAGCCCTGCGCAACGTGCAGAGCCGCAGGGAAGTCTACGGCCTGATCCGCGATGCGACAACAGTAACCATAACAGCCGTGCCCTGAACCGGCCGGCGTCATATCGAGAACAATTATGAACGCACACACCGGTAAGAGTCTTTTCTCCTTACGATATTCGCTGCCGGCGGCCCTGGCTCTGAGCATACTCATCAGCGGCTGCGCCGCGCAGGACAGGAGCATGGCCCCTACCCTGCCCATGACGCCGCCCCCGCAGTACACGGAGCCGGAACAGCGCTACACCAATCCCGGTTCCCTGTTCAGCGCCGCTGAAAACACTGAACTCTACGCGGACAACCGGGCCCGCCGGGTCGGCGATATCGTGCTGATCAAAGTGGTGGAAAACGCCAAGTCCAAGTCCAAAGCCGATACCACGGCGGACAGGGAAACCACTTCTTCCTTGGGCGTTACCGCGGCATTTAACAGAAAAACAATGGGCTTGTATCCCGGCGCGGGCGGCGTGCTTTCCGGCCCGGTCGGAGTGGATCCCATATTGTCCACGGCATCAAGCTCGGGCCTGAGCGCCAAGGGCGAGACAAAGCGGGAAAACTACGTCACCGCGACCATTGGCGCGCGCGTGCTCAACGTGCTGCCCGGCGGCGTACTCCAGGTGCAGGGCGCCAGAGCCGTGCGCGTGAATGAGGAAACCCAGTACATGGTGGTCAGCGGACTCGTGCGCTCGCAGGATGTGGGCGCGGATAACTCCGTGGAATCCACGCAACTGGCTGATTCCAAAATCGAATACTACGGCGAAGGCGTGCTGGCCGACAAGCAGAAGCAAGGCTGGCTGACGCGGTTGCTGGATAACGTCTGGCCGTTCTAGACTAAGGCTTTGGAGGGGCTCTGCCCCTCCAAACCTCCCCGCCAGGGCCTAGCCGGCCCTGGACCCGGCATCCTGAAAACGGCTTACCTCTGGCAGCAACCGCAAAACACTGTGCCGCGCCCGGCTATGCGGGCGCTTTGCAGTGTTTGCCCGCAGTGTTGACAGGGCTGTCCCTTGCGGCCGTATACGGCAAAGGAATTCTGAAAAGCCCCGGCCTTGCCGTTGGCGTCCCGGTAGTCGCGGATGGAACTGCCGCATTCGCGGATGGACAGGTGCAGAATATCCCGCAGATCAGCCGCGAGCTTTCGCAAACGCGCCTCGTCGAGAGAACACGCCTTGGCATCCGGACGGATGCCCGCCCGGAACAGGGCTTCATCAGCATAAATATTGCCTACCCCGGCGACCGCACTCTGGTCCAGCAACGCGGCCTTGATTGCCCCGCGCCGGTTTTTGAAAGCGGCAACGAAATATCCGGCCAGATCCTCTGCCGTGCCTTCCAGCGGTTCCGGACCGAGCCCGGCCCAAAAGGACCAGTCGTTCAAATCCTCGGGCCGCATGACCCGGCAAAAGCCGAAGGTGCGCATATCATCAAAGAACAGACGCCCCGCCGGGCCGCCCGCATCCTCCAGATCAAAAATAATCCGGGTGTGCTTCAAAGGCGGCGTTCCCGCCGGATGGACAAAAAAACTGCCGGTCATTTTCAGATGAAAAGCAAGAATAAGGGAGGCACCGGCAGGATTCTTTCCGGCAGGCGTGAGCGAGAGCAGCAACAGCTTGGCCCGGCGGTATACCCGGTCAATACTGCTGCCCGCAAGCAGGGGAAAAAGCTCCGCCTTGTCCTGTAAGGATTTGGACAACAACACGTTGACCGTGGCAATGCGTTTGCCTTGCACCTGCGGGGCAAGGGTGCGGACCACGGTTTCCACTTCGGGTAACTCAGGCATGGTGTATAAAGGGGTTAAAGATTGCGCGCGGAGCAAAAAATGCTTGCATATTACGGGAACATCGGCTAAATGTTCCTCTCGCAACTCGCCGGGGTAGCTCAGTTGGTAGAGCAGAGGACTGAAAATCCTCGTGTGGGCGGTTCAATCCCGTCCCCCGGCACCATCGAATTTACGGATTCATCCGAAGAAGGCCGGAATCACTGAAAAATCAGTGTTCCGGCTTCTTCTTTTGTCCGGGATAGAAACGGTATAGCTCTCGCTCAAAAAACAAAAATATACCGTCAACGAAGAATGCTGTCATGTCCCTTTCAGATACCACAGTGCATGATGCAAAGGCAACGGGCAGCCCGCAGAAGCTCGCCGACAGCGGCTGACGGTATCGACCCTTCCAGGCAGAAGAAGATCAACAAGCGTATCCTTATCGAAGAAGAAGGGCACAACCGGAACACATTCCGGCTTGTTGCTCTCGACTGGTACGACACCTATGCGCCCGACCTTATTTTTCTGTGTAAACCTTTCCCCTGCCTGTCAGTATCCACACAGGATTGTAATATGTTCACTTTTCCAGCAAGAGAGACAGCCATTTTATCGGAAAAATATTTCGGCGCTGTACATCGGAAATCAGCGCTTGCCTTACACCCAGCCACCTTGCAAGCTCCACCTGTGCTTTTGTACCTGTAGCTACCTTGAAACGAGCCAGCACGGCATCAGCGGTTATTCCCTCATATTCTTCTTGCCCAAGTATATAATAGCCTTCTAGCTCACAGTATTTTATTTGCATAATGTTCTTCCCCATAGGATGCTTTTCTTCCCTATAGGGAAGAAAAGCATCCTATGCAAGAGCTATCTTGCATAAATGGAAGAGCAAATAACAAAAATATATTTCAGGGATGTCTTGAGGCATTACCGACTGAAGGCTGGAATGACTCAGGAGCAGCTTGCCGGATTGACAGGTATTTCCAAGGGATTCCTTGGTAAGATGGAAACAGGCAAGAAATGGCCAAACATCGACATGATGATAAGGCTTGCGGAAGCTCTCAATATTCGCCCTGGGGAAATGATGGATGCTCTTGTGACAAGATGGAAGGCGAAAAATTAGAGTGGTCGAGCGGCACGATCGTCCACGTTCCACCAAGTAAGCATAGTGGGCTATACTTCTGCCATGCACAAAGAATCACCTGTGCATTTTCCCGTCACGCTTTTTTCTCTTCCCGCTTTTGGGCGTTGAACCGTCGAAGATAGTGAATAAGCCTCTTTTGCCCCGCAGGTCAGGATGGAGGTAGCGCTACAATTTCCAGTGTCCTCATAACGCTCTTAGCAAAAAACCTCCGGCTTCGCCATTACTCGAAGGATGAACAACGTGTTGACACTCTACACCTAGAGCTGTACCTGAACCCTCGCCAGCACGGTTAAATTTTTTGCCATCCTTGATTTTTTGCAGAATCCTCAGTAGATTTTTGCCTCTTTTATAAAAGAACCCAACCTTAAAAACTACCGAGGGAAAAATGGATTTTTTAAAAGTAGGAACACAGCTCGTCCCTCGCCAATTGGCACCTAGCAATCTATATTTGGACCCTAATAACCCTCGGCTCAAAGGTGAAAAGGATTACCAAGTTTCCCCGGATGCCGACCCGACATCTGCAAAAACACAAGAACAGATATTAAATTATCTTGTTAAAAATAAACGCTATGACATTGATGATTTGGTAAACTCCATCGCAAAAGTTGGTTTTTTGCGGATGGATAGAATTGTCGTCACCGAAGTAAAAAAAGATTGCTATGTAGTATTAGAGGGAAATAGACGCGTTGCTGCAATTAAGTACCTCATGAAAGAAATTGAGGAACAAAAACGTACGATTCAAAAAGAAATTTCAAAATCATTTGAGTCCATTGATGTTCTTGTTTTGGATGGTAAGGGATTAAATAAAGTAGATATTCAAAAAATAACGTGGTTTCTACAAGGTGTTCGACATATTTCCGGCATCAAAAGATGGGGGCCTTATCAACAAGCAGAACTTATCAAGCAGTTTACCGATTCTGGTCTAAATTTTACAGAAGCAGGGGAAGCCGTTGGACTCTCTAGAGTTAAAGCTGGAAGAATGCTCCGGGCGTACACGGCTCTTAACTTAATGAGAGAGAACGACCAATTTGCTGAACATGCTACACCAGATAAGTTCAGCCATTTCGAACAAATCTTTGCACAGCCCGCTATACGCCACTGGTTGGGGTGGAACGAAGATGCAGGAGCTTTCAATAATACGGCTGAGCTTATCCGTTTTTATGAAATTATTACGGAGGAGGTTAGCGGTAAGGATACTGCAACAGCACAGGACGTGAGAGATAAGCTTCCCAAAGTGCTTGACTCCACAGGTGCGACAGAAGCCCTCATGAAAGGAGCTTCCGTAGCAGAGAGTTATGTTATTGCCAACGCACAAAGCGCTGCCGCCGCCCCTACTTGGGTGCTATCAGTCAAGGAAACAATTAAAAAGGTAAAGCTAATTCCTTGGTCCCATGAACTCAGCGACGAAGAAGTGACACTATTTAAGGAGCTTGAAAAGCTCATTACAAAATTATTAGCGTCAAAATCTGAATAATATGCTTGCGATTCAAGACATAAAAGTCTTCATCAATGATTTAATGGCTTCTACCCCAGAGAAGTCTTTTGAAGAAGTTTTGATCGAGCTATGCGAATTTCATAATGTCGATGCTGATGATTATCTTTCCAGTGAAGATGGGGAGCGCACTATTTTAGAAATAAAGAAGTGGCTTCGGGAAGGAGATGTGGCTCGCGGCTATTACTTTAGCCCCTGTGAAAAATATCTTTTGAATGACAAAACGGCTACCAGTGGTGCTTTTGCGACATTCAACACATATATTAACAAGTGCAGCCCTGTACTTTTTGAGCAAGTATGTTGTGTTGTCCTCAATTATCTTGGGTTTCAAGAAATTGAGCCTACGCGCCTCAGCGGGGATGGCGGAATAGATTTTTTAGCAAAGTACACAATTATCGATGATATTATCAAGCTCAACTTTTCAAATGTCACTGTGTTTGGGCAAACCAAAAGGTATGGTAAGGTAAAGGTAGGGATTGGGCACATTAGAGATTTTCTTGGAGCAACAGAGATTATACGGTGTGGGGGGTATAAGAATCTTCCCAACACCCTTTCCGTTCCTGTACACAGTTATGCACTCTGTAAACCTTTTTCAGCACAAGCGAGGGTGCTAATCGCATCCAATGATATCACCCAAAATGCAGCCATGTTTGCTGACTGGATAGGAATTCGCTTGATAGACGGCAAAGAATTGGCGCAAATTTTACATCACCTTAAAATTGGCTTTATTCGTCAATCCAAAAGTGTAACCTTTGACAGTAAGCTTTTCAAAAAGCGTATAACAGAACGATATAAAAACCTTGAAAGCTTACTTCCTACCTACTCTTCTATCTGTTCAGTAAACGTCTCCCCCCTAGCGCACACCACGGCGTAATTTCTCAGTTATTCTGCCACGTCTGAATACGTGCTTCTTGTTCTTCGGTAGTTGTTGCTGTATTCTTCCGCGTCGCACAATCTATCCTAACGGTAGGCACGATGACAGACATTATACTACAACATATTAAAATATCTACAGAAAAATTGCTTCTTGACTACACAAACCCTCGCCTTTTCGGAAACGCCCTTCGATCAAAAATAGGACAAGCCGAAGATGCGTATTTACCAAAAGGACAAGAGTTGCTCCGCCGCCACCTTCTTCAACGTGAAGGAGCAGCTAGGCTTATAGACTCTATAGTCCGCCTTGGGTTCGTCAGTGTGGATGCAGTAGTAGTAAAGCCTGATGGCAATGGAAGCTTTATTATTGTAGAAGGAAATCGACGTCTTGCAGCAATAAAAACAATCCTTAATGATGTGGATAGGAAAGTACTCCATCTACCTGACTACATACTCAATACTTTGAACCCACTGGAAGTAAAAGTTATTGAGAACCATGATGGAGAAGCCATTTTTCTTCAGGGAATTCGGCACATTTCTGGGGCAAAAAGCTGGGGGCCATATCAACAGGGGCATTTGATACATTCTCTTATTGAAATTAAGAATTTTTCCGTAACCGAGGCGGCAAAAGCCGTTGGCCTCAGCTTATCAAGAGCCTCAGTCATACTAAAAGGCTACTATGGATTAAAACAGATGTTTGAGGATAAAAGATATACTAATAAGGCTACTAATTCATTTTTTAGCCACTTTGAATACGCACATGCGAAATTGCCTATAAGAGATTGGCTTGAGTGGGAAGAACATTCCAAGAAATACAAGAATACAGAGGCTTTTTCCTTTTTTTGCGATAGAATTTCGGCCGCCCCTGAGTCTCATTTGTATGTATCAGCGCGTGATGTCCGCGATATATTACCGAGTGTATTACTATCATCAAATGCAACCAGTGCTTTTTTTGCTGGTGACTCCATTTCAGAAGCATACAAGTTATGTTCAAATCAAGCAGAGCGACTAGAGCAGTTTTTGAAAACAGCCCAGCTCCTTTTAGAAGATTACCAAGGCATAGATTTGAGGCAGCTCAATAGAAAACAACGCACTCTTTTAGCGAACCTCCATGACATGACATCTAGCCTACTTTCTCAAAGTGATCATTAAAAAATGTCTCGCATTTTACTTGTAGAACCCAAAGCCAGAACCTCCTACCCCCCTATGGGGCTTATGAAAATTGCAACCTATCATCGCCTACTTGGTGATGATATTGTATTCGTTCCAGGGCTTGACAAAAATGCTCGAGACGACTTTTGGGATAAAATATATATTACCTCTATTTTTACATATAATTTTGATGTCTTAGCAAAAACAGTACAGTTTTATCGGGCGAACCCTGCAAATAGCAACGTTGTTGAGGTTGGTGGAATTTCAGCTTCACTTCTTCCGCAAAAATTATTTAAAGAAACCGGAGTGACTCCACATGTTGGCCTTTTAGACAAAGAAGACCATTTTCTTGCTCAATATGCAAAAAATAATTCTGACCTCGGCTACTTGATTGATTGTGTCCCATCTATCGACAACCTTCCACCATCTTATGATATCTTTGGTGACTTGCATCCTCAATATTCTAAAATTCTCGATAGCGCTTATTTTCTATATTCAACAAAAGGTTGTCCTAATTCATGTCAATTCTGTGCTGTGAAAAGACTTGAACCGCTATTTGTTGACTATATTCCTATATATCCAAGAATAAAATTTATTGCAGACAGATGGGGAGAAAAAGAAAATATTTTGCTTTTAGATAATAATATTGCAGCATCTTCATCGTATGATAAGATTATAGATGAGTTAAGAGATTGCGGATTTGAAAAAGGAGCAAGATTAAAAAAAACAAATCATAATGGCAATGTAATATATAAAAAGCGTACAGTTGATTTCAACCAAGGCGTGGATGCGCGGCGGATGACCAAACGGATGATGAAAAAAATGGCTGAAATAGCAATAGACCCACTTCGATTAGCCTTCGATGATATTGCTATGTCAAAAATTTATGAACAAAAAGCAAGAATGGCTCTTGATTTTGGAATAAACAGCCTATCAAACTATATGTTATTTAACTATAAAGACGAGCCTGTGAATCTTTACAGAAGGTTTGTAGTTAATTTGAATATACTTAAATGTTATCCATATGGAAAAATATTTTCATTCCCCATGCGCTACAGCCCTGTTGAAAACACTGATAGGAAATATCTTGGTGATAAATGGACAAAACGTGAACTTAGAAGCGTTCAACTTGTTTTACATGCCACTCATGGGATTGTATCACATAATAGAGACTATTTTCTGAGAGCTTTTGGGGGTGATGAGGAGCAGTTCAAACGGATATTGCTTTATCCATACCACTATATACTCAATAGAGATATTTACGAGTATAAAACAAAAGATATTGCCAAGTGGGAAAGTGATTACGCAGCGCTGTCCGCAGGAGAAAAGTCAGAATTTAAACAGCTTATTTGTGAAGGCAAGGTTGAAACTTTACCAGTAACCTTAAATCGTAAAATTCAAAAAATATTACAACATTATGAAGGTGAACATACAGATGTGCTCCCAAAATCTGAAAATCAGTAGCGAATCCCCCCTCTTATTTTTGCGAGTAAATATTTTCCCAAAATCGCTTTGACCGCCCTACAGCTTCAAGATATACATCATCTCTCGAAAGCGCTGTGGAACTGATACAAATAGACCACCGCTGAGAGATGTTGGTATTCTTGTTGGCATTCAAAATCTTCTTATGTAAAAATATTAATTAAAATAAGACATTGGAGGCTCAATCAAATTAAGCCTCCCCGAAGAAGGCCGGAATCACTAAAACCAGGGTTCCGGCCTCTTCTTTTGTCCGGGATCATACATTTCGGCTTGTTCCTCGTCCTCCGCATCCTCCAACTCGAACGGGAAAAACTCTTCCGGCTGGTGCTTGATGCCGAGGATAATCACTTCGTCATCGGCAAAAGAAACATAGGCTACACTGTAGCCGCGTCTTCCAAAGGGAACCGTCAGAATGCGGCATTCCTTGTTAAACAGCGGAACCGACTCGGGAAAGCGCTCCAGTCGCGCAATGCCCGCGCTGTTCGCTTCCCCGGCCCTGACCGCTGCATCCGGATCCAGCGTGCCGGAAAAATCGGAGAGCCGGGTAGGGTCCAGCAAAGCCGCCTGGGACAGGACAATCAAAACCACGGATTACTGCCGCAGATCTCGAAGGGCGGGCATCTCTTCCTTCCTGGTGCCCTGCCGCAACCATTGGGCCGCCTCTGAAAAGGGAACGCCAAGGCCTGTCGGTTTATAGTCCGCCAAGCTTTTGCGCGCATCGCTCAGATGTAGTACCATGCACTACCGCACGCGAAGCGAGTCAACGCTCCCCGGTTGTAAACCTGATAATCGTTTGACAAGAACATGTTTTTCAATCATTATAATAAAATATAGCCGATACAGGTTTTTCCACTTCGCCTTGCAATACAAATTTATGGAGGAGATATCCATGCGTACTAAACTGATGGCTTTTGTTTTGGGTTGCGCGCTTGTTTTGGGCGTTGCCGGGCACAGCTTTGCCGCGGAAAAGCTCATTATATACACTTCCATGAAAGAGTCGCTTATCGGCAAGTTGAGCGACGAGTTTGTGAAACAGCATCCCGGTATGGCCGTGGATTACCAGTCCGCGGGCGCCGGCAAACTTATGGCGAAAATTGCGGCGGAACGCGAGTCCGGCAAAATTCTGGCCGACGTTATCTGGACCAGTGAAGTGCCCGATTTTTATAAAATGAAGGCCGACGGCATGCTGGAGCCGTACAACTCGTCCATGCTGAAAGAAGTGCTGAACCCCTTTGACGATCACGACGGTTCCTTTACCGCCGCCCGCCTGGGCACGCTGGGCATCGGGTATAACACCAAGCATATCAAGACCGCGCCCACCGCCTGGAGCGACCTGACCAACCCCGAATTCAAGGGCGCTTTCGGCATAGCCAACCCTGCCCTGTCCGGCACCTCGTACATGAGCGTCGCCCTGCTGGTGAAGCAATTCGGCTGGGAATTCTTTGAAAAACTGCACGCCAACGGCGCCAGGATAGGCAAAGGTTCCGGCCAGGTTATTGACGACACCGCTTCCGGCGACCTTGTGGCCAGCCTTGCCGTTGACTACATCATCAATGACAAAATCCAGAAAGGCGCTCCCATGGCCCTCGCATATCCGCCTGAAATGCTGGTCGTGCCGAGCCCGGTGGCCATTCTCAAAAAGACCCCGAACATGGAAGCCGCGAAAAAATTCGTGGACTTCCTCCTTTCCAAGGAAGCCCAGGCCATTATCGCCAGCGAAGGCACCCTCCCGGTGCGCACGGACGTAACCGTGCCCGAAAAGTTCAACCTGCCTTCCGCGGACGAGGCCATGAAGCGCGCCATTAAAGTGAACTATCTTGACATGATCGCCGAGAAAGAAGCAACAGTGAAGAAGTTTACGGACATCATGCAAGGGAAAAAATAGACTGTAAGGTAAAATCTCCATTTTGCGTCTGACAAGTCCCGCAGCCCGCACAGGCTGCGGGACTTGCTGGAAATAGACAGCGCCCTGGAGCATTTTACCATTGAAATTTTATAGTTGATAAAATGCTCGGGCCCTGTGAAGCGAAGCGCCACAAGGCCCGCGGCAATTCCGCAGGAAAGCGGAATTGGACAGGGGAGCAAAGCGACCCTGCCCCGAAGGGGCGAGGCACAGGATGTGCCGAGTCAGATTGGCGTAGGCGGGTCGCGGACACAGGCTCTGTGCTTTGCCCGCCGTTAAGCGACAATCTCAAGCGTAAACTGCTATAGACAGGAGCAGTATGGCATCCATTCACGTTGAAGGCATCAGCAAAGCCTACGGCAAGCATCAGGTGCTGAAAAATTTATCGCTGACGGTCAAGCATGGGGAGTGTTTCACCCTGCTTGGGCCGTCCGGTTGCGGAAAAACGGTCTTGCTGCGGCTTATCGCCGGGTTTGAAACTCCGGACGAGGGCAGCATACGCATTGGCGACACCGTGGTTTCCGATGCCTCAACCGGGGCCGGCGTTCCGCCGGACCGGCGCGACCTGGGAGTAGTGTTCCAGGAGTATGCTGTATGGCCGCACATGACGGTGTTCGACAACGTGGGATATCCCCTGAAGCTGGCAAAAGTGGCCAAGGACGAGTTGTCCGGCCGCGTCATGGACACCATCGCCCTGGTGAACATGAAGGGGCTGGAACACCGCCTGCCTTCGGAACTTTCCGGCGGGCAGCAGCAGCGGGTGGCCCTTGCCCGCGCCTTGGTTGCAAAACCTTCCCTGATGCTGCTGGACGAGCCGCTGTCCAACCTCGACGCGAACCTGCGCGAGGAAATGCGCTTTGAGATCAAGGAATTGCAGCATAAGCTGGATATTACCGTTCTCTACGTCACGCATGACCAGGAAATCGCCCTGGCCATTTCCGACCGCCTGGCCGTGCTGGATGCGTCCGGCGCCATACGCCAGATAGGCGCTCCTGTGGAAGTCTTTGAAAAGCCCGTTGACAATTTTGTCTTCAACTTCATGGGGATAGCCAACTTTTTGCCCGTGCGCCGTGAAGGGAACCGCTTCTGTGTGGGTAAAGGCGGGCAGGACATTCCCTGGGCCGCTCCGGAAGGAGGGGCCAATGACTGGGTAGCCGCGTTCCGTCCTTCCGATGTGCGCATATCCCGCTATGACGCCACAGCGGCGGATAACGGCAAGGTGTTGCGGGGCGTCGTCAAACGGGCCAGCTTTCTTGGCGCGATGATGGATTATCTGGTGGAGATCGACGGCGCGCAGCTTCGTACCGCGCTGGAAACGCATGATGCGATCGCCCGAGGGCTGCTGTTCAGGGAAGGCGAGGACTGCGCGATTGCCTTCCACGATTTGCACTGGTTTGACGCCGCCGGCATGGGCGAGGTGATCACATGACCGTTGTAGCGAAAAAATCCGGCTTTGGAGCCGCGCAGATCATTCTCGGGTTTTCCATCGCCATTCTGGTCATCGTTGTGGCGGTGCCGGTACTGCTTATTTTCATCAATGCCTTTTTTTCCGGCGGCGCGCTGAATATCGCTGACGTCATCAAGGTGCTGAAAGAACCGGATACTTACGAAGCTCTGCTCAACTCGATTATCATCGCCCTCGGGACCACCGTGGGCAGCACCGCCGTGGGAACATTCTTCGCCTGGCTGGTGACGCGCACCGACCTGCCCTACAAAAAGTTCATGAAAGGCATGTTCCTGGTGCCCTTCATGCTGCCTTCGTTTATCGGCGCGTTGGCCTGGAAAATGCTCCTTTCCCCTCGGGCCGGATATATCAACCGCTTTTTTATGGACGTTCTGGGCTTTGACGGGCCCATTTTCAATATTTACAGCTACATGGGCATTATCATTGTCGAGATAATGTACCTCTTCCCTTTTGTATTCATCCAGGTTTGCGGCGCGCTGGAGCGCATGGACCCGACCCTGGAGGAATCCGCCCGCATATCCGGCGCGGGCCTGTTCACCATCACGCGCAAAATCACCATTCCCCTGGTCATGCCCAGCATCCTTTCCGGGGCGCTTTTGATCATGCTGTACTCCATGGCTCACTTCGGCACTGTTGCCGTGCTGGGCATTGAGAACGGCATCTTCAATATTCCCACGCTGATTTACCAGCGCATTCACGAGAGCGCCGGGAGCTTTGCCTCCATCCGGACCGGGACCGTGCTGGCTTCCGTACTGGTCATATCCGCGGCGTTCATCATCTGGCTGCAAAGAAAAGTGCAAGGCAAAGGGCGCTACCAGATTATAGCCGGAAAAAGCTTCCGGCCCGTGGAATTGAAACTGCGCGGCCTGCGCATCCCGCTGTTTGTGTTCTGCATAAGCTACATCGCGTTTACCATCGCGCTGCCCACGGTGGTCATCTTCCTGGTGGGCGGCCTGAAAACATACGGCCTTCCCTTTACCTGGGAAAACCTCTCCCTGGACAACTACAGGTTCATCCTGTTTGACTACAAGGTAACAAAGGACGCCATCAGGAACAGCATGACCCTCGGCCTTCTTGCCGCGCTCATCACCATGTTCGCGGGGGTTATGATTTCATACGTCATCGTGAAAATGAAGGTGCGCGGCAAGGGGGTACTGGAGTTTCTCGGCATGCTGCCTTTTTCCGTGCCCGGCTCGGTCATCGCGCTGGGCGTTATCCTGGCCTGGAGCGGCAAGTACGGCATCAACCTGTACAACACGGTCTGGATTATCCTTGTGGCATATATTGCCAGGTACATGGCTTTCTCGTTGAAGGCGAACTCCGCCGCCCTGGAGCAGGTGCACGACTCTTTGGTTGAGGCGGCGCGCGCGTCCGGCGCGACCATGTGGCAGGCGCTGAAGGATATCGTGCTGCCTCTGGTGCGGCCCGGCATGCTGGCGGCGTTCTTCCTCATCTTTCTGCCTTCGCTGCGCGAACTGACGGTCTCCGTCATGCTGTACGCGCCCACGACGCGGACCATCGGCGTGGCTATTTACACGCTGAACGAGGACGGGGAAACCGTCGTTTCCGCCGCGCTGGCGGGAGTGGCGCTTATCCTGATCATCGCGGGGCAAATGCTGATTTATCGCTTCACAGGCAAGCGGTCCAAAGGATAGTGGGTGCAGTAATGTCATATGTGCGGCTGATAGATGTTACCAAGCAGTTCGGTTCCGTGCGGGCTGTGGATGCCTTGAACCTGGAGATAGGCAAGGGCGAGTGCTTTTCCATGCTCGGCCCTTCCGGCTGCGGAAAAACAACCACCCTGCGCATGGTGGCCGGGTTTGAGGATTTGGACGACGGTGAAATTTATGTTGGCGAGCGTCTGCTTTCCTCCAAACGGCGGAATTTTTATTTGCCGCCGGAAAAACGGGACTTCGGCATGGTGTTTCAGGCCTTTGCCGTGTGGCCGCACCTTTCCGTGTATGAAAATGTGGCCTTTCCGCTGCGCATCCGCAAGCTCTCCGATGCGGAGATAGACAGGCGCACCACAGACGCCTTACGTTCCACCAACCTGCTTGACGCGGCAACAAACAGCCCGGAAGACCTTTCCGGCGGCGGCAAACAGCGCGTGGCCCTGGCGCGGGCCTTGGCCATCAACCCGGACGTCATGCTGCTGGACGAGCCTCTTTCCAGCCTTGACCCGCACCTGCGTGAGGAAATGCGCTTCGAGATCAAGGACTTGCAGCGGCAATACGGCTTCTCCATCATCTATGTGACTCACGATCAGGCGGAGGCCATGGCGCTTTCCGACCGTATTCTGGTCATGAACCTCGGCGTGGTGCAGCAAGTGGACACGCCGCTCAACGTGTATACCAAGCCTGCCAACAAATTCGTATTCAGTTTTATCGGGCTGTCGAACTTCCTGAACGTGCATGCCGGTGAAGAGCGCGTACAAACGCCCGACGGGATCATGCTGCCGCCAGAAATCACTCCGCCGCAAGATCTTCGCGTTTCAGGAGAGTTGCTGTCGCTCGCCAGCAGACCTTCGGAGATAGATTTCCTTGCTGACGGCGGTGTGCGCGGCCAGGTGACGCGCAAGTCCTTCCTGGGGGAAGTTGTGGATTATCAGGTGCGTATCGGCAGCCAGGAGGTCCGCGTCCAGAAAGGCAGACGCACGCCAGGGCCGGATGTGGGGGAATCTTGCGGCTTGCGTTTCCTGGCGCCGCTTTGGTATCGCGCCAACGAAGCGTGAAGGGTTTCGTACCTGCGAGACCTGAGGGGGACTGTTAACGCTATAGGCAATTTTGGCTCCTGCCAAGGAAGAAGCGCTTTTTATGGAGGGAGTGTACTCTTATGGTACAGGGCCGGACAATTTTGCAGGACAGCAAAATTGGGAACCGCCCGCAGGGCGGGAGCCGAAGGCCGAGGGCCAGGATGGCCCGAGTCAGTAAAAAGCGTTTCTGACGCAGGCAGGGGGCAAAAGGGCCATAGCGTTAACAGTCCCTAATAGGCTCCTTTTCCGCTGATGAGAGCCGGAATCGTGCGGACGATAATATAAATATCCAACCAGACCGACCAGTTGTACACATAGTGCTGATCCAGGGCCACCCGTTCCTCGTAAGTGGTGTCGTTTCGGCCCGAGACCTGCCAGAGTCCCGTGATTCCGGGCTTTACCCGCGTGTACAGAGCGTAGGCCTCGCCGTATTTGGCTATCTCGTTCTCCACAATGGGCCTGGGGCCGACAAGACTCATCTCCCCCTTGATCACGTTGAACACCTGGGGCAATTCATCCAGGCTGGTATAGCGCAGAAAAGCCCCTACCCTGGTCAGTCTCGGGTCCTTGCTCAGCTTCTGATCCTGCGCCCACTCCTCGCGCAAGGCCGGGTTTTCCTTCAGAATCGTATCCAGCACATCCTGAGCGTCAGCCACCATGGTGCGGAACTTAAAAACACGGATCGGCTTGCCCCCCTGTCCGACCCGCTTCTGCGTGAAAAAGACGGGGCCTTTGCTGTCCAGGCGGATACACAGGGCGATCAGGGGAATGCTAATCAGCAGAAAAACGCTGCCCAGAATGCACAGCACGATGTCGAGCAAACGCTTGATGCGCATGCGTGTCGGGTCCAGAAGATTCTGGCGCAATGTCAGCACCTGCCCGCTGGGAACATCCGCCACCTGCAGGGTGACCTGGTTGATCCAGGGGTTGTCCAGGTGTACGAGCACCTGCCGGAAATATCTCCCGATAAGGGGAATCAGTTCCTGGCGCACCTCCCTGCACAATTCGCCGCACACAATAAACGCCAGGGCGTCGGGATAGCTTTCGGACAAGGATTGCAAACACGCTTCCGGCGTCCTGTTCCCGAAGGACGCTACCGGGCTTTGCCCGGTGCGGACTTGGGGGGTATGGGGGGCAAGGCCCCCCGGTATGAAACCAGACTCAAGGCACAGTTCCCCCATGCTCGACGGCAAGGTTCCGTCATGGTCCAGAGCAATGCTCCGGGCGACGTAAAGCCCCATTTCCCGGCGCTTTTGGAATTCTTGCTCCGCCTCGGCAATGGCGCTCCGGGACGCGAACAGCACGACAGGATATCCCCACCAGGCCTGGTCAGCGCAGGCTTTCCGGATCAGCCAGCGGAACAGAGGCACGGCTACCAGCGCGAAAAGCCAGGCGAAAAGAATAATAAAGCGGGAGTACAGCGCGCCTTGCTGTCCCATAAACATGATGAAGCTCAGGAATAGAAAGCCGAGTGAGGTGCCGAGGCTGAGGCGCTTGAGCTCTTCGCTCCTGGGGCGCAGTATGCCGGGGTACAGCCCCAGGGCGGCGTAGAGAAAAAGAAACAGAACCACACCAGGCGCGAGCTTCAGATAAAGTGGAAACGACGGAGCGCCGTCCAGCAGGAAACGAAGCAAAAACCCGACGAAGAGCGCCGCGAGTAGCGCGCAGAGATCGGAAAACACCAGGGCTGTGCAGGTGGAACGAAGCCGCGGCAATGCCATTCAGGGGCTGTCCTTGTTGGAGTGAATAAGGCGAGCTTTCACTCGCGGCCAATACTACCTTCCGCCGGGCTCTTTTCCCAGGCGGCCCGGCAACGCTCGTAAAATACGCTGAACCCGCGCCGGAAGACCGCGTGAGAAAAGCCTCCGGCATGCTCAAGCAGCACTTGCGGTGAAAAAGCACCGGAATCAGGGGCAAACTCTTCCAGGGCATTGCACAGGGAAGAAACGTTCTGTTCTTGAAACAGCAGCCCGGTTTTGCCGGGAATAACCGTTTCAAGCGCGCCGCCTTTGCCGTAGGCAATGACCGGCCTGCCCGAGGCCATGGCCTCCAGCGGAACGATGCCGAAATCTTCCTCGCCCGGAAAGAGCAGGGCCTTACAGCGCTGCATGTACCGGCGCAAAAGGTCTTTCTTCTGGTTGCCCAGAAAAGTGACGCCCGGCCCGGCCGCCTGTTCAAGCCTTTTGCGCTCCGGACCGTCTCCGATAACCACCAGCTTTTTGCCCAGGCGCGTGCAGGCGTCCACAGCCACATCCACCCGTTTATATCCGACAAGCTGTCCAACGTACAGATAGTAGTCTTCCGGCTCGGGGAACGCGCCGTCTTGCGGACTGAAAAAATCCACATCCACAGGCGGGTGAATAATCTCGGCCTCCCGCCTGTAGTGCTTGGCAATTCGCCTGGCCACATTGCGGGAATTGGCGGCAAAATAATCCACCCGCTGGGCGGACGCCGCATCCCAAAGCCGGAGCCTGTGGCTGAAAAAGCGCAGTGCGCCGCGAGTAATCGGGCCGGATGCAGCCAGGTAGTCCTGGTACATATCCCACAAATAGCGCATGGGCGTGTGGCAGTAGCAAAGATGCAGGGTATCCGCGCTGGTGAGCACCCCTTTGGCCGGGCCGGACTCGGAACTGATCACCAGATCATAGCCGCGCAAGTCCAACTGCTCCAGGGCCAGCGGCATCAGGGGGAGATACTTCTGATACGCCTTGGTGGCCAGAGGAAGCTTCTGGATAAAGGTAGTGTTGACCCTGGCGGCCCGGATTTTTGCGGAAACCGCCTCAGGAGCATAGGCGTGGGTGAAGATATCCGCCTGAGGGAAGAGATCGAGCAGCGCTTCAAGCACGTTCTCTCCCCCGCGCATGGTCACGAGCCAGTAGTGAATCAGAGCAACGCGCATTATTTTCCCGTAATCTCCCGGAACAAGGCCAAATAGTCGGCGGCCCTCAACTGGGGGGACCACGTTTCCAGAGCCAGAGCCCGGCAGCGGCTGCGCAAGGCCGGGTCCTTACGCGCCTCAGCCGCCCAGGCGATTCCCTCGGCCAGGGACTCGGCGGAACCGACAGGCGCGAGCCAACCGGTCTGCTGATGCCGGATCATCTCGGGTATCCCGCCCGCGGCAAAAGCCACAACAGGAACGCCGCAGCCGGCCGCTTCGCAAATGACGTTGGGGGAGTTGTCTTCAAGGGACGGCGCCAGCACGGCATCCGAAAGATTGTACACCGCGGCGGCCTGTTCGGGCCGGTCCAGGTGGCCCAAAGCTTCGGTCCGCAACCCCAGCTTGAAAAAGATATCCGGCGGGTTGGCGCCCATAAGGAGTACCCGGACCGTTTCCCGAAGCGGCCCGGCGGCAATAAGGCCCAGAGCGTCCAAAAGAAATTCCATGCCCTTGCGCTTGTTGCCCAGATGCTGGGAGACAAAGGTCAGCACCAGTTCATCCGCTTTGATTCCCAGACCGCGCCGCAGAGGTTCCCTGGGCAGCGGCTTGAAAATATCCAGAGGCTGCGCATAAGGAATGACATGAACCGGGAAGCGTTTGAACAGGCTGCTTTTCCGCGCCTCTTCCGCCAGCCACGCACTGGGCGCGACAATGTGCATGTTCAGGCCGCGGTAGGCGCTCATGGAGGCCTGCCAGGTTTCAAAGCTCAAATCCCTGGGATCCGTGGACCCAAGCTGCGGACAGGCGCCGCAGTTTTCCGTGAACTTCCGGCAATCCCCGGTATAATGGCAACCCCCGGTAAAGGCGCGCATGTCGTGCAGGGTCCAGACTATGGGCCGTCCTTGCAGAAAGCGTCTGGACATGCCCACATCAAGAAAATCAGCGATCCAGTGCAGGTTGATCAGGTCAAAATCGTCAAAAAAGGGGACGGCTCCCAAATCGACGCACTGTTGCGGGATCGAAAAATACTCCAGCCCCTTGGGCCTGTTTTTATAGAGCGACGAGCGGCGGCTCTCGCCCGGCCGGAGGGTCGAAAGCACGGCCGAGCCGCCTTCGCCCAACCTGAGCACCTGCCCCTTGCCCGGAAGGATGTGCAGATGGGGAGCGCAGGTATGCTGCTCGGCCACATACATTTCAGACCGGATGCCTGTTCCTGCAAAGCTGGTATGACAGCGCAGTCCGGCAATACCGGCCCCTCCCGAGTCACGGGTGGAGAAAAGCGCCACTTTTACGCTTGTGTCTTCAGGCCGCAAGGGCTTGATCGCTTCCATGAAGAAGGAATCCGGCTTGCGCAGGCCGTGGTCCGGCGCGGCGTCAAGTCCGTAGCGGAGAATATCCGGATCCAGCGAGACGTCATATTGCTGCCGCGTGACCTCGCAAAACCCCAGGGCAAGGAGCAGCCGCTCAAGGGCGACGCTGTCGTACATCCAGCGATGCAGCTCTCCGCCGAGATAAAACTGCCTGTTTACGACGGGCAGAGGCGTGCACGGGTGTTCGGCCTGCGGCTGCCGCTCCGCCATGCGTTGGCGGTACTGTATGAACTCCTGCCCCATGCGCGAAGCGACAAAATCCTCCTGCGGCACGGGATTACGGTTCCAGAAGGCCGCCATTTCCCCGCCGGGTCCGGTGCGCGTCATCTGGTCCAGAAGCTCGATGGTCATCCATTCGTGTTGTTCCCCGGCCTCTTTGCCACCCTGCCGCGCTGCTTCAAGGGCCGCAAGATAGGCGCGCGCTATGTTCTCCAGGTCGGGAGCAACAACGCGCATGAGCCCGCCGGGCCGCAAGACCCGGAAGCATTCCGCGAGGAACTTCTCCCCGCCGGAACGGGTGAAATGTTCCAGCACATGGGAATGGTAGATCACATCAGCGCTGTCATCGGCAAAGGGCACGCCCAAACGCAGGTCATAGGCGATGACCGCCGGACTCCGGCTCTGGAAATCCAGGTTCACCCAGTCCTGATGCCAGGTGTCGCCGCAGCCCAGGTTGAGCAGACGCTTTTGCGGTCCGCCGGGCGCTGGAGCGTCGTGCCGCCCGGCCATGTCACAGCACCTGCTGTTGCCCGCTCAGGGAACGTTCCCAGTCCCAGGCGCTTTGCACAATATCGTCAAGCCCGGCGAATTTGGGCTTCCAGCCAAGTTCGGACACCGCCCTGGCCGCGTCGCCAATCAGTATGCCCGGATCGCCGGGCCGCCGGGCCGCTGTCACGGCCTTGATGGGCAGACCGGTGACGCGCCTTGCAGAGTCAATCACTTCCCGCACTGAATAGCCCTGGCCGTTGCCGAGGTTGAACGCGGCGCGCCCGCCCCCGGCTTCCAGGTATTGCATGGCCAGAATATGCGCATCCGCCAGATCGCAGACATGGATGTAATCACGGATGCATGTGCCGTCCTTGGTGTCATAGTCTGTGCCGAAAACCCGGATACCCCTTTCCAGATCGTGGGGCGGATTGCCGGCGGCCTTGAGCACCAGGGGGATGAGATGAGTTTCCGGATCGTGCTTTTCTCCGATCCCGGCCCGCAGAGAAGCCGGGGCAGCCCCGGCGGCATTGAAGTAGCGCAGGCTGCATACGCGAAGACCATAAGCAGCGGAAAAATCCTGCAAGGCCCATTCAATGGCCAGCTTGGTCCGGCCGTAAGGATTGATGGGCTGCTGCGGGTGATCTTCCGTTATGGGCAAGGCCGTGGGAACGCCATAGGTGGAACAGGTTGAGGAGAAAATGACATTGGCAACCTGGTATTTACGGCAGCAATCCAGCAGGTTCAAGGTATTGGCCACGTTATTCCGGTAGTATTTCGCCGGATCGCTGACCGACTCTCCCACATAGGCGCAGGCGGCAAAATGCATGACCGTCCGGATGTCATTGGCGGCGAAAAACGCGTCCAACGCCGCCGGATCGCCCAAATCCCCCCGCACATGGCGGCCGAAACGCAGAAACTCCGCATGTCCTGTGGAAAGATTGTCAAACACAACAACATCATACCCGGCCGCATGCAGGGTCATGGCGGCGTGCGAACCGATATATCCGGCTCCTCCGATTACGGCCACTTGCTTCAGCATGGGAGAAGCTCCTCCGGCATTCACAGGGTATTTCCAGGCAGCGTATCATCCAATAAGGCCTGAAGATACTGCCCATAACCCGTTTTAGCAAGGGGCCCGGCCAAACCAGCCAGTTCGGCGTCGGAAATGTAGCCTTTGCGCCAGGCTATTTCTTCAGGACAAGAAATTTTCAGGGCTTGCCGGGCTTCCACGGCCTGGACAAAGGTTCCTGCGGCCAGCAGCGCGTCATGGGTGCCGGTATCGAGCCAGGCAATGCCGCGTCCCAGCAGTTCGGCATTCAGACTGCCCCGGCGCAGATATTCGTTGTTCACGTCGGTAATTTCCAGTTCGCCCCTGGCCGAAGGCCGGATGCTTGCAGCCACATCCGCTATCTCCCGGTCGTAGAAATACAGTCCGGTCACGGCATAGTTCGATTTGGGCTTGGCGGGTTTCTCTTCAATAGTCAAAACCCTTTTTTCCCGGTCAAACTCCATCACCCCGTAGCGCTCCGGATCACGCACATGGTAACCGAATACCGTGGCTCCGCGCTCCCGGCTCATGGCGCACTCCAACGCCCCTGTCAGGCCCTGGCCGAAAAAGATGTTATCCCCGAGAATAAGGCAGACATTGCTGTCTCTGATGAAATCCCTGGTCAGCAAAAAGGCCTGGGCTATGCCTTCCGGCTTTGGCTGTTCCGTGTAGGAAAAGCGGCAGCCCCAACGCGAGCCGTCGCCCAGCAAATCACGAAACAAAGGCAGGTCGCGCGGCGTTGAAATGACGCAGATATCCCTGATGCCGGCCAGCATGAGCACTGACAGCGGATAATAGATCATGGGTTTGTCATATATCGGCATGAGCTGTTTGCTCACGCTTAAGGTCAGCGGATACAGCCGTGTTCCGGAACCTCCGGCCAGAATAATGCCCTTCCAGGATACAGGAGCCATGGTGGTGCGCCTCCGGATAAGTATGCCGCGTGTGTGGTGAATCCAGCAAATAAGGTACAGAAAAGCCGATGCCCTGTAAACCCGCGTTCAGCGGATATCTTTTTGAAGATTGTTGCGGGTGAATACATTTACTGATATATTCCGAGTGTGAAAAACTATTGCTTATGGTAATAGTTCCTGATAGTGACTAAATTCCAGCTTCACTTGCCCGGAAGCACGATAATGCCTTAGCTTGGGCAATGCCGGTATTGTCTCAGTTTGGTGTCAGACGAGGAAGACGCCGCTTTGGCCGATGGGGCTGGACTCTTCGGTCCTGCCCCGGAGGACAAAGCAAGCCTGACGAAGTATCACGCCAAACTGAGACAATACCGGAAGCGCCGCAAACTCCCCGCCACGGCTCAGCCCTGGCGAAATGTTATATGTCTAATTAACCGGGGGCGGGCATTGCAGCCATCTCAGCGCTGACGCCCTCCTCCTCTGCCAAAGGGGTATGTTATGGATGTTGTGATGTTGTCGCGGCTGCAGTTCGCGGTAACGGTATTTTTCCACTTCATCTTTGTTCCGCTCACCCTCGGCCTGTCGGTGCTCCTGGCCATTATGGAGACCATTTACGTCCGGACCGGGAACGAGCAGTACAAAAGAATGGCCAAATTCTGGGGCAAGCTTTTTATCATCAACTTTGTGCTCGGTATTGTCACCGGCATCACACTGGAGTTTCAGTTCGGCACCAACTGGTCGAACTACTCCCACGGCGTGGGCGACATTTTCGGCTCTATCCTGGCTATTGAAGCCACGCTGGCCTTTTTCCTCGAATCCACCTTTGTCGCGGTGTGGCACTTTGGTTGGGACAAGGTTTCCAAAAAGGTGCACTGTTTTGCCATTTGGGTCGTGGCCGCGGCGGGCAATCTTTCCGCAATCTGGATTATCATTGCCAACGGCTGGATGCAGAATCCCGTGGGCGCCGACTTTGTTAACGGCAAGGCGGTTCTGACCGACTTTTTCACGGTTATCAGCAACCCCTTTGCCTGGAGCCAGTTTTTCCATACCATCTTGGCCTCGTGGATACTGGCCGGCTTTTTCGTGCTCGGCATTTCCGCCTGGCACCTGGTGCGCAAGAATGAAAGCGACTTTTTCAACCGCTCGTTCAAGATGGCCGCGGTCTGGACCCTGGTGTTGTCTGTTGTGTTGGCCGTGCACGGCCACAACCACGGCATGACCGTGGCCAGAATCCAGCCCACCAAGTTGGCGGCCATGGAAGCGCATTGGGAAACCGGCACGTCCGTGCCCATGTATCTGCTGACCCTGCCCAATGAAGCTAAAAAGGAAAATTATTTTGAACTGCTGCCCATTCCCGGCCTGCTCAGTTTCCTGGCTTTCGGCGACTTCAACGCCGAGGTGAAGGGCCTGAAGGAACTCGCCCCTCTGGATTTTGCCGAATTCCAGGCCAGGACCGGATATGATCCCTCGCTGCCTGTGGCCGTGATGCCGGACGGGGAAAAAATCATACGCCCCTTGCAGCCCGAGGAGGCCATGCCTCCGGTATTGCTCACCTTCCTTTCTTTCCGGCTCATGGCAGGCCTGGGTGGCCTGTTCATCCTGCTGGCCGCCCTGGCCTATGTATGGAGGAACAGCATCGCGGACCGCCCCGGCTTTGCCCGGATTCTCGCCTATGCCATTCCCCTGCCCTATATCGCCATCATGGCGGGCTGGATGGTGGCCGAGGTCGGGCGGCAACCCTGGCTTGTGTACAAGCTCATGCTCACCGCGCAAGGCATTTCGCCGGTGCCGGGCAGTTCCGTCGCCTTGTCCCTGGCCGCGTTTACCGTCATTTACGGGCTTTTGGGCGTTCTGGCTATCTACCTGTTGCGCCGTTTCGCCATCAAGGGCCCGGTGGCTGCGGCTTAGCCGCGTAGCGGATGTTGCCCTCAACTCTCTCGCCATGAGGATATAAGCTATGTTTGATATTTTAACTCATGAATTCCTGCAGACCACCTGGTTCTTTCTCTGGGGCCTGCTGTGGGCGATCTACTTCATGCTTGACGGTTTCGACCTGGGCATGGGCACGCTACTGCCCTTTCTGGGCAAAACAAACGAGGACCGCCGGGTCATTTTCAATGCGGCGGGTCCGTTTTGGGACGGCAATGAAGTCTGGCTGATCACGGCGGGCGGCGTGACCTTCGCGGCCTTCCCTCTGGCCTATGCCGTCATGTTCAGCGCTTTGTACGCCCCGCTGCTGATTCTGCTTTTTGCCCTTATCTTCCGCGCGGTGTCCTTTGAATTCCGCAACAAGATAGATCACCCGCAATGGCGCAACGTCTGGGACGGCTTCCAGTTCCTGGGCAGTTTCCTGCCCGCTCTGCTGCTCGGCGTGGCCTTTGCCAACCTGTTCCAGGGCATTCCCATCAACGAGCAGGGCGTATATCTCGGAAACATTCTCATGCTGCTCAATCCCTACGGTTTGCTCGGCGGCGTGTTCTTTGTCCTGATGTTCGCCACGCACGGCGCCATCTGGCTGGCCATCAAATCAGTGAACCCCCTGCATGACCGCGCCGTTCACGCCGCCAGAACGCTCTGGCTTCCGCTGGCCGGGGTGGCCGTGGCCTTTCTTATCGCCACAGCCTACTATACTCCGCTCTATGCCAACTACCTGCGTACCCCGGCCATGATGATTATTCCCGTTTTGGCCGTGGTGCTGCTCGTTACCCTGCCTTTCCTGCTCAAGGCGGAAATCCTGGCCGGGGCTTTTGCCGCCAGCGCGGGATTCATCGTGCTGGTCACCCTGTTCGGCGTGCTCGGCATGTACCCGGCCATCATTCCTTCGAGCATTTCGCCCGAGGCGAGCATTACCGTGGCCAAGGCAGCTTCCTCTCAACTGACGTTGACCATCATGTTGTTCGTGGCGCTGATCTGCGTGCCCATAGTTATCGGCTACCAGTCCTGGGTCTATTACATCTTCTCGCACAAGGTTACGCCGGAGGAGTTGGATTCGGACCATGCGTATTAAGATATGAGCAGAGGGGCAGCTTGCAAAAGGGCCATCCCATCAATTTGAACAAAGCCGGTAGCGTTTCAGTTTGTTGTCAGACGAGGAAGGCAAGTTTTTGCGAGGGAGGGCTGACAATTCCGCAGGAGAGCGGAATTGGACGGGGGAGCGAATGCGACCCCGCCCGAAGGGCGAGCCACAGGAGGTGGCGAGTCAGCTCTTCGGTCCTGCCCCCCGAGCAAAAGCGTAGCCTGACGAAGTATCACGACAAAATGAAGCGCTACCGGCAGTGCCTTGGCTATGTCTTTGCCGCCCTGGCGGCGCTGCTTTGGGCCTTTCTCGGCCCATTGGGCCGTATCTGCATGGCCGACGGGCTTTCCCCTCAGGAGGCCGCCTTCTGGCGGGCCGTCTTTGGGGCTTTTTTCTTCTGGCTGCACGCCGCGCCCAAGGGCGCGATCCGCGTTCCTCCGCGTATCGCGCTGACCTTCGCCGCGTTCGGCTGTGTGGGGATTAGCGGTTTTTTCGCCGCGTATTTCCTGGCGGTGGAAGAGGCAGGAGCGGCCCTTGCCGCTGTGCTGCTGTACACCGCTCCGGCCTGGGTCGCCTTGCTTTCCCGCCTGTTCTTCCGTGAACTCTTTACCGGCCCCAAGCTCCTTGCTCTGGCACTGGCTCTAGGCGGAGCCACACTGGCCTGCCTGTCCGGCGGCGGACTCCCGCAGGGAGCAAGTTTTCTCGGGATCGCGGCCGGACTGACAGCGGGATTTTGCTATTCCCTGCATTATATTTTCGGCGCGCACTATCTCAAACAGTATTCGCCCCTCACCCTCTATTGCTGGTGCCTGCCCGCCGGAGCCCTGCTTCTTCTGCCCTTTGTCAGTTTCAGCGCTAAAAGCTCCACCGTTTGGACAGCCCTTGTCATGTTGGGTTTTTTCTGCACCTACGCGGCATACTGGTCCTACTGCGAGGGCCTGAAACGCCTGCCGCCCACAGTCGTGGCTGTTGTCGCCACCCTGGAGCCTCTCCTGGCCGCCCTGCTGGCCTGGTGGTTCTGGGGAGAGATGTTTTCCCTTCAAGGCTGGGCCGGAGCGAGCCTTATTCTTGGCGGCGTGCTGCTGATTATTCTTTTTCCCGCGTCTACCGCTCCGCCTGTCCCAACGCCGGAGGACTCTGCACCAGCATGCGCAGATCCGCTTCCTCAAAGCCCCCGCCCAGGGCCTTGAACAAGCCCACAGTGTTTTGCAGGCGCAGGCTTTGCAGTTCGATGGCGCTGCGCTGCGCCGACAACAAGGCTTCCTGGCTGGTCACCACCTGCAAATAGGTGGTCATACCGCCCCGGTACTGGGACTCGGCAACGCTCAGGGCCGATTGGGAAGCTTTGACCGCCCGTGCCTGGGCTTCGGCGCTGATTTTCAAATACGTCAGGTTTGAGAGGCTGTCTTCCACATCCCGGAAAGCTTCAAGCACTGTCTGGCGGTAATTGGCCACCGCGGCTTCATACCCTGCCCAGGCCGCGTCGTTTTCCGCCAGCCTGCGGCCGCCGGAAAAGAGAGTCAAGGCCGCGCTCGGCCCCACGGCCCAGGCCCAGAGCGGCCCGGAATGCCAGGCCGCGCCCGTGCCCGTGGCGTCGCCCCCAAGGATCAACGTTGGAAACCAGGCCGCCCGCGCCATGCCTATCTGCTGATTGGCCGCTGCCACCCGGCGTTCGGCCGCTGCCACGTCCGGTCTGCGTTCCAGCAGCGTTGACGGCAAGTCCCTGGGCACGCCGGGAATAGACGCGGCCGGTGTGCCGCGTTCCAGGCTGTAGGTGGAAGGAATCTGCCCGATAAGCACGGCAATGGCATGTTCCAGCAGCGCCCGCTGGCGTTTGACCGTGGACAGTTGGGCTTCGGCCGTGGCCAGTTGCGCATGGGCCTGGTCCACGTCCATGCGGGTGACAATGCCGCCCCTGAGCTGGCTTTCCGTCAGTTGCACGGCTCTGCGGTAAGAAGTGATGGTGGATTCATACAGGGATTGCTGCCCGTCCAGGCCGCGCAGTTGAAAATAGCTCTGGGCCAGCTCCGCCTGCACGGCCAGGCGCATGGTGGCGAAATCCGCGGCCGAGGCCGTGGCCTGAGCCTGGGCCGCCTCGTAATTGGGCAGGGAATTCCAGAAGCTTATTTCCCATTGCGCTTGTATGCCAAAGGAATAACCGCTGCTGGCCGGCCTGTTTTCCGTCCCGCTCCTGGTCGCGGAAGCGGACGCGCCCACGCCGGGCACAAGCGCGGCCCTGGCCGCGTCTATCTGGGCCTTGGCCTGGCGCAGGTTTGCCGCCGCAAGCGCGATATTCTGGTTCGCCCGGTCAGCCTGAGTGATCAGGGCATTCAACGCCGGATCGTCAAACACCTCCCACCAGGAGCCCCGGTCGAACGTTTCCCTGGGCGTGGCCGTTTTCCAGCCTTCTTCTTCCTTATACTCTTCAGGCATGGGCTGCATCAGATCCGGCGGGGCATAAGCCGGGCTCAGGTTAAAGCAGCCGCTTAGGCAGAGCGTGAGCAGGCAGAGGAGGAGGTAGTGCCGCAGTTTGGCGTGATACTTCGTCAGGCGTCGTTTTTGCTCGGGGGGCAGGACCGAAGAGTCCAGCCCACCCTCGCAAAAACTCGTCTTCCTTGTCTGACCCCAAACTGCGGCACTACCTAAGAGAGGGCTGTTTTTCATTGTAAGGTCAGCTCCTGTAGTATTGGGGCAGAGCCCCTCCATGAGTCCTGCTGCTGCCGGTCCCGCAACCGCGCCCGTTCAGCAGTCTTGTTTTCGCGGCTGAACCGATCCAGGTAGAGATAGACCACCGGAGTCGTGTACAGGGTCAGCAGTTGGCTCACAAGCAACCCGCCCACAATGGTAATGCCCAGGGGCGTGCGGATTTCCGCGCCGTCCCCGCTGCCCAGCATCAGGGGAACGGCCCCGCCCACCGCGGCCATGGTGGTCATCATGATCGGCCTGAAGCGCAGCAGACAGGCCTTGTAAATGGCGTCCAGGGCGGAAAGCCCCTCGCTGCGCCGGGCTTCGACAGCGAAATCGATCATCATGATGGCGTTCTTTTTGACAATACCCGCCAGCAGCAGCACCCCGATAAAGGCAATGACCGTGAATTCCGCGCCAAAGAGCATCAGCCCCAGGATGGCGCCCATGCCCGCCGAGGGCAGTGTGGACAGAATGGTCAGCGGGTGGATCAGGCTTTCATACAGCACGCCGAGCACAATATACAGAGTCACGACGGCCGCGAGAATCAGGAGCGGCTGATCGCTCATGGATCTGGCAAAGGCGCCCGCCGTGCCCTGGAAGCTGCCGCGCACGGTCTCGGGCACGCCCAGGCGGAGCATGGTTGCTTCTATCTGCTCCTGCACGTCGGACAGGGCCACGCCGGGCAGCAGGTTGAAGGAAATGGTCGAAGCCGTGAACTGGGACTGGTGCGACACGGACAGGGCTGTGAGCGTAGGCTCAAAGGAGGAAAAAGCGCTCAAGGGGACCAGGGGGTGTTCCCCGGCGGCAGCGCCAGCCCCGCTTGCGGCCGAAGTGCTGGCCGTGTTGCCGCTGATTCCGGTGCTCATGAACGCGGGCACGGCAACCGTGCTCCCGCCCGAAGGCACATAGAGATAGAACAGGCCTTCCGGCCCCTGCAGGTATTCCGGGGCAAACTCCATGACCACCCGGTACTGGTTGCCGCCGGTGTATATGGTTGAAGCCAGACTCTGGCCGAAGGCCAGGCCCAGGGCGGTATCCACCTGCTTCTGGGTAACGCCGAGACGGGCGATTACGTCCCGGTCCACGGTAACCATGGTTTGCAGGCCGCGCGTTTCCTGATCCGAGTTCACATCCGCCATGCCCGGTATGTCCTGGAAGGCCTGGGTGATACGCGGCGTCCACTGGCGCAGCAACGCCAGATCGTCGCTTTGCAGGGTATACTGATAGGCCGCGCGGGTACGACGGCCGCCCATGCGCAGATCCTGCATGGGATTGAGGAACAGTTCCCCGCCCGGCACCACGGCAAGCTGTTCGCGCAGTTCGTTAATCACCTGCTCCATGCTCTGTTTGCGTTCTCTGGCGGGCTTGAGGTTGATGAACACCATGCCCGAATTGCGCTGGGCGCCGCCGGTGAATCCGCCCACGGCATTGACCCCCGGATGTTTGCTCACAATGTCCATCAGGGCTTCCAGCTTGGGCTGCATGGCCTGAAAGGAGATGCTCTGATCAGCCCGGATCATGCCGAAAATCTGCCCCACATCCTGTTGCGGAAAAAACCCCTTGGGCACAATGACATACAGGTAGATGTTGCAGCCGATAGTCAGGAGCAAGGTCAGCAGGGTCAAGAATTTATGGCGCAGAACCACGGCCAGGGTACGCGCGTAGCTTTCGTGCAGCCAATCCATAAAATCGCCCCACAAGCGGATCAACCGGGAAGCACCCCTGGAAACGCTCCTGACGGCCCGGCCCATGAACGTGGGAAAGCGGGCTTTTTCCGGCTCAGGCGGCAAAGGCCCGGCCTCGGGCCGCAGCAACTGAGCGCACATCATGGGCGTAACCACCAGCGACACCACCAGCGATACCAGCACGGCCGCCGAGAGGGTGACCGCAAATTCCTTGAACAGCCTGCCCAAAATGCCGCCCATGCCCAAAATAGGGATGAAAACCGCAATCAGGGAAAAACTGATGGACATGACCGTGAACGCCACCTCCCGGCTGCCCAAATAGGCGGCCCTGACCGGCGGCACGCCGTCTTCCATGTGCCGGACAATGTTCTCCGTCACCACAATGGCGTCGTCCACCACAAAGCCCGTGGCCACGGTCAGAGCCATGAGGGAAAGGTGGTTCAAGCTGTATCCGAACAGATACATGACCCCAAAGGTGCCGAGCAGGGACACGGGCACGGCCACGGCCGGAATAAACGTGGCCCTGCCGTTGCGCAGAAACAGGTAGACCACCAGCACGACCAGGAACATGGAAATGAGCAGCGCGTTTTCCACTTCCCGCACCGAGGCGGCAATGGAAGGAGAGCGGTCCATGACAATGGTGAAATCGACGCTTTCCGGCATCCAGGAGCGCAAGGTAGGCAAGGCACTGCGCACACGGCGCACGGTCTCGATGATATTCGCGCCCGGCTGTTTATAGATGATCAGCAATACAGCGGGCTTGCCATTCACATAACCCACGTTGCGCACGTCTTCCACGCTGTCATCCACGTCGGCCACGTCGGACAGACGCAGGGTAGCGCCGTTGTGGTGCCGGATGATTATCGGAGCGAAGTCCTCGGCCGTGCGCAATTGATCATTGGCCCCGACAAACCACTGTGTTTCTCCGTCATCCAGAATGCCCTTGGGCATGTTGACATTGGCCCCGGCAATGGCCGCGCGCGCGTCTTCCAGAGAAATATCCCTGCTCTGCAAAAATCCGGGATTAATCTCCACCCGCACGGCAGGCAGAGCCCCCCCGCCCACGCTGACCTCTCCCACCCCGTAAACCTGGGACAGCTTCTGCTTGAAGACCGTGGACGCAATATCATACAACCCGGCCTTGGTCATGGCGTCCGAGGTCAGGCCTATGACCATGATCGGAGAATCGGACGGGTTCATTTTCCAGTAGCTCGGATTGCGCGGCATGGTGGGCAGAATGGCCCTGGCCGCGTTGATGGCGGCCTGCACGTCGCGCGCGGCCCCGTCAATGTCCCGGTCCAACTCAAATTGCAGGACAATGCTGGTACTGCCCTGGGAACTGGTGGAGGTCATTTCCGAGATGCCCGCGATGCGCCCCAACGTGCGCTCCAGAGGCGTGGCCACGGTGGCGGCCATGGTTTCCGGACTGGCGCCGGGCAGGCTTGCCGATACCCTGATGGTGGCGAAGTCCACTTGGGGCAGCGGGGAAACCGGCAACAGCGCGTAAGCGACAATACCCACCAGGGCAATGGCCAGGGTAAGCAGGGTGGTGCCCACGGGGCGGGAGATAAAGGGCGCGGATATATTCATGCCGTAGGTTGCCGGATTTTTGGTAATATAGCTTCGATAGTACCGCACGGACACAAGCCTGTCCAGAGCGGTCGCGCCTCAGTTTGGCCCATAATTTACAGTCCCGAAGGAACCTGCTATAGCATTCCACGCTTACGTTGCTTGCTTTTAAGCTCATTTGTTCTCATACCGTCTCAAGCCTGAAATACCATTTGTGAGGAGCATCCGTATGAAACTTGCTGATCGCGTGTCGCAACTCAAGCCCCCGGCGACCCTTGCCGTCACCGCCAAGGCGCAGGAACTTAAAGCCCAGGGCAAGGACATTCTCAGCTTGTCCGTTGGCGAACCGGATTTTCCCACTCCGAAGCATATCTGCGAGGCCGCCAAAAAGGCCATTGACGAGGGCTTCACCCGCTATACCGCTGTGCCCGGCATACCGGAACTTCGCGCGGCGGCGGCCGGATACTTCAATTCCCAGTATGACGCGGGAGCCGCTCCGGAACATATTGTGGTCAGCAACGGCGGCAAGCACAGCATTTACAACGTCTTCCAGGCCCTTTTGAACCCCGGGGACCATGTGCTCATTCCCGCGCCGTACTGGATCAGCTATCCGGCCCAGGTGGAACTGGCCGGGGCCAAGCCGGTAATCATTGCGGCCAATCCGGAAAAAGGCTTCAAGATCACCCCGGTTGATCTTGAAAACAACGTGACTCCAAAGACGCGCGTCCTCGTGCTCAACTCTCCCTCCAACCCCACGGGCGCCTGTTACACCAGGGCCGAGGCCGACGCCATTGCCCAGTGGGCCGTGGACAAAGACATCATTGTTCTTTCCGACGAAATTTACGACCGTCTCGTCTTTGGCGACACGGAGTCCGTGAGCCTGTGCTCCTGGTGGAAAAAATACCCGAACCGCTTTGTGATTGTGAACGGCGTGGCCAAGACCTTTGCCATGACCGGCTGGCGCGTGGGCTATTCCTTAGCTGACGCGGCCTTGAGCAAGGCCATGTCCAGCTTGCAGGGCCAGGCCACATCCAATGTCTGCTCCATAGCGCAAAAGGCGGCTCTGGCAGCGCTGACCGGCGGCTTTGCCGATGCCGACGCCATGCGCGTGGCTTTTGAGCGCCGCCGCGATCTGGCTTACGAGATTGTCTCCTCCTGGCCCGATGTGGTCTGCCCCAAGCCCCAGGGCGCATTCTACATCTTCCCGGACGTGCACCGCCACTACAGCGCGCGCTTCCCCGATTCCACCTCCCTGTGCACTGCTCTTCTGGATGACGCGGGCGTGGCCCTGGTGCCGGGCGCCGCCTTCGGCGATGATCGCTGCATCCGGATTTCCTTTGCCACCAGCGACGAAATCCTGGAAAAGGCCCTGAAGCGCATAGAACAGGTTCTGTTCCGCAAGTAGGCTTGGGTCATGATCAGAGCAGGAGAAACCGGACACAGGATAGACCTGTCCCGCAAGGACATGATTGTTTTTGAACAGCGCCTTGTGGACGCCGTGGGTTCGCTTTTTCCCTTTACCAGCCACAGCATGCATTTTCCACGCACCAGTGATGACAGCGATGCCGCATGGGTCGCCGGAGAAAACAAGCTCCTGCTGCCCTTGACCGGAGAAGACGGATCCATGCTCGGCGTGTTCGTGGCCAGGGGGGTCAAGCAGAAGGCCGCCACGGCTCTGCTTCCGCACTGGCCCGCTCTGCGCGCGCTCATTACGGACAACCTCCTGCTCTACAAACGCAGCCTCTGCGACCCGGTGACCGGGTTGTTCACGCGGCACTATCTGCTGCGCTGCATGGAGCGGGAAATTGAAACCCTGCGCGACCCCTTGCGCGCGGCTCCGGGCGCTTCCAGCCAGGCGGACGGCAGCCTGAGCGCAGGAAGAAGCGGCGAGGGCCTGGTCAGCGGGCCCGAGGAAATCCGGCGTTCCTCTCTGGCCACCCTGGTGGTGCGCCTGGCCGCTCTGCGCGACGTGGTGCGCGAATTCGGCTACCAGTTCGCCGACGAACTGATGGTGGCCCTGGCCGATGCCCTGGCGGCCGTGTGCCCGGAACAGGCCCTGGCCGCGCGTACCGGGGATTCGGAGTTTGCCGTGCACCTGCCCTCGGCGGGCCCGCGCGCCTGCCGCGCTCTGGCCGCGGACATCGTGCAGGCCATGCGTAAAGTCTTTCTGGTCCATCCCCTCAAACGCGAACAGGTAGGCATTTACGCCTCCGTGGGCTACACGCTGTACCCGCAGGACGTTGCGGGCCCCGTGTTCATGCGTCCGCCGTCGGAGCAGGCCCGCCTGATCCTCAGAAAAGCCCGTCTGGCCGCCGCTCTGGCCGAGGAAACGCCTTTTTCCGGCAGAACCGACGCTGATTCGGTCATGGGCTTTGGCAGCATCCTGGCCGAAGGCGGCCGGGTGCTGGAAAGCCTGCCCCTGTCCAGGGTGTTGGTCAGTCTGGGGTCCAACATGCACGCCCGGGAAGGCCAGCGTTTTTCGGTCTGGACCACCGGCTATGCCGGCGCGGAACAGGAAAGAAGCGCACACCCGCTCACCCCGCTGTACAAGGGCGAAATAGTGCTCATGGACGTGCATGATGATGTTTCCCAGGCCGAGGTCATTCACCTCGGCGAACCCGGCTGGAACATTGCGCCGGGCGATCATCTGGTGCTCCTGCCCGAGGAGCAGGGAAGCCTGGCCCGGACCGCTGGCGGAGAAGTGAAGCTGGACGCGGCCACCGGACTTTTGCGGCACGGCGACTTTCTGGCTCGTTGGGCCGAGGAGCGCGAACGCACGGACAGTTTTGCCCTGGCCCTGCTGCGCCTTGCGCCCAAACAGGACGCAGCGGCGGAACATGATCCCCAGGAGGGCGGCGCACATCCGGGCCGCTTCATGACCGAAGCCGTGCGCCTGTGCCTGGAAGACCTGAGCCTGGGAGATCCGGGCGCATCCGGCGCCCCGCCCCCTCTTGGCGGCCGCTATGGCTTGAACAGCCTGATTTTTTTTCACCCTTCACCGGACGTTGCCTCCCTGGCCGGACAATATGCCCGGTTGGCCGAAGCCATTGCCTCCCGTCTGGGTGTTGAGGTGGCTGCGGGCGTCGCCATGCACCCCTGTCTGGATTTTCGCAAGGCCGACGCCCTGGAAAACTGTCAAAAGGCCCTGGAATACGCCATGCTCCTGCCCAGGCCGCACGTGGGCGTGCTTGACTCCCTGGCTCTGAACATCAGCGCGGATAAACGCTTCAGCCAGGGCGACACCTTCGGGGCGATCAAGGAATACCAACTGGCTTTACTGGCCGACGAGAACAACAGCATGGCCTGGAATTCCCTGGGCATCTGTCTTGCGGGCCTGAGCCGCCATTCCGAAGCCGAGCGCCATTTTACTCGCGCCCTGGACTGCAATTCCGGCGATGTCATGGCCATGTACAACCTCGGCTACATGCACCAGTCCCAAGGGCGGCCCGGTGAAGCCGGAAAATGCTATGAGCGCTGCCTTGAGCTCGAAGCCGGACACCTGTATGCCCTTGTCCGTCTGGGCCAACTGGCGGAAAGCGCCGGTGATCGGAAAGCCGCCCGGCAATTGTACGAACAGGCCGCCGTGCTCCCCGGCGGCAAAAGCCTGACCTATCGGCATTTTGCCCGCCTGTGCATCAGCGAGGGCAACAGCGACGAAGCTCGGGAACACCTGCACGAGGCGCTCCTGCACGACCCGCAGGACGCCCTGGCCATGGCTCTCCTGTCCGGCATGTACCTGGACGCCGGAGAAGACCCGGAAATGGCCGCTTCCTTTGCCCGCCAGAGTGTTTCCCTGCGCCCCACCTTGCGCGGCGGCTGGCTGCAACTGGCCAGGGCCATGGAAGCCCTGGGCCGCGTCAAGGAAGCCAGGGAAGCGCGCCTCAAAGCCGGTGAAATGTAGGTAGCGCCTCGGTTTGCCGTGATACTTCGTCAGGCTTGCTTTGTCCTCCGGGGCAGGACCGTAAGAGTCCAGCCCCATCGGCCAAAGCTGCGCCTTCCTCGTCTGACGACAAACCGAGGCGCTACCGAAATGTAAGGTTTTTTACTTCAGCACAAGGAACACGCACCCATGTCCGCCTATGCCGCCTTACTCGACACCTTGAAAAACTCGCCCAAAACCTGGCTGATCACCGGGGCGGCAGGTTTTATCGGCTCCAACCTGGTCCAGTCCCTGCTCGACGCGGGACAAAAGGTGGTCGGCCTGGATAACTTTTCTACCGGCTACCGCAAAAACCTGGACATGGTCCGGGATGCCATAAGCCCCGAGGCCTGGAAAAACTTTCGTTTCGTGGAGGGCGATATCCGGGATTTGGCAACCTGCCGTTCGGTCTGCGTCGGATCCGACCACGTGTTGCACCAAGCCGCGCTGGGTTCGGTGCCGCGCTCTATTGAAGATCCCATTTTAAGCAACAGCAACAATATCGATGGGTTCCTGAACATGTTGGTTGCGGCCAGGGATGCGGGCGTGCGCAGTTTCGTCTATGCCGCTTCCAGTTCCACCTATGGGGACGAACCCACCCTGCCCAAAGTGGAGGATCGCATCGGCAAGCCTCTCTCCCCCTATGCCGTGACCAAGTATGTGAACGAACTGTACGCCGATGTTTTTGCCTCGGCCTATGGTTTCCGCAGCATCGGGCTGCGCTATTTCAACATCTTCGGACAGCGCCAGGACCCCGACGGCGCATACGCGGCCGTCATTCCCCAGTGGTTTGCCGACATCCTGCGCGCAAATCCGGTCCATATCAACGGAGACGGCGAAACCTCGCGCGATTTCTGCTTTATCGCCAACTGCGTGCAGGCCAACCTGCTCGCGGCCTGCGCCCAAAAGAACGAAGCCTGGAATCAGGTGTACAACGTGGCTTTCGGCCAGCGCACCACCCTGAACGAGCTCTTCCTTCTTATTCGGGACGAGGTTGTCCGGCACAGGCCGGAAGCGGCCAAGGCCGAAGCCGGGCACCGGGATTTCCGGGCTGGGGACGTGCGCCACTCTCTGGCCGATATCAGCAAGGCCCGCGAGTTGCTCGGCTATGATCCGGGATATGACGTGCGCAAGGGCTTACGCGAAGCGGGCGACTGGTATTTCAAAAATTTGGGATGATATTTATTTATGATGCGGGGCTCAAGCCAGCGGCTCAAAGGTCGTCAACAACGATACTCGGCAACAAGATGAACGTGAGCCCCAGCATTACCGACCACACCGTACCCCGCCAGGACCTAGCCGGTCTTGGACCTGGCATTCCGGAAAACAGCTCCGCGGTTTTCCGGGTATGGGGGTGCAGGGGAATCATTCCCCTGCCGGGGAGTCTGAGGGGCAGCGCCCCTCAGAAGTATGGACACCAGGAGCAAGGCCATGCGCATAACGATTTTGGGAGCGGGCAGTTGGGGCACGGCTCTGGCTCATCTTGCGGCTGACAAGGGCCTTGAGACCCTGCTGCTGGCCAGAGATGCCTCCCTGGCTGAAGAGATCAACACGCGGCATGAAAACAGCCGCTACTTACCCGGACTGCCTCTGTGCCCGGCCCTGCGTGCCGTGACCGATCCTGCCGTTGCCCTGGCCGGAGCGGATATTGTGCTGCTTGCCGTTCCCTGCCAATATCTGCGGGAAAGCTTGGTCCGCTTGGCGCCCCTGCTGCCGGATGACGGCGTGTTTGTCTGCGCAAGCAAGGGCATTGAACTTGGCACATTGAAGCGCATGTCCGAGGTCACCGCGGAAGCTCTGCCCGGCAAAAAACCGCGCTACGCCATTTTGTCCGGGCCGTCATTCGCCAGGGAAGTGGTGCAGGGCAAGCCCTCGGCCGTGGTCCTGGGCTGTGCCGATGCAGGCTTGGGCGAAGAATTGCGCGCCGTTTTTTCCACCCCGGCTTTCCGGGTCTATTCCAGCACGGACGTGGCCGGAGTCGAGTTCGGCGGGGCTATCAAAAACGTGATGGCCATTGCCGCGGGCCTGTGCGACGGCCTGGAGCTGGGGCATAACGCCCGGGCCGCCCTGATCACGCGCGGCCTGGCCGAGATGAGCCGCCTGGGCGAGGCTTTGGGCGCGCGCGCCGCTACCTTTATGGGCCTTTCCGGCCTGGGGGATCTGGTGCTGACCTGTACCGGGGATCTTTCCCGCAACCGCCAGGTGGGACTGAGACTGGCGACCGGAGAAAGCATCGGAAGCATCGCCGCTTCCATGCGCATGGTGGCCGAAGGCGTAAAAACCACCGAAGCCGTGTGCGAACTGGCTGCACAAATGGGGGTCGAGTTACCCCTGGCCTTTGCCGTGCGCCAGGTGCTGGGCGGAACCGCCCCGCTGGACGCTCTGCGCGCCTTGATGTCGCGGGCCTTACGGGAGGAATAGCATGCCGGTCGTCATGGGAACAGCGGGGCATATTGACCACGGCAAGACCACCCTGATCCGCACCCTTACGGGCACGGACTGCGACCGTCTGGAAGAGGAAAAGCGGCGCGGCATTACCATTGAACTCGGCTTTGCCGAACTGTCTCTGCCGGACGGACGTTCGCTCTCCGTGGTTGATGTGCCCGGACATGAAAAATTTGTGCGCACCATGGTGGCCGGGGCTTCCGGGGTTGACTTCATACTCCTGGTCATTGCCGCTGACGAAGGCGTCATGCCCCAGACCCGCGAACACCTGGAAATCTGTTCTCTGCTCGGCATCAGAGACGGCGTGGTGGCTCTCACCAAGACTGATGCCGCGGACGCCGAGATGCTGGAACTGGCCCGCGAGGATCTTGCCTCTTTCCTGGCCGGGACCGCGTTTGAAGGCGCTCCGGTTATTCCGGTCTCCGCGCGCACGGGCCACGGCCTGGACACGCTGATCGCCGCCCTGGCCGAAGTGGAGGCCCGTCTGGCCCCGGTGCGCTCCCAGGACCTGTTCCGTTTACCCATTGACCGGGTGTTCACCTTGCGCGGACACGGCACTGTGGTCACGGGCACCATGATCGCCGGTAGCGTCAGTGTGGGCGATAGTGTGGAAATCGAACCCTCGGGCCTGCGCAGCAAGGTGCGCGGCCTGCAAAGCCACGGCGGCGCGGTAAAGACCGCTCTTGCGGGCAGGCGCACGGCCGTGAATATTCCGGATCTGGCTGTGGAGCAGATACAGCGCGGTGCGGTGCTGACCTTCCCGGACACCCTGTTTCCCGCCGCCACCTGGGTGATCAACGTCACCTGTTTGGCTTCCGCGCCGCGTCCCCTGCGGCACAGGGCCGAAGTGCACTTTCACCACGGCTCGGGGGAAACCCAGGCCCGGCTTTATTTTGCCGACCGGGACAAACTTCTGCCCGGCGATTCCTGCCTGTGCGAAGTGCGTTTTGCCGAACCCCTGGCCGCAGTGTTCGGCGACCGCTGCGTGATCCGCTCATTCTCGCCCTTGCGCACCGTGGCCGGGGCCGTGGTGCTGAACCCCCTTGGCGTGGACATGCGCCGCCGTTCGCGCGCTTTTGCCGAGCGCTGTGAACAGGTGCTCTCGCTTGTGCCGGGCAGCGCACCATCCGATGAGGCGGAAAACAGCATTCTGACCCAACTGGCCTGCACCAGGGATGCGGATAAGGGCCTGTCTTTCGCCAAACTGCGCGTGTTGGCCAACCTTGACTCCCGCGCCCTGGACAAGCGTCTGGCCACGCTGTCCGGGAGCCAGAAGGTGTTCTGCTTTGACAAGGAACAACGTCTGTACCTGAGCGCGGATATCCTGGACCAGTTCTGCCTCTCTTGTGAAAAAGCCGTGGCCGACTTCCACGCCCGGCACGGGGAACGCCAGGGCGTGGCGCGTAGCGAGATTATTTCCGGCTGGGGCAAAAGCCTTGCCCCCAAGCTGGCGCATTTTGTCATTGAACGATTGATTAAAAAAGGCGTCCTGATTGCCGAGCAGGATCTGCTGCGTCTGCCCGCGCACAGCGCCAGCTTCAGCAAGGAGCAGGCTCCTTTGAGCGAAGCCATTCTGGCCGCGCACCAGCAGGCGGGAATGACGCCACCCAACCTGAACGAAGTGCTGGAAGCCATTGGCGCGAATAAAAAAGAAGCGGCCGCGGTGATGAACGCTCTACGCGCCTCCGGACAACTGGTGCGCGTGGCCGAAGGGCTGTGGTATGCCCGCGAACACCTGGATGCCGTCGAAGCCATTCTTCAAGAGTGGTTCCAGACCCATGAAAGTATTGACCTGGCTGGATTGAAGTCCGTGACCGGGCTGTCGCGCAAGTACCTTGTAGCCCTGCTGGAGCATTTTGATGCCCGGAAAATTACCATGCGCGTCGGCGACGTGCGCGTCCTGCGCTAGGCGCCAAAACTGCTTGTAACCTTAACAAGCCCTAGTATAAAAGATTTCGATGCACCACGATTCCCCAGGCAAGAACACCCAACTTGAATTCATGAGCAGCCGTCCCCCAACCCGGCCGCGCAAACGACTGTTCGTGGGTCTGGTCACGGGCACGTCCATTCTGCTCTGCCTGTTCATGCTGGTGGGCTGGATAATACCGGCCGTGGGCTTCGGTAATATCCATCCGTATATACCCTGGGTCACGGGTTTTCTGCTTGTCTGCTGCATCATACTTATTGCCTGGGCGTCCCTGGGCCTGGTGCTGCAAATTACCTGGGACAGACCTTTTTGGGGCGGCACCAAAGTACGGGGCGTCATCATCAAGTTTTTTCTGCCGATCATGGAACTGCTGGCCCGCCCCTTTGGTTTTTCCACCAATGAGGTGCGCCGCAGCTTCATTAAGGTAAATAACGAACTGACCGAAAAACTGCACCCGACTTTCAGTCCGGATCGCATCCTGATCCTGCTCCCGCACTGTCTGCAACGGGCCGACTGCCGCATCCGCCTGAGCTACAGTGTGGACGCCTGTGAACGCTGCGGCCGCTGTCCCATTGCGGGGCTGCTCGCCTTGCGCGACAAATACGGGGTCAATCTGGCCATTGCCACGGGCGGCACCATTGCCCGCAGAATCGTGGTGGAAACGCGGCCCGGACTGATCATTGCCGTGGCCTGTGAGCGCGATCTGACCTCGGGCATCCGGGATACCCACCCTCTGCCCGTGCACGGCATTCTCAACGACCGCCCGGAAGGTCCCTGTCTCAACACCCTTGTTCATCTGGATCTGATCGAACAGGCTTTACAGCGCTTTGCCCAAGTTGTCTCTTTCACCGCACAAGAACAGCAGCCGGGGGCGGAACAGCCATGAGCGGCAAAAAATTGTCCCTGCACCTGCACAAAGCCGGGCATGATCCGCGCGCGGCCGCCCTGGTGGCGCTTACGCAAACGCTGTTCGCAGGCGCGGACTCCCAGGCCGCGCTGGACGGGGTGCTTTCCTCGGCCGCCCTCATGCCCACGGATAAGCGCCTGTGCACGGAAATCACCTATGGAACACTGCGCTGGTACTTACGTCTGAAGGAGTTTTCCGAGCGTTTTCTCTCCCGGCCGGACAAACTCCCGGACGAAATGCGCCTGGCCTTGATTACAGCCCTGTATGAGATGGCTTTTTTGCGCGTGCCGCACCACGGCCCGGTGGGCTGGGCGGTCAAACATGTGGCCAACCGCTTCGGCAAAGGGCTCAGCGGCGTGGCCAACGGAGCCTTACGCTCCATGCAGCGCGGCCTCAAGGATTTTCATAGTCCGGATCTGCCCCTGGCAACACGGTATGCCATGCCGGAATGGCTGATCACTCTGTGGATGACAAGCTATGGGGAAACAGCAACGCTTGCCCTGCTGGAAGCAGCGCAGTCCGTTCCTCCCTCGGGCCTGCGCCTGAACCGCGCCAGACCCGGATGGATTGATGCGCGGGACAGCCTGCTGCGGGAAAACGCGGATAGCGCGCAAGTTGTCGGCGCTTCAGCCCTGGCTTTTCACGGCCCCTTGCCCTGGCAGGCCAAGGAACTGATCAAAGAAGGCAGGGCCAGCCGCCAGAGCGCGGCCTCGTATGAAGCTCTGGAGGCCTTCAGCCCCGCGCTCTGGCCTCAGCCCTTATGGGACTGCTGCGCCGGACGCGGCGGGAAAACCTTGGCTCTGCTGGAACAGGGAATTCCCGTGGCCCTGGCTTCAGACCCTTCGGCGCACCGGCTGGAGGGCCTCGGCAAAGAATATGCCCGGCTCGGCCTGACCGCTCCGCCCTGTCCCCCGGTGCTGGCTGTCGCGGCGGAGAGCGTTACGGAGACTTTCGGAACCATCCTGGTGGACGCCCCCTGCTCCGGCCTGGGCACCTTGGCCCGCCACCCGGAAATCCGCCTGCGCCGTACCCCGGAAGACCTGGACAGCCTCGCGGCCACTCAACGGCGTATCCTGGAGGCGGCCTGGCCTTGCCTGCGTTCCGGCGGATGTCTTATTTACCTCACATGCACACTGAACCCGGCGGAAAACCAGGATCAGATCACGGCCTTTACCGCAACCCACCCGGACGCCATGCACAAAGGCGCATTCCATACCCCCTTTGACTCCCCTCTGCGCGAGTTTTTCTACGGCGCGATGCTGGAAAGGCGCTAGGCCATTTTTTAGCACAGCCTAAAATGCATACCAATAATATACCGCTGTCACAGCCACCAGGCTGGCTGCCCGACAGGCCTGATTCGCCAAAACCAGAGGCAGGGCCAGGGCCGGGGAAAAAAAACCCGCATAGGACGGAAACTGGTGGCGCACAGCGCGCATCGGGGTCGAGATGATGTTTCCTACAAGCAGGGCCATAACGATTTCCCGCGGCGCCAAAGCTCCGGCATCAGCCAGGGCGGCAGCGGCCGAAAGGGCCGCCCCGGACTCGGACAACAAACTCATGGCCACAATACTCAGGCTCTTGGGATTGAGAAAAGCGAGCCAGCCCGAATGATCAGCCATCCAGCGCTCGGCCGCCCTGAATGCCCCGGCCTGCTGCAAAGCGAAAAAAAATACATAAATGGGAACGGTAAATATCAGCAACTTAACGATACGCTTCCTGAAACGGCCCCACGTGATGTCCACGGTTTTGCGCCAGTCCCTGGCCTGCTCCGCGCCCCGCTCTTCACACCCAATACGCCTTGCCTTGGGCTCGGGCAACATAAGCCTGCCCGCAACGAGCGTGCATACTGTGCGCAGTGCGGCCGCGGCAAAACAGAGCCCCACATACACAAAGGCCAGAGGCCCCAAAAAGGCGAAGACCAGCGAGAACAGCGTGGGCAGATGTACCAGAAAGGTAGGGGAACTGTTGAACAAATTGGCGAACATCAACTCGCCGCGCGTCATCTCTCCCCTGGCATGCGCTTCGGCCAGCAAGGCGTTGGAAGCGGCGGGCGAAAAAAAAGCCAGGGCAAAAGAAGCGGCCGAAGTTTCATGTAAATGCCCGGCCCTGGCCAGGGGCGCGGCCAGCTTGGCCACAAAACGCGTCCAGTGCAGGCTTTCCAGCAGACTGGCCAAAAGCAGGCCTATACACATGACGCCTGCCAGCCTGAGGAGCGGCAGGAGCAGTTTAGTGTATAAAAGCTCAACATCCATCGGGCATAAAACCTTCATCCCTCGGCAGACCCGGCTTAGCGGCTTCCGACCGGGCCAGCGAATCCACGGCCTCGTTTTCCGGGTGGCCCGCATGGGCCTCAACCCAGTGAAAACGTACCTTGTGCCGCTCCAAAAGGGGCACCAGCCGCTCCCACAAGTCACGGTTGAGCACCGGCTTGTTATCGGCCTTTTTCCAGTTTTTCCTGCGCCAATTGCTGAGCCAGCGCTTTTCAACAGCATCGCACAAATAGCGGGAGTCCGTGTGCAGAGCAACCGTGCAGGGCCGCTTCAGGGCCGAGAGAGCCATCAGGGCCGCGTAGATTTCCATGCGATTGTTGGTGGTCAGGGCAAAACCGCCGGAAAGAAACTTGACTTCACCCTGGTATTCCAGGCGGGCGGCCCATCCGCCGGGACCGGGATTGCCGAGGCAGGAACCGTCAGTATGAATGGATACGGAAGATGTGTCGGAAACTGTCATAATGTGGTGTGCGGCGAGTGCCTGGACAGGGATTGCCCTTGAACAGGCCCGGAGGGTTTCAATATTTCCATGCGGCGTTCACTGCTGAGCCAGAACCCGAGCAGCACAGCGCCGAAGAGCAGCAGAATCAGCAATATGCGGAAAAAACGTTGCAGAGGTGTTTCTTCATCCAAAAACTTGCGATTGCGCCGCGGCAGACGAAAGAGCTTCATCAGGCAAAACTCCGGTGAGATAGAAATAGCTATTTTTATAGCATGTTACACTTGAAACTGTCGCATAACTGTTCAGAGAGGAGCATTGTACTATTTCCAATAGTACAATGTTCCAGCCCTGCGAAAGTGCTGTCTGAAGGGTACTGCTTGACCATTTTCAAAGTGTCCTCTATTGTCTAACCCATTATGAATTGGGACTGGGAAAAACTACAAGAAAAACGGCAAAGGCAAGGAAGAACGCCGCCCCCTCAAGGGGAAGGCCCGGGAAATCCTTTTGAAAATTTCAATCCGAGCGGCTTTTTGTCCAAACTGTTCAACCGGGGGGTTCCGATCGGCCCCCTGCTCATTGTTGCTCTCCTCATCTGGCTAGCCTCAGGTATCTTTATTGTCAAGCCCGGCGAGGTCGGAGTCGTCACCAGATTCGGCAAGTTCAATCGAGAGGTGATGGACGGCCCACACTATCATCTGCCCTATCCTTTTGAACAGGCGGAAATTGTTGTTGCCGAGCCCTTGCGCACCATGGTTATCGGCCAGACGCTCGAGGGCGGCCGTACCGCGGGCTATAAAAGCGGCACCGGGAAAACCGTGGCTGAAGAAGCCAGCATGTTCACGGGTGACGAAAATATCGTTCACCTGCGTTTTAACGTGCAGTATAACATCAGCGAACCGCACAAATTCCTGTTCAATGTGCGCGATCCGGAAACCACCATCAAGAGCGCCGCTGAGGCCGCCATGCGCGAAGTGGTCGGCCGCAGCATGATCGACAGCATTCTGACCATCGGCCGCACGGAAATCCAGGTGGAAACCCTGCAAGTGCTGGAAAATATTCTCACCCCTTATAATATGGGAGTAAGAATTCACACGGTACAACTTTTGGACGCGCAACCGCCACCGGATGTGGAAGCCGCCTTCAAGGATGTGGCCAGCGCCCGTGAGGACCGGATACGCAGGATCAACGAGGCCGAAGCGTACCGTATGCAAATCGTGCCTGTGGCTAACGGTACGGCCCAGAGCATGCTCAACGCCGCGCGCGGTTACAGCCGCCAGGTGGAAGAAGCCGCCACCGGTGAAGCTCAACGCTTCCTGGCTATGGTGGACGAGTTCAGCAAGGCCAAAGATATAACCAGGAAACGCATGTATCTTGAGGCCATGGCTGACCTGCTCTCCGCCTCCGGCTTGCAGAAAATCGTGATTTCCAAGGACGCCAACGGCAATGTGTTGCCCCTTTTGAATCTTGACCCGTCTTCCGCTCCCTTCAAGAACGCGCCGGGACAGCAGGCCGCCCCGGCCGGGGAGGCAAACGCCCGATGAACCGTCAAACCATCATCCTGCTGGCCGTTGTTGTCATTATCGCCCTGATCGGCAGTCAATCCGTGTTTTTCGTCAACGAACGCGAACGAGCCATCGTATTGCAGCTTGGCGAAGCCATAGAAGATACCGCCCGCACACCGGGCCTGAACTTCAAACTGCCCTTTATCCAGAACGTGGTCTTCTTTGATGCCCGCCTGATGGTATTTGAGATAGCCAAGACAGAGACGCTGACCGCGGACCTGAAAGCCTTTGAAATCGATAACTACGTGTGCTGGCGCATCACCGACCCCATGCTCTTTTACCGTTCCCTGCGCACTGAGCGGGCCGCGGAAAAACGCCTGGATGAAATCGTGTATTCGCAACTGCGCGCTGCTATCGGCGGTAAGGAATTGAACGAGGTGGTCTATACCAAGCGCGCGGCCATTATGGCGGATGTCTTGAACAGGTCGCGGACTCAAGCCGAACAGTACGGAGTAAGCGTCGTGGATGTCCGTATCAAACGCACGGACCTGCCGAACCGGCCGGCCATCTATGGCCGCATGAACGCCGAACGCCAGCGCATGGCCAACAGATACCGCTATGAAGGCGAATCCGAGTTTTTGCGCATCAGATCCGAAGCGGAGATGCAGCGCGACATCATTCTGGCGGATGCAAACAGGGAGAGCATCATTATACGGGGTAAAGCGGACGCGAACGCGATCAGAATCTTTGCTGAAGTACTCTCCGTGGACCCCGCTTTTTATGAGTTTTCCAAAAGCCTGGAGGTGTACAGGAAAGCATTTAAAGACAACAGCCGGATAGTTTTTTCCAATGAGGACCCTTTACTCAAGTATCTCAAATAACGCTATCACGATATATAGCTATGGCGATATATTGTTTTGATGGCGGAGAGTTACACGGGGGGAATGTTCTCGCAGGTCCGGACAACCTGCTCTCCCCTGGAAAGTAGTGCTGCGCCTTCATAATAGGGAACATGTGAAGGTTTTATATCATTTATTTTGTATAAAGAATCGATATTCGACTTGCCTAATCCACTTTTGTTCTTATGTATAGATTCTGTGTGGCTGTTATCCGATGGAATGCCAATGTATTTGCCGCATTCCGAATACCGGAGCCAAAGCTTTATATCGCAGAATACGTATCGTTTCCGGTATCTTACTATTCCTTTGGGATTAAGAGCCTGGGTTCAGATCTACCGGAAATGCACAATGTACTCGTGACCATATGAAGTGAATTCCGCTCCGTAAAGAATCGAACGAAGGATATTGAGGAGAAACAAAGTGGTCAACTTCGAAGAAATTTTCGAACGCATCAAGCTCGCAACAAATACAAGAACTCAAGTTGAACTGGCTGAAGTCCTGGACATCAGGCAGTCAAGCATCTCCGATGCTAAAAGACGTAATTCCGTTCCCTCAGACTGGTATATGAAACTTTTTGAACAGTTCGGACTTAATCCGGACTGGCTGAAAAAAGGCAGCGGCCCCATGTACCTGCGCACCGAGCAAGGCTATGTCCCTGTGGATGCTCCGGCCGGCGCTCTTTGTGAGGATGTGGCCCGCTACGGCGGACCTGACGCCAAAAACATGATTGTGCAAGTACATACCACGCAACCCTCTACCGACGAAAACGATGCCCTGTCCACGGTCGGCAGGCTGAGCATCCCCCAATCCTTTGCCACCCCCGGTGTCTACGTGGTGCGCGCCGACTCCTCAGGCATGGAGCCCGCGATTCTCAAAGGCGCTTACGTGGGCCTGGATACAACGAAAAAACACGTGGCCTCGGGGGAAATGTACGGGATACGCCTGCCCTATGAGGGAGTTGTATTCAAACGCGTGTTCATGGATACGCAGAACAACCGTCTTATTCTCCGGAGCGACAATGCCTTGCATCCGGAAGTCACTATGCCTGTACAAGGGTATGAAGAGCACATCGTAGGCCGGGTGGCCTGGGTGCTGCAACGCGTATAAATGCTGATCCCGCAAAGGTTGCCGGGGCCCGCGTGGGTCCCGGCAACCCCATTCCTCATTTATGGCATTTTTATGCAATGCCTTAATCGCATTGACAAACAATGCGAAACATGACACGAGAACAATTCTGCCGCAAAATTGCGGTAAGACATATGGGCTCTGCGTTCCATGACGCGGATGCGCCGGATATTTTCCCGAGGGAGCGTATGGCCAAAGAAGAAGCATTGGAAATTGACGGTACTGTGCAGGAAGCTCTGCCCAACGCCATGTTTCGTGTCGAACTGGAAAACGGGCATGAAGTGCTTGCCCATATTTCCGGCAAGATGCGTAAGTTTTATATCCGCATTCTGCCCGGAGACCGGGTCAAGGTGGAGCTTTCCCCCTATGATCTGACGCGCGGGCGCATCACCTACCGCATGAAGTAAGGGCCGTACAAAACGGCCCACGCAGAAAACCGCACCCTCCAGAGAAAGGTCGGCAAAGAAATTTTACGGAATAACGCCGCTTTCGAAAAGCCCCCTCTCGACTACCCCTGATCGCACTCGCGAATGAAAGCCGCCACAACAACGTCATCGCTCTGGATTCGGAACGCCGCTTTCCAGAGTCGCACACCAGGCGTAAGGCATACCGCACTCTCATAATGAGGTGTCCAAGCGGGAATTATTGCTTGAAATATCGGCCTAAATAAAGCAGATTAAGTAAAAATAACGTATCAGGGAGATGCGCCATGAGTAATGTCTTTTTGAAAGGCCGGAGTCATAACGTTTTCACTTGGGACAGCCTTGGCGATATCAAGGCAGGCCGTGGAGACATGGGCGAAGATATGCCCGTGCTGGTATACCGCTTGATGCAGTATACCATGTTGGATGTACTGACCAAGGCGCACGGCGGAGAACAGGCGAACGAATACTTCCGCCAGGCCGGTTTTTTGGCCGGGGTGGAGTTTGCCAAAAATACGCTGGATCTGAAAGTGGATTTCAACGCCTTTTTGGCCAACCTGCAAAACCTGTTGCAAACCCTGAAAATCGGCATTTTGCGCCTGGAAGCGTTTGATCCTGAAACAGGGAGCATTGTGCTCACGGTAGGACAGGATCTGGATTGCAGCGGATTGCCCGTTACTAACGAAAACGTGTGCAATTATGACGAAGGGTTTATTGCCGGTATTCTTGAGGCATACACCGGAAAGAAATACCAGGTCCGTGAGGTGGATTGTTGGGCCAACGGCGATAGAGTATGCCGCTTTAGCGGCGTTGTTGTGGAGTGATTTCAGACTGCAAACACGATGGCAAAGCAGCCTGTATGGTGTTGCCGTACATGTGTATTCCCGAAAGGTAGAATATTGTGGACCCGATTGCAGAGGTTTTATTTAATTATTTGCGTGATGTCTTATACAGTCCGGCACGCGCCGCGCTGGATCTGGAGCGTTTGCCCCAAGGCTTCCGTGATTTGGGGGAAGGCTTAAAATATCTCGCGGAGTGTATTTCTGAAACCAGGAAGTTTGCCAATGCCCTGTCCAAGGGAGATCTGGACGGGGAAATGCCGTCGTCCGGCAATGAGGTCGCCGCTCCGCTGAAATCGCTGCATGCGTCGCTGAAACATTTAACTTGGCAAACCCAACAGGTAGCTCAAGGAGACTATCTGCAACGCGTCGAATTTATGGGGAATTTTTCCAGAGCCTTCAACGCGATGGTACAGCAGTTGGATGAGCGCCACAAAATAAATGAAGATACAAAATATAAGCTGCAACAATATGTAAATCTCCTGTTGAGCAACTGCCCGGATATTATCCTGCTGTTTGACGTTCACGGGCATGTTGTTCTTACAAGCGTATCCTATCTGCAACACTGCGGAATAGAAGACGCAAGCATCATCCGGGATAAATCATTCCATGAGCTGTTTTCCCCTGTGTTAAGCGACGCTTTTTTGCAGCATATGACCGGCTTGCTTCAGGCGGCTGTTGCGTACAAGTGTTCATCGGAGATGGAGCAAGCGATCGCCTTTGGCCAGGATGATAGATTACGCCATTACTCCATTCAGGTTATCCCTATGCTGGACGAACGAGGCACGGCTGTCGGAACGATGCTTTTTTTCCATGACATGACTGAAAGTGTACGCGCCCAACATGCGGCTGAGCGGGCCCGTGAACTGGCCGAGCAATCAACGCGCGCCAAGTCAGACTTTCTTGCCCGCATGAGTCATGAAATGCGCACCCCGATGAATGCCATTATCGGGATGACCACCATTGCAAAAACTGCCGACGCTCCTGAGCGCAAGATATACTGTTTAGACAAAATCAACGAAGCTTCACAGCACTTGCTCGGCGTTATTAATGATATTCTGGACATGTCCAAAATTGAAGCTGACCAGTTGGAACTGTCGCTTGGCGAATGCAACGTTGCGCAGATGATGCAACGTGTCGTCGGCAGCATGAATTTTCGCATTGAAGAGCGAAAGCAGGCCTTATCGCTCGATATTGATACCAATATACCTGCAACCATCATATCGGATGAACAACGTCTGTCCCAGGTTATTACCAACCTGCTGACCAATGCTGTAAAATTTACGCCTGAGCACGGCGCCATAGCGCTGACGGCAAAAAAAATTGCCGAAGAGGATGAGATATGCACCATCCGCTTTGTGGTGAAGGATACCGGAATCGGCATATCCGAAGAGCAGCGGAACGGCCTGTTTGCCTCCTTTGAACAGGCTGATGGCGGCATTTCCCGTAAATTCGGCGGAACCGGGCTTGGTTTGGCCATCGCCAAACGTATCATCGATATGATGGACGGCCGCATATGGGTCGAATCCGAACTCGGCAAAGGCGCTTCCTTCCTGTTTGAAATCAGGGTCAAAACCGGCGCTTCGAGCAAAGAAGCCTCTCAAGAGGGGCCGGCATGCGAGGCGCATGACGGCGCCCTGGGCGGCATTTTTGCCGGGAAGCGGGCGCTGGTGGCGGATGATGTCGAAATAAACCGTGAAATTGTAGCTTCACTGCTTGAAGATACTGGAATAGAGACGGTTTTTGCGGTTGACGGTGCGGAGGCGGTTGCAAAATTTTCCGCCGCGCCTGACGCGTATGACCTCATCCTGATGGATATTCATATGCCGGATGTGGACGGGTATGAAGCGACCAGGCAAATCCGCGCATCAGGTTTACGGAAAGCGGATAGCATACCGATCATTGCCATGACGGCCAATGTGTTCCGCGAGGACATCGAACGGTGCCTGGCCTCGGGCATGAACAGCCATTTGGGCAAACCGCTTGATGTTGCCGTGGTGATTGCGGAGCTTAAAAAACACCTGCTGTAAGTTTGAAAAAGACCTGCCAATAGCAAAGGGCGCGGAAGTTACCGCGCCCTTATGTTTTTCCAAATGCCGGTGCGGGACAGAGCCCCGCATATAACAGACTTACTTCACTTCGACTTCAGCGCCGGCTTCAAGCAACTGCTTCTTGGCATCTTCGGCCTTGTCCTTGGCCACGGCTTCGAGCAGGCTGGAGGGAGCGCCGTCAACTTTGTCCTTGGCTTCCTTGAGGCCGAGGCCGGTCAGGGCGCGGACAACCTTGATCACGCCGATTTTATTGGCGCCGGCTGCCTTCAGAATGACGTCGAATTCCGTCTTTTCTTCTTCGGCGGGAGCGGCGGCAGCGGCGGGCATGGCCATCATGGCGGCAGCGGGAGCAGCGGCGGAAACGCCGAACTTCTCTTCCAGTTCCTTGATGAATTCAGACAGTTCGAGCACGGTCATGTTAGCGATGAAATCAACAACTTGTTCTTTGGTAACGGACATGGATTTTCTCCTTCAAAGGTCTTTGGCTTGAATCTCTTACGCGGCCTTTTTCTCTTCAATGGCCTTAAGCGCGTAGAGCACTCCGCGAATGGTGTTGGCCAGCAGCGACACAAAGTTTGTGGGCACTGCGTTCAAGGTGCCAAGGGTCTGGGCAAGCAGTTCGTTTCTGCCGGGCAGCTTTGCCAGAGCATTGATCTGATCGGCGGAAAGGAATTTGCCGTCCAGGCTGCCGTGGCGAATCTCCAAGGTCTTGCTGGTCTTGGCAAAATCCGACACCGCTTTGGCAAGGGCGACCGGATCTTCCATTCCAAGGGCAATGGCGCAGTTTTCACGGAAGTTGTCTTTGATGACGTCATGCGTACCGCCGTTAAAGGCGATACGTGCCAGGGTGTTCTTCACAACGACGAGTTCGCCGTTTACTTCGCGAAGCTTCACCCTGAAGCGGGTCATCTCTTCCACCGGCATTCCCTTGAAGTCAGCGACCACCGCGATGGAAGACTTCTCGGCTGAGGCCTTGATCTTCTCAATGACTGCGGCTTTTTCAGTTCTGTTCACGCGACTCTCCTGGAGTTGCAGGCGTCTCCCGCCGGATAAAGCGCTTCAGACAATAAGCCTGAAGGCCGTAGCATGCGGGGGCAGCCTTTGTGCTGGTGGAAATGAGAGCCTTCAGATAAGTCTCGGCCGGGCTTACCTCAGCGATTGCCATTATATGGCCGCCTTGCGCCGACTGTCTGTGACTCAGATTTCCAGGTCCTCTGCCAAGCGGGAACAGGTTCCCGCAATCGAAGGGACTAAACCTTTACCTTAACAGGGAACCGTTAAGGTCTGGTTGGGGCCTGTTGCCACTATGAGGATTTTTGTTCTCTGCCGAGGAAGAATCGCTTTTTATGGAGGGAGTGTACTCTTATGGTACTCGACCGGAATAAAAAGCGATTCTGACGAAGGCAGGGGGCAAAAAGACCATAGTGGCAGCAGGTCCTAAGCAGTCCCTTCGATAAATTTACGAATAACCGTGGGGTCAACCTTGACGCCGGGGCCCATGGTAGTGGACACAGCCATAGCCTTCATATAGGTGCCTTTGGCGGCGGAAGGCTTGAGCCGGTTCACTTCAGCCAAAAGCGCCCGCAGGTTGTCCAGAATTTTTTCCGAGCCAAAGGAGACTTTGCCCAGCGGCGCATGCAGCACCCCGGCCTTGTCCACCCTGAACTCCACACGTCCGGCCTTGATTTCGTTCACCGCGGCGGCAACGTCAAAGGTAACGGTGCCGGTCTTGGCGTTGGGCATCAAGCCGCGCGGGCCGAGTACCCGGCCAATCTGGCCCACCAGGGCCATCACGTCAGGGGTGGCGATAGCGGCGTCAAAATCGAGGAAGCCTTCCTTAACCTTGGCCACCAAGTCTTCGCCGCCCACAAAGTCGGCCCCGGCAGCCTTGGCTTCGGCTTCCTTCTCACCCTTGCAAAACACGGCCACACGCACGGTCTTGCCCAGACCGTGCGGCAGGGGCACGGCGCCGCGCACCATCTGGTCGGAATACTTGGGTTCAACGCCGAGACCCAAAGCCACGTCAACGGTTTCATCAAACTTGGCGAAAGAAGCGGCCAAAGACTTGGACACAGCGTCTTCCACTGTATATTTCTGCTGTAAATCCACATTCTCTATGGATTTGCGGAATTTTTTCCCATGTTTGGGCATGGTGCACCTATTTCCTCTTCGTTTGAATCTCCTGCCGGATTATGCCGCGGGCCAGGCCCCGGCACGGCAGTCGTAATGATTAAACGCTACTTAACCTCAAGGCCCATGCTGCGGGCAGTGCCGAGAATGGATTTCTTGGCGGCTTCCATATCCTTGGCAGTCAGGTCGGGCATTTTCAGAGCCGCGATTTCTTCCACCTGTTGCATGGAGATGGTGCCGATCTTGTTTCTGTTCGGCTCGCCCGACCCTTTCTCGACCTTGGCCGACTTCATGAGCAGTACCGCAGCCGGAGGGGTCTTGGTGATGAACGTAAACGAGCGGTCATGGTACACCGTGATCACCACGGGAATAACCATGCCCTTTTCATCGGCGGTCTTGGCGTTAAAGGCCTTGCAGAACTCCATGATGTTCAGACCGTGCTGGCCCAGGGCCGGGCCCACGGGCGGGGAAGGGTTGGCCGCCCCACCGGGAATCTGCAGCTTGATCTTAGCTATTTCTTTCTTGGCCATGAGAGTATTCCTTTACAAAAGCATCCGCACAGCTTTGCCCCGAAAAAACGTTGGGGCCGCAAAACGCATGCTCTTTGTTATCCTTTGGATACCTGGACAAAGTCCAGTTCCACGGGAGTCTGCCTGCCGAAGATCGACACGGAGACGCGCAGTTTCCCTTTGTCATAGTTGACGTCTTCCACAACGCCGTTGAAGCCGCCAAAAGGCCCGTCAATGACCCGCACTTCGTCCCCGCGTTCAAAGTTGAACTTGGGACGGGGCTGCTCCTGACGCGCCTCCATCAGGGAGCGGATACGGTCAGCTTCCGAATCGCGCATGGGGGTCGGCCTGTTCTTGCCGCCCACAAACCCGGTCACCTTGGGGATGGACTGCACCAGATGCCAGGAAAAATCGTTCATCTCCATGCGGACCATCACGTAACCGGGATAAAACTTGCGCGTAAAGGTCTTTTTCTCGCCGCGCACCAGTTCAATGACTTTTTCCGTGGGGATGACCACTTCCTTGATAAAGCCCTGGTCCTGTTCCGTGCGCATCATTTCCTTGATGGTCTGCTCCACCCGGTTCTCAAAACCGGAGTAGGTGTGCACGATGTACCAGCGCGCCTTTCCCGTGGTTTCTGGAGAGTCTGTCATGTCACAACCCTATGGAGAGGATGGATTCCATAATCTTGGAGAGTACGAGATCCGCTATGCCCAGGAAAATAGACATGACCACCACAAGAGCGAGCACGGCAATGCTCGTGACCTTGACTTCCTTGCGGGTCGGCCAGGAGACCTTGCCAAGCTCGGTTTTGGCGTCTTCAAAATACTTGCCGAGAGCCTGTATCTTGGAGGGCGAGCGATCAACGGCGACTGCCGCGATCTCTCCCGCCTTGTCCAGTTTTTTCTGTTTGGTGGCCATTGCGATTGCACCTTTATCCAATGCGGTCACAGCCTTATGGAATGCGACGGCAAGGGGTAATCCTTGCCGCGCATACTTTCAAAGGCTTATGGCAGGGCAGGAGGGATTCGAACCCCCAACATGCGGTTTTGGAGACCGCCGCTCTAGCCGTTAGAGCTACTGCCCTGTGTTCACTACTTTGTTTCGCGGTGGAGCGTCATTCTCTTGTCCCAGGGACAATACTTCTTCAGCTCCAGGCGGGAAGTAGTATTCTTTTTGTTTTTGCTCGTGGCGTAGTTACGCCGTTTGCACTCGGTGCAGGCGAGCAGAATATTAATGCGCATGGGCTTACTCCGGAAGAATTTCGGAAACTACGCCCGCGCCCACGGTGCGGCCGCCTTCGCGGATGGCGAAGCGCAGGCCTTGCTCCATGGCGATGGGAGCGATCAGTTCCACGATGAAGGTGGCGTTATCGCCGGGGATAACCATTTCCACGCCTTCTTCAAGAGCGATGATGCCCGTGATGTCCGTGGTACGGAAGTAGAACTGCGGGCGGTACCCGGTAAAGAACGGCGTGTGACGGCCGCCTTCTTCCTTGGACAGCACGTACACTTCCGCCTTGAACTTCTTGTGCGGAAGGATGGACTTGGGAGCGGCAAGAACCTGGCCGCGTTCCACATCGTCACGCTTCACGCCGCGCAGCAGGGCGCCGATGTTGTCGCCGGCCTGGCCCTGGTCGAGCAGCTTGCGGAACATTTCAACGCCGGTGCAGGTGGTCTTCACCGTGGGCTTGATACCCACGATTTCGACTTCTTCACCCACCTTGACAACACCGCGCTCAACCCGGCCGGTCACAACAGTACCGCGGCCGGAGATGGAGAACACGTCTTCAATGGGCATCAGGAACGGCTTGTCGATTTCGCGCAGCGGCTCGGGAATGTAGCTGTCGCAAGCGGCGAGAAGCTCCACGATGCACTTGGCTTCCTCGGAATTCGCATCGTCGGTTTCCAGAGCCCTCAGAGCGGAACCGCGGATAACGGGCACGTCGTCGCCGGGGAAACCATAGGAAGACAGGAGTTCCCGCACTTCCATTTCCACCAGTTCGAGCAGTTCTTCGTCGTCCACCATGTCGCATTTGTTCAGGAACACGACGAGGCTGGGCACGCCGACCTGACGGGCGAGCAGGATGTGCTCGCGGGTCTGGGGCATGGGGCCGTCGGTGGCGGCCACAACGATGATGCCGCCGTCCATCTGGGCAGCGCCGGTGATCATGTTCTTGATGTAGTCGGCGTGGCCGGGGCAGTCAACGTGCGCGTAGTGACGGTTTTCGGTTTCGTACTCCACGTGCGCGGTGGCAATGGTGATGCCGCGCTCTTTTTCTTCCGGAGCCTTGTCGATCGAAGCATAATCGACAAACTTGCCGAAGCCCTTCAGACCGGCAATCTTGGTGATGGCGGCGGTCAGAGTGGTTTTGCCGTGGTCGATGTGACCAACGGTGCCGATGTTAACGTGAGGCTTTGTGCGCTCAAATTTTTCCTTACCCATGATCGGTCTCCCTCAATAAGTGATGATCGTGTGCTAATTTTTGTTTTCTCGGATGCAAGGGGAAATGGAGCCCACGAGCAGGATTGAACTGCTGACCTCGTCCTTACCAAGGACGCGCTCTGCCGACTGAGCTACGTGGGCTTCTCCGTAAAATTTACGCAGAAAGGGGGGAGGAACGAAGGACGTGCTATGGAGCGGGAAACGAGACTCGAACTCGCAACCCTCAGCTTGGAAGGCTGATGCTCTAGCCATTGAGCTATTCCCGCATATCCGCCGTAGTTCCTCGACAGCTTTCTGTCTCCTACAGCCTTTGCATTCCAGTCTGGTGGTGGAGGGTAGATTTGAACTACCGAAGTCGTACGACGACAGATTTACAGTCTGTTCCCTTTGGCCACTCGGGAACTCCACCACGTATCTGGAGCCGGCGATGGGACTCGAACCCGCAACCTGCTGATTACAAATCAGCTGCTCTGCCAGTTGAGCTACGCCGGCAAACGAATTCGTGCTAATACGTCCAGTTCGGGAAAAAGGCAAGAAAAAAATCCTTTTTCCGGCGAAAAACGCGCACTCCGTTCCGGGCTCGCGCCCGGAAGACAGGTAATATAGAGAAGAGCTTCGCTTGTCAATCTTCCGCACCTTGGCGGGAAAGATGTTCCGCAGCGTAGCTGCGGAACCCGCCTGCATCGCTATAAGCGCCTACCGGCGCGGCCGGACCTGCGGCCCGGCCCCTCGCGGGGCGTTAAGGAAGCCGCTTTTAAAGAAAGCGTGGCATGGCCCCGAAACACGCCTGCATCGCTATAAGCGCGGCGGCAAATATGCCGAAGCATAGCGTGCCGCCGCGCATTTCAAAGGTGCACTGCTCGATTGCTATTTTGGCTGCGTATCCACAAACTTCTGCTTGACGTTTGTGAAGGTCGCCAGTTCCTCAACCAGTAAATTTTTAAAGTCCGCTCCTTCCATCCATACAGGGCTGAACCCGAACTGGAGGCCGAAATCCGTGAATATCGGGCCAGCGGCGGCCTGTTTGCACGCCTCAAGCAGTTTTGCCCTGATTTCGGGCGGTGTGCCTTTGGGCAGCATAATGCCGCGCGTGATGCCCACTTCCAGAGGGATACCCATTTCCTTCAGAGTAATCGTCTGCCGCAGGGGCTCGTAGTGGATCTTGTCCAGGGGCTGACCTGTCGCCAGCACGCGGATAAGCCCGTCTTTCACTTCCGGCAGCATGATCGGGGAATGCACGATGCCCGCGTCCACCTCGTTGCTGAGCATGCCTTTGCGGAAGGGTCCGCCGCCCTGATAGGGCACGATGCGGAATTTGCCCCCCGTATAGCCGTGGATGCCCGCCGCGAAAAGCAGTTGCGCTCCGGCGGGCGTTGCCGAGGCAAGCGTCAGGGCGCCGGGATTTTTTTCCGCCGCGTCCAGGAAATCCTTCAAGGTGGTGTAGCCTCTGTCCTTATGCGCAAGCACCCAGGTTGGCGTACTGTAAAAGGCGCAAAGATAATCGAAGTCTTCCAGGGTGAAGGGCGTATTCTGGAAGACCATCGCCGTCGTAACGTCCGAGGAACCCTGCAACAGCAGGGTATAGCCGTCCGGCTTCGCCTTGGCGACCTGGAAGGTTCCGGTAATCCCTCCGGCCCCCACCACATTGTCCACAAGCACGGTTGTTCCGAGGCTTTTTTCCAGCGCGGCGGCAAAGGCTCTGGCGATGCTGTCCGTTCCGCCGCCCGCGGGCCAGGGCACGATAATACGAACCGGCTCTGATGGATACGCGGCCTTGGCCGGAGAAAGACCGGCAGTCACAGACAGAAGCGACAGGAAAGCTGCCAGAAGGCAGTATTTGAGGCATCGCATATTCTTCCCTCACATGTTGATGGTTGGGTTAGGCCGTGGCTGGTGACGCGTCTTTTTGCAAGGCGAAATATATCTCCTTGCCGATAATGTATAATATAAGCGCAAAAAAGCATTTTCTGGGCCAGGTTTCCACAAAAACCAGCCAGTTGTCGTTGCTCAGGGACAGGGCGAGGCGCAGATTGACCTCGATGATCGGCCCCAGAATAACGCCCAGCACCACAGTGGGGATGGGGAAACCGCGCTTTTCCATGAAAAAGCCCAGAATGCCGAACAGCACGGCCAGCATCACCGGGAAGGGATTGTTGGTTCCCGCGTAGCAGCCTACCATGGCCATGATGAGGACAAAGGGAAAAACCCAGGCCCGGTCATTCTGTAAAAGGAAAATGTAGGGCCGGATGGCCAAAACGCCCAGAAGAAACATGAACACATGAGCCACGCCAAGCCCGGCCAGCAGGCCGTATACTATTTCCGGCGACTCTTTGACCAGGGTGATGCCGGGCGTCAGACCGTGCAGCAGGAGAGCGCCCAGCATGATGGCCGTGGAACCGTCCCCCGGCAGGCCCAGGGTGAGCATGGGCAGCATGGTGCCGCCGGTAACCGCGTTGTTGGAGGCTTCCGGCGCCAAAATGCCGTCCGGGTTGCCTTTACCGAAGCTGTCCGGGTCTTTCGAATTTTTCCGCACTGTCGCATAGGCGAGCCAGGCGGAGCCTTCCGCCCCCACACCGGGAACGGCCCCGACAAAAAGACCGTAGAAAGCGCCGATCACAATGGCCCGCCAGCGTTGAAACAATTCCCGCACAGGCGGAAGAGCCAGGCCGACCTTCCCGCGGATGCGGGTCATGCCTTCCTGTACCCTGTGGAGATCGGAAAGCACCACGGCAATGCCGAAAAAGCCCACCAGGGCGGCGGCAAAGTCTATGCCGCCGAAGAGTTCCTCCATGCCGAAGGTCATGCGCGGAGTGGCGTCCTGCGGATCGAGACCCACAGTTGCCAGCAGCAGCCCGAGCAGCATGCCGATCATCCCTTTGAGCATGCTGCCCCGCACAAACGAAGAAACCATCACCAGACCGGCCAGTCCTACCAGGGCGACGTCCGCCGGACCGGATTTTATGGCAATGGCGGCGATAACCGGAACGCACAGACTGGCCGTGATCCAGCCGATAAGTCCTCCCGCGGTTGACCCCATGGTGGCGTAGCCCAACGCTTCGGCGGCTTTGCCCTGCAAGGCCATCGGGTGGCCGTCGAGCACCGTGCAGGCGGCGGCCGGCGTGCCCGGAGTGCGCAGCAGAATGGCCGAATACGAGCCGCCCAGCTTGGTGCCCACATAGACCCCCATCATGATCAGCATCGCGGGCATACCGGGCAGGGGATAGGTAAGCGGCAACAGCATGATCATGGCCATGGGCGAACTCAAGCCCGGCAGCGCGCCTACCAGAATGCCCAGGGCGGTACCCGCAAAGATCACCCACATATTGTACCAGCTCGTGATATGCTCAAAACCCATGAAGAGTTCGGCGAACATAACGGGTCTCCTTATGCTGTGCGCTCACAAGCGCAGGCCGAGAGCGGTGACGAAAATAAGGTGCAAGACGATGGCGCCGATCACGGTGATGACCGCTATTTGCAGCACGTTTCTTTTACCGTAAACCGGAAACAGGATGCCAAGGAAGCCCGCGCACAGAAGCACGAACGGAATTTTTCCGATCAGGTTCACAAAGACGAGCAACAAAACAATGGTCACCGCGGCGCGGATAAGCGAGAGCCTGTCAACCGCGGGCAGAGCTGCCTGTTTTTTCCGGACGGACAGGGCAAGGCCCGCGTTGATCAGGCAGAGAAAAAGCAGCAGCCCCGCATAAATGTTCGGCAGAGTGCTGAACGGCAGGCCGCTTGCATACTGGAAAGACAAGCTCGGGCGCTGCGTGGTGTTGATGGAGACAAGGGCCGTTACCGCGATGGCGGCCAGCACTCCCGTCAACGCCAGTTCTTTTAGCGTGTCGCGCATATGTTTGCGTCCTTTGCGCACTCAGGCGCGCCTTTTGAAGTCCTCCAGGCTTTTCGCCTTCCGGCCGTCCGGCAGGCGGACAGCTTCCACGATGCCTTCGCTGTGCAGCGCCCAAGGCAAAATAACAGCGGAGTGCCCGCCTCTGCCGCCGGCCACCACGACTTCCACATCAGCCGGGCCGCGCGTGACGGGCATGGGGTGCTTGTCAGAAAAGTCCTTGGGACGCACCGGCATCAGCCCCCTGCCCCTGACCATGGGAACGGCGTGGTGGACGTTCGCATGCACGGCGTTGCGGATGCGTTCCTTGGTATATCCGTCGCGGTGCATGAGTTGCGCGTGATCCGGAGTCAGCAGCAGCAGCAGCGGGCCGGGGATATAGGCGTTGTTTGAGCCGAGGGTGGTGCAACTGTCCAGAAAGGTATCCAGCAGATCGCCGCCGGTCAGGCTGAGAAAGTCGATCACGTCGTGCGGCGGCTCAGCCTTGAGCACGTAGACGCTCGTGGTCTCTGCGTCAAAGCGTTCCTGGTTGATGGTTTTCCACGGCCCGTCCCCGCTTTCCGCAAAACAGTAAGTGAATTCCGCTTGCGAAGAGAAACAGGCAAGATCCGCATAGCCCGGAACTGAACGCGTTGCGGCGATAATAACAAGATTGACCGCGCGGCCGATGCAGGCGTTGGCGGGAAAGCCCGGCCCCAGACAGCCCTGGCCGCTGTGGATGCCCGCTTCCTTTGCCAGCGGCCCGCTGACCAGAATCATGTTGCCGCCGGGATGCGAGGTCGTCACGGATTGCAGGAAGTTGTAGGCCGGATGCGCAAGGGCTTTGAACGCCGTCACGAGTATGGGCATGTGGCGGGGCTTGCAGCCTGCCATGACCGCCGCCACAGCCACATCCATAACGCATATATCCCGTCCCGAGGGGCCTACTTCCTCGGCCAGCACCATGTCGCGCGGGAAGGGACAGTACTCGAACATGGCCTCCACCCTGCGTTCCGTCGGCGGCACTATGGGCAAACCGTCGCTGATATGGAGAGCGTCAAAGAGATCCGTTGCTTCTTCAACGCCAAGCCCGGCCTCCGGCAGGGAATCTTGCGGCTCGGAGGACGCCAAGGCGAGGTGCAGGCGGCAATCCCCGGCCGGCGGAGGGGTGTCCAGGGCATACTGCAGATCGGCCACCAAGGCCACTTCTTCCGCAGTGCCGCAAAGGGCCGTCCATATTCTTTCCCATTGTCCGTCGACCATGGCGCGCACTTCTTCCACGCTGCTGCCCTGATAGAGATCGTAAAGGGGACACAGACAGAGATGGCCCGCCCTGTAAAAAGCCGTGGCCCGCGCGATATTATGGCCCGGAGGAGCGGTCATGTAGAGCGTGGGAATACCCAGTTCCTCCAGAGCAATAGTAATAATGGCGGTCGCGGGACTGGTGCCCATGTCGCCGAGAGCGGTCAGGACGCAGACGGGTTTTTCCTTCGCCAGCATGGCCGCATACTCGCGCAGCCTGACGCTGTCCTTGCCGCGCACGGTTTCCCGGTAGTCAAGAAAATTCCCCGCGCCCAGACCGCGCAACCGTTCTTTGATCCGGGTGAACACTTCGCCGTAGTTGCAAAAACCAAGCTTTGTATTATCGTAAAAGAGGATCGGCCCTTTCTTCAGTTCTTCAATGCCGGGACGCGCGGCAAGATGTATGCGGCGGCGGGACTGCGCGCCCCTGGGGTCGATCAGCGGAGATAAAGAAACGTTCATGTGGCCTCCTTTCAGTGACAGGGTGGTAAAGCGTTTTTTGAACCCGTTAGTTAAACGTTAAACTACACTGTCCGGACCTGTCAAGCCTTCAGCCGCAAGTTATTGGACCGTGAGGAAAAATGATGCAGAAAAAAAATGTCACCATCCGGCAGCTCGCACACATGGCCCAGGTTACGCCGACCACGATTTCTCTTGCCCTGCGCGGAAAGGGGCACATCAGCGCGGCCAAGCGCGAGGAGATCCGGCAGCTTGCCGCGCAGATGGGATATGTGCCGAGCACCGTGGCGCGGGCACTGCGCGGATCAGCCACCCACACCATAGGCGTGGTCATCAACTCCTTCGACAATCCTTTTTTCAGCGCGGTGTTCACCGGGATGGAAACGGAACTGCTGTGCCGGGGCTATGCGTTCTGGGTAGCCCAGTCCGGGGACGATCCCCGGCGGGAGCGGGAGCAGGTCCGGCAACTGGCCGAGCGGGGAGTGGACGGACTTATCGTGCTGCCTTGTGGGGAAGATTTACGGCATCTTGACGATCTGCGGCAACGGGGCAAGCCTGTCGTACTGATCGGCAATCAGGGCGGGCAAGAGGGTTTTGCCGCGGTCGTGGCGGACAACCTGCACGGCGGCGAGGCAGCCGCCCGCAGTCTTTGTGCTGAACGCACGCGCGTGCATATTGCCGGGCAGGAAACGCAGAGCATGAACGCGCTACGCTGCCGGGGCTTCGTCAACGTGCTGCGGGAAAGCAGGCCGGACCTCGACCCGGATCAATACATCCACCGCATCGCCCGCATGGGGCATACCGAAGGCTATGCGGCCATGGAAGCTCTTGTGCGCAACTACCCCATGCCGCTTTCCGTTTTTGCCGCCAATGACGAGACAGCCCTCGGGGTGCTGAAGTTTTGCCGGCGCAAAGGCTTGTCCGTCCCGGCGGATGTCGAAATTGTCGGTTTCGGCAATATCGCCTTTTTGGACATGATCAACGCGCGTTTATCCACCGTGAACATTCCGGCCGACACGATGGGGGAGGAGGCGGCGCGCATGCTGCTGCACAGGATTGAAGGCGGGGAGGAAGACGGACGGGTGTCCGTACTGGAGACGGCCTTTGTGCCGGGCGAGACGACCTTGAAAAGGTAATCCGCTCCTGCCGCGCAAAACTTTCCCGCCCCCTTCACAAAAAAGCCCGATTCCTGCATAGTCGGAGCAATGGATATTTTCGCCTTTAACGCCGACACGCTCATGAGCTTCCTGCTCACTCTGACCAGGGTGAGCCTGGTGGTCTTCCTGCTGCCTTTTTTCGGCGGCGACTATATCCCCGTGCTGGTCAAGGCGGCGCTGGCCCTGGTCATGGCCATGGCGGTCTGGCCGCACCTTTCCTTTCCCGGCGCCCTCTTTCCCTCCCACCCCTGGAACATCGCCCTCATGGTCTTGGGCGAAGCGGTACTGGGCCTGATCATGGGCCTGTGCGTGTCCTTTATTTTCGCAGGCATCCAGACCGGCGGGGAAATCATGGGCTTTCAGATGGGCTTCACCATGATGACCCTGGCTGATCCCGCTTCGGGCAACCAGGCCAGCATCACGTCCAACCTTTTGCACCTGGTCACTCTGGTCGTGTTTTTGGCCCTGGACGGACACCTGCACCTGCTGCGCGCCCTGTCCGGTTCCTTTGCCCTGGTTCCGCCGGGGAGCCTGCGCATCGGCGGCGCGCTCACCGGCGACATTCTGACCCTGTCCGGCGGCATGTTCTCCCTGGCCGTAAAAATTGCCGCGCCGGCCATTGCCGCCCTGTTCATGGTGGAGCTTACCCTGGCCCTGATGGGCCGCGCCGCGCCGCAAATGAACCTGCTCACTCTGGGCTTTCCGGTAAAAATCGCGGTGGGGTTTTTCTTCATGGGCATCATGTTCACCACCCTGTCCCTGCACATGGAAGAGATCATCATCGGACTCGGCCCCATGTTTGACCGCATCATGGCGCTGGCCGGAGGTCCGCAATGACCGTCCGCGCCGTCATGGCTTTGGCCCGCACTGTCCTGTCCTCATGGGGGCGTATCCATGGCGAGTGATCCGTCCAAAACAGAAAACGCCACACCCAAACGCATCAAAAAAGCGCGTGACGAAGGCAACGTCCCTAAATCACAGGAAATGCCCAAGGCTATCAGCGTCCTGGCCGGGTTGTTCATCCTGACCATGTGGATCGGCTTCATGGGTAACGAGATCATGCGGCTGATGCGCCATTATTTCACCCACTGGCCCACCGAGGACTTCAACGACGCGCTCTTTGCGCAGATGCGCCTCGAACTTTCCCTCTCCCTGGCCAAAATGGTCCTGCCGGTCCTGTTCACCGTGGGCCTGTTCATCTTTGTGCTGCTGCGCGTCCAGGTGGGCAAGCTCTGGACCACCAAAGTATTCAAGCCCAAACTGAGCAAGTTCAACCCGCTCAGCGGGCTCAAGCGCATGTTTCTCTCGTCCCAGACCTTCATCCGCCTGGGCAAAAGCCTGCTCCTGGCCCTGTGTATCGGCGTGGCTCCGACCATCGTGATCAAAAACGAGATGCAGCACTTCCCGGACCTGTATTACATGGACGCGGCCGGGATTGCCATTTACATCCTCAAACTGGCGGCCAAGGTAGCGCTGTATGCTTTCTGGCCCATGCTGGTCATTTCCCTGATAGACCTGTGGTACACGCGCTGGAAATATAAGGAAGACCTCAAGATGAGCAAGGACGAGGTCAAGGACGAACGCAAGCAGATGGAGGGTGATGAAAGAGTCAAAGCGCAGATGAAGCAGAAGATGCTCAAGATGTCCGCCCAGCGCATGTTCGCTCAAGTGCCCAAGGCGGATGTGGTCATCACCAACCCCACCCATATAGCTGTCGCCTTGAAATATGACGCCAGTGAAGCTCCGGCCCCGGTGGTCGTGGCCATGGGCGTTGACCGGGTGGCGGAGAGAATTAAGGAAATCGCCCGCGAAAACAAGGTTCCCATCCGTGAAAACAAGCCTTTGGCACAGGCTTTGTATAAGCAAACGGAAGTCGGGGACATGATCCCGGCGGAACTGTTCCAGGCCGTGGCACTCATCCTTGCGCAGATTTGGAAGACAAGGAATCCCGGCCGAACGACAAAACCTTAATTTCCCGCCGCGCCGTCGTCGCTTTGACGGCCCGGAATTCAGAAGGCGTCAGTATTATGGCAGCAAACACACCCCTTCCCAAGATTAATTACGAAAAGTTCGCCAAGCAGGGCGACCTGCTCCTGGCCGGCGGCGTTGTCGTGATCCTTGTGGTCATGCTCATACCCATGCCGACCCTGGTGCTCGATTTCCTGCTCTGCGTATCCATTTCGCTTTCCTTGCTGATCCTGGTCACCTCCATGTTCATGGTTTCGCCTCTGGAATTTTCCATTTTTCCCTCCCTGCTCCTGGTCACCACCTTGCTCCGTCTTGCCCTGAACGTGGCCTCCACCCGCCTTATCCTGATGCATGGGGACAAAGGCACGGACGCGGCCGGTTCAGTCATCCAGGCTTTCGGCGAGTTCGTGGTCGGCGGCAGTTACGTGATCGGGGCGGTCATCTTTATGATCCTGTTCATCCTGAACAAGATAGTCATTACCGCGGGCACCACTCGTATCGCGGAAGTCGCGGCCCGCTTCACCCTGGACGCCATGCCCGGCAAACAGATGGCTGTCGAGGCCGACCTCAACTCCGGCCTGATCAGCGAGGAAGAAGCCACGGCCACGCGTAAAGCCATCCGCAAGGAAGCCGATTTTTACGGCGCCATGGACGGCGCGGGCAAATTCGTACAGGGGGACGTGAACGCGGGCATCCTGATCACCTTCATCAATCTTATTGGCGGCGTGCTGCTTGGCGTGCTGCAAAAAGACATGGCCTGGACCGAGGCCATGCAGACCTATTCCCTGCTGAGCATCGGTGACGGCCTGGTGGCCACCATACCCTCGATCATCACTTCCACGGCTGCGGGCATCATCGTGTCCCGCGCGGCGGCCGAAGCCAAAATGGGCGAAGAGTTCATCGGCCAGTTGACTTACAACAGCCGGGCCATGACCCTGGTCTCGGGCGTGCTGCTGCTGTTCGCCCTGATGCCCGGCCTGCCCGCCCTGCCCTTTATCGGTATTTCACTGACCCTTTTCCTCGTCGCCAGAATTGCCGGGCGCAAGGATGCCGAAGCCACGGTCAGCGGCCCCAGGAGCTTGCCGGCAGGCAGTTCGGCGGGCAAGGCTCTGTCCGGCGGCCCGGGCGGCGCGCCCGCCGGCGCGGGCAAAGGCGGAGTCCCGGCCGAGGGCGGTCTGGATACCCCGGAAGAAGTGCAATCCCTGCTGCCGCTCGATACTCTGGAACTGGAAGTGGGATACGGCCTGGTGCCTCTGGTGGACGAAGGCCAGAACGGCAACCTGCTCTCCCGCATCCGTTCCATCCGCCGCCAGTTTGCCCTGGACATGGGCGTGGTGCTGCCATCCCTGCACCTGCGGGACAACCTGCAACTCAAGCCCGGCCAGTACAGCCTGCTCATCAAGGGCAACGAAGTGGCCTCGGCCGAGATCCTGATCGACCATTTCCTGGCCATGGATCCGGGCAACGCCAGAAGCAGCATCACAGGCATCGAGACCAGGGAACCGGCCTTCAACCTGCCCGCGGTCTGGATTCCCGAAGTGCAGAAGGAAGAAGCCATGCTGGCGGGCTACACCGTGGTCGACCCCTCCACGGTCATTGCCACGCACTTGACCGAAGTATTCCGCCGCCATCTTTCCGAATTCCTGGGCCGTCAGGAAGTGCAGGGTCTCCTGGACAACCTGGCCAAGACCGCGCCCAAGGCCGTGGAAGAACTGGTGCCCGGCATCCTGCCGCTCGGCGTGGTGCAAAAGGTGCTGCAAAACCTGGTGCGCGAAAACGTATCCATCCGGGATCTCCTGAGCATCGTGGAAACCCTGGGTGACCAAGGCGTTATGATCAAACATTCGGAAGTGCTCACCGAGTACGTGCGCGAGCGTCTGGCCCGCACCATTGTCAAGCCGTATCTTGATTCAGGCGGGGCTCTGCCCATCATTACCGTGGACTCCGGCACCGAGCAGATCCTGCAAGACTCCTTGCGCCAGACCGAAAACGGAACCTTTATGGCCCTTTCGCCCGGTTCGGCGCAGCGCCTGATGCAGAGCATCAACCAACTGGTGGAAGCGGCCGTGAACACGGACGGGCAGCCCGTGGTGCTGGCCACGCCCGTGACCAGGCCGCACCTGGCCCAGTTGGTCATGCGCTTCCTGCCCTCGGTACCGGTCATCTCCCAGGCCGAAATTCCGCCGGATATCCGGCTGACCGCGGTGGGTAACGCCAGGATTGATGGATAAAAACTGAAGATTGGGGCTCCACCCCAAACCCCCTGAGGGGACTCTGTCCCCTGCACCCCCACACCCGGAAAACGGCAAAGCCGTTTTCCGGAATGCCGGGTCCAGGGCCGGCTAGGCCCTGGCGGGGAGGTTTGGAGGGGTGGAACCCCTCCAATCCAAGAGTGAATACTTCATAAGGCCACCGGACATGCAGATAAAAAGTTTCAGCGCGCCCACCAGCAAGGAAGTACTGGCCCTGATCAAGAAGGAGCTTGGTCCGGACGCCATTATCCTTGATACACAGGAAGAAGACGGTCTGATTACCATGACCGCCGCCCTGGAGCGCGCGCCGGTTTCCCCCGCCCGCACGGCCGCTTCCGGCTCTGAACCCCTGGGAGGCAGCCCCGCGCGCTTCTCCATGCCGCGGCAAGCGTCCGATCTTCCCCCTCCTGCTGAACAGGAAACCGGGCAAAACGAAGACGTTGCGCCCACCTATTCGTCGCGTGGCAAGCTGCAGTCCCGGCCCGCCGCCCGGACAGACGCGCCCGGACAGACAGCGGGACAAACGGCAATGCCGCCCGCGCAGGCGAAGGGGCAGGCTACGGGGCAGCCGGAAATGCAGACCGGCCCCTATGGTTCGCCGCCGCCCGGCTGGCAGCACTGGCACGAGGAATGGAGCAGCATCAAGAACCATTTGCTGGCGCTGATGAAGCCTTCCCTGCGCCTGGATCTGCTGCCGCCCCGCCAGCGTCTGGCCATTGAATTTTTACAGCGCGAGGGCGTGGAAGACGCTGCCGTGCTGCATATTTTCCAGCGCCTGCAGGCCGATCCCACGGCTTCCATTCTTGCCCCCCTGGCCCAACTGGTGCCGGTGCGCACCTGGGGCCTGGAAGCCTGGCCCCAGCGCTTGCATATGATCGCCGGTCCCTTTGGCGCGGGCAAAACCTCGTCAGCCATCCGCATGGCCCTCAGTCTGCGCCGTGCCGCCCCGGCCTGCCGCATCTGCATGCTCAACGCGGACGCCACCCGGGGGAACGGCCGCCTCTTGCTCCGCCACTACTGCGATCTTTCCGACCTGGCTTACAAGGAAGCCTCCACCACCCTGGAACTGGTGACGTCTCTGAACGAAGCCCTGCGCGAAAACTATGATCGGGTCATTGTGGATCTGCCCGGCTTTTCCCGCAACAGAAGTCTGAGTACCCTGATTGCCGATGCGGGTCTGGCGGATCTGTGCGGCGAAGGCCCGGACGATCTGGCCGTGCACCTGGTTCTGCCGCCGCATTACGGCAGTTTACAGATGCGCGGCGTGCTGGAGCGCTACCGCGTGCCACACGCCAGCAGTATTGTCTGGACCAAACTGGACGAGGCCGAGCACTACGGCCAGATCGTCAATGTGGCTGTCAGCACGGGCTTGCCCGTCTCAGCCCTGTCTTTTGGGCCGGGCCTGGGCAATTCCCTTGTTCCGGCCAAGGAAAACATGCTCTGGCGACTGCTTTTTAAACGGGAACTGCCCGCCGGGGCATAGAGAAACGTATAATAAAGGACAAGCTACTTGAAGCTTTACAATAAAATGAATACACTCATTCAAACTCCAACGGTTTCTGGAGCCGCTTATGAAATCTGACCTGCCCCTGGTCATCTCCGTCACCTCCGGTAAAGGCGGCGTCGGCAAGACCAATATTTCGGTCAACCTTGCCTGTTGCCTTGCTAAAGCAGGCAAAAAGGTGGTCCTCCTGGACGCGGATCTTGGCCTTGCCAATGTGGACGTGATCCTGGGACTGACCCCGACCCACAATCTGTTCCACCTGTTCCACGAAGGGGCGGACCTCTCCGATGTGCTCATGGACACGCCATACGGCTTCAAAATACTGCCCGCGTCCTCCGGCGTCAGCGAGATGCTGTCCCTCAGCATGGGCCAGAAAGTGACCCTGCTCGAAGCCATGGACGAAATGGAAGACACGGTTGATTTCCTGATCGTGGACACAGGCGCGGGCATCAACGACAACGTGATGTATTTCAACCTGGCCTCCCAGGAACGTCTGGTCGTCCTGACCCCGGAACCCACCTCGCTCACCGACGCTTACGCCCTGATCAAGGTCATGCAGCAGAACCACGGGGTGAACGATTTCCGGATACTGGTAAACATGGCCCCGGACGAAAAGTCGGCGCTCGATATTTTCCGCCGCCTGTACAAAGCCTGCGATCATTTTCTTGCCGGCATCGGCCTCGACTACGTGGGCATGATCCCCAGAGACGCCGCTGTACGTAAGGCCGTGATCAGCCAGAAACCTTTCAGCGTCATGGACCCCAACAGCCCTGCCAGCAGGGCTATGATGGAAGTGTCACAAACCATACGAACCTGGGAAGTACCCCACTCGCTCGATGGCAACATCAAATTCTTCTGGAAGCGGCTCCTCTTTGCCCAGTAGCGGCAGCGGGAAAACCGGCGGAGAGCCCTGGGAGCGTTTTGACTCCGGGCTCCTGTCCTGGACCGCGTGCACGCCTGCGGAGCAGGAGAGCATTGTGCGTCACTTCGCCCCCAAGGTGAAGTATCTGGCCTTGCGCATGAAGGCCAGGCTGCCGCGCAATGTGGAGCTTTCGGAACTGATCAGCGCCGGAACCCTGGGTCTTATGGAATCCTTTGGCAAGTTCCGCCCGCAGATGGGTATCAAGTTCGATACCTACGCGGAAAATCGCATCCGGGGCGCCATGCTGGACGAACTGAGAAAGCTGGACTGGTTCCCGCGTTCCTTGCGCCGCCGCGTGCGCACGCTGGACGAAGCCATTCACAAACTGGAGCACCAGACCGGGGCAAGCCCCAGCGAAGAGGCCCTGGCCGCGGAAACGGGCATGGACATCAAAGAGGTGCGCGAAGGCCTGGAAGCGCTGCATAACCAGTTCTGCCTTTCCCTGGAGTTGATGCAGGAATCCCTGTCTCCGGTGGAGTGCGCCGGCGGGGAAGAGCCCTTCGCCAAGGCCGCCGCCCAGGAACTCATAGATAGAGTAGCTGAACTTATTGAACAATTGACACCGCGAGAGAAGCTGGTATTATCCCTGTATTATACTGACGAGTTGAACATGCGGGAGACTGCCGAAGTAATGGGCATCACGGAGGGGCGGGTCTCTCAATTGCACTCGCAGGCTCTTTCGCGCTTACGTAAGGAATTTACCGTTCGCCACGGCGAACCGCATGCCTTGTAAAGGAGACGTTTCATGCCATTCAACCCGAATATGCGTGTGCTGGTTGTTGATGATTTTTCCACCATGCGCCGCATTATCAAAAACATCCTGCGTCAGCTCGGCTTCAATAACATTGTGGAAGCAGACGACGGCACCACTGCCTGGGATACGCTGAACAAGGATAAAATAGATTTTATCATCTCGGACTGGAACATGCCCCAGATGACCGGCATTGAGCTCCTGCGCAAGGTGCGCGCTTCCGAAGAATTCGCGGATCTGCCCTTTCTTATGGTCACGGCCGAAGCGCAGCAGGAAAATATCCTTGAAGCGGTGCAGGCCAAGGTCTCCAATTATATCGTCAAGCCCTTCACCGCTGAGGTTATGAAACAGAAGATCGACAAAATCTTCCCGTAACGGATCGCCCCGGCCGCGGACTCTTCCTGCCCCGTTCCGCCGGGACGCGCCCCCTGTTCCTTCCCAGGGAACGGAAGAATCTTGGTAGTTCCCCAGTTTGAGCGATGTCGGTAGTGCCTCAGTTTGGGGTCAGACAAGGAAGGCGAGTTTTTTGTGACGGGAGTGTACTCTTATGGTACTCGACCGGAGCAAAAAACGATGCCTGACGATGTATCACCCCAAAATGAGGCGCTACCCGCGTGTTCCGGCAGTTGACAACGGGATGCGCGCCGCGAATTTTCAGGCTCCCGGCCCTGGCCGCGCCCGGCCGGGCCATACTTTCTCGCCAGTGAGCGTACTCTTTCTATGACGCCAGATACCGACCCCCGCACCGATGCCGCGCCGGAAGCCCAGAACGGGCCTTCCGAAGCCGCGCCGTCCGGTAGCGAATCCTCCGCTCGCGGGGCCAAAGTTGAACTGGATATTGACGACGCCCCGTTTCTGGAAGAGCCGGAAGAGGAAAAGCCCAAGGAAGTGGCGGCCGAGCCTGAAAAGCCCGCCCCAGCCCAACGGCCGAAAGAGGTGGATGCGGCATCGGTCACGGGTTTCAAAGCCCTGTTGGCCGACAAAAAGAAACTGGCCATCCTGATCGGGGCTTTAGTTGCTGTGCTTGTTGTGCTGCCCCTGGTCCTGATGCTCACGCTTGGCGGAAACAAGACACCCGCGCCGGTGGCGCATGAACCGGAGCGTATTGTGGTTTCCGGCGTGCCCCAGCGCGAAGATGCCCCGCCCGGACCGAAATTCCTGTACCGTCTGGGAGGCTTTTTTATCGAGCGGCGCGGCAGTGAAGGGGAACTGCGCTTTTTGCGCGCCAGTTTCGCCATTCCCACGGAAAATCCCGTGCTGTTCGCTGAACTCGGCGCAAAAGACGTTGCCGTAAGAGACGCCATCTATTATTATCTGCGTAATAAGCCTTTGACCTTTTTGTCCGATAAGGAATCAAGAGAGATGCTGAAAAATGATCTGCTCAGCGTGATCAATGAGCAGATCTCGTCGGAAAAGGTAACGGAATTGTTTTTTGAAGAATATCTCATCACGGGGAGCTAGGCAGGTATAACGCCCGCGCACCCCGGATGTGGCCCCTTGTGAGGTAAGCCATGAGCGTCCTCAACACATTGCCGGCTCCCATAGTCCAAATGGGCCTGGTGGAAAAAATTGTCGACCAACAGCAGAACCAGCCCCATGCCCTGCTCCAGGCCGGGCAGGAAGCTTCCCGTGAACTCCTGAAGGCCGAAGGACAGCGTATTGCCGGTACTGAACCCTCGAACCGCAGCCGCAAGGTACGCGACCGGGGCGAACGTCAGGGCGGCGGGCAGCAGGACGCCGCCGGGAGAAAATCCGCCGGGTCCAACGCCGGACAAGATAGCGCTGAGCAGGACCCTTTTGACAACAACGAGCCCGGACCGGCCGGCAGCAACCCTTGGGCCGGAAATATCGTGAACGTGAAGATTTGATATATGCAACTCTGGATACTTATCGTCATCAGCCTGGCTGAACTTGTGCTTTTTGCCTTGCTGCTGCGCTTTTTCATCCGCCTGCGCAAGTCCGAGGATCTGCTGTTCAAACTCAGCGAAGGGCAGCAGACCCTTATGGATAAATTACGCACCAATGCGGAACTGGAACGCGAGCTGATGCAGTCGTTCACAGTACGCCAAGCAGGCCTGCAAAGCCTGAACGCCAGCCTTGAGGAGCGCAGCGCCGAACTGAACTCCCTGCTTGAGCAGGCACAGGCCATGAGCCGGTCCCCGCAGTTTCTGCGCGAAGTGATTATTTCCGGCAAACGCAAAGGGCGGACGTCCGCGCAATTGGCCAAGGCCACCGGGCTTTCGCTTGACGAAGTAGAACTGATCCTGGCCCAGACCGAGTAGCGGATACATCCGCCTGGGTAACATGCTCTATGCAGCACCCGCTTCTCCGCATCCTTCCTGTTCCCGAAACCCTTGGCGCCCGCCTGGCCATGTTCCTGCTGGTCCTCATGCTCACCAGTCTGGTGCTCTTCGTGCTGACCGCCCTCGACATGGCCGGCCTTGCGCCCGTGTATCTGGAAGAAACCTTCACCTGGGTGGTTTTAAGCGCCTGCTTCCTGCTTTTGCTGCTCGGCACAGCGCTGTGGCGCACCATTGCCCGCGAGGTTCTGCGCCCCCTGGAACAGATTGAAAAAGAACTCAGGCCCGAAGAGCATTCCGGCCTGAATCATGTTGCCGCCACCATGCGCGAACTGCGTGAGGAAGTAAGCCGCACCCAGGCTGCTTTGGACAAGAGCGCCGTCAGCCTCAGACATGTGGAGAAACTGGCCATGGTAGGCCAGTTGGCCGCCGGGGTAGCCCACAGTGTACGCAACCCGCTGACCTCGGTTAAATTGCGCCTGTTTTCCCTGGAGCGCGGCCTGACTCCGGATGCGCGCCAGCAGGAGGATTTCGCGGTTATTGCCGATGCCATCCGCCATGTGGACGGCATTGTCAGCAACTTTCTGGAATTTTCCAAGCGACCCGGACTGAAATTGGAGCGAATTTCCCCTTCGGCTGTGGTGGACGCCTCTCTGGCCCTTCTGGAAAACCGCCTGGCTGTGTTTCCGGTCAGCCTCACTCTGCACCGCGAGCAGTCCCTGCCCGAGGTTCAGGCCGACCCCGAACAACTGCGCGAAGCCATGCTTAATATCCTGCTCAACGCCTGCGAGGCCATGCAATACTCCGGCAATCTCGTTGTGGAGGAAACGCTGGTCAGCAGAGGCAACAGCCATCTCCATGCCGCGATCAGGATTGCCGATTCAGGACCGGGCATAGCGGCCGAGCAACTGCCCGACATTTTCACGCCTTTTTTCAGCACCAAGGAGCAAGGCACCGGCCTCGGGTTGCCCATTGCCAAAAGCATTCTGGAAGAGCATTACGGTGACATCGAAGTCGAATCATCCGCCCGTACCGGCACAGCCTTTACCCTGCTCATCCCCTTGACCGAAGCCCACCCCGGCAATAGCGCTTCAGTGCCTGGAACCGGCCGACGCCGTTCCAGGCTGCGTGCCGATATTGCCGCGCCTGAGTGACGTCTTTAATAAAAACGGCACGCCCCTTGCGGAAGCGTGCCGTCGTCTTGTTTGCCTTTACGGGTGTTCTTGTGGGGATCCCCATCCCATGACCGCCCTTAACCGATAAGCTGCAGGGCCATTTGCGGCAGCGAGTTCGCTTGCGAGAGCATCGCCACAGCGGCCTGGGTAAGAATCTGGTTCCGCACGAAGTTGGTCATTTCCAGCGACACGTCAACGTCAGAGATGCGGGATTCAGCGGCTTGCATGTTTTCAGCCTGGATCTGCAGGTTGCTGATGGTGTTTTCCAGACGGTTCTGCATGGCGCCGAGGCTTGCGCGAATCTTGTCCTTGGAAATGATGGCCTGCTTGACGCCTTCCAGAGCTCTCTGAGCCGCGACCTGAGTGGAAACCGTGTAGGCATCGTTACTGGCAGCCGTCTGGTTGCCCACGCCCAAAGCCGAAGCGGTGGAATCGCCAATCTTGATGTAGTAGTAATCTTCCGCCGAGTCGTTGCCGGTGCCGAAGTGGATCTTCATCTTGCCGGTGGAGGTGAGTCCGCTACCGTCGTGGGTATCACCGGACAGGTTGCCGTTAAGCAGGTGTACGCCGCTGAAGTCCGTGGAGTTGGCGATACGGGTGATTTCCGAAGCCATGGCCTGATATTCGGATTCAATCATCAGACGCTGGTCAGAGTTATACGTACCGGTCGCGGCTTGTTCGGCCAGTTCCTTCATCCGGATAAGCTTTTCGTCGATGACGCCCAGAGCGCCGTCAGCCGTCTGAAGAAGGGAGATAGCGTCGTTGGCGTTGCGCACGCCCTGATTCAAGCCGGCGATTTCAGCCCGCATAAGTTCGCGAATCGCGAGACCGGCGGCGTCGTCAGCAGATGCGCCGACACGCAGGCCGGAGGACAGACGACGAACAGAGGTAGCAAGGTTGTTGTAGGAAGCGCCGAGGTTACGAGCGGCGTTCATAGCCATCATGTTATGATTGATAACGAGACTCATAATATTCCTCCATGAATATTACGCGGTTCAAGCGGTGCACATTGCCGGTCGCTTCCTTGCGACACTGCCGCCGTGATACCTCACTTATCGGCTGCTTCAAGTGACTCTTTAGGGGGGTGATAATATTTTTCCCGGAAAGTCACCGTTCCTGCCCCTACAAAGAATACAGCCGAATTTGCAAGGGTTTTTACCAATTCTGAGCAGGATTCTCCCGCTCACTGTTACCTCACATATCGGCCGTCTCCATCACTCCTTTAGGGTGTTATGCCTTTTTTATAAAAAATGTGGGAAGTATCACCGCAAACCGGGCACTGTCGCCACCCTTATATTCTTGACAAGCAAAGCACGCTTGAGCTAAACATGCACCTTACCTTGAGCGCCGCCTTGACAGGTACTGCGCCGCAAGCCCGGAGAGGTGTCCGAGTCGGCCGAAGGAGCTCGCCTGCTAAGCGAGTATACGGGCTTAAACCTGTATCGAGAGTTCGAATCTCTCCCTCTCCGCCAGTGAGTAAGAAAAAAGGAGCTACAAATGTAGCTCCTTTTTTTGTGCCATTTTGTCATAAGCGGCCCAATGTGGGCCTCTGTAAACAAAGCCCGCTTACAAGCCTTACGGCCGGTCCGCGCTTGACTGAGCCGCCTTGGAACGTCCGGCCGCGTCCTTGGCCGCCGCGCCGCTATTGGCCGTGCTGGTGTCGGTAAGATCAAACCAATACTCGCGCTGCACGACCCGAGGACTATTGTCCCAAGCATAGCGCCGGGACGGAGCTTGGCTTTGCCCGGCCGCCGGAGCGTCCTGCTGCGGGATCAGGGTAACCTTGCCCTGCCAGACCGCATACATCCGTCCGTCCAGTGTGCACAGGGTACGCGAGACAGTGCCGTAGTCTTGCACCGTGTAGCGTTGTCCGGCAGGCGGCGTATGCGTGAACTCCACTTCATTGCGGGTTTGTACCAGCAGCCGCTCCAGAGGCACGGAATTGTGATTCTCTCGCTTCTTGCCTGCGGGCATAGCCAAAACACAGGCATCGCCGCGCCTGAACCCCCAGCCGCCGCTCACCGATAGGCCGTTCCGGTTTTCGTTTTTACCCTCGGCCAATGCCTGCTCCAGCGTCTTTGCCGGAGTCAGCGCGGGACTCTCGGGAAAACGCCCTGCTGCCCGCACAGGACCGTGCTTGGCTGCGCAGCCGCCGAGCACAAGCGGGATACAGACGGCAAAAAGCATGAAACCGTGGCGCAAGAGCGAAAAAGTACTGTGCCGCATAACCATGAATCCTCAAAAAACCGTCACCCCGTCGAAAATTTCCGGCGGGGTGGCAGTGTATCTGCTATCACCGGCCCGTGCGGCCCGGCTGCTTACTCCTACTTCAACCCTTCCATAACCCGGCGCAGTTCCTGAGCCATCTGTGAGAGTTCCTGCACGGCCGCGGAAGACTGGATCATGCCTTCGGTGGTTTCGCCCACCACGCGGCTGATTTCTTCAATGGCATGGTTGATCTCTTCAGAAGTGGCGCTCTGCTGCTCGGCAGCGGTGGCAATGGACGCCACCACCGAAGAGTTGGCCGTGGCCAGTTCCACGATTTCGGAAAGCGACGCGCCCGAAGAGTTGGCCAGGCCCGTGGCTTCTTCCACACTGGCCACGGCGCGTCCGACTTCCTCAATGTTGATTCTGGCCGAATGCTGCACGGCGCTGATGCTGCTCCCCACTTCCTGGGTGGCCTGCATGGTCTTTTCCGCCAGCTTGCGCACTTCGTCGGCCACAACCGCGAAACCGCGTCCGGCTTCCCCGGCCCGCGCCGCTTCAATAGCCGCGTTCAGGGCCAGCAGGTTGGTCTGATCCGCAATGTCGGAAATGACGTTCATCACACCGCCGATGCTCTCGGCCTGCTTGCCCAATTCTTCCATATTGCTTCTGAGTTTTTGGCCCACGGCGTTGACAGCGTTGATCGCGCCCGTGACCTGACGCACCAGATCAGCGCCTTGTTCGGCCTTTTTGTAAGTGCCGTTGCTCTGCTCCGAGGCCTGGCCGGCACTGCGGGCCACCTCAAGCACGGTGGCGTTCATTTCGGTCATGGCGCTGGCAGTGGAGTCCACACGATCACGCTGCATCTCCGCCCCGCGCGAGACCTGCTCCACCTGGGCGGAGAGCTCTTCCGAGGCCGCGGCCACCCGGTTGGAAATTTCCGTGGCCTGGGCCGCCACTTGCAGCATGATGCGCTGCTGGCCGCGAATGGCTGTAAGGTCGGTGATCAACTGCAGTACCGAGGCCAGTTCGCCCTTGGCGTCGAGCATGGGAATGGCCGTGTAGCTGATGTCCATGTCCTTGCCCTGCGGGTGGGCGCGGGTCTCGGCGGAAACGGGCTTCAAGGTTTCGGCCGCCCTTCTCAGGGCGTCGGAAGGGGTGTCGGAATCTTCGCGTTGCATGACCTGCTTGCAGGTCTTACCCTCATAGTCGGTCCCGGCCACATCGCGGCCCGCCCTGTTCAGGTAGGCAACCTGGCAATCCTTGGTCAACATGACCACGGGCGAAGGGATGTTTTCCACCACCATACGGAAGCGGGAAAGAATAGCGTTGGTGCCCCGCATCAGAACAGCGAACTCGCCCTGGAATCTGGAGACATCGCCTTCGCTCTGCAACTTGCCGTGTTCTATATTGTTCTCCAGGGAGCGGTATTCAGCCAGAATGTTCTCCAGAGTACCCGGAATAGCCTTCATGGCCTCAACCACGGCCCCGATTTCTCCTTTCTCCCTGGTCTTGACCTGGTAAGAAAAGTCTCCCTTAGAAACCGTTCCGGCGAAGCGGGAAAGATCATTCAACACGCGTATAATGCTCAGGATAATAGCCACGGCCAGCAAACTGCCGATAAGCAGACCCACGGCGCTGATGCCCACCAGCCATTTTTGGGCCGTGTCGTTTTCATTCAGCACTCTGTCGCCAAGGGTAAGCATGCCCTTGTCCACTTCCTGGCTCAGAGCGTTTGCCGCGTTGTCCATGCTCTCCGACATTTTGCGCAAGGCCTCCAGGGCTGTGGCTCTGGCTTCCGCGTTCTGCTGCATAACCTTGGCGGCATCCACGAGTGTTGCATTCTCAGCTATGACCTCCTTGAGTACATTCCGGCTTGCAAGGGTTTGCAACGTGGGACCTATCTCCTCGAGAGGTTTGCCCATATCGCCAAGGTACTTACTTGCCGACTCAGCGTCCTCTTTGCGTCCTGACTCGGCCAGACGGCCCAGAGCGCCCACGCCGCGGGCGAGATTGTACCAGACTTGCGTGAGCGCATGCAGGGCCGTGGCGTTGTCAGTCTCAGCGGCGGTGTCACCCAGGGCGAGCAGTTGCTCCATCATCTTGTGGTAGCTTGGCCTGACTACTGTAAAGAACTGATTGCGCAGGGAGAGAGCGCTGTTGCGCAGATTGTCCTGGACACGTTTGAAGTCCGCCATCTGCTTCTGCAGATCCTGGAAGGCGAGCCTGCGCGATTCCACCTGGGTCAGGCCTTCACCTTCCTTGGCTCTGGCCAGGAAGGTATTGGAAAGCTCGAGGGCGGCCTCGAGCTTTTTTTCATCGTAGTCGGTAAGAAAATCATAGGTTCTGGCTGCGGCGTCAAACATATCGGCCTGCAAGTCACTCGAAGTGACATTAACCCTGGCGTTACGACGGTATTCCACAAAACCGTCCGAGGCCTTCTGGAGTTCGGTATAGCCGAGCACGGCCATCCCTACCAGAAGCACTATCATAATGATAAAGCCACCGATGATTTTAAATTTGGTTGTCATGCTAAGATCCTCACGGCCCATTGATAATGTTACTGATTATGCGCAGAATATCCGAATCTCTCTTCAGATGCTACTACAATTTTATTGCGTGAACATGCGGATTCTATCAAGCAAACCGGCAATAAAAAGAATAGGTCCTAAAGACCCGGCCATAATCCCAGGGCAACGCCTGGTTATCCTGGGCACTGTGTTAAGCTTTGCGCCTAAAATGGGCATGTATCTGGATGACTGTCAGGTGTTCCCTCCCTCGCCTCTGGCATCTGTCCGCCGTTAGGCGGCAGTCGAAATCCTCCCCTGTACAAACAGCGGACAGTTCTGCTATACAACATGCCATTGTTGCGTCGCGCAACAGGTACTTCTTTCCCGGCATTCACTCTCCGGCGCGCCTTCGTTCCTATTTTTGCGCGTAGCCATGTATGCAACCGATTTCTTTGCAGTATGAAAAATACGGTCCTGATCATCGACGGCAGCCCTTTTTTTCGTGCCCAGACAGGTAAACTTCTGGAAGAGAACGACTATCGGGTACTCCAGGCAGGGGATGCTCCGGACGCCTTTTTATGCGTGGATACGGAGCAGCCGGATCTTGTCTTGCTCAGCATGGAAATACCCGGCCTGAACGGGCTGGATATATACAGAATCATACGTGAGCGGGAAGGCCACAGCCTGATGCCGGTCATGATGCTGGCCGCCAAAGATGACGTAAACAGCCGCCTGGCGGCTTTGGCTCTGGGAGCGAACGACTATCTGGTCAAACCGCTTAGCGAGCGGGAACTGATTTTCCGGGTCAGGAACACCCTGCGTCTGATCAAGGGGAACCGCTCGGCCAACCCCCTGACCGGATTGCCCGGCAACATCGACATCAAGCGCGAACTCTCCGAGCGTTTACGCTCCGGGCGCGGCTTTACCGCCATATACCTGGACATAGACAACTTCAAGGCCTTTAACGACAGGTACGGCTTTCTGGAGGGCGACAGCGTACTCAGCGATACCGCGAAAATCGTCACCGACCAGATCAGGCTGTTCGGCAATCCGAACGACTTTGTCGGCCACGTGGGCGGTGACGATTTTGTCGTTTTTTCGGCTGAGGAGGATGTTGAAGACATCTGCCTCATGATTGCCCACTCTTTTGATGAGACAATCCGGGAGCGATTCTCGCCGGACGATATGCGCGACAACTCCATCACCACGCTCAATCGCAAAGGGCAACTGGAAAAAACGCCTCTGACCGCCGTGTCCATGGCGGTCATTCCCTGCCAGCCGGGGCGCTTTTCCTGCGATCTGGAGGTATCGGCCGTGGCCGCGGAGTTAAAGTTCCAGATCAAGGAGATACCCGGCAGCGGCTTTGTGCTCGACCGCCGTAAGTAACCGGCATAAGGAGTAAGGTATGGACATGCTTAACGCCTATACCTATGAGGTGGACAGCGCGGAACAGGCGGTTGCGGAACTGAAGCGCCAGCTTGACCTTGAGCGCAAACTGAAACGCCATAGCGCCGCTTTTATCACCTGCAGTTATGACTTTGTGGAATCAGGCATCATCGGTCCTATTTGCGAGGCCCTGCCGTTTGACGTGGTGGGCTGCACCACCCTTGCCAACGGGGTCAATGCCGAATCGGGCAGCATGCAGCTCTGCCTGTCCGTGCTTACGGCGGACGACTGCGCCTTTTCCACGGGCCTGACCGCCCCGCTGGAACGGAGTTCTTCCGAAGCGCCCGAGGCGGCCAAAGGGGATGCGGCAACCGCTGCTGTTTGTGCGGCCTGGCAACAAGCGGCAAAAGCGCTGGACAGCCCGCCCGTTCTTTCTCTGGCTTTTTTCCCCATGCTTCCGGGCATAAGCGGCGACCTGCTCCTCTCGGCCCTGGATCAGGCCTCGGGCTCCACTCCTGTTTTCGGGGCCACGGCCTGCGATTATGACACGGCCACCTATGCCAATTCCTTTGTCATCCACAACGGGCAATGCTACCGGGATCGCCTGCCCTTCCTGCTGATCTCAGGCAACGTGCACCCGCGCTACATTGTCGCCTCGACCACTGGAGAAGCCTGTCGTGATGCAGCCGACCGCATCACCTCATCCCAGGGCAGTACCGTTAAAACCGTGAACGGCAACACCGCTGAGGTCTACCTTGAGTCCATCGGCCTGACCAAAGGGGCCGGGCTTGAAGGGCTAAGCTGCGTCCCCTTTCTGGTGGACTACCGTGACGGCACTCAGCCCATTGCCAGAGCCATTTATGCGCTTACGGAAGAAGGGTACGCCGTGTTCGGCGGAGCCATGCCCGAGGGGGGCGGCATCAGGGTGAGCGCCATATCACCCGCACAAATCACGGCCACAACGGAAAGCGCAATGCGCCAAGTCTTGTCCTACCCGGATCTCAATGGCCTGATCCTGTTTCCCTGTCTGGGATACAACATGATCATGGTCCTGAATCCGGGCGCGAAACTGGATCTCATCCGTCAATTCGCCGGACCGGACCTGCCCTGGCATCTGGCCTATTCCAGCGGCGAAATATGCCCCCTGTATGAGGAATCCGGCGGGCTGGTCAACCGGTTCCACAACTTTACCTTTATTGCCTGCGCATTCTGACACCTTTTACGCTTGAACGGGTCAGTGTTCGCAAAAGTCGTTCCGCCCCGGTTTGCAAACAGTAACCACCCCCTTGGGGATTATACAGTCATATGGCCATGCACGAAGACAAAACCATAGCCCTTGCAACAGCGGTAGCTACAATGCAAAAAGAGGTCCGCACCCTGAAGCGCCAACTCAGGGATGTGGAATCCCAACTGCAACGCAACAAAGCCATGCTGACCGCCTACACCAGCATAAACGAGATGCTGACCACGGAACAGCGCCGCATGCAGCACGGCATGAACCTGCTCCTGGAGAACAGCCCGGACATTATTCTGCTCTTTGACGCCGAAGCGCGGCTCTTGCATTGCACCAACACCTTCCTTGCCGCCGCGAACATTGCCGAGGTAGCTTCGATCAACGGCGCGCATCTTCGCGATATTTTCAGCCGCTTTGCCTCGCTCTATTGGGTGGCGGATCTGGAAACTTCTTTCGAAGCGGTCATGCGCAGCCGTCAGCATACCACCCTGCACGACATGGTGGACATGGGCAACAACGGCTCCCCGCGGGACTATATCATCAATATCGCCCCCATGCTGAATGATACGGGTACGGCTGTGGGCGCGCTCATGCTCTTCCATGACCGGACGGATATGGTGCTGGCAAAAGTAGCGGCGGAAAAGGCCAAAGAGGCGGCCGAGCGGGCCAACAAGGCCAAAAGCCGATTCATGGAAGCCATCAGCCACGAAATGTCCACACCCATGAACTCCATCCTGGGCATGAGCAAAATCGCCAAATCCTCGAGCGAAGCCAACAAAAAGGACCGCTGCATCGACAAAATAGAAATCGCCTCACGCTATCTGCTGGGGGTAATTGGCGATATCATGAGCATGTCCAAAATCGAAACCAGCACTTTTTCCCTGGCCAGTGAAACCGTGTCCATGGAAAATGCGCTTGCTTCGGCACTGGGCCTGCTGTCCTGCCTGATCGAAGAAAAACAATTGACCGTGAACACGGCCATAACTGATGATGCGCCCATTTCCTTTACCAGTGACAGGCAACATTTGATCCAGGTATTGGGTAACCTGATCGACAATGCCGTGAAATTCACGCCCGAAGGCGGTTCGGTAAACGTCAACGTGGGCAGGCGGATCAGAAGCGACGGCCTGATCATGATCCGGGTGGAAGTATCCGACTCCGGACCGGGCATTGCCAAAAACCGTCAGGAAACGCTCTTCCAACCCTTTGAACAGATCTACGCCAATCGGCACCGGCATAAGGAAAGTCCGGGCCTGGGGCTGGCTGTGAGCAGAAGCATTGTCAGCCTGATGGGCGGACGCATCTGGGTGGAAAGCGAAGAAGGCCACGGCGCCACTTTCATCATTGAACTGCCCGTGGGTTCCTCTGTTGGTATGGACGAAAGCCTGCCGGACAGAAAGGCGAGACGTGTCCCGCGTTCTTGAGCGTGCGTCTTATAATCCATCGCTTATCATGTTTGTATAACACCATATATTTTAGATATAAAAATACATTGCCCCCAAAGTTGTCCCCCCTTTTTTCGCTACGGTCTCCGGCTACGTCGCCCAGATGATATTGACAATCTCTGCTATCATGTGTAGATAAATGTATATACAAAGGTGATATGTGAAGATAGCTGTAGCAGGATTTGACTGGGACAGTGGGAATTGGCCGAAGTGCGGTAAGCACGGCGTGTCAAAAGAGGAAATCGAAGAAGTTTTTCAGTTCTCCCCCGCCGTAATGCCGGACCCGCACCCGGATGAGCCGCGCATGCGCGCTATCGGAAAATCAAAGGCCGGGCGATACCTGTTCCTTGTTTTTATGTTCCGCGTGAATGACGGCCAAGCTTTCGTCCGGCCTATCAGTGCGCGCTATATGCACCAGAGGGAGGTTGATCACTATGAAAAAACATACCGCTAAGCCGATGCCGTCAATCAAAAGTGATGCCGACGCTGAACAGTTTGTAGAGTCTGCCGATTTGTCGGAATATAATTTGTCCGGATTTGCGCCGGTAAATTTTGAGTTTGAACCAAAAGCCGCTGCTCTCAATATGCGGTTACCGCAAAAACTTCTTGATGCCGTGAAAATTAAGGCAAAAGCAGAAGGGATACCCTATACACGTTACATACGCCTTGTTTTGGAACAGGCTGTTACGAAATAATTGTGCGACAATAATTTATACCGCAAATGTATGATTTAATATGCCAATATTGCATTATATTTTTGTGTTACCCCTAAAGTTAGCCCAATATATTTTCCGCTACCCTATTGTCGGGAACCCCTCGCATCCTGAATGCGCCTGAAGCATCGGGCGGTGTCAAGACTAACAATGATGACCCTGGTGTCCGCAGAGAGATTATCTAGCGCCCACCTCATTACGCACCCGCCTTTTTATGAACAGGGTAGCAATAGAGTATAAATACGACAAAAGGGCTTATGTGTGTAAACACATAAGCCCTTGTTTTTATTGGTGGGTCGTGCGGGGATCGAACCTGCGACTCTCTGCTTAAAAGGCAGATACTCTACCGTCTGAGTTAACGACCCGAATGGGAATGCTCGTTTACCGCAATTAGCGGCCAAGGTCAATGCCTGACGGGCATCTTTCGTATTTTTTCTTTTCACCGCTCCTTGGCGAGGAAGGAACTACTCTCCGGCCGGGTCACGCTTTTTCATCAATTTGGCTTGCAACGTGTCCAGATAATAGTAGTACACCGGGGTAAAATACAGCGTCAGCAACTGCGAAACCACCAGGCCGCCCACCACGGCCAGACCGAGAGGCTGGCGCGATTCCGCGCCCGCGCCAAACCCCACGGCAATGGGCAGAGTGCCCATGAGCGCGGCCATGGTGGTCATCATGATCGGCCTGAAGCGCACCAAGGCTCCCCGCACGATGGAGTCTGCCGCGTCCATACCCTGCTTGCGCTGCGCTTCCAGCGCGAAGTCGATCATCATAATGGCATTTTTTTTGACAATGCCGAGGAGCATAATGATACCCACAAAGCCGTAGATATCCAGTTCCTTGCCGAAAATAAGCAAGGTAGCCAGCGCTCCCACGCCCGCCGAAGGCAGGCCGGAAAGAATGGTCAGCGGGTGGATGAAGCTCTCGTACAGAATACCCAGCACAATGTAGATGACCGCTATGGACATGGCCAGAAGCAGCCAGAGATTGGCAAAGGACTCCTGAAAGGCTTGGGCCGTGCCCTGGAAACTGGTGCTGATGCTGTCCGAGAGGGTTTCTTGGGCCAGACGCTGCACCTCGGCCACGGCCCTGCCCAGGGAAACCCCCTCGCGCAGGTCAAAGGAAATGGTGACTGACGGCATCTGCCCCAGGTGGTTGACCACCATGGGTCCCACTCCGGTCGAGATCTCCACCAGAGTGGACAGAGGCACCAGTTGTCCGGACGGCGCGCGCACGTGCAACAAATCCAGGGTGCGCGGCTGATCCCGGAATCTCGGCTCCAGTTCCAGGATCACCTTGTAGTCGTTGGTCGGGGCCAGAATGGTGGAAACTTCGCGCGTGCCGTAGGCCAGGGACAAGGCCTGCTCGATGCGGCTGGCCGTGAGCCCGAGAGCCGAAGCCTTGTCGCGCAGAATAGCGATCCGCACCTCCGGGTTGGAGAGCAACAGATCGGTTGCCACGTTTTCCAGGTCGGGCAGGGCGCGCACCTTTTGCAGCAGTTCGTTGGACTGGGTATACAGGAGATCCATGTCCGAACTTTGCATGGTGAACTGATACAAGCCCTTGGTGGCTGCCCCGCCGATACGGACCGGAGGCGGGAGCGAGGCATAGGTGCGGATGCCCGGCACCTTGGCGAATTCCTTGCGCAGAGCCTGCAAAATAACCGTGGCATGCGGCCGATCGGCCCGGTCCACCAGGCGCAGATTCAAAAAACCTTCGTGGGTGAAGTTTACCCCGCCGCCTCCGCCGATAACCGACATGTAGCGCTCTACATAGGGGTTGGCTTTCACGATTTCAATCAACTGCTGCTGGTGCGTTTCCATATTCTGGATGGAATTGCCCTGCTGTGATTCAGTACGGATAAAAATCTGGCCATTGTCCTCGGTGGGCAGAAAGCCCTTGGGCACGATCATGAACAGCCACGCGGTCAGGCCGATCAGCGCGAAAGAAAAGAGCAGACAGGACATACGATGGCGCATGACCGCCCGCAGGGTACGCTCATAAAAACGCACCGCCGCGTCAAAACCCCGCTCACTCAGTCCGTACAAGCCTTCCTGACGCTTGTTGTGGTCCACCGGCTTGATGAAGCGGCTGCACATCATCGGGGTCAGAGTCAGGGAAACGATTCCGGAAAACAGGATGGCCACGGTGATGGTCACGGCGAATTCGTGAAACAGCCGCCCCACAATTCCCCCCATGAACAGCACCGGGATGAATACAGCCACAAGAGAAACGGTCATGGACACAATGGTGAACCCGACCTCGCGCGAGCCGTCGAACGCGGCGGTCATGCGATCCTTGCCCATTTCCATATGCCGGACAATGTTCTCCAGCATGACCACGGCGTCGTCCACCACAAAGCCGATGGACAAGGTCAGGGCCATGAGGGAGAGGTTATTCAGGGAAAAGCCCATCAGATACATGACCGCGAAGGTGCCCACAACGGAGAGCGGCACGGCAAGGCTGGGAATGACAGTGGCTGAAAGGTTGCGCAGAAAAAGGAAAATCACCATGACCACCAGGCAGATGGTCAGCATCATGGTGAACTGCACATCCGCCACAGCCTCCCGAATACTCTCGGAGCGATCGTACAGGATTTCAAGCTGAATGGCTCCTGGCAACTGGTTGCGCAGTTCGGGCAGCACCTTCTTGATGTTGTCCACCAACTGCACAGTGTTTGCGCCCGGCTGACGCTCAATGGCCAGAGTAAAGGCCCGGTGCCCGCCGTACCAGGAGACACGGCGGTCATTTTCCACGCTGTCGATAACCTGGGCGATTTCGGAAAGACGCACTGGCGCGCCGTTTCTCCAGGCCACGATCAGGGACTTGTAATCTTCAGCTTTGTACAGTCCGCCCGAGCTCTGCACCGTGTACTCGCGCACCTGGCCGGTCAGGGAGCCCACGGGCAGATTGGAATTGCCCTCGCCCAGCGCTTCGGCGATCTCGTCAATGCCGATTCCCCGCGCCGCCAGCGCCTCGGGGTCAACCTGCACCCGCACCGCATACTTCTGCGAACCGTAAACCTGGACCTGGGATACCCCACTAATCATGGAAAGGCGCTGGGCCACCAGGTTCTCGGCGTATTCGTTAACGTCCGAGAGGCGCATGGTTTCGGAAAACATGGCCAGGTAAAAGACCGGCATTTCCGCGGGGTTGACCTTGCGAAAACTCGGCGGCGAGGGCAAATCGCTGGGCAGGCGGCGCAGGGCCGTGGAAATGGCGGTCTGCACGTCCAGCGCTGCCGCGTCAATATCCCGTTCCAAGGCGAATTGCAGGGTAATCCGGGTATTGCCCAGATTACTCGAGGAGATCATCGAATCCAGCCCGGCAATGGTTGAAAACTGCTTCTCAAGAGGCGTGGCCACGGAAGCGGCCATGGTCTCCGGGCTCGCGCCCGGATAGGACACCGACACCTGGATGGTAGGAAAGTCAACCGTGGGCAGGGCCGCTGTGGGCAGCAGGCGATACCCCATGATTCCGGCCAGCATGATGCCCAGCATAACCAGAGTGGTGGTCACCGGCCGCCGGATGAAAAGTGCGGATATATTCATGCGGCTCCTGTTTCTTCTCGGGTAGCGCCTCAAACCAGGGGCACTATCCTATCTCCGCTCGCCCATGTCTATAGCCAGAGCTCCCGGCGCAAGACCGAGCTGGCCTTCAGTGACGATCACGTCCCCGGCGGACAGACCCTCGGAAATAACCACAAAACCCTTGGGACCGGGCTCGGATTTCACGCTGACCAGGGTCACCCGGTACATGTTCATCTTGCCCGAGGGATCGGGCGTGGCCAGATACACATAGGGGCCGGACATGCCTTCCTGCACGGCCTTTTCCGGCACCAGCACGGCATCCTCGAGCATGGCCATGACCAGGGTCACGCGCACGAACTGGCCGGGCCAGAGGCGGTTGTCATCATTGGGAAAAACAGCGTGCAGCCGGATACTGCCCGTGGTCCGGTCCACCTCATTGTTCACGGCCGTGACCGCGCCCATAATCATGGGGCCGGTATCGCCCTCGGGCAAAACCCCGACTTCCAGCGGCCCGGCCTGGGTAAGCCGCAGGATGGCGGGCAGGTGGCGCTCGGCCAGGGTAAAACGCACTTCAGCGGGCCGCAGGGAGTTAATCACCACCAGGGTACGCTCGTCATTGGCCTTGATCACGTTGCCCATGCGTATCAGAATATCCCCGAGCTTGCCTGAAACCGGGGCCTTGATTTCGGAATATTCGCGGTTCAGCCTGGCTGTCTGGATGGCGGCCTGATCCTGTTCAATATCCGCCCGGATGGTCTTTTCCGTGGTGGCCACCTGGTCAAAGGCCTCCCGGCTGATCACATCCTGTCTGAGCAGGGAGGTATAGCGGGCCAGATCTTGACGGGCCTTGGCCAAAAGCGCTTCATTACGAGCCAGACGAGCCTCGGCCTCGGCCACGGCCGCATCAAAGGGCCGGGGATCGAGCCGGAACAGGATGTCGCCTTTTTGCACTTCTTCCCCGGCCCGCACGGGCACGTCAACAATCTGGCCGCCAACCTGGGATTTTACCTGCACCGAGGAAAAAGCTTCCACATTGCCTACCGCTTCCAGCACACGAGGCACGGCGCGCTTTTCAGCCACGGCCAGCCGGACCGGCACGGCGCGCTCGGCAGTCTCTTTGTCACCCTGGTTGGAGCAGGCGCCAAGAAGCGGCAAAGAACACAGCAGGAAAAAAAGCACCCGGAAACGGAACAAGGGAAGAATAGTATACGCGCGGCAACAAGGCTCGGGAATTGCGTTCTTCATTACGATTTCATAGCGCGCGGCTCCGCATTTGGCAAGGGCGTCCTTCTTCCGCTCCTTGGCGGGAAGATGCTCCGGGAGCAAAGCTCCCTCCGCCCGCCTGCGTCGCTATAAGCGCCTACCGGCGCGGCCGGACCTGCGGCCCAGCCCCTCGCGGGGGCGTTAAGGTATGTTTTTTGCCGCTCACGAACCCGTCACTTCTCCGGCCCGGCTGATCACGGCCTCGCGCTGGGGGATATCCTCTCCCGCCGCACCGAGCGCGTCCAGACAGGCTTTGGTCAAGGCCCGGCAGCAGGGCACTTCCATGCGGGCAACCAGCAGGCTCTCCGGCTTGGCCGCGCGCACAATGGCCTCCAGCTTGCGCGCCAGGGCTTCGCTCCCCTCAAACTTGGGGCACCCTATCAACATGACCTTGCCGTCGGCCAGACGCTGGTGAAAATCCGGCGCCGCAAAGGCGGCGCAGTCCGCTGCCACCAACAGCGCCGCGCCCCGCAGAAAAGGCGCTTCCTCAGGCATCAGGCGGATCTTTAACGGCCAGCGGCGTGCGCCGGGCCCGCCCGCCGCGCCGGGACCGGGTATGCCTTCGCAGGCGTCCAGATCGGCGCTGCCGGGACCGTCACGCATGGGCAGCAGCGTAAAGCTGGTTGCGGCCGCGCCGGGACAATTACAAGCGCCATGCGCGCCCGGCCCGGCCTGGGCGGCCATTGGCGCCGGTTTCCCTTGGCGCAGCAGATGGTCTTGCACTGCCTCCTCGTCAAAATCGTCGGCCTCGCGCCGGATGATACGCAGAGCGTCCACCGGACAGCCGCCCAAGCAAGCGCCCAGCCCGTCACAGTAAATATCCGCGATAACCTTGGCCTTGCCGTCCACCAGAGCGATAGCTCCTTCGGCGCAATCAATCACGCACTGCCCGCAGCCGTTACAGCGTTCCTCATCTATCTCTATGATGTCTCTGATTTTTTTTGCCATGACCTGTTCCTCGGAAAAAGATATGGTTCACTTATATACGAGAAGATTGGCGACAACCAGCAATATGAATGTAGTGAATTGAAAAAATTCAGACACCTGATCAAAAGCCGGGCCGACGAATACAAAGGCGCGGCAGTATGCGAAGAGGTATCTGAAGCCGGAGCAGATAGAGCAATTTAACTTTGAAAAAGTGTAATTGCTCTGCAAGGATTTACAGATAAATCCTTGCCGCGAGATGCTTGCAGGCGGGCTTTGCCCGCCGTAAGCAAAGCATCTCAAGCGTAAAATGCCATAGATATGTGAAAAGAACTATTTGGCCACAGCCCCTAAGGGGCTATCAGCGCCGCTTCATCAGGGTACAGAAGCTCAAGGGAGGCTTTGAACGAAGCGAACCACCCTTCACGGATGGCTGCGCGCGCTCCCCGCACCAAGTCCAAATAATAGGTCAGGTTGTGCAGGGAGTTGAGGCGGAAGGACAAAATCTCCCCGGCTTGAAACAGATGGCGCAGGTAAGCGCGGGAAAAGGTCCGGCAGGTGTAGCAGGAACAGGCCGGATCCAGCGGGCCGTCATCCTCGGCAAATTCAAGGCGCTTGATATTGATCTTGCCCTGGGAGGTATAGAGCGTTCCGTTGCGGGCGTTGCGGGTGGGGAGTACGCAGTCGAACATATCCACCCCGCGGGCAATGCCGCTGACAATATCCAGGGGTGTGCCCACGCCCATGAGGTAGCGGGGCTTGTTTTCAGGCAGGAGCGGAGCGGTATGGGCCAGCAGCGCATGCATTTCGGCCTTGGGTTCGCCCACGGACAGACCGCCGATGGCAAAACCGTCAAAATCGTGTTCGATCAGTTGGGCAACGGACGCGGCGCGCAGATCCGGGAAAAAACCGCCCTGGGTGATGGCGAAAAGCAGATTTCCGCCCGCGCCTCTGGGATAGACCTGCCTGGAGCGCAGAGCCCAGCGCGTGGTCAGTTCAATGGACCTGGCCGTGTAATCATAGGGCGTGTTGTAGGGCACGCACTCGTCCAGAACCATCATGATGTCGGAGTGCAGGTTGCGCTGGATGCCGATCACCTTTTCCGGGGTGAAGAAGTGCTTTGAACCGTTCAGGTGGGAGCGGAACTCCACTCCTTCTTCGCTGAACTTGCTTAATTCGGACAAGCTGAAGGCCTGGAAGCCGCCGCTGTCGGTCAGAATGGGGCCGTTCCAGGCGGCAAAGGCGTGCAGGCCGCCGCGCCGGGCTACCAGTTCATCGCCCGGCCTGAGATACAGATGGTAGGTGTTGCCGAGAATGATCTCCGCGCCCATGGCTTCAAGGTCGTCGGGAGCAATGGCCTTGACGCTTCCCACAGTGCCCACGGGCATGAATATGGGCGTCTCCACAACGCCGTGCGCCGTATGCAAACGCCCGGCCCTGGCCGGGCCGTCAGTGTGGAGAATTTCAAAGGTTCCGGGGTGCAAGGGCGCTCTTCCTTCTTTACCTGGCCACTACTACTGTACAGGAATGATCAGCTTCTGCCCCACCTTCAGCGTCGTGCTGCTGCCCAGCTTGTTGGCCTTTTGCAGGACGCTGACCGAAGTCCCGTTTTTTGCCGCAATGCTGAACAAGGTATCTCCGGCCTGCACGGTCACGTTGCGCGTCGTGGTCAGGGCGGCGGCTCCGGAAGAGGCGGAGGCCGGAGACGGCCGGACGCCGGGGCCGGACGGGGAAGCCCCACCGGAGGCCCGCGCGCCTTGTACGGAGAGCTTCTGCCCTACTTTGAGCACTGGCTTGGCCCGGTTCAGGTTGTTGGCTTCGCACAGGGCGTCGAGCGTTATCCCGAATTTCAGGGCGATGGCAAAGGGCGTGTCTCCCTGCCGCACGGTGTAGTGCGTCACGCCGGACGCCTCCTCCCCTTCTCTGGCCGGGGAAGGCCCCTTGCCGGGCACGATGATCACGGTGCCGATGGAGGGCAGCCGGTCAAAACCGTTGGCTTCCCTGAGGGCTGTAGCACTGACCTTGTGGCGCTTGGCAATGGAAGCCAGAGTATCGCCCTTATTGATTGTATAGTCCCTGCCCTCCGGGGCGGCGCGGGCCTCGCGGCTGGCTGTGAAGTTTACGGCGTCGGTCAGTCTGCCGGGCGGCACATAGGCTGTGGATTGCATATTCGGCGGGCTGGAAGCGCGCCGAAAGGCCGGATTCATACCGGAAAACTCTTCCCAACTCAGGTCGAGGCGACCGGCCAGGGCGGTCAGGTTGGTGCCGGGCGGCACAGGCAGAGGGCTCAGGTTCCAGGCCAAGTCGGGATCGGGCTTGTTAAAGCCCAGGCGGTCCAGGTTGCGCATTATTTTGGCAAAGGCAATAAGGCGCGGCACGTAATCGCGGGTTTCATCCTTCAGGCGGGCCCGTTCCTCCAGGCAACCGTCCAACCGGCAAAGCTCAAAAAAATCCTTGGCCCCGGTGCCGCGAACAGCCCGGCCAATCTTGCCTTCCCCGGCATTGTAAGCGGCCACGGCCAGATGCCAGTCGCCGAAGTCGCCGTATAACTTGAGCAGATAGTCGGAAGCGGCGTAGGTTGCCTTATAGGGATCGCGGCGCTCGTCGATCCAGGCGTTCTGGATCAGGCCGTATCTGCGGCCCGTGCCGGGGATGAACTGCCACAGGCCGACCGCCCCGGCATGAGAACGCGCGTTGGGGTTGCCCCCGCTCTCGACCATGCACAGGTAAGCGATATCCTCCGGAATGCCCCGGTCCGTGAAAACTTTTTTGATGTGCGGTAAAAAACGCGAACTGCGGACCATAAAGCGCTCAAAGGTGCCGCGGCGCTCATGCACGAAAAACTTAAAGTGCAACTCCACGATGCGGGCATCTTCTTCCGAAAGATTGCGGTCCAGATCACTGACAGTTTTGAAGGCGTATAATTCGTCCGGGCTTAAAGGCACGCCGTCATCACGCGGCGTGTACAGGGTCATCACCTCATCTTCATCACCGTAGTACTTGCCGACATCCTCGGTCTGTTTTTTAACAGCGCAACCGGAAAGGGCAATAAGCAGGAAGAGCAGCAACGGACACAGCCGGAACAGGGAACAAAAGCGGGGGATTCGAAGCATGAAGTTCTCAAAAAAATCCGCCATACCGCATCGCGGACAAGGGCTTGCTTTATAAGGGGTGGATAAGATACGAGAGCCGGAGCTTCCTTTGATTGGTACTGTATAATCTAAGTTTGCAGGTGAAGCAAGCTCGGGTAGCGCCTCAGTTTGCCGTGATACTTCGTCAGGCCTCGTTTTTTGCTCCGGTCGAGTACCATAAGAGTACACTCCCGTCGCGAAAAACTCGCCTTCCTCGTCTGACGACAAACTCAGACACTACCCGCTCCTTATAAAGAACAGGCAGGCGAACATGAACACATCCGGCAAAAATTCCTTCCCCGGCGGGGCCAGACGGCCCAAAGGCAGTGTCCGTGAGAGCGCGGACACCAACCGAAATACACCCGAACGCGCTCACCCCAGGCAGACGCGCAAGCCGGTCCGCTTTCAGCGCCCCGTGGTTCCCCCTCATGAAAGGCCGGGCCACAATGCCGAACCCCTCTCCATTCCGGAACACAATTCCGGCAGGCAGGCCGCTCCCCGGACCGCCGGAGAACAAGCCCCCTTGCTGCCCGGCATCAAACCGGTACTGGAGATGTTGCAGAACACGCCGGAGCGCGTGGACGCGGTTTTTCTGCGCAAGGGCCGCCACGGCAGTGACATGGCCGCTATTGTGGATGCCTGCCGGGCTGCCGGGGTGCGCTTTTCCCTGCTTGACCCGCCTTCTTTTGCCCGCGTTTATTCAGGCAACAGCCAAGGCGTTGTGGCCCGGCTTTTTGAAGCCGGGTTTGTGGACCTGGACGAATTGCTGGACAACGTTATGGATGCGCCTCTGCCCCTGGTGCTGGCCCTGGACCAGGTGCAGGACCCCGGCAACGCCGGAGCACTGGCCCGCACCCTCTATGCCTTGGGCGGAGCCGGGATGATCGCGCCGCGCCACAACGGGGTGTACCTTGGCGCGGCAGCCTCCAAGGCCGCTGCCGGAGCGCTGGAGCGCCTGCCCGTGGCCAAGGCGGCCAACCTGGGCCAGGCCGTGGACAGCGCAAAAAAACTGGGCTTCACCATTTACGGCGCGGCCGTGGCCGGAAGCCCGGAAAAGGTCGCCCTGCCGGACAACGGCCCGGATGCCGCCCGTAAAGCGGCCCTGCCCATCCTGCCCGTGCTGGACGCCTACAGCGCCTCTTTCCGTCTGCCCGCCCTGCTCATTCTCGGCAGCGAGGAAAGCGGCATCCGGCCCGGCCTGGAAAAACGCTGCGACTACCTGGTGTCCATTCCCATGTTGCGCGATTTCGATTCCCTGAACGTGGCCCAGGCAGGCGGCATCATTGTCAGTTGTTTTGCCCGTGATGTTCTGGCCGGACGGAAGTAGGCTATGCTAACAAATAGCCCTTTTGCCCTCCGGCTGCGTCAGATGAGCCTGCTATTTCGGTCGACAATTCCGCAGGATAGCGGAATTGGGAACCGCCCGTAGGGCGGGAGCCGAAGGCCGAGGCACAGGATGTGCCGAGTCAATACCATAAAAGTATACTCCCTTATAGCAGGCTCCTCTTCCTTGCCGGAGAACAAAATTGCTTATTTGTTAGCACAGCCTGGCCTACTGCTCCGCCGCGCAACGCGCGCAGGATGCGCAGCAGGCCGTTGGATGATCCAGGCTGTGCATGATGCCGCAGGTCCTGCCGTTCCGCCCGCCCGAACAACGCCGCCCAAGCTGCTCCAAATGGCTTTTTAAATGCTCCAGGGAGGCAATCCGGGCCTCCACCTCTTTGATATGGGAACTGACCAGCTCGCAGACCCAGGTACAGTCCCGCTGCGGGTGATCCCGGAAGGCCAGCAGCTTCTTCATTTCCTCCAGCTTCATGCCGTGCCCCCGGCAGTGCATGATGAACTCCAAACGCTCCAGATCCTCTTTGCCATACAGCCGGTAATTGCCGCTGCCGCGTTCCGGTTCGGCAAGCAGACCTTCCTTTTCATAATAGCGGATGGTCACCACCTTGCAGCCGGTCCTTTTCGCCAGTTCACCGATTTTCATGAAAACTCCTCTTGACCCTATAGTAACTATAGGCTGTAGGCTTGTCAAAACACAAGGAGAACGATCATGGGCGCGGCATCAACCATAACCACCTACCGTATCCTGAACATGGACTGCCCCACGGAAGAGGCTCTGATCCGCAAAAAACTCGCTTCCCTGCCCGGCATTATCGGCCTTGAATTCAACCTGATGCAGCGAGTGCTTATGGTCAGCCATCAGTTGCCGTCCACTGAAGGCATTGAAACGGCGCTCGTTTCCATCGGCATGACCCCGGAATTGCTCGGCCTGAGCCGGGAGACTCCCCCGGTCACAGCCGAAGCCCGGCTCCCCTGGGCCAGACTGGCTGTTGCGGGATTATTCGCCGCCGTCTCAGAAGGCATTGAATTCATCAACGTATGGGGAGCCCGGCCCTTTGGTCTTGATGTGCGGGCCTGGCAGGTGAACGGCGCAGCCCTTGTCGACTGGCTGCCCTTGATCTTCGCCCTGCTGAGCATTCTGTTCGCGGGCTTAAGCACCTACCGCAAGGGCTGGCTGGCGGTGAAGAATTTCAATCTGAACATCAACGCCCTCATGTCCGTGGCCGTGACCGGCGCGATACTCATCGGCCAATATCCTGAAGCCGCCATGGTCATGGTATTGTTCAATCTGGCCGAGGCCATCGAAGCCAAATCCCTGAACCGGGCCAGAACGGCCATCAAGAACCTGCTTGATCTCACTCCGGAAACAGCCACCGTGCTTCAGCCCGCTTCCCCCTGCGCTGAAGCCGTCTGGGTGGAAAAGGATGTCCGCCTCGTGGCCGTCGGCAGCCGGGTGCGCATCAGACCCGGTGAGCGCGTGCCCCTGGACGGCATCATTGTGCAAGGCCGCTCAAGCATCAACCAGGCTCCGATCACCGGAGAGAGCCTGCCCGTGGACAAGGAAGCCGGGGACCTGGTTTACGGCGGCACCATCAACGAGTCCGGCTCCTTTGTCCTGGAAGTGACGGCCGAGGCCGCCAACTCCACCCTGGCCCGGATCATCCACGTGGTGGAGAAAGCCCAGGGCAGCCGCGCCCCCATACAGCGCTTTGTGGATCGTTTCGCCGCCGTCTACACCCCGGCGATCTTCCTGATCGCTCTGCTGACGGCCGTTATCCCGCCTTTGTTCCTGGACGGCCTGTGGCTCGGATGGATCTACACGGCCCTGGTCATACTGGTTATCGGCTGCCCCTGCGCCCTGGTTATTGCCACGCCGGTCACCATTGTCAGCGGTATGGCCGCGGCCGCCCGGCAGGGCATCCTGGTCAAGGGCGGCATATTTATTGAGCAAAGCCGCCTGCTCACCTGGCTGGCCCTGGACAAGACCGGGACCATCACTCGCGGCAGGCCCGTCCAGACCGATTACATAGCTATCGGCAGTCTGGATGATGCCGCCATCACGAGCCTGGCCGCCAGTCTCGCGGCCCGCTCCGATCATCCCGTGTCCAGGGCCCTGGCCGAACATGCGGCTGAAAACGGCGTTGTCCTGCTTGATGTGGACGACTTCACGGCTGTTCCCGGCCTGGGCCTGCGCGGAACGATCAACGGCGCACCCTGGCGGCTTGGCAACCAGCGCATGGTGGAAGCACTCGGGTTGTGTTCTCCGGCCCTGGAAGAAGCCATCGTTGCCCTGGAAACACAGGGCAAGAGCGTGGTGGCCCTGATCAGCGAAAATGGCGCGCAAGGCCTGTTCGCTGTTGCGGATACCCTGAAGGACAGCAGCGCCGCAGCCATCCGGGAACTCGGACAACTCGGCATCAAAACCATGTTGCTGACTGGGGACAACGAACACACGGCCAGGGCCATTGCCGTCCGGGCGGGCGTGGACGCCTATCAGGCGAATCTCCTGCCCGAAGACAAGCTGGCCGCCGTGAAACAACTGGCCCGGGAAGCGGGAAAGGGAACCATCGGCATGGCAGGCGACGGGATCAACGATGCCCCGGCCCTGGCCGGAGCCGACGTGGGTTTTGCCATGGCTGCGGCCGGGACGGACACGGCCATTGAAACCGCTGACGTAGCCCTGATGGACGACGACCTGCGCAAGATTCCGCGTTTCGTCAAGCTTTCCCGCGCCACCTACGCCATTCTGATGCAGAACATCACCCTGGCCCTCGGGATCAAGGCGATTTTCTTCATCCTGACCTTCATGGGCCTGGCCACCATGTGGATGGCCGTGTTCGCGGACGTGGGCGCCAGTTTACTGGTGGTGGCCAACGGTCTCAGAGCAATGAACAAGTGATCGGCGCCGCTCTCTTGACAGGCCCCTTCCCCCCTGTCTACAAGAGCCGCTATGAGCACCCCCGAATTTACGCCGCATCCCGGCAAGGCAGGGCCGCAGAACTGTATCAGCATTGTGGGCATGGCCGCCGCGGGCAAGACTACCATCGGCCGGGAACTGGCCGCGCTGATCGGCTGGCCGCAGATTGACACGGACAACGTGATCGAAGCCACCTACGGGGCGCGGTTGCAGCAGATCACCGAAAAATTGGACAAGGAAGGCTTTCTCGACCTTGAGGGCGAGATCATCAGCCGCCTGAACGTCCGGCGTTGCGTCATATCCACAGGCGGAAGCGCCGTGTACCGCAACTTTGCCGTGCAGCACCTCAAGAGTCTGGGGCCGGTCATCTATATCCGTGTGCCCCTGCCCATAATTCTGGAGCGTTTTGCCCGCAAGCCGGAACGCGGCATGGCCATGAATCCGGGCCAAAGCATTGAAGACCTCTACGCCGAACGCGCGCGTCTATATGAAGCCGCCGCCGACTTCACGCTGGAGGGCGGTCAGGCCCCGGCTTTGGAATACGCAAAAGGCATCGCCCGCTGGCTGGCGCATGAAAAAACAGCCTAAAAAGAACGCCGCTTCCGCCGCTCCAGGCGGTCTGTTCGGCCGCCTGGCCGAACTCTACGCCCGCATGCAGGAGGCCTACCAGGCCTCGGCTTCGGCAGCGGGCCTGACCTGCGACAATTGCCCCACCAACTGTTGCACCAGCTACTTCCGCCACCATACCTATGTGGAATGGGCCTATCTCTGGCGCGGCCTGTTTGCGCTGCCTCCCCAGGACTTGGTCCGGGTACGACGCCGGGCCGAAGCGTATCTGGAACAGGCCAGACAGAGCCTTGCCCGGAATACGCCGCCCTCGGCCATGTGTCCTTTGAACGAAGGTGGCCTTTGCGCCTTGTACCCCTACCGCCTGATGATCTGCCGCATGCACGGCACCCGGAATACCTTTACCCGGCCGGACGGGCAAAGCCAGGTCTTTCCCGGCTGCGACCGCTTCATCACCCTGCCCTGCGCGAGCGAACCCAACTGCCCTTCTTTAGATCGCACGCCCTTCTACCAGGACCTGGCCGCGCTGGAAATGGATTTTCACAAACGCGCGGGCCGTCAGCTTCCCCGCGTGGACCTCACCCTGGCGGAAATGATTGTGCAGGGGCCGCCAAAAATTACTTAGTCGGTATTGGGGCTCCGCCCCAAACCCCGGCAGGGGACTGAGTCCCCTGCACCCCCATACCCGGAAAACGGCTCTGCCGTTTTCCGGAAATTGCGGGTCAAGGGGGCCACGCCCCCTTGCAGGGTGGTTTGGAGGTGCGGACAGTAGTGCTAAGGCTCACGTTCATCCCATCGGGGGTATCGCTGTTGATAACCTTTGCGCCACTGGTTCGCGTCCCTCCAAAAAATATAATTCCTAAGCGTTTTCCGAGGAACGCAACTCCGGAAGGTTGATGTTATACTTTAGTATCTTGCTGTATAATGTTGCCCGGTGAATACCCAGTGACTCCGCCGCCTTGCTGCAATTGCAGTTATATTTTCGGAGCGCGGATATAATGATGTCGCTTTCCTGTTTTGGGAGAAGCTCTTTGAGGGCTTCTCCTGAAACTTTCTCCCTTTTTATGCTCTCATGTATATGGCTTGGAAGGTGCTTCAGGGTGATCAGCGTATCCCCGGCCGTCATAAATGCGTATCCTATGACGTTTTTAAGCTCGCGAATATTTCCGGGCCAGGAATACTGCTGCAAGTATGTGAGCGTTTCCGCCGAAATCTCGCGCCTCGGTTCATAGCGTTCGTTCAGTTCTCCCAAAAACGTATACGCCAGTTGAGGAATATCCTCTCTGCGCTCGCGCAGGGGGGGGATATAGACCGGCAGGGTATTGAGCCGGTAGTAGAGGTCTTCACGAAACTCCTTCTTTTTTACCTTTTCCTCCAGGTTTTGATGGGTCGCGGCCACAAGGCGCACGTCAACCCGGACGGATTTTTCTCCGCCCAGCTTTTCAAGCATATTGTCCTCCAGCACCCGCAGCAGCTTTGGCTGTATGGACAGCGGCATATCCCCTATTTCGTCCAGAAACAGCGTTCCCTTGTCAGCCATCTCCAGTTTGCCGCGCTTGCCCTTGCGCCGCCCTCCCGTAAATGCTCCTTCTTCATAGCCGAAAAGTTCCGACTCCAGAAGCTCCAGCGGGATAGCCGCACAATTGACGGCAACAAAAGGAAAGGCCTTCCGGCTGCTGGCATGGTGAATGGCCTTGGCAAAAACCTCCTTGCCCGTGCCGGTTTCTCCCTGCAGCAGGATGGAGAGATCGTTCTGGGCAAAACGTTGCGCCAGGGCTTTGGTCTCATGAAAGGCCGCATTGATTGAGGGCATGTTGTCAAAAGACCAGAGCGGCTCGTCGTACTGGGCAAGCTCCTTGCGGTAGTAGTCCAGTTCTTCTTCTTTCTCGAGCAGCACCTGCACCAGCCTTGCCGTGTAGCGGGAAAACTTGATCAGCGCCGCGGCAGCGAAAACCGCGCCGTTTTCATCCGTAATGGCCATTCTGGTGACGGCCACGTTGCGTTCCCCGCTGGCGGTGAGGCCTTTGGGGAACACATGCAGCGCGTCTACTTCCGTGAGCTTCTTCTCCATTATTTCCACAAGCTTTGTATTGGGGATAAGCTCGTATATGGACTTTCCGAGAATGTCCTCCCGCTTCACGCCAAAATAATTGCAGTAAGCGGTGTTGATATAAAGAATTGTTTCATCGGACCCCACAAGGATGTATCCCTCGGGAACCGTATCAAGAATCACTTCAAATGCGCCAACTCTTCGCTCTAAAACAGCGAGTTTTTCTTTAAGATACTCATTTTCAGCTATAATATCACCTATAGATTCCATAGCGTACTCCTCATCAAGAGAGCCCATTACTGACAAAATGCATTTTGCCGTAGGTTCAAGATATTTTCAAGGAGCATGTGTCATGTCCGCAACGCAAACATGACAGCCTGTTATAGACCGTTACAATATATCACTCTCTCAGCCGAAGCGAAACTGCACACCGAAAGAGGGCTTGGGATGGCTCCACTCCATGAGGCCGGGCACATGGCCCACGGCCACGCGGCAGGTGCCGCACTCCAGGCATCCGGCCACCTCAAAAGCCATGCGCCCCTTTTCATCCAGAGTATAGAGTCCGGCCGGACACACCACGGTCAGCGCATGCCGGGCAGCCTCATCCAATCGTTCAAGGTGAATGACGATATGGGGGTTGCCTTCGTTCACCACAAATTTATCAACCGAGAGTTTTTGCGCAACGTCCATTATATTGCCCTCATGGCTCTGAATGCATCTTTCAGGAGATTGAACAGGCCCGCCTCCCGCACATGGGGCAGGATTTTTCCGCGCATCAGCCGGGCGGGGCCTTGCACTTTGTACATATCAGTGAGAATACCGGCCACCATCTCGGGGTACTTGTTGAAAAGCAGCGGGGTATGTTCCACAAAATCAGGCGCATGCCGGTGCGTCTTCAAGTCCTGCAACACAAAGCTGTTTTCCAGGCGGGTGACGTAGCCGGAAAGCGTCGCATTGGAAAAGTCGCCTTTGTGCTTGGCTTCAATCACTGTTTCCGCCGCCAATTGCCCGGAAGCAATGGCATAGTCCATGCCGCGCACGGTGAACCCGAGATTCAGGCAAAAGCCAGCGGCGTCCCCCAGGACGAGCACGTTGTCGCGGCTCAGGACCGGCGTCATATTGCCCCCGCCCTCGGGCACCAGATGGGCCGAATATTCGGCGAGCTTGCCGCCTGCCAGCAGAGGCTTCAACGGGCTGCTTTGCAGAAAGTTTTCCATCAGATCCGGCAGGCGGGCATCGGAAGCGGCCATGCCCGCTACTGTCATGACCATGCCGACGCTGAGACTTTCCTTATTGGTGTATAAAAAACCGCCGCCCACCTGATTGTTGGACAAGGACCCGGCAAAAAGTTGAGCCATGCCTTCGCCTTCATTCAGGTTGAAGCGATCATTGATCACGCCGGAAGGGAGTTCGATGATTTCCTTGACTCCCACAGCAACCTGGTGCGGACTCAATTCTTTTTTCAGTCCGATTTTTTGCGCCAGGAGTCCGTTAACGCCTTCCGCCAGGAGCACCACATCGGAAGTGAGCTCATCTTCGCCGGCGATGATGCCGGTGATTTTGCCGTTCGCATCCGTAAGCAGCGCGTCCACGACCGCCGGGCAGACCACATCGCAGCCCGCTTCCTCGGCCTTGCCCGCCAGCCAGGCGTCAAACTCCGAACGTAGCACGGTGTAGGAAGCGCAGGACGGATCATTCCACCTGTCGGTAGCGAAATCCATGCTGAAGCAACTGTCCCCCGTCATCATGGAAATCCGCTCGCGCGTCACCTTGCGTTCCACCGGGGCTTCGGCGGCGAAACCCGGAATGATTTTTTCCAGACTGTGCCCATAAAGGCGGCCGCCGGTCATGTTCTTGGCGCCGGGCGTATCACCGCGCTCCACCATGAGGACGCTCAGGCCCGCTTTTGCCATGCAATAGGCAGCCGTGCCGCCGGAAAGACCCGCGCCTACAACTATGGCATCATAATCCGCCATATCTGTTCTCCTTTGCTTTACATTGCCGCGCCTGACGCGGTGTTATGGCCTGTACTCCAAAGGGTTGCCTTGAGTAGTGCCTCAGTTTGGCGTCAGACGAGGAAGGCGAGTTTTTTGCGGAGGGAGTGTACTCTTATGGTACTCGACCGGAGCAAAAAATGAGGCCTGACGAAGTATCACGCCAAACTCAGGCGCTACCCCACTCAATTCGTTAATGCCTTGAGAAGGACCGGGATAACTTCTTTGAAGTCGCCCACGATATAATAATCGGCATTCTGGTTCATGGGGCTTTCGGCGTCCTTGTTGATACTGACGATGGTTTTTGCATCGCGCACGCCGTAGTAGTGCTGCGCCTGACCGGAAACGCCCACGGCCACATGCAGGTTGGGTTTGATCACCTGGCCTGAAATGCCGATATAGCATTCCTCGGGCAGCCATTTAAAAAATTCGGCAATGGGGCGGGAACAGGCAAGCTCTCCGCCTAGGGCGGCCGCCAGATCACGCGCATAAGAAATATCGGCCTCTTCAGTCACTCCCCGTCCGAAGCACACCACAGTGGCGGCTTCGCCAAGGTTAACGCTTTGCACCGGACGAGGCTTGCGGTCGAGCACCCTGACCCCGGAGTCGGCAGGTTCCAGCGTGCCCACCTCGCCCACGGCCGCACCGTTGGGGGCCGGTTCATAATCTTTGGCTCCCACGGTGACCAGTACGGTTTTTGCGCCGGTAACGGCCGTCTTCACGGCCATGCCGCCGTAAACGCCGGTCTCGCCTTTCACTTCTCCGTCTTCCAGCCTGATGTTTTTGCCGTTGCTGAATAAGGGCGCGTCAATCAGGGCGGCTACACGGGCGGCCAGATCCCGGCCCCGGCGGGAAGCGCTCACCAGTATGAAGGCCGGAACTTCGGCAGCGGCTCTCTGAGCCAAGGGCGCGGCGTAGTCTTCCCACAGGCGTTCCGGGGCTTGGGGCATGGCGAATGCGGCAACTCCGTAGGCGGCCGCTTCTTTGGCCGCGGCCTCGTCACCTTTCACAAAGGCAGTTATCCGAGCTCCGGCGTTGATGCTTTTGGCGGCGCTTATCAACACGGCAGCCCAAGAAGACGTTTCAGCCACTATCCAAATATTAGCCATTATATTTTCCTCCAGTCGTGCGTGTGTTTATAAAAACTTGCCCGGCAGGGCGCTCTACAGGCTGTGCTGACAAATAGGCAGTTTTGTTCTCCGGCAAGGAAGATGAGCCTGCTATAAGGGAGTATACTCTTATGGTATTCGACCGAAATAGCGGGCGATATCTGACGCAGCCGGAGGGCAAAAGGGCCATTTGACAGCATAGCCTAGAGCAGGCCGTCCGCATTCAAATGCTTCACCAGAGCCGTGACGGCCTGTTCCATGCTGACGCCTTCAGAGTTCAGGCACAGGGCCTTGCGGCTCGTCTTGGGAGCCAGAATAGACACGGTTTTGAGCAGCGGGCTTATGGTTTCGGCGGAGAGGTTCATGTCCGCCAGGCGCAGAGCATTGGCAGGTTTTTTCTTGGCCCCGAGAATCTGTTTGACGCTGGGGATGGGGGCGTCGCCCACATCGGGCGTCACCGTAATCACCAGCGGAGGCATGGCCCTGACCACTTCAAAGCCTTCCTCCATCTTGCGTTCAAGCTCAAGGGCGCCGTTTTGCACGGAAATTCCGGAAACGCAGCTTACCGAAGCATAGCCCAGCAAGGCGGCCAGACGCGGGCCTGTCTGCTGGGCGTATTCATCAGAAGAGCCTTCGGAACAAATAACCACATCCACATCACCCACAGCCTTGATCATGCCCGCCAGTACCTTGGAGGTTGTGCTGCTGTCCGCCTGCGCCATGACAGGATCTTCGAGATAATACACCGCGTCCGGGCCGCGGGAGAGCGCATCCCTGACCGACGCTTCAACAGCCGCGCCGCAGGTGAGGCCCACCAGTTCCGTGGCCCCGGCTTCTTCCTTGAGTTTTACCCCGGCTTGCAGGCCGTTGAGGTCGTACTCATTCACCTGGGGCTTGCACCTGGACAGATCCAGTTCAGAGGTTTTTTCGTTCACGCGGATATCGGCGTCGGAAAGAACCCACTTGTAACAAACAGCGATTTTTTTCATGGATACCTCTAACTATGAATGATGGTGCAGGGGATGCCTTGCATGATGGAAGGCAGTGTTGCTCGACAGACAATCGCGAAGGATACGCGCCTCCATAGCAACAAACGCGCCACGAAAAAGAGCTGTCTGGAAAAAATGCAACAACAATTTAAAATCATTAAAAAATAAATTTATTACTAGCAAAAGAAGCTACAAAAAATCTCCCTTTTAAGAGCTGACAAAGTGTCGTCCGGAGCCACTGTCGCGGCACGACATGTTGTGCATTTCAACAAATGAGCGAGAAAATATTCACAATTGAGGCGCAGCGTGTTCCTGCTGTCGTAAGCGACACACCTGTTGTCGCTTTTTTTCATTCTTTCCCTCATGCAGCCTGTCGTCAGTTTTTGCCGATTCTTCACCTGGCCGCTACAACACTCAATGTATAAGTAGATAATATACCAATATAATACCTATGTCGCTCTTTCGCTATATGTATTGACGACTCTACATATCAGCATTTCACTACATGTCAGTCAAGAAGAGCTTTTTTTCATGCGAATAACGCTTGTTATAATTATTTTTTCATTACCATACAGATAATTACACTACATTTATCCCGGATAATCCGGATTCGGTATGCTTATTGCTTTTGCTGCCAGTTGTATTGCTTTTTGAATTCGCTGCGACAACAAGAGCAAGCAAAAAAATGAAAAGGAGAGTTCACATGCACACCTTCTCTAATCTTGTGTTCGAAACGCATGAGCGTATCGCGACAATCACCATGAATCGCCCCTCCGCGATGAATGCCCTGAACAACGACACCCTGAAAGAACTGAATGAGGCCCTGACCATTATTAAAGACAGCGACGCCATAAAGGGCGCCGTCATTACAGGGGCGGGCAAAGCGTTTGTGGCCGGTGCGGATATCTCGCAGATGGCCGACTACAACAGCCGTCAGGCCAGAATCTACATGGGCTATGCGCAGGAAACGTTCAACCGCATTGAACTTATGGAAAAGCCCTTTATCGCCGCGGTCAACGGCTATGCCCTGGGCGGAGGCTGTGAGCTTGCCATGGCTTGCGACATCCGGCTGGCCTCGGAAAAGGCCGTGTTCGGCCAGCCCGAGATCAACCTGGGCCTGATACCGGGATTCGGCGGCTCACAGCGGCTGACACGCTTTGTCGGACAGGGGCTTGCCAAGGAACTGATTTATACCGGCCGCATGATGCCGGCGGAAGAAGCTTTGCGCCTGGGTCTGGTTAACAAGATGCTTCCTCCGGACGAGCTTATGCCCGAAGCATTGAAGATGATGAAGCTGATCGCCGAGAAATCCGGAGTCGCCCTGGCCTACGCGAAGACCGCCATCAACAGGGGAGTGGATACCGATATTTACAAGGCCCTTGAACTGGAAAAGGACCTTATCTCGTTGTGTTTTGCCACGGAAGATCAAAAGGAAGGCTGCCGGGCTTTCCTGGAAAAACGCCCGGCAAACTTTGTTGACCGCTAATTTTTATTGAAACGCATGACAAGGAGACAGCTATGAGCAAAATCATCACAGGCTCTGAAGCCGCCGCCCTGGTGAAGGACGGCATGACGATCGGCATTGGGGGATTCGTGGGATTCGGCGTTCCCGAGGAACTGCTTATCGCTCTGAAGGAGCGCTTTATGGAAACGCAATCCCCGCGCGATCTGACCATGTTCCATACGGCCGCTGTGGGCGATGGCAAGGAACGGGGCGCCAACCATCTCGGCCATGCGGGCCTGCTCAAGAAACTGTATTGCGCCCATATCGGCCTGGAACCCAAGCTGAACGAATTGACCGTTACGAACAAAATCGCCACCTATCTGGTGCCGCAGGGCGTCACCTCGCATCTGCTGCGCGCCATTGCCGGACGCAAGGTGGGCGTGCTCACCCATGTGGGCCTGAAGACCTTTGCCGACCCGCGGGTGGAAGGCTGCAAGTTCAACGACGCCGCGCGCGCCATACCGGGAGATATCGTCGAACTGGTTGTCGCGGGCGGCAAGGAACAACTGCTTTACAAGACGTTCCCCATTGACATCTGCTTCATCAAGGCATCCCTGGGCGACACAAACGGCAACCTGTCGCTGAGCAAGGAAGCCGCCCACGCGGATCAACTGGAAATGGCGGCCGCCACCAAAAACAGCGGCGGCATCGTCATCGCGCAGGTGGAAAAAATTGTCGAGGCCAACTCTATTCCCGCGCAGGAAGTCAAAGTGCACGGCTTCATGGTGGACTACATTGTGGAAGGCAAGCCGGAAAACAACGTGCAGTGCTGGCTCTGGTCGGGGTACCGCCCGGAATGTTCCGGCGAATTGCGCGTCCCCACCGCCTCGTCCAAGCCCGAGCCCCTGACGCCCCGCAAAATCATCGGACGGCGCGCCGCGTTTGAGTTGCGGCCCAACTCCCTGGTCAATCTCGGCATCGGCGTGCCCGACGCTGTGGCCGGTGTGGCCTCGGAAGAAGGCATCGCGGATAAAATCACGCTGTCCATCGAATCAGGAATTCTCGGCGGCGTACCCCTGCCCACCATAGGCATCGGCGGTTCGGTCAATCCCGTGGCCATGTACAAGCACCCTGACATCTTCGACATCTATGACGGCGGCGGCATAAACCTGTCCTGCCTGGGCGCCGCGGAAATCGACCCCAAGGGCAACGTGAACGTCACCAAATTCGGCGGCCGCGTGGTAGGACCGGGCGGTTTTGTGAACATTTCGCAAAATGCCCGCATGGTCTGCTTCTGCGGCACCTTCACAGCCGGGAAAGGCGAATACGAAATCAAGGACGGCAAGCTGCATATTATCCGTGACGGTGACGGCATCAAGTTTGTGAAGGCTGTGGAGCAGATCTCCTTCAGCGGCGAATATGCGATGGAGACCAAGCAACCCATCCTGTTCATTTCCGAGCGGGCCGTGTTCCAGTTGACCTCCGAGGGGCTGCTGCTCATCGAGATCGCGCCCGGCGTGGATCTTGAAAAACACATTTTGGCAAAAATGGAATTCAAGCCGCTGATTGCCAAGGATCTCAAGTTGATGGACGAGCGTATTTTCAAGGACGGCCGCATGGGCCTGACCCTGTAAAAAAGTAAGGAGACATTGATGATAAACTTTACCCCTACTGAAGAACAGTTGCTGATCCAGCAAATGGCGCGCGAGTTCGCGCAAAAGGAAATAGCTCCCATTGCCGCTGAAATTGACCGGGAACAGACCTTCCCCATGCAAACCGTCAAGCGCATGGGCGAACTCGGCCTGTTCGGCCTGTTCGTGCCGGAAGATCTGGGCGGCGGCGGAGCCGACTACATTTCCTATGCGCTCGCGCTTGAGGAGATTGCCGCTGTCTGCGCCAGCCATGCGGCCATCTATTCCGTGCACAGTTCAGCGTCCATGGGCGGCATTTTGAGCTACGGAACCGAAGAGCAAAAGAAAAAATACATTCCCGGCATGGCCAGCGGCGAGCGGATAGGCGCATTCACGGTAACCGAGCCCGGCGCGGGCACGGACGCGGGCGCGCAAAAAGCCACGGCCGTGCTGCAAGGCGACAAGTACATTCTGAACGGCACCAAAATCTTCTGCACCAATGGCGGCATCGCCGACGTGTACCTCGCCTCCGCCATGACCGACCCTTCCAAGGGCCTTAAAGGCATCAGCACCTTTATTGTCGAAAAAAGCTTTCCCGGCTTCAAAGTGGGACAAAAAGAAGACAAAATGGGCATCCGCGGCTCGCAAACGACGGAAATCATTTATAGTAATTGCGAAGTGCCCGCGGAAAACCTGCTCGGCAAGGAAGGCGAAGGCTTCAAGGTCATCATGCAGATTCTGGACGGCGGCCGCATCGGCATGGCCGCGCAGGCGGTGGGCATCGCCCGTGGCGCTTTGGACGCGGCCATTGCCTATGTCAAGGACCGGCAGCAGTTCGGCAAACCCCTGGCCGCCAATCAGGGCTTGCAGTGGATGCTGGCCGAAATGGCCCTGGCCGTGGAAGCCTCCAGGGTGATGGTCTTCAAGGCGGCCTGCGCCAAAGAAGCCGGTGGACGCTTCTCCAAGGAAGCGGCCATGGCCAAGCTTATCGCGGCCGAAACCGCCATGTCGGTAACCACCAGGGCCGTGCAGCTTCACGGCGGCATCGGGTATACCAAGAGCTGCGCTGTGGAGCGCTACATGCGCGACGCCAAGATCACCGAAATCTATGAAGGCACCAACGAAGTGATGAAGATGGTCATTGCCGGGAACATTCTTGCCTAATGTGAGCAGCACCATGCGAGGAAAAACATACGATGAGATCTCGGTAGGCGATAAGGCCTGGTTTTCCAAAACCATTACTGAATCGGACATTCACAGTTTTTCAGCCGTGTGCGCCGATTTTAACCCCATACACGTTGACGAGGTGTATGCCAGCACAAGTTCTCTTGGAAAAAAGGTCGGGGGAAGAATCGCGCAGGGCATGCTCTCCGCATCCTTGTTTTCCACGTTGGTGGGCATGTATATCCCCGGCAAGGGAGCGCTGTACGTTTCGCAGACCTGCAATTTCAAGCGGCCGGTCAAAATAGGCGATACCCTGCGGGCGGAATGCCACGTGCTTGAAAAGATGGAAAAGAACCGTGTCCGCATGCTCATGCAATGCACCAATCAGCACGGGGAAGTCGTGCTGGAGGGGGAGGCGATTGCCATAGCCGCAAAGCACGCCGCAGATGTGATGTAACTCCAACCAGAGAGAGCAGTATATGGATTTTTTAATTATATTTCTGGCGCTCGTTGCCCTGATTACCGTTGCTTACCGTGGGTACAGCATCATTATCTTCGCCCCCATAGTGGCCTTGGCCGCGGTGATGTTCTTTGACCCGCTGGCCATGCTGCCCGCCTACACCAACCTGTTCATGCAAAAAACCTCCGAGTTTGTGCGCAACTTTTTTCCCTTGTTCATGCTCGGCGCCATCTTTGGCAAAGTCATCGAAATGTCCGGTTTCGCCAAATCCATCACCCTGGCGATCTTCAAGGCGGTCGGAGAAAAGAACGCCATCCTGACCATCGTGCTGGTGGCGGCTATTTTGAGCTATGGCGGCGTGTCCGCCCACGTTATCGTGTTCACCGTGTATCCCTTCGCGGCTGAAATGTTCAAAATGGCTGTTATTCCAAAGCGACTGATCCCCGGAGTCATATGGCTCGGCGGCGTGACCTTTACCATGGACGCCCTCCCGGGTTCACCCCAGATTCAAAATATCATCCCCACCTCGTTCTTTGGAACCGACGCCTTTGCCGCTCCCATCCTCGGCATCATCGGCTCCGTGTTCATCCTCGTTCTCGGTATGATGTACTTCATACATCTGCAGAAGAAAGCCGCCGCCAACGGGGATACCTATGCCAGCGGCGTGGAATTGATTCAGGAACCGGCGCCGCTGGACCCCAACATGAAACTCCCGCCCTGGCAACTCGCCATGATCCCCCTGATCCTGGTGGGCGTGGTCAACTTTCTGATGACCAGATACGGCATTCCTAACATGTTTGGTGAAATCTATACACTGGACTTCCCCGGCATCAAGCCCATTGAAATCAAAGTAGCCACCATGCGCGGCCTGTGGGCGGTCGAAATCGCCATGATCTCGGCTATCCTTTGCACGATTCTCCTGGCCCTGAAGTCCGTGGTCAAGGGATTCACCGAAGGCATGAAGCCGGCCATGTCCGCCGCGCTGTTGGCCATCATGAATACCGCTTCCGAATACGGTTACGGCTCGATTATCGCGGCTCTGCCCGGCTTTTTGTTCCTCGTCTCCGCCCTCAAGGGCCTGAGCAGCGACCCGCTGGTAACCGAAGCCATCACCGTCAACGTCCTCGCCGGCATTGTGGGTTCCGCTTCCGGCGGCATCAGCATTGCCATGGGCGCCATGGCGGACATGTTCAAAGAGATGGCCGCGGCGGCAAACATTCCTCTGGAAGTTGTCCACCGGATCGCGTCCATGTCTTCGGGCGGTATGGACAGTCTGCCGCACAACGGCGCGGTCATCACCGCCATGTTCGTGACCGGCCTTACGCACCGGCAGGCCTACATGCCCATTCTCGCCATCACGGCCATAAAAACAGCGGCAATACCCGTGGTTATCATTTTCTACCACCTCACCGGTTTGTACTAGGTTCAGGGCTATTTTTTGGAGGGACTCTGTCCCTCCAAACCACCCTGCAAGGGGGCGTGGCCCCCTTGACCCGCAATTTCCGGCAAACGGCGGAGCCGTTTGTCGGGTATGGGGGTGCAGGGGACTCAGTCCCCTGCCGGGGCTTGGGGCGGAGCCCCAATACGGATTAATAAGGGGAAATGCCATGAAACTCCGGATAAAAATCGCCGCCCTGCTTCTTGTTTCCTTACTGTGTTTTCCCGATCGTCTGATGGCGGAAGAAGCGACGCCGACGCAAGTCATTTGGCACGACGCGGTGGCGGGCTATATGCTGACGTTGCCGCCAGACTGGCGTGAAGCTGGAGACCGGCGCCGGGTGGAGGAGCTTGCGCGCAGAGTGTGCGCCGTCTTTATACAAGGCGATACCATCCCCAGGGCAATCCACATGCGGGCGGCGGAGTTTCCTGATGACACAACGGCTTCCCCGGCTCTGGTTGTGTTTGCGCTGAACTACAATGCGCTTGGCCTTGACAGAAAGGCCGCGCAAAATGTGGCCCAAGATTCCAAAAGCGTGGTTATCGCCCTGGCCAACGCTTTGCAGCAGGCCTATAAGCAGGTTTTCCCTTACAGCATCATGATCAACCATCACCTGGGCGATGATTTTTTCTCTCTCAATCTGCGTTCAGCGCCGGACAAACCGGAAAAGGACTCTGAAACAACCCGTAACCAGCACCTGAAACTCATGCTGACTTCGGAAGGGGCGTTGATCCTTATGACCCTGTACGACGGACCGCCTCTTGCGGCATACGACAGCCCCATTGCGGCGGCCGTGCGCTCCTTGCTTATCCTGCCGGAAAAGTCCCTGTAAGGAGGCGATGATGAGACTCTTTTTTTGCCTTACCGCCTTTAGCCTGGCCAGTATTTCCACCGTGGCGGCAATGGTTGCTTTCTCGTTAGCCGGCAGCACTCTCTTTGGCCTTATCCTGGCCGGTATTGCCTCCATCGGCCTGGGAGCGCTTGCCGCCTATCTAGTCCTGGAGAAAACGTTGGGGCAGGCCCTGGAATCACTGGAAAAGGCCATGCTGTTTCTGGCTCAAAACGATTGTAAAACCCGCTATGAGCCCATGAAGGGTTTTTACGGCAGCCTGAAAAAACTGCCCGATGCCCTGGAAGCTCTGCGCCTCAACAGCAAGAGCCACTACGACTGGTTCCAGGGGCTTGTGGCCGGTATTGTCCAGCCTTTCGTGCTGGTGGACACGGATGAACGGATCGTGCTCTCCAACGATATATTGATGGACATGCTTGAAATTGATGGCGCTAAAGAAAGTATTTATGGCCGCCGGATAGGTGATGTTTTCTATAATGAGCCCGGCCGGACAACGCTGATCGGCAAGGCCATGCACAATCGCGAATTTTTCCGCAATGTGGAGTTGATTGTCAACGGACACAAGGGAAAAAAGACGAATGTGATGGTATCCATAAGATATCTCGCGGATTCTGATGACACGGTTTTCGGCTGCCTGGGCTTGTACTACGACATTTCGGAAAACAGAAGGCAGGAAGAAAAAATCCTGGCCAACAACGAGAGATTCGCCAAAGCCGCCCAACAGAGCGAGGAAATTATCGAAAAACTCACCCTGACCGCCGACAGGCTGGATCAGGAAGTCAAAATGGTCACGGAAAGAGCGGGCGCGCAGCAAAAAAGCACGGCCGATGCCTCCTCCATCATGCTGCAGATGAAAGGCTCTCTGGAGCAGGTCGCCGCCAACGCCGATTCCGCTTCCAAGCAGGCCGCTTTTGCCAGCGTGCGGGTAAATGAAGGTGCCAATATGCTTGAAGAGTCGGTAAACACCATCCAGAACGCCCAGGACCTGGCCACCTCCCTGCGCAACGACATGGGCGATCTTGGGAAAAAAGCCGAGGACATCGGACAGGTGCTCAACGTTATCGCCGATATCGCCGATCAAACCAATCTGTTGGCCCTGAACGCCGCCATAGAAGCGGCCAGAGCAGGGGACGCGGGACGCGGTTTTGCCGTGGTGGCCGATGAGGTACGCAAGCTTGCGGAAAAAACCGTGACCGCTACCAAGGAGATCGAAGCGGCCATAAAAGGCATGCAGGATAGCGCCAGAGGCAATGTGCGCAATACCGAAGTCGCTTCGGAAGCCATCCGCCACGGCACGGAAATGGTCGAACGTTCCGGCGCCATTTTGCGGGAAGCCGTGAACTTTGTGGAAACAACCGCCGAGGCCGTCCGGGTTATCGTTTCGGCTGCGGAAGAGGAGGCGGAGGCCATCAGCCATGCCACATCCGCAACGGAAGAAATCCACACTCTGGCTGTAGGGGTTTTCCAGTCCATGCAGCAGAGCGCGCAAGTCGTGCATGACGTGGAGGAAATTATAAAACACCTGCACGACGTCATCGCGGACATGCACAGTAACTGATTACAATACTTATCCTACTCCAAGCGCAATATGAAATTCACCATAAACACCGCGCTGATTGCCAGCATGACCCAACTCACCTCGCGCCCGCGTCCGGCGCAGATCTTGAGCAGCGTGTAACTGACGAAGCCAAAGGCAAAGCCGTTGGCAATGCTGTACGTGAGCGGCATCATGATGATGGTCAGAAAGGCGGGCAGGGCTTCGGTAAAGTCGTCGAAACGCACGTGGCTCACCTCGGACATCATCAGCGCGCCCACGATGATCAAGGCCGGAGCCGTGGCAAAGGCGGGTACCAGGCCCACCAGAGGAGCAAAAAACAGGGACACGGCAAAAAGCGCGGCAACCGCCACCGCGGTCAGGCCGGTGCGCCCCCCGGCAGTCACGCCCGCCGCGCTCTCCACGTAGGTGGTGGCCGTGGAAGTGCCGAGCACGGCGGAAGCCATAGTGCCGACGGCGTCGGAAATCAGGGCCCGGTCCAGGTTCTTGATCGTGCCGTCTTCCTGCATCAGCCCGGCCTTGCGGGTCAGGCCGATCAGCGTGCCCATGTTGTCGAACAACTCGACCACGGTAAAGGTGAAAATAATGGACATGATGCCATAGGCGAAGGCCCCGGCCAGATCCATGGCCATGAAGGTTTCAGAAAGGCTGGGCAACTGGGTGCTGACCAGGCTGGAAAGGTCCTTGGGCCATGCTCCCGCGCCGCAAATCATACCGAGCAGGGTGGTGAACAGCACCCCGGCGATCAGGCCCCAGGCATGTCCTCGGGCCATGATCGCGGCCGTGAAAATGACCCCGGCAAGAGCCAGCAGAGGCGCGGGCTTGCCGATTTCAAAGACAATGCTGGTCACATCTCCGGCAGCTACCAGGGTGGCGGGGTTGTCCACAATAATCCCGGCCCCGCGCATGCCCACAAAGGCGATGAACATACCGATGCCCACGCCGATGGAGCGCTTCAGATTTATGGGAATCGCCGCGATAATGGCCTGACGGATGCCGCCCAGGGTGAGAATGAGAAAGACCACCCCTGAGATGAACACCGCGCCGAGCGCGGTCTGCCAGGACAGGCCCGCTCCGATGACCACGGTGTAGGTAAAAAAGGCGTTCAGCCCCATGCCCGGCGCGGCTGCCACCGGAAAATTGGCCCACAGGCCGAGCAGCAGCGTGCAGATCACGGCGGACCAGATGGTTGCGGCAATGGCTGCCTCCCTGGGCACGCCCGCCTCGGCAATGATGTTGGGATTGACGAAAATCACATAGCTCATGGCCACGAACGTGGTCAGACCGGCAAGAAGTTCGGTCCTGATCGTGCTTTTGTTTTCGCGTATTTTGAAATAGCGATCCAGCGCGCCTTTGAGTCCTGAGGAATCCTGTCTCTGTTCCGTCATAGAGTTCCCGTCCTGCTTGTTGTGCCCGGCCCGTGCCGTGCGCTTCCGTGCTCCGCGCTGTATAGCGCAAACGTCACGCATATACCAGAAAAATGGAGGGGGACAGCACTACCCAAACTCTTTTCAGAGGCCGGAAAAAAGTATACGCTTCTGAGCTTGACCCCAATTATCCCGGAGGCACCCCGAGTGCGCGCAAGCGATCTTCTTCTTTCTCTTTTACGTCAGGCCGTGGCCGAACTTGGCCACGCCTGGCCGGACAAGGCCGTCATTGAACCGCCCAAAGATAAAAAATTCGGCGATCTCGCCGCCAACTGCGCCCTGGTCCTGGCCAAGGCGGCCGGACAGAACCCACGACAACTGGCCGAAGCCCTGGCCGAAAAACTGCGCTCCCAACACGAGCACATTGCCAAGGTGGAAGTGGCCGGTCCCGGCTTTCTCAACGTGACCTTTACCCCGGCCTTCTGGCAGTCCTACATTCCCCTGGTGGAGGAAAAAGGGGACGCCTTTGGCTCCTCTCTGGCGGGCGGAGGACACAAAGCCCAGGTGGAATTCGTGTCCGCAAACCCCACTGGCCCCCTGCACATCGGGCACGGACGCGGCGCGGCCGTGGGCGACAGCCTGGCCCGGATCATGCGCCACGCGGGCTATGTGGTGTCCAGCGAATACTACATCAACGACGCGGGCAAGCAGATGCGTACCCTCGGCCTGTCGATCTGGCTGCGCGCCCTCGAACTGGAAGGCAAACATCACGAGCCTTTTCCGGAAGACTGCTACCAGGGCGCATACATTGCCGACATCGCCCGGGACATGCTGGACACACAGCCGGATCTGACCGAACTGCCGGATGAGGAAGGCATTGACCGCTGCTACAGTTATGGCATGCGGGTCATTTTTGACGGCATCAAGCAGGATCTGACCGACTTTAACGTGCACCACGATGTCTGGTTTTCCGAACTCAGCCTGGTCAGGGACGGCAGCGTTGAACGCACCCTGGAGAACCTGGAGGCTGCCGGGCACGCCTATGAGGAAGACGGCGCGCTGTGGTTCAACACCACGGCCCTTGGCGACGACAAAAACCGGGTTTTGCGCAAATCCGACGGCAGCCTGACCTATTTTGCCTCGGACATCGCCTATCACGCCAACAAGTACAGCCGGGGCTTCACCTCGCTGACCGATGTATGGGGCGCGGACCACCACGGCTATATCCCGCGCATGCGCGCTGCCGTGGCTGCTCTGGGCTATCCGCAGGAAAGTTTTGACGTGGTGCTGGTGCAACTGGTCAACCTGCTGCGCGACGGCGAGCAAATCGCCATGTCCACGCGGGCCGGGGCGTTCGAGACCCTGGCCGATGTGATCAAGGAAACCGGCACGGACGCGGCCCGCTTTATGTTTCTCTCGCGCAAGAGCGACAGCAAGCTGGACTTTGACCTCTCTTTGGTGCGCCAGCGCAGCATGGACAACCCGGTGTATTACGTGCAGTATGCCCATGCCAGGGTCCAGGCTCTGGTGCGCCGGGCGCATGAGCAGGGCATCGACCCTGCCGCAAAGGGGAAAGACGATCTGGCCCTGCTCACCCTGGATGAGGAACTGGAAATGCTGCGCTGCCTCGATCGGTTCACTCCCATGATCGAGGACGCGGCAGCCAATCGCGCGCCGCACTATATCAGCTATTTTCTTATGGATCTGGCCGGGCTCATGCACCGCTACTATGCTTCGACCCGCATCCTGGATGCGGCGGAGCCGCGGCTTACGGCAGCCCGCTTGCGCCTCTTGCGCGCCGCGGGCCAGGTGGTCAGGAACGGCCTGAATCTGCTTGGAGTTTCCGCGCCCGACACCATGTGATTTATGATGAATAACAGACGCATCACCCTCTCCCTTTCCCCGCCCGCCCTGGTGGGCGGCCTTGTCAGCTTGTGCGCCGGTTTTGTGCTGGTTTTTTCCCTGGGCGTGCTGCTTGGCCGGGGATACAACCTGGAGGCGCGCATCCCGGAACTGGAACGCATCTTGCCCGAGCGGGTCACGCCCGTGCCCCCGCAAGTCATTGCCGAAGATGAAAAGACGCCCTCCGGCTCAGGCGGGCGCGAACCTGGGGAGAACGAAGGACAGCGCCTCTTGGTAACGCCGGAGCAGCACACCGGCGCAGGGCCGGACGTGGCCGAGGAACACCGGCAGTCCGGCGTGATCAGCCAGGGCGACCTCGGGTATCGCGATCATTTGAAGCAATCCGCCCCGTCGCGGCCAGCCGCGCCGCCCAAACAGCCGGACAAGCCGAAGCCGCAGGAAAAAGCCCCGGACAAACAAGCGGACAAGCCGAAACAGGACAGGCAGAGCGCCAACCAGGAGGCTTCCGGCGGCAACACAGCTTCCGGCGGCAACACAGCTTCCGGCGACACTCAGGTCTACCATTATGTCTATCAGGCTGCCGCTTACAAAGACGAACCCTCTTGCGCCGCCTTCACCGACAAGCTGAAAAAGGCCGGATTCAAGGCCAGAGTGGAGAAGACCTTGAGCGACGGCGCCACCTGGTACCGCACCGTGGTTGATTTCACCGGCAAGCCGGACGACACCGACGCCCTGCGTGAAAAACTGAAAAACCACGGCGTGCCGCGAGTGATTCTGAAGTCGAAAACCCCTGCCGGATAAAGCCCCTCACGCCTTGCGAATACATGCGCTCATTGACTTATGTAGCCTGACCGCTTAGGACGTTAGAAGGATGGCCGATATTTTGGAAAAAAGGCTCTCCCCATACGTATCGAAGACAAGACCCATGCCATGACGCACGACAACAATATCTCCAGCCAGCCCGCGCCCGGCTTTTTGCGTTCCCTGGCAATCTCTGTCGGGCGGATTACCCTCTTCTTGATCAGCGAGATGGGGGCCATGACCCTGTTCATGCTGCACGGCCTGTCCCGCGTGTTCAGTTCCACATCCCAGATTCCCAAGGTTTTCCGGCAGATTTACGTCATCGGCGCGGGTTCCCTGTTCCTGATCGTGCTGATTGGCCTGTTCACGGGCATGACGCTCGGCCTGCAAGGCTATTACGCCCTGAGCAAGTTCGGTTCCGAGGGTTTTCTCGGACCGGGCGTGGCCTTGAGCCTGATCCGCGAACTTGGGCCCACGCTCACGGCCGTCATGGTCACGGGCCGGGCCGGTTCGGCCATGGCCGCCGAGATCGGGGTGATGCGCATTTCAGACCAGATCGACGCCCTGGAAGTCATGGACATCAACTCCCTGGGCTATCTGGTGGCGCCGCGTTTCAGCGCGGCCCTGATCGCTTTTCCTCTGCTGACCGCGGTTTTCTGCGTTGTGGGCATTTACGGCGGCTATATCACGGGCGTGCTGCTGCTGAACATCAACGAGGGCGTGTACTTTTCCGGGGTCATAAGCAGCGTGCAGCGGGCCGATGTTGTCGGCTGTCTACTCAAAGCTCTGGTGTTTTCCCTCATCGTCGTGACCGTGTCCTGCTACAAGGGCTATTTCGCCCATTTGCGCAGGGACGGCATGGGCGCGGAAGCCGTGGGCAACGCCACAACCTCGGCCGTGGTTTTGTCCTGCGTCATTGTGCTGGTGGCGAACTATGTGCTCACCTCCTTCCTGCTGTAGGCTGTCATGTCCAGCGTGTGGAACATAGAATTCAAAGATGTGCGCATGGGCCACGGGGACACCGTGGTCCTGGACCAGGTCAGCGTAACCCTGCCCGCAGGCAAAATTTCCGTCATTCTGGGCGGCTCGGGCGGGGGCAAATCCACCATGCTGCGCCATATTATCGGGCTTTCCCGGCCCATGGCGGGCAAGATTCTGCTCGGAGGCAAAGATATTTTCGCCCTGCCGGGCAGAGATTTCCGTATGCTGCGCCGTCGCATGGGCGTGCTGTTTCAGGACGGAGCCCTGCTCGGCCAGCTTAGCGTGGGCCAGAACGTGGCTCTCCCCCTGAGCGAGCACACAAAACTGCCCAAGCATATTATCCGGGAAATCGTGGTGCACAAGCTGTCTTTGGTGGGCCTGGGCGATTTCGCCGACTATTACCCCGCGGAGCTTTCCGGCGGCATGCGTAAACGGGCCGGCCTGGCCCGCGCCCTGGTCACGGATCCGCCCATCCTGCTGTGCGACGAGCCCACCTCCGGCCTTGATCCGATCAGCGCGGCCCAAATGGACGAACTGCTGCTGGACATGAAGCGCCAATACCCGGACATGACCATTGTGTCCGTGAGCCATGACATGGCCAGCGTCAAGTCCGTCGCGGATCATGTCATTGTGCTCCGCGACGGCGGCATCGGTTACGAGGGAGACCTGGCAGGTCTGGAAAGCTCGGCGGACCCCTATTTGCGACGCTTTATGGACCGCACGCCGGTCCCGGAAGAAGACCTGCGCGATCCCAGACGCACCCTCTCCGAAGAGACGCGCAAGCTCATGCATGCCTCTCTCGACAACTGGCTGGACCGGGGCTAGCACAGCCTGGGCTCTGCGGTAAGTATACAACCATGGAATATGATCATGAAAAAATATTCTCTTGAATTTTCCGTCGGCGTATTTGTGCTCATCGGCCTGGTCTGCCTGGGCTACCTGACCGTCAAACTGGGCAAGATGGAGATTTTCGGCAATGACGGTTATACTGTAACCGCCCGTTTCGCCTCCATCACCGGCCTGAAAACCGGAGCCAGCGTTGAAATAGCGGGCGTGCAGGTGGGCAAGGTTACCGGCATCAGCCTTGGCAGCGACTACGCGGCCAAGGTCAATATGCAGATAAAAAAGAACGTGTCTTTAAGCGACGACAGTATTGCCGCGGTGAAAACAAGCGGGCTCATAGGCGACAAATACATCAGCATCTCGCTCGGCGGTTCCGGCAACCACTTGGCCGACGGCGGCGAGATCGAGGAAACCCAGTCCGCCATCGACATTGAGTCCCTGATCAGCAAATATGTATTCGGAGGTGTGCAATGACACACACGATGTATCACCCCAAACTGAAGCGCTGCCTGCTTTCAGTTTGTTTTGCACTTTCCCTCTGCCTGTTCGCTCAGGCAAAGGCTGACGCGGCTTCCGAAGCCCATCAGGCGCTTGAGAGCACCGTCAACCAGGTGCTGGATGAACTGAAAAAGCCCGAATGGAAGAACCCGGCAGGCCGCGATGCCATGCAGGCCAAGGTGGAGAGCATCATACTGACCCTGTTCAGCTTTGAGGAGCTCTCCATGCGCACGGTGGGTCCGAACTGGAAAAACTTCAGTCCGGATCAGAAAAAACGGTTTATGGACGCCTTTGAAGACCTCCTGCGCGAACGCTACCTCGGCGCGCTGGAGGGTTACAACGGCGAGATCGTGACCTATGTCAAGGAAACGCCCGTGGGCTCGGCCGGAGACAAAGTTCAAATTGACACCACAGTGAACATCAAGAACAAGACCGTGCCGGTCAGCTATCGCATGCTGCGTGGGGATGGCCGCTGGATGGTCTATGACATCATCATCGAGGGTGTGGGCATGGTCCAGAACTACCGTTCCCAATTCCAGGTCGTGTTGCAAAAAGGCGACCCTGAGGAACTGATCACGCTGGTACGCGCCAAAGCTGAAGAAACGCGCGAAGACAACAACAAAAAACGCCAGAGCCGGTCATGAGTTATACGATGTTGTCGCGCTGCCTTTGCCTCGCGCTCCTTGTTCTGTTCTTCCAATCCGGAACAGCCTTTGCCGCAAACGGGGCCTTGCCGGATGATGACGAAGACTATCTGGACGCCGTATCCCAGGTTATTCCCGATCCCCTGGAGAGATGGAACCGGGCCGTATTCACTTTTAACGACACACTCATTGAACATGTGGCCAGACCGGCATATAAGGGATACGAGTATATCACGCCCTCGTTCATGCGTAGAGGGATCAAAAACTTTTTCCACAACCTGACCTTTCCGGCGCGCTTTACCAACAACCTGTTGCAGGGACGCGGCAAGGCGGCCGGTGTGGAGATGTCCCGCTTTATCCTGAACACGACAGCAGGGCTGGGCGGTCTGTTTGACGTGGCCAAGCACCACAAGCCGGTGGTGGAAGTGGAGGACGAGGATTTCGGCCAGACCCTCGGCGTCTGGGGAATCGGCGAAGGTTTTTACATTGTCTGGCCCCTGCTCGGTCCGAGTACGGCGCGCGACACTGTGGGCACGGTGGGCGACTACTTTCTGCATCCGCTCACCTATGTCCACCCTTGGGAATTGGGCCTCAGCGCCAAGGCGGTGGGCACTTTCAACGACCTGGATGACGTGCTTGATCTCTATGACAATCTGAAGCGGGCCGCCATCGAGCCTTACAGTTCGGTTCGGGATGCTTACGTACAGTACAGACGAGCCAAGTTGGCCAAATAGAGCGTATACGGCGGCGCGCCGTCAATGGAGGGAATCATGCCAAAAACCCGTGAAAAATATGTTGTGTTCGGCGTTGATCTGTATCACGTGCGCAATCGCAACGAGCAGCGCGTCGTCAAAAGCATGACCGAGATCATTACGGCCAAGGGCCTGGAAAATGAATTTTCGTCCGAAGACGTCAAGGACATTTACGCCTATGCCCTGAATCAGCTTGAAGCGCGTTACGCCCAGCAGGGAACCATCGTGTTGCGCGATCCGATACGTAAGGAAAAAATAGACCAGATCGTGGCCGAGGCCGTCAGCCTGGTCCTGAACAACCCCAAAGACCGAGGCTGACCAGGTTCATGAACCAGACCACGCACGCTTTGCCCATTATTGTTGATCTGCACACCCACACCCACCACTCGCACGGGCAGGCCTCCACCGAAGCCATGTATCTGGCGGCAAAAGACAAGGGCCTGAAGATTGTCGGCTTTTCCGAACACTCTCCCCGGCCCGAAGGCTATATCTATCCCACGGATTATCAGGGAAAACTGAACAGCCGGTTTGATCAATACGTGGACGAAGTACGGGCCGTTGCCGCGCGCGGCATCGATGAAGGCGTGACCGTGCTGTTCGGGCTTGAGGCGGATTATATCCGGGGCAAGGAAGCGTACCTGGCCGACGTATGCCGACGCCAGCCCTTTGATTATATCATCGGCGGCCTGCATTATCAGGATTCCTGGGGCTTTGACTTTACGGCCGACGACTGGGCTGTTTTATCCCAGGAGGAGCGTTTTGCCGTCTATGCCCGCTACTATGACGATCTGGCTTCCATGTGCGCCACCGGCCTGTTCCATATTGCCGCCCACCCGGACCTGATCAAGCTCTTCAGCGTGGACGATTTCAATGCCTGGCTTACGGGCGACTCCGCTCTTGCCAAAGTCACAACAGCCCTGCAGGCGATCAAGGACAACCACATGCTGATGGAGGTTTCCTCAGCCGGCCTGCGCAAACCCTGCAAGGAAATCTATCCGGGTCCGAAAATCATGGCTCTGGCCGCTGCCATGCAACTGCCCATCAGCTTTGCTTCCGACGCCCACTGTACCGACACCCCTGGCTATGCTTTCGCTGAACTGGCCCGCTATGCGGCAAGCTTCGGGTATACGGAGAGCATGGTGGTACAGGGCGGCCGCATGCGCGCCGTGCCTTTCAGCGTGCCCCCGGCCCTATGATGTGAACGCCGACATTTCCGCCACTCCCTCTTCTCCGCCTCTCATTCGTCTGGAACGGGTCTACGCCGGATTCGGCGCAACACCCTTTTTCCGCGAACTTTCCTTGTCCATTCATGCCGGGCGGCACTTGGCCCTGATCGGCCCCAACGCTTCGGGCAAGTCCACCCTGCTGCGTCTGCTGCAAGGCGAACTCAGGCCCATGCCAAACCTTCCGCCCGAGCGTCCCGGCCGCATACTTTTCTCTTTTGATGGATATGAAGACAGCTCAATCCTGAACGCCCGCACGCACGTGCGCACCGTGTCCCCGGCCATGCAGCGCAACTACGTGCGGCAGGGCTGGAAGATCAGCGGCGAGGAAATCCTGCTCTCCGGCCTGGACAACGCGGCCATGCTTTACGGGGAACTGTCCGCCGCATACTATGACCAAGCCGCCGAACTGGCGGCCCAGGCCGGAGCTTCTCATTTGCTGGGCATAGAGGCCCCGGCCATGTCGCAAGGCCAGTTGCGTCTGACCCTCATCCTGCGCGCGCTCATGAACCGCCCGGCCCTGCTGCTGCTCGACGAACCGTTTGACGGCCTGGATGCGCAGGCGCGCCGGGCCGTATCCCGCAGCATCAACCTGGCCATGGCGCGGGGCAGCACGGTGCTGGTCAGCGCGCACCGTCCGGACGACATCCCGGAAGGCATCACAGAGGCTCTTGTGATCAACGCAGGGAAGGTAGAGTACAAACCGCTGTTTTCTTTGCAGGCCCTGTTCAATGAAAACGACGCTCCCGTCGGCCCCCCGACGATTTCCGGTAGTGGCTCAGTTTGCCCTTTTGCGCCGGACAGACCACTGTTCCAGTTTTCCAACGTGGACGTGTTCATCGAACGCAAACAGGTGCTGTATGGCATTGACTGGAGCGTGCGCAAAGGCGAACGCTGGGTGGTGTCCGGCCGTAACGGATCCGGCAAGAGCACGCTTTTGCGCCTGCTGTACGGCGAGGAGTTTGCGGCTTACGGCGGCAGCGTGCTCTGGTGCGGCAAAGCGCGTCCCGGCCTGGAGGAGCTGCGCCGGGGCGTGGGATATGTGTCTGACCGGCTACAGGATGTCTACGACTATGATCTCTGTGCCGAAGAGGTGGTGATTTCCGGTCTTCGCGGCCACATTGGTCTGTACGAGGAACCGCTTCCGGAAGAACGCGCTTTGGCCAAGGCCTGGCTCACGCGTCTGGGCCTGGAACAGATGGCCGCTTTACCCTTTTTCTCCCTGTCCAGCGGCGCCATGCGCAGGGTGCTGCTGGCCAGAGCCCTGGCCTCGCGCCCGCCTCTGCTGTTGTTGGACGAACCCTGCTCCGGGCTGGATGCGTCCAGCCGGACCCTCTTCTTCCGTTCTCTTGAGGACGCAGCAGGGCTTGGCCCTGCGCGGACTCGGGGGGAACGGGGGGTAACGCCCCCCGGTAGGAAAAATGACGCGGCCATGCACGGCACGACCCTGATTTACGTCTCCCACCACGAACAAGACTTGGGCTCGCTCTTTACCCATGAACTCAGACTGGAAGCGGGCAGGGTTGTATTTGCCGGACCGCGCGGGTAGCGCGACAGCGGTTCAGCTCTCTTGACTTTGCCTTATGATTGCCACATGGTACTGAATTCCTGATTTCGCACCAGCTTTCCTTATTCTCCGGCAGCCAGACGCGCCGGACACGGAGCCTGACCTTTATGAGCGATGCCGACAAGCCCGATTACAAAAAAACCCTGAACCTGCCCCAAACCTCCTTCCCCATGAAGGCCAATCTGTCCCAGCGCGAGCCCGAGACAGTGAAGCAGTGGGATCAGAACGGGGCATACAGCCACATGGTCGCTTCCGGCGGCGAGCGCGGCGTGTTCGTGCTGCACGACGGTCCGCCCTATGCCAACGGCCACCTGCATCTGGGGCATGCGCTCAATAAAATTTTGAAGGACATTATTGTCAAGTCGCGTAATATCCAGGGCTTTACGGCCGAATTCGTGCCCGGTTGGGACTGTCACGGCCTGCCCATTGAGCTCAAGGTGGAACACGAACTGGGGGAAAAGAAAAAGACCCTGCCCCCGCATGTGGTGCGCAAGATCTGCCGTGAGTACGCGAACAAATGGATGGATATCCAACGCACCGAATTCAAGCGCCTGGGCGTGCTCGGCACCTGGGACAAGCCCTATCTGTCCATGTCGCCGGAGTACGAAGCGGCCACGGCGCGCGAACTGGGCAACTTCATGGCCGCCGGGTCCGTGGCTCGCAGCAAAAAGCCCATTCACTGGTGCTGTTCCTGCCATACAGCCTTGGCCGAGGCTGAGGTCGAGTACTATGATCACACCTCGCCTTCCATATACGTGCGCTTTCCGATACATGACCCCAAAATAAGCAAGCTCTTTCCCAAGGCCGAGCCGGGCAAGACCTGGATCGTAATCTGGACCACCACCCCCTGGACCCTGCCGGACAACATGGCCGTTGCCGTGCACCCGGACTTTGATTACGCCCTGGTGCGCGTGGAAGGGGATTACTACATCCTGGCCGAGGAACGCCTGGAACTCTGCCGCAAGACCTTTGGCTGGGTCAACGCGGAAATCCTCGGCGTGGTCAAGGGCGCGGACCTCAAGGGCATTGTGGCTGATCACCCCTTTTATGATCGCAAGTCGCCCCTGGTGCTGGGCGGCCACGTCACCCTGGACGCGGGCACGGGCGCGGTGCACACCGCTCCGGGCCACGGCCGGGAAGACTATGAGATGGGTCTGGAAAACAACCTGGAGATCCTCTCACCCCTGGATGACGACGGCCGCTTCCTGGACAGTGTGCAGTTCTTTGCCGGGCACACCATTTTCGAAGCCAACCCCCTGGTCATCGCCAAACTCAAGGAAGTGGGCAACCTTCTGACCGAGCAGAAGATCAGCCACTCCTACCCGCACTGCTGGCGTTGCAAGCAGCCGGTCATTTTCCGGGCCACCACGCAATGGTTCATCGGCATGGAGGCCAACAACCTGCGCAGCCGCTCCCTGAATGCCATCCGCAAGGAGGTGCGCTGGATTCCGGCCTGGGGCGAGGAACGCATCTACCAGATGATCGAGAACCGGCCGGACTGGTGCATTTCCCGCCAGCGTACCTGGGGCGTGCCCATTGTGGCCCTGCTCTGCGAGTCTTGCGGCGAGGCCTGGCATAACCCGGCCTGGAACAAGGATATGGCCGACCGCTTTGAAAAACACCCCACGGGCTGCGATTACTGGTTTGAAGCTCCCCTCGAGGAGATCGTGCCCCAGGGCCTGCGCTGCGCCAAATGCGGGGGCAGTCATTGGAAACGGGAAACCGACATTCTGGATGTCTGGTTTGATTCCGGCACCAGCTTCGCGGCTGTGGTGGAAAGACGGCCCGAGTGCCGCTTCCCGGCGGACATGTACCTGGAGGGCTCGGACCAGCATCGGGGCTGGTTCCACTCTTCCCTGCTGGTCTCCATGGGCACGCGCGGCGTGCCGCCCTACAAGGCCGTGCTGACCCACGGCTATGTTGTGGACGGCGAAGGGAAAAAAATGTCCAAATCCCTGGGCAACGGGATTGAGCCGGAAGAGGTGATCAAAAAGCACGGCGCGGAAATCCTGCGCATGTGGGTAGCTTCAGTGGATTACCGCGAAGATGTGCGCATATCCGACGAAATCCTGAACCGCCAGGTGGATGCGTACCGCCGCATCCGCAACACCTGCCGCTATCTTTTGGGCAACCTGTACGACTTCAGCCCGGCAGACGCTGTGGCCGAGGCCAACCTGGACCCGTTGGATCGTTATGCCCTGGACGTGGTCACCCGGGCGCACCTGGAAGTGCAGGATGCCTATGCCGAATATGAATTCCACAAGGTTTTTCACACCCTGCACAACCTTTGCGTGACCGACCTTTCGGCCTTTTATCTGGATGTGCTGAAAGACCGCCTCTATGCTTCGGCTCCGGGCAGCGTGGAACGCCGAAGCGCCCAGACCGCGCTCTGGCGCATTCTGCTCGTTCTGCTCGGCGACATGGCCCCGGTCCTGTCCTTCACGGCTGAGGAAGCGCTCGGCCATCTGCCGGAAACGCTCCGGCCCAATGTGCCCACGGTGTTTGCCCTGGAGGAAAAGCAGTTGCCTGTCCTGCGTATGTCGCCGGAAGAATCGGCACGCTGGCAAACGCTCCTGGATGTGCGCGCCGAAATCACCAGGGCCATTGAACCGCTGCGCAAAGAGGGCGCTGTCGGACACGGCCTGGACACCGCGGTCACTCTTTACGCGGGCAAGGCGCTGGCCCGTGACCTCACGGCTCTCGGCACTGACCTGCGCGCCCTGTTCATTGTGTCCCAGTTCAGCCTGAAGGATCTGAGCGAAGCTCCGGCAGACGCCGTGACCGCCCAGGACCTGGCCGAGCTGCGTATCAGCGTTGCCAGGGCCGAGGGCGAAAAATGCGCCCGCTGCTGGATCTACAGCACTGAGCTGGGCACGGACCCGGCCTTCCCGGATGCCTGCCCGCGCTGCACCAGTGTGCTCAGGCAGTTGCAGACGGGCAGCTAGGGACTGGTCCCAGTTGGGGCTCCGCCCCAAACTCCGGCAGGGGAAATGATTTCCCCTGCACCCCTCATAGCCGGAAAACAGCTTCGCTGTTTTCCGTATTGTACTTGCTGTTGCGTAAAGAGTATCATATATATTGAATACTATTTACGGAGGATGCAGCATGGATATTTTCACTGCCTTACACACGCGGCGCAGTGTCCGCGCCTATACGGACGAGCCGATCTCCGCTGATGAAATACAAATAATGCTTGATGCGGCCATGATTGCCCCGAGCGCGGGCAATGCCCGGCCCTGGCAATTCATCGTCATTGACGATCCCGCCCTGCTGGCGGTCGCGCCGTCCATTAACAAGTACGCGGGCATGGTGCCCAATGCCGCCGCCGCCATCCTGGTCTGCGGCGACCTGTCTCTGGAAAAGTATCCCGGCTTCTGGGTGCAGGACTGCTCGGCCGCCATCCAGAACATGATGCTCGCGGCCACGGGCCAAGGTCTGGGCACGGTCTGGACCGCTGTCCATCCGGTGGAGGAGCGGGTCAGCGCTTACTGCAAACTGTTTGCGCTGCCGCCGAGCATCGTGCCCCTGGCTTTGATCGCCGTGGGCAAACCGCAAAAGCCGCAGGAACGTCTCAGCCGCTATGAACCGCAAAAGATTCACTACAACGCCTATGGCGAACCGTGGGAGAACGAATAGCCTTTTTCCGGCAATGTCTGTATGCTGATAGCCGTGCGCCCGGCCGGGCGCACGGCTGTCTTTATTAACCGGAAAAGCGCAATCCAAAAGGAAGTCCCCGGCATGTATGCAATTTCCGTGATCCTTGATATTGACCCGGAGCATATTGAAGAGTTCAAGGCCGCAGCCTTATTCCACGCCAACAGCAGCAAAACGCAGGAGCCCGGCTGTCTCGGCTTTGAGGTCTTTCAATCAACCGAGCGGCCTGACCGCTTCTATTTCCATGAGTACTATGTGGACAAGGCGGCTGTGACGGAAGTGCACAATAAAGCCCCGTACAAGGAAGCATTCGGGCAAAAGACCGGAAGCTGGATCAAGGGCAAGCAGATCGAACACTGGAACAACGTGGATTAGAGCCAATTATTTTTTCTTGTATACCTCGCGCCTGTGGCCGATGTGAATAACAAAGACCGTAACGATACCACCTTCAAGGCGGCAAAAAACGCGATAGTCGCCCACACGATAGCGCCAGAACTCGCGCAAGTTTCCTTTCAGCGACTCGCCTATTTCCCGCGGGTCTTCCCTGCTTTGCAGGCGCTCAAAGAGAAATCTAAGGATGCGTTGCGCCTCGGCCGTACCAAGTTTTTTTAGCTCGGCGTTTGCTTCCGGCGTGATTTCAACCTTCCAGGCCATGTTCTCTCATCACGTCCTCTAAAGGAATCGCTTTCTCGCCACTGGCCTTGAAGCGCTCATAGGCTGCTTCAGCAAGATAAGCGTCTTCGATATCATCAAGACTACGTTCCAGGGCTTCGCGGACATAAAAGCTTTTCGGCCTCTGGGTTATATTGGCCAGCGCGGTAAGGCGCTGTTCCATATCGGCAGAGAGTCGGATGGTGAGCATGAGTGTATCCTCCCTACTTGTAATACATAAAATACATGTAATACAAATTCGGAATACAATCAAGATCCGCTTGCTTGTTTGAGGAGCCAAATTGGCGTTTCTGAGTAAAGCCGGTAAGGACTCTAAGTAACAGTTACCGCGCACTTTCTGGAAAAATCCGTCGGATTGTAACTCAGCTTGGCCTGCCGCAATCCTTCGTCGTCCAGATCCTGCTCGCGGTTGATGTAGGTGAAGTTCTTGCCTACATCATTGCAGAACAGGTAATTGATGGCTTGATAGGCGCCCTTGATGCCATTGGCGGCTTTCTCAAAATGGATGATTAAGGTGTCATGGTCTTCCAGCGGTTCGCCCAGGGTGTAGGCAATGGGCACGCCGTCTATGCGGATGATGCCGCCGCACAGGCCGGGAATGTCGTTCCAGTGGGCCAGCACACGGGATACCGCATCATTTTCCGCCAACAGGGCTTCGGAAGACTCGCAGTCCCGCCAGCGGCACCATTCGGTCTGCATGTTCAGCACGACTTCCACGCAGTTTCCGGTAAGTGTCTGATACTCATACCGGTACTGCTTCTGAAACTGTTTGAGCAGGTTCTTCTTTTTGTGAAAACGGTTGCCGGGCAGCGTTGCAAGTTCCGAGGACAGGTACAGGTAATCCCATTGGCCGCGCGCTTCTTCTATCCGCACCTTGTCTTCCAGGTCCACGCTCCAGACTTCGCAAAGCGCGTGCGGCACGCGGGTCAGCCTGGCCCCCGGAGCCATTTCCTCCAGAAGCGACCAGTCGGCGATCGCATCCCACGGTCCCACCGGAGCCCAGTAGGCGGGCTCGGGCTTCATCTGACGAATCCAGCACAGGGCGCCGTCAAAACGCCACTCCAAGTGGTAGTAGGGGGCCCAACCCCAGATATTGGCGAAGCTGTAGTCCGAAGCCCGGCTTTTGTTCCGGCTCAGAAGCTCCAGATAATGCTCCATGCCGCCAAAGGAAATAGGGGAATATTCACTGGGTAACATATTACACCGCACTTTTCCGCCCGAATCGCTTCGCTGTTGAAGCAAAGCGATACCAGTCGCGGTAGAAAAATAAATACAGACATATGCCCGTTTGCACAACCTGGGAAACCAGCATGGCCAGAAACACGCCCGAGGCGTCCTGCCACACGATATGGCCCATGTACCAGGCCAGAGGCAAGCGCACCACCCAGGTACCCACGGTAAAGGTCAGCAAGCTGTACAGCGTTGCCCCGGAGCCGGAAAAAATCCCGCTCATGATCATGCTGGTCACGGTAAAGGGCACAGCTAATAAGTTAAACACCATATAGCTTACAGCAACCGCCTGGACTGAAAAATTTTCCGGAGAAACAAAATTGGTGATTTCCGGCAAAAAGGGATAGATGCAGGCCGCCAGCAGCCCCATACTGAGCACGCCCCCGGCCATAACCCGCAGCCCCACGCGCTTTGCCTCGGCCCGGTCGCCCGCGCCAAGGCAGTGCCCCACCAGAACCGAACCGGTAAAGCTGAAGGCCATGGCGGGCATGAACAAAATACCCTCGATGCGCATCCCCGCCACCTGGCCGTTAATCGCTGCCACGCTGTCATGGGGCAGTGTATTGGTGATCATGAACAGCATCATGTACCCGAGTTGCCAGAGAATCTGCGACCCTCCCGAAGGCAGGGCCACCTTCAGAACATAGGGGAAAGCCCGGCGCTCCCAGCGCCAGGGCGCGAAACTGCGCCGGGAAAGCAAATTCCGGCGCAGCAGGACCATCAGGTTGAACAGCCCCCCGGCAGCAACGGAAACAATGGAAGCGTAAATCAGGCCGTGCGCTCCCAGGTTGGGCAATCCGAACTTGCCGAGTCCCAGGCCGATATCGGCCACCGCGTTGATGATGCAGACAACCACGGCCGAGGCCAGCGGCACCAGGACAATTTTGCGCGCCCGGAACACGGCCGCTGTCATAAAGGTCAAGTAACTCACGGGCAGAATGGGCAGAAAAAGCAGCCAGAGTTCCAGCGTTTCAGCATAAATCTCCTCAGGCACCCGCAGGAGATTCATAAACTGGACGGCAAAAATATAGCCGATCAGTAAGGTGATGGCGCAAAAAAGCGTGCCGACCTTGAACAGCAGGCCCACGTAGCGGTCGGCCCGCAGCATGAGATGCGCTCCCAGAGACTGGCTGATAGCGGCCACACTGCCGTTGACCAGGGCCAGGCCGATAACCAGTAGAAAAAACTGGCACTGGGTAATGATGCCGATAACGCCCTGGAGGTGCGGATGAATGCGTCCGGCCACGGCCACGTCGGTAAAGCCGATTAGAAACTGGAACAGCATGGTCAGGGCCTGGGGCCAGACCAGAGAGGCGATCTCGCGCGAAGACACGCGCCCGCCTATGCGGGGCAGTTTCTGCTGGGGCGCGGCCTGGGGATGTGGAGGAATGGCTGGGGACATGGACTAGGGGCTGTCTCCAAATAAGGAATTTTGCTCCAAGAGCAAGGAAGCCGGCCCTTTTTGCGAAGGGAGTGTACTCTTATGGTACTCGACCGGAGAAAAAAGGGCCGGGTGACGAAGCTAGTTGGACAAAAGAACTATTTGGAGACAGCCCCTACGGTCAAAATCCCTCTTCCAAGGGCGGACAAACCATCCACGGCCCGAGCGCGCCTGTCTGGCAACTGGCGATTTCCACACTCGGGAACTTGGCCGCGCGCAGGCGCACCCTGCGGCCCTCCACGGAAAGGCGGTTCCGGGCCAGCCATTGCAGAGCCTGCGGATAGATACGGTATTCCAGGGCGTGAATGCGGGCAATGGTATTCTCGGGCGTGTCGTTGGGGCCTACCGGCACAGCCGCCTGGATAATCACCGGGCCCTGATCCATCTGCTCATCCACAAAATGCACCGTACAACCAGTGATGCGCACCCCGTACTCCACAGCGTCCGCATAGCCGCTCACACCGGGGAAGCTGGGCAGAATGGCCGGGTGGATGTTCAGGATGCGCCCCGCATACGCTTTGATGAAGCTGGGGGAAAGCATGCGCATGTATCCGGCCAGGGCAATGGTGTCCACGCCCTCGGCCCGGATCGCTTCCAGCATGGCTGTGTCAAAAGCCTCGCGGCTCTCATACTCCCTGTGGTCACGCGCCCAGACCGGAATGCCGTTCTCCCTGGCAATGTCCAGTACCGGGGCATCAGACTTGTTGGACAGCACCAGTTTGACCCTGGCCTCAAGCCTGCCGCTGGCAATGGACTTGATAATCGCAGCCAGGTTGGTGCCGATACCCGAAGCCAGTACCGCTATCTGAATAGTCATGGCGCACCTCGCCTTCAAAATAGAGCATAATATACTGTGTTGGATAGTAATCTTGTAGAGGTGCTCTGGCAAGAAAAAGGTAGCAACGGGAAGATCACATGGCTAAAGCTCGATCCAGACGCGCCAGAACCTCCTCCCGGCCCAAAGCGGCCATGACATCAGCCAGATCCGGCCCGCCGGTCAGGCCCAACAGGGCAACCCGCAACGGCGGCCCAAGGGCCTTGAACTTGATGCCCTTTTCCTCCACATAGCCGTGGATGCAGGCGTGCACAGCCTCGCGGTCAAATGCCGGCAGCCCGGCCAAACGTTCCCTGAGCTCCCGGACATAGCCCTTGCCCTCGTCGCTCAAGGCCTTGGCCACGGCAGCTTCATCATAGGCCAGGTGCGCGGCCCTGGTCAGAAGCGGGCGCAACTGTTCAGCCATTTCCAGAAGACTGTTGGCCCTGGGCTGCACCAGCGGAATGCAGCGCAGCACCAATTCCTTGTCTTCGCCGGGCACGCCCGCCTCGGCCAGGAAAGGCATGACCCTGGGCTGCAAGTCCCCGACAGCGGCCGAACGCAGATGCTGGGCATTGACCCAAAGCAGCTTTTCCGGATCAAAGGCTGCGGGCGCGCTGTTCAGGTTGGCGCCGTCAAAAAAGTCCACCAGTTCCTTGATCGAGAAAAGCTCCTGGTCACCGTGGCTCCAGCCCAGGCGCACCAGGTAGTTGACCAGAGCTTCCGGCAACAGGCCATCTTTTTCATATTCAATGACCGCTTTGGCCCCGTGACGTTTGGACAGTTTCTGGCGATCCGCTCCCAGGATCATGGGCACGTGTCCGAACACAGGGAGCTTTGCCCCGAGAGCCCAATAGATCAACACCTGGCGCGGGGTATTGTTCACGTGGTCGTCACCGCGAATCACGTGGGTGATGCCCATGCTCAGGTCGTCCACCACCACGGCAAAATTGTAGGTGGGCGCGCCGTCGGCCCGGCGCAGGATCATGTCGTCCAGTTCCGTAGCCTCGAACACCACATGTCCCTTGACGATATCGTCAAAAGCCACCGCACCTTCCAGAGGCGCTTTCAGGCGTACCACCCGGCCCGGTCCTGGACCGAGGTTCCGGCAACGGCAACGGCCGTCGTAGCGCGGCTTCTGGCCTTGGGCCCGCGCTTTTTCGCGCATGGCTTCGACCTCTTCGGGCGTGCACTCGCACCAGTAGGCGTGCCCTGCGGCCAGTAGGCGATCAATATACTGATCATAGATGGCGAAGCGCTGCCGCTGGTAAATGGGGTCACCGTCCCAGTCCAGGCCGAGCCAGCGCATGGAAGCCAGAATAGAGTCCGTGTATTCCTGCTTGGAGCGCTCTATGTCCGTATCTTCAATACGCAGCAGAAAGCGGCCGCCAAAGTGGCGGGACAGGAGCCAGCAGAAAATGGCGGTACGCGCCCCGCCAATATGCAGGTGCCCGGTGGGACTGGGCGCGAAACGGGTGACAACGGCTGGAGTGTCGCTCATGATGGTTCCTATGCGCTACGCTCAATCTTGGCGGCCACTAGATCACCCATCCTGGCGCAACCGATGACCTCGCCCTTCAGCCCCGCGCGGGCGATATCGCCGGTGCGCCAGCCTTCCCGCAGCGCGTCGCGCACGGCGGCTTCCACAACATCGGCGGCCCTAGGCATGGCAAAGGTCAGGCGCAGCATCATGGCCACGGACAGGATGGTCGCCAGAGGATTGGCTTTGTCCTGACCGGCGATGTCCGGGGCGGAACCGTGTATGGGCTCGTACAGGCCCGAGCCTCCGTCTTCGGCAGTGCCGCTCAGGGAGGCCGAGGGCAGCATGCCCAGGGACCCGGCCACGGCGGCTGCTTCGTCGGAAAGGATATCGCCGAAAATGTTGCCGGTCAGGATCACATCGAACTGGACCGGATTGAGGATCAACTGCATGGCGCAATTGTCCACATACATGTGGGACAGCTCCACATCCGAAAATTCCTTGTGCGTCTCTATCACCACTTTGCGCCACAGGCGGCTCACGTCCAGCACATTGGCCTTGTCCACGGAACAGACGCGCTTGTTGCGGGCACGGGCCGCGGCAAAAGCCACCCGGGCGATGCGGCGCACTTCATCCTCGTTGTAAATCATGTTGTTAAAGCCGTAACGCAGGCCGTCACGCACTTCTTCCCCTGCGGGCTTACCAAAATACACGTCGCCGGTCAGTTCGCGGATGACAAGAATGTCCAGGCCCTTTTCCACCAGATCCGGCCGCAGGCACGACAGGGAGGCCAGTTCCGGGAACACGGTTGCCGGGCGCAGGTTGGCGAACAGGTTCAACTCCTTGCGGATGGCCAGAAGCCCCGCTTCCGGGCGTTTGGGCGCGTTGTCCCACTTGGGGCCGCCCACAGCGCCGAGCAGCACGGCATCAGCCTTTTTACAGGCCGCGAGCGTGGCCGGCGGCAAAGGCTCGCCCGTAACGTCAATGGCGCAGCCGCCCATGAGCGCTTCTTCGGTGGTAAAGGTCACGCCGAAACGCTTTTCAACGGCACGCAAAACTTTAACCGCCTGAGCCACGACCTCGGGGCCGATGCCGTCGCCCGGCAGGAGCACAATATGTTTGTTCATGGTATATCCCCAAGTATTTAGGTAGTGCCTCAGTTTGGGTGCGCTACGTTTTGCCGCCCCACAAAGGTCAGAAAAGGCGAGACTGTGAAGGCAGCAACAACCGCCGTTGACTGATCTGACAAGGAAGGCGCGTTTTTTGCGAAGGGAGTGTAGTCTTATGCTACTCGATCGGAGCAAAAAACGATGCCTGACGAAGTATCACACCAAACTCAGGCGCTACCCAGCCGTTTCTTTACAAAAGGAGCCAACCCGCCCGCATCCAGAATGGCCCGCATGGCCTCGGGAAGCGGCGGAAAATCAATGACCTTGCCGCTGGTTTTATTGGTAATCTTGCCTGCGGCCATGTCCACCTCCACTTGGTCGCCTTCCTTGAAGGCGGCCACCGCGTCGCCAATCTCAATGGGCACCAGGCCCATGTTAAAGGCGTTGCGATAAAAGATGCGGGCAAAACTGTGCGCAATGACCACCGCAATGCCCGCGCCCACAATAGCCACCGGGGCATGTTCGCGCGAGGAGCCGCAGCCGAAGTTGCGTCCGGCCACAATCACGCTGGCTCCCGGAACCACGTTATTCACCCACTTGGGATCCATGCCTTCCATGCAGTGCTTGCCCAGTTCCGTCGGGTCGGTGCTCACCAGGTACACGGCCGGGATAATGGCGTCGGTATCGATATGGTCGCCCAGAGTAAGGGATTTGCCTGTATATTTTTTCATGGCACAGCTCCTACAATTTGCCGGGATGAGAAATCACGCCGGCAACGGCGGTTGCCGCCGCAACAGCCGGGTTGGCGAGATAAACTTCGGATTCAAGACTGCCCATGCGGCCACGGAAATTGCGGTTGGTGGTAGCCAAGGCACGCTCGCCGCCGCCCAGAATGCCGAGATGCCCGCCGAGGCAGGGGCCGCAGGACGGCGGTCCGATAATGCAGCCCGCGTCCAGCATGGTTTCAATAAGGCCTTCGGTGAGAGCCTGCTTCCAGATTTTGGGCGTGGCCGGGAGCACGATGCAACGCAGGCCTTTCTTGACCTTGCGGCCCGCGAGCACGGCGGCTGCGGCGCGTAGATCGGAAATGCGGCCGTTGGTGCAGGAACCGATGATCACCTGGTTCACCGCTATGTTGTCCAGTTCGGATATCGGGCGCACGTTTTCCGGCAGGTGCGGGCAGGCCACCAGGGGTTCCATGCCGGTCACGTCGCAAGTGATGTGCTGCTCGTAGTGCGCGCCGGGGTCAGCGTGGATCTCCCTGTCGCCCGTGCGTCCAGCGGCCTTGCAGTATTCCAGGGCGGCCTTGTCGGCCGCGAACAATCCGACCTTGCCCCCGGCCTCAATGGCCATGTTGGCCATGGTCAGGCGGCCTTCCACGGGCATGGCCTCAATGACCGGACCGTCAAATTCAAGCGCCTTGTAGCGAGCGCCGTCAACCCCGAGCTTGCCGATGGTCCACAGGATCAGGTCCTTGCCGCTCACATTGTCGTCCAGGCTGCCGCTAAAGGTGACCCGGATGGTCTCGGGAACCTTGAACCAGCTTTCGCCAAGCGCCATAGCGGCCGCGATGTCCGTGGAACCCATGCCCGTGGCAAAGGCCCCGATGCCGCCGTAGGTGCAGGTGTGGCTGTCCGCGCCGACGACCAGATCACCGGGGCCCACCAGGCCCAACTCAGGCAGGAGCGCATGCTCCACGCCCGCATCCCCGCCTTCAAAGTAGTACACAATGTCCTGCTCTTCAGCGAACTTGCGGATCACCATAACCTGCTCGGCAGAGGCGATGTCCTTTTGCGGGGTAAAGTGATCCATGACCAGGGCGATTCTGGCCTTGTCAAAGACGTGCTTCGCGCCCATGGCCTTGAAAGACTTGATAGCCAGCGGCGCGGTAATGTCGTTGGCCAGCACCAGATCCAGCCTGCAATTGACGATGCGCCCCGGTTCTATTTCAGCGTCCGTAACCGGCATTGTGGAATGGTCCGCCAGAATTTTCTGGGCAAGGGTCCGAGCCATAGTAAATTTCCTCCTAATACTTTTGGAGGGGCTCTGCCCCTCCACCCCGCAAGGGGGCACAGTAACACGCCGGTTTCGCCTCTGCCATACTTGGCGATGGGAGTCACGCCAGCCTTTATGGCAAGGTGTTGTCCCCTTGACCCCGCAGTATGGGGGTGCAGGGGCATGATGCCCCTGCCGGGGAGGTGTGGAGGGGCGGAGCCCCTCCACAGAGTACATGTAATGCGCCTACTTATCCATTTTAACGAGCCGGTTCAGGGCATTCAGATAGGCCCTGGCGCTGGCGTTGATCACATCGGGGTGCGCACCCCGGCCGACCGCAGCACGGCCGTTCTCGGTGATGCGCACGGTGACTTCGCCCTGGGCATCGGTGCCTCCGGTAATGGCGTTCACCGAATACTGCTCCAGCTTGGGCGTATGCCCGGTCACCGCGGCAATGGCCTGGAACACGGCATCCACCGGACCCACGCCAAACCCTGCGTGTTCCACACGTTTGCCGTCTATGTCAAGCACAAGAATGGCCGTGGGAGGAAGCCCGGTGTCGCTGGACTGAACTCCAAGATGCACCAGAGCGTATTTGTCCGGAATGCGGTACACCTCTTCCAGCACCAGGGCCTCAAGATCTTCGTCAAAAATATCCTTTTTCTTGTCCGCCAGATTCTTGACCGCCGCGAGCACGATATCGATCTGTTCCGGCTCGAGCATGTAGCCCATGCTTTCCAGCTTGGACTTGACCGCGTTCTTGCCCGAATGCTTGCCCAGGACAATGGCGTTGCTGGGCAGCCCGATGGAGGCGGGAGTCATGATCTCGTAGGTTTCCGGGTTCTTGAGCACCCCGGCCTGGTGAATGCCGGACTCATGGGCAAAGGCATTGGCTCCCACGATAGGTTTGTTGCGGGCGAGCGGCTGACCGATGATGCGGGAAAGCCTGCGCGCGGCAGGATAAATCTGCTCGGTCTTGATGCCGTGCTCGAGCTGATAGTAATTTTTGCGCACGGTCAGGGCCATGACGATTTCCTCGAGCGCGGCGTTGCCCGCGCGCTCGCCGATACCGCACAGGGTTACTTCGGCCTGACGCGCCCCGGCCCGGAATGAGGCGAGGGTGTTGGCCGCGGCAAGGCCGAGGTCGTTGTGGCAGTGCACACTGATAATGATTGTGGGATCAATCCGCTCTTTCAGATAGGCGATGCGCGCGGCATGCTCCTCAGGCTGGGCGTAGCCTACCGTGTCCGGGATATTCAGAGTTTTGGCCCCGCAGGCCACGGCAATGCGGCAGGCTTCAACCATGAAATCCAGGTCGGAGCGCGAGGCGTCCTCGCAGGAGAATTCCACATCCTCACTGCACTTCACGGCGTGGCTGACGCCTTCCTCAATCATCCTGAGCACCTGATCCGGAGTCTTGTTCAGCTTGTACTGCATGTGCAGGGGAGACGTGGCCACAAAGACGTGGATGCGCGACTTTTTGGCGTGCTTCAAGGCTTCGGCCGCGCGGTCAATGTCCGCGATCACGGTACGGGCCAGAGAACAGACACGAGCATTGCGCACTTCCTGGGCCACGGTGGCGACAGCCGCAAAATCACCGGAGCTGGAGGCCGCAAACCCGGCCTCGATAATATCTACGCCGAGCGAATCCAGGGATTGGGCAACGCGAATCTTCTCGCTCAGATTCATGGTCGCGCCCGGAGACTGCTCGCCGTCGCGCAACGTGGTGTCAAAAAAGATGATGCGGTTAGGATCGTGCTGGGTCATGACGGTGTTCCTGTTTTCTCAAATAGAGCATTTTAGGTAGTGCCTTAGGTTTGTCTGCGCTACGCTTTGCCGCCCCACAAAGGACAGAAAAGACGAAACCGTCAAGACTGCAATGAGCGCCATTGACTGCTTTGACGAGGAAGGCGCAGCTTTGCGCGATGGGGGCTGGGCTCTTCGGCCCTGCCCCCGGAGCGCAAACAAGCCTGACGAAGTATCACGGCAAACCTAAGGCGCTACCCCAAAAAAAACGGCCACCCCCGAAGGGGTGGCGCGCATGGCCGTTGAAACGGATACAACAACAGTCTCGATGCGCGTTCTTATACAAGACCGCGTAGAGCGAGGCTGATGCAGAGAGCAGTAAAGGCGGATGCCAGGGCGACCGCGAAAAACACACGCTCTTTCGAGACCGTGATGGCTTTGGCAATGACCCTGGGCCGTCTGCCCCGTTTCATTTTGTTGTCGTACATGGGTATCCTCCCGGCGGGGAAATCACCGCCGTAAAGATAAAAATAGTGCAGTTTCCCCCACAGGTCAAGCGGAGCGGCAAAATTTGTTGGTAATCACATTTTTTCCGGTATTTTTGGGTAGCGCCTGAGTTTGGGTGCGCTACGTTTTGCCGCTCCGCAAGGACAGGAATGGCGAGACTGCGAAGACTGCAATAAGCGTCGTTGACTGCTTTGACGAGGAAGGCGCGGCTTTGCGCGATGGGGGCTGGGCTCTTCGGCCCTGCCCCCGGAGCGCAAACAAGCCTGACGAAGTATCGCCCCAAACTGGGGCGCTACCCTTTCTTTTCCATCTTAGCCCAAGTATCCTTGAGCGTGGCGGTGCGATTGAACACGGGCCGCTCCGGAGTGGAATCCGGGTCCAGGCAGAAATACCCCTGACGCTCGAACTGGACCACATCCCCAGGCCTGCACTCGAGCAGGGTCGGGTCAACAAGCCCGGTAAGCACGCGGAGCGAATCGAGGTTGACGGCATCCAAAAAGGTTTGGCCTTGCTCCACGGTATCGGGATCGTCCTTGAGGAAGAGGTCGTCATACAGGCGCACCTCGGCCTCGCGGGCGTGGGAGGCCGATACCCAGTGCAGGGTGCCCTTGACCTTGCGGTTGTCGGGCGTGCCGCCGCCCCGGCTTTCCGGATCATAGGCGCAGATGAGAGCGGTAATGTTTCCGGCCGCGTCCTTTATCACTTCTTTGCAGGTTATATAATAGGCGCAGCGCAGACGCACCTCATGCCCCGGAGCCAGACGGAAAAACTTTTTCGGGGCATCCTCACGAAAATCCTCGCGCTCGATCCAGATCTCGCGGGAAAAGGGTATGCGGCGCACGCCTTTTTCCGGCTGATCCGGGGTAAGCGGCAGGTCAAACCATTCCACCTGCCCTTCCGGATAGTTCTCGATAATGACCTTGAGCGGATTAAGCACGGCCATGGCGCGCGGGGCGGTCTCATTGAGCACTGTGCGCACGCAGAATTCGAAGAAACTGTATTCCACGATATTGTCGGCCCGTGAAATGCCGATGCGTTTCGCAAATTCGCGCAGGGCCGCAGGCGGCACGCCCCGGCGGCGCATCCCGGCCAGGGTGGGCAGACGCGGGTCATCCCAGCCGCGCACATGCCCTTCTTCCACCAACTGAATCAGCTTCCGCTTGGAAAGCACGGTACGGGTGATGTTCAGGCGGGCGAATTCGGTCTGCTCAGAACGGAACAGTTCCAGGGTTTCCAGCACCCAGTCGTACAGTTCGCGGTTGTTCACAAACTCCAGGGTACACAGGGAATGCGTGATGCGCTCCAGAGAGTCGGAAATGCAGTGCGCGTAGTCGTACATGGGGTAGATGCACCAGGTATCGCCCGTGCGCTGGTGGTGCGCGCGCCGGATACGGTACAAGGTCGGATCACGCATGACAATATTGGGCGAGGCCATGTCGATTTTGGCCCGGAGCACGTGCGCCCCATCCTCAAACTCGCCCGCGCGCATACGCCGGAACAGATCCAGGTTTTCCGCAACACTCCGATCCCGGTACGGGCTGTTTTTGCCCGGCTCGGTCAGGGTGCCGCGAAAGGCGCGAATTTCCTCGGCGGACAGGCTGTCCACATAGGCTTTACCCATGCGGATCAGATCCTCGGCATAGCCGTAGAGCCTGGCAAAATAATCCGAGGCGTAATATTCCCGGTCGGTCCAGTCAAAACCCAGCCAGCGCAGATCCTGGCGAATGGCGTCCACATATTCCTGGCTCTCTTTGAGCGGATTGGTGTCGTCAAAGCGCAGGTTGCACAGGCCGTGAAACTCCTCGGCCACGCCGAAATTCAAACAAATGGACTTGGCGTGCCCAAGGTGCAGGTAGCCGTTGGGCTCGGGCGGAAAGCGCGTGTGCACCACGTTTCGGTATCCCGTGGCCAGATCATGCTCGATTTTGCTCCGGATAAAATCCTTGCCCGGAGCTTCGGGAGCGACGGCATCAGAGCCGCAGTCAGTCGGTTTGTTCATCTAGCCGCCCACCCCAAAACGCTCTTCAAACTTTTTGCCTTCGTTGAGTTCGATCAGCACGTCGATTTTTTCCACATCAGAGGCGCGATACCCTTGAGGCAGACGAACCGAATTCTGCATCAACTTCATCCGGGTGATGGAAAAGCGTGAACCCTCGCTGTCATAGGCAGACAACTCCATACGGGTGCCGTTGGAGAACACCGCAAAATACCTGGCCTGCCCGGAAATCATGCGTTGCTCGTCATTGCCCTCGGCGGACAGCTCATAACTGATGCGCAAACGCTGCTGGCCCGTGGCCCGGCCGTTGAATCCGGTCACCCGTAACGGGCTTTCCTGATCGGATATCTGCGGATGCGAAAAATCCCGCGCCTGGATGAGATTGTCCAAGGCTGTGGCGTTGCCGGCAACCTGTTGCGCGGCGCGAGCCGTGGCGTTAACAGCGGGTATTGTGGCGTTGTGCGCTCCCGCACCAGCGGTGAGGCTGCCGGACGCAGTGGCATTGTGCGCCGCAAGCGCGCCATTTAACGGAGTATTGCCCGCCGTGGCATTACGTACCGGAACAGGCGTCTGGCTGACACCCACCTCGGCATGTCTGGCCTGGGGAACAGCGCCGTTGCTGGCGGAGAGCAGGGTTTCCAGCGTTACCAGGCGCTCGAGTTGCAGCTTCATTTCACTGACTTCCCGTTCCTGCGCGTCATAGCGCTCAACCATGGTCCTGTATTTTTTCCAGTAATGGACTCCTCCGGTAATGCCCGCCGCGCCTCCGGCGACCAGCAACAGGAAAAACCAAACTAAAAAGCGCAACGTCCTGCTGTGAACCCTGTATTTCCTGGTTTCCGTATCGTCGCGCATGAGCAGAACACTATAGTGGGTCTGTTTTTTAATTACCGGTTTCATGAGGCAATGAGCTCCAGTCTTCTTGCGTGATCAGCCACGCGCCGTCCTTCAGGGTGAGGGAAAGAGTTTTGCGTCCGATATCGCCGTTGCCTTTTTCGTCCGCATACTCCTGGCGCATGACGACCCGGGCCGTATCGCCCTTCACGCTCACGCGCATATCTTCGAGCAGCACTGAAACAGGCCTGGCCCGGCTCCAGAGTTCTTCCTTCTGTCTTTTGATGTCTTCAGCGCTTCTGCGCGCGCCCTGCTTGGCCTTTGGGGCGTAACAGGCCATGTAGGCGTCCAGATCGCCCTGCTCCCAAGCCGCGCGCCAAGACTGCACAGCAGCGATGACACGGGAAGCGAGCTCCTCGTCGCTCAGCGCGGTATCGGCGGCGGCCGGGGCGGCCACGGTAGCTGCCAGGGCAGCGGATGCCGGAGGCAAATCGTTGTCTGCCGCGGGTGGAGCCACTTTTTGGCTGACCGCCTGAATCTGGTCCGCTTGTTGCGGCTCGCGCTGAGGCTTGAACGCCTGCGAAGGCTCGGCCAAACCCTGCGCGGGCAGAGGCGGCGGCAACGGCATGCCGCCTTGTCCGGATTTTTCATTTACGGCAATACGCAAGTCGCCGGCCTGTTCAGCGCGCCCGCGCAGCCGCTCTTCCCTGGCCAGGCGCACGGCCTCCTGCGAGGGCCGCGCCATAGCGCCAAAGGCCGGATCTTCCACATGATCGGCGCTCCTGTGCGGAGCTTTCTCAGCCAAAGCCAGGGCGGCCGCAGCCGCTAAATCCTTGCCGCTTCCCGAGGCCAATAACACAGCATCCGCGTCCGTGGCCGAAGTAGTGACGGGCGGGATTTCCGGGGCCGGAACAGCCTCAGCCGGAACACCGTCCGCAGGACCGGAGGAAGCAACCAGACCAGGGGAGTCGGCGAGCGGCCTGCGCACGGGCAGCCGCCCTTCGGCAGCGGCAACCACCCCGTAAGAACCGGGATCGCCGGACCTGGCCGTGCTCCATCCGGCGGGCACAACAACCGGAGGCGTGGTTTCCAGCGGAGGCAGCAAGGGACCGCTTGAAGCGACCAGGGTTGCAGCGCTCATGCCGGGCAGCCACTCCATGCCCAGGATTTTGAATTCCCCTTTGCCGTCCTTGCTCCAGTAGAGGCGACGCACGCCGCGCGTGCTCAGGTTGGGGGCCTGATAATCCTGGTAAAACCAGGTCACCCAATATCCCGGCCCTTGCAAGGCCTGAATGTCGCTGACCGTGGTCTTAATCCAGGGCAGATATTTGAACAGCCGCTCCTTTTGCGCCTGAAAAGCGGCAAATGACTCGCCCTGAGCAAGGCTGTAAGCCTGTTTATCGTAAAAATCGAAATAGGCGTGAGAACGGGCGGACCAGGCCTCGGCCCATTCCTTGACCTTCCGGCGCAGTTCATCCGCTGTGGCGACCTGATCCTTGTCCCCTTCCACCGCAAAAGCAAAGGATTCGGTCAGGGCTACCGGCGTGCCGGGCGCCAGGAGCCTGCCGAGCAAGGCCAGCTCGCTGTTATCCATGGACACGCAGCCTTCTGTCTGCAACGGCACCAGGGGCTCGCCCCGGCCGTGAATCCAGATGCCGTACCCGGTTTTGCGACGCAGGCGGTCCACGGGGTTCGGATAATTGAGGGTATACGCCTCGTTGCCGTATTTGAGAAAATCAAGCCCGGAACCGATGCGCTGCACCACGAAATAGATGCCTTCCGGGGTTTTGAGGTCGCCTTCCACTTCCTTGTCGCCCACGGCCTGGCCCGTGGTGCAGAAGAACATGCGCGACAGCTTCAAAGGACTGTGGCGTTCGAAAAAGGAAAGCTGCTGCCGCGACTTGTCCACGGCAATCAGGTAGGGCGGCGAAGCCGGATGCCCGGAAATAACTGTCTGCCAGGAGGCGGCCGCATGCGACAGGGACGCCGATCCCGAAAACACGCCGCCCGCCAGCAGGGCATACAAAAAGACGCCCGTCAGACAGAAAGGAAAACGGCATGCTTGGCTCAAGTACTTCATTACAGCATGGTACGCTTGAGATGCTTGTTTGCCAGGCTGTGCTGACAAATACGCAATTTTGTTCTCCGGCAAGGAAGAGGAGCCTGCTATAAGGGAGTATACTCTTATGGTATTCGACCGAAATAGCAGACTCATCTGACGCAGCAGGAGGGCAAAAGGGCCTTTTGTCAGCATAGCCTGGGCATCCGACGCTCGTCTACGCCAGCTTGCGGGCCAAGGTAACCAGTTGCTCGCGTGTGAAGATGGAACGCAGTTCGTATCCGGCCTCGGCAAAGGCCTCGGCCCCGCCCGGTTCTTCCCGGTTCAAAATGCAGAACACGGAGAGCACCTTAAATCCGGCCTCTTCAACGGCTTTACACGCTTTTAGCACGGAACCGCCCGTGCTGACAACATCCTCCAGCATGACCACGCCGTCGCCCGGATTCACGTTGGCCAGACCTTCGACCTGTCTGCCCGCGCCGTGCCCCTTGGGCTGTTTGCGCACGATCAGAGCGGGAAGATACATATCATGGTGGTAGGCCAGCAGGGAGGTGGCCGTAACCAGCGGATCCGCGCCCAGGGTCATGCCTGCCACGGCCTTGGCGTCCATACCCTGCAGCATATGCAGGAAAATGGAACCAATCAGCCAGGCTCCGCCGGGATTGAGAGAGCTTTGCCGGCAATCAAAGTAGTAGTCGCTCTTGCGCCCGGACGAAAGGGTGAAGTCGCCTTCCATGTATGATTTTTCATACAACAGGGTCGCCAGACGCGCTCTGCAAATTTCCAGGTTGTGCGCTTCAAGCATTGTCAGTTCCTTACTCGTATGATTCAAACACCCGCTCAAAGATGATCTCTTCATAACGCAGGTAACTCGCCGGGTCAAAGATGGCATCCAGGCGTTCCCCGCTCAGATGCTCCCGCATAAAAGCATCCTGCCGGACCAGGTCCGGGAAGGAACGCTTTTCTTCCCAGCTTTGCATGGCCAGAGCCTGCACCCGCTCATAGGCGGCCTGCCGGGGCAAGCCCGCTTCCTCTACCAGAGCCGAAAGCACCCGCTGGGAGAAAAACAGCCCGTAAGACCCCATCAGGTTGCGCTCCATGTTCTCGGGCATAACCCGCAAGCCGGCTAAAAGACCGTTCAGGCGCGCCAGCACGTAATCCATAAGAATGGTGGAGTCCGGCATAATCACCCGCTCCACCGAGGAGTGGCTGATGTCGCGCTCATGCCACAAAGCCATGTTCTCCATGGCCGCCAGGGAATTGCTGCGGATCAGCCGGGCCAGGCCAGTCATGTTCTCCGCGGAAATGGGATTCTTTTTGTGCGGCATGGCTGATGAACCCTTCTGGCCCTTGCCGAAGCCCTCCTCCACTTCCCGCACCTCGGTGCGTTGCAGGTGCCTGAGCTCCACGCACAGGCGTTCCACACCCCCGGCAGCCACAGCCAGGGTGGTGAAATAGGCGGCATACCGATCCCGCTGGATGATCTGGGTGGAAATGGGATCCACCTCCAGGCCAAGCCGTTCAAGCGCCAGGCGTTCCACCTCCGGGGTGAGCGCGGTATACGTGCCCACGGCCCCGGAAATCTTGCCCACGCGCACGCCTTCCACAGCCGTAGCGAAACGCTCCCGGTGACGCGCGAACTCGGCATGGAATCCGGCCATCTTGAGCCCGAAGCTGGTGGGCTCGGCATGAATGCCGTGTGTCCTGCCCATGCACAGGAGCCCTTTGTGCGCAAAGGCCATTTTCTTCAGCGTGACCAGCAGCGCATCGAAATCCTTGAGGATCATCTCCCCAGCCCGGACCAGGAGCAGGGCGTTGGCCGTGTCCACGATATCCGAAGAGGTGCAGCCCAGATGTATGAAGCGCGCCGCCGGTCCGACCTTTTCTTCCAGGGCCGTGATAAAGGCAATCACGTCATGGCGGGTCCGCTCTTCTATTTCCAGCACGCGCTCCACATCAACATCCGCCTTGCGCCGGATTTCATCCATGTTTGCAGCGTCAATGACGCCCAGATGAGCCCAGGCTTCGCACACGGCGAGCTCCACTTCAAGCCAGGCCTCCAGACGGCGGCGCAGGGTCCAGAGAGCGCCCATTTCAGGGCGTGTATACCGTTCTATCATGGAAAGCAGCGTCTCCGTTAAACGACAATCTCAAAATGAAACCGCCCTAAAGCAGACGCGGGACATTCCGGCGCAAACAAGCAGCCGGAACGTCCCGCGCGGAAAAAAGTATCCGTCGCAAAGCCTGTACGGGGCGGCGCGGACGTATTATGCGGATGTGCCGGCAGTCGCATTACAAGCGCCCGCACCAGTGCAGGAACCGGAAGACGCACACGCGGCCGGAGCTTCCGGGGAAGCCGCGTTCGAACAGGACGTGCTGCTGTCGCTCTCCCCTTCCTTGCGCCGGGAACCGTATTCGGTCACATACCAGCCGCCGCCCTTCAGGGCAAAGCTGGTGTTAGACATAATCCGGCGAGCCTGGCCTTTACAGATGGGACAATTGTGGCTCTTATCGCTGTCTTCAACCTGCTTGCACCACTCTTCAAAAAGCTGCTGGCATTCGGTGCAGCGGTATTCATAAATCGGCATGATCTTCCTCCGGAAACGACAATTCGAGCCGGAAAAACCTTCCCGCTGCGGTCCTTATCGTGTTCAACTATATTACCTATCTCTCGCCTTTTTCCGCCCCAAACCTTCGGCACGAAAAACATCCCGGCAGACGTAATGTCCACGTCGCCAGGGCGAGTAATTCCGGCGAAAAGATAAGCATCTCACCCTTGGATGGCAAGAGGCATCATACCAACATCAGGCACATTTATGGGCACGGCCTGCCGTAACCCTTATGTCCGTGCCTTGAAATGTACTCGGGAGCAAGGCTCGCGTCAACAGAAATCAGACCAGGGCGGCGCCTCAGCCTGGGATGACAGAGCTCTTTGAAGGCAGTCCCTAAGCTTTGGCAGCCTTGGCTTCGCGAATACGCTGCTTCAGGCGCTCTTCACGCCGCTTGCGTTTGCGCTGCAGTTCTTTCTGACGTTCGATCTTTTTATGTGCCATGATTGACTCCTTACCATATTTTTATGCGGGCACGGTTGTATACTGCCCGGGCGTATTTGTAAACCCCGGCAGCGCAAGATGACGTACCACTGGCCTCAGGATACCTTTTCTCGTATGGACGCGCCCACGAGGCATAGGCAAAATTCACTTTCGCCGCCAACGCCGAGTGCGGCGTCTCAAAGCTAACTTACTCTGGGGCGGCAAAGGTACTGGGCTTGAGCAAAGTGAAAGCCAGCGCCGCCTGGACGCCGACCAGTAAAATGCCCTTATGCTGAAAATGGTATTTATGTGTCTACTCTGTTTATCGTGGTCATGCTTTCTAAACGCGCGTTGGTAATCTCCGCCCAGCTATACTGCGCCATATATTTTCCGCTATACATCCGTACAGCGGCACTGTTGCCGCGCTCAAATTCATAGAGGTCGCACGCAAATTTGTCAGGGCGTACCGCCAACTGCCCACGCTGCTTCATGACAATATCCGAAATCCTCGCCTTTTTTAAAGTCTTTGTTAAATCAACCACTAATTGCCTGAAATAATTTTGCAGGGAACAGGAGTCCACCCTTTCTTCCCAAACAGCGGCAATTATTTCATTATTACTACATAACGCGCCCTTGCGGTCTATCAAATACGCAAGCAGTTCCTTTGTCTTGGAACGGGCGAAGATAAGCGGCGCACCCTCCACGAATACTTCAAAATTACCGAAAGTCTGCACATATATTTTCGTTCCGGCTTTTACATCAACAGGCTCACGCAAACGAGCCATCGCTTTTGCAACGGCTTCTTTTGTAATGGGTTTGAGCAGATAATCGCTTGCTGCAACATCGTATGAGTCCACGGCGTACCGCGAATGGCCGGTCGTAAACACGATGTTGATTGTACCGTGGATGTCTTTCAGGAGCCTGGCAAGCGCAAGGCCGTTCATGCCGCCCATCTCGATGTCGAGGAACGCCACGTCCACATGGTTTTCCCTGGCGTGTTCCAACGCGCCTTCCGCCGTGTCAAAGCAGGACAGGGTACAGTCAGGAAGCACGTTCCTGATGACGCGCTCCAGGCCTTTCAGCGCGAGGATTTCGTCGTCCGCGGCTATGATGCGCATGTGTCCACGATTCCTTTCGGTATCGCAATGACGGCGGTCGTGCCGATGCCCGGTTCACTCTGTATCGTAAGCGTCCCGCCGCACATGGATGCAAGGCGGCTGCGAATGTTGTCGATGCCCACATGGTTGCGTCCGTCTTGTATTGTCTCACGCGGGTCAAATCCAATGCCGTTGTCCGACACGACGGCGACATAATCCGTTTCGGTTTCGACTGTGGAGATCGTTACCGTGCCGCCCATCGTCCGTTTTGTCACTCCATGCCGCACGGCGTTTTCCACAAGGGGCTGGAGCGTCAGGGCGGGCAGTAAAAAATCACGGGCCGTTATGTCATGGACGATGTGCAATTTATCGCCAAATCGCTTTTTTTCCAGCGCGAGGTACGTTTCAACGTGCTCCAGTTCCCTGTCGAGCGGGATTGGCTTTGTGATGGAAAGCGAATCGAGATTGCCGCGCAGATACATGGCAAACTCGTCGACCGTCTGGCTGGCGACTTGAGGGTCGATCAGGCACAGCTCCCGGATGGCTGACAAGGAATTATAGAGAAAATGCGGCCGGATTTGCGAAAGCATGACGGATATGCGGCCTTGCGTCAGCTCCAGTTCTTTTTTTTGTAATATCTTCGCATGATTGGCATGGTATATGTAGAATACGAGCGCGACAAGCGTCAGCAGCATGAGACCCGCCGCTATAATGACCCAATCGAACACGCGCACAAAATCCCTGAAGCTGAGGGATTCCACGTATCTGCCCAGCCATTTGTCCGTAAGGCGCTTTATGGTTCCATCCTGTTTCAGCTCCCGGATCGCGCGGTTCATGGCGTCCAGAAGATGCCCGCTATCCGCGCTCAATCCGACGCAAGCGGAACAGGTGGTGACAAACGGTCCCACGGCGCGGATATCACGCCCGTCCAGACCGGCGAGAATCTCGCGCCCAACCGAATAGCGGATGATGGCATAATCGTTTTCGCCTCTCAGGACAGAATGCAGGGCTTCAGTATATGTGGGATAGAACACCGTGTTTTCCATGAGCTGATACGGCCGCAAAAACTTCATTATGCAGCCGCTTTTTTCTATCGTCGCAAGTTTTTTATTATAAAGATCGGCTATATCGGAAAAATTCTTCCTGCCGAAGCAGACAAAAATGTCGTTGCTGGTAACTACCGAATGAAGCATCCCCGATGATTCGCCGGCTTCATAGTTAAGCCCCAGAATCACATTCGCCTCGCCGCGCGTTATCGCGCTCATGCAGTCCGTCCAGGGCATCAGCCGTATGTCCACGTTCATCCGCATCTTTTCGGCTACGAGATGGATAAACTCGATATCGTAGCCGCCGGGCCGTCCGTTGGCGTCATAAAAAGAAAACGGCTTGTAATCGATATCCGCCACGACAACAAGGGTATCGTCATACCTGTTGTCCGGCTGCCTCCCGATCGTTTGCTTCGCTGGAACAATGTGCAATATGGCGTAATAATAGATAACGCCTAACAGGATCAGCAGAACGGCCAAAACAGCAGCGGCGATCTGCCTGTATTTCAGTGTCTTCAATCGTACATCACCTGTCCTGCCATTTTTATCGTGTACTTGACATTTTAATGCAACAATCACTCCCTTCTATAATGCTTGCTGTCACTCTATTGTCACGCATCATTTTTTTAATGTTCCATTCACTATAAGTCGGAAAGCATACCAGCTTGCCACAATAATTCCGGGCGGTTCATCATGCTGCCGGGCGGCCCTCTGGAACGGGCTGGAGGAGAATAACATGTCCCACAGCGCCGTGCAATCCATCTGCTCCCGCGCGGACGCTAAAGGCGTTACTCTTTGACATGCATCAGCCGGAAAAAGCCGGCTCAGGACAGCCGGGAGGAACTTTCTCGTACCCTGGCCCCTTCCAGACCGGCCCCAAGGTTTCCCGCAACAAACAGGAACTGACTCCGGAAATATGCCTGGCTGCCGATTCTGATTGGCGACAAGCGTTGTTCACGATGGCGATTGTTCATAATATAGCGTTTTTATTAAATTATATGTTATGGCGTGGGTGTTGCTCTGCTGCGGGCGAGGATAAAAAGGTCCGCCGTCAGTGTCCGCCCACATAGTAACATAAGGATGATTCAGGAGAAGTCTATGCGCTCACTTATATCTAAGGTTTTGCGGAAGCGATTCAGGAACTCTTGTCGGCTGGATGCCGCAAAACGCAATGCCGTGCGGAAAATACTTGGCCAGGCGGAAAGTATGCGTTGCAATATGGCTGTGCGTTTTACCGGAGACAGCCATACAGGGCGGTACTCCGGGCCATGCATGTACATCGATTCGAACTCCATGGGCGTTAATATCGGCCAAGTCAGTCAAAGTGAATTTCCAACAGAAATGACCGGTTCGGAAGTATCGGTGCACTTCTCTATTGCGAATGCCGACACCTCCCGCGCCTCCCACTACCAGTTCAGGACTCGTATATGCGGCATGCGGCGCAAAAACGGCACTTTCGAATTGATTTTGAACATTCCTGAGACCTTGGATAACGGCGAGAGGCGGAATTTTTTCCGTGTTTCTCCCTTTCCAGAGCATGTGTATGCCTTGCGGATATGGATGCTTAAGGATGAGAATTCACCGCCGACCACCCCGGCTGAACTTGCCCCCTCCGAGTGGTCGGAATCCATCCATGCCCGGAGCATGCCTATTTCTTCCCTTGTGAATATTTCTGCGGGCGGATTGGGCCTGCTCATCTCTCACGAGGAAAACTCCCTGATTTCTTCCGCGCAGGTCAAAGACCGCGTACTTTGTTTTCTAGCGCTCCACCCGTTGAAAGGTGCGCACCCTTCGGCGTTTTGGCTGGATTGTGAGGTGGCAAACCGCAGTGCGGAAAGGAACGCGTCCTGCACCGGTCTGGGGTTGCGCTTCAACGCTTGGGCCCTGCCCGGTCCAGATGAACAAATGCAGGACTGGCGCCTGGTGGATAAGCAGGAAGGCATTACTTCTTTGGCCAACTGGGTGTTGAAACAGCAGCTTGCGCAGCGCGCTTTAAAGAAAAAAACCTGTTCCGTACAATGCCCAGCCAAGTTTAGCATATAAAAACCAAGCTAAGAGAATGCCAAGCAACAGACCTCGAATCACTTTTCCATGCGATTATGGAAGCATTCCAAAAATAGCGGCATCAGGCCAACAACGAGGGCCGCTATGGCAGGAATCTCGGCCATAACTGGCAGCTCAACCGGACGGCGCTTCGGTCTGGGATAACGAAGCTCTTTGAAGGCAGTAGCCCCTAGAGCGTGTCGTCACGCTCTAAGCTTTGGCAGCCTTGGCTTCGCGGATACGCTGCTTCAGGCGCTCTTCACGGCGCTTGCGTTGCAGTTCTTTCTGACGTTCGATCTTTTTATGTGCCATGATTGACTCCTTACCATATTTTTATGCGGGCACGTTTGTATACTGCCTGGGCGTATTTGTAAGCCCCGGCAGCGCAAGGCTGCTGACTTCCCAAGCTATATAAAAACAAGCTGTGAAAATAAGGCTTATTTTCCAACGTTACCCTGTAATGAAGTTCTTATTAAATGGCGCACACCCTATTTCTGCCCGTTTCTTTTGCAGTATAAAGCATATTGTCTGTTTGAGAGATAAAAGCATCCATCGAACTGCCTTGTGTCGGCAGTAGTGAACTTACGCCAATGCTAACGGTAATTTTAGTAATAGAACCGTCAGCGCAAGGAATAACAAGATTTTCAACGCCTGAACGAATCTGCTCTGCCACCCCTAAGCCCCCTTCTAACTTGGCATTCGGCAATACTACGGCAAATTCTTCGCCGCCTAGCCGCGCCGTTAAATCCCCCGCGCGTTTGTTATTTTCTGCAATGGCTTTTGCGACTGCCTGAAGAGCCACGTCGCCCTGCTGATGGCCGTATGTATCGTTGTAGCGTTTAAAGTGGTCTATATCAATGATCAACAGGCTTATTGGCAGTTGCTCTCTTATCGCCCTATTCCATTCTGTCTTTAAAAAGTTATCAAAGCACCTTCTGTTCGCTATGCCTGTCACTTGGTCGGTTACACTCAACCGCTCAATCGTTTGAAGCTGATTCAGCATCTTAATCTGATTTGACACTCTTAATTTAACGATTTTCGAGCTAAAGGGTTTACTTATATAATCCACCGCATTCATCGCCAACCCTTTTTCCTCATCTTCAGCATTACCGAGAGCAGTAATGAAAATAACAGGGATGTCTTTTACTTTTTCATGTTTTTTCAATTCCGCAATTACTTCGTAGCCGTTCATATCAGGCATTACAATATCGAGCAAAATAAGGTCCGGTAAAAATTTAACCGCTGTTTCAATCGCGTCCAATCCGTCTTTTGCCGTATAAATTTCATAATCCGGGCTTAACATAAGCGTAAGCGCCTTGAGGCTTGCTCTGTCATCGTCTATAATTAAAATGCTATTTTTTTCATTTTCAGCCATTTTTACCCTCCCCCCAAATATTCCTGATTTTAATGAGCGTTATATGCGCTAACTTAAAATCAAAATTTTCCATCTGATAAACAAGTTCTTCCGCGCCCGGTATCGTTGAACAGATTTCGTCAACATAATCCAAGCATTGCGGCTTTCTTCCTATAAGCAGCGGTTCGAGTTTTTCAATTAACGCGCATATTTTTTTACTGTTACCTGTTTCAATCGCGGACGTGATTTCCGTTTCATCAAGCAGGGGCAAAAGTTCTAACAGAACGGCTTTCAGTTCGGCTTCCAACAAACGCATATGGTCATCTGAGGGCAGGCTCTTGCCGTCCATCATAATATGCTCGATATTCTTTGCGATTTCATGCAGCTTTGGTTTATGAATCTGTCCCGCGTTGCTTTTTAATGTATGCGCCATTCTGAACGCCTGCTTTATATTTCCCGTATCAACAGCGTTTTTGATATTCGCGTATGTGTCCTGATTGTAGGTGACAAAATCCTTTTGCATCTGTCCAAGCAAACTTTTGTCGTTGTCAAGAATTTGGTTTTCATTGATCGTTTCCCAATTCACAGGCTTTAAATAATTCAGCAAACACCGCCATAATTCTTGAGAAGTAAACGGTTTTCCCACATATTCCTGCATGCCGCTCTTTTTATATAATTCTTTGTCTGTCGCCATGATATTTGCGGTCATAGCCACAATAGGCGTTCCTGTTTCCATTTCGGCAATTTTAAACGCGGCTTCAAACCCGTCCATAACGGGCATATGAATATCCATAAATATTAAATCAAAAGGTTTTTCACCGTTTTGCACGCGGTTTCGGACTAAATCCACGCCTTGTTTGCCGTCGGCCGCTATAACCGTTTTTATTCCTACCCTTTCAAGGTGGTCGCGCAGAACACTCTGATTCATTTCATTATCTTCGCAAAACAGAATCTCTCCCTCGAAATTGGGTTTTTCAAGTTCATATATGACCGATTTATGATGCGGTATATCATCGGCGTCATCTATCGTGCTGAAAGTAATCTCAAAACTGAACTTGCTTCCGACGCCAATCATGCTTTCGATTAAAAGTCTGCCTCCCATCAATTCGATGATGCTTTTGGTTATAGAAAGGCCAAGACCTGTGCCGCCATATTTTCGCGTCGTGCTGATATCCGCTTGCACAAAAGGTTCCGCCACTCTATCTATTTGCTCCTGCGTCATTCCTATGCCGCTGTCTCTAATATCAAAATGAAGCGTACAATGGTCGTCCGCGGAATCTATTACGGATGCTGAAAGTTTGATTGTACCCACATTCGTGAATTTAATGGAATTGGTCAGAAGGTTTGTAAGCACCTGACGAAGCCGCGTCGGGTCGCCCAACAGCTTTTTTCCAATAGACGGTTCGGCGTAGAAATACAGGGAAAGGCCCTTTTCCAGCGCGATTGGCTGAGTACTGAACTGGCAGTTCATAAACAATTCGTGCAAATCAAAGGGGATATGTTCAAGCTCCATTTTGCCGGCCTCTATTTTTGAAATATCAAGTATGTCATTGATTATTTCCAACAGCCAATTAGAGCTTTCAAATATTTTTATCAAGTATTCGCTTGTGTTAGGGGGATTGTTTTTATCCATCGCAAGTTCGGTGAACCCTACGATACTGTTCATGGGCGTTCTTATTTCATGGCTCATATTCGCAAGAAACGCGCTCTTTGAAACAGAAGCCGCTTCCGCCGCCCTTACCGCAAATTGGAGTTTTTCATCATAATCCTTTTTTGCCGAAACATCGTTAAAGGCGTTTATCAACACCTCCTGCCCGTCTATCCATCGAATAATCGAAGCCCTGCCGCCAATCCATGCGCCTAAAGATTCGTCCCACACATTCTCATATTCCACCGTAGGGAAAGAATCCTTATTGGGAAGGAGCTTTTCCATTTGGCAAAATGAGCACGGATGGTCAAAATTTCTGATTGCCTTGTAGCATTTCTTTTTATTTACATGGTATTCCTTCTCAACGCCCAAAATATTTTTTAAGTTTTGGTTTATGTAAATAATATTGTAGCCCAAATCCGTGACGCATACCATCGTGTCGATATAATCCATTGTGGCGACGGCTTTATTCATTTCAGTAATCGTATCAACCATATCCCCGATATTATTTGACAGTTCGCCCAGTTCGTCCCCATATTCGCTCCTGATGGGGAACGTCAAATTTCCGCCGGCAATTTCATTCATTGCCAGTTTTATTCTGGAAATAGGCGTTCTAATACTTTTCACCACAATAATTGCCGCTAAAGTCGAAAAAATGATAAAAAAACAAGAAATGATGAGCATCGAATTTCTTATACTGCCCACATCGGCTGAAACCTTAGCGGCTCTCTCTTCAGCCATACTAAAAGCCATTCCTCTAAGCTGCTGCAATTTATCGGAAATTAAATTTCCTATGGGGATGATTTGCAATAACAACGCTTCCGCTCGCGCTCTGTCTGTATGTTGAATGGCATTGTCAAGGCCACCTGCCTTATCGTGGTATTCAGAAACAAACAGGCGCAAGGACTCATCCACCAAGTCTAAACGCTTCTGAATAGCCGCTTTTGGGAGGCTTGTATTATTAACCACATTATCACGATATTCGGTCATGTTTTTTATAAATGATTCAGTGTATGTGTCATAGCCGCTGTTAAATTCGTAAACTACGTTCGTTAGTGCGGTTTCATCAGTCAAATATAATTTAGAAATATTTATAAAACGAATCCGCATCAAGTCGCCTATCGCATCGGCTACATAAGTTTGCCGCCTTAAAGCGGAAGCCACCAATTCATCATATTCCTTATGTATATCATTGATTTTTATAACGGCAACAAAAGTCAAAACAATCATAAGCACAACTAATATGCTAAATGACAGAAAGAGTTTGCTTTGTATTTTTATATTCTTCATCCAGTTCTTCATACAGTCCATCTCCAGATAGGCAAGTTGAATGCGATGCGCCTCGGGTGCCAACCCGAACAGGGAGGAGTCATCGTCAAAACTCCAAGGCTTCCCTGATTCCAATATTTCGAGTTTGCTTTCGTGGCCGTGGTAAATAAGCCCATTGGCCGGTTTGCTGGATAGTGTGCATATTCGCCACAAAGACAATGAGAGCGCGTTTTCCAGCCCGCTACGGCTATTTTTAGGGAACAAAGAGCCCGGCCCTTTTTGCCTACGAGGATGTTTCCTCAGCAAAAAGGGCCGGGTTAAACAAAAGGATTACCTGGATCTTAAGCAGGCGCGGAGAATGTTCCCGCTTCTTTCTTAACGTCCAGAGCAATCTTCCACAGTACGGACACAATCAAAGCGCCTATGCCGTATACGCCGAGGCCGACCAGGATTTCAGCCAGGCTCGGGGCGTAGGGGGTAATAGCGTCAAAGGTGTTCGGGGTAAAGCCCGCCCAGAGCATGCCCAGGCTCTTGTCAATCCAGGTTGCCACAACCAGTATGAACAAGGTGTAGGGCAGGAGCTTTTCGTTATTCCTGGTGCCGGGGAAGGCCATGAGCAAGAAGCTCAGGATGGCCAGCACGGCTGCCGTCCACATCCAACTGTTAATCCACAGCGCATGACCGTCGTGTCCGGAGAACATGGCGACAATGGGGTGCATGTGGCCGGGAATCTGGCTGTAAAAGGCCGTGAAAAGCTCAAGGGCAAAGAAGAAGATGTTGATGCCCATGGCATAGGCAATGATCTTGGTCAGGGTGCGTATAGCGTCCCGGCCCGGATCAAAGCCGGTTACCCGGCGCACGATAAAGACCAGCAGGAGCAGCAGCGCCGGACCGGAGCAGAAGGCCGAGGCCAGGAAGCGCGCCGCCATGATGGCCGTGAGCCAGTAATGGCGGCCGGGGAGACCGGCGTACAGGAAGGCGGTGACTGTGTGAATGGAGAAGGCCCAGAATATGGAGATGTAGATAAAGGTCTTGATCCATTTGGGCGGCTCCACTTGATGGCGCTCGGCCTCAAGAGTGACCCAGCCGATAAGCAGGTTCAGGAGCAAATAGCCGGAAAGCACCAGCATGTCCCAGAACATGACCGAATTGGGCGTGGGATGCAGAATCACGTTGAGCACGCGCTGCGGCTGCCCCAGGTCCACGAAGATGAAGAGCATGCAGACGATACAGGCCCCGATGGCCAGGAATTCGCCCAGAATGATCATCTTTTTGAACTTGGTGTAATTGTGGAGATAGGCGGGCAGCACTAGCATGACCGCGGAAGCGGCCACCCCGACCATGTACGTGAACTGGGCGATGTAAAATCCCCAGGACACGTCACGGGACAGATCCGTGATGCGCAAGCCTACAAAAAGCTGGTACAGATAGACCAGTCCGCCAAGGGTAATGACTGCGCCCAGGCAGGCGAGCCAGATGTAGAAAGACGGTCTGCCTTTCAGCACTTTTTCTATCATGGCTGCCCTCCCCTAGATGATGTAGTACACACTGGGTTCGGTACCCAGGGTGGGTTTGCGGCGGATGGTGAAGTTTTCGGCCAGCACCTTACGCACTTCCGACCCGGGATCCTCCAGGTCGCCGAACACAATGGCCCCTTCCGAGGCTTCCACACACAACGGCATCTTGCCTACGGCCAGAAGCTCGGAACAGAAGGTGCACTTTTCCACCACCCCGCGCATGCGAGTGGGGAAGGCCACGTTAATGTCCCTGCTTTCAAGGAAGTTACGCGGGTCTTCAAAGTTGAAGCTGCGCGCCCCATACGGGCAACCGGCCATGCAGAAACGGCAGCCGATGCAGCGGTGGTAATCCATAACCACGATGCCGCTCTTATGCTTGAAGGTGGCCTTGGTCGGGCACACCCGCACGCAGGCCGGGTTAACGCAGTGGTTGCAGAGCATCAGGTATCTGCGTTCCAGCACTTCCGTGGCCGGGTAGTTGTCCATCTGATCGGTGAAGGTCGCGCGGTAGCTGTCCGTCCAGATCCACTTGATTTCCCGCTTGGTGTTGATGGTCGGCACGTTATGGTACGAATGGCAGGCCCGGATGACCGCCTCGAATTTTTCCGGCGCGTCAAAGGCGCGGGTGTCAATAACCATGCCCCAGTGCTTGGCCTTCAAGGCTGCTTTGCCGACGCTGTACGAGGCCGGGCCTGTGGCCGCCCCGGCAGCTCGGGCTATGCCCGGCAAAGCGCCTGCGAGCCCGAGCACGGAAAGGCTGGCGACTTTCAAAAACTGGCGTCTGTTTTTCATTGCCTGTTCCCCCTCGGCTCTATGTGGCAGTCCCAGCAGTAGGGGTCTACACTGTTGGAAGTATGGCACTTGTCGCAAAAATCCACCTTGTTGGCGTGGCAGCTCATACAGGTATTCTGCAGGCTGATTACCCACTCTTTGCCGCTCGTGGAAATGTAGATCCGCTTTTCCTCGCGCAGGGCCATGTCGCGCCAGGTGTCGAGTATCTGCATGTGCTCGGCGGCCATGAACTCGCGCGGCTCAATGCATTCCGTGCCGTTAGCGGGCAAGGCAAGCTCAGGACGGACATATTTGTCCGATCCGACATTCAACCAGAAGGGCGCGGTGAAAAGTACCACAAAGAGCACAATTCCCGGCCAGATGTATTTGGCGTTAAACATGCTTATTCATCCTCCTCCACACCGGGAAGGTCTTCCTGGCGAAGGTTCATGGTGCGCTTGATTTCGCCCTTCATCACCAGCGCGTTGGCCACCAGTTCGTGGGTGCCGGTCACGGTGACGCCAGGGGCCCAGTAGTTGGCCAGCGGAGGCAGTGTGGCGCGGTCAATGGCGCAGATACAAGCCAGAGTGTCCACACCGTGCCGTTCCTGCACATAACGCAGGGCATTGCCTCTGGGCAGCCCGCCGCGCATGCGCAGCTCCATGATTTCCTCGGTGTTCAGACCCGACCCGCCGCCGCAGCAGAAGGTCTGCTCGCGGATGGTGTTTTCCGGCATATCCACGAAGTTGTTACAGACATGCTTCAGCACATAGCGGGGCTCCTCCAGGAGGCCCATGCCGCGCGCCGGGTTGCAGGAATCGTGGAAAGTAACCGTAAGGTGGTCGTTACGGGAAGGATCAAGGGTGATTTTGTTGTTCTTGATCAGATCCGCCGTGAACTCGGTGATGTGCACCATCTTGGTGCAGGAGGCGTTCTGGAACACGGTTCCGGTGAGCGGATTGACCGGCGTTTCCATCTTCGAGGGCGTGGGGCCGTTCATGGTTTCCATATACTGGTGCACCACGCGCCACATGTGCCCGCACTCGCCACCCAGAATCCATTTGGACCCGAGACGTTCGGCTTCGGCGTACATTTTGGCGTTCAGCTTCTTCATCATGTTGGCCGAGACAAAGGAGCCGAAGTTGCCGCCTTCCGAAGCGTAGGTGGAGAGCGTGTAGTCCAGGCCGATTTCGTGGAAGAGCATCAGGTATCCCATGAAGGTATAGATGCCGGGATCCGCGAACACGTCGCCGGACGGGGTGATGAACAGGATTTCGTGGCCCTTTTCGTTAAAGGGCGGATTAATCTGGATGCCGGTCACCTCTTTGATGTCATCGCAGAGCATTTCCACGATTTCCTTGAAGGCGTGCGGCTGAATACCAAGGTGGTTGCCGGTGCGGTTACAGTTGGACACCGGGTCCATAATCCAGTGCGTGCCGAGGCCCAGTTCATGCAGCATGGCCCGGGCGATCATGGTAATTTCCGCCGTGTCAATGCCGTAAGGGCAATAGAGCGAGCAGCGGCGGCATTCCGTGCACTGATAGAAGTAGTAGAACCACTCCTTGATCACGTCCTTGTCCAGTTTGCGCGAGCCGGAGAACTTGCCCAGAAGCTTTCCGGCCGTGGTGAAGTCCCTGCGGTACACGGAACGGATGAGTTCGGCCCGGAGCACGGGCATGTTCTTGGGGTCGCCGGTGCCGAGAAAGAAGTGGCACTTGTCGGCGCAGGCGCCGCAGCGCACGCAGATGTCCATGAAAACCTTGAAGGAGCGGAACTTTTCCAGCTTGTCCTTCAGGGTGTTGTACATGATTTCTTCCCAGTTTTCCGGCAGGTGCCAGTCTTCCTCGGCCGGGTTCCAGGTATGGGGATGCGGCATGCCGAGACCGGCCATGGTCTCTTGCTTGGCCGGATAGCAGAAGGAACCGGGGTTGAAGACCGGCTTGGAGTCCATCCACGAGGCCGTGGGGAACGACCAGTCTATGCTTTTGACCAGTGTTTTCGCGTCAGGCAGTTTGGACATGACTACTCCTTGGCGGCGCCGGCGCGGGCTTCGGCTTCTTCGGAAGTGATTTCAACGGGCAGTCCCGCCTCTTCCATGAGTTCACGGAAGTCGTCCTCATAGGCCGCGTAGGTGTGAAACTTTTTGGGCGGATTCCAGGGATTCTCATGATGCACAGCGCGCGAGTTGTTGGGCAGGTTCCGGGTCGGGGACAGGAACACGCCGCCCATGTGCATCAACTTGGAGAACGGGAAGTAAATAAGCAGCACGCTCACGAAAAAGAGATGCAGGAAGAACAGCGTGGGCAGTCCTTCGGGAGTGTTGGGGTGCAGGGTGACCAGACCCATGGTGAACTGCTTGATCGTGGCGATGTCGGCCTTCACGAAGTAGCGCAACAGAATACCGCTGCCCGCGATGGTAAGCAGCATGAGCAGGGGAAAATAGTCGTTGGGCAGCGAGATGTAGCGCAGCTTGCTGTCAAACAGACGGCGGCAGAGCAAGAATATCAGGCCCGCCATAATCAGCGCGTTTGACATGTAAAAACGGGGAATACCCATTTGCATCAGGCCGTCAAGGGCCTCGATGGCGGCGATGCATACGGGTACCGGCTCCAGGAAAAGGCGGAAGTGGCGTATAAAGATGAGCAGAAAGCTGTAGTGAAACAGCAGGGCGAAGAGCCACAGCCACTTGGATGACCAGTACACGAGGCGCGGGCCGTCCTTTCTGAGTTCCGCCTTGGTGTTGCGGAACAGGGAGCGGAACAGGAGCACTTCAAGAATCATGCGCCCGATAGTTCCCGCTTTGGTGTAGGGCGAATCCAGACGCGCGGGCTTGATGAAATCAAGGGAGCGCTGCTGCCCTCCGGTGGTTGGAATCCGGAAAGGCACCGGGGATTTGGCCCAGTTCATAATCCGCCAGACAAAGCCCGCGATGAACACCAGAACGGCCGCATACGGGAGCAATACCCCGAATAATTGCGGCGCGTTTGGCGCAATCAGGCAGGCTATGCCACCGAGAACGATGACCGCCAGAAGTGAAAAGATCATTCCTTACCTCGCTGCTTGGCTATCAGTTGTTGCTATCAGCCCCATCCGAGTCTGCGGCTTTCTTTTCAGCCAGCCGCAAAAGTTGTGAATACTGGCGCTTTGTTTCCTCCACCCTGAGCCGGTGCAGGGTTTCCCGGCTGCGCGCATACGCGCCGAAGGCCAGAAGCGCCACCGCGTCAATGCGCGATTCCAGCGCCCACAGGGCGGGCATGAGTTCGGCGGACGCATCCTCCGAGTTTCTGACCACATCCCTGATGATATCTTTCATGGCAAAAAAGACGCCCACCGCCGTTTCCGGCGAAAAATCCTGAATGGCCCGCACGCGGATAATCTCGTCCACGGCTTTCTTGATGGCCTCTTCATCGGGCGTTTCCGCAAATATCGCCTCCATGAGCGCCTTGGCCGCCTCTTCAGTGCGAAAGCCCACGGGGTTGGTGAAACGGTCTCCGGCGGTACGCAGAAAACCGACTGTTTCAAAAGGATAGGTGCCGTGCACCACGTCGGACCAGCGCTTGGCCATGGCCTCCTTATGAGGCCAGAGCAGCACATACAGCGCGCTCTGCGCCCTGGCCGCGCCGGTGGAAGGCTTTTCCCTGCTGATCATTGCTGTTACGGACCTCTCCGTATGTGCCGACAGGCGCACTGAAGCCGCAAGAAAGCTCGCGGGCAGGGCTTTGCCCGACCTTGCACAAGCACCTCAAGCGTAAATGTCATAATAAAAACATTCCCTTGAACGGGAATTCGCGAAGCAGTGAAAAAAGAAACTCGTCATTCACTATTCTGAAAAGAGCCAAAGGTCAAGGCATGAGTTGCGGGGTAGTGCCCCGGCTTGGCTTGCACTTTTTCTAGCCACCATATAGATATGCCGCATGTACAGACACTCCGCTCTTTCACGCATGGCGGCCCGCGCTCTGGCCGGGCTCATCCTGCTGCTGCCTTTTGGCGCACAGGCCGGACAGTCCTACACTCTGAAAGCGGCGGTGGAAACAGCCCTTGAACGCAACTTCACGATCAAGGCGGCCGAGGAAGGCTATAAAGGCGCGCAAGCCAGTACAAAGTCCCGGCGCAGCGCCTTTGGCCCGGTGCTGGGCACGCGCTATGACTATGATCGGCGGCAGCACGGGGTGAGCAACGCCGGACGGGCTCAGGACAAAGAACTGTTCACCTGGCGCGTATACCTGAGCCAGAACGTGTTCGCCGGCTTCGCCACCCTGGCCGATTACCAGCAGGCCGCGCTCAGGGAAGACAGCGCCAAGCAGGGCGTGCGCCAGGCAAGGCTGGAACTGATCCGCATCGTGCAGGAAAATTTCTTCATCTACCTGAGGGCCAGACAGGATGTGGTCAGCGCCCGCGACGCTCTGGAGCGCCTGCAATCTCAGTTGGCCTCAAGCCAGGCCTTTTACGATGTGGGGGTATCGCCCCGCATTGATGTGTTGCAGGCCGAAGTTGACGTTTCAGCAGCGGAGAGCGCTCTGCTGGTGGCGGAAAACGCGGTGCAAAGCCAGAAGGCCCGCCTGAACACCCTGCTCCTGCTGCCTCTGGAGGCGGACGTGGAGTACACGGGGCAGCTCGGCTACATCACCTTTGCCCGTTCCCTGGATGACTGCCTTAACCAGGCCTACCGTTTGCGGCCGGATCTGATCATGGCCGAAAAATCCGTACAGATTGCGGAAAAGGACATCACCAAGGCCAAAAGCGCCTTTTATCCTCAAGTAACCGCTTCCACCGCCTGGGGCACCGCGGGCAGCGACGCTCTGGCCGCGGGCAGTCCGAACACAAAGCCGCACTATAGCGAGTGGACCGTGAACATGACCGCCGAATGGCAGGTCTTTGAGTGGGGCAAGACCGTGTACGACGTGCGCCGGGCAGGTCATGAAAAAGGCCGGGTACAGGCTGAAGCTGACAACCTGCGTCAGGAAGTGGGGTTCATGGTCAAGGTCAGAATACTGGCCATGGACGAGGCGGCCAAACGCATTAAGGTGGCCCAGAAAGGAGTGGAACAAGCGGCGGAGGCCTATCGCATGGCCGACGCCCGTTACCGCCAGCAGGTGGGCACCATGACGGACGTGCTGGACGCCCAGGCCAAGCTTTCCCAGGCCGAAGCCTCTCTGGCCGAAGCCCGATCCGACTACAGCATCGCCCTGTCCAGCCTTTACGCCGCCGTCGGCGAAGAAAACCCGGCTCTCAAGGCGCAATAATGCCTGACACCCCTTTTGCATCAAGCGCCCTGCCCGAGGCGCTGACCGCTTTGCTGCCGGGTCTTTCTCCCATTGCCCTGGCCTTTTCCGGCGGCCTGGACAGCCGCTTTCTGGCGCATGCCGCGCGTCTTTTGGCCGCTGACGGGCCCGGACCGGACATCCATCTTTTTCACGCTGCCGGAGCGCACGTGCCTGCCGCGGAAAGTGCGGACGCCCAGGCTTGGGCCGCGGCCAACGGCTTTGGTTTTACCCTTGTTCCCAGTGACCCCCTGAGTCTGCCCGAAGTGCGCGCCAACACCAGGGAGCGCTGCTATCACTGCAAACGCCTGTTGTTTACCCGGCTGGCCCAAGCGGCCCAGGAACATTTTTCCAGCCGGGCCACACTTTGCGACGGCAGCAACGCCTCGGATCTGTTGCTTTTCCGCCCCGGCATCAAAGCCCTCGGGGAACTTGGGGTGCGCTCTCCACTGGCCGAAGCGGGCCTGGACAAAGCAACCATCCGCGCCGTGGCGGCCGCAACAAACCTGGATAACCCGGACCAGCAGGCCCGGCCCTGCATGCTCACCCGCTTTGCCTATGACCTTGCGCCCAGCCATGCGGCCCTTATCGCGGCAGCCGAAGCGGAACGGAACATCAGCCTGCTCCTGGGTTCGCTCTCCCATCACCCGAATCCGGATTTCCGCCTCCGCCTGGTGCGCTCCCTGGATACGCCGGGCAACGCGCTGCCCTATGCAACGGAATTGCATCTCTCCACGCGGCCGGACGCTGCGACCGCGCTCGAACTGGAACGGGCTGTTGCCGAACAGGGCTTTGCTCCGCCGCTGATTGTGGTTCTTGATTCCGTGAGCGGCCACTACGATCACCTGGACGGAAAATGACCCTACCGGCGGTCTTGAATTTCCTTTGCAAAAAAAACAAAAATATGTGAGGGTTGACCATAAGGTATGGTATGATTGTCTGGAGTATACTGTAGTATCTTCGGAACGCGCCCCGGCGGCGCCGTACCGTTTCTCGTCAACGCGCAGACCACGTATGGCAGGTGTCTCATGTCGCAGACCAATATTCTTCTTGAATCAGGGACAAACGAGCTTGAAATAGTCGAATTTTTTCTTGATGAGCCCGAATACCGGGGGCACTATGGCGTGAACGTGGCCAAAGTGGTGGAAATAATCCGCCTCCAACCCTGCACGGCCATGCCTCAGATGCGCCATCCGGCGGTTATGGGCGCTTTTTCACACCGCGACGGTAAAGTCATACCTCTGGTGGACCTATCCAAATATCTGGACAAAAAAACCGTCCCCCATGACGACGCCAAGATTATCGTCACCGAGTTCAACAGTATTGTCACCGGGTTTCTGGTTTCCGGCGTTACCCGCATCCACCGCCTGAGCTGGCATGATGTGGAAGAGCCGGGCGGCTTCCTGCAAAACATGAGCCGCAACTCCATCACTGGCGTGGTGCGCCTTGAACAGCGCGTGGTCTTTCTGCTGGATATGGAAAATGTGGTTGCGGACATGGATCCCTCTCTGGCCATCCGGCTGGGCAAGATCTCCGAGCATCTGCTTGATAAGCACTACACCATCCTGCATGCCGACGACTCGGGCAGCATCCGCGGTCTGGTCAAAAACCTGCTGGAACAGTCCGGCAGCTTTACCGTGCGTCAGGCGGTCAGCGGGGAAGACGCCTGGGACATGCTTGATGAGATCAAGAAGCAGGCCGCTGCCGAAGGCAAACCTGTAAAAGAGTTCTTACAGGCTGTGATCAGCGACATTGAAATGCCGCGCATGGACGGCTTGACCTTGTGCCGTAAAATCAAGGAAGACCCGGCACTCAAGCAGTTGCCCGTGGCCCTGTTCTCCTCCATTGTATCTCACGCCCTGGAACACAAGGGGAAATCTGTCGGGGCTGACGCCCAGTTCGCCAAGCCGGACCTGCAAAAGCTCAGTGAAAAGGTGCTGGAGTTGATCCGTGTGAGCGGTGAGTAGGGAAAATAACAAACCTTACTTTTATCTAGCAGTGCCTATTTTTTTCGTTTGATATTTCGCTGCGGCGCGCGGGTAATGCCCAAATGTCCTTCGGGCACGTCCTTGGTGATTACCGAACCCGCGCCCACAAGCGCTCCGTTGTCCACGCACACGGGCGCGACCAGGGCCGTGTTGGAACCGATAAAGGCTTGTGCGCCAATCCGGGTCAGGTGCTTGTTGTGGCCGTCAAAGTTGCAGGTGATGGTCCCTGCCCCGATGTTCGCGCCCGCACCGATTTCCGCGTCCCCGAGATAACTCAGGTGCCCGGCCTTGGCCCCTTTGCCCAGGCGGGCTTTTTTTATTTCCACAAAATTGCCCACGTGCGCGCCTTCTTCCAGTATCGTGCCCGGCCTGAGCCGGGCATACGGACCCACCGTGCACAAGGGACCGATCTCGGCTTTTTCGGCATGGCAAAAGGAACGCAACACCGTGCCCTGTCCGATATGCGCGTCGGAAATCCAGCAATAAGAATCGACGCGCGCACCGGCTTCAAGCCTTGTATGCCCGTAAAGCTCGCAGGGACCGGTGATTTCCGCGCCGGGAGCAAGCCTGACCTCCGGGCCGATGCGCACGCCCCGGTCCGCCCGTATGATGGCGCCCGCGTTCTGGTGCGCCAGCACAATGCGCTCGCGCATACGTTCTTCGGCCCGTACCAGTTCCGCCGGAGTGTTGATCCCCAGCAGATCAGGGTCATTCCCCATGTTCAAGCCAAGTACCTTGAGATTACGTTCAACCGCCAGGCCCACCAGATCCGTAATATAGTACTCGCCGCTTTTATTGCCGCGTTCCAGCAGAGGCAGCAGCGCATCCAGCGTGGAAACCTTGAGGCAGTATATGCCTGCGTTTATTTCGCACGGGTCCGGGCCGTGCAGTTCCTCATCATAGTCTTTGGCTTCCACAATAGCGCTGACCCGGCCGTACTTGCGCAACACCCGGCCGAAAGCGCCGGAATCCGGCAACGACAACGTGATAAAAGCCAGATCCGCCTGCCGGGCTGTGGATTCCTCCAGGAAGTGCCGTAGCGTTTCCGTGCGCACCAGAGGCGTATCCCCGTTGATCACCAGCACATAGTCCAGCCCGGCTGAGAGCACTCCGGGCCATGCGCATTGCAGGGCGTGCCCGGTGCCGAGCTGTTCCTCCTGCGTCACAAACCCGGCTGCCAGGCCGGGAAAGGCCGCGCGTACCGCTTCCGCGCCGTGCCCCACCACCGTGAATACCCCGCCCCCGCACACATCGCCCAAAGCGTCATACACATAGCGCAGCATGGGTTCTTCCAGAATGCGCTGCAAGACTTTCGGAGTGGCGGAATGCATGCGCGTGCCTTTGCCCGCGGCCAACAATACCGCACCGGTGGAGGGGAAAGCAGAGGTAAGGGACATGGGTCATCCTTCATAAGATCTTGGCTGTAGCTGTAATGTCCGGGCTCACGTCCACGGACGGATCAACGCGCACACTGTACTCCTGCCTATGGCCCCTGTAAAGATACCCGGAAGCGCTCCGTTGTCCGCCAATGTATTTTCCGCCAAGAATATAAAAATATGCAGTGGAAGATTGTTTTTGCCATATTCCTTATAATGTCCTATAGTCTCAAACATACTACGAAAAGCGGCCTATGTACTATCCGGCTGGGCGCTTCTCCATATTCCCCAAGGAGGCTCATTCATGGCACCTCAGGCAAAAAACTATTTTCAAGCCTTGTATGATGTGGCTACGGTCATAAACTCCAGCCTGAATCCACAGATTGTTCTGCAAAAAGTCGTGGAGCAGGTGGCCGCAGCCCTGTCGGCCAAGGCCTGTACCCTGCGCCTGATGGACCGCTCGGGCAAATACCTGCTGGCCAGCGCCAGTTATGGCCTCAGCAAAGGGTATCTGCGCAAGGGCCAGGTTGAAATGCTCAAGAGCCGTATCGACTCCGATGTGCTCAGTACCGGCAAGGTGGTGCACATGAAGGACGTTACCACGGACCCGCGCTTTCAGTACCCGGAAGCGGCACGGGCCGAGGGCATCGCCTCCATTCTGGTGGCTCCTCTGCTGATTGATAAAAAGCCCGTGGGCGTGTTGCGCGTTTATACGGAAAAACCGCGCGAGTTTTCGGCTGAGGAGTATGATTTCCTTATGGCCGTGGCCCATATCGCGGCCATTGCCATTGAGAACGCGCGCCTGCACGAGGCGCTGCGTTCCGACTATGAACTGCTCACCCAGTTCAACTACCAGATTTTTGAAGACTAGGCATCGCGCCATTCCCATTGACTCTATACTTATAGGAAAAGATGCAATGAGCAAAACACGCGTAGCGATTAATGGCTTCGGCCGCATTGGCAGGCAGGTTTTCCGCGCCCTGCACCAGTATTACAGGAACAGCGTGGAAATCGTGGCTGTGAACGACCTGTTTGACGCCAAGACCAACTTCCACTTGCTGGAATATGACACCAACTACGGCCAGGCCCCTTTCACGGCCAAGGTCGGCAGCGACACGGTCATTGTGGATGAATGGAAGATCAAGAGTCTGGCCGAACGCGACCCCAAGCTCCTGCCCTGGGGCGAGCTCGGCGTGGACATCGTGGTGGAGTCCACGGGCATTTTCCGTACCGGCACGCAGGCTCAAGTGCACCGCCAGTCCGGAGCCAAAAAGGTGATCATCACCGCGCCCACCAAAGAAGAAGATCTTACCGTGGTCCTCGGGGTCAACGAGAACGACTATGACCCGGCCAAACACAACATCGTGTCCAACGCCTCCTGCACCACCAACTGTCTGGCGCCCATCGCCCTGGTGTTGCACAAGACATTCGGGATCAAAACCGGGGTCATGACCACGATACATTCCTACACCAACGACCAGCGCATCCTGGACCAGCCGCATAAAGATCTGCGCCGGGCCAGAGCGGCAGCCTGCAATATCATTCCCACTTCCACCGGCGCCGCCCAAGCCGTGGCCAAGGTCATTCCGGCGCTCAAGGGCCGCTTCACCGGCTTCTCCATGCGCGTGCCCACGCCCACGGTTTCGGTGGTGGACTTTACCGCCATTCTGGAAAAACCCACGGATACCGACGAACTGCGCAAGGTGCTCAAAGACGCGGCCCAAGGTCCGCTCAAGGGTATCCTGGCTTACAGCGACCTGGAATTGGTATCCATGGACTTTAAGGGCAACCCGAATTCCTCCATTGTGGAAGAGGAATACACCACCGTGACCGACGGTACTGTGGCCAAGGTCATCTCCTGGTATGACAACGAGTGGGGCTACTCCTGCCGTGTGGCTGATCTGGTGGAGCTCATGGCCAAAAAAGGACTGTAATACACAGTATCCCATCACCCTTAAGGCCCGGAAGCTTGCGCTTCCGGGCCTTAGTCTTGCGTGGCCTGCTATTTTCACGTATCTGCAAACAACCCCCGGATTTCCCAAACACATAAGGAAAACCATGACCGCCTCCTCTCTCACCGTGCTCGGCATTGATCCCGGATCCCAGTGTCTGGGTTGGGGCCTGGTACGCGAGGAATCCGGAATACTCCGCCTGGTCGCCTGCGGCGCGGTCCGGCCAAAAGGCGACGATTTTTCGACCCGCCTGGGCCACCTGTTCACGGAACTGGCCGATCTGGTTGCCCGGCTCAAGCCTGACGAAGCGGCCGTGGAACAGGTATTCACGCACAAAAACGTGGTCAGCGCGCTCAAGTTGGGACAGGCCAGGGGGATTGCCGTTGCCGCCTGCGCGGCCAACGGGGTGCCGGTAAGCGACTATGAACCCACTCAGGTCAAAAAGACCCTGGTAGGTAACGGCCGGGCGGAGAAAACCCAAGTTTCCTATATGGTGGGACAAATGTTGGGCAGAAAACCGGACTGGGCTCTGGATACCGGGGATGCCCTGGCCGTGGCTATCTGCCACCTGAATATGCGGCGCATGGCCCGGCTGACCGGGAGATAAAAAAGAGAGTGTCCCACATGAGCGACAGTGACGCCAAACAGCCGGACAGCCAGAACCGATCCCCGGCTGACAACGAGGCTTCCCCTCCCTGCGATCCCTTGCGCAACTGCGGGCAGCGCCCGCGCATAACCCGTCTGGCGGATTTTTTGTTCGAGGCGGGCATGCTGCGCAAAACACCCCGCAGCGGCTACCAGTTCCTGGGCAGCGGCAGCGAAAACGTGGCCGAGCATTCCTTCCGGGCCGCGCTCATCGGCTATGTGCTGGCCGACATGGCCGGGGCCGTTCCAGAGCGCACAGCCATGCTCTGCCTGATCCATGACTTCCACGAGGCGCGCACTGGAGACTTCAATTATGTCAACATGATGTACAACACCAGTAAACAGCGTCTGGCCATGCAACATGCGCTCAAAGGCACGGGCTTGAGCAAACGCCTGCTCCCCCTCTGGGACGAGCAGGATCAGGCGGAAACCCAGGAAGCGCGCCTGGCCGCCGATGCCGACCAGATTGATCTGATCCTGAACTTGGTGGAGCAGCGCGATCTGGGTAATGCCTATGCTTCCCAATGGCTGGAGGCCGCCCTGCAACGTCTGCGTACCGAGGAAGGCAAAACGCTGGCCGAGGAAATCGTCAAAAACGATCACACGGACTGGTGGTTCAAAGGCCCGGACAAAGACTGGTGGATAAAAAGAGGCCGGGAAAAGTAAGGTCGGATTCGACCTTGGGTAGTGCCTTATAGTGCAAAAGCCTGCCGGATGCTCTCCGGCGTGGGTTCGCAAAACAGCATGTCTCGCAAAACCCGCGCCTGTTCCTGCCGCTCCCCTGAGGCGGCAGCCAAAAGCGCAAGCGCTCCGGGCACTTCCCCAGGCTCGGCCACACGCTCCCAAAGCACGCCCCGGCCATAGTCAGGCAGATAGTTCAGCCCCTCATGCGGCGTGTCCGGCTCACCTGTGGCTGACAGGACCGGAATACCCAAAGCTGCGGCTTCGGCCAGGGAACCCGAACCCGCGCCCAGAACAGCCCCGGCACTCAGCAGCGCATCCATGAGCGGACCGCTCGACAGCACGGGATGCGGCGGCAATTTGTCCGCGAAATCCTCCGGACGAGTGGCCGGATGAAAACGGTACACCACGCCCGGCCCCTTTTTGGCCAAAGCCAGAGGCAGGGCCAGAGCCAACACCCGGCGCGTTTCCTCGGGATGATAGGAGAGGAGTACGAGCAGAGGGGCACCTGTTTTATTTTCAGACGGAATACCGGCAAACAAGTGGCCGTAGCGCAGGGAAGGCCCCACGGCATAGGCCTGGCGCGACGCTTCGGGCAGGAAGTAGGGGCCGTTGACCAACACTGTATCCGGGGCAAGACCGAGAGCCGCTTCCCCATCATCAGGATGGTTATTCAGAAGCGAAGCAGGCCATAAAAAAAGCTGCGCCCCGGTTACCGGAACATGCTTGCCGGTTGTGCTTTCGGCCTGAGCCAGCCCGCGTTGCAGGGCCTTATTGAGGGTCTGGTTTTCATACCAGGAAAATATCCGCACCGAGCCGGACTGCCCGGCTAACAGCAACCCGAGACGATAGGCGGCAATACGCCGAGCTTCACCAATCAGAACGCACTGCCCGGCCGAGTCCAGCAGGGCCTCGCGAATGGCCGCCTCTGGTGTACCGTGGCCGAATCCGGCCAGGGAACGGATAAGACGATACAGGGAAAAGGGATAGACCAGACAATGCCGGACCAGACGCAGCCAATCGGAAAGGGTGAAGAGATGCGCTTCCAGAAGATCGCCCGCCAGTACCCGGCAGGCGCGCCACAACAGCACGGGGTTCCGGCTGCCGTACAGACGATGGAAACGCACCACCGCATATCCCTGCGCGGCCGCTTCTTCAGCCAGCCCCGGCAGATAGCGTTCCGTGTACACCCCTTGCCGGGCAATCTCAGGCAACAGGGCAAAGCTGTCGATAAGCGCCAGCCTGCTTCCTTCCTGCAAGAACGCGGGCCGCTTCCAGCGCAGTATGCGGGCAAACACGGCGCTCAACAGCAAAAAAACAAGATGCCCGCTGTTGGCGATCAGGTAACGCAGGGCAATGCGGCAGAAAAAACGGCCCCCGCGCGCCTCGGCGGGCTCGTTGCCGAGCCAGCGCTCCAGCACCCGGCCATAGTTGGGAGCCTTGGACAAGGTGGGACAGGACAACAGCCTGTCATCCTGAAAAGCCTTTGCGGTAATTCGGGCAAAGGCGGCAAAAAGCTCGCCGCTGCGCCCTCCGAGCCGCATCAGGACTCGGCCTTTTCCTTGAGATACCAGTCGTACATGCGCCGCAATCCTTCGTCTATGCCCACTTCCGGCTCATAGCCCAGATACTTGGCGGCCTGGGACAGGTCGGCATGAATGCCGAACATGTCTCCGGCCGTGCAGCCGCTGTATTCCACAGTGATCGGGACGTCGGACAGGGCGCGCAGTTTTTCTATCAGCTCCCCTACCTGCACCCGGCCGCTGCCGCCCACATTGAGCGCCTTGCCGCCGGACTGGGGGCGCTCCAGGCAGGCCAGACAAGCCGCCACCACATCATCTATGTAAACAAAATCGCGGAAACGGTTGGGCGTGCCCCTGACGTGGATGTGCTTGTCCTTGACCATCATGGCCATAAAAATGCTGACCATGCCCTGTCGCAGGTTGCCCATGTTCTGGCCGGGTCCGTAAATGTTGAACAGGCGCAAACAGGTGGAACTGATGCCGAACTGCTCATAAATGCGCAGATAGTGTTCGCTGGCCAGCTTGCCCACGCCGTAAAAGGAAAGCGGGAACGTCGGGGCGTCTTCCTGTACGGGCTCCAGCGGCTGCTGCCCATAAACCGACATACTGCTGGCGTAAATGAAGCGCTTGCAGCCCCGGCTCAAGGCAAAACGCAACAGGTGCAGCGTGGACTCGGTATTGGTGCGCAAGTCATAGACCGGATCGTCAAAACTTACTTCTCCGCTGCTCTGGCCCGCAAGGTGAAAAATGGCGTCATATGCGCCTTCGGGCAAACGGGTGTAAACCTGTTCGTCCTGACAATCGCCCTTGAAAAGCTTTGTTCCCACAGGAACATTTTTCAAAAACCCGTTGCTGAGATTGTCGATACCCACAACGGAATGGCCACGGGCAAGCAATGCCGAGGCCACGGCCGAACCGACAAATCCGGCTGTGCCGGTAACGAGAAATCTGCCCATTGTTCCTCCTCTCAGCCGTTCCAGGGCAGTCTCCGGCTTGTAAGAAACCTGCCCACTGATTCTCCTGCCAAAGGGAAAATACGCTCGAACGGAGAGTCAAGCAAGAAAATTGCGCTAAATCTTCCTTGCCATCCCCGAAAGGTTTTGCTAGAAACTCCTTCACGCGGAGAGGTGTCCGAGCGGCCGAAGGAGCACGACTGGAAATCGTGTGTACCCAAAAGGTACCGAGAGTTCAAATCTCTCCCTCTCCGCCAGTTTTTATTTGCCTAAATCGGAAGCGAGCGGAAATCATTTTTTGAAATGCTTTCCGCTCGTTCTTTATTTATTACAGAATAATGCAAACCAATAAAAAAATCGTCCCTTGCCTGGGTGACTTCAAAAGCCAAAAAAGACGCCCCGCGCCGTTTGAGCTTTATTCATCGCCGCTCCGGAAATAGCCGATGTGACGCCCATGCCCTGCCAAGCCGACACGCCTCATTGTTTCTTCATACTCCTTCCACACTATTCTCAAACTTGAATACCAAGATTTTCGCAACCATTCACTTTTTCTCCTTAGGGCATTTCCCGATACCACAAGCGGCGCCAAGATATGTATTTAGCATTAGAAGAATCGCTATGCATAAATGCTTTCGCGCAGAACGATTTCGGCATATGGCGGTCCAAAGCTATATGTGCGGCAACAGCATTTTAAATGCAATGAGGCTTTGACATAGCATTAAAATAGCGATATAGTATTTCTATGTGCGCTATAGTTTCTCGTATAGCATTATTAGGCATATATAGTGAATAAGGCGGATTCGTGTACTGCCGCCGCATGAACGGCGTGCGGCAGAGGTTCAGGCTCGCGTATAATCTTATCTGGCTTTCGATCCAGCAGTGCACGCAACGACATGGACTGCTCGTGCCCGGCGAAGGCCGGAACAAAACGCGGCGGCCGGATGCGCCTTGCCCGAGTCAATCATCAATTGCGCCGAAAATTGGCGGCCTTGGCGCAGCATAAACCGTAGTAACTGTTATAAAGGAGTCTGTCTTGAATACGCCTGTTTATACCAATGCCGCGGGAAAAGCGGTAACTCTGACCGAGGTGCGCGAACTCTGCAACAGCGCCGTTGAATTGAGCCAGGGCATTGCGGACCTGTGCGCCAAGACCCTGAGCGAACCTCTGGATTATGACGCGGCCTGCACGCTTCGCCTGCTCATGTCCGGAGCCTGCGGGCTGCAAGCCTATGTGGAAGCTCTGACGCCGGAACCAGAAATGCCCTGCTCTGCCCCCAGCGCGGGCTTTGGACTGGAGTCCAGGCCGGATATTCCGGGGTCCAGCTCGAATTATTTGCTGCCAGGTAAACCTTCACATCAAGATGCCGCAAGCGCAAGCACAGGGCAGTGCGGCAGAAATATCAACGCCAACCCGGGCTGCAGCAAAGGCATCGGCGCAGGTTGGCGCAGGTCCTGGACATAGCCCCCACATACCGCATTCCTCCTGCGCAGAATAGCAATAAAGCGCGGACCAGAGCTCTGGTCCGCGCTTTATTGCTATTCTGCCGGAATATCCATTTGGAGGCGATGCCGGTCACTTCGCGGCCTTGCTTTGCTTTGCCGTTCGGCCCTTCCGCGCTTTTTCAGCGGACCGGGACTTGGTTGTGCTGACATCTTCCAGGCTCAGGCGTTGCAGCTTACGCACCACGTTGGACTGATGAATGCCCAGTGCCGCCGCTACATCCCGTGTTGTTCCGTATTCGGAATAATAGTGGCGCAATATGGTTGCCTCATAGGCATCCATGATTTCTTTAAGCGACTTGCCTTTCAGCGGCAGCGATTCGAGCTTGTCCTTCTCCTGCTGAAAGAACTCGTCCGGCAGGTCGGTCACGTTGATGATCTTCCCGGCCGAGGTTACCACCAGCCGCTCCATGATGTTTTCCAATTCCCGCACATTGCCCGGCCAGGAATATTCCAGCAGCACGGGCAATACCTTGGGGTGCAGAACTTTTTCCGTGCTATAGCGCTTGCTGAATTTTTCCAGAAAGGCCTGAAGCAGGGGGAAGATGTCTTCTTTGCGCTTGCGCAGGGGCGGTATGTAAATGGGCACCACGTTCAGACGGTAGAAAAGGTCTTCCCGGAACTCTCCGGCTTCGACCATGGCCGCCAGATCCCGGTTGGTGGAGGCCAGAATGCGCACATCCACCTCGCGTGAGGTGGTATCGCCGATGCGCCGCACCACTTTTTCCTGTAATACCCGGAGCAGCTTGACCTGCAAGGGTTTGGGCAACTCGCCCACTTCGTCCAGCAAAAGCGTGCCGTGGTTGGCGGCTTCAAAAAGGCCCACCTTGCCTTCCCGGTTGGCCCCGGTAAAGGCCCCGCGCGTGTAGCCGAACAGTTCCGATTCCAACAGGTGCTCGGGAATGGCGCCGCAGTTGATTTTCAGAAAAGGTTTATCAAAGCGCAGGGAATTGCGCTGAATGAAATCCGCGAACAATTCCTTGCCCGCCCCGGATTCGCTCTGCAAAAGGATGGTCGAATCCACCGACCCCAGGCGTAGGGCCAGTTCCACAATGCGTCGAATGTTCTCCGAGCGGAAAATGATGTGCTTATTATGGGGAGCGTGCATTTTCAGGTCGACCAGCTCTTCTTCGTAGCGGGTCTTCAGGGTGGCCACGGATTCCAGTTCGTTCTGCAGCCGGTTCAGTTCGGTAATGTCCCGGATACTACAGACGATACGGGAAATTTCGTTATTCTTGTCAAACAGCGGGCTGCCGCTGACCAGCACGGACTTGCCCGTGCGCACTTTCAAGGTCAGGGTGACCGGGCGGCCGGTTTCCAGAATTTTCTCACTGGTTGAGCGATCAAACACGCCTTGGGCAATCAACTCGCTCATACTGTGCCCGATGATTGCTTCGCGCTTGAGGCCCGTGATGCGTTCATACACGTGGTTGACAAAAATCACCCTGGCCTTGCTGTCCATGATGCAAAAGCCATCGGAAGAAATTTCAATGCAACTGGACAACTCGTGCAGTTGCTGGCGCACGCTCTTCAGTTCCTCGTGGGCATTGCCGAGCGAGTAAACCTCCTTAAGTTCAAGCAAGCGCCCGGCGATCTTGTTTTTCAGGCGCACCGGGCGGACGGTCACAATAAAGGGCGTGCCGTTGATTTCAATGCCCTCTTCTCTGGCCTGTTCAAAAGGCCATTCCGCCAGAAAGCCGGGCAGGCAGGCCTTGAGCAGGAAGCTTTCAAAGCTCTCATTGTCGGCAAGTTGTTGGGTATCCGGCAAGAGAGCGCTTGCGGCCGGATTGCACAAGCGCACTTTCCCTTCGGCATCAAGTAACAGCAAGGGATGGGGCACGGCCGCGAAAAGAGTGGAGACGAGACGGCGGAAATCCTCCATGCAGTCAAAGCAGAATCGGGCCTCCCCGGCAGTGGAGAGGGACGACGGGGCATGGGGCGAAACGGACGCTATGCCATTGGGATTGAGATTTTCTGTCAGCCAGTGCTGCACGGAGCCTCCGTAAAATTTTCGATGCGAATTCGCACAAAAAAGAACAATCTACTGAAAAGCCTTTTGGCCGACTGTGATTTATGCTATACACAAGTAAGGACGAGAGTCAATCCCGCATCTCTCCGTAACCACAAAGAAGACTGCTCATAAACGCCTTTGATGCGAATTCGCAGATAAATGTTTGCCATAAAATACTGATCGTTAACTAAGGCATCTGGCATGCTTGTTCGCTATAATTAAAAAACTGACCCGCATATTTTTGATGCGATTTCGCGTTAAAAGTGGCTTTTCCCACAAATTACAGCATGCTTTAATAAATATTTTTCTATAGCAATCACATTACATCTTGTTCTATTACCGTAAAAATTCTGAATATATTTTTGACTCATCACATCAGTTATTCTATTATTTTGCCTGATGGCATGATCCTTGCCTTTCCCAATATAACGCAGCAACGCGGCTTGCAGGGACACTCCAGCTTTGGATTGCCGGTCTTGTCCGAAGTTGCGCAAGCCGCTGGCCTGCACATTCCGTACTGCAACCCGCCAGAGGGCATCACGTACATAGCCCGTATCGTAAGGAGTCGACATTGGGAAAGCCTAAGTTTGTAACGGCTGCTGAAGCAGTCCGCCTGATAAAAGACAACGACACCGTAGGGTCCTCGGGCTTCATCGGCATGGGACATGCCGAGGAAATCTCTTTTGAACTGGAAAAGCGCTTTCTGGAAACCGGCTCTCCGAGAAACCTGACCTTTACCTGGGGGTCCAGCCAGAGTGACTACAAAACCCGCATCGGCTGCAACCGCTTTGCCTACGAAGGGCTGGTCAAGCGGATTATCGCGGGCCACATCGGCATGCAGTACGACCTGTCCAGAATGGCTATGGAAAACAAGTTTGAGGCATATAACATTCCCCAGGGTGTGCTCATGCACCTGATCCGGGCCAAGGGCGGGAAAAAACCTTGCGTGATCACCTCGGTCGGCTTGGGCACCTTTGCCGACCCGCGTGAAACCGGGGGCAAGCTGAATGATCTGACCGTACAACAGGGACCTGACATGATCAGCCTGATCGAAATCGACGGCCAGGAATACCTGATGTACAAGACCTTTCCCATCGACGTGGCCATTATCCGGGGCACCACGGCCGACCTGCGCGGCAACCTGACCATGGAAAAGGAAGGCATCATCTGTGAGTGCTATCCCATGGCCGCTGCGGCCCGCGCCTCGGGCGGCATTGTTATCGCCCAGGTGGAACGGGTGGTGAAAGAAGGCACCTTGCACCCGCAGATGGTGCGTGTGCCCGGCATCCTGGTGGACTATGTGGTGCAGTGTTCCGATCCCTTTACCTTCCACCGCCAGTCCTACACCAACTATTACGATCCCTCTTTGAGCGGCGAACTGAAGATTCCCCTGGCCGCCATACCGCCCATGCCTCTGGACGAACGCAAGATCATCGCCCGCCGGGCCTCTTTCGCCCTGAAACGGGACGCTGTGGTCAACCTCGGGGTGGGCATTCCTTCCCAGGTGGGCAGCGTATCGGCCGAGGAAGGCCTTTCCGAGCACATGACTCTGACCGTGGAACCAGGCCCGGTCGGCGGAGTTCCCTGCTCCGGCCTGGAGTTCGGCTGCGCCTATAATCCTGAAGCCTTGATCGAGCACTCCTTTCAGTTCGACATGTACGACGGCGGCGGCCTGGACATCGCGGTGCTCGGCCTGGCCGAGGCGGACCAGGAAGGCAATGTCAACGTCAGCAAGTTCGGGACGCGCATATACGGCGCGGGCGGTTTCATCAATATCGCCCAGAACACCCGCACCGTGGTCTTTGTGGGCACGCTCACGGCCGGTGGCCTGGAGGTGGCCATCAAAGACGGCAAGCTGAACATCGTGAACGAAGGCAAACACAAAAAGTTTCTGCCCAAGGTGGGACACAAGACCTTTTCCGGTGATCAGGCCCGCAAAAGCGAGCAAAAGGTGCTCTATGTCACGGAACGGGCCGTGTTTGAATTGCGCCGGGACGGTTTGACCCTGATCGAGGTTGCGCCGGGCATCGACATGGAAACCCAGGTCATGGACCAGATGGACTTCCGTCCGCTCATTGCCGAAGACCTCAAGGAAATGGACAAACGCATTTTCCAGCCCGATCCCATGGGCATATTTGACGAGGTCTTGAGTAAGTCGTGACGTGCCCGCCATCTCAACTGTCCAAGGAGTGTATGATGAGCTTTGTTAAAGTAGACGTGCAAGATTTTATTGCCACTGTGACCTATGACCGCCCCCCGGCCAACGCCACCTGCGGCGAAGCCTATATCGAACTGCGCGACACCTTTTACGCCCTGGACGCCAGGGAAGACATCAAGGCGGTCATCCTGACGTCGGCCGGGAAAATCTTCATGGCCGGGAACGATCTCGGCGAATTCAGCGAATTCTACGAACGTGGCAGTTGCACTGCGTATTATGATATCATCCTGAACGCCTACATGTCGGTCAAGAACTGCCGTTACCCGGTTATCGGGGCTGTTAACGGAGCCGCCGCCGGTGCGGGCTGCGCCTTTGCCGGATGCTGCGACGTGCTGGTGGCCGTGCAGGGCGCGAAGTTCATGCTTTCGGAAATCAAGGTCGGGATCATCGGCGCGGATGGGTTCGCCTCCCTGATGGTTCCGGAAAAGGTGTTGCGCTACATGGCATTTTCCGGGAATCCCCTGACGGCCGAGCAGATCCACCATTACGGCGGCATCCACAAGGTTGTGCCCAGGGAGGCTCTTTTGGACGAGGCTCAGGCCCTGGCCCGGGAATTCGCGGCCAATTCGCGCCGGGCCTTGATGCTCTGGAAGCGCTGCCTGAATGAAAACTACGACCGGCAGTTGCCGCAAAAATTTGCCAATAACCTGCGCTGTACCGTGGAGTTCCAGGCTTACCCGGACTTCCGCGAGGCATCCGCGGCCTTTATTGAAAAGAGGGAAACCCGGTTCGACAATGCCTAGGGCCGCATCCCTCACAACAGTATCGCAAACAGAGGCGTAGATGAGTGTTGATCGCCGTTGGGCGGAAGATACAATTTTACAATAGAGAGGTATTGCATGAAGTCCAAAAAGAACAATGCGGAAATCGTCGGCGCGCCCCAGGTCAGCAGACGCACGTTCCTCCAGGGCACGGCCGTGGCCGCGGCGGCGCTGTCCGTCGGTCCGTTTTTCCTGCGGGAAACCTCGGCCATGGCTGCCAACGACGAATGGAAGATCGGCATGATCTTTCCCCTGACCGGCAACCTGGCTTTTGGCGGTAATGAAGGTCTGGCCGGTTGTGAAGTGGCGCAGCAGCTCGTCAATGAGCAAGGCGGGGTCAACACCCTGAGCGGCAAAAAGAAAATTGTGTTCGCCAGGGCCAACGCCCCGGATCAGACAGCGGCCACCAGCGAAATGAACCGCCTGATCAGCAATGAAAAAGTCAGACTGGTAACCGGAAGTTTTTCCTCGGCCATCGCCTATACCGCCACTGCCGTGGCTGAACGCAACAAGGTTGTTTACTGGGAAGGCAATGCGGTTGTCACTGACCTGACCAAGCGGGGGTTCCAGTACCTGTTCCGTTGCGTGGCTCCAGCTTCCTTTTCCGGCGGCGACTCGGCCAGCTTCGTGGCCGAGTACATTGCGCCCAGAATGGGCAAAAAGCCTGAAGATTTTACCATTGGCGTGGCCTGGGAAGACGGTACCTACGGCGCGTCCGTGCGCGACGGCATTCTGGAGCGGGCCAAAAAGCACGGCCTGAAAATCGTGGCTGATGAAGGCTACAGCGCCAAGTCCACCGACCTCTCCCCGGTGGTGCTCAAGCTGAAAGCGGCCAAGCCGGACGGAATCCTGTGCGCCAGCATCGGCGCTGACGCCATTGTGCTCTGCAAGCAATTGCGCGATCTTGACGTCAATCCCTCCGTGTTGATCGGCACCTCGGCAGGCTGGGGCGTGCCCAACCTGGCCCAGAACATCGGCAAGACCGTGAACGGCATCTTCAGTTCCGACTTCCCCACGGACGTCAATGCCAGGGCGCTTTTGCCCGAAGCTCTGGCCATGCGCGAGGAATTCATAAAGCGCTATAAGGCCATGAAAAACGGACAGATCCCCTCGTCGAACGCCTGGCTCTCCTTTGCGGCCAGCATGGTGCTGTTCAATGAGGTCTTCCCCAAGGTCAAGAGCCTTGATCCGGACGAAATCAGGGAAGCGGCCATGTCTCTGGATCTGCCCGCCGGCGCCATGGCCAACGGCTGCGGCTGCAAGTTCATTCCCCATGACCAACCCAACGGCGGCCAGAACGAGCGCGCCTTCTGCACCATTCTGCAGTGGCTGGACGACAAGGTTAACGTGGTCTTCCCGGAAAAGTACGCCAACCGCGCGCCGGAAATGATTCCTCTGCCGACCTGGAAAGAGCGTTCGTAACTACCACCGCAACCCGACTCTGTTCTCCTTGGGCAAAAGGCGGGAAGCCGCCGCCACGGCGGCTTCCCGCACCATAAACCCGGATGCCAGAGGAATGAGGAATTCACAGTGGCAGACGCATCGATCTATGTACAACTCATTATTTCCGGCCTGCTCATCGGTGGCGTGTACGCCCTGATTTCCATCGGCCTGACCCTGATTTTCGGGGTCATGCGCATAGTGAACTTCGCGCATGGCGAATTTCTTATGCTCTCCATGTTTCTCACCTATTGGCTGGTGGTCATGACCGGCATGTCGCCCTACGCGGCTCTGCCCATCGTGGCCGCGATCATGTTTTTTTACGGGGCCGCCATTTATGCTCTGGTGATCCGCAGAACCCTTGCCTCCCCGATGGTCGTGCAGATTTTCGCCACTGTGGGTCTGGGCATGCTCATGTCCAACAGCGCCCTGGTGTTCTGGACCGCGGACTACCGCATGCTGCAAAGCGATGTGGGCGCGCAGGTGCTGCATATAGCGGGTGTCCAGATTGGCGTGGCCCCGCTTATCGCCTTTGTGGTGGCCATTATCGTGGCCGTGGCGCTGTTTGTCTTTATCGCCTTCACCTACACGGGCCGATCCATCCGGGCCACGGTGCAGGACAAGGCCGCGGCCCAGCTCATGGGCGTGAACATCGACCGGGTGTTCATGCTTACCTTTGCCCTGGGAGCCCTGCTGGTGGGTATTGCGGGCGCGCTGCTCGCGCCCATTTTTCCCGTATATCCCACTGTGGGCATCACGTTCGGCACGGTTTCCTTTGTCGTGGTCGTGCTTGGCGGCATGGGAAGCATGACTGGCGCGCTTCTGGGCGGCCTGATTATCGGCCTGGTCGAGACCTTGAGCGGATTTTTCATCGACACCGGCCTGAAGCAGGCGGTCTATTTCGCGGTGTTCATCCTGGTATTAATTTTCCGTCCCAACGGCCTTTTCGGCCAGAAGGGGGCTGAGGAGATAGGCTTGTAATGGCAAAAGACAAATCTCTCATAGATCCTTCCTATCACGATGATGTCCTGGCCATGCGGGAAGAGCGGCGACGTTCCGTAGTCCGTACCGTGCTGGTCCTGGCCGCGGTGATCTCCCTGCCTCTTTTGATGAGCCTGATTTTGCGGGAGGACGCCAAATTCTCCTTGAATATCATCGCTCTGATCTGCCTGTGGGGAGCCATGGCCGGGGCCTGGAACATCCTGGGCGGTTATGCGGGCAAGTTCTCTTTGGGCAACGCCGCCTTTTTCGGTGCCGGAGCCTACAGTTCCTCGATCCTGTTCGTGAAAGCCGGTGTCTCGCCCTGGGTGGGCATGGTTGTGGGCGTGGGCATATCCATGTGCCTGGCCCTGTTCCTGGGCATCATCACCTTGCGCCTGAAGGGCAAGTTTTTCGCTCTGTGCACTATTGCGTTCCTGGCTCTCATGGAAATCGCGGCCGTGCACGCCCGCAAGCTCACCGGCGGCGCGGAAGGCCTGCTGATTCCCTGGCGGCCGGGCGTGCAGAACATGATTTTCGAGAACGAACTTACCTGGGTGTATATCTTCATGGGCTTGATGCTCTTTGTGTACTTCCTGTCGCGGCGGCTGGAGTGCAGCCCCATCGGCTACCGCTGGACAGCCCTGCGCGAAAACGAGGACGCGGCCGAAGCGCTGGGCATCAACACCCTGAATGCCAAGCTCTCCTCCTTTGTCATCAGCGCGGCCCTGACCTCGGTGGGAGGCACCTTGTACGCCCAGTACAACATGTTCATCGAACCCATGTATGTATTCGGGCACGAGCTTTCCATCCAGTTTGCCCTGTATGCCATCATCGGCGGCATGGGCACGGCCATCGGGCCGATTATGGGTGCGGCCGTGATCACGCCTTTGGAAATCACTCTGCGCTCGTCCTTCCCGGACCTGGCCAGCGGAGCCAGCCTGACCGTGTACGCCTTGATTCTGATTCTGGTCGTGCTGTTCATCCCCAGGGGGATTGTGGTCGAATTTCGTGACAGGTGCAAAAAGGCTTTCGCCAAGCTCGGCGCGTCCAAAAGCCGCGCCTCTAAAGCCGGGGGGGCATGCTCATGCTTAAGACAGAATTCCTGACCATGCGCTTTGGCGGGCTGACAGCCGTATCCAATGTGAACATGGACATCGGGCAGCACGAACTGGTTGGCGTCATCGGCCCCAATGGGGCGGGCAAGACTACCCTGTTCAGTATGATCACCGGCTTTTACGAGCCCTCGGAAGGCAAGGTGTTTTTCGACAACCAGGAAGTGACCAACTGGAGGCCGCATAAAATTACCTGCGTGGGCCTGTGCCGCACCTTCCAGATCACCAAACCCTTCCAGAACCTTACGGTGCTCGAAAACGTGTTGATCGGGAGCCTGTGGTACGAGAACAACATGGGCGATGCCCGCTGTATCGCCAGAGAAGCCTTGGATCAGGTGGGGCTTTTGCACATTGCCGGCGACAAGGCCAAAGGGTTGCCCATCGGGTATCGCAAGAAGTTGGAACTGGCCAGGGTTCTGGCAGCCAAACCCAAGGTGGTGTTGCTGGATGAGGTCATGGGCGGGCTCACGCCGCCCGAGGTCAAGGAAATGTCGGACGTTATCGCCCGCATTCATGCGATGGGCACGGGAGTGGTCATGATCGAACACGTGATGAGCGCGGTCATGTCCTTGAGTCAGCGGATCATCGTGCTTAACCAGGGGCAGGTGATCGCGGCGGGCACTCCGGAAGAAGTGCGGAACAATGAGCAGGTCATTGAGGCCTACCTGGGCAAGAAGTATGCGCATGCCGCGCATTAACCCGCTCCGGAACGGCAACGCGGCGGCTCGCTCCAACTCTATGACTGTCGAGGTATTTTCATGGCTTTGCTTGTAAACCAGCTCTATGCCTCATATGGAGACTTCCAGGCGCTTTCCGGCATTTCGCTGCAAGTCGAGGATCATCAAATCGTGGCCCTGGTGGGTTCCAACGCCGCCGGAAAAAGCACGCTGATTAACTGCATCTCCGGAACGCACCGCCAGAAGCACGGGGAAATCACCTTCAACGGTGAACGCATCGACAACGTGCCTGCCAACAAGATTGTGGAAAAAGGCCTGATCCAGACGCCGGAAGGACGCCGCGTGTTTCCCTTCATGAGCGTGCAGGAGAATATTGAAATGGGCGCTTACCTGCCCGGCCCCAGGACCAACAGGGTGGCCAACATGGAAAAGATCTACCAACTGCTGCCCATTCTGTATGAGCGGCGCAAGCAGATGGCCGGTTCGCTGTCCGGCGGCGAGCAGCAGATGCTGGCCATTGGCCGGGCGCTGATGAGCGAGCCGAAACTGCTCATGCTGGACGAGCCCACGCTGGGCCTGGCGCCGATTATCGTGGACAAGGTGTTTGACCTGATCCTGGACATCCGGAAACAGGGCACCACGGTGCTCCTGGTGGAGCAGAACGTGCAGCATGCCCTGGAAATAGCCGACTACGCCTATGTGGTGGGCAACGGCTCCCTGCTCATGGAAGGTCCGGGCAAAAAGCTCATGCTGGATGACGAACTTGTTAAGGCCTATATGGGCATATAACAGGCCATAATTACCACATATAATTATATAAAAGGAGCGCCCCCAGATGAACTTTTCCCCGAGCGAAGAACAAGTCCTGATCCGCAACATGGTACGCGAATTCGCCGACAACGAAATCAAGCCCATTGCAGCCGAAATAGACAAGACCCACCGCTTTCCCGAAGAAACCGTGGCCCGGATGAAAGACCTTTCCCTGTTCGGTCTGGCCCTGCCGGAAGAATACGGCGGAACCGGCGTGGATTCATTGGCCGCGGCCATCGTCTATGAAGAACTGGCCCGGGTGGACGCCTCGCACAGCATCATTCTGTCCGTGCACGGCATGGCTACCAAGCCCATTTATTACTTTGGCACGGATGAACAAAAACAAAAGTACCTGCCTGATCTGGCCTCGGGTAAAAGCATCGGGTGTTTTTGCCTGACCGAACCCGGCGCGGGCACGGATGCCGGAGCCCAGGCCAGCCGGGGCGTGCGCGAGGGCGACAAATTTATCATCAACGGCTCCAAGGTGTTCATCACCAACGGCAGTGTGGGCGGCACGTATGTTATTTTCGTGATGACCCAGCCGGACAAGGGGCTGAAGGGCATCACCGCTTTTATTGTCGACCGCGACAATCCGGGCCTGAAGATCGGCCAGCTTGAGGAAAAAATGGGCATCTGCGCTTCAGCCACGGCCGAGGTGATTTTTGACAACATGGTGGTGCCTGTTTCCGACATGCTGGGGCAAGAAGGCGACGGTTTCAAAATCGCCATGCGCGCTCTGGATGCCGGCCGTATCGGCGTTGCCGCCCAGGCCGTGGGCATTGCCCAGGGCGCTATGGAGGCGGCGGTTACTTATATCAAGGATCGCAAGCAGTTCGGCAAGCCCATTGCCGCCAACCAGGGCATTCAATGGATGGTGGCCGATATGGCCAACGCGATTGAAGGCGCGCGCCTGCTTACCTATCAGGCGGCCTGGTACAACGATACGCCGGGCCGCTGGAGCAAGTATTCGGCCATGGCCAAGCTGACCGCGGCCAGAATGGCCATGGATGTCACCCGTGACGCCATCCAGTTGCACGGCGGCATCGGGTATACCAGGAATTATCCGGTGGAGCGCTTCCTGCGCGACGCCAAGATCACGGAAATCTATGAAGGCACCAATGAAGTGATGAAGATGGTCATTTCAGGAGCCGTGCTGGCCTAGGCTGCGTCTTCCGGCGGGAGTTCCAGCCTTCGCCTGCCGGAGACCTCCGCTGAACCGGGGGAAGGTCGGGACTTCCCCCGGTATCGGAGCACAGAGCGTATACCATAGACCTGAAGACAGGCCGGGAAGACAATGAAAAAGATAGCCGTATGTTACAAATGGGTTCTGTCGGATGCCGATATCCGGATTAATGAACGGACCCGCGAACTGGATATGGAAAAATGCAAGCCCCAGATCAACGAATATGATCGCATGGGCCTGGAAACAGGCGTGCGCCTCAAAGAGGCCTCGGGCTGCGAACTGGTCGCCTTGACCTGTGGCGCGGCCACGGAGGCTTCGGCCAAAGACGCTTTGTCCCGTGGGCCGGATGCCGTGTACTGTCTGGATGATCCGGTCATGGCCGTTGCTGACGCCACAGCCACCTCCAAGGTGCTGGCAGCCATGATCCGCTCCATCAGCGATGTGGACGTGGTGATCTGCTCCGAAGGTTCCAGCGACCAGTATGCCCAGCAGGTGGGGCCGCGTCTGGCCGCGCTGCTCGGCTTTACCTCGGTCAGCTACGTCAGCAAGGCCGAAGTCCAGGGCGATGCCCTGCTCCTGGAACGCAAGCTGGAACAGGGAACCGAGTGCGTCAAGGTCATTGGCCCGGTGGTTGTCTCCATTGTGCCGGACATCTGCGAAGCCCCGATTCCCAGTGTGAAGCAGATCCTGGCGGCCAAAAAGAAGCCGTCAATCAAGCTTGGCCTGGCCGATATCGGTTTGTCCGCCGATAGCGTGGCGCCGCTTCTGCATGTGGCCGGCGTGAAGGCCCCGCTCTCCGAACGCAAGGCCGTGCGTCTGAACCCGGACGGGGTGAGCATCAGCGAGGCCGCAACGGCCCTGGCCAGGCAACTGGCCGCGGACGGAATTCTGTAAGGTTCTGTTTCTACGGAGAAAAAGTATGTCAAAGATATGGATTGTCGCCGAAAACACCGCCTGGCTGGCCGTGCTCGCGGCCTATGCGAAATCGCTTCAGCCGGACGGGGAAATAACGGCCTTTGTCCACGGGGATGAGGCGGCGGCCAGACAGGGCATTGCTCTGGGGGCCACGGCGGCCTTTGCCCTGCCCTTGCCCGCGGACGCGCTTTGGGAAAGCTACACGCCGCTTCTGGCGGAAAAAGCCAGGGCTGAACAGCCTGCCCTGATTTTACTCAGCGCCGCCAAGCGTTGCCGGGACATGGCCGCCCAACTGGGGGCTCTCCTGGATGCGCCCTGTTTTTCCGATGTGAAGAACCTGAGCCTGACGCCGGACGGCGTTTCCGGCGAAACCCTGGTATACGGCGGCGCCGGAGTGGCGCAGGCCACAACCAGGGCCGCGACCGTCCTGGCCACCGTGGCTGCCAAGGCCTGCGATCCGGCCTTGGCCGATGCCTCGCGCTCGGGCACAGTGGCGACACTGGCCCCGGCTCCGGGCGCGGCCCAGGTCACGGCCCGGCTGCCCAGAGAAGCCCGGAGCGTGAACCTGGACGGCGCGGCCAAGGTGGTGGGCGTGGGTCGCGGGCTCAGCGAACAAAAGGACCTGGCCGGGATCGAGGCTCTGGCCAAGGCCATTGGCGCGGAAATGGCCTGTTCGCGGCCCATCGCGGAATTCTTCAAGTGGATGCCCGAGGAACGCTACATCGGTATTTCCGGCCAGCAGATCAAGCCCCAGCTTTACCTGGCCGTGGGCATTTCCGGCCAGGCCCAGCACTATTACGGGGTGCGCGACGCCAAAATCATCGTGTCCGTGAACAAGGACGCGGAAGCACTCATGAACCTGAATGCCGATTATTACATTGTGGGCGACTGGAAGGAAGTGGCGCCAAGTTTGATTCAGGCTTTCGGGGCTGTGTAAGGAGTACGATATGGCAGACTATGACGCCATCGTGGTGGGAGCCGGGGTATCCGGAAGCACGGCGGCCCTGTGCATGGCCAAAGCCGGGATGAGCGTGCTCGTTGTCGAGCGCGGCGACAGGCCCGGCGTGAAAAACATGACCGGCGGGCGTTTATACGGACACAGCCTGGAAACAATTCTGCCCGGTTTTGCCGCACAAGCGCCGATAGAGCGCACGGTGATCAGAGAAAAGATCTCCATGCTGACCGGGGAAAGCTGTTGTACGCTGGACGTTTCTTCCGCCCGCTTCGCAAACCCGGCCTCGGCTTCCTACACCGTGCTGCGGGCCGAGTTCGACCCCTGGCTGGCGGGCAAGGCCGAGGAGGCCGGTTGCGATGTGGTTTGTCCGGCCTCGGCCGACGAGCTTCTGTATGATAACGGCAAGGTTGCGGGGGTGCGCGCGGGTGAGGACGAACTGACGGCCGATGTGGTGCTCCTGGCTGACGGGGTGAACAGTCCGCTGGGCCGGAAGGCCGGGCTGAAAAAAGAACTCGCGCCCGACATGGTAGCGGTCGGGGTCAAGGAAGTGCTGGAGCTGCCGGGCGGGGTGATCAATGATCGCTTCAACCTCGAACCCGGCGAGGGCGCGGCCCATCTTTTTGCCGGGGAACCCAGCCAGGGCATGGTCGGCGGCGGCTTTGTCTACACCAACAAAGAAAGCCTGAGCGTGGGCCTGGTCATGTCCATGCACACCCTGACCGCATCCCGGTCCAGGCTGCCGGATCTGCTGCAAGCCTTCCGGGACAGCAAGGCCTTGAAGCCCTTGCTCTCCGGCGGCAAGCTGGTGGAGTATTCAGCACACCTGGTGCCTGAAGGCGGCCTGCGCATGCTCCCCACTCTGGCCGCGGACGGGGTACTGCTGCTCGGCGACGCCGCAGGCTTCTGCCTGAACCTGGGCTACACCGTGCGCGGCATGGACTATGCCATTGCCTCGGGCATGCTGGCCGCTGAAACCGCGCTGGAAGCCAAAAACAAGGGCGACTTCTCAGCCGCGACTCTGGCCGGGTATACAACCCGGCTCGAGCAGAGCTTCGTGCTGCGGGATCTGCACACACACCAACGAGCGCCGGATTTTATCGGGCACACCTCCCGGCTGTACCAGGAATACCCGCAACTGGCGGAAGATCTGCTCACCGGACTGTTTACGGTAAACGGCCCCTCCACCCTCTTCATCAAAAAGGCCCTGCCCGTCCTGTCCAAAGCGGGCCTGTTCAACCTGCTTAAAGATGCCTTCAGAGGAGCGCGCTCCATATGAATGTTGAACAAAAACTCGCCCTTGACAAGTTCTTGCTTGATGAGGGCAACCCACATATCATTCCGCACCAGGAGCACATGGACGCGGCAACCGCAAGGGCGCTCACTGTGGTCTGCCCGGCGGGCCTGTACAGCTTGGGCCAGGATGGCAAGCTGGTGTTTGATGCGGCTGGGTGCTTGGAATGCGGTGCTTGCCGTGTGACTTGCGCCCACTTGCCTGGCGCGTTGGAGTGGCGGCATCCGCGTCCTACCTTTGGTGTGCTGTTTAGGTATGGGTAGGAGAATCTCATGTTTTTTGAAGAAGACGGACTGGATCATCAAGGCTACTGCATCCGCCCGCCGAGCGAGGCCTACAGTATTCTGCTACAGGCCACGCTCGGCTGTTCGCATAACAAATGCACCTTTTGCGATGCCTACAAGGCCAAGCGATTCGCCATCAAGGACCGCTCCATCTGGGAACGGGATCTGGAATACGCCTCCCAATACATGCAACACCAGAAACGGCTGTTTGTCATGGACGGGGACGCCCTGGTCATGCCCATGCGGCACTGGGAATGGCTGCTGAGCAACATCGCCGAACGCCTGCCCTGGGTGGAGCGTGTCTCCACCTACGCCAACGCCAAGGGCGTGGCCCTGAAATCGGACCAGGACCTGAAACAACTGCGCGATCTCGGCCTGGCCATGATTTACTATGGCGTGGAGAGCGGCCACCCGGAAGTGCTGAAACGGGTGAAAAAAGGCGCGGACCCGGAAAAACTGTATACCCAGGCCAAAAGGCTCAAGGAGACCGGGTTCATCCTGTCCATGACCGTAATAGTGGGTTTGGGCGGCAAGGAATTAAGCTCGGAACACGCCAAGGCCACAGGCGAACTGCTCAGCCGCATGGACCCGGATTTTGTGGGCGCGCTCACCCTGATGTCTCCGCATGACGCGCCGCTGGGAGAGGAATTGAAAAACGGCAGCTTTGTCCTGCCCGCCCAGATGGAGCTCCTGGCCGAACTCGGGACCATGTTCGAGCACACCAACCTGAGCAAAGGCATGTTCACGGCCAACCACGCCAGCAATTACCTGCCCATCCGGGCCTATTTGCCGCAGGACAAGGAAAAGACCATGCAGCTTATCCGCAATGCGCTGGAGGGGAATGTCATGTTGAAACAGGAGTGGATGAGGGCGTTTTAGCGCTGTTTCTCCTCTCAAAGGCGTTACCGCTCAGTCTCTTCTATCCGGAGCGACAAGAGGAAAGTTACGTGGAAAAGGAGGAGCCAGTAAGGAAAAAAATTCTTCCGCCTTGGCGGCGTCGCCTTCCACCACCGTGCATGAGGTCTTTTGCGCTATGCCCGCTTGTTTCACGCTACAGGCCTGGGAATAGTCGACCATGCCGGTGATAAGCGCGGCAAGGGTTTTGGCGTCCAGTGCCAGCGTGACGTCAGGGGCTTGCAGATGTTCCGCCCGGTTGTTGATGACGCTGTTGCGCAGCAGGACGGAACACTTCTCCTGTTCGTCGCGCTGTACAATGATGTTCAGCCCTATTGTCCTGCCATGCGCCTTGTCCGCATCCAGCCGTGTTCCCATGTAATCGAGCAGCATTGCAGTGGGCATGGCCAGGAGCGTATCCCAACTGGGTCTGTTCGCGAGCGTCGGAGTCGCTTTGCCCTGCCGTAGCTCCTGGGCTCCGGTCAGATAGAAGTTACGCCACGTGGCGGCTTCCGCCTGATATCCCAACTGTTCCATGGCGTCGGCGGAGAGACGGCGGGCTTTTCCATCAACTTCCTTTCCGATGCTTTGGTCCCAGGCCGCGCTGATGATGATATGCTGCAACACTTCGATGACCCAGCGGTATTCGCCTTGCTGATACGCTGCTGCGGCCTTATCGAGGATTTGTTCGGGCCCGCCCATCCATTCAAGATAGCGTCCGGCGCGCTCCACCGGCGGCAGAGGGTTGAGGTTGACGGGATTTCCGTCGAACCAGCCGAAATAAAAGGTATAGACGCCGCGGGCATTGTGGCTCAGGCTGCCGTAATAGCCATGCAGCTCCCATATTTTTTCCAGTTCCGGCGGAAAGGCCAGCCGGGATGCGATTTCCTCCTTGTTCAGGCCGGAATTGGCAAGGCGCAGGGTTTGGTCATGAATGAAGCGGTAGCCATCGCGCCCGGCAATCAGCGAAGCCTTGACCTCGGCATTGGTAAAGACCGGCCAATGATGCATGCCGTACATGATATCGCTTTTGTCGCCCCAGAGGCGCAACGTTTCGTCCAGTGCCTTGGACCAGGCCAGGGCGTCGCGCGTTTTTGCCCCGCGCAACGTGTAAATGTTATGCAAAGTTTTTGTGCAGTTCTCCGCTGCGGACAGGGCGCGGAGTTCCTCGGTATACCAGTGCATTTCAGCGGGAGCTTCCGTGTTGGGGGCCAGATAAAAATAAAAGGTCAGCCCATCGATGCGTTCCGGCGTGTTTTCCGGAATTTCCCGTATTTCTATGGCGTCCTCCTTGTGCGCTCTCCCCTGCTTGACCACAATTTCAGTCGGCGGTATGAGCGTGACCGTGCCGCCTGTAGGAGGATTAAGCCCCAGTCCGCTACCCACATGGCCTTTTTCCGAGGGCGGCAGACTGTTGCCGTACATGTATACCCCTCTGCGCGTCATGGCGTTGCCCGCGAGCACGTTTTCCGTAACGGCCGCTTCAAGAAAGCCTTCCGGCGCGATGATGCGTACTTTTTCCCGCGCGGCTGGTTCATTCGGCATTACACCCCGCACACCGCCATAATGATCTACATGGCTGTGAGAGTATATCACCGCCACCACCGGTTTTTTGTGTCCCACTCCCTTGTAATAAAGCTCCAGAGCGGCTCTTGCGTTCTCTTCCAGGGTAAGGGGATCAATGATGATAAGACCGGTGTCGCCTTCCACGATGGTCATGTTGGCAATGTCAAGATTGCGAACCTGGTAGAGCCTGTCCCTGAGTTTGAAGAGCCCGCCCTGCATGACCAGTTGCGACTGCCGCCAGAGTGAGGGATGGACGGTGGGCGGCGCCTTTTTATTCAGATCGGTCAAGAAAGCGTATCGTGAAACGTCCCAAATCGTTTTTGTTCCGTCCTGAGTTGTCACGACCGGCAGAGGAAACTTTTCGTACATGCCCTGTTGGGCGTTTTTCAGGTCCTGCGATCCCGGCAATGCGCCGCTTTTATCAGGCAGCGCCGCATATGCTTTCTTGTGGAGTTCTTTCGTTATCTCCGTGGCTTCTTTAGGCTGTTCAGCGGCATACGCGGCAGCAAAGCCCACACAGCCGCACAGGACCAAAACGCATGCCGCAAGTGCTCGCAATCGCATATATCCTCCTGATTCTCAGCTTCACGTCAAAATAAAAACCCCAGCCGGAATTCCAATGAACACTGCTCTATAGGCAGAGTCACTCTCTCCCCGACGCCTACGGCTTGGTGCCCGCTGCCGCCTTGGCCCGGCGCACGGAGACACTCTCGCCGCCAATGCCCCAGTTGTCCGTATCCACCTCATCAATAACCACCACAGTGGTGGACGGATTTTTGCCCAGCACATCTACCAGCATCTGAGTGGCTCTTTTGATCAGTTCTGCTTTCTGTTCAGCCGTGGGAGCCTCATTGCCGCCCGTGACCTTGATATTGACATATGGCATGGTAGCCTCCTTTTCCATCGCTTACACCAACAAGCACGCCCAACGCAATGCCAAGCGGCCTGAAGGCAAAAGCGCCCCCGCAGGTCTGACCTGCCTTTTTGACCGCGTTAGGGGCGTCTTTCGCTTCAAGAAAAACAAAGCCCCGCTCAGCCTTCATGGACCTTGCGGGACTTCCTGAGATAACCTTCTGGTAGCCGGGGGGAGATTCGAACTCCCATGTCCGTAGGACGGCGCATTTTGAGTGCGCTGCGTATACCATTTCGCCACCCGGCCGGGTGATGTCGGTCCGGGCATGCATGCGCCACCGGTCCGACATCTGGCTTGTGCCATATCTTGCCTTCTTTTTCAAGCATTACATAGCAAAAAACGGCGGCAACCAGGGCAGGGTTGTTACCGGTACAGGTCCGGCAGGCGGTTTTGCCTTTTCCTTGACCCTGCGCCCACTAAGCGCTAGGGTACGCGGTGTTTTATCCCATCTTTCTCCGAGGCTGCCGTGAGTCTTTCCGAACAACCGCCACAGGGATTTCTGCCCCGGCACATAGCTGTAATCATGGACGGTAACGGCCGCTGGGCCAAGGTTCGGAATCTGCCCCGCAGCGAAGGGCACAGGGCCGGGACTGAAGCGGCCAGAGCCATAGTCGAAGAATGCCTTGCCTTGGGTATTGCTTATCTCACGCTGTATACCTTTTCCCGGGAAAATTGGAAGCGGCCCGCCGAGGAAGTGCGGTTCCTGTTTGATCTGCTGGTGGATTTCATCACCCGTGAACTGCCCGATCTGGAAAAGATGGGCGTGCGCATGCAGATCCTGGGGGAGTTGGCTGAACTGCCTTTTGCCGCCCGCAAAACCCTGGAACATGCCATGAACCGCACAGCCGGGAACGACAAGATGGTCCTGAATCTGGCTCTGAATTATTCGGGCCGGGAGGAAATCGCGCGCGCCTGCCGCCTGTTCATGGAGTCCGGCCGCCCGGCTGCGGAATGCACTCCGGAAGCGCTGGCGGATTACCTGTACACCAAAGCTCAGCCTGACCCTGACCTGGTCATCCGCACCAGCGGAGAGGAGCGGATCAGCAACTTTCTGCTCTTTCAAACAGCATACAGCGAGTTTTATTTTACCGACACGCTCTGGCCTGACTTCAGCCCGGCCTCCCTGCACCAGGCTCTTGCCGCCTATGCGGTCCGGGTTCGAAGATTTGGCGCTTTGGATGCCGAGCCGGAACGACAACCGTAAAAGAGTACCGCATGTCCTTGCCCTCACATCACAAGCGCATAGTCACGGCCCTGGTTCTCATCCTTGTGCTCTTCGCCGGAATCAGCATGGGAGGTTGGCTCCTGCGCCTGCTGGTGCTTGCCGCCGCCTGCCTCGGCCTGTATGAGTTTTTTGCCATAGCCTGCCCTGAGAACACGCCCTGGCCGCGCAAAATCGGCTTTATCCTGCTCGGCGGCCTGCTGGTCTTATCCCAGGCCGGTGGCGCCATAATGACCCTGGCTCTGCTCTGCTTGTGTTTTTGCGTCCTGGGCATGGCCTTTCTGTTCGATTTCGGCCTCGGCAATGAACAGGCAACGCTCAACGAGTATGCGCCCTTTGCCTTTGGCCTGCTTTACATTCCCTTGATTTTGCAACTGGCTCTGTATTTGAGTCCTGCTGAACAATGCCTGGTCATTCTGGCGGCCGTCGCCTCGGATACCGGCGGCTACTACGCGGGTACACTATGGGGCAAGCGCAAGCTTTGGCCTTCGGTCAGTCCCAAAAAGAGCTGGGCCGGGCTGTTCGGTGGATTGGCTTTGTGTCTTGTCGCCTGCACCACGCTGGGCCTTGCGGGAAACAACCTGGGTTGGGGCCTGTCGCAAATGTCCTGGTGGGCCTGGCTGCTGACCGCCTTGTTGCTGCACCAGGCGGCTCTGTTCGGTGATTTTTTTGAGTCCGCGCTCAAACGTACTCTTGAGGTCAAGGACTCCGGCAGCCTGTTGCCGGGACACGGCGGCATTCTGGACCGCATTGACAGTATTTTATTCACCATTCCCGTGTACATGGGCATCCGCCTGATCGCGCTTTTTTGATCAGCAGGCTGAACACCGGCAAAACCACACCATGACCATCGAACGCCCAGAGCAACCGCGGCCTCGTCTGCGTTATATTTCCGCCTTGCCGGGACGCGCCTGGCAGGAACAGCGTCCGCGTACCCTGTCCATCTTGGGCAGTACCGGCTCCATCGGGCGCTCCGCCCTTGAAGTCCTGCGCCTGCAAGGGGGACGATTTCATCTCGCGGCCCTGGCCGGAGCCAGGAATATCCCCCTGTTGGCCAGACAAGCCGCAGAGTTCCGCCCCGATCACCTCGGGGTGCTGGAAGAATCTTCCATTGCCGAACTGCGTTCGCTCCTTCCGGTCGGCTACACCCCGGCCATTGTGGCCGGGCAGCAAGGCTTTGAAACCCTGGCCACCCTGCCGGGAGTCAGCACGGTACTCTCCGCCCAGGTGGGCGCGGCAGGCCTGCGGGCCACCTTTGCCGCCGTGCGGGCGGGCAAGGTCATTGCCCTGGCCAACAAGGAATCCCTGGTTCTGGCGGGCGATCTGATCCGCGCTGCCTGTTCCGAAAGTGGAGCCTGCATCCTGCCCGTGGATTCCGAACATAACGCCATTTTCCAATGTCTGGCCGGTGGCTTTGCCCAGGACGCCGGTGTGTCCAGACTCATTCTCACGGCCTCGGGCGGTCCCTTTTTCGGCCAAAGCCGGGACGCCTTGCGGACGGTCGGCCCGGACCAGGCCCTGGCGCACCCCAACTGGAACATGGGCGCAAAAATCACTATTGATTCAGCGACCTTGATGAACAAAGGCCTGGAAATCATCGAGGCCCGGCATCTGTACGGGCTGCCGCTCTCGGCCATTGAGGTGCTGGTACACCAGGAATCGATCATCCATTCCCTGGTGGAATACACGGACGGCTCCCAACTGGCTCAACTCGGACAGCCGGACATGCGCGTGCCCATCGCGTATTGCCTGGGCTGGCCGGACCGCCTGCAAACCGGGGTTTCCCGCCTGGATTTGGCCGCTCTGGGCTCGCTCAGCTTTGCCCGTCCCGATGAACAGACCTTTCCCTGTCTCGGTTTGGCCCGCCAAGCCCAGGAAGCGGGCCGGGGCTGTCCCGTGGTCCTGAACGCGGCCAATGAGGAGGCTGTGGCTGCTTTTCTGGAGCGCCGCATCGGTTTTTATGGTATTGCGGACGTGGTAGCTGAAGCTCTGGAGGCGCATACGCAGACCCATGAGCCTGCCTCGGTGGACGCGATTCTGGATCTGGATCGGGAAACGCGCGCACGGGTGCGGAGTGTGATTGATGCCCAAAGAAATTGAACGCAAATTCCTGCCGGCCAATGACGACTGGCGCGGCCTGGTCGAAGGCGTGCGCCTGTGCCAGGGCTATTTGAGCACGGACGACGCATGCGCCGTGCGGGTGCGCATTGCCGGGGACAGGGCCTGGGTCGGCATCAAAGGTAAAAATACCGGAGCCACGCGGCTGGAGTTTGAATACCCGGTTCCTCTTAAGGACGCGCGGCAGATGTTGGAAAGCCTGGCCAAACGGCCTTTGATTGAGAAGACGCGCTACGCCATTCCTTTTGCCGGACTGAACTGGGAAGTGGACGAGTTTCACGGCGACAACCAGGGCCTGATCATCATCGAGGTCGAGTTGGAAGACGAGGCCCAGACCTTTGTCAAACCGCACTGGGCCGGGCTGGAAGTTACCGGCGATCCGCGCTATTATAATTCAAATCTGGTGGCTCATCCTTTCAAGAGCTGGCCGTGCCACAATTCATCATAAGCGCCTGCCTGTGCGGCCACATCTGCCGCTATGACGGGGTCTTGCTGCACTATCCCCGCCTGGAGGCGCTTGTTGCTTCGGGTCTGGCCGTGCCGGTCTGTCCCGAAGTGCTTGGCGGCTTGACGACTCCGCGCGCCCCCTGCGAGTTGCTCCACGGCAGGGCTTTTACCTCTGGCGGCAGGGACCTGACCGACATGTTCATGCACGGCGCTTCCCGTGTGCTGGACATTGCCCGGACACATGGCATACGAACGGCGATTCTCAAGGATCGCAGCCCGTCCTGCGGCACAAGCCAGATCTATGACGGCGCCTTTTCCGGCCGTCTGGTTTCCGGCATGGGCCTGACAGCCGCGCTCTTGCGACGGAACGGGTTTACCCTGTTTAATGAAAATGACGCGCCCGAATTTCCCCTATAGCATATCTACATTCCAGTTGAATTCCCCCGGCCTCTTGGCCTGTTCCATGCTTTTGGGCGGATGCTCGTCCATGTGAATGAAAGTCGCATATCCCGCCCGTTCCAGGGCTGGACGATGCGCGGCCAAGTCCAGGGGCCAGGCCGGATAAAACCACAGGTTCTCGCCATAACGGCGCATCCAGAAAGCCTCTCCTTTGGGACTCTGAAAAGCATCCTGGGCCTTGACCGGTCCGCTGCGATGCCGGGTAATGCCTACAGGCCAGAAGCCGGACAGCACGATTCCCAGCGGCAGCGGGCTTAACGCCGGAAGCGCCAGCAGATCGTCTCCGCCCAGTTCCGGGCTGACTATTGCCGACTCAAAGCCCAGGCCGCGCATCGCTTCCAGAGCCAGGACGTTGGCCAGATTGCAGAACGGTCCGGCAGTCAGAGACAAGCCTTTTTTCTCCGAGAAAAAAGCGGCCTGCCAAGGCGCGTTGCAGACGAAATGGCGTGCCCCGTTCCGCTGCGCGGCTGTGATGAGCCGGGACCAGTGTTCTTCCTCATCCGGCCAGATTACCGGCGGCAGCCACCAGGAAATACGCCCGAACAGAGTGCGGGAGACCTCGCGCACGGCCTTGGGCGACAGCCATAATCCCTGCACGGAGCCCGGCCGGATCCCGTCTTTGCCTTCGCGGCCGTGCGGCAGGGAACTCAGCAGGCGCACGTCCAGCGCCTTGCGTTTCGTGCCGCGCAAAGGGGCAGGCAGGCGCGGTTCCAGACCGGCCACATCCTCACGTTCCTGCTTCTTGCCCGCGAAACGTTGCAATTCCCGGCCCCAGTCAAGCAGCAGGGCGGTCAGTTCCGGCTCGCGCCGATCAATGAGAAATACGGGCGTACCTATCTTGGGATGCTTGTTTTTGGGCAGGTTCAGCACCAGATCGCGGCCCTCGGCAACTCCGGCAGGCACGGACAGGGTGCAATGCCAGGACTCGTCCTCATAGCCTACACGCAGAAAATCCTTGGGGATCAGGGTCATACGCGGCCGCAGCAGATAGCGTTCCTGATCGTCCCTGGTGATCCGGCCGCAGATCAGGCCGGAACTGGTCTGCGTTTCTCCGGTCAAAGAAGAGCTCACAGGCGATTCTTCCCGGCCGCCCAAGCCCGCCGGAAAAGCGGCCCTGGTGCCGGGGCGGCCCAGGGCCAGGCCCAGTATGCGTTCGGCCTCCTGCAGCGCTTCCGGGTTATGCGGTTCATCGCGCAGCAGACGATAAGCCGACGTGACGTAATACACGTAGTGCGGGCCTTTTTTGCGGCCTTCGATCTTCCAGGATTTGACCTGTTCCAGACTGAGCAGGGCGCGGGCCGCGGGCCCTAACGCCAGATCCAGACAGGAGAAAAACCTGCCCTCACGTCCTTTTTGGGCGTACTGACGGCGGCAGGGCTGCACACAGCGTCCGCGCAGGCCGCTTTTTCCTCCCATGTAGCTGGACCACCAGCAGCGCCCTGACACGCAATAGCACAAGGCGCCGTGCACAAATATCTCCAGGCTCAACCCTTCAGGGCAGGTCTCGGCAAGTTGGCGCACTTCCTCAAAACGCAGTTCACGCGGGATGATTACCCGCTGCGCACCGAGGTCCACCGCTGCTTGCAGGGCCTTTGGATGCGTGACATTGGCCAGCGTGGACAAGTGCAGTTCACCCGTAAACCCGGCCTGGCGCGCCAGGTCGAGCAGACCGGGATCCTGAATGATCAGGGCGTCCGGCTTGACGTCGGCGGCCAGCCTGCGCACCAGGCGATAGGCTTGGGCAGGCTCGGAGGGTTTGACCAGAGTGTTCATGGCCACGTAAATGCGTCTGCCCTCGGCATGAGCCAGATCGGTCAGCCCGGCCAGGGCAGTGGTGGAGAAGTTCTCCGCTTGCATGCGCGCGGAAAAATGCTTGAGTCCCAGGTACAGGGCATCAGCCCCCCCAGCCAGAGCGGCCAGGGCCGCCTGCATGTCGCCTGCGGGCGCAAGGATTTCAGGACGAACCCGGATATCTTTCACGCCGGAGGAAATATCCGCTCCCGCTTGCCTCTCTCTCTCGTCCGCGCCCGCCCTCATTCGAGCCGGGCGCGTATTCTTCAAACGTTTTCGTTGCATGGGGCATAACTCCGGTCCGGCATGTCTATAGCAGTTTACGCTGGTGCCGCGTCACGCGACACTAGCGTAAATCGCTTATAGAGTCACGCTGACGAGAGGGATGTATCTCAGCATGTTGCCTCATTTCCGAAAATGTAGTACCCGAATATAAAGAGAGAGTTGCACATGAATACCCCTGAAAATGCCTATATACTCCTGGAAGAAGGCAAATGTATCGGCTGCAACCGCTGCATCCGTGCTTGTCCGATTGAAACGGCAAACATTGCCTATCAGGATGAAAATGAAAATATAAAAGTGCGCACGGACCCGACGCAATGCATTCTTTGCGGAATCTGTGTCGAGGCCTGCGACCATGCGGCCAGAGATTTTGTCGACGATACGGAACGCTTTTTTAAAGACCTTGAGGCCGGCGTTCCGATTTCTATAATGGCCGCCCCTGCCATCCAGACAAACATCCCCCAATGGAAACGATTGTTCACATGGCTGCGCCAACGCGGCGCCACGGCCATCTATGATGTATCCTTGGGTGCGGATATATGTATATGGGCGCAGTTGCGCTTGCTGGAGAAAGAGCCAAGACCCATAATCACACAGCCCTGCTCGGCCATTGTTTCTTATTGTGAACGCCACAGACATGAGCTTTTGCCGTTTTTGTCCCCTGTTCACAGCCCGATGGCATGTGCGGCAATATATATGCGGCAATCAGGCATACAAGGGGCCATCGCCTCCATATCTCCCTGCATTGCGAAAACAGTGGAACATGCATCAACAGGGCTCGTCCAATATAACCTTACCTTCAAGAAGCTCCTTAAATACCTTGAAGATAACGCCATTACCCTGCCTGACGAGGAGAGTGGATTTGACCACGCCAAGGCCGGGCCGGGGACACTGTTCCCCCTTCCGGGCGGTTTACGCGAAAATCTTGACTTTTTTACCGAAAAATCCCTGCACATAGAAAAGAGAGAAGGCGCTGAGGTTTTACAATATCTCGATCAGTATGCCGCAACCAGCGCCGAACACCTGCCGGATGTCTTTGATGTGTTGTGTTGCGCCAATGGCTGCCTCCTCGGACCGGCAACGGACAAAGAACAAAATATTTTTAAACTGCACAAGCAGATGCAAGCGGCCCGTACCGCCGTAGTGAGAAATCTGCACCAAAGCAGAGAACGGCTTGCCGAGTACGACCGGCAACTGCGCCTTGAGGATTTTTCCCGCACCTATACCGCTTTCCCCAAAAAGTATTGGGACGCATCCGAAGAAGCCATTGAAAATGCCTTTATCCTGATGCACAAGACCGACCCTGACAAACGCTCGGTCAACTGCGGCGCCTGTGGTTCGGAGTCCTGCCGCGATATGGCGCGAAAAGTAGCGCTTAACGTAAATATTCCCATGAATTGCGCTATTACCGCTCGAGACAACGCCCAACTGGAACGGGAACGCAATGCCGAGTACCTGGCTCTTATGCAAAAGATGGGGGACAACCTTTTGTCCACCCTGGATGAAAATTACGCCACTCAGGTAAAAAACTCCCTGCGCATACTCAGTGATACGATTAACTGCTCGGCTGTAGCCATCTGGAGCAAAGGCCTTGACGGGGACAGGGAAACATTTACCCGCATTAATGGATGGTATGGAGAGAATCCCGACAGTATCGCCATTTTGGGTGAGTGGCCGGACGACTGGGCCGCCGAACTCAAACAGGGCAAGCGCGTCCTCATTAATTCAAAGAAAGATAAACCCGGCCTTTTCCCGGATGTGGTAACAACGCTGTTCATTGTGCCCATCTTTATCCGGGGCGAATTTTGGGGATTTGTAGATGCCATCAGCGTTGATGACCGGAACTTTTCAAGCGAAGAAGCCGCTCTTTTGGAAGCCGCCGGGATCCTCCTGGTCATCGGAATACTGGAGCGCGAACTCAACAGCAGCCTTGTGACAGCCAAGGAAGACGCGCTGGCCGCTTCACGCGCGAAGGGCGATTTTCTTTCGCGCATGTCGCATGAAATCCGCACGCCCATGAACGCCATCATCGGCATGACGCACTTGGGAACCTCAGCCAAAGACGCGGAACGCAAAGACTACTGCTTTGGAAAAGTCTCTGTCGCATCGCAACATTTGCTGGGGGTTATCAACGATATTCTTGATATGTCCAAGATTGAAGCCGACAAGTTCGAGCTCTCCCCTATTTGGTTCAATTTTGAAAGAATGCTTCAGGATATCGCTAATGTCATAGCGTTTCGCATGGAAGAAAAGCATCTGCATTTCAACGTGTCCATCGACCCGCACATTCCAACCATGCTTGAAGGGGATAATCAGAGACTGGCGCAGGTTATAACCAACTTTTTATCCAATGCCGTCAAGTTTACCCCACAGTACGGCCACGTCAGGCTCGCGGCTACTCTGCACGAACAGAAAGACGCTCTGTACACCATACGTCTGGAGGTCGCCGATACCGGGATCGGCATTGCGGAAAAGGACAAAGAACGCCTGTTCCAGGCCTTTGAACAAGCGGATAGCGGAACGGCGCGCAAGTTCGGCGGAACAGGACTGGGGCTGGCCATATCCAAACGCATCATAGAGATGATGGGCGGCTCCATTTGGGTAGAGTCCGTTATGGGCAAAGGCTCATCATTCTTTATTGATTTTCAGGCGCAGGGACGAAAGGGCGAAAGGGACAAACCGCAGGACTGGAGCCACAAGCCCAGAATACTGGCTGTGGACGACGACCCGGATGCCCGTATGTTTTTTGCCGTGGTGGCGGAGCAACTGGGCATCCATTGCGATACGGCAAGCGATGAAAGTGAAGTGCTCGCCTTATTGCAGAGACTGAGCGACTATGACGTATATTTTATTGATTACAACCTGCCGGATACGAACGGGGTGGACCTTGCCCGGAAAATGCAAGGCATCCTGAAAAAAGATCTCCCTGTTGTGCTTATTTCCGGCCTGGACAGAAGCAGCATAGAACAGGAATGCCATACCGCCCACATCGATCATTTTTTAACCAAGCCGCTCTTCCCTGCCGATATACTCGACCTCGTCAATGAGTACATGGGAATAAAAAAAGCTGAAGCGTCCGTTGCATCCGACTGTACCGAGGGCTGCTTTGCCGGATACCGGATTTTGCTTGCGGAAGACGTGGAAATCAATCGCGAAATCTTTTTTGCGCTCCTGGACGGCACCGGCCTGGACATCGACATTGCCGAAAACGGCCGGATTGCCCTGGAAAAATTCAAGGCTTCCCCAGAGTCCTACAACCTGATTCTTATGGACGTGCAAATGCCTGAGATGGACGGGTATGCGGCGTCCACCGCCATTCGCGGCCTTGAATCCGCCTACGCCGGGGAAATTCCCATTATCGCAATGACGGCGAATGTGTTTAAGGAAGATATTGATAAATGCCTCGCCAGCGGGATGAACGAGCATCTTGGAAAGCCAATCGACAATCATGCTCTCATGGAAAAGCTGCATAGATATCTCGACTGCCGCGCAAAAGGCAGTTAGCCGTTACAGGCCGTACCTCCGATGACAGACCAATGCTTCATTGATGAACCCCGCATTTGGGACAGCATTGCCGCCAATGCCGCCCCCGCTCCGGCCAGGATAGACGAAATACTGGCCAAAGCCCTGGAGGGCAAAGGGCTTGAAAGCGCCGACGTTGCCGCGCTGCTCGCGCCCATGCCGCGGGAACAGGAGCAAAAACTTTTTGCCGCCGCTCTGACGCTGAAAGAAAAAATTTATGGCAACAGGGTTGTCTTGTTCGCCCCCCTCTACATTACCAATGAATGCGGGAACCGTTGCGCTTACTGCGCCTTCAGCGCGAACAACGCCAACCTGAAACGCCGCAGCCTGACTCCTGACGAAATAGCGCGGGAAGTCCGTATCTTGCAGGATATGGGGCATAAACGGGTACTGGCCGTATACGGTGAGCATCCCAAATGGCATGCCGGAGCCATTGCGGACAGCATCGCCACCATTTATTCCGTCAAGCAGCGTCCCGGCGCGGAAATACGCCGGGCCAACGTCAACTGCGCCCCGCTGGATGTTGAGGATTTCCGCCGTTTGAAAGAAGCAGGTATCGGCACCTACCAATGCTTTCAGGAAACCTACCACCGGGAAACCTACGCCAAAATACATCTGGGCGGCCGGAAAAAAAACTACCAATGGCGTGTGGAGGCCATGCACCGCGCCCAGGCGGCCGGGGTGGACGATGTGGGTCTGGGCGTGCTGTTCGGGCTTTTCGACCACCGCTTTGAGGTGCTTGCGCTTCTGGCGCATGCGGAGTCTCTGGAAAAAGAATACGGGGTCGGCCCGCACACCATTTCCGTGCCGCGTATAGAACCGGCCCAGAACTCCGATCTTTCCCGCAATCCGCCGAATGTCATCAGCGACCCGGTATTCAAACGCATTGTCGCGGTTATACGTCTGGCCATGCCCTATACGGGCATGATACTCACCACACGCGAGAAACCGGAACTCAGACGCGAACTCTTGCGCATGGGCATCTCGCAGATGAGCGCGGGTTCGCGCACCTATCCCGGCGCCTATGCCGATGAGCTCATCAATAAACCCGAGGCCCAGCAGTTTTGGGTGGGCGATGAGCGGACCCTGCCGGAAATTGTTCAGGACTTGCAAAATTCGGGCTTCATGCCCTCGTTCTGCACCGCCTGCTATCGTCTTGGCCGTACCGGCGAGCAGTTCATGGGCCTTGCCAAAACAGCCTTCATCCATACCTTTTGCGAGCCCAATGCCCTGACCACCTATGCCGAGTATCTGGCGGACTACGCCACGCCGGAGTTGCGCGAAGCCGGACGGCGCTTCATTGACGCGCAAACGGCGGCCATCCGGGAGGACGGGCGCCGCGATGCCGTGCAAAAACGTCTTGCCGCCATTGATGCGGGCGAGCGCGATGTCTACGTATGAACCGCGCGCCGGGCTTCATGGAGAACGCTTTTCCCCCCGGTATGCCCGATGAACAATCCTGGCAACAGGCGTGCGCCCTGAGACGACAGCATTGGGGAGATGCGGTGTTTTTGCGCGGCATCATCGAATTCTCCAACTATTGCAAGCAAAACTGCCTCTATTGCGGACTACGCCGCGATAATGCCAAACTGGCCCGGTATCGTCTGACGCCGGAAGCCATTCTGGCGGCAACAGCGGATATCGCGGCGCTGGGCATAGGCACCGTGGTGCTGCAATCCGGTGAAGATCCGCATTACAACGGCCCCGCCCTGGCAAAGATCATCCGCGCCGTCAAGGAACGCTTCGGCCTCGCAATCACCCTTTCCGTAGGGGAACGAAATGTTGCGGATTACGCCCTGTGGCGCGAGGCGGGAGCGGACCGCTATCTGCTGAAAATGGAAAGCTTTGACCACAGCCTCCATGCGCGTCTGCGTCTCGGCTGCTCTCTGGACGCGCGCCTGCGCGCCTTCGAACACCTGGTTTCTTTGGATTATGAAACAGGCACGGGGCTTATCGCCGGACTGCCCGGCGAGACCCCGGATTCGGCGCAGCGGGATATGGCAAAGCTTGCCCTCTTGCAGGCCGATATGATTTCCATCAGTCCCTTTATCCCGCACCCGGATACGCCCTTGGGCGCACAGCCCGCCTGTCCGCCAACAACAGCCCTGCATCGCATGGCTCTCGCCCGGCTCGCAACGCCGTGCGCGCACATCCCCGTTACCAGCGCCCTGGCCCTGCACGGCAATGCCATGCGCTTGCAAGCGCTTGAAGTGGGAGATGTGCTTATGCCCTCGCTCACGCCGGAAAATGTCCGGGCAGCCTATGCCATTTACCCCGGCAAGAACGCTGCGGCAACGCCGCCCAAGGTTCGCGCCGCAGCCATGCAAGCCATGCTTCTGGAACACGGCTTCTCCCTGCCCTCCGGGCCGGGCAAAGCCTGGAGGAAGAAAAGCTGAGGGGGCTCAAGCCAGCGGCTCAAAGGGCTCCATACAACGATACGTTGTAACAGGATAAACGTGAGCCCCATCATTACTAGCCACACCCTCAGACTCCCCCGGCAGGGGCATGATGCCCCTGCACCCCCATACCCTGAAAACAGCTTCGCTGTTTTCAGGAAATTGTGGGGTCAAGGGGACTCAGTCCCCTTGCAGGGAGGTTTGGAGGGACAGCGTCCCTCCAAAAAAAATAAACCAAGGACCAACCATGACCACAACCCATCGCGGCAACCGCTTGCAAATAGCCATTCTGGGGCGCTGCAACACAGGGAAGTCCACCCTGCTGAACCGCATCATTGGCCAGAACAGCGCGCTTGTTTCCGAGCGTCCGGGCACCACGGCGGATCCCGTGCAGGTACATTTTGAATTATTGCCGTATGGACCGGTGACCTTTTACGATACAGCGGGCATGGACGAGGCCGGAGCTTTGGGCGCACTGCGCCTGAGTTCCGCCCGCACGATCATGGCCCGCGCGGATATAGCCCTTGTGGTGACGGATGAGTCCGGCCTGGGACAGGCGGAACTGGCGCTTATCGACGAGTTGCTGGCCCTGGAGACGCCGGTCCTGGTTGTTTTCAACAAGGGCGACCGCAGGCCCGCGCGTCAACAGGATTTGGATTTTTGCCGGGAAAAGGGAATCCCTTTTATTGTAAGTACCCCGGCGGACGATGCCGACCCCGCGTTCCTGCGCGAGGCACTGCTTGCCCTGACGCCGCAACAGGATGATCCGCCACTGGTGTGCGATCTGCTGTCCCCGGCAAGCACGGTCATTTGTGTAACGCCCATAGATGCCTCCGCGCCCAAAGGGCGGCTTATCGCGCCTCAGGTGCAAGTGCTGCGTGAACTGGTGGAAGCGGAGCATCTTGCCGTTCTCACTCAGGGGAAGGATCTGCCGCAAACCTTGGCCCGCCTTGTGAACGCGCCGGATTTAGTGATCACGGATTCGCAGGTGGTGCGGGATGTTATTGATGCCTTGCCGGAAGATATTCGCGTAACCACCTTTTCCATGTTGTTCGCCCGCCTGAAAGGAGATTTCCCCTTGCAGCACGCCGGGGCGCTGCATATTGCCTCGCTGCGGGAAAACGATGCCGTGCTTGTTGCCGAGGCCTGTTCGCACCATGCCCAGTCCGATGATATCGCGCGGGTGAAAATTCCGAATTTGCTGCAAAAACGCGCGGGATGTTCCCTGGAGTTCTCCTTTTATTCCGGCAGCGACTTTCCGGAGGATCTCTCCCGCTACGCACTGGTGCTGCATTGCGGCGGCTGTATGCTGAACCGGCGTGAAATGCGCCGCCGTTTGCGCATGTGCGCGCGGCACGGCGTTCCGGTGACCAATTACGGCATGGCCATATCTTTTGCCCAGGGAGTGCTGGAGCGGGTGGCGCGCCCCATTATGCAGGCGGACCAGGGGTAGCTTGCATCCGGAGCATGGTACGGACACAATATCAGCTAAACCGGACCGTTTTCTATGCTATTTAAGGCTTGAGAAAATGTTCAGGGAACGATATCACCATTCTTCAGGACGCGTTCCCGTGGCAGACCATGCTACAAAAAAGTCGGTCTCGGCAAAGCGTCCAAATAGCAGTGCCCCCAGTTTGAGCAATGTCGGTAGTGCCTCAGTTTGGGGGTCAGACGAGGAAGGCGAGTTTTTTGCGACGGGACAATTCCGCAGGATAGCGGAATTGGGAACCGCCCGCAGGGCGGGAGCCGAAGGCCGAGGCCCAGGACGGGCCGAGTCAGTGTACTCTTTTGGTACTCGACCGGAGCAAAAAACGATGCCTGACGAAGTATCACCCCAAAATGGGGCACTACCAAATACACAACTTCGCGCACGAGACCCGCAGTTACATCGAGACCCCCATGTCGCAACCCATACTTACGCAACTTACCGTTATTGATTTGGTTCCTTTCGGCAATGTCGGAAGTGAAACCGGGTTTTACGCCCTTCGCCTCACTCCCCCGGAATGGGAAAACTGGTCCCCCGGCCAGTTCGTTATGCTCCGCCCGGCCGCGGCCTCCCCTGAACACCTGTGGGGACGCCCTTTTTCAATCTGCCGGGTCACGCCCAGGGACATGGTCATTTTTTTCCAGATCCGGGGCCGGGCAACCGCGGCCATGGCCAAGCTGGTGCCCGGAGACGTGCTGGATGTATGGGGCCCGCTCGGCAATTCCTTTGTCGTGGAAACAAAAACTCCGACCCTGCTCCTGGCGGGCGGCATCGGCATTGCCCCTTTTGTCGGTTACGTGCAAAACCACCCTACGCCGTGGGAACTGAACATGGATTTCGGGCATCGCATGCCTCTTGAGTGCTATCCTATTGACAGCATTACCGAATATACCATGGCCGAAGCGCACCAGGAAAAAGAGCCCGACGATCGACAGGCCTTTGTCGCGCACATGGACGAGCGCATTAAGAAATACGCGGAAGAGGGTCTGGTCCTGGCTTGCGGACCCACTCCCTTTTTACAGACAGTGCAGAAGTTGGCCCTCAAGCACAAGGCGCGCGCCCAGCTTTCCCTGGAAACGCGCATGGCCTGCGGCGTGGGCGCCTGCCTCGGCTGTGTGGTGAAAGCCCACTTGCCCCCGGATGACGGCAGGCCCATCATTGTGCACGGCAGACAGGATATGGCCATGCGTTCCGAGGGGCAAAATGTGCAGACTTGTACCTGCGGCCCGGTATTCTGGGCTGACAGTGTGACCCTGGTATAGGGGATAAATAACTATGGACAATAAACTTCGCGTCAGCTTGAAAGGCCCTATGGGCGCTGCGCTGGATCTTAAAAACCCCGTGCTCACCGCCTCCGGCACCTTTGGTTACGGCCTGGAATTCATGCCTTACGGCGATCTGGCCAGCCTCGGCGGTATCGTGGTCAAGGGTTTGTCCCTGACCCCGCGCGAGGGCAACCCCATGCCCCGCGTGGCTGAAACCACCTGCGGCATGCTCAATGCCGTGGGTCTGCAGAACTGCGGGGTGGAAGCCTTTTTGCGCGACAAGCTCCCCCTGCTCCCCACGGACCAGGTGCCGGTTATTGCCAACCTTTATGCCACCAGTGTGAGCGACTTTGCTCGGCTCAGCGGCATCCTGTCCGCCGAACCCGGCATAGCCGCCCTTGAGGTGAACATTTCCTGCCCCAATGTCGGAGAAGGCGGCGTGGCTTTTGGTCACGATCCGCACATGGCCCGAGCCGTTACCGCGGCGGTCAAGAAACAGGCCGGTCCTACTCCGGTCATTGTCAAGCTTTCGCCCAATGTCACGGATATCACGGCCATTGCCAAAGCCTGCGAGGAAGGCGGCGCGGACATCCTGTGCTGCATCAACACCCTGCTCGGCATGGCGGTTGACCTGCCTTCGCGCAGTCCCCTGCTGGCCAATATCACCGGCGGTCTTTCCGGCCCTGCCATCAAGCCCGTGGCCTTACGCTGCGTATGGCAGGTCAGCCGCGCTGTTTCCATTCCGGTGATCGGGGTCGGCGGCATTCGTAGCGCCGAGGACGTGCTGGAGTTCATTCTGGCCGGAGCCCATGCCGTTCAGGTGGGCTCGGCCAACTTCACCAGGCCCGACGCGGCCTTCCGCATTGCCGCCGACTTGCCCGCGGCTATGGAAAAGTACGGGGTCACGTCCTGGGATGCATTCCGGGGCAGCCTGCGCGTCGAGTAGTCCGCCCATGAAAATCGCCTTTCTCGGCAACCAGGCCAGAGCCATGAGCAATTTCTGGTCCGTGTTCTTGCGCCGCCTTGCGGCGGAAGGCCACCAGGTACTCTGCCTGGTGCCTGAGCCCGCGCCCGGCGACGACCCGGCCTGGGAAGAATCCCTGACCGCGCTCGGCGTGACCATTGCGCACTATCCGCTGGATCGCAAAGGCCTGAACCCGGTACGGGATTTGGCCACCCTGCGCGCCTTGAGCGGCTTTTTCCGGCGCGAACAGCCGGATCTGCTTTTTGCCTATACCATCAAACCCGTTATCTACGGCGCTCTGGCCGCCGCTTTGGCCGGCTTCCCCGTGCGGGAGCGGCGCAACCTGATGATCACCGGGCTCGGCTACATGTTTGAAGCGGACGGCCTGCTCAAACGCCTGTTGCGCCAAGTTGCGCGCCTGCTGTATCGGGTCGCGCTCTCCTGTTCCGGCAGGGTGTTTTTCCAGAACCGAGACGATAGGAAGGTGTTCGAACACTTATCCATTATACCGTCTTCCATCGCCATTGCGCAGAGTAAAGGCACGGGCGTGGATACCGGGCATTTTGCCGTGGCGCCGTTGCCTGAGGGCGCTCCGGTCTTTCTTTACGTGGGCCGTCTGATCGAGGCCAAAGGCTTGCGTGAGCTGGCCCTGGCCGCGCGTGAGGTTAAACAAACCCACTCCGGGGCGCGTTTTCAGATACTCGGTCCGGCCGAGCACGGGCTGGGGTCCGTGCCTTTAGACGAAGTATTGACCTGGCAGAAAGAAGGTCTTATCGAGTACTTGGGCGAAACCAAAGACGTGCGGCCCTTTATTGCCGCTGCCACGGCCGTGCTGCTCCCGTCCTGGCGCGAGGGCACGCCCGTGTCCTTGCTGGAAGCCATGAGCATGGGCCGGGCCGTGATCGCGGCTGACGTGCCGGGTTCCCGCGAGGTGGTCAGAAACGGCGAGAACGGATTTCTGACGCCGGTGCACGACGTTGCGGCTCTGGCCGACGCGGTTCGCGCTCTGGCCGACGACCCCGCCCTGGCCGCGCGTTTGGGCGTTGTTGGACGGCGTATGGCCGAAAACGAATTCAGTGCCGAACGGGTGGCCGAAGGCCTGATGAAAGATATGGGTATTTAGCATGAGCCCCAATACACGTATTTTTTTCCGCTTCGTGGATTTGGCCTGTATCCTGGCCACTCTGGCCGTCAGTTCCGCAGTCATGCTGCCGCCCACGCTGGAGATTTTCTCGGACTATACAGGCGCTTCCACCTTTACCGTGATCATCTTCCTCACGTCTTTTTATATGATGGACTGCTACAACGTCGGGCGTGAGGAGTTCAGAGATACCGCCATCCGGGTGCTGGTGGCCACCGTCGTCGGCATCATCGCCACGGGCTTTGTTTTCTACACCTTTGAGCCCTGGCGTTTCCCACGCATGATGTTCGTGTTCCAGATGGTCATCGTTTTGACCCTGACTCTGGGCTGGCGGGCCCTGTATTTCCTGTTCGCCTCCAGATACCGGGCCGGGCCGCAAAAGGTGATCCTGTTCGGCGCGGCCAATGCGGATCGGGCTCGGCGCGTTCTGGATGAGTACGCGCCGGAATCGGATATTATCGGCTACGTGGGCGAGGAAGGGGCTGACCCCGAGGAGGCGGGCTCCTATCTCGGCCCGGCCGACCATATTTTCGCGGTTATTGACAAGCACCGCCCCACCAAAATCATTGTGCTCGACACCTTCTACCTGGAGCCGGACATCGCGCACGGCCTTTTCCTGGCCAAGTTGCAGGGGCTCAACGTTGTTGATATGCGGGGCCTGTACGAGCGCATGGCCGCGCGCGTACCCATTGACCTGATTGCCGATGACTGGCTGCTGCTGGAAGACGGCTTCGACCTCAATGTCGACAACACCATGCGCCGTCTCAAGCGTTTCTTTGACATCGGCTTTGCCCTGACCCTGCTGATCTGTACCCTGCCCCTGCTGCTGCTGGCCGCCATTGCGGTGCGGCTTGATTCCCCCGGCCCGATCCTCTACCGCCAAAAGCGCGTGGGACTGCACGGCAAGTTGTTCACGGTTTACAAAATACGCTCCATGCGTATGGATGCCGAGGCCAAGGGCGCGGTCTGGGCGGATAAACAAGACCCCCGGGTGACCAGGGTGGGCCGCTTTTTGCGTAAAACGCGCATTGACGAATTGCCCCAACTGATCAACGTGCTCAAGGGCGAGATGAGCGTGGTCGGCCCCAGGCCGGAACGCCCGGAGTTTGTGAGTGAACTTGCCGAAAAGTTGCCCTATTACAACGTGCGGCATACGGTCAAACCGGGCATCACCGGCTGGGCTCAGGTCTGTTATCCCTACGGCGCATCCCTGGAAGACTCCCGCTATAAGTTGGAATACGACCTTTTTTATATCAAGCACCTTTCGGCCTTTTTGGAAGCGAAAATTCTGCTTCGGACCATCGGGGTTATTTTGTTCCCCAAAGGTGCGCGGTAGGCTCCCTAATGCCCTGACGCCCCACTTCACAGCAAAGGATGACAGCCATGAAACCCACACGCAGCCTGCGCATGACCGGCGGGCCGGAAAAAGCGCCCCACCGCTCCCTGCTCTACGCCCTTGGCCTTACCCGCGAAGAAATGGACAGGCCGCTGATCGGGGTGGTCAATGCATTTAACGAAATCGTACCGGGCCACATCCATCTGCGCACGCTTTCCGAAGCGGTCAAAGCGGGCGTGCGCCTGGCCGGGGGCACACCGCTCGAATTTCCGGCCATTGCCGTGTGCGACGGCCTGGCCATGAACCACGAAGGCATGAGATTCTCCCTGCCCAGCCGGGAAATAACCGCCGACTCCGTTGAACTCATGGCCACGGCCCACCCTTTTGACGGCCTGGTGCTGATTCCCAACTGCGACAAGTCGGTTCCCGGCATGCTCATGGCCATGCTGCGCCTGGATATCCCGTCTGTGTTGGTCAGCGGCGGTCCCATGCTGGCCGGAGCGGCCATGAAAAACGGCAACCGCTCGGACCTGATCACGGTCTTTGAAGGCGTGGGCAGAGTACGGGCCGGTTCCATGACCGAAAAGGAACTGGAAGATCTTACCGAGCGCGCCTGTCCCGGCTGCGGTTCCTGTTCCGGCATGTTCACGGCCAACACCATGAACTGCATGGCTGAAGCCATGGGTCTGGCTCTGCCCGGCAACGGCACCATCCCCGCGGTTTGCGCCGATCGTGTGCGCCTGGCCAAAAAGGCGGGCATGCAGGTCATGACCCTGTTGAAAACAGGCCTCACGCCGCGCCGGATTGTGAACGAAGCAGCCGTGACCAATGCCGTGGCCGTGGACATGGCCCTGGGCGGCTCTTCCAACACCGTGCTGCACCTGCCCGCCATATTCCGCGAGGCCGGGCTTGACCTTTCCCTGGAAGTTTTTGACCGCATCAGCCGCAAAACGCCCAACCTGTGCAAGCTTTCCCCGGCAGCGGCTCCGCATATCGAAGACCTGCACGACGCGGGCGGCATTCCGGCGGTCATGGCCGAGCTTCTTTCCGGCGGGCTTATTGACGGCACGCCCCTGACCGTCACCGGCAAAAGCGTGGCCGAAAACCTCCGTGATTTGGGGGCGAAAAATTGTAATCCGGCCATCATCCGTCCCCTGAACAATCCGCACTCGGCCGAAGGCGGCATTGCCATCCTCAAGGGTTCATTGGCCCCGGAAGGCGCGGTGGTCAAGCAGTTCGCCGTGCTGCCCTCCATGATGACCCGCACGGTTACGGCCAAAGTCTTTGATTCGGAAGAAGAAGCGGTGACAGCCATTCTGGGCGGCGCAATCAAGGCCGGGGACGGCATTATCGTGCGTTACGAAGGCCCGCGCGGCGGCCCAGGCATGCGCGAGATGCTCACGCCCACCTCGGCTATCGCGGGCATGGGGCTTGATGCCGATGTGGCCCTGATCACTGACGGCCGTTTTTCCGGCGGCTCACGCGGCGCGGCCATCGGCCATGTTTCCCCGGAAGCGGCGGACGGCGGCGTCATCGGCGTGGTCAAGGACGGCGACCGCATTCTCATCGACATCCCGGCCCGCAAGCTGGATCTTCTGGTGGATGAAGCCGAGTTGCGGCAACGCCTGGCAAATTTCACGCCCAAGCGGCGCGAACTCTCTTCCCCCTTGCTGCGCCGCTATGCCGCCCAGGTCAGCAGCGCCTCCACCGGGGCCGTGTACAAGGGATAATTGGATTGTGTCAGGAAGCGCTTTGGTATAAAGCGATGGTGACTTTTCCTACCGCCCTGGAAGTGAAGAACGTGAGTGACATGCCAGAAATACAGCCAGCCCCCGCCCTTGACGCCATTGCCCAACGCATCTTTGAAATACGTGGGCAGCGTGTAATGCTCGACTCCGACCTGGCCGTTTTGTACGGGGTGGAAACCAAGAACCTTATTAAAGCAGTGAATCGCAACCCAGAAAAATTTGAAGACTTCTTTTTTCAATTGTCCCACGAGGAGTGGGATTCTTTAAGGTTCCAAATTGGAACCTTAAAGAGTGGACGTGGGCAGCATAGGAAATATCTTCCCTATGCTTTCACCGAACACGGGGCTCTCATGCTTTCAAGTGTGCTTAATTCGCCGCGAGCGACAGAAGTCAGCCGCATGATCATCCGCGCCTTCGTCTGGATGCGACAGACTGTACCCGCCTATAAGGAACTCGCCGCCAAGGTAGCGGAACTGGAAGAGGCTGTAGGAAAGCATGATGTGACTATAGGCAAGCATGACGCGGCTATTGGTGGTATCATTGAAGCCCTGAATGAATTGATACTCCCCCCGGACAAAGATAAGCGCCGTATTGGTTTTTAATCGGCGCCGCCGTGGGAGTGGATGAAGGACGATTATGCCGCAGTATGGTGAACTTTTTCTATTGGTCAGCCCCAAGGGCAAGCGCAGCCTGCGCCGTCTGCTTGAAGGGCAGGACATCCACGGCACGGACGGCGTAATACCGGCACACGCCCTGGCCGAAGTCGATTTCGGCGTCGAAGTCAAAACCTTGCAGGGCAAGCCCTACCGGATACTCAAACCCACCCTGTACGATCTGGTGCGGGGCGTCAAACGTCAGACACAGATCATCTATCCCAAGGATATCGGCTATATCTGCATGCGCCTCGGCGTGGGCAACGGCGCCAGGGTCATTGAGGCGGGTTCGGGTTCGGGCAGCCTGACCGTGGCCTTGTCCTGGTTCAGCGGAGAGCGCGGCCACGTTTACACATACGAAGCCCGGCAGGAATTCTATGATCTCTGTCGCCGCAACCTGGAGTGGGCCGGAGTGGGGCACAACGTCACCCAACATTTGCGCGACGTAAAGGACGGTTTTGCGCAAACCGACGCCGACGCCCTGTTTCTGGATGTGCGCACGCCCTGGGACTACCTGCCGCAAGTGGCCGCAGCGGTTAAGCCGGGCGCGGCCCTGGCCTTTTTGGTGCCCACGGTGGATCAGGTTTCCCTGCTGCTCAAGGGCATGGAAAACGGCCCCTTTGACGAGCAGGAAGTAGAGGAAATTTTAGTGCGCGGCTGGAAGCCCGTGGCCGACCGCTTGCGCCCCAATGACCGCATGATCGCCCACACTGGCTTTCTGGTCTTTGCACGCAAGCAGGAACGCTCCAGGGAATTCGAAGATCTCAAACCCTTGGGCACGCGCGAACGCAAGCAGCAAAAAGCACTCAGGGAGCGACTGGGGCTTGAGGAAATCGGGTAGTGCCTCAGGTTGGCGTGATACTTCGTCAGGCTTCGTTTTTGCTCGGGGGGCAGGACCGAAGAGTCCAGCCCCCCCTCGCAAAAACTTGCCTTCCTCGTCTGACACCAACCTGAGACACTCCCGACATTGCTCAAAATGAGGGGGTGCAGGGGAAATCATTTCCCCTGCCAGGGGAGTCTGAGGGGACAGAGTCCCCTCAGCAGGTCCTATTCAAAATAAGTAGCGCTCTGCGCCGCCTTCTCCCCCACGGTCAGACTGTGCAGACGCACGCCGCGCGCCGCCACGAGCGGGGCCAGGGCCTTGAAGATATGCCGTGAGAGATTCTCCGACGAGGGGTTGATGCGGTCAAAGGGGGGAGTAGCATTGAGATCCTTGTGATCCAGGGTGTCCAGCACGGCTTTGAGGTCTTTTTTCAGCAGGGAAAAGTCGAGCAGCAGCTCCGTGTCCGGGGTCAGACTGTCGCCCTCTACCACGGCCTCCACCAGAAAGTTATGGCCGTGCGGGCTCTCGCACTTGCCCTGGTAATGCCTGAGCGCATGGGCCGCGGAAAAGTCGGATCGGACGGCAAGCCGCCAAAAAGCACTGGACATGAAAGCTCCTGTCAATGTATTGCCGCTGCATGAAACGCGAGTATATTCTCACTCTTTCCTGCCCGGACCGGGTAGGTATCGTGGCAGCGGTCAGTGTATTTCTTTCCGAGCACGCCTGCAACATCAAGGACAGCGCCCAGTTCGGCGACAATGAAACCGGCCTGTTCTTCATGCGTGTGCATTTCATTGCCGAGCCTGAAGCCCCGGACATCAGCGTGGTCAGCGCAAATTTCTTGGCCCTGGCCGAACGTTTTGCCATGCATTGGACTGTTCATGCGGCTGATGCCAAGTGCCGCATGCTGATCATGGTTTCCCGTTTCGGGCATTGCCTGAACGACCTGCTCTACCGCTACCGGACCGGCGCGCTTATGGCTGAAGTCACGGGCATTGTTTCCAACCATGAGGATTTCCGCGACGTGGCCGACTGGCACGGCATCCCTTTCCACTATTTGCCCGTGACGCCCGAGACCAAGCCGGCGCAGGAACAGGCGCTCCTGGATATCATTGAGCGGGAAAAAACCGAGCTGGTAGTGCTGGCCCGCTACATGCAGGTGCTTTCGCCGGAACTGTGCGAGCGCCTGGCTGGCCGCTGCATCAACATCCACCACTCTTTCCTGCCCAGCTTCAAGGGCGCGCAGCCCTATCATAAGGCCCACGCACGCGGGGTCAAACTCATCGGCGCCACAGCCCATTATGTGACCCCCAACCTGGATGAAGGTCCGATCATTGAGCAAGGCGTGGAGCGCGTCGATCATGCCCACACCCCGGAAGACTTTGTGGCCCTCGGCCGTGACGTTGAAAGTGTCGTGCTGGCCCGTGCGGTGCGCAATCATATCGAACACCGGGTATTGCTCAACGGGCACAAAACTGTCATTCTCAGATAAATGCTCTTTGCCTTTTTAGCAACGCGGGAGTTTTACAATGGATATATTGGATTCTCTTGAGTTGAGTACAATATTCAATCATATCCCTAATCCGGTATTCATAAAAAACGAACATTTGCAGTTTATTTTCATTAATAAGGCATATGAAAGTATGTTTAATGTGAAAATGAAGCAGATATTGGGAAAGACCGTCCTCGATCTCGATTATATCCCTGAGCAGGACAGGGTATTTTACCAGAAAGAAGATATGGAAGTGTTACTGCATGGAAAAACTAAACATCATATCTTCAATTATTTATACAAAGGCCAGGAAATGCATACCTGCCTTTACTGGTCTTCAGGCTTTGTACAAAAAAACGGTATGCGGGGATTGATCGGCGTCATTGTTGATATCAACAAGCAAAGTAAAAAAATACATGAACTGCATAATGAATTGCGGACCATAAATGTTGAAAAAGATGAGGTTATAAAGAAAAGCAAGCTTGATCCGTTAACGCATTTGTACACCAGGGCCGCTTTTGATGAGGCCTTGCCAAAGCTTGCTGCACCCGGAAGCGATGGTTTTTCCTGCATTATGTTTGATATTGATCATTTCAAACGGGTTAATGATACTTTCGGACATATAGCCGGAGATACGGTACTCAAAGCAGTGGCATCCCTTTTGAAAGAACACTCTCGTGAACGCGACATTGTCTGCCGTTATGGGGGAGAAGAATTTATCATGCTGCTGCCTGGGGTTAAAGTTGATCGCGCAATTATGGTAGCGGAAAGAATTCGGCGCTGCATTCAAAAGCATGTATATCTCCCGGATGGACAATGCGTTACCATAAGCGCCGGATGCAGTGCATATATCACTGGAGAACCCGGCACGGCTGTTGTGCAACGCGCGGATAAAGCTCTCTATATGGCAAAGGATTCCGGAAGAAATAGCGTTTGCGCCATTGAGGGTGTTTGAAAATAAGAAAGCGGTTCAGCTTTTGTAAAGCTGAACCGCTCCGCAACAGGGTCAATATGCTGTTTACGCCGCCTTGGCCGGTACTTGCGCGCCCTGCGGCTGCTTTTCCTTGAGCCAGCTCTTGATGATGCCCAGAGCCTGATCGATATTCTGTTCGCTCAGATGCAGGGCATGGGCCTTGATGTCTTCAATCTTCTCCAGTATGGCGGTGGCGGCCACGGCATCGTCATCATCGTCAACCAAAGCCAGGCGCTCGTCCGGAGCGGGCAGGCCTTCCAGGCCTTCGATCATCTTGCCTTCCACCTTCGGGCGGATGAGGGCCATGACCACCGGGCGGACCACCATAATCAGGAACAGGAAGGCCAGGAACGCGTTGAGCATGGGCTTGCCGAAGCGCGCGGCATAATCCATCAGGAGATTCAGAGGACCTTCGGGCTCGGCGATATCCACACTACCAAAAGCGATGCTGCTGACTTCAATGGTGTCCCCGCGCGCGGAGTTGTAGCCCACGGCATTGGCCACCAGTTGGCGGATGCGGCGCAGTTCTTCATCCGAACGCGGACTGAAAACCGATTCACCCTGCTCATTCTTTGCGTAGGAGCCGTCCACTATAACCGCAATGGTCAGGCGGTCAATGCTGCCCACGGAAGCAATGATGTTTTCCTCTTCCTTATTGATTTCATAGTTGGTGGTGCGATTTTCGCTGTTGGAGTTCTGGTCGCTCATCGTGCCGGAGGGACCGTCGCCGCGGAAGTTGGGGTCGGGAACTCCGCCTTCAATAGCGGCCCGGCCCTGGGTGCTGGTTTCAGCGCGCATTTCCGAGCGAACCACGGTCTTGTCCGGGTCAAAGGATTCACGGCGGACGGTCCTCTGACTGAAATCGAGGTCAGCGTTGACCTTGGCAATCACCCGGCCGGCTCCCACCACAGGCATGAGCATTTCCTCAATGCGCCGCTCCAGGCTGGACTGGGTCATCATTTTGTGATCGTGCTGGGTGCGGGTGAGGCCGTTAAGCGAGCCTTCTTCTTCAGGCTGGTAGAGCACCTTGCCGCTGGTATCGGCAATGGAGATTTTGGATTTATCCAGCCCTTCCACGGCCATGCTCACCAGATTGACCACCGCCTCCACGTCTCTGGGTTCAAGTTTTTTTGTGCCGGAAAGCTTGAGCAGCACTGAGGCCGAGGGCTTTTGCTGCTCTTCAATAAACAGGCTGCGGTTGGGAATGACCAGATGCACCCGAGCCCCTTCAACTCCGGGAAACTCGCTGATGGTGCGGGCCAGTTCGCCTTCCAGAGCCCGGCGGTAGGTCAGTTTTTGCACGAAATCGGTTCTGCCCATCTGGTTTTCGTCAAATATTTCAAAACCCACACCCTGGCCGGTAAGCACTTTTTCGCCCGCCATGCTGATACGCAGGCCATGTACTTTTTCCTGCGGCACCAGGATGGCCGACCCGTTCTGCTCCAGGCGGTAAGGAACCTTCTGGGCATCCAGGAGCTTCACCACGCGGGCCGCGTCTTCCGGAGTAAGGTTGGCGTAGAGCGTCCCGAAATCCGGCCTGTTGATCCAGATCATCAGGCCCATGAACACAGCAATGGTCACCGTGGCCAGGGCTCCGATAAACATGCGCTGGGTCATGCTAATGCTGCCCCAAAAGGCGCGAATACGGTCGCTTACGTTGGCGAAAATGCCGGACATGGTCTACTCCTTGGCACGCGGTCTGGCCGCGTTGCGGTTATTTTGCCTGCTGCTGTGCCCTAGAATTGCATCCGCGACAGTTCTTTATACGCTTCTATGACCTTGTTGCGCACGGCGGCCGTCATATTCATGGCCAGGCCGGCCTTTTGCATGGCAATCATGAGTTCGTGCACGTTCTGGTTCTCGCCCGAGGCAAAAGAGGCGACCATGTTGGAACGGTCGGTCTGGAGGTCGTTGACCTTTTCCAAAGAGTTCTTGAGAACCTTGGAAAACTCATTCTCCTGGGCTTTGGGCTTAACGACCCCGGCATCCTGCATCTTCTTTTCAGCTTTGCTGAAATTTTGCAGGGCATTGGTGTATGCGCGCAGTCCTACGGCTTGGATACTCATGTTCTCTTCCTTATAAATATAACGTCACCGGGCCGGGAGAAATTAGCGGTTTATCTCCAGGGCCTTGTTGTACATCTGCTTAATGGTGTCCACCGTGGTCACGTTGGCTTCATAGCCGCGCTGAGCGGTCATCAGGGCAGCCATTTCCTCAACCACGTTAATGTCCGGGTAAGCCACATAGCCGTCCGCATTGGCGTCCGGATGGCCCGGCTCATAGACCAGTTTGTGCGGGCGCCTATCTACGGCTATGGAGCTCACGCGCACGCCGCGCAGTTCTTTGTCCAAAGCTCCTTCCATCTGCTTTTTGAAGGAGGCGTCCAAAGGACTGGACTCCATGACCACGCTTCTGCGGCGATAGGGGTTGCCGTCCGCGGTGCGGGTGGTCTTGGCGTTGGCCAGGTTCATTGAAATGATGTTGATATGCGTGCGTTCCGCGCTGAGGGCGGACGCGCCCATGTCGAGAGCGGTGATAAAGTCCATTATTTCTGACCTTCCGTAATAATCTGTTTCAGCCCTTCAAACCTGCTGCGAATGACCGTGGTCAGCGCGGAATAGTGCAGGTTGGTTTTGGCCATGGTCGCCATTTCCTTATCCAGGTCCACGCGGTCTTCACCATGTACAATACGGGGCTTAAAAGCTTTTTTCCATTCCGGCCCGAAGCCGTCGGGATCAAAAACTACCGGCATGTGTTGCTGGTCGGTGCGGCTCATCTTGCCCCTGGCGTCGAGGCCGAGAGCCCCCTGCAGCTCATCCTCGAACATCAATTTACGCGCCCGGTAGCCGGGGGTCTTGATGTTCGCCATGTTACTGGTGACGACGTTTTGACGTTGCAGTTGCAAATCAAGAACTTTACCCACCAGCCCAACTTCCGAGTCAAACAGGCTTTTCATAGATGTTCCTCCAAAGCTCACCCCCGGCAGTTTTTGCGGGGGGGGGAAATTTTTTCCCACTTTTATGGCAACTGAATAGCAAGAAGCATTCCAGAGCTATAACACTATAGAATATATACAAAAAATTGTCAGGAATCTGAACGGCGTCGGTTTTTTGGATACGCCGTCACACTTCCGACTGAGCCCTATTAAGGAAGAAGGTTCCCTCTTCTCGGCAGGGGCGCGCCAGAGCCTTTGCGGCTTGAGAGGCCTGCAATGAAACGCGGAGGCCTGCGTAAACTTTTTTTCTTTACGGCAAGAACGAGTTTATCTTGATTCGCCACAGTGTTGCTTCGAGTTTGGCACGCCGATTGCTAGACAAGAGCACAGCCGCATTGCGCCAGTGTGTACCAATCTGATGCGGGCAACTTTATCCCATTTAAATATCAAGGGACTTTTTGGAGGGGATCATGAATCACGTAGATTACGAAATAAACAAGGAATTGGGCGAGTGTTATTTGTTCATGGGCGAATACGAAAAGGCCCGCGACTATTACAACAAGGCCGTGGCCAGTAACAGCGGCATGCCTGATCCGTACATGGGCCTGGCTGCCATCGCCGTGCAGGACGGCGACCTTGAAGCCGCTCACGCCCTGTACCGCAAGGCCAATCAGGTCGGCCCCGGTGAAAAGCCGCTGACCGGCATGGGCATGATTGAAGTGGAACTGGCCAGGTACGAAGACGCTTTTGACCATTTCCGCGCCGCGCTGGACTATAACCCCGGCAACATGATCGCGGTGAACAGCATGCTCCAGTTGGCCCATGTGCTGAATCGCCTGGAGGAGGCCGTGCCGTATCTTGAAGCCGCGCTTGAAACCGGTGAGACCGAAGCCGTGCGCTACGCTCTGGCCGCCTGCCTTATCTCTCTCGGCCGTGACGAGGAAGCAAAGAAACATCTGGAACTTTTACTTGGCGAGAATCCGTCCAACGACTCCGCCAAACAACTTTACGCGCAATTCGCCGCGTAAAACGGGTGATACGCGGGTTGCCAATCCCGCCATCACACGATCCCCCCCCGTACGATTTCCCGGCCTCAAGCTGGCGCGAGAGGCCGGGAGATCAAGAGGGGGCGAACATTGTCTTTCCTTAAAACAGGCCGGCTTTTTGCAAAGCCGGCCTGTTACCTTTTTGTCTCTGTGCGGGAGAGAGGAATTAGGGGCCTGTTGCCACTATGAGGATTTTTGTTCGCTGCCAAGGAAGAAGCGCTTTTTATGGAGGGAGTGTACTCTTATGGTACTCGACCGGAATAAAAAGCGCTTCTGACGAAGGCAGCGGGCAAAAAGACCATAGTGGCAACAGACCCTAGAACGCCTTCCTGCGCTCAGCACAATCCGGGTACTGTTCCAGCCATTGCGTGATGGCCTTGCTCACTGTCTCGTGTCGCATTTTTTTGTTCTTATACATAGCCTCGTCAGCCCGTTGGAACAGGGTGGCAAAGGACTCCTGATCTCTGGCCTCGGCCAGCCCATGAGAAATGAATATGGGCGGCAGACCCGCTTTTTCACGCATCAGTGTGGCCTGCATGCTGATGCGTTCCGTGAGCGGCTGAGCCACGCTGTAAATGGCGCCGGAAATAATCACCGCGAACTCATCACCGCCAATACGGTAAATGGTGTCGTTTTCACGCAGCGATCGCTGCAACAACAATGTCACCCGGCGCAGCAGGGCATCGCCCGCCTGGTGCCCGAACCTGTCATTGATGAGCTTTAATCCGTCCACATCCATCAGGATCAGACAGATGGGGAAACGGCCCTGGCCGCCCATGCGCTCCAAATGTGTTTCAAAAGCCAGCCTGTTGCCCGCACCGGTCAGATGGTCAATCTCACTCAGCACTTTATAGTACACCTGCCTGCGCGTCTGGAACAGCACGAACAGCATAAAGGCGCATAAACACAGCCAGGCGAAGCCAAAAGCGCCCATGAGGAACGGCTGAAAACTCAGTTCATAGCGGGAAGGAGAAAAGACGAACAGCTCCCAGCCCGTGGTTCCGATCGGGGCCTTGGCCGCGATATATTCCACTCCGTCAACACTGTGCCTGACTATAGAGTCCTTGGCGGACAACGCCTCTATCGGCAATCTCCGCAGCATGGGCACATCCGAGGCGTCAGGCGGCGCATCGTGCTTTGCTGAAGGCAGGATCACCTGGTTTTTTTCGTTAACCAGGAAAAAACGCCGCCCGCCCACACTCAGCGCGTCAATGGCAAAAAGGCGATGCGCCAGGTTTTCCAAGGGCAGGCACACGGCCATGCTGCCGCGTCTGTTACCCTTTTTGTCCGTAATGGCCTGCGTGAAGAGCAGCATCCGCTGCCCTTCGCCGGTCAACGGAGGAAGCGGCCCCTTGATGCCCATTTCATCCGTGCCCGAAGACATGGCGGCCAGCCACTCCGCATGGGCATTATTGGTGGCGGGCACGATCCTGCTGCCGCTCTCGTCAAAATACATCAGGCCGCGCCCTTGAATCAGCAAGGCTACATGGGTTTGCAGAGAAGTATTCTTCTGCGTTCTTCCCAGAGCAAGGAAGATCTGGGCAAAATTATCGAACGCGGCTTCCAGAGTGAGCAGAAATTCCAGGGTTTCGGCCGATGCAGCCAAACGATCTTCGATAAGCGCGGCGCTATAGCCGGCCAGAGAGTCAACGCGCCGGGCGGAGTTTCGCTCCATACCGCCCATGATATAGGCATACAGCATGCTGAAAAACAAGGTCAGCAGCATGATCACCATGCCGCCCATGACCTGCTGCCGTCTCTTCATAACCATACAACCACCTGAACGAATCCCGAGGAAACGAAATCTATAGTCAAAAAAGAATCAATCCTCGTGTACGTCTTCTCCAGTTTTGTTCTTTTTCCCCGGCGGGAGAGCTCTCTTTTCTTCCTCTTCCCCCGCCACCAGAGCGTAAGGAACATCGCCAACGCCGCCGGGCGGCAACGGTGTGCTGCCTTTGTCCACAATGATTACGCCCGTTTTTTCCAGGACTTCCCGCCGGAAATCATACTCGGCGATCAAGCGGCGGGTACGGTAGTGCAGCCAGACCACGGCAATGATAATGACGCAAAGAACGGCCGCGATGCCGCCCACAATATAGGGCATGTGCGGGACAAGAGCCGAACCGAAGCGTCGCAGGGCGGAAAACGCCCCTTCCAGAGTCAGTACGCCCACGCCGAACAGCACCACGCCCAGCAGGATGACCACCACGGGCGCGCCTTTGACAATGCGATAAATTTTTTGCAGCCGCTCCGGCAGATGTTTCTGCCACTCGGCTTCCGAGGCGGCGCCGCCCGGCGCGCGGAACAGTCCCACATCGGCCAGGTGCACGGCAAGCAGGATAAAAGCGGGCGCCAGCAAAGCCACCGCACCCCAGGTCACCCACGGGAAGGGAATGACGCGGCTCACCGTTCCGTCTCCCGAGGCGCCCATGAATCCAAACAAAAGCGCTCCCCCGGCGATCAACAGTTCCACGGCCACAATGGACACGGCAATATAAGTCCACAGTTCGCGGCGCTGCTTTTCGGAAAGCGCGGGCGGCGGCGTGCCTTCGAGCTGTCCCGACTCGGACGTTGTTTGTTCGGCATCAACCATAATTATGGATATTCTCCTCGAACAAGGAACCCGACCCTTTTTGCGAAAGGAGTGTACCCTTATGGTACAGGGTCGCAGCAAAAAGGGCCGGGTGACGCAGCTATTTGGGGACAGCCCTTAAAACGCCGCAACAATACCCTTGGGCTCCAGTTCTTTGACAATATACGCCTTGACCTCAGGCGAGTGCACCGCCTTGACCAGGGCCTTGACCGCCGGAGAGTCCTTATCCGCCTCACGCACGGCAATAACGTTGGCAAAGGGAGAATCCTCGGCCTCAATAATGATGGCGTCACGGGAAGGTATCAGGCCCGCCTCGGTGGCAAAGTTGGTGTTGATTACCGCGGCGGTCACGTCCACCAGGGTGCGGGGAAGCTGTGCGGCCTCCAGTTCAACGATCTTCAGTCCTTTGGGGTTATCAAGCACATCCCGTGCCGTGACCAGTTCGCCTGGCTTCAGCGTGATCAGGCCGTGCTTTTCCAGCAGACGCAGCGCGCGCGCGCCGTTGGTCGGGTCGTTGGGCACGGAAACCATATCGCCCGCCTTCAACTCATCCAGGCTCTTGATCTTCTTGGAGTACAGGCCCAGCGGCTCAATATGCACCTTGGCCACCCAGGTCAGCTTCAGATTCTTTTCCTTGTTCATGTTTTCCAGGTAAGGAATATGCTGGAAGAAGTTGGCGGTCAGATGTCCTTCGGCCAAAGCCACGTTGGGCTGCACGTAATCGGAAAAATCTTTCAGTTCGAGCGTGTAGCCTTCCTTTTCCAGCAGAGGCTTGGCAACAAGCATAATTTCCTTGTGCGGGAAAGGAGTCACGCCCACGACAATGGTTTTGTCATCAGCCGCGACGGCCTGGGAGGCAAAGCAGACCAACAGGGTAAGACCGAGAAGCAATTTTTTCATGATAGTCCTCTGTTTCGGGCGCTCGGAAGTCACGGTAGCTGGAACGCCTCAGGGTTGAACGTTGGAAAAATGACGACTCCAGCTTCATACCACCTGTGCCCGGCTTGCGGAAGCCCCTTCGGGCAGGAAAAATTTGTAGCCATTACCGGCGGGCGAGCTTTTGTACGGCGTCCAACAACCCGGTCACCGAGGTATGCCAGGAGTGAATCATCAGCCGCATCAGGCCCACATCTTCCGATTTGGCCAGAAGTCCCAGAATGGGAACGCCCCTGCCGTAAGCCGCGCCAACCTCGGCCCAGGCGTCACAGCCTGAGGGACCGAGGTAAATAACCACATCGCAGCCGACAGCGGAGCCCGCGCAAAAATCAAAGACCCGCCTGCCTTCCGGCGAATGGATAAAATGTTCCAACTCACGCCGGGACAAAAAGGCCTCTTCCGGCCTGCCCTCGCGCAGCCAGGACAGCACGCCGTGTCCCTGGGCTTCCAGACGCTCGGTGAGCATTTCCACGGCGTGCTGATGTTTCCATGATGCGGCTATGTAAATCTGCATGTGATTCTCCTTTGGCATGGACATATTCCATTAACTCGGATACCTGCCAGGCATGAGCGACGATATTTCCGGTCAACCCACCGTGGCCGTGGCCGTGAGCGGCGGCGCGGACAGTCTATACACTCTGCTCGACTTGCGCAAACAGGGTTTTCGGGTTTTCGCCCTGCACGGCATTTTCCTGCGCCCTGAGGATGAGCGGGCGGCGGAAGCCGCTGCCGGAATGCGCGAGCGTCTGGCCGAGGCCTGCGGCCGGATCGGGGTTGTCCTGCATACGGCGGATCTGGCGGAACGCTTCTCTGATCTGGTTATCCGTCCCTTTGTGCAAAGCTACGCCCTGGGCCTGACGCCCAACCCTTGCGCCCTGTGCAACGCGCGAGTCAAATTCGGCCTGCTTTTGAACGCGGCCCTTGCCCTTGGCGCGGATCGTCTGGCTACCGGGCATTACGCCCGGCTTGAGCAATGCCTCGAAGACGGCGGCGATCCGCTCTCTCCGGCACTGCTGCAAGGCCGGGATCCGGGCAAGGATCAGAGCTACTTTCTGGCCCTGGTGCCGCCGAAAGCCCTGGCCAAAGCCCTGTTCCCTCTGGGAGACTTCACCAAGGCCGACGTGCTGGCCGCGCTGGCCGGGCACGACCTGAGCGCCCCCCAGCCCGGTGAAAGCCAGGAAGTCTGCTTTGTGCCCGGCGACGAATACCGGGAGTTCATTCCGCGCATGGCCGCCCGTTTCAATATTCCCCTTTCCGGCCCCGGCCCCATGCTGCTGCGGGACGGCCGCCGGATCGGCACGCATAAAGGCCTGTGGCAGTATACGGAAGGGCAAAGAAAAGGGCTCGGCGTGGGGTGGAAGGAGCCGCTGCACGTGCTGGGCAAGGAGCACGCGGGCAATATCCTGCGTCTTGGCGCCAAAGATGACCTGCGCCTGGACAGCATTATTTGTCATGACGTAAATATACTGCTCCCGCCCGATTGCTGGCCGGAAACCGTGCTGGTCAAGACACGCTACCGGGAACAGCCCGGACCGGCCGAGGCCCGGCTTGTGCCGGCCGGGGACGGATCCGGCGGGCACATGCTGCACATCCGTTTCGCTCGGCCGGAACACGCGGTCGCGCCGGGCCAGATAGCCGCCGTGTACGTGCCTGGACGAGAAGGCGGCACAACCCTGCGTCTGGCGGCCGGGGGCGTCATTGCGCGGGCTGAAGGACTGGACACTCTTTATCCATAGGAGATCATTGCGTATGCGTAAACACATGCGGACGAAAATCTTCCTGGTGATTGCAGGGATGCTGTGCGTCCTTATGTTTCTGAGCGCCGCAGCCCTCGGGGATAGCGGCAAGCATGGAAAAAAAGACCATAAAAAAAAGCCGCGCCATGCCGGATATGAATACTTCATGCCGGCGGAGTATAAAGAAAGCTGCGGCAGTTGCCACATGGCGTATCCCGCAGGTTTATTGCCCGCAGCTTCCTGGCGGAAAATGCTGAACAACGCGAGCGATCATTTCGGCACGGAGCTGACGCTGGACGAGGCCGAAAAAACGAGTGTATCGGCTTATCTTTCGGCAAACGCCGCCGACAAAAACGGCGGCAAAATCGGCAAAAAAATTATGCGGAATTTGGATAGCCCCACGCCGGAGCGAATTTCCACGCTGCCGTATATTCAGCAAAAGCACCGCAAAATAGACCCTGCCGTCTTCAACCGGCCCGCTGTCGGCGGGTTGCAGAACTGCGCCGCCTGCCATCCCGATGCCGAAAAAGGAGACTTTGACGACGACCGGGCGTTCATACCGCGATAAACACCTATTTTTTGTCAGGCCCCTGGCGAACAACACGCCAGGAAAGAATCTCCCTGCCGGACAACCGTCGCGCCGTGCCGTTCCCTGTGGCGATGGCCTGCCAGGTCCGGTACTTGCGCTCCAGCGGGTCCATCCGATCTTCCCTGGCCGGAATGGCGGCCAGAATAGCCAGATAGGCCAGAACGCCCAGGCTGCTTATTTCGCTGAAATTCGCCGGAATAAGCGGTGCGAACAGGAACAGGGAGACAAAGGGCACGGCGATGATTCGGGGCGCGCCAATGCTGTGCAGGCGTTTCAGATCAAGGCACAGGCGCATGTAGGCGCCGGGCAGCAACAGCGGGATGAGCGCGGGGCTCAGGGCCAGGCCGCGCACATAATCCACACTGGGCGGCCCGCCTCCGGGCGGAGGCAGAATATAAACCGCCAGGATCTGGGCCGCTATGGGGGTATAGAGGATCAGCAGCAAGTACAGAAGAAAGGAAGTGCCGGCAAAGGGCAAACGCTTGATTTGCCCGCTCGGGCTGAAAAAAGCCCAACCGAGCCAGCGCAGAAATCCGACTTTGGCTACACGCATGGCAGACTCGTTACGGGTTAAACATTACCATTTAGAGCAGCTTACCATTCACGGCCTGAGGTACAAGCGCATAAACGTCCGTTCCGCTTCCACGGTGCCGATCATAATCAGTTCATCATCAGATTCGAGCGCGGCATTGGGGTCCGGCGGCACGGACGTGCGCTCGCCCCGCTTCACGGCAATCACGTTGCAGTCCGTATTGTTCCGGATGCCGTTGTTTTTGAGCGTAGTGCCCACCAACGGCGGCGGCGTGGCCAGGCGGAAGATGTTCAGGCCTTCGGTCAACATGAAAATCCGGCCCGGCCGCAGCAGGTTGATCACCGCGTTGGCGGTCAGGCCTGCCTGGCTCATGACCAGATTGGCTCCGGCACTGTACAGGGAAGCCACGTTGCGATCCAAGGTGGCGCGGCTGATAATCTGAATATCCGGCCTGAGCTTGCGGCAGTAGATGGTCAGATAGATGTTCAGGTCGTCGTTGTGCGTGGTCACTACCACAGTCCCTGTTTCATCAATGCCCGCCAGACGCAGGGTGGCGATATCCGCCGCGCTCCCGAGCACGTAACGGCCGTCGTCCATCGGCACCAGCGACGCATTCTGTTCCACGATGCGGTAGGGGATCCCGCGGCGGTCCAGGGTGGCGGCCACCGCCGTGCCGACCCGCCCCCCACCAAGAATAAGCACTGGTGGATGCTGTGCTTTATTCCCGGAAGGGATGACCGAGCGGTCGTATTTTTCCATCATATCCGCGGTTCCGGCCAGCAGAAGCACCGCGCTGTTGTCAAAAATAGTCTCCGGCCGGGCAGCCATATACTGGTTGCCCTGCCAGATGCCCACCACGTTCAATCCGAAACGGCCGCGCAAGTCAGCCTCCAGCAAACTCTTGCCCACCAGGGGCGTGCCGTGGACCGGGCTTTCGGCCACGCAAAAGCCCTCGAACCGGCCTATGATATTGGATTCGTGTTCCGCGCTGAACACCCGCCGGGCCAATGACTCTCCAAGCAGGCGGGTGAACTGGAAGACCTGATTGCATCCGGCCAGACGCAGGATGTCCACCGAATCTTCGTGCCCGGCGCTGCCCGCTATCAAAACAGAAGGCGCGAACTCCCGCACTGTGGCCGCAATATTGGTATTCTTCATGTCATCGTGCAGGGCCAGAACCAGGGCAGCCTTGTCCGCGCGCATAGCATGGTAGGTTTCAATGGCGTCAAGCGCGCCCAGCACCACTTTATAGCCCCGGTCATACAGAGCGATGGCCTTGGCGCTATCATCAAGCAACAAGGCGTAGGGGATATCGTAGCGGCGGCAGCGCTCGGCAATGCTCAGGGCCGTGCTGTCATCACCCACGATAATTATGTGGTTTTCCGTGTCCTTGGGCAGTTCGCGCGGCGTCAGCGCCTTGCTCTGGGCTTCCAGCCAAGGGGCATAGACAAAGCGGATAAAAGTGAAGGGCAGCAGCAGCATAAACAGCACAATACCGGATACAAGCACCAGCAAGGTGAACATTTTGCCCAGGTCGCCGTTGAAGGTAATGTCGCCGAACCCCAGGGTGGACATGACCGTAAGCGTCCAGTACAGGCCGGTCAGGGGGGAAAAGTTCCGGCCCTCATACAGCATGATCCAGTGGAAAGCCGCGGAATAGGCCAGAACAAGCACCACAACAAACACCATGAAATGCAGCATGAAGCGCATATTACGCCGGTTGGTTTGCTGGGCCATGAAAAAGGCCATTTGCGAAATGATGAACTTCATAGGAGCATGATACCTTTGAAGTTATATATCTGAATGATATCAGGCTGTGCTAACAAATAAGCAATTTTGTTCTCCGGCAAGGAAGATGAGCCTGTTATAAGGGAGTGTACTCTTATGGTACTCGACCGAAATAGCAGGCGATATCTGACGCAGCCGGAGGGCAAAAGAGCTATTTGTTAGCATAGCCTAGGCTGCGCGGCTTCTGGGCAACAGAAGATACATGCGCGTAGCCAGCCATTCCACCACCAAAACCGGATTGACGCCATACAGCAGACTATCCTGGCATTCCGCCAGAGCTTCATCCAGCATGCGCAGGCGAAGCTCGGGCAGCCGGGCCAGGATGCTTTCCAGGCCTTCGCGCGGAGCGCTCCCTTGCTTGCGGGCCGTGATGCAGTTGAGCATTGCCCGGCGGCACAGGTTGATCAGCGCATGGGCCAAACCGGTGTCCACCGCTCCTTTACTGCCGCTGCGCTCAAAAAATTCCCTCCCGCTGCGTAGAAACGTGCACAAGGCCGCTTCCCAGGGAGCCAGCGCCTCCCGCGCCGCTGTATCCTCTTGCAAAGGCCAGGGCAAGGTCAAGACCATGCTGCGCGAGACCAGCGTGGACAAGAGCCGCTCACGTTGCGGCGCCAACAGGATGAACGAGGTATTGGGTCTGGGGTCTTCAAAGGACTTCAGCAGAGAGTTGGCCGCGGCCTCGCCCAGGGCCTGGGCTTCCCTGAACAGCACCGTGCGGTACCGGGTTTCGCGGGGCGGTTCGCCCAGTACCGAGCGCAGGGCGCGCACGTCGTCTATTTTGATGCTCCCGGCCAGGCCGTCCAGAAAAAAACAGTCCCGATGCAAATGGCTGACCATGCCCCGGCAAACGGCGCAATCCAGACAGGGAGCCGGAGCGGAGCGCTGTTCGCAGTTCAGAAGCAGCATCCAGTAGTGGGCGGCGGCCAGACGTCCGGGAGCGCTGCCGCCTTCCAGCAGCAGTACCTGGGGCGGGCCTGAAGCCAGACGCTCCAGAAAAGCGCGTACCCTGGCGTGTTCCGGATCAACCGCAAAGGCTCGCACCGGCGCAAGCATGGCCTGCATGGCCGCGCTGTCGGGCAGGGAGTCTTCGTCAGGCGCGGAGGTTTGACGGACGGGCGCGTCGCCTTCCGGGGTTTTGCGCGCGGCGGAACCGGCTTTCCTGGATGCGGGCTTACTCATAGAGCATTTTAACCTTGAAGTTTTACATCTGATAAAAATGCTCTGGCCTTGTGAAGCGAAGCGCAACAAGGCCCGCGAGATTGGCGTAGGTGGGCTTTGCCCACCGTAAACGACAATCTCAAGCGTAAACTACTATAGTATAACGGTTTGCGCCCGGTCCGGTCCCACCGAGATCATGCTCACCCGCATGCCGGTGAGTTCCTCAATACGCCTGATATAGTTTCCGGCAGCCTGAGGCAGTTCCTCCCAGGTCACGGCCTGTTCGATATTCTCGGACCAGCCGGGCATGGTTTCGTAAACGGGCACGGCATCTTGCATGCCCAGTTCGGCCTGGGGCGGAAATTGCAGCGTCTGCCCCTTATAGGTGTAAGCGGTGCAAATCTTGAGTTCCTTCAGCCCGGAAAGCACATCCAGCTTGGTCAGGGCGATTTCGGTAATCCCGCACAAGCGGATGGATTCACGCAGGACCACGATGTCCAGCCAGCCGCAACGGCGGCGGCGGCCCGTGACCGCGCCGAATTCCGCGCCCCGCTCCTGAAGGGTGTCGCCAATGGCGTCAAACAATTCTGTCGGAAAAGGACCCGCGCCCACGCGAGTGGTATAGGCTTTGACGATGCCCAGGATCCGATCCAGGCTGGCCGGGCCGATGCCGCTGCCCGCCGAGGCGTTGCCGGCCACGGTGTTGGACGAGGTCACGCAAGGATAGGTGCCGTGATCGATATCCAGATGTACCCCTTGCGCGCCTTCAAACATGATGGAGCCGCCGGCAGCCTGTACCGCGGCCAGTTCAGCGCTGACATCCGCCAAGTGGGGCGTCAGGCGCGCGGCCACGGGCACGATCACGGCCAGGATTTCGTCGGCACTCACCGGCTGTTTGCCGTACAGGCCGGACAGCAGAGCATTCTTTTCCTCAAGCGCGTTTTCCACCTTGTTGCGCAGCAGGGGCAGATCTTCCAGATCGCTGGCCCGGATGCCGATGCGGGCCGCCTTGTCTTCATAGCAGGGGCCGATGCCGCGTCCAGTGGTGCCGATTTTACCCTCGCCCTTATGTTCTTCGCGCGCCTGGTCCAACAGCTTATGGTAGGGCATAATCAGGTGCGCCTTGCGGGAAAGCTTGAGCCGGGCCGGAGTGACGGCCACACCTTCGGCGATCACGGTGTCCATTTCCGCGACCAGGGCTTCAGGATCGACCACCACACCGTTGCCGATCAGGCATATCTTGCCTTCATGCAGGATGCCGGACGGGATGAGCTTGAGAATGTACTTCCTGCCCTCCACAATAACCGTATGCCCGGCATTGTTTCCGCCCTGGAAACGGACGACGGCCGCAATCCCGCCGGACAGCATGTCCACGATTTTGCCTTTGCCTTCATCGCCCCATTGGGCGCCCACTATGACCACATTGGACATGCCTTTCTCCTTGAAATAAATGGAATGCGCCGCGACCCCGCTGTTATTCGCCGGGGGTGGACGGTCTGTCGCTGTCGGGGTGTTCGCTGTTTCCGGCGGGACAAGATGATTTACCCGGAAAGGCCAATACCGTGGCCTTTTGCCGGGGCGCATCGGCTTTTTGCGGCGCGGGCTTTTTCCGCCCGCCAAAAAAGTCGGGCAAGGGCGGCATATCGGCCCTGTCCGCCGGATTAGCCGACAACGCCAACTGGTAGTTGAAAAGCTGATTCTTCCAGTGCACGGCCTGGATCAGGCAAAGAGCCAGGGCAGCCTCTTCCCAGCGCCGCGTGGGCTCAAAGTCATGCACCTGGGAGGCGAAATGCTGCCAGAGCTGCATCAAGGATGCCTCATCATAGTCGTTAAGCTTTTTCGCCATTTTTTCCAGCATGCGCTGCATATGATTTCTCCCGGGGAACGCGCTTCGGCACGCGCGCCTTCCTGACTATGCATACTCCAAAGCGAAGCGGGCTTCAAATAAAAAAGTATTGCGGTAGTACCTCAGTTTGGCCCGGTTCGTGCATAAACGATAAGGTATTTGTCGGTTTTCCGGCGCATCCGGACGAATTCGCCGTCCGGGTGAAGTTCATTTGAGGATAGTTATGAGCGCCACTTCTTCCGCATTAGGCCTCAGGCAACGCTTCCAACTCGTGGCTGCCGGCGTGATCGGCATGCTGGGCTTCGCCTTGCTCTGGGCCGGTTTCGGTGTATCCGACCTGCTGGTTCTGCACAAGGAGGCCGTGGCCGAGTCCGCTCCGGCGGACTTGCACAACGCGCCACTTTCTCTCATTTCCAAAGAGCAGGCCGCCCTTTTGCAGTCCACCGTGGACAGTACCGCGCTCAGCTTGAGCAGCGTGCTCGCCTCGGCTTCGCCCTCTCTTTTTGGTGAACGCGAATCCATTCCCGCCATTGCTTCTGCCCTGTCTACCCTGACCTTCGGGCTGGGCGGCGAGATATATTTCACAGCCTGGGAAGACACCAGGCTGCTGCACTCTCCACTGGCGCCGGATGCCGAAGGCATGGACTTTGCCGATGCCCTTGACGGGCGCGGCGCGGCCTTTGTACTGAACATGGCCCGCGCGGCCCTCTCGGGCGGCGGCTTTCTCCAGGTCAGCCTGCCCCGTCAATTTTCAGGCGCGGAGTATACCGGGGAGATCGTGGGCCTGACCCTGACAGCCGATGATCACGGCGCGGGCGCATCGTCACTTGCGGACGCTACACCGGTTGACCAAGTCGTGTATGTGCGGCAGATTCCCCGCAGCACCTGGCATATTGCCGCTTTCACGCCCGCTGATGCCCGTCCCAGACAGGGTTTTTCCCCGGTTTGGAGCAGCGGCGCGGATAAGAACACGGATAGATATGAAGCCGACTATCGCAGGGGTTTATGCGTATCGGGCTTTTCCCTGGCCGGACTGGCCGGGCTGATACTGATTCCGGGCCACGGGCGGGTCCGGCGCGAACAGGCATAACATGGGGGTATGGTGAAACGGCGGCGCAAAAGTAAGAGACCGATTTTTCTGAGCAAACGCAGGCTGAAGCAGTTTGTGCTTTTCCTGCTTCTGGCGGTCTTCGGCTTGGGCGGAGGCTTTTTTTTGCGCGGCCGCGTCATTTCGGTGGCGGACGGCGACACTTTGACGGTCTTTACCCAGCAGGGAGAACGGCAGCGCATCCGTCTGTACGGCATAGACGCTCCTGAATCCCGGCAGGCGGGCGGCGAGGCGGCCACAGCCTTTGCCCGTTCACTGGCCTTGTTTGCCGAAGTTGAACTCAAGGTCATTAATAAGGATCAATACGGCCGTACCGTGGCCCTGGTCACCCTGCCTGACGGCAGAATACTGAATGAAGAACTGCTTAAAAACGGCCATGCCTGGGTCTATGACAACTACTGTCGCCAGCCCTTATGCGTCAAATGGCGGGTTTTGGAACAAGAGGCCAGAATGAATAAAAAAGGCTTGTGGGCGGACAAAAACCCCATGCCCCCCTGGACCTGGCGCAGGAAAAACAAATAGCGAATACCGTCTCGCTCCTCGTTAAATTGCTCTGGCAAACTCCCACATCGGGCTTGCCCTACCACAGCAGCCCACATTCTTATTAATATTTCTTGCAACGGGCTCCTTGCCAAGGTATTGTTTACACATGACCCGACAGCTTGGCCCAACAACCCCCTTATGCGGAGGCCTTCGATGAATAAAAAACTCCTTGTGGTGGACGACGAACTCCATATCCGCATGCTGTACCAGGAAGAATTGCAGGCAGAGGGCTATACCGTGTCCACGTCTGACGGGCGTGAACCGATTATGGACGTTATCAGACGCGAAAAGCCTGATCTGGTTATTCTGGATATCAAGCTGGAAGGCAACCCGGCCACCGGTCTCGATCTTTTGCAGACCATACGGGCTACGGACACGGAACTGGCAGTGATTTTGAGCACCGCCTACGACAGCTTCCAACACGATCTGAAATCCATTGCCGCGGATGCCTATAATGTGAAGTCCGTGGACTTGACCGGGCTTAAAGATACCATTAAAACCGTCCTGGCCAAAAAGAAGGTATAGACCGCCCGGCCGGACTCCCCGGCCCGCGCGCCGTACTCCAGATTATGGCCGGAAATCTTGATGAATCTGTCAAACTTTGATCTCAACGCCGCTTTATATACCGTCGGGCTGGCAATTGTGCCGGCCCTTTTCGGCATTATCTGTCACGAAATAGCCCACGGCTGGACCGCCTATAAAATGGGCGACCCCACGGCCAAGGTGCTCGGGCGGTTGACCTTCAACCCTGTCCGGCACATTGATCCCATGGGCCTGGGCATGTTTGTGTTCACCGCCATCTTTACCCGTCCCTTTGTCATTGGCTGGGCCAAGCCCGTGCCCGTGAACCCCCGTTATTTCAAATACCCGCGCCAGGGCATGATGCTTGTGTCCGTGGCCGGACCGCTGACCAATTTTCTGGTGGCCATCCTGTGCGCCCTGATCGCCAAGCTGATCATCAACCTGTCCGTAGCCGGGATCAGCTCGCCGGTGCAGCACTTTATTCTGGAATCAGCCATCTACGGCGTAAGCATCAACTGCGCCCTGGCCTGGTTCAACCTCATGCCCATCCCGCCCCTGGACGGCAGCCACATTGTGGAAGGCCTGCTGCCGCCCTCCCTGGCCCAGGCCTATGCCTCCATCGGGCGCTTCGGCATGATCATCATCATTTTGCTGATCGGCTTCGGCGCCGTCAACACGGTGCTGATCCCGCTGCTCAGGTTCAGCACCAGGCTGGTTTTCAGCCTGGTCGGCCTATCCGTAGCTTAGGGTCAGACCCTATTAATTGAGTATTGGGGCAGCGCCCCTCCAAAGAGAGGTACGTCCGTGTCCGCTGACACAAGTCTAACCGCTTTGAACAAGAGCGCCGCCCACCGGGCAGTCTCCGGCATGCGCCCCACCGGCGCATTGCACCTCGGCCACTATTTCGGCGTGATCAAGAACTGGGTCGCCATGCAGGAAGAAATGGAGACCTTCTTTTTTGTGGCCGATTGGCACGCGCTTACCAGCGAGTATGAAAGCCCGTTGAGCATCAGGGACTTTGTGCCCGAACTGGTCAAAGACTGGCTGGTGGCCGGGCTTGACCCGGAAAAGAGCGTTATTTTCCGGCAGTCGCACATCAAGGAACATGCCGAACTGCACCTTTTGCTGTCCATGATCACCCCGGTCAGTTGGCTGGAGCGTTGCCCCACCTACAAGGAGCAACTCCAGCAACTTTCGCACAAGGATCTGGGTACTTACGGCTTTCTTGGCTACCCGGTGCTCATGACCTCGGACATCATTATATACCGTCCGCGCTGGGTGCCGGTCGGCCAGGATCAAGTGCCGCACCTGGAACTTTCCCGCGAAATTTGCCGCCGCTTCAACCACTTGTACGGCGACTTCTTTCCTGAACCCGAGGCCCGCCTCACTCCGCAGGCCAAATGCCCCGGCCTGGACGGACGTAAAATGTCCAAGAGCTACAACAATACCATCCAGTTGCGTGAAGGCATGGACACGATTGCGCCCAAGGTCAAAGGCATGCTTACTGACAAGGCCCGCCTGCGCCGCACTGATCCGGGGAATCCTGATGAGTGCAACCTTTTCCCCTATCACGAACTTCTTACCGACAACGACACCCAGGCGGAAATCCGGGCCGGGTGTACCAGTGCCGCACTCGGCTGTGTGGACTGCAAAGCCATTCTGCTCAAAAGCCTGGAAGCTTTCCTGGCTCCGCTGCAGGAGCGCCGCGCCCTGCTGGACGCCAACCCCAAACGGGTCTGGGAAGTGCTCGAGGCGGGCGATGCAAAGGCCCGGGCCGAAGCTCGTAAAACCTTGGACGGCGTCAGGGAAAAGTTGGGATTTTAAAGCCGGTTCAATCTAAGAAAAGGACTCTTGCATGGCCGAAAGCATTGAAGAACTGACCATCAATTACGAGGAAGACGGTATCGATGTCGTCAAGGAACTGGACAAGGCCGTGCTCAGCAAGGGCGCCTGGACGACCATCGTATTCCGCTATCAGCAGTGGGAACCGGCCAAGCAGGCCTACAGCAAGGACCGCTACAGCATCCGCCGCTATAAGAAGATCGGCGGCGAATACAAAGCCCAGTCCAAATTCAATATCTCCAGCAACGAACAGGCGGAAAAGCTGATCGCCATTTTGCAGGAGTGGTTGAAGAACTAACGGAGAGGCCATGCTCACTTCCATCCTTCTGTACCTGATTCTGGGTTCTTTTGCCGGGGTGCTGGCTGGCCTGCTCGGTGTGGGCGGCGGCCTGGTTATTGTGCCGATGCTCAACTATGCCTTCGCGCTACAGGGGATCACAGGCGAACACCTGCACCACATGGCGCTCGGCACCTCGCTGGCCACGATCATGTTCACCTCCATCTCCAGTTTCATGGCCCACCATCGCAATCACGCGGTTATCTGGGCCATTGTCAAATCCATCACTCCCGGCATCATCCTCGGCACCCTTCTGGGCAGCCGGGTGGCCGCACACCTGCCCACGACCCTGCTCAAGGGCTTTTTCGTCGCCTTTTTGCTTTACGTGGGCATTCAGATGCTGCTGAACATCAAGCCCAAGGCCTCGCGTGAAATACCCGGCCTGCTCGGCAACAGCGTTGCGGGCGGGGTAATCGGCGTGGTATCCAGCTTTGTGGGTATCGGCGGGGGCACCCTGTCCGTGCCTTATATGGCATGGTGTAACGTGCCCATGCACAAGGCCATCGGCACTTCGGCGGCTATCGGCTTTCCCATTGCCCTGGCCGGCGCCGTTGGATTCCTGGTCAACGGCCTGGGCACCCCCGGCCTGCCCGGCCCGCACCTCGGTTTCATCTATGTGCCCGCCCTGATCGGCATTGCGGCGGCCAGCGTGTGTACCGCGCCCCTTGGCGCGAAACTGTCCCATAAGCTGCCTGTGCCCAAACTGAAAAAGGTCTTTGCCTGCCTGCTTTTTGTCATTGCCGCGCAAATGATCTACAGCATTCTCACTGCCGCCTGAACGCGACGCCCGCGAACAGTCCATTTTTTTCAAACCCATCCGCAAGGCTGGCTTTTTGGCCTGAAATGAAGTAGATTTTTTTAGTTGAAATGCTGTTAATATCCTCATCAACCCTTTACAATTACAAGAAAAATTATGGCTGCACCCAAAAAACCCGCGAAGCTTCCCCCGGTAGATATTAACCCCAATGCCGCCGTTGTTCTTGGTAAGCGCTATTTCCGCAAAGGTCCCAACGCCGAAGTTCTTGAAAACGCCCAGGACATGTTCTGGCGCGTGGCTTCGGCCATTGCCGCGGAAGAGTCTAAGTACGGCAAAAAATCCCCCTGGAAGACCGACGCCCTGGCCTTGGCCTTTTACGAGTTAATGACCAGTTGGAAGTTCCTGCCCAACTCGCCCACCTTGATGAACGCGGGCACGGGCCTGGGGCAGCTTTCCGCCTGTTTTGTGCTGCCCGTGGGCGATTCCATTGAAGAAATCTTTGATGCGGTCAAGCATGCGGCCATGATTCACAAATCCGGCGGCGGCACGGGCTTTTCCTTCACCCGGCTCCGTCCCAAAGACAGCCGCGTGGGCTCTACCGGCGGCGTGGCTTCCGGCCCGCTGTCTTTCCTGCGCATCTTCAACACGGCCACCGAACAAATCAAGCAGGGCGGCACCCGTCGCGGGGCTAACATGGGCATCCTGCGCGTGGATCACCCGGACATCATGGAATTCATCCGGGCCAAAGAACGCGAGGGGGAATTCAACAACTTCAACCTGTCCGTGGCCCTGACCGAAGACTTTATGAAGGCTGTGGAAAAGGAAGAGGAATACCCCCTGCTGGCCCCGCATTCCAGGGAAGAATGCGGCCGCCTCAACGCCCGCGAAGTTTTTGAAATACTGGTCCAGAAAGCATGGGAAAGCGGCGACCCCGGTATTGTCTTCATTGACCGCATCAACCGCGACAATCCCACGCCCGATCAAGGGGAAATCGAGTCCACCAACCCCTGCGGCGAACAACCCCTGCTGCCCTATGAAGCCTGTAACCTTGGTTCCATCAACCTTTCCAAGTTTTTTATCCCCGGCAAGTCCGGCGACGAGGGCGTGAACTGGGACGATTTGCGCGAAACCATCCATCTTTCCGTCCGCTTCCTGGACAACGTGATTGACGCCTCCCGTTTTCCCTTGCAACAGATCACCGACAAGGTGCACCTGAATCGCAAGATAGGGCTCGGGGTCATGGGCTGGGCCGATCTGCTCTACCAGATGGGCATTCCTTACAACAGCCAGGAAGCCATTCTACTGGCCGAAAAAACCATGAATTTTGTGCAGGAGGAAAGCCGCGCCGCTTCCAAAACCCTGGCCAGGGAGCGTCACGCCTTCCCGGCCTACGATCATTCGACCTTCGCCAAAAAAGAGCAAGGCCCCTTCCGCAACGCCACGGTAACCACCATTGCGCCCACCGGCACTTTGTCGATCATTGCGGGCTGCTCCTCCGGCATTGAGCCGCTCTTTGCCCTGTGCTTCTCACGCAACGTCATGGACGGCGAGCGCCTGGTGGAGATCAATCCCCATTTCGAGCAGGCCCTCAAAGATACTGATTCCTACAGCAAAAAGCTCATGGATACCGTTGCCCTCAAAGGCAGCGTCGCGGGCATGGATTACCTGCCTGAAGAACTGCGCAAGGTCTTTGTGACCGCCATGGACATTGAACCGCTCTGGCACCTGCGCATGCAGGCCGCGTTCCAGTCTCACACGGACAATGCCGTGTCCAAAACCGTCAACCTGCCCAACTCGGCCACTGTGGATGATATCCGCCGTATTTACTGGATGGCCTATGAAATGGGCTGCAAGGGCGTGACCGTTTACCGCGACGGCTGCAAGAGCATGCAGGTTTTGCGCACCGGCGAAGGCGAAACCGAAGCAGCGGAAGAGAAGAACCGCATCGTGCGCGATCGGCCCGACCTGGTCTACGGCTTTACGCAGAAAGTGCGCACCGGCCACGGCATCATGTATGTGACCATCAACGAGGTGGACGGCAAGCCCTTTGAGGCCTTTGTCACCATCGGCAAATCCGGGCGCTCCACCACGGCCAAGGCAGAAGCCGTCGGCCGACTGGTATCTCTGGCCTTGCGTTCGGGCATTGAAGTGAAGAAAATCGTGCAGCAGATCAAGGGGATAGGCGGCGAGACCCAGGTCTTCCAGCCCGGCAAGCAGGGTCAGGTGCAGTCCATCCCGGACGGCATCGCCTGGGTGCTGGAAAACCGTTACCTCAAGTCCAAGAAGTCGGTGTACGACGAAAATGGCCTTGGAGCGCAACGCTGTTCTGAGTGTGATGAAGTCCTGGTGTTCCAGGAAGGCTGCCTGATTTGTCCGGCGTGTGCTTATACCAAGTGCGGTTAGGCAGGTGCTGTCTCCAAATAGTTCTTTTGTCCAAATAGCTGCGTCACCCGGCCCTTTTTGCTCCGGTCGAGTACCATAAGAGTACACTTCCTCCGCAAAAAGGGCCGGGTTCCTTGCTCTTGGAGCAAAATTCCTTATTTGGAAACAGCCCCTGGAAAGGCAATGGCTCGCAGATGCCTCTGAACAGAATCCTTCCTTTATCTCCGGCCCGCATTCGACGCGAGAAGATCACCCGCGCCCCATACCGCATACCCCCTACACCTCGAAAAGCATCTCCAGGTCTTCGCGCGAGAGGGACTTCCAGGCTTCCGCGCCCGGAATGATCGACTCGGCCACGCCCTTTTTGGCGTCTTGCAAACCCAGAATCTTTTCTTCCACCGTGTTCCGGCAGATCAGCTTGTAAGCAAAGACCTGGCGGGTCTGGCCGATACGGTGCGTGCGGTCCGTGGCCTGATTTTCCACGGCCGGATTCCACCACGGATCATAATGGATGACATAGTCCGCGCTGGTCAGGTTAAGCCCGGTGCCGCCCGCTTTGAGCGAAATCAGGAAAATCGGAATATCCGGGGAATTGTTGAAACGATCCACCTGCTCGAAACGGTCCTTGCTCGCCCCGTCCAGGTAACAGAACGGCGTTCCGCTGATCTGCAACCAGGAACGGATAATGTGCAACATCTGCACGAACTGCGAGAATACCAGCACCCGGTGCCCCTCCTCAACAATATCCGTGACCATGTCCTTGAAGGCGTCGAACTTGCCCGAAGGCAGGTTGGTGGAAACCCCGGGCAGATCAAGCTTGAGCAGACGCGGGTGGCAGCAGATCTGGCGGAGCTTGAGCAGCGCGTCCAGAATGGACATTTGGCTTTTGGCAATGCCGTTCTTGTCCACGGTGGAAAGCACCTGTTCCTTGAGCTTCTTGGCCAGCATGGCATAAAGCTCGGCCTGTTCATCGGCCAGACCGCAGAAATAGGTATTCTCGATCTTGGGCGGCAGGTCTTTGGCCACTTCGGACTTGGTACGGCGCAGGATAAAGGGCCGTACCCTGGTACGCAGGAAGGACAGGGACTCTTCATCGCCTTCCTTGATCGGCTTGACCACGCCCCGCTTAAAGGCGTGCTGCGCGCCGAGAAAGCCGGGCATGAGAAATTCAAACAAGGACCACAGCTCAAAGAGGTTGTTTTCAATGGGCGTGCCCGAGAGGCATAACCGCATGTCCGCCTTGATGTGGCGCACGGAACGGGCGGTGATGGTGTTCGGATTCTTGATGTTCTGGGCTTCGTCCAGGATTATGGTGTTGAATTCATGCTTCTGCAACTCTTCCAGGTCGCGGCGCAGCAGGGCGTAGGTGGTGAGCACGAGATCCGATTTCTTGATCTGCTTGAACATGCTCTCGCGCCGCGTGCCGTAGATGGTCAGGATCTTCAAACTCGGCACGAACTTTTCCGCTTCCCGTTCCCAGTTGGGCAACACCGAGGTGGGCACTACAATCAGGTTGGGCAGGGTTGAACCGTGCTCCACCATGTGCTGAATAAAGGACAGCGTTTGCACGGTTTTGCCGAGGCCCATCTCGTCCGCCAGGATGCCGCCGAAGTGGTATTCGCGCAAAAAATTCAGATAGGCCAGACCCTGCTTCTGGTAGCCGCGCAACTCGGCATGGAGGCCCTTTGGCGGCGGTACCGGCTTGATTTCCTTAAAGGTATGAATTTTTTCCCGCAGGTCATCCCAGAAGGAATCCGTGACCGCGCCGGGCAGATCGTCCAGCAGACTGTCCAGCACGGGCGCCTCGAACTGGGCGAACTGCTCCTTGGGTGGCTTTGAAGGGTCAAGACCGAGGGCCTGGAGCTTGTGCGCCACCCGCTCCAGCCATGTTTCGGGCAGACTGCTGTAGGAGCCGTCCTTGAGTTGCACGTAACGTTTGCCCTGGGTCCAGGCCTTCCAGATCTTCTCCAGGGGCACGCTCTGGCCTTCATACTGGATGTCGATGTCCAGATTGAACCACTTTTCTTTCTCGTCGCTTTTGACCTCGGCCGTGATCACCGGCTGGGAAAGGCGCACCTTGTAGCGGGTCAGCGCGGATTCGCCATACACGCGGTAGCTTTCCACCAGCTTGGGATAGATGTCGAGCAGGAAGGCAATGGCCTCATCCGGCTCCAGGAACCAAACCCGGGCGTTGCGCGGCTGGAACTTGATTTCCAGGAGCATGTTGGTCAGGGCTGCTTCCTCTTCCTGCTGGCGGCGTACCAGATAGGTCTTGTTCTCATAGAGATAGCTGCCGGTCTGGAAATCCGGATTCGGCCCAGGCATGATGAATTCGCCGTGAATGGTTTCGTAAACATTCTGGATCTGTAAAGTGAGGAGACTCCCCTCTTCGTCCAGGAAAAGCTTGGGGTTGTATGAGGCCGGAACAAAATACGGCTCCATGCGCCGCAGGAAATCCTCCTGCCCATAGAGCGCGGATGAAGGCAAGCGGCTCCATACCCGGTCCAGAAACTCGGATATGTCTTCCTGGGGGATGGCCAGGGGCGCGCGGGTCATTTCCTGCACCAGACGCGAATCAATGGTGGTGTAAACCGGATAAAAGCTGCGATTCCAGCATACCCAGAGCGGCATCTGGCCGTGGAAGGTGGTTTCCGTGCCTTCAATGGTCACCGGCGGTTTGCCTTCATGGTGCAGGAGCACATCAAAGGTCAACCCCAGATCCTCGTTAAAATCCGGCCGGAACTTCAGGTGCATGGTACGCTGCTCAATGCGGCAGGGCGCGTCGCTGTCTTCCCAGAGCAGGTAATATTCTTTGCGCACCGCCCATAGAAACCAGGTCAGGAGCCCGTCCGGGATGGTTACCCGGTGGCCGGAATATTCCTCATGCCGGGCAATCAGCGTCGCCACATGAGGCAGATCGGGCGACAGATCGCACATCTCCGGGGAACCGATGATCTGTTCCAGAGTGATTTCGTTATGCACCGAGGAAAGGCCGGACTTGTTCTGCCTGCCCCGGAAAAAAGCCACTTGCAGGCGGCCCGGCTCAGGATAAAACCGCAAGATGAGATAATGCTTCCCGGCTTCGGGTTCGATCTCTGTGCTGAAAAAGGAACGGAAGGTCTGACGCCAGTCGGTGCGCGGCTTGACGCGCTGCTCCACGGTATCCTGGCGGACCTCAAGGGAGCTTTGCAGCTTCAGGGCCGTGGCAGCCACGTGCCGACAGGCGCCTGAGAAGGAGTCCGGACAGTTGCAGTGATAACTGACATTCTCCTCACGCAGGGAGATGGTCAGCTTGGGACCGTAGATCTGAAAGTCCTCGCCCTGAATGCTGCCTTCAACTTCCCAAAACGATTCATCCTTTTTCAGGGTGAGCTTCTGCACGCCGCTTTCCCCGATCAGTTCGCGGGCGGCGTCAACGATATATTCAGGAATCGAATCTTTCGTGAATTCCTGAAGTATGCTTTTTACCTGATGTTCATCCATAACGTTTCACTAGGGCCTGTTAACGCTACAGGCAATTTTGGCTCCTGCCAAGGAAGAAAAGCTTTTTATGAAGAGAGTGTACTCTTATGGTACTCGACCGGAATAAAAAGCTTTTCTGACGCAGGCAGGGGGCAAAAGGGCCATAGCGTTAACAGGCCCTGGTGGCACAAGTCCTAAATAGCTCAATATGCCGGGAGTCCTGTTCAAACCCCGGAAGATACCAGTAAAAAATTTACACCAAAAAATACTCCATTACAAGCGGCCTGCAAAATATCGTAGTTGCTATACAAAAATAACAGGTTCAAAAGAACCGCGAGTGATAGCGGAAATTGCTTCTTGGCCTTGGGGCCGTGAGATACGCGGCTCCCTGCGGTATGCGGCGGCACACCTTACGGGAAAACGCAACAAGATGCAATAAAACATGCCAAAAAATGTGATTCACGCCAAATCACTTGCAAGCTTGCAATAATGACGGCAGTTTGAGAAACTCCATACTTGGGCCGTATCATATTTGGAGCGGATTACGCTGCAAAAGAGAGCATTTTCACTTTGAAAATGCTGAGTTGGCCATCCGGCGCGGCATACCTGAGGTGAACACATGATCCTTTACAACAACTTACGCTTGATATGCCTGCTTTACGGCGGGCGGAAAAAATTCGGAGCGGTACTTTTTTTGACCCTGGCTTTGTTCTTTTCCCTCGCCTGTACGGGAGGCCCGGTCCATGCGGGAGATCCCGCCCGGACTGAAGAACCCAGTTACGGCGACACCATGATCACCGGCTCCCTGGGCGAGGCCAGCAATCTCATTCCCTACCTTTCCTCGGACTCGGCCTCCAGTGAAATCGCCGGCCATTTTTATGTGGCGCCACTTAAATACGACAAGGATCTCAATGTTGTGCCCTGGGCGGCCGAGCATTTTGAGATTCTCGATGAAGGCCGTCTGTTGCGCTTCACCCTGCGCAAAGGCATCCTTTGGCAGGATGGAGTCGAACTGAGCACGGATGATGTGGAGTTCACTTATCGCAAAATGATCGATCCTGAAACGCCCACGGCCTACGGCGGCGATTTCCGGGCTATCAAGGAGTTCCGCAAGCTGGACCGCTACCGCTTTGAGGTGCTCTATGAACATCCTTTTCCGCGTTCCTTGAGCACCTGGATGGGGGGCGTCTGGCCCAAGCACGCCCTGGAAAACCAGGATTTGCGCACCACTCCCCTGATCCGGCAGCCGCTCAGTTGCGGTCCCTATCTGCTCAGCGAATGGCAGCCGGGAGCCAGGCTGGTCCTTTCTTACAACGAAAACTATTTTGCAGGCCGCCCGTATATCGATCGTCTGATCTTCCGCATTATTCCGGATATAACCACCATGTTTCTGGAACTCAAAGCAGGCAAATTGGATCTTATGGCTTCGCTCACGGCCTTGCAGTACCTCTACCAGGCCAAGCAAGACTCCTTTGCCGCACGTTTCAACACCTACCGCACCCTGGCTTCCAGCTACACCTATCTCGGGTATAACTTGAAAAGTCCGCTCTTTTCGGACGTGCGAATACGCCAGGCTCTGGCCCACGCCATTGACAAGAGCGACATCATCCAAGGCGCGTTGCTCGGCCAGGGCGTGCCCACCATCGGCCCTTACAAGCCGGACGCCTGGGCCTACAACACGGCCATAACGGATTATCCCCACGATCCGGCCAAAGCCCTGGAACTGCTGGCCGAGGCCGGTTGGATCAAAGGCCGGGACGGCTTCCTGGAAAAGGAAGGACAGCGTTTTTCCTTCACTCTGCTGACCAACCAGGGCAATGAGCAACGGATCAAAACCGCGATCATCCTGCAAAGCCAATTGGCGAAAATAGGCATTGCGGTTACAATCCGCAGCGTGGAGTGGGCGGCCTTTCTCAAGCAGTTTGTCATGCCCGGCCACTTTGACGCCGTGATCCTGGCCTGGACCCTGCCCCATGACCCGGACGGGTATGATGTCTGGCATTCCTCGCGCATCGGCAACGGCGGACTGAACTTTGTCGGCTACGCGGATGCCGGGGCCGATGCCTGCCTTGAACGGGCTCGCTCTACCCTTGATCAGGCCGTGCGTAAAAAGGAATATGATCGTTTTCAGGAGATCCTGCATCGGGATCAGCCCTATTCCTTTCTTTATGTTCCCTACCAGTTGTCAGCGGTGGACAGGCGTTTCAGGGGCATAGAGCCGGCCCCGGCGGGGATTTTCTACAATACCGACCAGTGGTGGGTGCCGCTGGACGAACAACGTTACGGGGTACAGGCCCGATGACCATCCGTATCCAGGACATTCTCGACAAGGTGGCCGAATACCAGAGTCCGGAAGGCGTGGATCTGGTGCGCAAGGCCTACGTCTTTGCCGCGGCGGCCCACGCGGGCCAGACCCGCCAGTCCGGGGAGCCCTACCTCTCTCACCCCCTGGCCGTGGCCTATACCCTGGCGGATATGCGCCTGGATACCGCTTCCGTGGCTGCCGGGCTCCTGCACGATACCGTGGAGGACACCAAGGCCACCATTGAGGACATTGATGAGTCCTTTGGCGAAGATGTGGCCGACATCGTGGACGGGGTGACCAAGATCAGCATGCTCACCTTTGACAGCAAGGAAGAGCAGCAGGCCGAGAACATCCGCAAGATGATCCTGGCCATGAACGAAGATATGCGCGTGCTCTTTGTCAAACTGGCTGACCGTCTGCACAACATGCGTACCCTGACTTTCATGCGCCCGGACAAACAGCGCCGCATCGCCCAGGAAACCATGGATATCTACGCGCCGCTCGCCAACCGCCTGGGCCTGCACCGGGTCAAGCTGGAACTGGAGGATTTAAGTTTCCGCTACATTCAGCCCGACGCCTATAACCACATCACCGAATGGATCGAACGCCACAGCGCGGACGACGCCGAATACATCAACTCGGTCATCGCGACGCTTGAGAAAACCCTGAGCGAAAACGGAATCAAGGCCCGGATCAAGGGACGCATCAAGCAAATCTACAGCATTTACCGCAAGATGCAGTCCCTGAACACCACCCTGGACGAAATGCACGACATCATCGCCTTCCGGGCCATCGTGGCGGACCTCAAAGATTGCTACGCCGCCCTGGGCTTGGTGCACTCCATATGGACCCCTGTGCCCGGCCGCTTCAAGGACTACATTTCCATGCCCAAGGCCAACATGTATCAGAGCTTGCACACCACGGTGATCGGGCCCAAGGGCGAGCGCATGGAAGTGCAGATCCGCAGCGAGGAGATGGACCACCTGGCCGAACACGGCCTGGCCTCACACTGGCTGTATAAGGAAGGCGCTCGGGTCAAGTCCAAGGATGTCGCTCAGTTCAACTGGCTGCGCGAAATGCTGGACTGGACCAAAATGGAGAGCGATTCCAAGGAATTTCTGCGCTCCCTGCATTTTGATCTGTTCAAGGACGAGATCTACGTTTTCACCCCGCGCGGCGCGGTCAAAGAACTGCCCGAAAACGCCACTCCAGTGGACTTTGCCTACCAGATCCACACCCAGATCGGCGACCGCTGCGCCGGGAGCAAGATCAACGGCAGACTCATGCCCTTGTCCACGCCCCTGAAAAGCGGGGACACGGTTGAAATCATCACCGCCCAAGGCCGTCACCCCAGCCGGGACTGGCTCAAGTTCGTCAAAACCGCCAAAGCCAGAACCCGTATCCAGCACTTCATCCGTACTGAGGAACGGGCGCGCAGCATCTCCTTGGGCAAGGAAATGCTGGAAAAACAGGGCCGCCGCCTCGGGGTGAACATCCAGAAGGCCCTCAAGGACGGCACCCTACTGCCCGTAGCTCAGGAACTGAATTTCAGCAATGTGGACGATCTCATCTCGGCCGTGGGCTATGCCAGGGTCACGCCGCGCAAAGTGCTGAACCTGCTCGCGCCCAAAACCGCCGAGCAGCCCGAGGAAGTCCCGCACAAGCAGGGCGAGCACAAGCCCACCAAGGCCGACAGCGTGGTGATCAAAGGCGTGGACGACATGCTGGTGCGCTTTGCCAGGTGTTGCAACCCCGTGCCCGGCGACCCCATTATCGGCTATATCAGCCGCGGCCGGGGCGTGGCCGTACACACCGCAAACTGCCCCACGATCAGCCAGATGGAACCGGAGCGCCTCCTCCCGGTGTACTGGGAAGGCAGTGAAGAGGGCCAGCCCTTTCCGGCCCGTATCCATATCCTCAGCGAAAATCAGCGCGGGGTGCTGGCCAAGATCGCCGGAGCCCTGGACTCCGGCGGCGTGAACATCGACTCCGGCACTATCCGCTCCCTGGTGGACGGACACTCGGAAATCGAAATGATCATCGAAGTCTCGGACGTGGCCCAGCTGCTGCTCACCCTGGACCGCTTGCGCAAGGTCGAGCACGTTATTGAAGTTTCCCGCATGACCAGCAGCAATGTTGAGGACTAGGGGCAGAGCCCATCCAAAAAATTACCCCAAACGCGCCGCAATGGCCTTGGCCGGAATAATGCCCGTGGCCGCCGCCGACACGATGTTGCCGGAAACTCCCGGCCCATCCCCGGCCACATACAAACCAGGCACGGCTGTTTCCAGGTCGGACGAACTCTCAACCTGAGTGGCGAAAAATTTGATCTCGGGCGCATAGAGCAAGGTTTCCTCATTGGCTACGCCGGGCACAACGGCGTGCAACTGCTCAAGCCCGTCCACCAGGTTGGAGACAATGCGTTCGGGCAGGGCCATGGCAATATCGCCCGGCGTGGCATTGCGCATGGTCGGCGCAATGGAGCCCTTGCTGATCCGGTTCCAGGTGGAACGGCGGCCGCGCTTCAGATCGCCGAAGCGTTGCAAAAGAGGCTGCCCGCCGCCGATCAGGGTAGCCAGCTTGCCCAGCGCCACACCGTAGCCCTGGTTGTCCGACACCGGGTCGGTCAGCACCACCTTGGACAAAAAGGCGAAATTGGAGTTCTCGGACTTCCGATCCCGGTAGGCGTGCCCGTTGACGCACACGAAATCCTGATAATTTTCAAGAGCGACAAAGCCTTCCGGGTTGGTGCAGAAGGTGCGCGTCTGATCGTCGTACTTGCTGGTCTGAATGAAAAAGGTCGGATCGTAAATCACATTGGTCAGGGTGCTCAGAATATCCTTGTGCACTTCGACCCGGACACCCACTTCAATGCCTCGCTGGCTGACCGGGAGTTTGAAGGAACGGGCAATCTCCCCGACCCAGTCCGCGCCGACCCGGCCCGGAGCCAGAATAACCGCTTTGGCCGTAAATTCGTCTTTCAGGGTTTTGACTCCCTTGACGTAGCGGGCGCGGCTGTCGCGGCCTTTGCTCACCAGAACCTCAATGACCCGCTGCCCGGTCAGCAGCGTCACGCCCTTGTGTTCCAGCCACTGGCACATCCCGTCTATATGGCCGGGCAGAAAGTCGCTCCCCAGGTGCTTCTGGCGGATAAGCAACAGGTCGATGCCCGACCGTTTGGCCATCCGGCGTATATTTTTCGCTGTTTCCATGTCCGTGGGAAAGACCGGACCGTCCATGCCGAAACGATTGAACGCGGCCTCGGTCTCCAGGATCAGTTCCTGCGCTTCGCTCACGCTCATGAACTGGGTAAGATCCGTTTTTCCCAGCTTGTGGATGAAGTTCAGCTTGCCGTCGGAAAACAGGCCCGCGCCGCCCATGCCGGAAAGGATATGGCAAGGCTTGCAGTACAGGCATTTGCCGTTCCTGCCCATGGGACAGCGCCGTTTGCCCACGCGTTCTCCCCGTTCCAGAAGACAGACGGAGAGGTTACTGTGTTCAGCCAGCCAATAGGCGGCAAAAAGCCCGGCCGGACCGCCGCCCACGATGATCACGTCAAAAGAGGTTTTGCTTTGCTTGCTCATTGGTAATCCGTATGGGGCTCCGCCCCAAACCCCGCAAGGGGACTCAGTCCCCTGCCGGGGGAGTCTGAGGGGGCAGAGCCCCCTCAGTTGGGCCTAACCCTAATGATCCCTTTTCAGGATATATTCCAACATCTGTTCCAACACAGTCCGTTCTTCCGAAGGGGGGAAGGGCTGAAGAAAAGAAGCGGCAGCGGCAAGGTGTTCGCCGGCCTGTTCCCTGGTGCGGCGATCATGCCCGCCCGAGCACACGGCGCTGCACAGGGCTGCAACCTCGTCCTCGTTCAGGGGGCCGCGCCGGAAGCGCTCTTTGAAAGCGGCGGCGTCATGGGGAGGGAGCGCGGCAATATACGAAAGCAAGGGCGGCGTTACCTTGCCTTCCCTCAGGTCACCGCCGCACGGCTTGCCCGTGCCTGCCGAGAAATCCAGGGCATCGTCCACCATTTGAAAAGCAATGCCCAGTTGCAGACCAAAATCCGCAGCCGTCCGGATCGCGCCAGAGTCCGCGCCGGAAAAAATCGCGCCCAGTTCGCAGGAAGCGCGCAGCATCCAGGCTGTCTTGCCGATAATCACAGCCAGATAGTCTTCAGGGGAGAGATCCGGATTGCGCAACACGTTGAATTCCGCGATTTCGCCTTCCGCAGTACGCATGACAGCCTCGGAAATGCAGTCCGTGAGCCGGGTGTCACCAATTCTCGAGACCATGAACATGGCCTTGGCCAACATGGCGTCCCCGGCCAGGATCACCGTGGCCGGAGCAAACAGGGTATGCGCCGCGGGTTGTCCCCGGCGCAGATCCGCATTGTCCAGGATGTCGTCGTGCAAGAGGGTCGCGGCGTGCAGCATTTCAACAGCCGCGCCGAGGGTATAGAGCGTTTCATCACGGCAACCGAACAGGCGGCCGATCAGCAGGGTCAAAAAAGGGCGCAGGCGTTTGCCTCCCGCGGCAAGCACATGCCGGGCCACAGGCTGGGATCCGTCGGGAAGTTCCGCGGTGAAACGTTCCAGGGCAGCATTTATGCGGGACTGTTCCTGTTCAAGAGCGAGTTTCAATTCCTGCATCGGGTCCCACTTTTGAAAGCGATTACACCTTGAAAAAGTGTAACTGCTCTATGCTCGTAACAGGGGCTCGAAAATATTTTGCGCCGCCAGGCTCAGGGCATGCGCCGCCGCGTCAAAATCCCAGGTATGGGGAGGCCGACAACCGGCCTGATTGGACACGGACCGGACCTCTGCAAAAGGCAAACGCAAGGCTGCCGCGCCAAGGGCCAAAGCAAAGCCCTCCATGTTTTCGAGCAGCGCCCCGGTCAGGGCGTGTATCCTGTCGGCCCTGCGCCTGGTGCCGGATACGCCGGAAAGGGTCGCGCCGCCGCCCGTGCGCAAGGGAGTATGACAGTTCAGGCCCAGCTTGCCAAGCGTATTATGCGCATCCAGGGCCAGGCGGGAAAACACGGGCCCGGCGGGCAGAAGTCCCTGGGCAAAGCGCAGGGGCTCGGGCTGACCAACGCTTTGCGGCGAACCATCCATGCTTTCATCATACTCCGGCCACACGCCGTATTCCGGAAAGCATTCCTGGTCAACCAGCACGACACTGCCCACAGGAGCGGCCTCAAGGTCATAACTCCCGGCAATGCCCATGTTTACCACGCCCCTGAACGCTCCGGCCTCTTCGCGCCCGGCGGCCAGAGTCAGGCTCAAGGCGGAAGCAACCGGCCCCACCCCGCACACCAGGAGCGTGAGTCCGCCTCCGGGCAGGCGAAGCCGGGGCAGGGCAAGGGGGGGATTTTCCATGCTGCGGGCCAGCGGCGCGCCCTGTTCAAAGGCCGACAGATCGCATTCCGGACCGCCGGGAAGAAGCGCTACGGCCGCACGCATTTCATAGGCCGTGGCGCATACCAGGAGCAGATCCCGCCCCGCATTGGCGCGGCATGCCGCTTGCGTTGCCATGCTCACAGCCGCCAGTAGGAAAACCCGGCCTTTTCCGCCTCAGCCTTGTTCCACAGGCCCTTGATATCCAGAAGAACGGCTTTTTCCGCGCCCGCGAAGCGGCCGCTCAAGCCGGCAAGACCCATACGCGCATAGTCTTCATGCGCCACGGCAAGAATGGCCGCGTCCAGATCGCGCATGGCTTCAAGGGGCGTCAGTTCGAGATTGTATTCATGCCGGGCTTCGGCCGGATCCGCCAGCGGATCATGCACCAGCACCGTGACCCCGAACTCGTCCAACTCGGCCTTGATATCCAGCACTCGGGTATTGCGCAGGTCAGGCACATTTTCCTTAAACGTCAGGCCGAAAATACCCACGCGCGCCTGTCCTACCTTGCGCCCGGAGGCTATCAGCATCTTGATCGCCTTCTGGGCCACGTATTTGCCCATGCCGTCGTTGATGCGCCTGCCCGCCAGAATGACCTCCGGATGGTAGCCCGCCTCCTCGGCTTTGTAGGTCAGATAATACGGGTCGACCCCGATGCAGTGCCCGCCCACCAGGCCGGGCCTGAAGGGCAGAAAGTTCCATTTGGTTCCGGCCGCTTCCAGCACGTCCAGAGTGTCGATGCCCAGGCGATCGAAAATCAGGGACAATTCATTCATCAGAGCGATGTTCAAATCCCGCTGGGTGTTCTCAATCACCTTGGCCGCCTCGGCCACCCTGATTGACGGCGCTTTGTGCACTCCTGCCGTGACTATTGTCCCGTAAACCCGCGCGAGCAGGTCCAGGGTTTCCGGCGTGCTGCCCGACACCACTTTGACGATGCGCTCCACGGTATGCACTTTGTCGCCGGGATTGATGCGTTCCGGCGAATACCCGGCAAAAAAATCCCGGCAGAAACGCAGGCCGGATTCCCGCTCCAGAATGGGCAGGCAGATATCCTCAGTCACTCCCGGATACACGGTGGACTCGTACACCACCACACAGCCCTTGGGCATATGTTTGCCCACCGTGGCCGAGGCCTGCTTCACCGGACCCAGATCCGGATTTCTGTGCGCGTCAATGGGCGTGGGCACGGCCACGATAATCAGCTTGGCCCTGGACAGATCTTCACCGGAAGAGGAAAATTCCAGGGCGGAGGCCTGAAGCACGGCCTCATCCACTTCGCCCGTGCGGTCCCGGCCGAGGCGCAGTTCGGCAACGCGCTCAGCGGAAATATCAAAGCCCGTGACCGGAAAATGCCGGGCCAGGGCCACGGCCAGGGGCAGGCCCACATAGCCGAGACCGACCACGGCAATGCGTTCGCGGCCCTCGGCAAAGGCGTCGTAATCCGGGGGAAAAAGCGTCATTATGTATCCCGTATTTAGGTAGAACGAGGAGGTATCTCCTATGCAGGCTTTTCTCCTGTATGCAGCCAAACAATGCCCGCGGTGTGCCTGCCGTAGCGGACATTAGTGAAACCGGCCCGGCGCATTTCCTCGGCCAGGGTCGCGGCGGCCGGATAGGCAGCCACTGTGTCGGCCAGGTAGCGGTACGCGCCCTTGTTGCGGGAAACCAACCTGCCTGCCAGGGGAAGAACATGGGCCAGATAAAAATTGTACAGGCCCAAAAGGATGCGATCCTCGGCGCTGCCGAATTCCAGCACGCAGAAGCGCCCTCCCGGCACAAGAACACGCAGGGCCTCGGCATAGGCGGCAGCGCGCGGACGGATATTGCGCAGGCCAAAGGCAATGGTGACGGCATCCACCGAGTTGTCGGCAAGGGGCAAACTGCGTCCGTCCGCAGCCAGGGGATAAATTTTGCGGTTACGCAGCTTTTTCAGCTTGGGCAGGCCCTTGACCAGCATCGGGCGGCAGAAGTCCAAAGCCAGGATGCTTCTGTTGGGGTAGCGCTTGGCCAGGGCCACACTGACTTCAAGGGTGCCCGCGGCAAGATCCAGGATCCGGGCCGTGCCTTTGCTTGGAAAAGGGCGGACCGCCTCAGCCAGGCGCTTCCGCCAATAGGCGTCAAGCCCGAAGCTTAAAATCCGGTTCAACCCGTCATAGACCCCGGCAATGTGGGAAAAAAGACTCTGAACAGCGCGTCCGTCAGCCTGGGGTGAATAGGATTCGTCTGAAGCCTTGGGCCGTTCGGGCATTATGCATCCTGCCCGTTTTCGCCGGATTTGGTTTTGCCGAGCAAAGCCGCTCCGGCCGGGCCGCCGGGACGGGTAATGGTTTGCAGCACAACCTGGTACACGCCGGGGAAGATCTCGGCAAAATTAGCAGGAGAAATGCGGCCGGTTTCAATGAACTTGACCACGATTTCCTTGGTTACCTGCAATGCTTCCTTAGCGTCTTTTTCCATAATGCTTTCCGGTGGCAAACGGGAAAAAAACCCGCCCTGGGGAATGGTTGCGACCACAATGGTTATAACCGGGCGGGAAAGAGAAGAAACGGTCAGCCCCTCCCCTTTTTTTCCGCTATAGCATTAACGGGTCCATCTTACAACACGGCAGCGTGCCGGGCAGCGCCTCATTTTGTCTGCGCTATGCATTGCCGTCCAGTAAAAGGCAGGCAAGGCTGTTGTCATTGGGCGCTTTTCCTGATAAGGCCCACCCTGGACAAATACATTGCGGAGACAAGAAGTGCGCAAAGTGGAACATTCACGATTGTTGACGGCCCTGATGGTTTTGCTGCTGGCGCTGGGACTGCCGACTGTCGCTTTCGCCGCCGTTGACTTGCATCTGCCCGGAGCGGAGTTAAACGCGTTCTGGATAATCCCCTTTGCGGGCATGCTGTTGAGCATTGCTGTATGGCCCCTTGTTGCGCCGACTTTTTGGCATCACCACTTCGGCAAAATATCGCTGTTCTGGGCCGGGGCCTTTATTGTTCCCTGCCTCCTGATCTACGGGCCGGCGATAACGCTTTTTCATGTCTGGGAAGTCCTGGCGCATGAATATATCCCTTACGTTATCATACTGTTTACCCTGTTCACGGTGGCGGGCGGGGTGCGCGTGACCGGAACACTGGTGGGCACGCCCCAGGTCAACACAGGCATACTGCTCATCGGCACCATGCTGGCCAGTTGGATGGGCACAACCGGCGCTGCCATGCTGCTCATTCGCCCTCTGTTGCGGGCCAACACCCATCGGAAATACCGGGTGCATTCGGTAATTTTTTTCATCTTTCTTGTTGCCAATATTGGCGGCTGCCTCACTCCTCTGGGCGACCCGCCCCTGTTTCTCGGCTTTTTGAAAGGAATCAGCTTTTTCTGGCCCACCACCCATCTCTTCCCTCCCATGATTTTTACGGCTGTGCTCGTGCTGGGCATTTACTTTGCCCTGGAAGTCCATCTGTACAACAAGGAAGGCCGCCCCGCCCCCCTGGTGGAGGACAGCGGCACAGGGGAAAAGCTGGGCCTGGACGGCAAGGTGAACCTGCTCATCCTGCTCGGCGTCGTCGGTGCGGTACTGATGAGCGGAACGCTCAAGCTGGGTTCGTTTGAAGTGTATCACGTGGAACTGCAAGTGCCGGGTCTTTTGCGTGATGTCATCCTGGTCGGCCTGGCTTTCCTTTCCCTCAAGCTGACCCACCCGGAGAACCACCGCCTGAACGACTTCAACTGGTTCCCCATCCTGGAGGTAGCCAAGATATTCTTTGGCATTTTCATCAGCATGATCCCGACCATACTTATTCTGCAGGCGGGCGAGAAAGGGATTTTGGGCGGCTTGACCAACCTGGTGAGCCGGGACGGGCTTCCTTTGCCCCATATGTACTTCTGGATTTCCGGACTCTTCGGCACTTTTTTGGACAACGCCCCCACCTATCTGGTCTTTTATAACATCGCCGGGGGCGATGCGGTAAACCTCATGGGGCCCATGGCCGAAACCCTGGCGGCTCTTTCGCTCGGCACTGTATTTTTTGGGGCCATGAGCTACATCGCCAATGCCCCCAACTTTATGGTGCGGGCCATTGCCGAAAATCAGGGCGTGGCCATGCCCAGCTTTTTCGGCTACATGCTCTGGGCTATCGCGACTCTGTGGCCCGTTTTTATCCTCAATACTTTTATATTTTTCATATAATCCAGGAGGTGTCTCCAAATAAGAAATTTTGCTCCAAGAGCAAGGACCCCGGCCCTTTTTGCGAAGGGAGTGTACTCTTTATGGTACTCGACCGGAGAAAAAAGGGCCGGGTGACGCGGCTATTTGGACAAAAGAACTATTTGGAGACACCCCTGAAACAGCAAATGATACCAAGCATACCATGCTTTAAAAACTTGATTATTACTGTCGCACCTTTTATGCCCCGGTCCACAAGGCATTGTAGTAAAGAGTGCGCCAAAGGAGCAGTTGATGAGCGCCAATAGTTTCCTGATTACCTGCATCATTGAGCGCGGGCGGGCGGATGAGGTCATGAAAGTGGCCCGCCAGGCCGGCGCCAGGGGCGGCACCATTATGCCCGCAAGAGGCACCAGCACCTCGGAAGACAAAAAATTCCTCGGCATTCCCGTGATGCCGGCGGAAAAGGAAGTACTCCTTATTGTGACGGATCACGATCAGGTCGAGGTCATTCTGGACGCCATATACAAGATGCCCATCTTCAGCAAACCCGGCAGCAGTGTTGTTTACAGCACACCGTTGCATAGTTTCCATACTTCGTCGGGGAACTGATTCCGCACCAGAAGAGAACCCGACCTTTTTACACAGTATCGCGATCCCGCAACTGCACCCAAAGCCTGCGGATCTGCAAAAGCTCACCGGGAAAGTGTTGCTCGGTCCGGGCAAGCAGACTCTCGGCCTGTTCCTTGTGTCCCAAGGCCAGAAGGGACTTCGCCTCATACACCCCGGCCCGCCAGCCCAGGCAATGGCTCTGCCCGGCAACGCTCCGGGCCGCGTCAGCATAGCGCCCCAGGTTGTACAACGCGGCCCAAAGGTAATAGCCCCTGTTCTCCAGGCATGAGGAGTCGCGTTCGGCCCATTCGCGGCAGATCAGCAACAGCGAGGTGTAGTCCGCCAGGGCGTATAGGTTTTCGCACAGCAGGGCATAATATTGAGCCTTATACTCGTTTTCCACCACATAGCGGGTCAACAAGGCTGCCGCGCGATCGCGTTCGCCCAGAGCCAGTCGGGCATAGGCCTCAAACAACGGGGCCTTGGGCCGGGAAGGCCCAGCCTCGGCCAGATCCGCGGCTACCCGCCGCAACACCTGTATGGTATCGGGATGATGTAAAAGACTCTCGGTTTCATCCAGGAAGGGCACTCTGGCGGGTATGTCTTCCTGCTCGAGCGCGGCCGGACCGCCCAGGCGCTGCAGCACGTAAACAGCCCGGAAATAACTGTCCTCCGGCAGCGCCCGTCCCGGCTCGCGCGCCGCAAGATAGTAAAGGCTCCCTCCGGCGACGGCCGCGACGCCGAGCACCAGCAGGATAAAAAGGCAGACGTTTTTTGCAGTTCGCTGGAGCATCCGGTTCTTGTGCGGCGATGACAAGTTCGTTATACTTGAAAGTATTATGCGGTAGACCCTCGCCTTGCGGGCAATATACCCGCTTTGCCCCATACCGGCAATGCGTCTCCCGGCAGGGTAGCGCCGCTTGCAAGATTCTTTTTTAAAAAGGATTTTCCGCCATGACTGAACAAGCCCCTTCTGTTGTTTACTTCGCCGGTCCGCGCGCCCGTAAGGCAAAAGAAAGCAAGATACGCAAAATCGCGGCTCTGTTCGATGCCGCCGGATTTGACAAACTTGTGGACAAAAACGCGCCCGCCGCGGTCAAGCTGCACTTTGGCGAACGCGGCAACGATACCTTTATCAACCCCGTGTTTGTCCGCGCCGTGGTGGACAAGCTGAAGCAAGCCGGGGCCCTGCCCTTTCTGACTGATACCAACACCCTGTACCAGGGCAGCCGCCACAACGCGGTGAACCATTTGCAGACCGCGCTGGAACACGGCTTCAGCTTTGCCACGGTGAACGCCCCCCTGATCATTGCCGACGGCCTGCGCGGCGGCAGCTTTTCCGAAGTGCCCATCGGGCAAAAGCATTTCAAAAGCGTCAAAATCGCTGATGCCATAGTGGAAGCGCACAGCATGATCGTCATGTCTCACTTCAAAGGACACGAAATGGCGGGCTTTGGCGGTTCCATCAAGAATCTGGCCATGGGCTGCGCGCCGTCCCAAGGCAAATGCGATCAGCACGCCTCGCGTTTTTCCGTGGACGAAAAGCTGTGTATCGCCTGCGGCATGTGTATGGCCAACTGTCCGGAACATGCCATTGCCTGGCGCGCTTCGACGGACGACAACGAAGGTGAAACAAAATTCGCCTTCATTGACAAAGACAAATGCGTGGGCTGCGGCGAATGCCTGACCGTATGCGAACCCAAAGCCGTGACCATTGACTGGGCCACGGAACTCGAACCCTTCAACGAACGCATGACGGAATACGCGCTGGGCGCTGTCATCAACAAGCAGGACCGCGTGGGGTATTTCAACTTCCTCATGAATATCACGCCCGATTGCGACTGTGTGCCCTGGAGCGACGCCCCTCTGGTGCCCGATATCGGAATTCTGGCCTCCATCGATCCGGTGGCCCTGGATAAAGCCTCCTTTGATCTGGTGAACGGACAACCCGGCTTCACGCACTCCCGCCTTAAACACAATCATGAACCGGGCCAGGACAAATTCACCGGAACCTGGTCCTATACGCGGGGCGAGGTGCAACTCAACTATGCCGCATCCATCGGCCTGGGCAGCACCGAATATACTCTGGTGGAAATATAACAACCAACGTATTGCCGAGAGCATCAGTACATGACAACGAGAAACAGCATTTCGTTCTGGCTAATCCGCATCCGGACCCGGACAGCGCGGCTGATCTGCCTGCTCTGCCTTTTCGCGCTTGCTCCGGCTCTGCTGCAAGGCCCCTGCCCTGCCTTGGCCGCGGGTTTTGCCGAAGACCATACCATACTCTACTATCTTATCGAGATGCAGCGCCGGGCAAAACGAACCTGCAACGGCGCGCCCATGCCGGAAGCGCCTTCCTTGATGCCCTCGGAAAGCCTGCGTACCCTGGCCGCCCGGAGCGCTTCTTCAGGCCAGCCGGTATCCCGGATTGCGGCGGAAAGCGGCCTGTCCGGCATTCCTTATCTGGCGGCCACGGCGCGCGGAGCAACTCCGCAGCAGGCCTTTGACGCCTTGGTTTCCGGCCAGTGTTCCGCGCTCATGGGCCAGGAATTCCACTACATCGGCGCCAGCGCCCACAACGGGCAGTGGACCCTGATCATGGCCGCGGCCGAACCGCAACAAGTCCCGGACGCTGCCGGGCAAACCGTGGGGCAGGCACAGCCCACACCGCCTCCGGCCGAACCTCAGGATCCCGCGCCGAAACGTAATGACCCGGGCAATGTCGAGGAGTTGAGAATCCCTGTGAGCCCGAGCGAGCACGCCCCGGCCAGCCCCATTGTGGTGCGGGAGTTTGCCACCGACGGCCGGGGAAGAGTTTTGAACTCCGGTGCGGACTCCGCCTCGATTCCGCCGCCGGGTTCCGCGCCCAAAAGCCCCCGTCCCGGTGTGGTGCCTCTTGAAGATACCCGCCCGCCCGAAGCTGTGTCGGGCGACGGAGCTCTGGTCCTGCAGCCGGACGCGCAACCCGGCGCGCAAAGTGCCGCGCCGGTGGAAGCCCCACCGCCCTCGGCCGTATCGGGCAACGGAGCCGGGAGCGCTGCCGCCGCGCCCGTGGGAACTATGCCGGTCAAAACCACGTTTTCCGTAGCGCAAGCGGGTTCGCAAGAAGCCCGTATGCTCGGCCTGATCAATGCGGTACGCGCTCAGGGCCGCGTCTGTGGCGGAGAATCCATGCCCCCGGCGCCGTTGTTGCGCGGCAGTGGCGCACTGGACGCCAGCGCGCGGGAACACGTCAAGGATATGGCCGCGCGGCGCTATTTTTCCAGCACCGCTCCGGACGGCCGCACCCTGGGCAAGCGGGTTACGGACGGCGGCTACGCATGGGGCTTTGTGGCCGAGAACCTCGCCGCCGGGAGGAGCGTGGCCGATGAAACTCTGCACAAGTGGCTGGGCAACGAAAACCAGTGCCGCAACCTGCTGGGCCGGGAATTTGAGGATATCGGCGTCGGCTATGATCCTGCCGGGCCATACTGGTCGGTTATTCTGGCCGCCCCTTTGAAGGAACAGGAGTTGCCCATACGGTAGACGGCATTCGCCCAGGGCCTGTCAACACTATTGCGAACAAGAGGTCTGTATTATTTTGTCCGCGTTGTTACTCATACTCTGTTGTATTCCACTGCTTCTCGCCCGCCCGGCGCGCGCGTCCGACTGTCCGGATGCCGATTCCGTTGAGCGAAGCTTGCACAAGCAGAGCGAATTGTTGCAGGCTGCCAATGATGCCGCCCTGCTGCTCTATTCGGATGAAGAAGACCTTGAGGAACAGGCCACTCTGGCCCTGGAGCGCACGGCCTCGGCCACGGGCGCCGACGCCATAGGCCTCTGGCGCAACCACGGTGAAGGGGAGCACCTGCAGTGCACCAGGGTGTTTCACTGGATCTCCGAAAGCGCAGCCCTGATCCTGCCCTTTCACACCACCACTCTTTCCTATCACACCGATATGCCGGAATGGGAGCACCCACTCGCGGCCGGGCAAAGCGTCAACACCACCAGAGACAGCCGTCTCAGCCACGCGCTTATCGTGCCCATACTGTTCCGCGCCTCTTTCTGGGGATTTATCCGCATCGGTAAAATCGAGCCGGGCACGGACTGGGGAGTGAGCGAGGAAAATCTGCTGCGTTCCGTGGGCCTGCTCCTGGCCGCGACCTTGCAGCGCCGCCAGATGCAGGATGCCTTGTCCCGTTCCGAAGAGCGCTTCCGGGACGTGGCCGACGCTGCCGGGGAACTCGTCTGGGAACTGGACTCCCTGGGCTACTGCTCCTATATTTCGGATCGCGTGCTTGTCCTGCTGGGCTATGAACCTGCCGAGGTGCTCGGCAAGCGCATGGAAGACTTCGCCTATGACCTCGATGACGCGGATATCACGGGGCGCATGCTGCAGGCCAGCATGCCCCTGGGCACCTTCAGACGCTTTGAGCACCGCATGCGGGCCTGGGACGGCCAGGAAGTCTGGCTGCTCAGTTCAGGCCGGCTCCTGGTCGGTGCGGACGGCATTGCCGGGATCAGGGGCACCAGCCTGGACATCACGCAGAGCAAGGAAGACGCGGCCCGCTTGCAGAGCACTCTGCAAGCCTTGGAGAGCGCGAACAGCGAACTGGAAGTTTCCATCCGCAACGCGCATGAACTGGCCAGTAAAGCCGAGGCGGCCAGCCGGGCCAAGAGCGACTTTTTGGCCAACATGAGCCATGAAATCCGAACTCCGCTTAACGCCGTGATAGGCATGGCCTATCTGCTGCAAAAAACCGGGCTTTCCCCCCAGCAAAAAGCCTATGCCGACAAAATACACGCCGGTGGCAAGGCCTTGCTGGGCATTGTCAGCGAAATTCTTGATTTTTCCAGAATCGAATCCGGGCAAATGCAGATCGGGCATGCCTCCTACGAGCTTGGGGAAATGGTGGAAGGGCTGGCCGCCCTGGTGGGCGGCAAGGCCGAGGAACAAGGCCTCGATACCGCCTTCATCATAGCGCCTGATGTGCCCTTGCGCCTTGTGGGCGACGCCCAGCGCCTCGGCCAGGTGCTTACGAACATCACCGGCAACGCAATCAAGTTCACCGAGCGCGGCGGCGTCTGCCTGCGCTGCTCTCTTGACCATATTGAAGGAGATACCGCGCTGCTGCGCTTTGTGCTCAGCGACACCGGCATAGGCATTGCGGAGGAACGGCTGGACACCTTATTCCAGTCCTTCAGCCAGGTGGATTCCTCCAGTACCCGCAGCTACGGGGGAACAGGCCTGGGCCTGACCATTGCCAAGGGCCTGCTGACGCTGCTGGGCGGAGACCTCTCCCTGGAGAGCACTCTCGGCAAAGGCACCACGGTCACGGTCACGGTTCCCCAGACCATTGATGTAACGGCCATCCAGAACGAGGAGCAGCCCCGGCATCTCTCCGCTCTTGCCACGGCAGGTCCGGGGCTGGAAGTCATTCTGGTGGACGACAGCGACTGCCAGCGGGAATTTCTGGTCGAAATGCTGTACGCTTTCGGTTGCCGTTACCTGGCCTTCAGCAACATGGCCGAAGCCTTTGCCGCCATCGCCGGTTCGGACGCGGCCTCCGGCGTCACCCGCGCCATGATCCTGCCGCTTACTCTGGCCGAGGCGGACAACAGCAGAGACCTGCATCATCTGACAGAAGTCATGCGTCTGCGCAACATTCCCAAACTGGTCTGCATACTGCCTTTTGACCGCATCCAGAGCGCTCAGGATGTAAGCCGCTCTCTCGGCCACAGCGTGGCGGCGGTGATTGCCCGGCCGGTAGTCTCCACGGCCCTGGAAGAAACTCTGCTGGAACTGGTGCAGGCTCGAGATACCGGCGCGGCCAAGCCCGCGAGCGCCGCTGCTGCCGCTTCAGCCCCCTATTTTCCCGGCAGCCGCATCCTGCTTGTGGAAGACAACAGCGTGAGCCGCCAGATCGCCCTGGAACTCCTGCGTGAAACCGGGGCCGAGGTCTTCCAGGCGGAAAACGGCAGCGAGGCGCTTAACCTTCTGGAAAACGCCGATAAACCGTTTGATCTGGTCTTTTTGGATCTGCAAATGCCGATCATGGACGGCTGGGCCACGATCCGGGAAATCAGGGCCAATCCCGCCCTGCATATGCTCCCGGTCATCGCCATGACGGCTCATGCCTCTGTGGAAGAACGCAACCGCTGTCTTGCCGAAGGCATGAACGAGCACCTGGCCAAGCCCATTGACGTGACCGATATGTACACGCTGATGCGGCATTGGCTTAAACCCGTTTCTCTGCCGGAAACAACCGCCATGCCGGGCTCCGGACCGGATTTGGATACCGGCCCGGATCTGTTGGACAAACTGCAGGAGCTATTGCGGCTGTTGTCCGAGGATGATGCCGCATCCTGCCCTTTGTTCGCTTCACTGGAACCCCGCCTTGCCTCCATTGACAGCCATGCCGTCAGCGCCGCGGCCAAAGCTTTGACCGTATTCGACTTCAGCGAAGCCCTCAGCCTCCTGACCCCCATGGCCAACGGCCTCAAGACCGCCCGCAGCGGCCGGGATCCTGCTTGATGAACCGGCCCGACGACAACGGCAGAAGCATCCAGGCCCGCCTTGCCGAACGGGAAAAGCGCGTGCGTTCAAGCGCGGAAGGCCTGCGCCTGCTGCTGCACCGGCTGGGCGGACAGGAACAGGGCAGGCTGGTCAGCCTCTGGAAAAACTGGGATCGGATCATGGGCGAGGATGTAGCCGCCCTGGGCCGCCCTCTCGGGCACAAAGATCAGACACTGAATATCGGGGCGGATAACAGCATGGCCTTGCAGGAGCTTTCGCTACGGGCTCCAGAAATTCTGGAACGGGCCAATGCGACTATGGGCAGCGAGTTTTTCACTGAGGTCAACGTCCTTTTGCTGCAAGGCAAAACAGGACTTGCCCAAGACAACACGTCCACCGCGCACAAAACCACACCAGCCGCCCCTGCCCCCCCGGCCTTTGAGGGCCCGCCCATAGGCGGACTCATGGGTAAACTTTCTCCGGATTCTCCCATCACCCGCTGCTATGAAACCTTTGTGGCACTGGCAAAGAAATAACGTGCTCATTGGCGGCGGCTTGATTGTGCCGGGCGGGCGGGGCGGTGTGATCTTCTCGCGTCGGGAGGCAAACCGGGCTTTTAGTCTCATACTGCGTCAGAATCCCGTTTCCCGGCGAAGCAGTACTTGAGTACAGCTTCTTGGAAAACGGGATTCTTCCTTGTTTGAGTCCTAAAATACCGTCTTTTGCCTACCGATGCGAGAAGAATACCCGCGTCGAGTGCGACCTACCCCATCCTCATCCCGGCAATCAGACGCTCCAGGTTGTCCGGATCGCCCGCCTTGTGCTCGTCAGGATACAGCAAGGCCGACATGTAAAACACGGAATCCAACTCCAGGGCTCTGCGCGCACCCCCGGCAAAACGGCTCAAAGCCTGTCCCACTTCCCCACGTAAGGGTTCGGGCACAGCTTCCAGCAGACTCTTTCCCCCGGCAGGCAAAGCCGCCAAGCGCCCGGCCCGCTCCCGCATCAGGGCGCGATACACCGCTTCGTCTTTGTTTTCATACAATGCGGCCAAGGCGTCGCTTTCCGTCTTTTTCAGAGCGCGGTGCGCTTCCGTGAGCCAAGCCGTAAGGGCGGTAACGGGGTCGGACATGGGCCACTTCCCTATTTATTCATGACATTCAGGAATTCCTGATTGCTCTTGGTGCCCCGCATCTTGTCCAGCAGGAACTCCATGCTGTCGATGGGCGACATGGGCGCGAGAATCTTGCGCAGGATCCAGACCCTGTTCAGCACATCATCGGAAAGCAGCAGTTCTTCCTTGCGGGTGCCGGTACGGTTGATGTCAATGGCCGGGAACACGCGCTTTTCAGCCAAATGACGATCCAGGTAGATCTCCATGTTACCGGTGCCTTTGAATTCTTCAAAAATCACTTCGTCCATGCGCGAACCGGTATCAATGAGCGCGGTGGCCATAATGGTCAGGCTGCCGCCTTCTTCTATGTTCCGGGCCGCGCCGAAAAAGCGCTTGGGGCGTTGCAGGGCGTTGGCGTCAAGACCGCCGGTGAGCACCCGGCCGGAAGAAGGGGTCACGGCGTTGTAGGCCCGGCCCAGACGGGTGATGGAATCCAGCAGAATGACAACATCGCGCTTGCGTTCCACCAGGCGCTTGGCTTTTTCCAGCACCATTTCACAGACCTGCACGTGGCGTTGCGGCGGTTCGTCAAAGGTGGAGGAAATAACCTCTGCGTTCTTTACCGTGCGCTCCATGTCGGTCACTTCTTCGGGGCGCTCGTCGATCAGAAGCACGATCAGGTACACATCCGGATTGTTGGCATTGATGGCATTGGCCATGGACTGCAAGAGGATGGTTTTGCCCGTGCGCGGCGGGGCCACGATAACCCCGCGCTGACCGCAACCCACCGGGGCCATCAGGTCAATGACCCGGCCGGAATAGGCTTTATCGCCATTTTCCATGGTGAGCCGGCGGTCCGGATAGACGGGGGTGAGGTTGTCGAAGAGAACGAGATTCTTGGCGTTGGCGGGGGGTTCAAAACCTATTTCATTGACCTTGAGCAGAGCGAAGTAGCGTTCCCCTTCCTTGGGGGGGCGTATCTGGCCGGATACGATATCGCCTTTTCTCAGCCCGAACCGCCGTATCTGGGAGGGCGATACGTAGATGTCGTCCGGCCCCGGCATATAGCTGCACAGCGGCGACCGTAAAAAACCAAAGCCGTCGGGCAGTATCTCCAGCACGCCATCGCCGAAGATAGCGCCATTCTGGGAGGAACAGTTTTGCAGGAGCGCGAAGATAAGCTCCTGTTTGCGCATGGAACTGGCGTTTTCCACTTCAAAGGAATCGGCCAGGGCCATGAGTTCGGTCATGGATTTGACCTTGAGTTCGGACAGGTTCATGCCCGCGTCCAGAACATCTGCCGCAGGGGATTCTTTCTTTTTCCGCATAGGATAGGAGGGTATGTGAAGGTTGGTGACATAGGGGCCTGAATAAACGACGCCACGGTAGCGCCACCGGAAAAACCGGCTTGGGTCTGTAATGAAAGAGAGCTGAGGAAGCAAAGGCGACTTACGGAGACTGGACTAAAGACCGCCTCGCGGCCGAATGACCATTTGGTGTCTAGCGCAATTACCGGCGCATGGCAAGGGGTCTAATCGTCTTTTTCCGGTTTTGCCAGCACATCCGCGTAAAAATTCTCGATAAAAGCTTTCAGTTCCTCCGCATCGCGCTCAAGCACACAGGCGAGCTCGGAGGTCACCAGTCCCATTGCCTGCTCCAGCAGGCGGCGCTCCCCAAAAGACAATTCTTTCTCTCCGCTGATCAAGATAAGCTCTTTGAGCACATAGCCCACATCCAGCAAAGAGACGCTCTTCAGGCGTTCGGAATACTCCCGGTAACGCCGGTTCCAGTTCTGCCCGGAATATCCGGTAAAGGTGCTGCGGTCCCGCAGGGATTCAAGCACGGCCAGAGCCTCGGCCGCGCTGCATGGGGCGCGCAGGCCGACACTGCGGGCATTGGCCACGGGAACCATCATTGTAATGTTATTGGTAAAAATGCGAATGATATAGAACTCCGCTTCCTGCCCGCAGATTTCCTGGCGCTCCAGACGTTCAATGACGCCTACGCCTTGCGCTGGATAAACCACAAGTTGTTCCGGGGCATACACGTGGAAACTCCTGAAGACCGGCACACCATGCGCGGATACATGGCGGTTTGGAAAAAACCGCTGCCCGTGGAAACGATCGGCGCGGCGGGTGATGTTGGGAAATACGGCTCGAAGCGGCGGGCGGATCACTTCGTTTCGGATTAACGATACCGCACGCCGGTCATTTAGTCCAGCATTTCCATGTTTGACTCGAAAAAGGCCTTTCCGGGGTTTGTACAATGCCTCCCCTCCCCGCTTCAACCCGGAGAATGATGACGAGACACGTTGAAATATTTAGCATATCCCCTGACAAGTAACATTTTGTAATACTAAAAAACTTTTTTTAAAAAATTGCCTTTTTTCTATTTCAATTTATTTCTTCATAGTGTATGGAAGAACTATGTCGTAGCATAAAGCGACTTTTAGTTTCTGAGATATGACATGTTTTCGGCGTATTGATCCAGGGGGATTACGTTGCCGATTAGTCTGGCTGGGGGCCGGGGGATGCAGTCGATTCGTGCCAGGCACGAAGTAAGGATTGCGGGCTTTCTTTCCAGAACATCACCACCGCACGCACCTCTTGAGAAAACGCCGAACAAAGGCTTTTGCGCCGCTTTTTAGCGACGCGAACTTTGGGGACACCACCAATATTACCTTTTTAAGGAAGGATACGCCATGAGCCAATCCACTCCCACCACCGAAAACAGAAATGTTCCCGGTCAGACCGTTGCCGTGCCCAAACCGGATAATGGAGCCGACGTTGCTGTTGCCTCCTCGCCGAGCGGCACACTGCAACTGGACTTTGACCCCTCCACCGCCACCACCAGCCGGGAAGGCAACAGCCTGGTCTTTGAAGTGGATGGCGGCGGTAAAGTAACTGTTACCGATTTTTTCGTGGTGGGCGACCAGAGCCTGCCTTCCTTGCGCCTGCCTGACGGCACGGAAGTTGCCAGCGCCGACTTTTTCCAGGGCAGCGACCTTGATATGACCACCGCGGCCGGTCCTGCCGCCGCGGCCCCTCCGGGCGGCGGCACCAATTATGCCGATGATCCGGGCAACCTGATGGGCGGCCTGGACAAATTCGGCATGCTCGGCACCGACTACTGGGGCCGGAGCACCGAGCCCACTCCGGAAATGGAAGGCGTGCGGGAAGTGCCTGGCGGCATTTTCAACTTTGACGTAAGCACCCTTTTCGAAGGCGTTTTTTACGGTGGCCTGTTCGAAGACGGGATGAGAAACAAGAACGTGGGTGATACCACCCAGGTTTTCGGACAACTGAATTTCAACCCGGTGCTTTCAGGAAGCACCGTTATCGACGCCATCCGCCTTTCCGGCTTTGAACCGGGCACCCGTATTTATTTCGGCGAGCCCAGCGATTATGAGAACGGCGGCAACTACATCGAGATCACCAGTCTTTCCCAGGTGGTCAACTTCACGCATGCCAACTTCATCAACGGCGTGTATCTTGTGGCTCCCCCGTATAGCGACGTTGACATGACCATAACGGTCTCCATGGACATACGCGCGGCTTCTTCCGGGATGACCGCGACCGTCGGCGGCAGCTTCGTGATTATCGTGGACGCCGTGGCCGACCTGCCGGAATATGTCGGCTCCGATGCCAGGTATGACGGCTTCACCGGAGTGGGTGAAATCAAAAAGGCGACCGACGATGATTTTGATAAAAATACCGGTGTTGAAAGCAAGGACTCCACCGGCAGCGCGGACATGACCAAGGTCATGTTTGATGTTTCCGCGACCTTCAGAGATCTGGACGGCTCCGAAACGCACTTCGTTCTGGTTGAGCGTCCCGCCGACATCAACGGCAATGCCTGGAGCTGCGACAATCCCGGTAGTTTTGAGGTGCAAATCTGGGTGGATTCCAACGGCAAGCCCGTTCTTGACCAGGCCAACCCGCCGGCTGACGCTGTGCAGAAGCCGTTTTTCGCCATTCCGGTGTCCCTTGATCAAATCGGGCCGGACGGTTCAGTCACGATCTCCGTGGTCATGACCCCGCCCGACGGCTTCACGGTCTCGGCCTTTGAAGAGGAGGACCGCTCCTTGTGGACCGGCGCCTGGGCGAGCGAAAATCCCGAAGATGGGGAAATCACCTTTAATAACAACGACGCCCATGACTTTACGCAGGTTGAGGTCACCTATGAAGTGCCCACGCTGACGGTCACGATGGGCTGGGCCTATGAAGGCGGCCAGGGCAACAAGCACCTGGCGGATAAAGGCGCGTATGACGGCACGCCCGGTACCCTTGAGGGTGAAGGCAGTGATGCCGCTATTACCTTTACTGTTGACTCTGGTTTTATCACCGAGGTGAAAATCGACGTTTCCGGCTGGCTTTACGGCGATGGCTCCGCCGCCGCCCGCGGCGTGCTCACCTTTGCCGACGGCACTCCTGTGCCCGCTCCGGACGCTAACGGCATCATCACCATTACCCTGAATCCGAACAGCGATTCCCTCGAACTGAAGTTCGTGCCCAACCCTGCCTGCACATCTGATGCGGACGTGCCCATCGGTTATGACGTCACCGTCACGACGCCCAACGGCACAACCCTGGTGTACAAGGACGGTGGAGGCACGGTGGCCATTGACGCCGTTGCCGATGCTCCTGAAAATGTCGGGCTGAATGTGACCAACGACGCCGATTACTTCTATGTCGTGGATGCGGCCGACGGATGGGATAAGAGCAGCGTATGGCATAACCCCGGCACCACTGCCAATGTCGGTGACCTGAAGGGCTATGAAACCTCGACCTACACGCCGACCTATGAACCCAAAACCTATGACGTTTCCATAACAGCCTCGGCCCATTTCCCGGATACTGACGGCTCTGAAACTCATTACATCATGGTACAGAACATCGGCGGCGACCTCGCGCTCTCTAGTGCGGCTCAAGCGGCCGGTTTTGAAATTATCGGCAAAGAATCTTATGGCGGCACCGAGTATTTTGTGGTCAAGGTTCCCGAGGGCTTTGATTACAGCGCCACCGCGCCGAACGTGAGCGTGGATCTCGTCTACTCGATAACAACCGACACCTCCATCAGCAAGGACATCAATGTTTACGGCAAGGCCGTGGAAGGCGGAGGGGATGACCCGAACGCCTGGGCCGGTGACCGCGAGGTGGATTTCAACAACAACATCGCCTATTCGCCCGGCGACAAGACCAATGTCACCATCGACTATGTTGAGTCCACGCTGACGGTCAAAGCCGGATGGGCCGCGGAAGACCATTGGTACAATCAGAACAGGGTGGACTCGAATACTCCGGGCGCCGCCAACCCGACCAACCCGACCAACCTGCCCGGCCTGAGCGACCAGGGCGCTGACTTCATCATGAGCCTGAACGATGTGAAGGATTCGTTCCAGAGCATCACGCTCACCTATGACAGCAGTTTAGGCACCTTCATCGTGCCCGATGCGCCCGGTGTTTATACTTGGGCGGCCTCCCCGCCTGACAGCAACGGTATGGTCACCGTCACCGTCACGTACACCCAGGACTCCATCTCCCAGGATACTCTTTCGGAATTCAGAGGGTACTTTGAGCCGGGGCACAACAACAACAAGGGTGAAGTGCCTATCGACTACAAGGTCGAGGTCGTGCGCGGCGACAGTTCCCAGACCTATGACGGCCACTCCAACGTGACCATTGATGCCGCCGCTGACCTGCCCAATCTGGAAAGCAAGGGAGAGCTGTTCTACGCGGGCGATAACCTGGTGCCGGGCGATCCCGCCCAGGGCGATACCGCCGCCAAGCCCGGAGAGGGAGTCACGCTCAAGGATCTTTCCGTCACCTTCTACGACTATGGGCCGGACTCGCAAGAACTGCACTACTTCATGGTGCAGAAGAACGCCAGTGTGCGGTACACCGACCCCGTTGGGACGCTCAATACCACTGTGAGCCTCGCCGCTCAGGATATCGTGATCACAGGCAGCGGCCCCTCCGGGGACTACAAGCAGACGATCCATCTTGAGGGCACCACTGGCAAATCCTACATCACCCTGGAGTTTCCTGACGGCACGATTGTGACCATTAACAGTGCCGGTGTTTCCGACAACCCCGCTCTCGTTGCCAATCTTGCTCCCAACTGGGTGGCCCAGGCAATAAACGGCGTCAGCACCACCACCCCCAACGCGGGCGGCTCGAGCACCTATTGCAAACTGCCCGTGCTGAACGAGTTGCTGCAAGGTACCGACGGCAAGGCCACTGTCCAGGAAGTCGTTATTAATGCTCCGACGAATCTTGGCAGGGACGGCACGGTCACGATCAACGTCGGCGGCTATGCCGAGGAGTCTGAAGGGCGCACGCTGACCGACGGCGGCAACGCCACCGGCGATACCCCGTCGCGCGAAGTGTATCTGGATAACAACTACGCCGACAATCTCGGGTCCATCAAATTCGATGTGGGCGTGGTCACCTCAAGTCCCTCTTTCTCGGCCACCGTGGTGTACGAGAACGGCACGCCTGACGCCGACAAGGGTGATTATACCGTTCACCTGGGTTATATCAGCCTGGCCGGCCTGCACAAGGGTGAAACAGCGCAGGTGGAGTTCATCTTCAAGGCGGGCAACCCCCCGGTGAACTTGATGCTCGCCGAGGACAGGTACACCTATGACCCGGCCACGGGCGAGTGGGTCGTGGCTCAGGAAGGAGCTCCCCTCCAGGTCGGCTACGAATATGACGCGGCCACGGGCGAATGGGTTCTGGGCGGTGGCGGCAACTGGACAGTGCAAAGCATCGTTGACAATGGTGACGGCACCTACTCCATCAAGATGGAGATCACGGGCAACGACGGCGGCGAGGTCAAGCTGCCTTTCTTCCCGGGCAACAACGGCAACGGCGAGGACATCACCGTTGACTATATTGTCACGATCACGGACGACCGTTCCGGTGAAAGCACAAGCTGGAAATCTCCCGGCGTGAGCGACGACCTTCTGGACAGCGACACCACCTACAAAAACCTGACGGGCGGCGGCGACTACATCATTGTGGACGCTGTGGCCCAGCAGCCGGAATTCGGCCATTACACCACCGTCGGCAAGGAGATACCCGGCGATGAGGACGGCGCCCGTTACGAATACCTCACGCCCAGGACGCCGGTGGAGGTCGAGGCCAGCATCATGTTCCAGGATTTTACGGACGATTCCCAGCAGCACTACCTGTTCCTGGAGTGGAATCCGGATGTTGCCGCTCTCGATTACCAGAACCCGAACTGTCTCACATATACGTATGTGGAAAACGGCGTTACCAAGGTCGGCACTATTACAATCCCGCAGCCTCCGGTATTTCAACTCGACGGCGGCAAGATTTATATCAAGGTGCCCGTAGCCAATGAACACCTGCAAAAGTGCGAGAACGGCATACTGGATCTGACCGTCAAATACAACGGCACTTCCAACAACGGTTCGGTCACTATCCGCGCTGACGCCCACGATCTGGAAGAGGCCATCGGCCGCCCCGGCGGCACGGAGCAGGGCATCCGCAACGACAATAACCTGTCCCAGAATCAAATCGAGGTTGAATTCAAGTACGCTGCGGCGGGCAGCGTCAGCATCAAGAGCTCGAATCACCTGTATGAAGGCGACCAGCCCGGAGCCAACGTGGGTTCGGATGCCCGCGCCTGGGGCGCCCAGCTTATGTTCGGCTTCTCGTCCAGCATCAGCACGGTAAAAGACGCTGATGGAAATTGGGTGCTGAGCAACACTCCCGGCAGCGGGGTACGCGACACCCTGGATTCGTTGTCCATCACCTTGCCCAAGGGCGCGGATGGAAGCGACAGGGGCACACTGTACCTGATTGAGTCGGGGAAGTACCCGACCAGCGATGCGGAGTGGCAGGCCCTGGAGGCGGCATTTAAGGATGCCGGCCCGGACGGCTACGTGCCCGGCCTGGGTTGGGTATTCGGGGGCGGCGCGCTTTCCGATGCGCAGATTCTGGCTCTGTTGAACGGCGGAAAAATGCAGTTCATCCCGGAAACGGACTTCAACACGCTCTCGGGCACGGACGACCTGGATCTCTCGATCTCATACAACTACACAGTTACCAACCATGACAGCGGTCATGCCCCGAACAACCACGGCAAGATGGATATGATCGTGGACGCGGTAGCCCAACTGCCCGAGTTCGTGGTGGCTGTCGACGATAACGGCAGCTATGCCTATACCGTCAAAATAGGAAAGCTGGATTACCCTGACAAGGACGGCTCAGAGGACCAGTTCGTGCTGGTCAAGTACGTCCCCGGCGCGGAGGTTTCGATCCTCGGCGATGACGGGAAGCCTGTGTACTTCACCGAGATCTTCTATGCCAAGGGTGCTGACGGCGTAGTCCATCAGTATATCAAGATCCCGGCCTCCCACTTCCTTGACGATAATGGCGTGCTCAAGCCTGGCATGGAGCTCACGATCAACCTCGGCAATACCTACCTCAAAAACGGCGCTTCGATCGAAGTCTCGGCCGTCGCGATTGAAAAGGTGGGCGAAGGCGACGCCGGAGAACTGACCTATCACAACAACACGGCCGTCAAGGAAGGCGTGGTGATAACTGTGCCCGGCCAGGGACACGACCACCACGGCAGCTACCCGCACATCGTGTTCACTCACGCCTATGAGAACGGCACCGAGAATGCGCATATCGGCCAGGACCACGGCACGGCAGGCAATGTCAACCTGGGCGACGGCATAATCCGGGCCTGTGAGGACACGCCTGTCCGCAACAACGACCTGATCGTCCTGACCTTCAATCCCAAGGAAGGAACCATCGTAATCGATGGCCAGCCCCTGGTGATCGAAACGGGTCCGGCCGGGTGGCCCAATGGCGTGAGCATCGCTCTGGACGGCAGCGGAAACTATGTTGTGACCATCACGCACCACAGCAACAGCAGTCAAGGCGTTAACCTCAATGCCGATACCGTCTACTTCCGCCCCGGCGACTTCTCCGCGGGCAATAACGGCGATATCGTGTCCGGCAACTATGACCCGAAAGCGCACTACAACTACTCTGACGCCGATGTGAGCATTTCCTGGCAGATTCAAAGGCCAAGCGGCAACCCGCAGACAATCAACAGCGGCACCGAAGACATGGTGGTTGACGCGGTTGCGCAACCGGGAGCACTGGATAGCGTGGGCAACTATGACGAGGCCATAGGCTACGGTCCCGGCGCCAATGATACCGTCACCATCAAGGTGCCTTTCCTCTTCCCTGACAGCGACGGCAGCGAAGACCACTACCTGTTGGTGGAAAAGCAGCCCGGCATCTACGTGGTAGGCGCCAACCCCGCCGATCTCATCCAGGTCGGCGATACCACCTACTACAAGCTCCCGATTGACTACAGCAAGGCAACCTTCAATTCTGCTACCGGCAAATGGGAGATGGACGTCAGCATCCGCGTTGATAACAGCATGGCGCATAACACGAACGAGTCGAAGCGCACCGGCACCGAGGATGGGAAGACCCCTGAAGACGGCGGCGTCAAGGACGGTTCGGATATCTACAAGCTGAAGACTGGGACCATGGCGGTCGAAACCGGCTACAGAGACGACCCCAACAACCAGGAAGTGACCGCCGACAACAACGTGGCTGTCAACCAGGATGGCTGGCTTGAGTTCAAGATCTCCACCTGTGACGTCAAAGTCACGATCGGCGCTATTCGTGGCGCATACGAGAACGGTGACGTGACCGGCCTGCCCGACGGGACGCTCCCCTACGGCTTCATGCCCGTTACCATCACCCACGACGAGAATGACGTTATCGAATCCTTTACCTTGCGCTACAACGCCGGCAGCGGCGAGCTGAAGTACGGCAACGGAGATCCGATCGTCACGGATCCCGCCAAGGGCATCTCTGTGAACGGACCGGACGCAAACGGCGTGGTAACAATCACTTTCACCGACCCGATCAACCAGGGAACCCTTGGCCTGATCAACCAGGGCTTCCAGTATCATTCCACGAGTCACGACAGCACTGACGTGGGCGTCAACTGGAGCATCACAGCCTATGATCCGCTTTCCGGTGAAAGGGGAGATGCGAGTGCCAAGTCGACGATCGTTGTCGACGCGGTGGCTCAGGCTCCCACACTCGGCGATGATGTCGGCGTCACCTATGGGGAAGAAGGCTGGACCGCGGCCAAGAGCGGCGAAAAAGCCCATGTCAACATCCAGCTCACTTTTGAGGACGACGGCACGCACGGCGAAGTGCATTACGCCGTGTTCCAGCGCGGTAACGAATGGTCCTGCGACGGCGCGTATGTCAACGGAGATTGGGTTGCGGCAAAGGATATCATCCTGATTTACGGCAAGGACGGCACGGCGTACTTTGCGGTCGAGATCCCCGCGGGGGTGGCCAATGCCGACGTGACATTCGTGGTGACCATGCCCTCGAAGAACGCTGACTGGGAACACTCGGTTAAGGTCGGCGGTATCTCCGTGGAAGCCTTCGTCCGTCCGGATGGAGACAAGGAACTCACCCTGAGCAACAACTGGGCTGAAACGATAGAAGAATACACGTTCAATGTCGGCGTGGCCACAAGCACCTCGGTCAGCGTGGCCCTGTATGACGGTGACGGCAATCCGTACAACGCTGCCAACCCGATCTACGAGAACGACGGCAGCGGCGGCAGCGTCTTCATCAACCTCGTGCCCAACGGCGCGAACGAGGCCATCACCAAGGTGATGATCACGGATCCCGGAACCAAGGGCAGTATCTGGTATGACTTTGGCGACGGCAACGGCCCGACGGAAATCTCCGCTTCAGGCGGCTGGGTGACGATCACCGATCCGAACTTTGACACCTCCAAGCTGGAGTTCCGTCCGTCCCCATACTGGAGCGGCAATTACAACCCGTCCGTGAAGGTGGATGTTATCGACACCGCTTCCGGCGACGTGAAGATAGGGACTGGCAGCACTCCTGCCGAAAGCATCACCGGTTCCGCGAACATCGTGGTCGAGGGCGTGGCCACTCCGCCTGAGGATCCCGGTTTCGACGGCCAGTTCAGCGCGGCAGACGCGGGCATTTACAACATGGTGTTGAAGGCGACCTTCCCGGACCATGACGGCTCGGAGCAGCACTTCTTCCTGTTTACACTGCCTGTGGGGCTCTTCCTGGACAGCGGCGCGGTCTATACCACGGTCACGCTTGGCGACGGGAACGTCTACGGGCTGCCCGCCGGCGACTACTACAGGATGGATGTTGCTTCCAACGTGGAAACGCCGGAGATCACCCTGGCCATCAGGGCTGACAGTTCCTGGGACGGTACGGATCGCGCCATTGATTTCCATGCGGTTGCGCAGGAAAACGGTGGTACGGAGGTGCTCAGCGGAACGGCCGGCATCGACCCCGCCCACGGCGACTTTGCCTATCGCGTGGAGTATGTTGACGGCACGGCGGACTTCTCCCATGTCACCGGTGATTACCTGCACGTCTACGGCGGCGCCGGCGATGACGTGATATACGGCGGACAGGGTGGTAACGAGATCCACGGCGGCGGCGGCGATGACATCATCTACGCGGGCCACGGGGACGACATCCTCTTCGGCGGCACGGGCAGTGATATCTTCGCCTGGGAAGCCGACAGGCTTGGCGGGTCGGATACCATTATGGACTTCGACTTCAACTACCAGTGGAACAGCGAAACTGGCAAGCTGGACGCTATTGTCGGCATGGATAACGACAAGATCCAGCTTAACTTCCAGGATCTGCTGGGCGATGACAGCGGCAGCCTGACAGCTTTGCTGGATGGCCTGCACGACCTTGGCGGCAACAAGTTTGGTACGGACAGCGGCTTCACGGTCTCGTTCCTGGATACCAACCGACTGGAGATTATGTTTACCGGCCATGAAAGCGGGGTCACTCAGGACATCATCGTGAATTCCGGGAACGCGTTCCTTGGTGATATCTCGAACGTGAGCCTTACGGAAGCTCAGGCCATCCTGCAACAGATCCTGATCAACAACAGTTAAACCATAACCGCTCCCGCTCCGGCGGAAAGATGCAACCCCCTAACAAGAACCCCCGCATAGCGGGGGTTCTTCAGTTATTGACATTTTTTTATTTCAATTTAGTTCTTCATGGTGTATATGGGAATCATGTCGTGACTATATTATATAATGACTTTTCTAGCTACGACATGTTTTTGGCGTATTGATCCAGGGGGATTACGTTGCCGATTAATCTGGCTTGAGGGCCGGGGGATGCAATCGATTCGTGTCCGGCACGAAAATAAAGATTGCGGGCTTTCTTTCCAGAACATCACCACCGCACGTACCTCTTGAGAAAACGCCGAACCAGGGCTTTCGTATCGCTTTTTAGCGGTACGGACTTTTGGGGATACACACCAAATATCTTTATTAAGAAAGGATACGCCATGAGCCAATCCACTCCCACCACCGAAAATAGAAATATTCCCGGTCAGACTGTCCACGTGCCCAAACCGGGCAGCGGAGCCGACATCGCTGTCGTCTCCTCGCCGAGCGGCACACTGCAACTGGATTTTGACCCCTCCACCGCCACCACCAGCCGCGACGGCAACAGCCTGGTGTTTGAAGTGGACGGCGGCGGCAAAGTAACCGTCACCGACTTTTTCGTGGTGGGCGACCAAAGCCTGCCGAGCCTCGCTCTGCCCGACGGCACGGAAGTTGCCAGCGCCGACTTCTTCGAGGGCAGCGATCTGGATATAAGCACCGCGGCTGGTCCTGCCGCCGGCAGCCCTCCGGGCGGCGGCACCAATTATGCCGATGATCCGGGCAATCTGCTTAACGGCGTGGATAAATTCGGCAAACTCGGCACCGATTATTGGGGCCGTAATACCGAACCCACCCCTGAAATGGAAGGTCCGGGCAGGCTCGCCGGCATAGGCGTTGCCTGGAGCGGTGACGATGCCTGGAACACGGAACCGGGCGGGCCGGGCGGTGGTGACGGCGCCTGGAGCGGCGCCGGCGTCAACGGCGGCCGTTTCATCCTGTATGAAAGCGCGCTCCCCAACGGCACCAATCCGGCAAACGGCCCGGTGAGCGCCACCTCCGTCCTGCATGTAACCACAAACAATTCCAACTTTATCGGATTGACCATTGGCGGGCGGTTCTACAGCCTTCAGGAACTGCAAAACGGCGTCACCATAGGCCGCGACCTGGACGGCGACAGCAGCCCCGATGTAACTGTTACCTTTACCTATACGGGCAACAACAACGTCGAGGTCACGGTTACGCTGGATAACGCCATACGGCACATCGGCCCCAACGGCGAAAACCTGCAGGAAGTCATGGACGGGCTCGGCATTACGGCCCATGACAGCGCGGGCAATTCCGCCTCCGCCGGCATGAGCGTCACCGTGGTGGACGACAACCCCATCGCCATGGACGATGCCCAGCGCGTTACCCTGGAGCACGAGGACGGCTCGAATTACAGTGAAGTCCAGGTCAAGGGCAATGTGCTTGAAGGCAAGGGCGAACAGATTAAAGACGGCCAGTCCTCGGGCGAATTCGATACCGGCGTGGACGGCAAGTCCGGCGCGGACCAGTCCGGCGCGGACGGCTACCGGGAAAACCCGGTGGACTGGATCGTGGGCGGCGTGAGCACCGAAAACAGGGACAACAACCCCAAAGCCGAGCAGGATTTCAAAACCCAGTTCACCCTGCAAGGGAACGGCCCCACCTATATCGTCATGGACGGCGACAAGGTGGTGGGCGAACTCACCCTGAACCGCGACGGTTCCTATGAGTTTAAGATTAATCCTTCCTATGAGCCGGAACACGGCGATCATACCATCATTATTCCGTACACCGTGACGGACAGCGACGGCGATTCCGCCAGAGCCAATTTGAGCATCACCATTGAAAACGTCAACGACCGCCCGGTGTTCACGGTTGATGAAAACGGCTTTGCCGCCAGCGGCGACGTGAAGGAAACCGGCGTGTACGCTGCGGGCGAGCGCGACGGCTATGTCCACGACGGCACCCAGGGCCGCGATGACGAAAACGCGGCCACCAAAGACGGCGGCACCGGCGCCGGTCAGCATCAACTGACCGCTTCCGGCGATTTGCATGCCACGGACGCTGACAGCGATAAACTGACCTACGGCGCGGGCGAGCCCGCCGCCGGATCGGGCCAGACCGTCACGCAGAACGGCGACGGCTCCTTTACCATCAATGACACCTACGGCGATCTGACCATCTGGCCCGACGGCCACTGGGAGTTCCAACTCAATGACGGCGCCGCCAACCACCTGGGTGAAGGCCAGAGCCATCAGGTACAGTTCCCGGTCATTGTTCAGGACAATTCCGGCGCGGCCAACGACACGAACACGGGCAGCATCAATATCACCGTTCATGGCACCAACGACGCGCCCACCCTGCAACTGGGCGATGACCTTGTCGCCATAGAAGGGGTCAATACCACGGCCAACACCAGCGTTTCCGGCCAGGCCACGGCCACGGACCCGGACGATGACGACCAGGGCAATTTGCGTTTCGGCCTTGAGACCCCGAACGGCGCTGTGGTGAACGCGCTGTTCGTCGTGCCGGACGGCCAGGGCGGTTACACCCTGGAAACAACAGCGCCCAAGGACGGCAACTATTACGGCACCTTCAGCATTGATTCCGGCACCGGCAAGTATACCTTCACGCTGAACAACAGCGCCCAGTGCGTGGACAGCCTGAACGTGGGCGACAACCCCAACTTCGGCATCACCGTGGTGGTGCAGGATACACACGGCGCTTACGATAAGGGCACTGTGAGCGTGACCATTGAAGGCCGGAACGACAGTCCCAAAATCACCGGCGGCACTACGGGCGCGGTGAAGGAAGAAGGCGTCTGGGGCACGGACGGCAAGGAGCGCGACGGCTTTGTTCACGACGGCACCAAGGGCCGCGATGACGAAAACGCGGCCACCAAGGACGGCGGCATTGGCAAGGGCCAGCACCAGAATCAGTTCGAGGGCAAACTGGAGGCTTTTGACCCGGACGATGACGCCAGCACCCTGACCTTCCGGCCCACGAACACGACCGCGGGCACCGTTACCCACAACACGGACGGTTCTTACACCATGCAGGGCACCTACGGCACACTGACTATCAGGCCGGACGGTTCCTACACCTATACCTTGGACGAAGCCAAGGCCCAGAGCCTGACCGAAGGGCAACTGGTGAAGGAAAACTTCCCCGTCACCGTGCAAGACCCCCACGGGGCAACGGGCAACGGCAATATCACCATTAACGTGTATGGCACCAACGACGCCCCCGAATTTACGCAAGGGGCCGGCTCTTACGTCCTGATGGAAGACGGCGGCACCTATAGCCTCAGCGGCCAGGTGGCGGCCATAGATCCGGATGCGGGCGAGACCGCGCAACTGCGTTTCGGCTTTGAAGCGCCCGACGGTTCGGTGCAGACCACCTTGTACGCGGTGCCGGCGGGCTATGACCAGGACGGCAAGCCCATCATCACCTTTACCACCACCATGCCCGCGGATGGCGAGTACTACGGCCGCTTCACCATTGACCCTGTTTCGGGCCAGTACAAGTTCGAGATGAACAATAACGCCAAATGCGTGCAGGGCCTGGGCGAAGGCGAATTCGCCGACATCCACCTGACTGTTGTGGTGCAGGACCCGCACGGCGCGTATGACAAGTCGGATTTGAACGTCAGAATCGACGGCGCCGACGATCTACCCACCATTAACATGGATCTCCTGAACCCCAGCCAGACAGTGATCGAAGCCGGCGTCGAACCCGGCGGCAATAAAGATTATGCGGGCAAGCCCACGGTCAGCGGCACCATTCACGCCACCGACCCCGACATCCACGACGAGATCATCTACAAGGTGCAAGACAAGGACGGCAACTGGCACAACCTGAACGAAGAGTGCAAGGACGGCCCGCTGGTCTTTGAAACCGGGCACGGCACCGTGGTCATCACGGACAACGGCAATGGTTCGTACCACTACGAATACACCTTGAACAATAACGACCCGGCCGTGAACGGCCTCAACCGGCAAGACACCATGGGGGACGGCTTCCCGCTCCGGGTGGAAAACCAGAATGGCCAGGGTGTTGACGCCAACATCAAGATCACCATTGTGGGCACCAATGACCGGCCCATAGTCGAGAGTAACGAAATCTTCGTGGACAAGCAGGATGCCAGGGACGGCACCTTCTCCGGCCGGGTCATGGTTTCCGACCCGGATACGGGCGACCACGGCAACACGGCTTCCGAACTGGCCGAAGGCGCTTACAACCTGAAGGTCACCGGCGAGGGCGGCAAGAATTTCGTGGCCCTCTATGACGAACACGGCAGAGAAGTGGGCACTGCGGAAATCAAGCCCGACGGCTCCTATACCATCAACCTGAACTCGCTGGGCAAGTCCCTGCTGTTGGCAATGGCCGAGGGTGAATTCCTGGACGTGCACACGGTCATCCGTGTAACCGACAAGGAAGGCGCCTGGAGCGAAACGGACGTAACCTGGAAAGTGGAAGGCACGGACGACGCCCCGACCTTGGGCAGCCCCAGCGTGAGTATGAGGGAAGACGGCTGGCTTTCCGGCCGGCCGGTGATTCTGGTGGACGGAAAACTGGTTCCCAACCCGGCCTATGACGAAGACAAGGGCAACGACTCCATCAACGGCCAATTGAAGGCAGGCTCTGTGGACAAGTTCGCCGACGGCGCGGACCAGTTCACCTATTCCATGCCAGGCGATGCGGACCACGACGGCGTTATGTGGGTCATGCCCGACGGCAAGGTGACGGATACCCCGCCTGCTCCGGGCGCTGACTATATCGGCGTCGTGGAGTTGCAGCCCGATGGAAAGTGGACGTTCACCCTCAACAATGACAGTGATACGGTCAACAAGCTGCGGCCGGGCGAGGAGCTTAACATCAAGATCCCGGTCCATGTAGAGGATGACCGCGGCTATTCCTCAAACGCCAACATCAACATCAAGATCGACGGCACCAACGACAGGCCGAGCATTGACCAGGCCCCGGACCTGAACCTGAACCAGAACCCGGATAACCCCCACGCGGCGGACAGCTACATCATCAGTGGCCAGGCCCTGGCTTCGGACCCGGACAACGTGGTCTACCGGCCTGACGCAAGCGGCGGCAACCTCGGCGGCGCAACCCAGAACGCGGGTTCGTCGGAAATCACCTTCTGTTTTATCGATCCGAAGACCGGTCAGCCGGTGCAGAGCTTGCAGCTTGAGCACGGTTCCGTAAGTATTGACCCCAAGACCGGGGTATACACTTACACCTTCAACGTGTTTGATAACGATAACTTTGATCCGGCCACCGGCAAAACCTTCCAGCCCATGTCGGACAGCTTCACCATCTATGCCCGCGACAAGTCCGGGGCCTATTCCGAGCCTCAGGACGTCAACGTGAAGATCGGCGAGATTGACCAGTGGACACGCGGTCCCGGCGGCCCTGGCGAAGCGCCCACCCTTGACGCCGGCGACGGCTTCACGGTCTGGGAAGACAACCGCGACTACAGCGGCCACGGCGATCAGTCCGTGGTGGGCGAAGGCAAGGTGAGCGGCGACACCGGGTACTGCTTCCTTGACGCGAGCGGCAACCGTGTGCAGTCCGTGCCCGCGATGGGCGAGGACGGCCGCGTCTATGGATCCTTTGTCATCAACCCCATCACCGGCGAATACAAGCTGATCCTGAACAACGGCAGTGACTTTGTGCAGGAACTCAACGAAGGGGAGATGGTGAACCTGAAGCAGCCCACGGTGGTAAGCTGGAACGGCGGCAAGACCGACATGCCTCCCCACCAGGTGGGCGGCACGGAAGACACGCCGGAATTCGCCGACAAGTTCCCCAGCCATTCCCTCACGGAAGGCAAGGACCAGAACGGCGGTGATTCCGTAAACGGCAAGCTCGATGCCACCGACCTGGACCGTGACGAGGTTTTGACCTACGGCCCGAAAAACCCGACCGCCGACAACGTTACGGATAACGGCGACGGTACCTTCACCATCAAGGGCGCCTGGGGAGAGCTCGTCATTAACGCTGAAACCGGCGCATACACCTATACGACCTACCCTGGTGTGAACATTCCGCACGGTTCGCACATGGAACGCTTCGATGTGGTGGTAAAGGACGCGGTAGGCCGGGGTGAAACGGATCTGGACGCTTCCATAGGAACCGACAACGCCCAGATCAAAATCAACGTCACCGGTCTGAACACGCCGCCCGAGTATATCGGCCCCGGCCTGAGCGCCCTCTATGTCAAGGAAGACGTGTACACCTCCGAAGACGGCCAGTTTGTCCTGGCCAGCGGCAAGATCAACCAGTCGGACTTCTTCGATGAGGACGGCGACACTCTCAGCTTCGGCGTGAGCACCGCGGAGAACGGCGCTTCCAACCAGCCTTACGCCATCGGCCAGTACGGCACCTTGTTCATGAAGCCGGACGGCACCTACGAGTACCGCCTGAACAATGACATGAAGGACGTGCAGGGCCTCAAGGAAGGCCAATTCCTGGAAGAAAAGTTCTTCATCATCGCTGACGACGGCTACGGCGGCAAGACCAGCGTGCCTATTGTGGTGAAGATTGAAGGCACCAACGACGATCCCATGCTTTCCCTGAATGATCCTTCGGGCAAGCTCTTTGGCGGCGGCGTTTCCCTCGACATGGTGGTGGGAGGCCAAATCGGCGAAGACCAGTTCAGCATCGGCGGCAAGGGCGTGGCCACGGATGTGGACGCGAGCGACACCCACTTTGTCTTCAGCTTCGGCAAGGACGCCGACGGCAACATCGTAACCGAAGTTGACGCTTATGCGACAATCAACGGTAAAGAGATGGTAGTGGGCAAGTTCGTCATCGATCCGGATAGCGGAGCCTACAAGTTCGTTGCCGACAAGAACCTGGAGCACCTCAAGGGCGGTGAACAGATCAGCATCAAGGGCACGGTCGTGGTCGAGTCCTTTGACGACAACGGCAACAGCGGCGGCACCGCCTCGGCCGAGGTCACGGTCAACATCACCGGCACCAACAGCGCGCCCATCATGGATACCGTGGTTATCGGCATGAAGGAAGACAGCGGCGATTACGTTGCCAAGGGCAACCTCGCCGACCACACCTACGACCCGGATGCCGACGAAGGCGACCTCAACTCCTTTGCCGTCAAGGCTGGCAGCGGCGTTGTCCAGACCGGGCCTAACACCTGGGAAGGCAAGTACGGTACCCTGACCCTGCACCCGGACGGCACCTATACCTATACCCTGCATAACGACAAGGTGCAGGAATTGGCTGAAGGCGAGCACGATTACGATAACTTCACCATCATCGTTAAGGATCAGTACGGCGCTTCCAGCCAGTCCACGCTGAGCGTGGATATTGAAGGCACCAACGATGCCCCGGTGCTGGACAACATCAAGCTTGCCCAGGTGGAAGACGGCGCAAGCGTGGGCGGCCAGTTCCACGGAACTGACGTGGACCACGGCGCGGTTTTGACCTACAGCGTGGCCGAAGGAGTGGAAGACGACGGCCGGGAAGGCTTTGACCACAAGGTGACGGGCGAATACGGCACCCTCTACTACAACAGCCAGACCGGCGCATACGAATACGTGGCCGACAATTCCGAGCACCTGTCCAAGGGCGAGAAGGTCAGCGAGAGCTTCGAGGTCACGGTAACGGACGAACACGGCGCTACCGACAGCAAGGACTTGAATGTCAACCTCACCGGCACCAATAAGGACCCGGTGCTTGATCCTATCGTCAGCGGCGAGACTGAAGAAGGCGGCGCGTATGTTACCGGCCAGTTCCACGCCACGGATGTGAACGTGAACGACGTGCTGACCTACAGCGTGGACGGCGCGGTGAACAACACCGACCCGGCCCATGCGGGCTTTGACAAGGTGGCGCATGGCGAACACGGTACCCTGTATTACAACAGCCAGACCGGCGAATACCAGTACGAGGCCGGCCGGGAACTGGCCGAAGGCCAGATCGGCAGCGAGGACTTTGTTGTCCGGGTTTCCGACGGCCAGGGCGGTTCCGACAGCACGGGCCTGCATATCGATGTGACCGGCACCAACGAAGCGCCGGTACTGGATGTCATCGCGGGCGTTGATGTGAGCGAAGGCGCAGTCGTGAGCGGCCAGTTCCATGGAACCGACGTGGACCAGGGCGCGGTGCTGACCTACAGCGTGGCGGGCGCAGCGGCTGACGACAGCCGTAGCGGCTTTGACCACAAGGTAACGGGCGAGCATGGCAACCTGTACTACAACAGTGCAACCGGCGCCTACGAATACGTGGCGCATAACGCGAATCAACTGTCCCAGGACGCTCCCAAGGAGAGCTTCGCGGTTACGGTAACGGACGAACACGGCGCTGCCGACACTAAGGATATGGACGTCAGTCTCGCCGGACACGACAAGGCCAATCTGGTCTTCACCCAGGGCACGGGCACGGCCATCACCGAAGGCAGCGGCGCCATCTCCTTCAATATGGCTATGATGAGCGGCAGCGGCACGCCCATGACCGCCGACCAGGATATGACCGTGACCTTCGTGCTCACCTCTACGGCCATCTTCGACTGGGATGCCGCCAACCTGGCCGGTATACAGCACGAGCCCAATCCCGGCGGAGGCTGGCTGGTGACCGCTACCTTGCCCGCAGGTGAGTCCACGGCCGAGATTACCCTGCCGACTCTTGACGCCCCTGGCTTCCAGGGCGAGCGCAGCGTGATCATCTCCGATATGGAAGTCAGCGGCGACGGCCTTGGCAGCCACATCACCGTACAGGGAGAGTCCGAGTTCACCTACACCGTGCAGGATCCCGCCAGCTTCCATCTGGAGTCCGGCGAGACCTTTGACGGTTCCGCCTCCCAGCACGGGCTGGAGATCTACGGCAGCGGCGAAAACGAGATTACCGGCAGCGCTCATGGCGACGTGATCCATGCCGGTGACCAGGGCAGCACCATTCATGGCGGCGAGGGCAATGACATCATCTACGCGGGCCAGGGAGACGATACTCTCTCGGGCGGCGGGGGCAATGACATCTTCGCCTGGGAAAGCGACAAGCTCGGCGGTTCAGACACCATTCTGGACTTCGACTTCAACTACCAGAGGAATGACAGCGGTGGTCTGGAAGCCCTTGACGGCATGTTTAACGACAAGATCCAGATCAACTTCCAGGATCTGTTGGGTGAGCATAATGACGGCAGTCTTGGCGCTCTGCTGCAAGGCCTGACCGATGTTGGCGGCAAGTTCAGCTACAGCACGGAACAGGGTGGCTTTACGGCCGAGTTCACCAGCAGCAATGAACTACAGATTACGCTTACCAGTGCTGATGACGCAACCTTGCAGACCATCACTGTACAGTCCAGCAACACGTTCCATGATAGTATCCAGGACATGGGCTCCGATGAGGCTGCCGCTATTCTGCAACAGATACTCATCTGCAGCAGTACTGACTAAACTCTGACCGCTCCCGCCCCGGCGGGAAAGCGCACACCTCTACCAAGAACCCCCGCTATGCGGGGGTTCTTTTATTACAGCAATATACTGTATTATATTATTATTTCATCAGCGCTTCTTTTGGTCCGCTTTTTGCTTCACATGCCGCAAGGCGTATATTTCGGACGGTTTTTTGACGAGCCGTCCTGTGGCGGTGGGTGTCAAAACACGTTTCGCCCTTCAGCTTAAGCTTACGCCAAGGAGTTACTCATGAGCAGCCTATCCCGGAAAGCGGCCCCGCGCCTCTGCGCCATCCGTCTTGCGGTTTTTTCTCTTCTGATTTCCTTATTCGCGCTCCTGGTTCTGGCGCCGTCCACAGCCAAGGCCGTGCGCATCAAGGATATTGCCACGTTCAGCGGCGTGCGCGACAACCAGCTTATCGGCTACGGCCTGGTGGTCGGCCTTGCTGGCACCGGCGACAAGAAGGATTCCGCCTTTACCATGCGCTCCATGGTCAACATGCTGGAAAAAATGGGCGTGCAGGTGGACATGCGGCAGATGAAGCCCAAAAACGTGGCCGCGGTCATGGTTACGGCGCGCATGCCCGTGTCCGCCAAACCCGGCTCCCGCCTGGATGTAACCGTCTCTTCTTTGGGCGACTGCACCAGCCTGATGGGCGGCGTGCTCATCCAGACTCCGCTCAAGGGCATTGACGGAAAAGTGTATTCTCTGGCCCAGGGCGCGCTTGCTGTCGGCGGGTATTCCGTAACCGGCGGCCAGGCCCAGGCTACCAAGAACATCACCACCGTGGCCCAGATTCCCGGCGGAGGTATTGTGGAACGCTCCGTGCCTTTTGAATTCAACACCCAGGATTCTCTGACCCTGAGCATGAACGCGCCGGACTTCACCACCACCAACCAGGTGGTGGAGCGCATCAACAGAGCCCTTGGCGGCACCTTTGCCCGTTCCGTGGACGTGGGGACCGTAACTCTGGACATTCCGCCGGATTTCAAGGGCAACATCGTGCCTCTGATGGCCTCGCTGGAAAACATAGAAGTCACGCCGGACAGCGCCGCCAAGGTGGTCGTGGATGAAAAGACCGGCACCATTATCCTGGGCCGCGAAGTGCGTATTTCCCGCGTGGCTGTCGCCCACGGCAACTTGCAGGTCACGGTGAGCGAAAACCAGGATGTGTCCCAGCCCGGCCCGTTCAGCGGCGGAAGCACTGTGGTCACGCCGAGCACGGATATCGCCACACGCGAGGAGCAACGCAAGCTGAATATTCTTGAAGGCGCCACCTTGCAGGAACTGGTGGATGCGCTCAACTCCGTGGGCGCTACTCCGCGCGATCTTATTTCCATCCTGCGCAGCATGAAGACCGCGGGAGCGCTGCACGCCCACCTGGAGGTCATATAAATGGACAGCTTCCCCGTTGATCCGTCCCTGGCTCTCCAGGAGGCCGCGCGCAGCGACCTGGTGCAGCGCAAGCTGGACATGGATGCCCTGCGCAAACGCCTCGGGGATACAACCACCAAGGAACAGAAACTGCGCGAATCCTGCGAAGGCTTTGAAGCCATCTTTCTGCAGAAAATGTGGGAACAGATGCGCAAGACCGTGCCCAAAGAGGGCTATCTGCACAGCAAGGACGAAGAAACCTACCAGTCCATGTTCGATGTTGAGCTCTGCAAAAAAATGACCTCGGCAGGGGGCATAGGTCTGGCCGACATGCTGTACGAACAGCTTTCGCAGCAGCTTGAAAACACGGGCAGGACTACCAGGCCGGGCGCTTACAGGCAATTTATGCCCATACCTCCGGCTGACGGTCTTTTGCCCTCCAGTCCGGGCGCGCAAAGCGCGATGGCCAAGCCCGCGCTGCTCCAGGCCGATGCTGACAAAAAACTGACGATCGAGGACCTTTACACCCCCCTGGAGCAGGAACCGCTTGATGCGGACCCCGCGCTCCTGGCAAGCGCAAGCACGATTACAAGCGCGCTGGACGAACTCAAGGCGGAACTCGGCATGACGCCCAAGGATGCCCCTGGCGCGGCTGTCCGTGATTGGGCCGCGGCCCGAGATGCGGCCACCGGGCTTGAGCCCGCCCCGGCCATGCCCGTGGACACGGCCAACCCCTCTTCAGTGCGGAACGCGGCCGGTATTGATCCTTCCACGGTCAGTTGGCAAGGACCGGGACCAGTTTCGGCCAAACCCAAGTCCGCGCCTCTGTTCGGACGGGACAAAAACGCGGCCCGGACGGAACAGGCTGAAGTGCGGGACAAGCAGCCCGCCCAGCCCAAGGGCATGGTCCCGAGCGAGACCCTTTGGCCGTTGTCCGGTGAACAGGGCGCGGTGACCAGCCGCTTCGGCTGGGAAGACGACCCGGCCAGCGGCAAGCGGCGCTGGAATTCCGGCGTGTGGATAAGCGCCGCCCCTGATGCGCCCGTGCGGGCCGTTCTGCCCGGAACGGTCGTTTATGCCGGGCCGCGCGAAGGACGCGGGTACACCGTGGTACTGGAACACCAGGATGGATACAGAAGCTATTACAGCAACTTGGAACCGAATTCCCTGCAAATCGGAGAACAAATCCGACATGGCGCGGAATTTGCAAAAATAATGGCGCAGCCCTCCCCTACAGTGAACGGGGAAAATTCTGCCTCCCTGCATTTTGAACTGAAAAAGGGAGAAATGGCTCTTAACCCTGAAAGCGCCATCAACCGGACCTGAATTTAAGAAACAGACAGGAAAATAGTATGTACGCTCTTATTCACGAAAACCTCACCCGTCAGTTCAAAGGGCTTGAGCTCCTGCTCTCTCTGCTGGAAGAGGAGTTTGAACTGCTCTGCGCCCGCGACACCGATGCCGTCGCCACTCTGGAGTTTTCCATCCACGAGCTTTTGCGCCAGATCGCCACGGAACGGGTCGCGCTCAAGAGCACCATGCAGGGCACCCGGCTCCTCGAGTATGCGGACCTGCTCACGGACGAAGAACAAGCGCAGGAAATCAAGCGGCTGTATCACCTGATCGACGCGCTGGAACAGCGTTCCTCGCGCCAGGCCACGCACAATACCGAACTTTCCCTGGCCCTGCTGGATCAGAGCCAGTCCCTGCTGACTTTTTTGCACAACCAGCTCACACCCAAGCAAACGCAATGCTACGGACGCGGCGGACGGCTCAGTGACAACCGTCCCGGCGCGACCCTGTATTCCGGGAGGTTCTAGTCATGGCCTGGGGCGTCAATTCCGTACTGAGCATGGGCGTGGGCGCGCTTTTCGCGTCGCAAGCCAATATTCAGACCACGGGCAACAACATCTCCAACGTTAATACGCCGGGGTACTCGCGTCAGGTCGTCCGTCAGGAAGAGCGCCAGCCCATTAACGGCAGGCCGGGACAAGTCGGCCAGGGCGTTATTGCCACGGAGGTCATCCGCTATTTTGACGCCTTCCTGGAGTCCAACTATCTGGACAAGCTCAGCACTTCCCAGCGCTATGAGGCGCAGTACAAGCAGATGCGCTATGTGGACAACGTGTTCAACGAGTCCAACCTGGACGGCCTGTCTTCTTCGATAACCGGGCTGTTCATGGCCTGGAACAAGCTGGCCCAGAAGCCCAATGATCTGCCCACGCGGGAAGCTCTGCTCGCTCAGGCCGGGATACTGGCCACTGCCGTCAACAACGCGGATGATACCCTGCGCAGGCTTGAAGAGCAGATGAACACCATGATTGCGCAGGATGTGGCTACCGCCAATCAACTGATGCAGGAAATCGCCTTCCTGAACAGGGAAATCTCGGCCAACTACACTGCCGGGCGCAACAACCCCAATGAGCTTATGGACAAGCGCGACGCCAAAGTGCGCGAGCTTGCCTCGATCATTGACGTGGACGTGGACGACCGTGGTCCGGGCGCGTACCAGATCCGCATGAAGAACGGCTACACCCTAGTCCAGAACGATGTGCCGTTCTCACTCAAGTTCGGCGATCCCAGGGCGGAAAACAACCTGCAAGCCAACTCTCCCTATAAGGCGCAAAACCCGGACGGCAGTACGAAGACCATACAGTTCGCCGGAAGGGACAGCCATGAATACACCGTACAAATCGTTGACGGCGGCAGCATCGACGGCGGCGCTACCTTCAAGGTGTCCATTGACGGCGGCAGAACCTGGCTGACCGATGATAACGGACAGGTCAGAATCTTTGACGCCAAAACAGAAGGCGGCAGCCAACGCGTGGGCGAACTGGACATCTGGTTCGACGCCGGCGATATCCTGGCCGGCGACCGCTTCGTTATTTCTCCCAAAAAGGATGTGTACTGGGTCAGCCCCACTGCCGGGCCGATCAATGTTTCCACCCAGGTTTTCCTCGACGGCACGGACAACCGTGACCGCATTGTGGGCGGCTCCCTGGGCGGACTGATCGAGTTCCGCGATTATCGCATCGGCGAATACCGCGACCGTCTGAAGGCCCTGACGCAAAGCCTGGCCTGGGAAGTGAACCGCATCCATACCCAGGGCGCGGGCCTCACCCCCATGAACAACGCGCTGGGCACCTATTCCGTCGGCCGCGACACCGCGCCCCTGGGCAGCCCCGAGTCCCTGTTCTCCTGGTCGGACCGTTTGCAGACCGGCAACATGACCTTTGCCATTTTCAGGTCGGACGGCTCCCCGTATATTCCGTATCCGGGTCTGGAGGTCTTTTCGCCCAACAACTTCGACCCTTCCGTACACAGCCTGCAGGATGTGGCCGCGGCCATCAACGCAGCGACGTTCACGGACGGGGACGGCATCGTGCACCAACCCTTCACGGCCAGAATTGTGGACGGCCACCTGCACATTTCGTCCAGCGACCCGGACAGATACAGCTTTGCCATTACCGACGACACCAGCGGCCTGGCCGCGGCGCTCGGCATCAACACCTTTTTCACCGGAGACGACCCGGCCAGCTTTGGCGTGCGCCCGGATCTGTCCACCAACCTGAACCTGATCAACGCGGGTCAGGTCAACGTGCCCGGTGAACTGAACATGGGCGACAATCAAATCGCCAAGCAAATCGCGGATCTGGCCAATAAGGCCGTGGACATAGGCACCATCTGGAACAAAAAAACCAGCCAACCCATCTCCGCCTATTATTCCACCCTGGTGACCAAGGTCGGTTCGGACACCGCGAGCGTCAAGTTCACGGCTGCCAATGAAACAGCCATGGCGCTCGACCTCTATGTCCGCTGCGAGGAAGTCTCCGGCGTCAGCCTGGACGAGGAAATGAGCAGCCTGATCAAGTTCCAGGCGTCGTATAAGGCGGCCGCAAAGCTGATTACCACCGCGGATGAAATGCTGCAAACCCTGCTCGGCCTGAAGCAATAAGAATAGAGGCAAGGAGTATACCCATGTCATTACGCGTAACCCAGGGACTCATGTACAACTCGTTCATCAGCAACATGAACCATTCCCTCTCGGCGTACATGGAATCCAATATTCAGGCTTCAAGCCAAAAACGCGTGAACCGCCCCTCTGACGATCCGGTCAGCGCGGGCCGCATTCTTGACACGCGCAGCACCTTGAGCAGATTGTCCACCTATGAGGAAAACTCCAAAATGGCCATGGGCTGGCTCGCCCTTTCCGACAATATTCTCGGCTCGGGTGACGGCTCGGTGCTGAACGTGCTCAGCCTGATCAAAGCCAAGGACATCCAGACCAGCACCGGCACCATCAACCAGGATAACCGCCTTCAGGTGGCCTCGGCCATACGCGAGTATATGGGACAGCTTGTGGCCCTCTCCAACACCAAGTTCGGGGACCAGCATATTTTCGCCGGGCACAAAACTGACCGCCCTCCCTACAACATGGCTCTCGGCGTGACGGTCAAAGACCCCGCCGGAGACCTGGACGGCGTGCAATTCCATGTGCAGGGCGGCACTGAAAAAACCGTGCTCATTACTCCGGTAAGCAGCGGCCCGGCTGACTCGGCCTCTTACATGTACAGTGCCGACGGCGGCAAAACCTGGCTGCCCACCAATCCTCCCACGCCCAACCCGGCGGGCACCGGCTGCATTATTGATACCGGCATCGGCGTGACGGTTGAAATCTCCGACGCCAGCGCCACCGTCACACATACTTATACGGCGGCTGACCTGAGCAGCCCGGATGAAATTCTCAAAACCGGCGAAGGCACCTGGCTTTACGTGCGTCCCACTGCGGTTTACGGCGGCGACGACAACACGACCCAGGTCACGGCAAGCTACTGGAACTCCGCAGCTAACCGCAACCTGGAAGCCGACGCCCAAGGGCACTTTACCCGCGATGTCGCGGTGCGCCTTGACTCCATCGAGAACGGCCGCCTGTACTATTCCTTCAGCACGGACAACGGCAGCAACTGGACCCATACATCCGCGCCCATGCCCACCACGGGCACGGACAAGATCAGCCTTCCGGTTCCCGGCGGTTACCTGAGCATAGGAGAAATGACCTCTGCCGGTCCTCCGCCCACCTATACTCTGCCCGCGGCTCCGGCCGACATGGGTACGCAGTATATCATCCACCCCCACCGGGCGGACATCGATTTCCAAATCGGCGACAGTGACTATATTACTGTGAACATGGTGGGCAAGGATATCTTCGGCGGTCTTTACAACTACCCGGAAAACACGGGCTACCCCTATGCCGAGCCCGTGCCTGGACCCAATATGTTTGAAACCCTGGGCAAGCTCGTGGCCGGGCTTGAGACCAACGATCAGACCATGGTTCAGCAGTGCCTGGACGAGTTGAAGGATATCATGACCCTGGTGAGCACCCGGGTTGCGGAAGTCGGCGGACGGGAAAACCGCCTGATCGTGACCCAGGCGGCCCTGGTCATGCGTACCTATAGCGAGGAAGACAATCTGAGCCAGATGGAAGACGTTGACGTGACCGAACTCATGACTCGTCTGGCCCAGCAGCAGATTGCGTATAACAGTGTACTCAAGTCCTCATCCATGATAATGCAGATGAGTCTGGTAAACTTCCTCTAACGCGGCAAAGGAACTGCATGCTCATACTGACACGGCGGCCCGGCGAAAGCCTGCATATCGGAGATAATATCAAAATCACCGTGTTTGGCGTGAGCGGCAAACAGGTCAAACTCGGCATCATGGTTCCTGATACCACGGCCGTATACCGGGAAGAAGTTTACCAGCGAGTGAAGGAAGAAAATACCCTGGCCCTGGCGGCCGAGGAACACGATCTTTTTGCAGCGGCGGCGTTATGGCGAATCAAGAAATAAAAATCATCGAATCTCGTTTGGGCAGGCGTGAAATCAGGATGGACAAGATCATCCATTTCCCGCGCGGCATCATCGGTTTTGAGGACATACACGAGTTCACCCTGCTGCAAATCCAGGAAAACGCGCCCCTGCTTGTGTTGCAGAGTATAGAAAAACCCACGCTGGGCCTTTTGGTGGCCGACCCCTTTGTGTTCCTGCCGGAGTACAGCCTGCATATCGGCGACGCGGAACAAAAACTGCTCCAGGCCGAAAACGCGGCCGAACTGGCCGTGCTGGTAACAGCCACCATTCCTCCGGGCAAGCCCGAGGAAACCGCCCTCAACCTGCTCGGCCCCATCCTGATTAATCACCGCGCCCACCTCGGCCTGCAAGTGCCGCAGGTGGATATGGAAGGCCCGGCGCGGGTGTTTGTTCACAGCAAGATACTGGAAGGCTAGAGCCGTGATCACAGGCTTTATCCGGCAATGGGACAAAGAAAAATACTGCTATCCCAAGGCCTTTGACACCGCCATAGCCTACTTGAGGAACAATGATCTCCTGAACCTCGAAGAAGGCAAGTACCCCATTGACGGCGACAAAATATTCGCCATGATCCAGAAAACGACCACCGCGCCGGTTTCGGAACGCCGCTACGAACTGCACCGGGACTATATCGACATCCAAGTGCTGCTCAAGGGCCGCGAACAACACTGGTACAGTATCGCCTACCCGGCCACAAAACCCACGGAAGACCTTCTGGACAGCAAGGATCTGGCCTTTCATCCGGCCCCGGAAAACGCTCTTTCCCTGATTGTCTCCCCCTGGCAATACATTGTCTACCTGCCCTGCGAACTGCATTGCCCGGCCTGCTCGGTTGACGGCCCTGAAAGCATCTTCAAAGCTGTTCTGAAGATTCACCGTTCCTGCGTTTGAGAGAGATGGAGGGGCAAGAGGCAGGCCCGGCAGAGTGATAACGCCTTCCTTGCCATCTCTGACAGGGGTTGCTATTTTATCTATAGAGGAGGTATGCCGTATTGGTCAAATGTTCTGGCGATGGCCGGGGCCGCATGTATAGCGGTTGCGTTTATAAACAGCAGCTTATATGTGTTTGGATGCGGGGCATTGATGGCCTATGCCGGGTACAAACTTTGGAGGGTTCCAAAATGAGCACTCTTTTTTATATCGTGACGGCTATTGTGATCGGCGGTGGGTGCGCCTACGCCATCTGGTACGCCAAGAAGCAAGAAAAGCGTCCCTAAGGTAGCGGCTATAGTTGCCTGTCCAAACCGACCCTGCTAGAGTCCTTTCTATCATCATAAAATCTTTAGAAGAGCTATAGTTGCCTGTCCAAACCGACCCTGCTAGAGTACAACGGCAAACGCCCCGCATACGGCCCGCGCTATAGTTGCCTGTCCAAACCGATCCTGCTAGAGTACCGCTAAGGCCAACCCTAAAGCCACACCGGCTATAGTTGCCTGTCCAAACCGACCCTGCTAGAGTGAATCACACTCACTCGCCACCCGGATTCGGGCTATAGTTGCCTGTCCAAACCGACCCTGCTAGAGTTTCAGGCGCATTGTCAAAGTATCCATTGCAGCTATAGTTGCCTGTCCAAACCGACCCTGCTAGAGTTGTGTGCTTATGTTACCACGTTTTACCAGTGCTATAGTTGCCTGTCCAAACCGACCCTGCTAGAGTTCAAAAAGCATTGGCCCGATGTCCCCCGATGCTATAGTTGCCTGTCCAAACCGACCCTGCTAGAGTCGGTGGTAGCCGTCTATGATGACGTAATCAGCTATAGTTGCCTGTCCAAACCGACCCTGCTAGAGTCTTTCAACGGCCCGTGAAAATTCGGAGTTGGCTATAGTTGCCTGTCCAAACCGACCCTGCTAGAGTTGTGTGCTTATGTTACCACGTTTTACCAGTGCTATAGTTGCCTGTCCAAACCGACCCTGCTAGAGTTCAAAAAGCATTGGCCCGATGTCCCCCGATGCTATAGTTGCCTGTCCAAACCGACCCTGCTAGAGTCGGTGGTAGCCGTCTATGATGACGTAATCAGCTATAGTTGCCTGTCCAAACCGACCCTGCTAGAGTGGTTATCAGGTTGATGTCGTAGTCAGTGCCGCTATAGTTGCCTGTCCAAACCGACCCTGCTAGAGTAAACAAGCCCGGAAGCCGGAAGTCAGCACCGCTATAGTTGCCTGTCCAAACCGACCCTGCTAGAGTGGAAGGTGTTATATATTGCAGGGCGTACCAGCTATAGTTGCCTGTCCAAACCGACCCTGCTAGAGTTCCAGGTCATAGCGTGGATTCGTTGCTTATGCTATAGTTGCCTGTCCAAACCGACCCTGCTAGAGTTTGCGAGTTTTTCGCCTACTTCGGCCATCAGCTATAGTTGCCTGTCCAAACCGACCCTGCTAGAGTTGTCCGCGCCATCGTGCTGAATAACGCTAAGCTATAGTTGCCTGTCCAAACCGACCCTGCTAGAGTGATGGGAACGCGCATAAGCAATCTTGCATTGCTATAGTTGCCTGTCCAAACCGACCCTGCTAGAGTTCAAGGAAGAAAGGCAACGGTCACAAACACGCTATAGTTGCCTGTCCAAACCGACCCTGCTAGAGTGAGCCGCATACATGCAATTCAGCGAGTGCTGCTATAGTTGCCTGTCCAAACCGACCCTGCTAGAGTACAAGGGCAAGCTGGCAAGGCAAGAAAGCTGCTATAGTTGCCTGTCCAAACCGACCCTGCTAGAGTTAATTTCCTGCATATTGCAAGCGTAAGCATGCTATAGTTGCCTGTCCAAACCGACCCTGCTAGAGTAAGGCGGCACGGCTTATGAGCGTTTCTATAGCTATAGTTGCCTGTCCAAACCGACCCTGCTAGAGTTACGGGCTTCACGGAAAGCGAAATTTACCAGCTATAGTTGCCTGTCCAAACCGACCCTGCTAGAGTAGAGTACCCGCGTTACAATATGGGCGGGCCGCTATAGTTGCCTGTCCAAACCGACCCTGCTAGAGTTAATACCTGTCGCGGGAACTGTTACTGTGCGCTATAGTTGCCTGTCCAAACCGACCCTGCTAGAGTGAATATTTGAAAATTGAGTTGATTTATCCAGCTATAGTTGCCTGTCCAAACCGACCCTGCTAGAGTGCCGAAACCACCGACAAGCGGCGCGCCGCCGCTATAGTTGCCTGTCCAAACCGACCCTGCTAGAGTACTTCATGCGCTTTCGGATTGCCCGTGTGCGCTATAGTTGCCTGTCCAAACCGACCCTGCTAGAGTCCAAGCTCCCTAGCAAGGCGACCATTGTCAGCTATAGTTGCCTGTCCAAACCGACCCTGCTAGAGTCGCGCGGCCGCCCGGTAGAGCGGGGAAGCCGCTATAGTTGCCTGTCCAAACCGACCCTGCTAGAGTCTCGCTCATGCCGAGCTGCGTGCCTTTGCAGCTATAGTTGCCTGTCCAAACCGACCCTGCTAGAGTGGTTATCAGGTTGATGTCGTAGTCAGTGCCGCTATAGTTGCCTGTCCAAACCGACCCTGCTAGAGTAAACAAGCCCGGAAGCCGGAAGTCAGCACCGCTATAGTTGCCTGTCCAAACCGACCCTGCTAGAGTGGAAGGTGTTATATATTGCAGGGCGTACCAGCTATAGTTGCCTGTCCAAACCGACCCTGCTAGAGTTCCAGGTCATAGCGTGGATTCGTTGCTTATGCTATAGTTGCCTGTCCAAACCGACCCTGCTAGAGTTTGCGAGTTTTTCGCCTACTTCGGCCATCAGCTATAGTTGCCTGTCCAAACCGACCCTGCTAGAGTTGTCCGCGCCATCGTGCTGAATAACGCTAAGCTATAGTTGCCTGTCCAAACCGACCCTGCTAGAGTGATGGGAACGCGCATAAGCAATCTTGCATTGCTATAGTTGCCTGTCCAAACCGACCCTGCTAGAGTTCAAGGAAGAAAGGCAACGGTCACAAACACGCTATAGTTGCCTGTCCAAACCGACCCTGCTAGAGTGAGCCGCATACATGCAATTCAGCGAGTGCTGCTATAGTTGCCTGTCCAAACCGACCCTGCTAGAGTACAAGGGCAAGCTGGCAAGGCAAGAAAGCTGCTATAGTTGCCTGTCCAAACCGACCCTGCTAGAGTAAAAGCGCCTATATGTACCTATTATTGTTGCTATAGTTGCCTGTCCAAACCGACCCTGCTAGAGTCTGTATATCGGCGGCGTCTGCTGTATCACCGCTATAGTTGCCTGTCCAAACCGACCCTGCTAGAGTAAAGGCTATCGTTGCAGGCTTCCCATCCGCGCTATAGTTGCCTGTCCAAACCGACCCTGCTAGAGTGCTCGCTTGTCGCTCAATACAGTTTTAATAGCTATAGTTGCCTGTCCAAACCGACCCTGCTAGAGTTTCACTCGCAAGCGCGTTATTCAGGTCGCTGCTATAGTTGCCTGTCCAAACCGACCCTGCTAGAGTGCCTTGACGATACTCCCCTTGTTTCGCAGCGCTATAGTTGCCTGTCCAAACCGACCCTGCTAGAGTGTTGAGCCAAGTGAATGACATGAGCAGCTTGCTATAGTTGCCTGTCCAAACCGACCCTGCTAGAGTAGTGTTCCCGTGATGCAGCGTTCTATCCAAGCTATAGTTGCCTGTCCAAACCGACCCTGCTAGAGTCGGGGCAATCTCGCCCCATACAACGCCGCAGCTATAGTTGCCTGTCCAAACCGACCCTGCTAGAGTGAAACAAGGTCATGGCAAAGAACAAGGATAGCTATAGTTGCCTGTCCAAACCGACCCTGCTAGAGTCGATAGCCATTGTAAGCGGGTGAATCTGGGCTATAGTTGCCTGTCCAAACCGACCCTGCTAGAGTAATTGTCGCGATTATTGCAAGCAGCTTGCGGCTATAGTTGCCTGTCCAAACCGACCCTGCTAGAGTCAGTGACTGCATCACCTATGCAGGCGTTATGCTATAGTTGCCTGTCCAAACCGACCCTGCTAGAGTCTTCTCCGGATTTAAGATTCTTGAACAGAAGCTATAGTTGCCTGTCCAAACCGACCCTGCTAGAGTATTGTGAACTGCTCACAGATGGGTATGTAGGCTATAGTTGCCTGTCCAAACCGACCCTGCTAGAGTAACGGAAGGCGTTGAGCGTATATTAAGTATGCTATAGTTGCCTGTCCAAACCGACCCTGCTAGAGTACGCTTGGAGTCGCCGTATGCAGGTACTATGCTATAGTTGCCTGTCCAAACCGACCCTGCTAGAGTTCATAAACCTGCATACGGCGACTCCAAGCGGCTATAGTTGCCTGTCCAAACCGACCCTGCTAGAGTCGTCCGGTACTATACCACAATGTCCGGTATGCTATAGTTGCCTGTCCAAACCGACCCTGCTAGAGTCGGGGCAATCTCGTCCCATACAACGCCGCAGCTATAGTTGCCTGTCCAAACCGACCCTGCTAGAGTTCCAAGGCCGTCGTCCAGCGTAAAATTGCAGCTATAGTTGCCTGTCCAAACCGACCCTGCTAGAGTGTTCTTTCTGCATCCATTGCAGGGTCATCCGCTATAGTTGCCTGTCCAAACCGACCCTGCTAGAGTCGAAGGCAGTGCATCAATACGCCTGTCGTAGCTATAGTTGCCTGTCCAAACCGACCCTGCTAGAGTGGAATATTGCGAGGCGAAGGTATGACAGCAGCTATAGTTGCCTGTCCAAACCGACCCTGCTAGAGTCCGCCGAAGCAATCGTGGCTTGAAAAGGCTGCTATAGTTGCCTGTCCAAACCGACCCTGCTAGAGTGAAACCGCCTCAAAGCAAATGGGCAGCATGGCTATAGTTGCCTGTCCAAACCGACCCTGCTAGAGTCTCCGAGCGCCTGTGCCGACTGCTTCATTGGCTATAGTTGCCTGTCCAAACCGACCCTGCTAGAGTCGACGATGCAGCGGCGCTCATAAAGGAAGTGCTATAGTTGCCTGTCCAAACCGACCCTGCTAGAGTGGAATGCCCGGTCTGCGAACACTTTGAGTAGCTATAGTTGCCTGTCCAAACCGACCCTGCTAGAGTACGTTACACGCAACGTGCTGGTTCGTTTGGAATTGTTTCCTGAATAAAGGCTGTTCTTACCACGTTCCGTGCAAGGGCAGCCTTTGTTCTTTGCAATGAGGGAGGGCAGGCAATGATTGTCGAAATTGCGGAAGAGGGGCGGTACATACATGCCGAGCGCGGTTTTGTTGTCATTCAGGAAAAAGACAAGGAACTGGGGCGCATTCCCATTGATACCGTGACGGCGCTTATCATAAGCGCCCAAGGGGCGACGCTCAGTAAGTCACTGTTGTCGCGCCTTGGCGGCACAAATATTCCTGTCGTTATCTGCGGAGCAAATTATCTGCCCATATCCATCGCTATGCCGGTAAACGCTCATTACAAGCAGTTGGAGGTTGCCCAAGCGCAAACGGCTGCCCCGGCATTGCTCAAAAAAGAGATCTGGCAAGGTATTGTCCAGGCCAAACTGCGCAATCAGGCCACGGTGCTCTCACGCCATTCCCCTGGTGCCCTTAAAGCCGGCGAGCGTATCTTGCTGTTCAGCCGCAAGGTCAGGCCCGGCGATCCTGACAATTACGAAGCGAATGCCGCCCGGCTTTACTGGCCTGCCCTGTTCGGGAGCGGCTTTGGCCGGGATATGGAACAGGAAGGGGTAAACGCCATGCTGAATTATGCGTATGCCATACTTCGGGCTTGCATGGCCCGGGCTATATGCGCTGCCGGGTTGTTGCCCCTTTTTGGGGTGCACCATCACAACAAGCTTAACCCCTTCTGCCTTGCGGATGACCTGATGGAGCCATTGCGCCCCTTGGGGGATGATATCGTCAGGTCACTTGCCGCCCCCGATGCCTCTTACGAATTGACGCCGCAAAACAAGCGCACCCTCTGTTCACTTATTGAATGCAAGGTGTTTTTGAGTGGCAAGAGAACCCATTTTATTCACGCCACATATCTGATGGCGCAAAGTCTGGCCGCTTCATTCGGCGCGGGCGGGAACCAGCTTGTTCTGCCATACCTCGCTCCGCCGGAAAAGGACGCCTGATAGTGTACGCAGCCTGTTAAAACAGCATGAGCTGTTCATGGTTTGCCAAATCGTCCGCTTCGTTTTTTGCTCGAACAGGGCCAAAAAAGTTCTCCACCATGCCGTATTGCCTATCGGTGATATACAAAACCGAAACAAAACCGTTGGGAACCAGGCAATGCTTAACCTTTTGCCCAAGCTGTTTTGCCTTCTCCAAATTTGTGGCATGGCGCATGTATACGGAAAACTGCTTGCGGGTAAAGCCAAGCTCAAGCAGGCTGTTCCTAAAGGCGGTTGCCCTACGCATTTCCACCTTTGTGCCCACCGGAAGATCAAACATGACCACGACCCACATTATTTCGTAGTGTCCCGGCCGTTTATGCTTTCTTCGCCATTTTTTTGCCACTCCGCAGCCTTTTATGCTTGCGCAAAATTTTGCCGAAAGGAGAAATCTCAATCTTTCTGGCGGAAAGCTCGCAGTAGCTTTTCAAACCTATCCCTCCGGTGTCCCATCGCGTGTATTCCGCATGCGCCTCAAGTCCGGCCTGGACTGCCGGGTTTCTCCCATTCAACGGGCGCGCGTCGTGGAGCAAGTTACACTGAAGATAATCTTTTCCCATTTTCTGAACCACCAAATACACCTTACCGGGGGGACAGCGGCTGTCGAGTTCCTGCCTAAGCTCGTCGGTGGGTGTAATCTCAATAACGTCATCTATGCGCAGGCTCCATATGTGTTTCCCGCCCGCTTCTTTCCATTTGGGCACAAAGCCGCTGTCGTTCGCGTCAATACGGGTGATGCATTCCCATCCGACCTTGCCAGCCGGGGTTTCATAAAAATCCGTGCAATAGTTGCTTTTCGGCTCGTAGCCGAATTGCAGAGACTCGTTGACCGCCACGAGACGCTTGTAGTCGAGGCATGGGTAACTGGATCCCAGTTGCCCCGCCTTTTGAGCCAAATCAATGGCTTTACGAACAACAGCTTCTTCTTTGGCTTTGCCTTCCTTGGCTCGGGGCAGCCTGCCGCTTTGCGCCTCGGCCTGCTGCGCGGCGAGAGCCTCCTCGGCAGCGGGATAGTGCCGCTCAATGGTGCTGATTATGGCCTGACATTGAGCAGCAGCTTTTTTCACAGTCTCATCATCAAGCGAAATGGTGTTCGTGTTGAACATGATTTTTGTAACGGCATTTTTATCTTTGATTTTATCCAGACCGCGTTGGTAGCGGATGAGGTAATCACCCTTTGCTGGCCTTGGCCGCAAAATCCGATATTTTGTCGCATCGTGCAACTGCCCTGCCGTGCCATGCTCCGCCTTTGGCGAGGGAGTGACCTGCTGTAAGGCCCGCAAGGCCTGAGAGCGAAAGTCCGCCGCGCAAGCTCCGAAAGGAACGGGAAAGTTGCTCCGCTCCTTGCCCTTCTTGCCGCTTTTTTCCTCGCGCACCAGCCTTGCCACCATGCCCCGCGTAGTGCAGGCAGCCACCAGAGCATCAAGGGCGTGGTGGCGGTGGTCTATGCGCGGCTTGCGAACCCATAGGGGGTTGAGGGCAGGATAGCCGGTGGCGGGGTTGAGGGTTACTTCACCAGTTTGCTCGTCTACTATATGTTCATTGATGGACAAGCCGAACAGTTCATACTCCAACCCGTCCAGGCCCCATAAATGCCGCAAGTCTGATGTTATGCGGCCCTTTACCGCCACCACATCGGAACAGAGCGCCCAAAGATAGCGCGCGCCCATTTTTGCCATGTAGCTGGTGTCGGTAAGCCGGCTGTCTGTCTGGTCTTCGTCTCCGTGTAGATCATAGCGCGTTGCCGCATCGGGAGAAAAACGCCAAGCTTTTGCCTTGGGGAAATTTTTTTCACTAATGGCTTTGCTGATTTCCTTCCATTTTTCCGGCGCGGTTTTTTGGATCATGTCATAAGGAAATGTGTCGCCCTTGGCCTTGTTTTCATCTGCAAAACAAAGACAAAGATTCATTCTGCTGTCAGTTCCTCCCTTTGACTGCGGAATGAGGTGATCTATTTCGCAGGCATCGATATCGCTGGCCTTGATCTCTTGCAAAGAATAGAGGCTGCGTTTGCCCTGTTCTTCCCACAGTTTATATTTGATCCTGTTGGTTCTGCTTGGCGTAAGGCCAAGCGCAATGAGCTCGTTGGTAATATGCTCGTTTTCCCGTTCATTTTTCTGCATCTCTTTTATCAGGGCTTCCCGTTTGACCGCCGACATGCCGAGTTCCCTGGCGAACTCCACATGGATGCTCTCGGGCTTGCCGTACAAGCCGACAATTTCATTGACCACCTTACGCAACTGGTTAAGCGCGACATGTACGACAGGATTGGGAATTCGGCCCCATCGCTCTTCCTCGGGAGCCGCGTTCTTTTTGTGCCAGGGGTGGATGGTGGTCACATCATGCCGTAAGATCTCGCCATAGTAGGGCAATGAAGCGTAGCTCCCCTGCAGGGCGCGGATGCGCTCCTCCTCGGCAGTAAATCCACAGGCATCAGCAGCGGTTCTGTGCGTATGCGCCCGCCATACGGGCTGCGTTTCGCCCGCTGCGGTGGGAACATCCACCTCGTGGCCCACAGTCAGTTTTTCCAAAACTCTATTGGTCGCCGTAAGGCCAAGATTGCTTCTGTCCTTTGCCAGAAGAGCAATGGCGCGAGAGGCGTCATCTTCGGCGTTTGGCCCCTCAAGGCGAAGCATGGCGCAGAGTTTTTCAAGAAACTCGTCTTCCGGGTACAGTTCACTTGTGGGATCAGCCGGATTGAGGACCGGTTCCGCGATAAAGCTGATCACGGCATCCTGCTCGGCATCAGACATGGTGTGCCATGTGGGAATATCCGCAAACGCCGCCACATGGCAGAATCCCTTGATGCTTGTGTCATCGTCACTCAGGTTGACCGACAAAACTTTCAAGCCCGTGGCAACGGTAATTTCGCTTTTGAGAAGTTTTTTGCCCAGTGTCTGTCCTTTGTCATAGGCCAGCGTGACGAGATGATCGCGCAAATCCCGGCTTAAAAAACATTCCCCTTCCGGCGTGGTGTAGCGAATATTATTGATTTGCTCGTAAATGCGGCGTTTTTCCGCCAGGCGATGCATGCGGGGCAGGCGTTTGTTTTCGCTGCCGTCTTCATTACGCGGCAGCAGGGTACAGTTGCCGGTGGCATAGGGAGCGTGGGGAAAATCCTGAAAAATTTCCCGGTAAACAGCCTCCTCCATTGCCTTGGTCAGTTCCGGATAAAACGTGCGTTGTGTTTCCCAGATGCGCCGGAATTCTTCTTTGACCAAAAAACGCGGAACCGCATGCTCTATCTTGTTTTGATCCACAAGAAACTTGCGCCGCCGAACCGGCATTTTCTTTTCCAGAAGCTCGACAAGGTATTGGGAAAGCGTCTGTTTTTTGTCCCGCACCGCATCTTCCAGCTTACGGTACACATTGGCTGTTTTTTGTTTGTCCTTGTTACTGGGGACGCTCGCATCTTCATCCCCGGATGCCTGTTGTTCTTCCTGCTGCGTTAAAAAACCGGCCCCCCTGAACTTGGCCATATGCAAAAAGCAACGGCCCATATCTTCCAACCGGGATACTCTATTGATAGCCGCAAGAGCGCGAAGGCTATACGGCTCCTTGAGAATAAGCTGCTTCAGGCTCTCGGTGTCCGTGGGCAACAGGCCATGTTCTTGAAGGATACGGCGAACCTTTGCCAGGCGTTGTCGCTTCCTGCGGATATGTTTACGCTCCAATCGCTTGGCCCGCCGCTCGGCAGCCCCTTCCGGCGTGGAAAAAGTGCGTACTCCCAGGTCCAAAATCTTGAGTGGAACACCCTCGGAATCAATTTGTACAAGCGCGGTGCCGATGGAAGCAATACCCATATCCACGCCGAGCCGATACCTGTAATGCTGCACTACGTTCTCCTCCAGAAGAAAACGAGTTGACAAAAGACCATTATATATGTTTGAGTATACAAACCTATACAATATCTCTAGCAGGATCGGTTTGGATAGGCAACTATAACAAGTGTAAGATTCGTCTTACACCGTCAGATTTGGCGGCCCCTCCGGGGGCCGCCTCTTTCTTTCGCTTCTTAGCGGGGTGCTATATCAACACCAACACCTCATGCTCCACCCCGTCATCAGCCAGGGGCACAGCCAGGTCCTTGCGCATTCCGCCGTCCAGGGTAAGGCCCCGGCGTTCGTCATGCACAGCCCGGCGCACCTGGATGCGGTACCTGGTCTTGCCCCGGCGGTAGTTCAGACTGACCTCCTCCCAGTCCTGCGGCAGCAGCGGAGCGATACGCAGGCTGTCGCCTTCCACGTTCAGGCCAAGCAGGGATTCCACGATCAGGCGGTACATCCAGCCTGCCGCGCCCGTGTACCAGGTCCAGCCGCCCCGGCCTTCATGCGGGGGCACGGCATACACATCGGCCGCCACCACATAGGGCTCGGCCTTGTAGGTATCCAGGGTCATGTCTTCGCCGTGCAGGACCGGATTGATCATACGGAAAAGCTGCCAGGCTTTGGCCGTGTCGCCAAGGGCGGCAAAGGCCATTGCCGCCCAGACCGCGGCATGCGTGTATTGGCCGCCGTTTTCGCGCACGCCCGGCACATAGCCTTTGATGTAACCCGGAGCCAGTTCGGAGTGATCAAAGGGAGGTTGCAGCAATTGCACCAGGCCGATGTCCCGGCGGACCAGGCGTTCATACAGGGATTGCATGGCCTTTTTCTGCCGCCAATCCGGCGCTGCTGAAGAGAGCACGGACCAACTCTGGGCTATGGAATCAATGCGGCACTCCGCATTTTGCTCCGAACCCAGCGGCGTGCCGTCATCAAAGTAGGCCCGCCTGTACCATTCGCCGTCCCAGCCGTGCCGTTCCAGACTCTCGCGCAGGGCGTCAATCCGCTTCCGGCAGTGATCCGCGAACTCCTCGTCGCCTCTGGCTTCGGCCAGGGGAATGAAGTCCGTGAGCACCCGGAACAGGAAAAAGCCGAGCCAAACGCTCTCGCCCTTGCCCTGTATGCCCACCCGGTCCATGCCGTCATTCCAGTCGCCGCTGCCCATGAGCGGCAGGCCGCGCTCGCCAAAGCGCACGTGCTCCAGAGCGCGTACACAGTGAGCGTAGACCGGTTCGCTGAGATGCACGGTGAAGGGATTGTCATAGTAGGACTCTTCGCCCTCATGCAATGGTCTGCCTTCAATATAGCTGACCTCTTTGTCCAGGATTTCCATGTTGCCGGTGGTGCGGATATAGCGTTCCACGGCAAAGGGCAGCCAGAGCAGGTCGTCGGAACAACGGGTACGCACGCCGCGTCCCACGGGCGGGTGCCACCAGTGCTGCACGTCCCCTTCCGGGAACTGGCGCGAGGCGGCGCGCAGAATCTGTTCTTGCAGGAATTCCGGCGCTGCATGCACCATAGCCATGCAGTCCTGTAACTGATCCCGGAAACCATAGGCTCCGCTTGACTGGTAGTAGCCGCTACGGGCGAGGTAGCGGCAGGCCATGGCCTGGTACATGAGCCAGCCGTTGGCCAGTACGTCCACGGCCGGGTCCGGAGTTTTGATCTGCACTGTTTGCAGCACGTCCCGCCAGTATTCGGTGACCAGACGCTGCTCGGCATGGGCGCTCTTGGGAGCGGTATAGCGCCGGGCCAGGACCGAGGCCTGTTCCACGTTGTCGGCCGCGCCCAGGATAAAGACAATCTCCCGGCTTTCTCCGTCTTTCAGGCTGAAGGGAACCTGGAGGGCCGCGCAGGGGTCGTACCCGGCTCCGATGCGGCCCGGCCGCCTGGCGGCTGCCTCGAGACTGCCGCTGCGCCCGGACAGGGAGACCCTGGACATGGCCGCGGGATTACGCAGGCTGTTGTTGCGGCCGATGAACTCGGCCCGATCAGCGGTGAAAAAGCGTTCCTCCTGGTTCACGTCAAAAAAGGCGACCTTGCCCGGAAAGTCCTGAGAATAGACGTTTTTTGCCAGCAGGGCGCCGGTAATCATATCCTTGGCCGTAACAATGTGCTGGGCGGTTCTGGCGCGCAGATCGCCGAGCACCCATTCGACATAGCCCGTGGCCGAGAGACGGCGTTCCCGGCCCGAGATGTTGTACACCTTCAGTACCGAGAATTTGATCGGAACCTCGCGGCCCACGAACACCTTGAGTTCGCTGCGCATGCCTTGTTCCACGTGGCAGAACACGCTGTAGCCGAAGCCGTGCCTGGCGCAGTAGCTGCCCGTGCCTCTTTTCGGCAGCGGGGTCGGGGACCAGTATTCTCCGCTTTCTTCATCCCTGATGTAGATGGCTTCCCCGCTCTCGTCCTGCACCGGGTCATTCTGCCACGGGCTCAGGCGGAACTCGTGGGCGTTTTCCCGCCAGGTGTAGGCGCTGCCGCTTTCGGAAATGACAGTGCCGATCTGCTTGTTGGCGAGTACGTTAACCCAGGGCGCGGGCAATTGCTCGCCTTCCTGCAAAGAGATCACGTATTCGCTGCCGTCCGGAGTGAAGCCGCCATAGCGGTTGGCCAGCAACAGAGCCGGTTTGCGGGGAGCCTGAACCTGCTGGCTGTCCTGCGCGGCCGAATCCGGTTCAACTGTTTTACGAAAGGCGGCGGGCAGCGGGTTTTCGGCAATGGTCCGGGTAACCTGCTCGTCCAACGGGCCGTTTCTGTCGCTGAAGACCAACCGGGCTGAAGCCTCCAGCAGAATCAGGTCTTCGCGGGCAATCTGATCCGCAAAACGCAGGTAAATGCCACCGGGCCGGTCCAGCAGTTGTACTTCCCCTACCGAGGGCGAGCTGCTGATCACCAGGTCCAGCAGTTCCTGGCGGTACCCGATGTGACTTTCATCCAGGATGACCAGATCCGCGTTCAATCCCTTGGCCCGCCAATAGGCATGGGCCTTGACCATCTGGGCCACGGACGCCGTGTGGGACATGCCGGAGATCTTGAGCAGAACAATGGGGGTATCGCCGGAAATGGACTGTCCCCACAAGCTGGTCTGGCTGCGCGTGTTGGCGGCCAGAACAGCGGTATCGGCCCGCAAGGGACCGTGGCCGTAAATAAGGGGCGCGGCCATGTCTTCGTAAAGGTGCTCGTCAAAGGCGGAGGCGTTGAACTGGTGCAGGAGCACCTGGCTGTGGGTCCAGGCCAGGTTAAAGATCCGATCGGCCAGATGCTCATCTTTATAGCCGGAAACCAGACTGAGGCAATGCTCACGGTCCGATCCCACGCCGGTGAACAGGTCCACCGTGGCGGACTTGCCGGGATCGAGCGTGATCCGGCAGCGGATAGCCGCAATGGGGTCGAGCACCGCGCCCTCGGTGCCGGAAAGGGCTTCCGGAGCATCCGGGTCCAGTACGGCCGGAGCGGCCAGACTGCGGCCCCGGCCAATGAAACGATTGCGGTCGGTTTCGTAGGACACAGCCTCGGACGCGGCCCCGTGCACGGCAAAGGCATGGAACATGTGCAGCGGCTTTTCCTCGGGCGAGCGCGGTCTGCGGGCGCAGGTAATGGCCTGTTTCTCGGGATGCAGCGCGGTTTGCACGAACAGCTTGGCAAAAGCCGGATGCTGCGCGTCGTCCATCTGCGGCCCCAGGGCCACTTCCACATAGCTGGTCAGTTCTATGGTCCGGCGCGTTTTACTCCGGTTGTGCAGGCGCACCCGGCGCAATTCCATGTCGTCCTCAGGCGACACCGCGATTTCCATGTGGCTGTCAAAGCCGTTGTTCCTGACCTTGAACTCGGCCCTTGCTCCGGAAAATACCGCTTCATAGCGTTCCACCTTGGCTGTGGTGGGCTGGTGCGCGGCAGACCAGAACTCGCCGCTTTCCACATCGCGCAAATAGCAGAAGATGCCGTGGTTATCCCTGGTGGCGTCTTCGCGCCAACGGGTTATGGCCACGTCCTCATGCCGGGAGAGGCCTCCTCCGGCGCTGCTGACCACAACATGATACCGTCCGTTGGACAATAATTGCACGGCAGGATGCGTCATGTCCGGTTCAAGATACACACGCAGAGTGTTTTCCGCGCCGTGCGCGGCCTGCTCCAGGGAGTTCAGGGTCATCTCCTTGCTGCTGTGCAGATATTCGGGCGCGGCTTCCGGCACGCGCTCCTCAAGCAGGAGGGTGGCTGCCCTGAATTCCGGCTGCGCCAGAAAGCGGCGCTGCATGGGTTCACCCAGAAGCGCGGCAGTCAGAGAAAGCATGGTCATGCCCAGATGGTGGGCCATGAAGGAATATATTATGGCTGATTTCTGCCCACGCGGCAGACGGGACGCCGTATAGTCCACGGCCTCGTACATGCCGAAGCGGCCGCCCATGCCTTCTTCAAGCAGCCGGTTCAGGTTGCGCACGGCCGGCTCCGGCATGACAGTCAGGGCCAGGGCCGTGGCATAGGGCGCGAGCACCACGTCATCCCCCAGTCCCCGCTTGAGCCCGAGACCGGGCACGCCAAAGGCATGGTACTGGTAATTATGGTTACCGTCGCGCACGTTGTACCCGGATTCCGAGACGCCCCACGGCAGGCCCAGTTCCTTGCCGTAGGCTATCTGACGCCTGACCGCGGCCCGGCAGGCCGCATCAAGCAGGGTAGCCTCGTAGTTGGGCATAAGCAGCAGGGGCATCAGGTATTCAAACATGGAGCCGGACCAGGACAGCAGCACGGACGCGTCGCCGCTCTGATTGAGCAAGCGGCTCAGGGAGAACCAACTCTTCTGCGGCAACTGGCCTCTGGCAATGGCCACAAAGTAGGTCAGCCTGGCCTCGGAAGCGAGCAGATCGTAAAAACTTTGATCCATCCGCCCGGCAGCGAGATTGTAGCCGATGGACAAGAGGTTGCGCCCCTTGTCGAACAGGAAGGTGAAGTCCATGTCCGCCAGATCGGCCGCGGTCCGGCCCAGGCTTTCGGCCAGCCCTATCCGGCCATTTGCCAGGGCGCGGGCGCTTTCCGCCTTTTCCCGCAGTTCCGGCGGCTGGCTGGCCGTGTCCAGTTCGGCCAGTTGCCGGTACGTGGGCAGATGTAAGGCCACGCTATCTGGACCTGGTGGCAGGGCAAAAGCTTCCAGTTCATCCGCCAGATCAACGCACTGCCGCTCCAGGGCGTCCAGCCAGAAACAGGCTTCGCTGCCTTTGGCCGGGTCACAGGCCGCATGCAGCCGGGTCGCTGACTCGGCCAGCAGGCGCATGGCTGTCGCCGCATCATGCAGAGTGGAGAACTCCTGGGATCTGGCGGCCCGCAACAGTTCCTGAAATGATTCCCATTCCCGGGCATATTCCCCGGCAACAGGCAGGGACGCGCCGAGAATCCCGGCGGTATCGGCCAAGCCCTCAAAGCAGCGGGCATGCAGCACCGGGGAATCGGCCAGTTCCCTCAAGCCGGACTGCAAGGTCAGGAGACACCCAGCCAGGTTGCCGCTGTCCACGGAGGAGACATAGCGCGGCATCAGCACTTCCATGCTCTTGGTGTCGTACCAGTTATAAAAATGGCCCCGGTAGCGCTCCAGGCAGGACATGACCGCCAGGGTATTGTCCAGCCGCTCCAGCAGCCGTCCCGGCCCCAGGTAGCCGAAATCCCAGGCCGCGAGATGGGAGAGCAGGGACACGCCCATGTTGGTGGGCGACGTCCGGTGCGCTACCGCGATCTCGGGCCGCTCCTGCATGTTGTCCGGGGGCAGCCAGTTGTCTTCCGGGCCGACATAGGTATCGAAAAAAGCCCAGGTGCGGCGGGCCAACTTGTCCAGGAGGCGTTTTTCCACCGGCGTGGGCGTAAAGGCCTCGGCCGCCGTGGGCTGACTCAGCTTCCAGGCAAAGGCCGGAGCCGGCAACCAGAGCAGCAGGAACGGTCCAGCGGTCAACCAGACCGCGGCCTGCGACCCCTTGAACACGGCCAAGGCTATTCCTATGATCAGGGCGGCCAGGGGCGCGGAGCGCATCAGCCGGAAAAATGCGGGCAGGGTATCGGCTCCGGTCAGGGCCGTGTCAGCGGAAGGCGTCCACTGCAACAGGCCGCGCTTGCTTACTGTCATGCGCCACAGGGTGCGCAGGGCCGCATCAAGGCTGTACCAGGCTTCAAACGGCAGCCAGACCAGGATGAACAGCATGCGCACGCTGTGATCGCCCAAGGACTGCAAGGCGATCCCGACGCGCCGCCGGAAGGGAATGTCCTGCGGCTTGCGCATAACAGCATGAAACACGTCCAGAAGAGGCAGGGAAAAAGCCACGGCCAGGACCAGCAGGGTCCAGGCGGCCGGGTTGGGAGCCAGAAACCAGCCGAGCAGCAGCATGGTCAGGAGCGACAGCGGCACCAGACTGCGCCGCATATTGTCCATTATTTTCCAACGCGACAGGGCGGAAAGCGGGTTCTTCTCCCGGACCGTGCTTTGCGGCCTTAACGCGGACGGCCCGTGCCCAGGCGCGGCCGAAGCGGGCACCGGCACCCTGGGCAAAAGCCAGGGCAGGAGCTGCCAGTCCCCCCGGATCCAGCGGGACTGGCGGGCCACGTCCGCGCTGTAGCTGGAGGGATAGTCTTCATACACCAACACATCCGTGACCAGACCGGAACGGGCGTAACAGCCTTCAATCAGATCATGGCTGAGGATACTGTTTTCCGGGAAGCGTTCACCCAAGGCCTCCTCAAAGGAGTCCACCGAATAGATGCCCTTGCCGATATACGAACCCTGCCGGAAAAGATCCTGGTACACATCGGATACGTTGCGGGTATAGGGATCAAAGCCCGCGTCGGAACAGAAAAGCCGGGCATAGCCGGAACGGGTGGCGCTGGTCAGGGTTGAGGCCACGCGCGGCTGCATCACGGCATAGCCGGACACCACGTGCCGCGTTTCCGGGTCATGGACAGGCCGGTTCAGCGGGTGAGCCATGCTCCCGACCAGTTGGCGCACCACATCACGCGGGAGCCTGGTGTCCGCATCCAGGGTGATTACATACTGAACCGGGGACAGATCCGGTTTGCCCGCAACCGAGTTGCCAACCGCGTTGCCGCCAATGCGCATAAAACGCGCAAAGCCTTTTCCTCTGAGAATGGCGTTGAACTCCGCCAGCTTGCCGCGCTTGCGCTCCCAGGCCATCCAGGTTTGCTCCGATTCACTCCAGTGCCTCGGCCGATGGCAGAAAAAGAAGGGTTCCGCCACGGCGCCGTTGTCGGCATATTTGGCGTTCAAGGCGGTAATTCCCTTTTCCAGACGATCCAGCAAGGCCGCGTCGTGCTGCATGGATTCTTCCGGAGCATCCTTGAAGTCACTCAACAGACCGAACTGCACGTTGGGATCCCGGTTGGCCAGATAGTGCACTTCCAGGCGTTCCAGAAGGGTATCCACCTCCTCGACGTTGCCGAGCATGCAAGGCACCACCACCAGAGTGCGCGCGTCGGCCGGGATGCCCGCGCTGAAATTCAGCCGGGGCATGAAGCGCGGCCTCACGGCCAGGCAGGACAGCCAGTTGACCAGCTTGATCGTGAGTTGACTGGCCATGATGAAGGCGGGCACGGCAGCCGCAAGCAACAGGGACAGCCCGGCTCCGCCCTGTCGCAGCATGAACAGGAACGGCCAGGTCAGGAGCAAGGCCAGGCCAAGGGCCAGACCGATGTACAGGGAAACAGGCAGGGCCAGGGAGTCACGCCTGTCCTGGGCAAGAAGAGAGGAGCACGCTTCAAGAGGAGGCGCGGCCTCTGCGAGAGCCTCCGCCCCCCGTTCCCCCAAAGTCTGCGCGGGGCCACTTCCTGCCGCGTCCTTCAGTGCCTTTTTCAGATCCGGCAAACCGTTGTCAATCAAATAGAATCCGACATGTCCGGCCGGACCGGGCATGCTTTGTGGAGGCATTGCCTCGTCCTCAGGCAGGTAAGACTTTTTCCGGCCATGCTGATTGGCAAGGGCCAAGGTCATACGGGCCACGCGCTCCTCGGACAGGCCGTACTTTTTAGCCAGGCGCTCCACGGCATGCCGGTAATTATCCCGCGTGCCAAAAGTCATGGACGGGTAAATATTCGCGGGGTCCTTGCGCAGCACTTGTTCGACCACGCTCTGCCCTTCAACAAAGTCGTGCCAATCCAGAGACTGAAGCATGCGCAGCCCGCACAGGGAATGGCTGATGGATACCTGCTCCGCAGCCTGTTCCCGCGTGTCTTCCAGCACCAGTTGTTCTATGGATCGGCCTGTATGCGCCACTTCCTCTTCCACCCAGTGCAGAGACAGGGCTACCCCCGGCCCCTGATCTTGCAGACGCCGGGCCAGTTCAGCCACAAAGGGCGCGTTCAAAGGCGGCCCGGAAGCGGCCAACTCGGCCATGATTGGCAAAAGGCCCCGTTTCCCGCCTGCCGCGGCTTCCAGAATACGCTCCGCCCAAGCTGTTGCCAGTTGGCGATCGTGCCAGGAGGCAATGACCTTGACCGATACCCGGCGCAAGTTTTCGATCAGGGCCAGGCGCAGCATGATTGGAATGGCCCACAATTCACCCAGGGTCAAGGGCGTGACCGTCTGGTAGGCTTCCACAAAACGGTGCAGCAAGGCGTTGTCCAAATGGCCGTCCGCGTGGGAGATGTTTTCCAGGACAATATCGTAGACCCGGGGCATTCCGTCCACGGCGCCGCCGGCAAGCTGGGGCAGAGCCTTCATATAGGCCTCCGGCAGGTGCCGCCGGGCCGCATGAATATGCTCCTCCAGCATCCAGTAGTTATCCAGCAGCCATTCCCCGGCCGGACTGCTCCGGCGTTCCACTTTGGACAGGGCTGTGACCGCGGAAAACATTTTGCAGCAGTTGCTCAGAACACGTTCATTGTCCGCCAGCCGGGCCAGCAGGAGGCCGGTCGCCCGCGCCGGGCGCAGCTTATGGGTTGATGCCAACTCTGTGCCGTAACGCTCCATGCGTTCAGCATTGAAAAGTTCCGGACTCGGAGCGGAATCACCGAGTTCGGTCCGCTCCACCGCTCGCCAGAAAAAGAAGGCTACTTGTAATTTGTACATGGCGGATGCGGCGATAGTATTGATCTTCATACCTGATGCTCTCCTGGATCCTGAGTAGGAAAAAATGTGGCTACCGTATGATTGAGTATAGTCCCATATAAGATAACACATATTTGAGATCGTATGTCAAGCGCCGGTACCCAACAGGCCACATTTTTTGCCTGAGCTGCATTTTTTCCTAATCAAGCGAAATAACGGTAAAAGCGACGTTCACGCCACTTTACTCTGGACGGGCATCTCCCCCAAAAAATCATCCGATATGGCAATAATTACCTTGTACAACAATGAGATTAGCTTTAGTTTCCATTTTTTTGAAAAAATATATAGATTTTTTTATATTTTGATCTAAACTAAATCTTTTTAGTTTTGAGAAAATATCTTGAATCAATAAAAACCACATTCCCGGCTTTGTGCGCCAATAATAATGCTGGAATTACTTGCTAAACAAATACCCCGGCAGGACTGAGTAGTCCTGCCGGGGTATTTGTTTACTATCGAATGCTTTTAAGGATCTGTTATTGCGGTGTCGCCGGGAGGCGCTTGTCCAGCCAGGTGTGAAGCACGCGCACAAGTTCCACCGGGTCAATGGGTTTTGTCAGATAGGCGTCCATGCCGCAGGCAAACCCCTTATCCTTGTCTTCTTCCATCGCATTGGCAGTTACAGCGATGATCGGCAGGTCTTTTGCCGTGGGAAGCTCCCGGATTTTCGCCGTGGCTTCAAGCCCCCCCATGACAGGCATCTGCATATCCATAAGCACCAGATCAAAAGACTGGGCCTTGACGGCGTCCAGAGCCTCCTGTCCGTTATTGGCCAGTACGATTTGCGCGCCGGAGGGCGCAAGCATTTCCTGCAACACGAGCTGGTTAATGGGATTGTCCTCCGCCACAAGTATGCGCCGTCCCTTGATGTTCAGATTTTCAAGAGAGGTGTCGAGCGAGAGTGTTTCCTGATTTTCGTGTTCATGCTCGTCGATGGACAGCTTTATGAAGAAGGAGAATGTTGAGCCTTGTCCTTCCATGCTTTGCACGGAAATATCTCCTTCCATCAATTCGACAATCCGTTTACTGATGGCAAGCCCGAGGCCGGTACCGCCGAATTTGCGGCTGATGGAAGCGTCCGCTTGCATGAAGGGTTGGAAGAGTGAGTCGATTACTGCCCGCGATATGCCAATGCCTGTATCGGTGACGCTGATCTGTATAATGGCGGTATTGTCATCTTCCGTTGCTTCTCCCCAGCAACGGACAGACACATGGCCTTTTTGCGTGAATTTTATGGCGTTGCTGAGAAGGTTGTTCAACACCTGGCCTATGCGCAAAGGGTCGCCGATAAAAAATTGGGGCGCAACAGCGCTGTACGCCAGCGACAGGGCTATGCCTCTTTCCCTGGCCTTTTCCTGGTGGACGGCAAGAGTGTTTTCCGCGACTTTTTTCATGTCGAAAGGCAGGCGCTCCATGGACAGCATACCCGCTTCCACCTTGGAAATATCGAGAACGTCGTTAATGACTCCGAGCAGGGAATGTGCGGCAAACTGGATCTTTTCAAGGTAGGTAAGCTGCTTTGCCGACAGGTCGCCATCGCGCAGGCTAAGGTGCGTCATGCCGATAATGGCGTTGAGCGGGGTGCGGATTTCATGGCTCATGTTGGCCAGGAATTCGCTTTTCATTTTGCTGGCTTCTTTACTTTTCTGGAGAGCGCTCTGCAACACGCTTACCTGATTGCGCAGGGCGTTGTGTAAAATGCCGAGTTCATCCTTGCGCGTGCTTGTCTCAAGTTGTAACTCAAGATCGCCTTCCGAGACGCGCTTGGCATATTGAATGAGGGATAACAGCGCATTCAGTATGCCCTTGGCAAAAATATAGACAATCAAGGAAACGGCGCACAGAAAAAAGATACTGATGGCAAAAAGCGTGGTTCCGACCCTGTAGACGGGAGCGAAAACCTCATTCACCACTCCGCTGGTGATGATCAGGATATTACTGATTTTTTCCAATTGGGCGAATCCGATGAATTCTTTGCCGTCAAAAGTGTATCGGACAACGCCGCCGTGTTCGCCGACCTTGGAGAGCTCGGTGAAAAGCTCGGGAAAGCGCTGCACCGTGTTGCCCATAAGGGCCATATCTTTATGGGCCAGGAATATTCCCTGCGGATTCATCAGCATGGTGGAAATGGGATGGGAATAGGAGCTTGTGTTGTCTTCATACGTCACAATCTTGGGGAAATCGGCGACCAGAATGAGCGCACCGACAATACCGCCCATACTGTCAATGGGACCAGCGGCAGTAACGCTGAACTTTTTTGTCAGGCGGCCAACGGAAGTCTCGCCAAAATTGAAGAGTCCCCGAAGCGCCAGTTGCACAAAGGTTCTGTCGGCATAAGAGTTGCCAATCTGGTCGGGATTATTTGATGCAATACACATTCCCGCGGCATCGACGATCAGAATGTCCCGGTAGTATTCATTGCCCTGGTCAATAACCTCCAGCCAGCTTACCGCTCTTTCCACAGCATCATGCGGATCCGATTTGGCAAACAGCGTCAGTGCATGCGAATCCGCCACCAGGCTATGCATGGTCATGGACATGGATTTGAACAGCAAAGAGATGGCGTTCGCGGTCTGGGCGGACTGCGCCCTGGAAGTGAGCAGCACGGCATCTTCCATTGCCTGTCGCGCGGAACTATACGCATACCAGGTCAACACGATGGTAAGCGCAAGCATTCCAAGGAAGACCGGCGCCAGCAACTTGATGCGGATATTGTGCATACGGTGACTTTTACTTCACACTGTCCCAGAATTTTTTTGCCCCGGGGTGGATGTCAAAGCCCGGCGGCGCGGCTTTTTCCGGCGTAAGAGCTTGAAAATCCTTAACAGCCTCAACAAGGCTGCTTTTATTGTTCCAAAGCGCCTTGGTGACTTCAAAAACAAAGTCATCCGGAAGATCTTTTCTGATAATCATGCAGGTTGAGTCGCCAAGAGTAGCAACGGGCGTGGTTACGCTTTTGTATTGCCCCGGCATTATTGTATATGTGTGCGTCTTGAATTTCTTTTCAAGCAGGTCGAGCACGCTCTGATCAATGGGCAGAACAACAACTTCCGTATGCTTTTCCACGGCCAGAATAAGCGGAACTTCCGTTCCCGCCGAATAGGCGAAACAGTCAAGCTTTCCTTCCACAAAGTTATCCGCTGTTTCCGCATAATTATTGAATTCAAGCGACCAGCCCTGCTCACGCAGTTTGTCAAAATTCGTGTCGTATCCGTATTTGAGCACCATGTTCAGGAGAAATTCCGATGCGGTGCCCGGCCTGAGTGAAGCAAAACGCAAAGGCATGCGTTGCTTGAGCAGGCTTGCGACATCCGTAATGCCGTGCTTTTCCGCGATATCTTTGCGCACGAGAAAATAGAGAACCTGCGGATACACGTTGGCCATAAGCGAGACATTGTCAGTAACCATGGACTGGTATTCCGGCTCGCCCGACTGGCCCGCGCCGAGAAAGCAGGTGAGCGTGAAGCCGATATCGCCAAGACGTTTATCAACAGCGGCTATATTGGCGACGCCGCCGCCGACGCGGCTGGTTGTCGGCACTACGTTGTTGGTAAGGATCTCCGCCAGGCGTTCGCCCGCAACAGACCATTGGCCGCCACTGGGGCCGGTGAGCAAACGCAGATGGACAGGACGTTCCGCTGTGCCGCTCTTGGGCGGGGCATCTGCCGCAAACGCCAAACCATTCCCCCCGGCAAAAGCAAAGACGCTGGCCGCAAGAAACAGAGCAGCGCGCTTGAGGACGCGTGTCATTGTCATAAAAACTCCTTTGACAGGTAGGGATATCAGAAACCGCGCATAAAGTATACTGTAGCTTATCGACGAAGCTCGTTGGACGAGAGGGTTATTTGGAAACAGCCCCTAATATTTCCTCCACCCAGGCGGGTACCACTTCTCCGGCCTTGCCGTAACGGCCCTCATGAAAGGCCTTGGCCCCAAGGGACGGCTCCAGGTTCAGTTCCACCACGTGCGCTCCGCTGTGCCGGGCATGCATGGCAAAGCCCGCTGCCGGGTATACATTGCCCGAGGTGCCGATGGACGCGAACACCCGGCAATTATCCAGGGCCTGCTCAATGGTGTCCATGTACAGGGGCATTTCCTCGAACCAGACAATATGCGGCCGCAAGGTTCCGCTTTTGCCGCAGTCAGGACAGTTGTCTTCCAGGAACATGTCTTGTTCCCATTGCATGATCGCGCGGCAGGAGGCGCAGCGCGCCTTCAGGAGTTCGCCGTGCATGTGCAGGAGGTTCCGGGAGCCCGCGCGCTCGTGCAGATCGTCCACGTTCTGGGTGATTACCAGCACCGGCTCGGCACTTTCCCGCTCCAGACGGACCAGGGCCGCATGCGCGGGGTTGGGCTGTATCTCGGGACTCAACAACTGCTTGCGCCGGGCATTGTAGAAGTCAAGAACCTTTTTCGGATTACGGGTAAACCCGCCCGGAGTGGCCACATCCTCAATTCTTTCGTTTTCCCACAACCCACCGGAGTCCCTGAATGTTGCGATGCCGCTTTCCTGACTGATGCCCGCGCCTGTGAGGATTACTATCATTGTCTGTTACTCCTTATGTATCTTCTCTGTTTCCCGCAAACAATTTTCCCCTGACCACCGTGCCGCTGCCGAACTTGCCGCGCAGGGCATCCAGGGTGGCATCCAGGGCTGCCTCCCGCCGGATGTCCCGCTCTTCCGGGTCCGGCAGCAAGGCCAACTGATGCTCCGAAGCGCCAAAAAGGGACACGCCCACCCCGATCAGGCGCAAGGGCCGTTCCAACGGTTGCTCCCGCAGCAAATCCATTGCCGTGTCATAGATGGTCCGGGTCAGGTTGGTGGGCTGTTTCAGGCTTCTGCTGCGCGTTTTCTGCGTAAAATCATCGTACTTGAGCTTCAGGGTGATGGTGCGTCCGGCCAGCCCTCCTGCGCGCAGACGCCTTCCCACCCGCTCGGCCTGGCGCAGCAGCCATACGGACAGTTCTTCCAGATCGCTGATATCCTTGGCAAAGGTGTTTTCCGCACTTTCCGACTTCGGCTCGGTGTACGGCTCCACAGCCCGAGGGTCAATGCCGTGCCCGCGCTCAAAAAGCATCTCCCCGGCCTTGCCCATGCGTTCCTGCCAGAAACTTTTCGGGTAACGCTGCACATCCCCTGCCGTGCGAATACCCAAAAGTTCCAGAGCCTTCAGCATGCGCGGCCCCACGCCGGGAATTTTTCCCACCGGCAGCCGCTGCAAAAAAGCGGGCACTTCGGCGTGAGAGAGCACGGTGAGCCCGTTCGGCTTCTGCATGTCAGAGGCGATTTTGGCCAGAAACTTGACCGGCGCGAGACCGATGGAACAACTGAGGCGGCTGTGCTCATAGATGGCCGCCTGAAGCTCCCTGGCCATGTTCAAGGCCGAACCGAACACCCGCTCCAGACCCGTGGCGTCCAGGTAGGCTTCGTCCACCGAGGCCTTTTCCACCAGAGGAGAAAAGCGCTCGAGCAAGGCCATGACCTCGCGCGATTTTTCCACATACCGCTCCATGCGGCCCCGGATGAACACCGCGCGCGGGCAAAGCTTTCTGGCCTGGAACATGGGCATGGCCGAATGCACGCCATACTTGCGCGCCTCGTAGGAAGCTGTGGACACTACCCCGCGCTCCGCTCCGCCGATGATCACCGGCTTGCCCTTGAGCTCGGGATTGTCCAGCACTTCCACCGCGGCATAGAAGGCATCCATGTCCAGATGCAGAATCCAGCGCAAGGGATCGCTTTGCATAAGGCGATGGTAGCGAAAGACGGGTGTTGGGGCAAGAGCCTGCTCCCGCCCGTTACGGTATGCGCTTGCCAGATGCTCACCCCGGTGCTACATCCATCCCTCCTCCACCCTCAAACCGGCGCTACTCCCATGACACTGCCCGTAGGTTCCCTCATTAATGCCGCCCTGATTGTTGCCGGCGGCTTTATCGGCATGCTGCTCGGCAACCGGCTGCCCGAGCGCGTCCGGCTCATTGTATTCCAGGGGCTCGGGCTCTGTACCCTGTCCATCGGCATGCAGATGACCTTTAAGACCACCAACCCGCTTTACATGGTGGGCAGCATCCTGACCGGCGCGATTATCGGCGAACTGATCCGGCTGGAAGACCGGATCACCAACGGCGGTGAAGCCGTGAAACGGCTGTTGCGCTCCGGTAATGTCCGCTTTACCGAAGGCCTGGTGGCCGCGACCCTGCTCTTTTGCATCGGGTCCATGGCCATTATCGGCCCGCTGGAAGAGGGCCTGAACGGGGATCGCACCATTGTGCTGACCAAATCCATGCTCGACTTTTTCGCGGCTATTGCCCTGGGCGCGGCTTTTGGCTCCGGGGTCATGTTTTCCTTTTTGCCGCTGCTTGTATACCAGGGCAGCATTACGCTGTTCGCGGATACTCTGCGGCCCTATGCTTCGGAATTCATCAAGGCGGAATTGACGGCTGTCGGCGGCATCATGATCATCGGCATCGGAATCAATTTACTGGAGATTAAAAAAATCCGCTTGTCCAACCTGTTGCCAGGCCTTGTGGTAATCATTATTCTTTGCCTGATTACCCAAGGATAGCAACCGTGACACATACAAAAAGCGACGGCCGCTGCATTCATATTGAAGGCGCGCGCCAGCATAATCTGAAAAATCTGGACCTGGATATTCCCAGGGATGAACTTGTCGTGATCTGCGGGCCTTCGGGATCGGGCAAGTCCACCCTGGCCTTTGATCTGGTCTATGCCGAAGGACAGCGCCGCTATGTTGAGTCGCTGTCCGCCTATGCCCGGCAGTTCCTGCCCCAGATGGACAAGCCGGACGTGGACAAGATCGAAGGGCTTTCTCCGGCCATTTCCCTGGAACAGCAGACAGCCACGCGCAACCCGCGCTCCACCGTGGGCACGGTGACCGAGGTCTACGACTTTTTGCGCGTGTTTTGGGCGCGCCTCGGCAAAATGCACTGCCCCAAGTGCGGCCGCCCCATTGAAGCCAGAACCACGGATGAAATCATCGGCGACATCCTGGCCCTGGGCGACGGCTACCGCTGCATGATCATGGCTCCGCTGGTCACCCTGCAAAAAGGCACGCACCAGGATCGCTTCAAGAAACTGAAGGCCGAAGGCTTTGCCAGGGTGCGGGTAAACGGCGAAATATACACGCTTGACGATGTTCCGGCCCTGGACAAAAACAAGAAGCACACCATTGAACTGGTTATTGACCGCCTGGTGATCAAGGAAGGCATTCGGGGCCGTCTGGCCGACTCCGTGGAACTGGCCCTGAAATACGGCAACGGCGACCTGATGGTTCTGGCGCCCGCGCATGACGGAAAACCGGACCAGGTTTTTGTGCACTCCACCTCTTCCACCTGCCCGGAGTGCAAGCTCGGCCTGCCCGCCCTTTCTCCGCAGCTTTTTTCCTTTAACAGCCCGCAGGGAGCTTGTCCGCGCTGTTTGGGCCTGGGCACGGTGGAGTACTTTGAACCGGCCCTGGTCGCGCCCAACAAAGGTCTTTCCCTGCAAGACGGCGCGCTCCTGCCCTGGAAGAATCCGCGCGTGTTCGAACGCTACCGGACCCAGTTATCCTCTTTTGCCGAGCGCTTTGAGGTCACTCTTGCCACACCCTTGTCCGCCTATAATGAGGCGGCCCTGGCCGGTCTGTTCTACGGCGAAGAAGAGCCGGGCGTGGCCAGGGGCGGCCTGGAAAGTTCCCTGCGCCGCAACTGGATGGGAGGGTCCGTGGAAATGCGCGGCAAGCGCCGCAAAACCGACGACGGCACCGGCTTTGAACTCTGGCCCGGCGTGGTGGCCCTGTTGGAAAAGGGCATGCAGTACGGCGATGCCTGGCGGGATGAACTGTCCCGCTACCGCCAGAACACCGCCTGTCCGGAATGTCATGGCGCGCGCCTGAATCCCACGGCCCTGGCAGTCAAGGTGGACGACCTGTCCATTGTGGAGTTCTGTTCCCTGTCCATTGTGCGGGCACAGGACTGGATGGCCTCGCGCGCGTTCAGCGGCCGCCATGTCCTGGTGGCCGAACCTTTGCTCAAAGAACTGCGCCACCGCCTGAGCTTCATGGTCCGGGTCGGCCTGGACTACCTGTCCCTGTGGCGCAATATGGCCACCCTGTCCGGCGGCGAAGCGCAGCGCATTCGTCTGGCCTCGCAGCTTGGTTCCGGCCTGGTCGGGGTAACCTATGTGCTGGACGAGCCGTCCATCGGCCTGCACCCGCGCGACAACGAGCGCCTGGTGGGCACGCTGCGCAACTTGCAGGCCAGGGGCAATACCGTGCTGGTGGTGGAGCATGACGAGGCCACCATCCGCGAGGCGGACACGGTGATCGAGCTTGGGCCGGGTTCCGGGGAGCTCGGCGGCTACCTGGTGTTCCAGGGAACAGTGCCGCAGTTGCTCAAGGACAAGACATCCCTGACCGCCAAGTATCTGCGCGGCGACCTGGGCGTGCCTGTTCCGGCCGAGCGGCGCAAGCCCCAGGGCGAGCTGCGGTTGCGCCATGTCACCACCAACAACCTGCGCGGCATTGACTGCCGCATCCCTCTGGGCGTACTGACCTGCGTGACCGGCGTGTCCGGCTCGGGCAAAAGCTCGCTGGTGGTGGACACCCTGTACAAGCACCTGGCCCTGGCGCAGGGGCTCAAGGTGGAAAATCCCGGCAGCATCGGCGGTCTGAGCGGGGCCGAGGCCATTGAGCGCATCGTGGCTATTGACCAGACGCCCATCGGGCGTACCCCGCGCTCCAACCCGGCCACCTATACCAAGGTCTTTGACGAGATACGGGATATTTTCGCCCAGACGCCGGATGCCAAAAAGCGCGGCTATACGCCCGGCCGTTTTTCCTTCAACGTCAAGGGCGGGCGCTGTGAAGCCTGTTCCGGCGACGGCCAGATCCGGGTGGAAATGCATTTTCTGCCCGACGTGTTCGTGCAGTGCGATGTCTGCGGGGGCAAGCGCTACAACCACGAGACCCTGGAGGTCCGTTACAAGGGCCTGAACATCGCGGAAGTGCTGAACCTGACTGTGGCCCAGGCCCGTGACTTCTTTGAGAACTACCCGGCCCTGGAGCGGCGTCTGGCCATGCTGCGGGAGGTCGGCCTGGAATACCTGCGCCTCGGCCAGCCGGCCACAACACTTTCCGGCGGTGAGGCCCAGCGCATCAAGATTTCCCGGGAACTGGGCAAACGGAGCCTTCCCGGCACCTTGTACATCCTGGACGAGCCCACCACGGGCCTGCACATGCACGAGGTGGGCAAGCTGATCACCGTACTCCACCAACTGGTGGAACGCGGGGCCAGCGTGGTGGTCATTGAACATAACACGGACATGATCCGCTGCGCCGACCATGTGATCGACCTCGGTCCCGGCGGCGGCGAGAATGGCGGCCTGATCGTGGCCCAGGGCACGCCCGAGGAACTGACGGCAGACCCGGACTCGGTGACCGGCGCGTTTTTGCGGTAGCACCGCTATTACAGCGACGCTCGGTAGCGCCTCAGTTTTTCGTCAGACGAGGAAGGCGTAGGTTTTTACGCAGGGAGTGGACTCTTCAGTCCATGACCGGAGTAAAAACCAAGCCTGACGAAGTATCACGGCAAACTGAGGCGCTACCCGCTCTTGACCATCATGCGTTTGTAAGCCATAACAAACCAATGCACGACTCTCCCGAACAGGAACCCCAAACGCAGGCGGAAGAGGTCCGGCAGGCTCCTCTCCCCCCCGCTGCCCCTCCTGAAAGTAAGCCGCGGACGGTGGAAGCCCCCGCTTTTTCCGAAACGCCTTTTTTCTCCTTTGGCCTGAGCCCTGAACGCTTCGAATTTCTGTTCTCCCTGAATGAAGCCCCTTTGCTGCGCGCTTTCCGGTACGGCGTGATGCTGGTCATGCCTTTGCTTTTGGGCGCGGTCCTTGCCATCCTGTTCAACAATTTTCCCCTGGCCATCTATCAGGACTTCATGACCGGCCTGTTCGGCCCCAACTGGAAACACCCCGGCGCCGTACTCTATAACAGCACCATAGAAATCCTGGCCATTGCCACCACCATCACCGTAAGCGCCTGCCTGGTTGACCAGCATAACCAGACTCGGCCAACCCAGGCTGTTCTGCCGGTCATCGGCACGGTTACGGCTATCTCCTGCCTGTTCATCCTGATCGGGCCGAGTTTCGGCAGCGGCGGCATGATCCTGCCCTGGATCGGAATCAAAGGACTGTTCGGAGCTCTGGTTATTTCCTGCGTGGCCTGCTCTCTTTTCCTCCGTCTGTGCCGGGTGCGCAAACTGCGCCTGTCCTTTTACTCTGAAGGGGCGGACCCTATTCTGCCCCAGATGTTTGATACTTTGGCGCCCGCCCTGTGCACCATGCTCATTTTTGTGGCGATCCGGGAGGTGCTGTCTTCCTTTGGCGTGGTCAGCCTGCAGCAAACATTCTATGAAGCCATTCAAAGCCTGTTTGCCGATGCCGGCACCAGTTTCGGCTTGGGCGCGCTCTATGCCTTTCTGGTGGATGTGTTCTGGTTTTTCGGCATCCACGGTGCGGATGTGCTGGACCCGATCACGCACAACGTGCTGATCAAGGGCATGGAACTGAACAGCATTGCCATCAATAACCACGAAGCGCCCACCCATATCTTTACCAAATACCTGTTTGAGGTGTACGTCTTCCTGGGCGGTTCGGGCGCGACGCTCGGCCTGCTGGCCGCCATTTTTATACGCAGCCGGGATTTCGGCACCCGGCGTGTGGCGACCCTTTCCCTGGTGCCGGGTATTTTCAACATCAATGAATTGCTGGTTTTCGGCCTGCCCATTGTCCTCAACCCCGCCTTTCTGCTGCCCTTTGTCCTGGTGCCGGTACTCCTGCTCGGCATTTCCTATGTAGCCGTGCTCAGCGGCCTTGTGCCCCTGCCCGTGTATCAGGTGGACTGGATAACTCCGCCCCTGCTCAACAGTTACCTGGCCACCGGCTCCTGGAAGGGCGTGGCCTTGCAGGTGTTCAACCTGGCTGTGGCCACCCTGGTGTACATTCCCTTTGTGGATCTGGCGGACAGAATCAAAATCGTCAACCGGCGCAACGTTTTTTCTGAACTGGTAGGTATTGCCGAAAGCGGAACCCGCGGCCCGAGCGGTAAACGCTGTACGGACCGCCCCGGGGGCGTCGGCGCGCTGGCCCGTTCCCTGTCGGCCGACATGCTGAAAAACATCAATACAGGCGATGAATTCATCCATCTGCGCTTCCAGCCCAGGGTCAATCTGGTGGAAAACAACGTTCCTTGCGTTGAGGCTCTCCTGCGCTGGAAACACCCTTTTTACGGCTATGTGCCGCCCATACTGGTTTTGGCCATTGCTGAAGACGCAGGCCTGATCAAGCAGTTGGACACCCTGGTGGTGCGCATGGCCTTTGAACAGCAGGCCGAGTGGCGGGAAAACGGCATTGTGACCACGGTGTCCATCAACCTTTCGGAAAACCAGCTTCAGGACAAGACCTTCCCGGCCCTTCTGGATCTCATGTTTTCCCGCACCGGCCTGCCCAAGGATGCTCTTTTGTGTGAGGTGCGCGAAGCCCTGGCCCTGCACCCGGAAGGGAAGTACCTGCCCGCGCTCAAGGCCATCCACGCCACGGGCGCGCGCCTTGCCATCGACGATTTCGGCAAAGGCTACCAGGCTCTGTCCCAGTTGGATCAACTGCCTCTGGACGAATTACAGATGGATCGAGCCCTGATCATCGGCGTTTCCGACAACAAGACGCACCAGGATCTCCTGTGTCGCATCCAGGAGATGTGCTTCCAGAAAGGCATCAAGACCTCAGCCGAATACATAGAGTCGCGGGAGCAATTGGAAACCCTGCTGGAGTTGAACTTCTCCACCTTCCAGGGCTACCATTTTTCCGAGCCTGTGCTTGCTGACAAGTGCGCTGAATTTATCCGGACCTTCAGTTCCGGCGACGTCAGAAAATAACCCGCGACATGGCAGTCACCAGGGGCTGTTTCCAAATAAAAGATTTTGCTCCAAGAGCGAGGAATCCGGCCCTTTTTGCGAAGGGACAATTCCGCAGGATAGCGGAATTGGACGGGGGAGCGAATGCGACCCCGCCCCGAAGGGGTGAGCCACAGGATGTGGCGAATCTGTGTACTCTTACGGTACTCGACCGGAGAAAAAAGAGGCCGGATGACGAAGCTATTTGGACAAAAGAATTATTTAGAAACAGCCCCTAGGCCCATTCCGGCGCTCGTCTGGCCGGGCAAGACACGGCGCTGTTGCCGGACCGTGCGCCCGTTGTTGCTCCGGGAATACCACGGACAGACCAATGCCGCCGCCGGGCCTCTTTTGCCCAACCTGCTGGTGCGGGCGGACAACCGCCTGCTGCTTTCCTCCCTGCTGCACGGCCCTCTGCGCCGCGCCATCGACGCCCGCGGCGGTATCCGCCTGGCCTATATGGATCCTCCCTTTGCCGTTGGCACGGACTTTACCATGCCTGTGGCGCGGGAGGGTAGAATCAGCGCTGTGGCCTATTCCGACATCTGGCCGGGCGGATTGGCCGGTTTCCTGAACATGATGCACGAGCGCCTGCTGCTCCTGCGCGACCTCCTGGCCCCTGATGGGAGCCTCTTTCTGCACTGTGATCATCGGACAGCCCCGCACCTCAGACTGCTGTTGGATGAAGTTTTCGGACCTGAGCGTTTTCTGGGCGATATTGTCTGGCACTACACCGGAGGCGGGCGGGCCAGGCGCTGGTTTTCGCGCAAGCATGACCGGATTCTGCACTATGCGCGATCCGCATCCTGGACCTTTAACCCGGACGCGGTGCGCGTGCCTTACAAGCCCACCAGCGCCTACGCCAAGAGCGGCATCACCAGCCGCGCGGGCAAACGCTACCTGCCCGATCCCAGGGGTACGCCTGTGGATGATGTATGGGACATTCCCATGATCAACCCCTTGTCCTTTGAGCGGAGCGGATACCCCACCCAGAAACCGGAATCCCTGCTGGAGCGCATTATACTGGCCGCCTCCGAGCCCGGTGATCTGGTGGCGGATTTTTTCTGCGGTTCTGGCACCACCGCGGCCGTGGCCGAGCGGCTCGGCAGACGCTGGATAGTATGCGATCAAGCGCCCCTGGCCGTGCAGGCAACGGCCAAACGTCTGGAAAGCATGCCTGGAAGCGCTCCTTTTATCCTGGCCTCGCTCGAAGACAAACTGAGCCACTACCAAAAAAAAACAAAATCCGCGTCCCCTACTCCCCCTCCGGTCTTTACTCATCGCGCTAGGCTTAAGCATAAAGATATCGCCTATGACCTGAGCGACGTTCGCATCTCCTTGCGGCGCGGGGAAAACGGCATTTTCCTGGAACTTGAGTCCTTCAGCGTCACGTTGCAAGAGGGGCTATCCGCCCTGCCGGAACATCTTGCCCTTTCCAATTCCAACGGGCTGGCCTGGCTGGACGGCTGGAGCATCGGCCTTGCTCCCGGCCCTGATTTTGCATATCCCGGTTGTCGCGCCGACTTTTTGTACAACCGGGTGCTCTGGCAGGCCCGGCGCGGGCGGGACAACGCAATCAACCTGACCAGCCCGGAACTTGTTCCGCCCGTCAAGGACGCGTATAGTAAAAATGCTCTCGTTGTCACCGTAAACGACATTTTCGGCAACGAAAGCCGCCTGGCCGTGCCGTTATAACAACAGGAACCCGCTGCATGACCGATACTCTCCCCTGCTTCAAAGCCTATGATATCCGCGGCCGCGTGCCCACGGAACTGAACCTGGAACTGGCCCGGCAAATCGGCTTGGCCTTTGCCGCCGAATTTTCCCCTGGAACGGTCTGTGTCGGACATGACATGCGCCTGTCCAGCCGGGACATGGCCCTGGTGCTTATGACCGGTCTTGAGGACGGCGGAGCCGATGTGGTTGACCTGGGCCTGTGCGGCACGGAAGAAGTCTATCACGCCACCTTCAGTCAAGGCTTTGACGGCGGCATCATGATCACGGCCAGCCATAATCCCAAGGACTGGAACGGCATGAAACTGGTGCGCAAAAACGCCATCCCCGTGAGCGGCGACAGCGGCCTGTATGCCATTCGTGACCGCATCCTTTGCGGTAATTTGCCGATAGCCGTAAAGCGCGGCTACACCCGCCGGGCCTCGTTCCGGGATGAGTACGTTGCGCTCCTGCTCTCCCTGCTCGCCCCTGATCAGAACAGGCGCGGCGCGGAACGCTTACAACCTTTGCGCATCGTAGCCAATGCCGGTAACGGCTGCGCCTGGCCGGTCATGGAAGCCCTGCTCCCGCACCTGCCCGGCGCCTTCATCCCCCTGCACCCGGAACCGGACGGCGCTTTCCCCAACGGCGTGCCCAACCCCCTGCTGCCGGAAAACCGGGCCGAAACCAGCCGGGCCGTCCTGGAACACGGCGCGGACCTCGGCATCGCCTGGGACGGCGACTTTGATCGCTGCTTCTTTTTTGACGAAACAGGCGCATTCATCGAAAGCTACTACCTGATTGGCCTGCTGGCCCAGAACCTGCTGGCCTCACATCCGGGCTCATCCATCATCCATGACACCCGCCTGACCTGGAACACCCGCGAACTGGTCGAGGCCGCCGGGGGCATTCCCCTGGAAAACAAAACCGGGCATGCCTTCATGAAGGAACGCATGCGGCGCGAAAACGCCCTGTACGGTGGAGAAATGAGCGCCCATCACTATTTCCGCGATTTCGGATACTGCGACACCGGCATGCTGGTCTGGCTGCTGGTCTGGCAGATCATGAGCCAAACCGGCAAGCCCCTGTCGGCCCTGGTGAGCGAACGTATGAAACACTTTCCGGTAAGCGGCGAAATCAACCGCAGCGTCGGGGATGCCAAGGCGGTCATGGCTCTGGCTGAATCCCGCTACGCAAAAGACGCCCTGGCCGTCAACCATATCGACGGCCTGAGCATGGATCTGGGGGCCTGGCGTTTTAACCTGCGCTCCTCCAACACCGAGCCCTTGCTCAGACTGAATGTGGAAAGCCGGGGAGACAGGGCCCTGATGGAGCAAAAAAGGGATGAGATATTGGCCTTGATGGTTTAAAACATATGACGATAATCCAACATCTTATCAATCCTCCCGAGGGAACGGATGCCACCGGCGAAGCCCTTTGCCTGGCCTGTGCCAGGAGCGGAACCTGCTGTTGCCAAACCGACCCTGACCTCACCCACTTGAGCTTTCCCTTGTCCGATCCCGAATGGCAAAGGCTCCTGCCCTATGCCAATCTGGCCGCCGCCTCTCCGGATCAGGACGACGTTTTTGACCAGGGCGACGCCATCCGCGCGGCCGAGCCCAATACGCCGGATTTTATCGCTTCCATGCGCGCCCTGTTCCCACGGGACAAAAAACACATTGAACTCCTGTTCCCGCCGGAGGGCACACATTACACCTTGCGTACCAGAGCCGACGGTTCCTGCGTGTTTCTGGACAAAAACGGTTGCCGTTTGCCGCGATCGGCGCGTCCGTGGTACTGCTTGCTTTTTCCGGCGTGGATGGTAGAAGACAGCCTGACCTTATTCATGTCCGAACACTGCTTAATTGCGCAAAAGGCGCACAGTCCCGCCCACGGCGCGGTTCTCCTGCAACAACATCCCGCGCGAATCCGCGAACTTCACCGTTCTCTGCGCCTTGACTGGGGCCTCGCGCTCCACAACAACGAATCATAAAGATTCCTTTATACCCGCCTATGAAAACTCTGATCAAACAAACCCTGAAGTATCTGGTGCTGGCCGGCACCACCCTGGGCATTATCGGCGCGAGCAGCCTGTTCGGCCTGTATATGTACATGGCCGAAGACCTGCCCAGCATCACCAGGGTCAGCGATTACCACATTCCCCAGGTGACCACCGTGTACGCCCGCGACAACAGCATCATGGGCTACCTGTTCCGGGAAAAGCGCTTCCTGACCACCCTGGACGCCATGCCTCCGCACCTGCCCCAAGCCTTTCTGGCTGCGGAAGATACCCGCTTTTTCGCACACGATGGCGTCGATTATCAGGCCATTGCCCGGGCCTTTGTAGTTAACCTTAAGGAAGGCGAGTCCACCCAAGGCGGCAGCACCATCACCCAGCAACTGGTCAAGCTCATGCTGCTCAGCCGGGAAAAAAGCTACGAGCGCAAGTTCAAGGAAGCTATCCTGGCCTTTCGTCTGGAAAAGTACCTGACCAAGGAAGAAATCCTCTACCTGTATTTGAACCTGATCTACCTCGGCAATAGCTCCTACGGCGTGGAAGCCGCGGCCCGCACCTATTTTGCCAAGCACGCCAGTGAACTGACCATTGCCGAATCAGCCGTGCTGGCCTGCCTGCCCCAGGCCCCTTCACGCAACAACCCCTACAGCAGACCGGCCAATACCCGTGACCGCCAACTCTGGATCTTGAGCCGCATGCTGGGCGCGGGCTTTATCACCCAGGCGCAATACGAAGAGGCTGTCGCCCAGCCGTTGGAATACAAAACCATGGCTGATCCTTCCTGGAACGTGGGTTCCTGGTATCTGGAGGAAGTACGCCGCCAGTTGATTGCCTTTTTTGACGAAGCCAACGTGAAAAGGCTCGGTATCGCCATCAACATCTATGGGGAAGAAGCCGTCTACAATGGTGGCCTGCACGTGCACACGGCCATGGATCCGCTGCATCAACATGCTTCGGAACTCGCCTTGCGCGGCGGCCTGCACGAGGCCGACCACCGCCGCGGCTGGCGCGGCCCCCTGGAGCACCTGGAGCCACACCAGCACGATGACTTTTTGAAGAATTCCGGCTTCACCCCCGCCGCCCTGGACGACAGCGGCTGGGTCAAGGCTCTGGTCACCAGTGTGAGCAAAGACCGGGCCACCGTGCAACTCGGCGGTGAAAACGGCGCCCGCTACAAGGGCTATATTTCCGTCAAAACCATGGACTGGGCCCGCACGCCCAACCCCAGGGTCGCGGCCGCGTCCGCAGCCAGGATTCAAGATGCCACCAAAGTGCTCTCGCCCGGCGACGTGGTTTATGTGTCCGCTTACGGGGCCACAGGCGAGACCAACCCGGTCAGTGTGCCGGCCAGCCCGGACGATAAGAAAAACCCCGTCCCGGCCTATGACCCGGCCCAGGTGACGCCTGAAAGTGAAATCCAGCTTTGCCTGGAACAAATCCCGGATCTGCAGGGCGCTGTGGCCTCCATTGAGGTGGACAGCGGCGATTTGGTGGCCATTGCCGGAGGCTACAAATTCTCTCCAGAGAGCCAGTTCAACCGGGCCACCCAGGCCAGACGCCAGCCAGGCTCTTCTTTCAAGCCCATTGTCTATTCGGCGGCGCTGGACCAGGGCTTCACTCCCGGCACCATCGTCTGTGACACGCCCTTTGCCCTGCCCGACCGCTATACCAACCGCGTTTGGACTCCCGGCAATGCTGACGGCAAATTCCTCGGTCCCATTCCCGTCAGCCGGGCTCTCGCGGCATCGCGCAACGTAAGTACCGTGCGCGTGGCGCAACAGGTGGGCATGGAAGCGGTCATCCGCCGCGCCCGTGACCTTGGTATTCCGGGCAACATTCCGGCCGTGCTGGCCGTGAGCCTGGGCAGCTATGAGGCCACCCCGCAGAACATGGCCGAGGCCTATACCGCTTTCGCCAACAACGGAAAACGGATCAAACCGCGCATCATCAGCACAATCTTGAACAGTTGGCGCGAACCCCTGGTCACCTTTGAGCCGGATGTGCAGGAGGCCATCACCCCGCAGAACGCCTATGTCATGGCATACCTGCTCAAGGGCGTGATCAACGCGGGCACGGGAAGCGCGGCGCGCGTGCTGAACCGGCCCATGGGCGGCAAGACCGGAACCTCCAACGACGAGCGCGACGCCTGGTTCATCGGCTTTACCCCGCACCTGGTGACCAGCGTCTATGTTGGCTACGACAACAACATCCCCATGGGACGTTCGGAATACGGCGGAAAGGCGGCCCTGCCCATTTTCATCAAGTACCGTGAGGTGGCCGATCCCATGTACCCCAAAGATGACTTCCCTGTGCCCCAAGGCATTGTCTGGTCCAGCGGCAGAACCGGCCCGGACGGCGAACCCGGAGCGGGCTTCCCCTACATCTCCGGCATCCCGCCCCGCTACGACGCCTGTGGCGGCGGCGAAGACGACGAGATTGTGGATTTGCTCAAGGAACAGTTGTTTTAAGCTGCGCTAACAGTACGAACGAAAGACGACTCACTCGGCGCTTTGTTTTGCCCGCGCCCTTTGGGCGATCGTAAATTCCGCGCGTAGCTTCATAGCGATATCAGGATAATGGGCGAAAACAGCGGCAAGCTGCTCATCGTTACGTCCTTGCAGCACGTTCCGCACAGAGAGGCAAGAATTTTCATCGTCAAACGGCGTGGAAACCGTCGAGGGGAAAGTAGAAATATTGCCTTCCACCACTTTAATTTTCGTGCCGTTCATGACGGCGGTAGCCCAAAAGAATATGTCATCGGCTGAAGGCGCTAATTGTAAAAACAGCGCTTCGTTAAAAACGTCCGGATGCAATACATGGGGAGGATAGAGTATTCCTCCCACTCCGGTTGCAAAGTTGAGCCAACCGGGACCATCTTCCGCACATGCCCGCGCCGCCGCCAGCCACGCGAGGTATTCCAGTATGGCGCCCTCCGGGCTGGTCTGTATTTTGTGCGCCCTGTGGGCATAGATCATGGGCGCGAAGTTATTGCGCCGGTAATCCGTGTACAGCAGTTGCAGCCAATGCGGATCATAAAATATGTCGTCATCCGCTGTCACAATTATCGCATCCGGGTATTCCCGCAAAGCCGGAACAAGCTTTGTGTAAGACTTGATATCTTTTGTCCAGCGTATTTCCAGGCCGTTTTTCTGGAGAGCCAGAATTTTTTCCGGAATATCATGTTCGCGATTTGGAAACGCTTCTTCCCCCAGCCAAAAGAGGATTTTGTTCGGCTTCAGAGATTGCTTCAGCAGAGAGAAAAGCGTGTAATGCGCTTCCGGCATTCTTGCCGGATAAGAAGTTAACGACACGACGATATTCCGTTCACTGTCAGGCTCGACCCCGCAGTCCTTGAAATGCCGCAATGCCGTGTCAATATATTTTTTTGTTACGGCCATTCATTTTCTCCCGGCTTTTCTTCGGGGCGTGCGCGATCTTCACTTGGCCGCCCAATAGCGCATGATGCTGCTCAAGCCGCTCCTTGTCAGTGCGCGCAACGTGGATCGGAGCGCCGTCCGGCGCAATTCCGGCATAATACATAGCCGTGGCAACGCTCCCCGGCGTGGGAATAAAGCACTGCACCTGACGCGGGCTCCAGTTCTTTTTTTTGAGCCAGACGCCAAGGCGGCGCATGTGTTCCGGGGTGCAACCGGGGAAGGCGCTGAGCAGGTAGGGCACTGTGTACTGCTCCTTCCCTGCCGCGCGGCAGTGGGTTTTGAAGGTGTCCAGAAAACGCTCGAATAGCGCGATATCCGGTTTGCGCATCAGGCGCAGCACTTCAGGCTCACTGTGCTCGGGCGCTACTTTGAGCTGCCCGCCCGTAAATTCCGAGGTATAGGCGTACAGAGCGTCCGGGTCCCTGAGGGCCAGATCAAAGCGCACGCCGCTGGCTATGCGCACATGCCTGACCAGGGGCAAGGCGGCAATATCGCGCAGCAAGCGCACGCCTTTGCCCTGGTCCAGAGAAAACAGCGGGCAGATCGCCGGATGCAGGCAACTGGCTCTGGAACATTCCTTGTCCGCCGGGAGCGTGCAACGCGCCTGCCACATATTGGCGCTGGGGCCTCCCACATCACTGATGGAACCTGCCCAGCGCGGTGCGGCCTTGCCCTGTTCCCGATATGGTCCGGCCGCTATATTTTCCGCCTCCGCCAGCACGGAAGCGCGGGAGCGCGAGGCAATGCGCCGCCCCTGGTGCAGAGCCAGGGAGCAGAAGGAACAGCCGCCGGCGCAGCCGCGATGCGTGGTGATGCTGGTTCTGATCATTTCCCAGGCCGGAATGGGGGCTCCATACGCGGGATGGGGCAGGCGGGAATACGGCAGGGAATACAGAAAATCCATCGCCTTTTCGCTGAGGGGCGGCGCGGGCGGCGTCAGGACCACAGCCCGCTCGCCGGACAGTTGCACCGCATGCTCCCTGCCCTGGTGCACCTGTTGTTCCAAAAGGAGCGTGGCTTGCATCAGCAAAGCCGGGTCTGCCGAGACAGCCTCATGCGAAGGCAGACGAACAGCAGCCAAAGCGTTTGCGGCCAGCCAGGGTTCAAGTTCGTTCTTTCCAAGGGCAAAGGCCAGACCGGGCATGGCGCGGCAAGCCGCAACCAGAGCCTTTCCGGAAATGCCGACCGTATCTTGAAGGGTACGGGCGGCCTCGGCAATGTCCAGTAGAGCCTGTTCGCCCATACCGCAAACCAGGAGGTCGGCCTTGCTGTCCAGCAGCAGCGAACGGCGCAGAGAGTCGGACCAGAAATCATAATGGCTGACCCGGCGCAAAGAGGCCTCTATGCCGCCAAGCACAACGGGAAGACCGGGAAAGGCCTGACGGACCAGGCCGGTGTAAACGATACAGGCCCGGTTGGGGCGCGCCCCGGCCCGCCCGCCGGGAGTATAGGCGTCGTCATGGCGCTTTTTGCGAAAGGCCGTGTAATGCGCCAGCAGGGAATCCAGGGCTCCGGCAGTCACTCCGGCGAACAGGCGCGGGCGGCCCAGGCTTTGCAGATCCTCAAGAGCCTGTTCCTTGTTCTGCCAGCGCGGCTGGGTGACCAGCCCAACGCGAAAGCCATGCGCCAGAAGCCAGCGACCCAAAAGCGCGGCTCCGAACGAGGGATGATCCACATACGCATCGCCGGAAATCAGCAGAATGTCTACGCTGTCCCAACCAAGACGGCAGAGCTCCTCCCGGCTTATGGGCAGAAAGCGCGGCTGGTCGACCGGCATGGATCGATCCGTTTCCTCAGCGCTGGGCCGGAGGCATGATCAGATCCGGAGCCTTGCCGCTGTCTTTTCCAGAGGCGCCTTCAGGCGTGCAACAGGCATCGCCGGAACCTTCCTTACCCTGGGCATGACTCTCATCTTTGCTGTGCCCCTTGACAAAGACTTCCCACTCATCAAGGCTGATAAAGCCATCCTTGTTTGTATCAATAGCTTCAAAAGCCGCTTCTTTCATGTTGGGGTAGGCAGCAAAAAATTCCTCACGGCTGATCTTGCCGTCCTTGTTCGTGTCCATGGCGGAAAAACGCTCGGCCGCCGCTTGTCCGGCCATTTCCGGACGAGCCTGGGCAGAGGCCGCGGTGAAAACCAGGGCTGCGAACAGCAGCACGACAAGCGACACTGACGTGATACGGGAAAAAAACATGCTCACTCCTGAAAAAGTTGAGATTACATATTGTTATCACTACAGGCCCTGCAAATATGCCTGCATGGCCTCTATGTGCGGCTGGGGCGTGGAAGCCCCGGCGGTCAGGCCCACAACAGCACAGCGCTTGAGCGCGGTTTTCTCCTGTTCGGTGAAGTCGCCGGCCTGTTCCACGTGCACGGCGTATACGCCCTCGGCCCGCGCCACTTCGGCCAGACGGCGGGTGTTGCCGCTGTTGAAGCCGCCCACCACAACCATAGCCTCTACCTTGCCGCACAGCTCAATGACTCCCTGCTGCCGGTCCCTGGTAGCGTTGCAAATGGTGTCCAGGGTATGCACGGGCTTGCCCAGGCGTTCATCCAGGCGTTGCCGGGCTTCATGAAACACCGCCTGGTCCTGGGTAGTCTGTGCGGCCAGATAGTAGGGGCCCGCGCCAAAATCCAGCGCATCCAGTTCCTCCAGGCTGCCGAACACGTGGGACTCTCCCCGCGCGTAGCTCAAGAGCCCCCGCACCTCGGGATGTTCACTTTCACCAAACAACAACAGGCCGGTCTTTTTACCTCGAACTCCGGCAATGGCTAACTGAGCTTTCTTCACCTTGGGGCAGGTGGCGTCTATAATCTCGGCCCCGGCCTCGCGCAGATGCTTTTCCACTTCGCGTGGAATGCCGTGCGCCCGGATCACCACCCGGTCGCCCGGCCGTATCTTGGCAAGATCATCTTCACAGACAACGCCCTGCTCCTCATACCAGCGCATAACCAGAGGGTTGTGAATGATCGGGCCAAAGGTAATCAGCCGCCCGCCCGCAGGGCGTTCCCCGGCTGTAAAGGCGGCCAGTTCCCTGTCCAGGTGTCTCAAGGCCAGGCTCACGCCCAGGCAGAACCCGGCGGATCGGGCGAGCAGTACCTGCATCGTCTACTCCTCTCTTCCTTGCGCCTGTTCGGAGAAATAATTCCGCAGAATAGCCCGCAGATCTTCCCAGTCCTCGCAGCGCGCCAGGGCCTGACGCAGGTGCTTTACGCCGGGCAGGTGGCGCACGTAGCGCGGCACCACGGTGCGCATCTTCAATAAGGCCGGCGCATAGCCTTTTTTCCCCGGCCTGCCGGGCGTCAAGGCGCGGGCCAGTTCGGCATGGCGTAAAATCAGAGCCAGCAAATCCCGCGCCGACAGGATCGCGGGACATTCCTCCGCCCGGCGCAAGGCCAGATAGCGCCTGAATACCGCCGGATTATTCATGGCCCCGCGCGCGAACATCACCCCGGCGGCCCCGGCCTCCAAACGCTGCAAGCCGTCTTCGGCCGTGAACAGATCGCCGCTGGCCAGGATCGGAATGGGCACGGCTCTGGCCAGTTTTTCCAAGGCCGTAATATCCGCGCTGCCGCTGAATCCCTGACGGGCATAGCGGGGGTGCAGGGTAATCCAGGCAGCGCCCGCGTCAGCCAGGCCTTTGGCCAGATCGAGATACACAGGCGCGGCGCTGTCCCAACCGAGACGAATTTTACACCCGGCCCACCCAGGCCCGGCTTTTTTGAGCATGGCCGAGGCCACGGCAAGCGCCTGCTCCGGTTCGCGCAGCAGAGCCGCGCCCGCACCGGTCTTGGTCACCTTGGGCACGGAACAGCCCATGTTCAGGTCAAAATACATGAAACCCCGCTGCTGCAATTCCTCCACAGCCGCGCCGACAAACTCGGGATCGTCACCGAAAAGCTGCACCACCAGGGGCACATCCTCGGGCGTGCTGGCCAGGAGTTCCTCAGTGCCGTTCGGTTGCCTGGATGCCGGGCCGGACTTTTGCCGCAGACCGTAGATCAATCCCTTGGCGCTGACCATTTCCGTACAGGTGACGGCCGCGCCCTGTTCCCGGCAAAGCAGGCGAAAAGGCAGATCCGAAAACCCGGCCAAAGGCGCGAGCCAGGGAAAATCAGGCCCTATGGGCAGAGCGGAAAGGCGCTCCTTTTTTATAAGACTTTCTTTGCTCACGGCTATTCCAGACCATGCACTCACTATCCCTTGCAGGCAAGCAAAATGTGGTAGCGTCCCAGTTTGGCGTGATACTTCGTCAGGCTTGCTTTGTGCTCCGGGGCAGGACCGTAAGAGTCCAGCCCCATCGCCCAAAGCCGCGCCTTCCTCGTCTAACCCCAAACTGAGACGCTACCTACTGTTGCCTTCCCAATAAAACCCTTGCCAATGCAATAAAAAATACGTATGCAACATGGTTCCCATAACGAAGCACACCTCCTGATAGCGGCCCGGGGTGCCCTTGCGGTTGTTCGCAAGGGTTGAAGGGTCTGGCCGGGGGTGGAAGCACAACCCTTGAGGAGTAGAGCCATGCCTTACGTAACCATGAAGCAAATGCTGGAGACCGGCGTCCATTTCGGCCACCAGACCCGTCGCTGGAATCCCAAAATGAAGCCCTATATTTTCGGGGCTCGCAACGGAATCCACATTATCGATCTGCAGCAGACCGTCAAGCTGTACCGCACCGCCCACGACAAAATCTCCGATACAGTGGCCAAAGGCGGCCACGTCGTTTTTATCGGCACCAAGCGCCAGGCGCAGGAGGCCATTGCGGCTGAAGCCACGCGCGCGGGCCAGTTCTACGTGGCCAACCGCTGGATGGGCGGCACTCTGACCAACTTCTCCACCATCCAGAAGAGCATTGATCGCATGAAAAAGCTGGAGGCCATGTTTGCCGACGGCAGCGTGAACCGTTACCAGAAAAAGGAAATTCTGACCCTGCAGCGCGAGCTGGACAAGCTCAAACTGGTGCTCGGCGGGATCAAGGACATGGACGGCCTGCCCCAGGTCGCTTTTATCATTGACCCGCACCGCGAGGAAATCGCGGTCAAGGAATGCCGCACCCTGGGTATTCCCATTGTGGCGGTAACCGACACCAACTGCGACCCGGACGTTATCGATTACATCATTCCGGGCAATGACGACGCTATCCGCGCCATTAAACTCTTTGTGGCTCACATAGCCGACGCCTGTATCGAAGGAGAGGCCATGCGCAAGGACGGCGGCAAGGGCAAAGACCCTGAAGCCGTTCTGGAAAAGGCCGCTGCCGCTGAAAGCGCCGCTCCGGCCTTTGAGCAGGAACCCGCTACCGCCGAGTAAGGCTGTCCTTTGTTTCCAGAATAAGACTGTAAGGAGTTTCAAATGGCTGAAATAACCGCTGCCCAGGTAAAAGAACTGCGCGAACGCACCAGCGTCGGCATGATGGATTGTAAAAAAGCCCTGCAGGAATGCGGGGGTGAAATGGAAGCCGCCATTGACTGGCTGCGCCAGAAGGGTCTGTCCAAGGCCGCCAAAAAGGCCGGGCGCGCCACTTCCGAGGGCCTGATCGGCTTTAAGGCCGCGCCGGACAACAGCGTTGCCGCCATTGTGGAAGTAATGTGCGAAACCGACTTTGTGGCCCGCGGCGATCAGTTCAAGGCTTTTGCCGCTGACGTGGCTGCCAAGGTATTTGACGGCAACCCCGCTGACGCCGACGCCCTGGCCGCTCTGGTGGGTGATGACCTGAACAGCCAGATTGCCACCCTGGGTGAAAACATGTCCGTCGGCCGTTTTGTCCGCTTTGCCGCGGAACAGTCCGGCATAGTGGGGGCATATATTCACTCTAACGGTAAAATAGGCGTGCTGGTGGAACTCGGCGCCAAAAACGCGGCCACCCTGGCCAAGCCCGAAATGCTCGAACTGGCCAAAAATATTGCCATGCAGGTCGCGGCCACGGGCTGCCTTGCCCTGGATTCGGCCAGCCTTGATCCCGTGGTTGTCGAGCGCGAGCGTGAGGTTTATCGCCAGAAAACGCTGGACGAAGGCAAGCCGGCCAACATTGTGGATAAAATTGTTGATGGACGCATCCAAAAGTTTTATCAGGAAGTGTGCCTGATGGAACAAGCCTATATCCGTGACGACAAGGTCACCATCACGGCCCTGGTGAAGGATCAGTGCAAGTGCCTGGGTGACGAAATCACAGTGCGCCGTTTCGCCCGCCTGCAACTGGGCGAAAACAGCTAGAGCAGACCAGACACTATGTAGCGACAGACCGGGGGTTCCAGCACGGAACCCCCTTTTTTTGCCCTGCATCCGGCGCCACTCGCATGTCGGCGGCAACGGTATTTTTCAAGGAAAGGGACATGGATACAGCCACAGAGCAGGCAACGCCCCGGACAGAGGCGTACAACAACGGGTCAGACAGGCTCCCGCTCCCCGGCATCACCGGCGTGGTGCTGACCCACAATGGCGAACGCCTGCTGGAAAAATGCCTGGGCTCCCTGGCCTTTTGCGATGCCATTCTGGCCGTGGATTCCGGCAGCACGGACGCCACCTTGAGTATTTGCGCGCGCCACCAGGCCCGGGTCATTACTCGCGCCTGGGACGGTTTTGACGTCCAGTTCCGCTTTGCCCAGGAGCAGGTGGGTACGCGCTGGTTTTTTATTCTGGACCAGGATGAGATCTGCCCGCCCGCCCTGGGAGAACACATCCGCCAGGCCATTTGCGAGGCGGATCAGTTGGCCGATACTCCGCAGGACGCGCCGACGGCTTTTTCCGTGGGCAGAAGATCCTGGTATTTCGATAGATTTATGAAACACGGCGGCTGGTACCCGGATCATATCCTGCGCGTGTTCCGCACCGGCTTCGTGGAATTTTACCAGGACGCGCATATCCATTACCGTCCCCAAGGTCGCAAGGAGCACCTGGGCGGTCCGCCGGACGCGGAGCTCATCCATTATCCTTATACCGGTTTTTACCATCAGTGGACCAAGCTGAACAATTATTCCGAGCAGGGCGCCGAAGCGCTTATTGCCGAGGGGAAAAAAGGCGGCATCTGGCGCGGCATCGGCCACGGCCTGGCCCGTTTTTGCCGCATCTACCTCTTCAAATTGGGCTTTCTGGACGGCAAGGCCGGTTTTCTGGCCGCCTGCCACGGTTCATTTTATGCGTTTTCCAAATATGTCCGTGTGCTTCAGGCCGACTGGGGCGTGCCCTTTGATAAAGAGTGACGCTTCAGCGGCCGCACTAACAACTCAACGAGGTGCCTGATGGCTGACTTACGCTATAAACGTGTGCTGCTCAAACTCAGCGGCGAAGCTCTTGCCGGAGAAAACAAGTTCGGCATCGACCCTGAAACGGTCAACAAAATCAGCACGGAAATAGGCGAGGTACTGGACCTCGGCCTGCAAGTGGCGCTGGTTATCGGCGGCGGCAATATCTTCCGGGGCCTGTCTTCTTCGGCCAAGGGCATGGACCGATCTTCAGCCGACTACATGGGTATGCTGGCCACGGTCATGAACGCGGTGGCCGTGCAGGACTCCCTGGAAAAGCAGGGCCACGCCACCAGAGTGCTTTCCGCCATCACCATGCAGGAAGTCTGCGAACCCTATATCCGGCGCCGGGCTGAACGGCATTTGGAAAAGGGCCGGGTGGTCATTTGCGCCGCGGGCACGGGCAACCCCTATTTCACCACGGACACGGCAGCCGCCCTGCGCGGCATGGAACTCAAATGCGATGCCATCATCAAGGCCACCAAGGTGGACGGCGTGTACGACAAGGACCCCATGAAATTTGACGATGCCGTGCGCTTCAAAAAAGTCGGCTACACCGAGGCCTTGCAAAAGAAGCTGGGGGTCATGGACTACACGGCCATCACCCTGGCCATGGAAAACCATGTCCCGATCATCGTTTGCAGCATGTTCGGCGGCAGTATCAAACGGCTTGTCCTGGGCGAGGACGAGGGCACTATCGTCGGCGACTAGGGTGAACAGGCCGGTAGCTTGTGCGAGAAGCCAATGCAGAGTATAATTCTTGCCCGGAGAGTTTAGTGTGAAAAAAATCGACGCCCATGCCCATGTAGGCTATTTCGGCAGTTGGTGCGATGTCGGCCTGACAGCGGACGCCATGGTTGAGGCCATGCGCGAGTATGGCATTGAAAAAAGCATCATCAGCCATCCGGACAACGCGGTTACCTGTGAGGCGCTGCGCGCATATCCGGATCGCTTTGCCGCTCTGGCCTGGCTGGATCCCACGCAGGGAGAGGCCGCGGTCAGCGAATGCGAACGCCTGATGTCGGAACACGGATTTTCCGGCCTGAAGCTGCACCCGCTGTTCAATGCTTACACTGCTAACGATGCCGTGGTGTTTCCGCTCATGGAAGTCGCCAGGCAACATGATTTGCCGGTGTTCATCCATTCCGGGCATGCGCCTTTTTCCCTGCCCTGGAGTATCGGGCAACTGGCGGAACTGTTTCCTGACGTGCGCATTGTCATGGTGCACATGGGACATGGACACGGCGTCTATATCCAGGCGGCTTTAGACATTTCCAAAAAATATCCTAATATTTTTCTGGAGAACTCCGGCATGCCCATGCACACCAAGATCAGGGAAGCCTACCTGACTGTCGGGCCGGAACGTATTTTCTGGGGCAGCGACGCCCCTTTCCACCACTATGCGGTGGAAATCCTGCGCACACAGGTATCAGGCCTCAGCGAAAAGCAGCTTGAAGATGTGTTTTACAACAACATCAACCGCTTTATGGGCTGGAGCGCCTGAACCGGCTGTTTCGTAACGCCCAGCCCGCAGTAAGCGACAATCCCAGGCGGAAAATTATTAGAGGAGGGTTTCATGGAAGCTGTGAAAAAGGACGCTGAAGAACGGATGGAAAAAGCCCTTGCCACCCTGGAACGGGATTTCGGCAAGTTGCGCACCGGACGCGCCTCCACCAGCCTGGTTGATGGGTTGAAGGTGGATTATTATGGTACGCCGACCCTTATCGGGCAGCTTGCCTCCGTGGCCACGCCCGATAGCCGTACCATTACCATCCAGCCTTGGGACAAGGGTTCTTTTGCCCTGGTGGAAAAGGCCATTCTCAAGTCTGACCTTGGCCTGACCCCGATCAATGACGGTAAAATCATTCGCATCGGCATCCCGCCCCTGACCGAAGATCGCCGTAAGGAACTGGTCAAGGTGGCGCGCAAGTACGGGGAGGAAACCAAGGTAGCTATCCGCAACATCCGCCGTGATGCCAATGATGCGCTGAAAAAGCTGGAAAAGGACAAAGACAAGGGCTACAGCGAAGACGAAAGCAAAAAAGCCCAGGATGCCGTGCAGAAACTGACCGACGGCTACGTGGTCAAAGTCGATCAGAAATGCCAGGCCAAGGAAAAGGAAATCATGGAGTTGTAGGGTATATACCCTACCGGCAGGGATTTGCAGACAGATCCCTGCCGGGATAATATTATAACAGACAGCAGCTACCCGAATGGAACTCTCCGCCCCGTTTATAAACGCCTTTTTCCACCTCATGGATATGCTGCTGCACATTGACGTGTATTTGCGCGATCTGGTGCAGGAGTATGGGCACCTTGTCTATCTGTTTCTGTTTCTTGTGGTCTTTTGCGAAACCGGGCTCGTGGTCACCCCTTTTCTGCCCGGCGATTCGCTTCTGTTTGCCGGAGGCACCCTGGCGGGCGCGGGCCTGCTGAGCTATCCGGCCCTCTGCGCCGTGCTGCTGGTTGCTGCCATAATCGGCGACCAGGTTAACTTCCGTATCGGCCGTTTTGTAGGCCCGCCCATTTTTCAGAAAGACTACCGCTGGCTCAAGCGCAAGCATTTACAGCAGGCGCATGAGTTTTATGAGCGGCACGGCGGCAAGGCCATTATCCTGGCCCGTTTTATTCCGATCCTGCGCACCTTTGCTCCTTTTGTAGCTGGGGTCGCGGCCATGCACCAGGGACGCTTCATCTTTTTCAATGTCACGGGCGCGCTGATCTGGGTCTTTTCCCTGGTCACGGCGGGCTATTTTCTGGGCAGCCTGCCCTTTGTACAAAACAACTTCAGCCTGATCATCTACGGCATCATCCTGGTTTCAGTCATGCCCGTGGTAGTGGAAACCGCCCGCCACATGATTCAAAGCCGCAAAAACGCCGGGTAGTGCCGCCCATCACCTGATCAACATGGCATCGCCATAAGAGAAAAAACGAAATCCCTCGGCCAGAGCCCGGTCATACGCGGCAAGAATACGCTCACGTCCGGCCAGGGCTGATACCAGCATCAGCAGGGATGATTCCGGAAGATGAAAGTTCGTGATCAGCCCGTCAATGACCTGAAAAGGCCGGCCTGGGTAGAGGAAGATATTTATCCATCCGGCATGCGCCGCGAGCAGATCACTGTGTCCGCCCTGAACCCGTTGCGCGGCAAATACGCCTTCCAGTGTACGCGCCGAAGTGGTGCCCACGGCTATCACCGGCCGCTCTTCTTGTCTGGCCCGGTTGACAGCCTCGGCCGTGGCGGCCGGAAGCTCCACATATTCGGCATGCATGGCGTGTTCACGGATATCTTGGCAACGTACCGGACTGAACGTGCCGTACCCCACATACAGCGTAACCTCGGCCCATTCCCGGTTTGACGCCTGAAAAGCCGCGCGCAGTTCCGGCGTAAAGTGCAGCCCCGCTGTCGGCGCGGCAACCGAACCGGCTTTATCCTGTCTGGCATAGGTGGTCTGGTAGCGTTCCCGGTCTGAGCGGCTGCTCTCGTCAGGACAGGCGCCCTCCCCCGGCTTCGGCCTGCGGATATATGGCGGCAAGGGCATGGCTCCGTGCTGTTGCAAGAGTTCCAGCAAATCACCCTGCCAGCGCAGGAGCACCCGGCAACGGCCGAAATCGCCCTGCTCAACCAGTTCCACATGCAGATCGTCGCTGATTGCCACGCGCTCGCCCGGACAAACCTTTTTGGCCGGGCGCAGCAGGGCTTCAGCCTCGGCCGTGAACCAGCCGCCCGCCATACGGCCGGGCACGCCGCTGTGCTCCGGCCGCGCCTCAAGCAGCGGCAACGGAGTCAGCAGGAGCACCTCGACACGTCCGCCGCCGGATCGCCGCCCCCACATGCGGGCGGGAATAACACGGGAATTGTTCGCTACCAGGAGACAGTTTTCCGGCAAAAAGCGGAGAATATCCGAAAAACGAGCCGTGTCGATCCTGCCGGTTTCGCGCTCAAGCACCATCAGACGCGAGGCATCGCGCTCCCCGGCCGGATACTGGGCAATACGCTCTTCGGGCAAGACAAACGCATAACTGCTCAACAGAAAGTCCGCGTCCGCGGGTGGAATGAGCTTCAAGGGTCGGACTCCCTGAGAGAGGTATATACTTATGAGGGGGCCGGGGGGAACACTCCCCCCGGCGAAGTGCGGGGCAGAACCCCGCCTATACCCTATTGCACAGCCTTCAACTCTTCCCAATACTTCTCATAGATGCTGAGCGCTTCGCCGATATAGGTGATGAACTCGGCGTTTTTCAGTTCCTCGGGTCCGGGAACCAGGATACGGTTGTTCCGGAGTTCTTCCGGCAGCATCTCAATGGCCTTCAGGTTGGGAGAAGAATACTTGTACTCCTCCATGCAACGCAAGGCTACTTCAGGGCGCAGCATATAGTTGATGAAGGTGTAAGCGTTATCCACGTTTGCCGCTCCGGCTGGAATAGTGAAGCTGTCAACCCAGAGCAGCGCGCCTTCCTGCGGGAACGCATAGGCCAGCTTGTCGTTTTCCTCCTGGGCCACCAGGTAGTCGCCGTTCCAGATGGGTCCGAGCCAGACTTCCTCGCTGATCAGGGCCTGCTTGATGGCGGTCACGTCAAAGACACGCACCGAGTCCTTGAGTTGGACCAGGAACTCGAAGGCCTCCTTGATTTGGGCCGGGTCCTTGGTATTGGCCGAGTGCCCCTTGGCGCGCAGGGCCAAACCAAAGGCATCGCGCAGGTCGTCGGTCAGGATGATCTTGCCTTTGAATTCGGGTTGCAGCAGTTGACTCCAGCGGGTCAGGCTGCCTTCAGGCACATGCTTGGTGTTGTAGGCCAGACCCGTGGCGCCCCACATGTAGGGGATGCTGAACTTATTGCCCGGATCATGCTCCTGGTCCATCAGCTTGGGATCAAGGTTGACCAGATTGGGCAGCTTGGCATGGTCCAGTTCCTGAAGCAGCTTGTCCCGGCGCATCATTTCCACAAAATAGCTGGAAGGCACAACAACGTCATAAGATTTGCCGCGCAGCAGCTTGACCTTGGCGTACATAGCTTCGTTGGATTCAAAGGTGGAGTACACCACCTTGATGCCGGTTTCCTTGGTGAAGTCGTCCAGTACATCCTGGGGAATATATTCGGACCAGTTGTACACGACCACCTGACGCTTGGCTTTCTGCGCGGCAAAAGAAACACTGGCAAGGGCGAAGACAAAAATCAGGCTCAGAATAACAATCGGAATGCGGATCTGTTTCACTACTTTCTCCTTCTTTGGTTTATGACTTGCGCCAGAACAACAAGTATGAGTGTGAGCACGAACATGACCGCGCAAAGGGCGTTCACGTCCGGCTTTACCCCCAACTTGACCATGGAATAAATCTTCACCGGCAAGACCTCAAAGGTCGGACCGGTGGTAAAGGTGCTGATCAATACGTCGTCCATTGACAGGGTGAAACTCAACAGCCATCCGGCCGCGACAGCCGGAAAGGTCAGAGGCAGCAGTATATGCCTGAAAGCCCCGGCCTCGGAAGCGCCAAGGTCGCGCGCCGCCTCAATCAGGTGCTCGTCAAAAGCCTCCAGCCGGGCCAGCACGGTCACTGCCACAAAGGGTGCGCACAGCGTGGTGTGGGCAATGAGCAGCGTCACAAAACCGAGCTTCATTTTCAGGGCAATGAACATGATGAGCAGAGAGATGCCCATGACGATATCCGGCGAAGCCGTGAGCAGAAAAATACCGCCATACATGGCCTGCCTGCCGGTAAAGCTGTAGCGCTTGAGCGACAGCGCCGTGAGCGTGCCCAAAACCGTGGCCAGCGTGGCCGCGCACACAGCCACCAGCAAGGAGTTGACCGCCGCGTCCAAAAGGGCCGAATTGGCGAACAGGGCTTTATACCAGCGCAGGGAGAACCCGCCCCAATTGGTGGTGTACCTGTTGTTGTTAAAAGAATAGATGAACACTACCAACAGGGGCACGTAGAAAAAGGCGTAAATCAGCCAGAGGTACAGTCTTTTAAGAAAACGCGGCATCATACGCCCCCCGCGTTTCGCGCGGTGACAGGCGCGGACCTGCCCCGCCCCTGCTCTGGCGGCGGCGCCCCAATCTCACCATCCAGGCCGCCCGGCAGCAGGCCTTTACGGTCTTTTCCGCCCACACGCAGGCTGGACAGTCTGTAGAGCACGGCCATCACCACCAGGAGGAGCGTGAGCACCGAACTGGCCGCCGCGCCCAGAGGCCAGTTCCTGGCCACCAGGAACTGGTTCTTGATAAAGGTGCCGAGCAGCAGATTTTTAGCTCCGCCCAGAATCTCCGGCACGTAGAACATGCCCAGGGCGGGCAGAAAAACCAGCATGCATCCGGCCACAATGCCGGGCAGGGTCAGGGGCAGGGTAATGTGCCAGAAGGCCCGCATGGAACCCGCGCCCAAGTCCTTGGCCGCCTCCACCAGCTTGGGGTCGAGCTTTTCAATGGAGGCATAGAGCGGCAGCACCATGAAAGGCAGCAGGGTATAGGTGAGGCCCACAAACACCGCGAAATCCGTATACATCATCTCCAGGGGCGCGCTGATAAGCCCCAGTCCCATGAGGGCCTTGTTAATCATGCCCTGAGCCCCGATGATCAGAATCAGGGCATAGGTGCGGATTAGGGAGTTGGTCCAAAAGGGAATGATCACCAGGAAGAGGAGCCAGGGCCGCCATTTGGGTCCGGCCTTGGCGATGCGGTAGGCAAAGGGATAGCCCAGCAGCAGGCAGACCAGAGTGCTTAACAGCGCCAGGCGCAAGGAATCCCAGAGCACGGTCAGAAAGACCGGCCCTAACAGTTCCTCATAGTTTTTGAGCGTAAGAACCGGGATGAAAAAGTCCGTTTCGCCCCGGTCCAGCAGGGAAACCAGAAACAGGGCCAGCCAGGGCAACAGGGCAAAGGCTCCCAGCCAAACCCAGGTGGACCCTATGCTGACCGCCCGGAACAGCGAACCTCCGCCTCCGGCCGCACGGCGCATTATTCGCCCTCCGCATCGAGCACCACTTCCCAGCCTTCAACCCAGGACACGACCACGCGGTCGCCAGGGTGGTAGGAGATGTCAATGTCGTCCTCATTGAAAAACTCGGCTGCCTGCAATTTTTTGCCGTTATCCAGGGTGAGCAGGATGTCCACGGTGGCGCCCTTGTATACCGTTTCCACGATGCGTCCGCGGAAAAAGGGCGGCTCCAGGGCTTTTTCATGCTCCAGATAGACCTTGAGATCCTCGGGCCGAAGCAGCACTTTCACCTCTTCGCCCACTTCATACTCGCGCCTGGAACGCAACACGAACTCCTGGCCCTCCACGTTGGCCGTGTAAGCGCCCTCTCCGTGCGGTCCCAAAATCTCGGCCTCCAGCACGTTGATCTCGCCCACAAAGCGGGCCACGAACAGATTTTCCGGTTCTTCGTATATTTCCTGAGGGCTGCCGGTCTGGCGGATCTCGCCCTCGTTCATGACCACCACACGGTCGGACATGGCAAAGGCCTCTTCCTGATCGTGGGTCACAAAGACGAAAGTGATGCCGAGTTGGCGCTGCAAGTGCTTGATCTCCAACTGCATCTGTTTGCGCAGCTTGAAGTCCAGAGCGCTGAAGGGTTCATCCAGCAGGAGCACCAGGGGGTTGTTGATAATGGCTCGGGCAATGGCCACGCGCTGCTGTTGCCCACCTGAAAGTTGGCGCGGCATGCGATCGGCCAGGGCGTCCAGATGCACGCGGCGCAGAGCTTCAGCCACGCGCCGGTTGACTTCCATTTTGGGCAGGCGCTGCATTTTCAGACCAAAGGCCACGTTGTCCCACACGTTCATGTGCGGAAACAACGCATAGTTTTGAAATACCGTGTTTACCTGCCGCTTTTCCGGGGGCGTGTTGGTAATGTCCTCCCCCTTGAGCAAGAGCTCGCCTTTACTGGGACTTTCAAAACCGGAGATGAGCCTCAGGATGGTCGTTTTGCCGCAGCCTGACGGGCCGAGCAAGGTGAGAAATTCGCCGTTGGCGATCTCCAGGTTGATGTTATGCAGAGCCGATGTGCTGCCGTAATATTTCGCGACTCCGCGCAGTTCAATGATAGGCGAGTTTTCCAACTAAGGGGCCCTCCTAGTGGTTTATTGTTACAGTGAAATTCTCCAAAAACCTACTCAGGGTATACAGCCAGCAAATCTTCCAGCGTATCTCTGCGCCGGATCAGCCGGACGTTGTTGTCTTCCCGAATCAGCACCTCGGCCGGACGCAGGCGCTGGTTATAGTTGGAACTCATGGCCTGGCCATATGCCCCGGCATCCAGAATGCCCAGGGTATCGCCCTCCATAATTTCCGGCAAAACGCGGTTCTTAGCCAGCACATCGCCGGTCTCGCAGATGTTGCCCACAATGTTCTGTACCATTTCGTGGCGTATTGTATCATTCCCAGGGTAAATCTCAACATCATGGAAGGCGTCATACATCATGGGACGGGCCAGAACGGAAAAGCCCAGGTCCGTACCCACATAGCGGGTCGGACCGTTATTTTTCACCGCATACACCGACCCCAACAGAATGCCGCTCTCACAGGGAATGTAGCGGCCAGGCTCAATCACAAAGCGGCCGGAATAGCCGGTTTCAGCCCGGAAGCGCTCCAACAATTGAGTGAAACCGCTCCTGAACACGGCCAGATCCAGGCGCTGCTGGCCGTCATACTTATGGTAGGGAATGCCAAAGCCGCCGCCGAAATCCAGAATACGAACGCCGGGAAAGGCCTTGGCCGTTTCCAGCAGCCAGGCCATGGCTGCCAGGTAGGGCTCCGGGTCCAGAAAGAGCGAACCAATGTGCTGGTTGAATCCGGCCAACGTCAGGTTATGCCGGGACAAAATGGCCCGCATGGCATCAAAATCTTCAGGATTGACCCCGAACTTGGTATCCTTGCCCGCTGTGACCACCTTGGCATGATGGCCCGCGCCAATTCCGGGATTGAGCCGAACCATGACCTGGCCGCCCGGGTTCACCCGGCCAAAGGTGTCCAGTTGGGACAGGGAATCCACGCTCACATGGTCAGCCTCGGCAGCGGCCAGCTTCAACTCGTCCGGAGAAACATTGTTGCAGACGTAGTTGATGTCTTTTCTGAGAAATCCCGCTCTTTTCAGCAGAGCCAACTCGCCGGGGCTCATGGCGTCGGCCGTCAACCCTTCCTCACGTACCATGCGCAAAAGATGCGGGTTGCCGTTGGCCTTGGTAGAGTAGCAGACCGTGAAACCGGGCACGCCGCACAAAGCCTTCATATCCCGGCAACGCTCGCGCAGAATCCGTTCATTGTAAACATACAACGGACTGCCAAACTGCCCGACAAGCCGCGCGGGCGTAGTATTGCCGAAAAAATTAAGGGACGCGCTGTAACTGGAACGAGATGCGGACATAATTCCTCGACAGTATGTGGCAAGCCGGCAACGAAATGGCCGGGGAGAGGTACAAGGCAGACGGCATAAAAACCGCAGACTCGTGACAGGCGTCCGCCGTAACCGGACGCGGGCGGGCCTGCCATAATCGGAGGCCGCTCGGGGAATTGATGTTTACACTCTCATGACCGGACTGACAAGAAGAAAATACGGAAGCCCACAACCATGAGTCACTGGGCTCAGATACAATGAAGAGCGCAGAGTCAGAGCCTCAAGGCTCTACGTAAGACATCCACAGTTTTTTCAGCTGCCGCTGTCCAAGAAAACCGCTTGGCATGTGCGCGTCCAGCTTCTCCGGCCGTCCGTCGCTCTTCTGGGGAAAGCGCCAGCGTTTCAAGCAGTTTCTGAGACAATTGTTCTTCGTTGCTGAGAGGGAAATAGTGTGCATGTGTCGCACAGACTTCACGGACCGAGGGGGTATCCGAAGCCACAACCGGAATGCCGACTGCCAGCGCTTCCAGCGGCGGCAGGCCGAAACCTTCATAACGCGAAGGAAATATTAACGCCTGCGCTCCGGCCATCAGAGAGATCAAGGCTTTCTGTTCCATCACGCCGGTGAATCGGATGCGGCCGGGGCATATATCCGCCAGTATTTCCCTGGGAGTTTCGCTGGTTCGAAATCCGGCATATTCTCCAGCCAGCACGAGATCCGCATCACACTTGTCCGCTATCTGGGCAAAAGCGCGGCAGAGCAGGCGAATATTCTTATGCGGCTTGATATTGCCCACTGCCAAAAAATACGGAGTAGTCGCCGCCATTGCCGTAGGTGGGTGTTCCAACCACGCGCTGTCCACGCCGTTATGTACGACCGTCATGCCTCCTCGGGGTCTGCCAACATGCCGCAAAAACTCCTGCCGGGAAAATTCCGATACAAACACAAGTTCCGCCGCTTTGAGCCGCACGGCTTGAAACATAAGCCTGGAGTATACTTTTTGAACACCTGTAAACAACTCGGGCAAAGCCAGGTGAGCCACGTCATGCACTGTCACAGCCAAAGGCAAACGGCTCAGCACAGGGATGGGATAGTGCGGCGTCCATAAAACGCTGCCGCCGCGCAACAACGGCAATATACGCATCTGCTCCGCAATGCTGTAGATAGGCACATCAAAGGGAACGTCTTCCCACAGACACTCCTCAGGCACGGCAAAAGTGCCCTCATACCCAAGCAGACGGAACCGCGCTTCCCCCGCCAGCAGCGCCATACATCGAGGAACAAGGTTGCGCAGGTACACGCCGATGCCTGACATGCGGGCCATGCGGCAGTCGATGATCAAGGTTTTCATACTATGTCTTTGCGCATCGGTGAGATATGCTTTCGGGCTCGCCGCACTATGCGTTCAAACCCCAACCGCTCACATACCCGCCGTATACTGCCCCGGATCAACTGCCAGCCGCAGTATGCCCAGGTCGATGCCGGGGAAGACAGATGCCGTAGCTTCGCCCTGGCGGCCTCCCAAAAAGCTTGTGCCCAGCACCTATCAGACGCCCCGCCATGGCTCATGTTGGCAAGGACTGTATTGCCAAGCTCTTTGAATCGATAGCCCTTAACATACAAACGCAGCATCAACTCATAGTCCATAGCCAGGCGATAGGCCGGGTCAAAGCCCCCTTCGGCCTCATATACTGAACGTCGCACAAAAACCGACGGATGGTTGATGGTCATTTCCCGCGTCAGCTTTGCTTGGCAGGGATAATATACCTCTCTGGGCTTGTCGCCCTCCCAGTAACGCACCGCACCGTGGACGATGTCGGCATCCTTTATGGCTCCAATAACTCGTGCAACGGTTTCCGGCTCATACCAGTCATCGGCATTCAGTATGCCCACCCATTCGCCGCTTGCTCTGGCCAAGCCTTTGTTGAAGGCATCCGCGATGCCTTTGTCCGCCTCGCTAATCCAAGTGGTCACCGCCGAGCAGGCGCGAACCATCTCCACGGTGCCGTCGGTGGAAGCGCCGTCAATGACAATATACTCGATATGCGGATAGGTTTGGGCGGTAACGCTTTGCAAGGTGCGTTCGATAGTGTCACCCGCATTGCGACAGACGGTGATGATGGTGACAAGAGGTATTATTGGATTGGACATGTGAAGACCAAAATCGCGGTGCATAACGGGCCAGGCGTGTGTGCCAAATGGCAACGTGTTGTCGGCCGCCTGATACAAAAGTTCGGGAAACGCTCAAAAGAAAAATACATAGCAAGAAAAATGTTCAAAATCTCCGCAGGTCATGCTATGGGCCTTTTTGCATAAGCCATTGCACTCTTAAGGAAATTTTTGAATATTTCCTCCCATAGCACGCTTTTCTCTTAGACGCTATCCCTGATTCCCATACATGTTTTTCAGGGCCTGGAAGCCAGACACAAAACTGGAAGTGTTTCCCGTAGATTTGGCTTCTAAGAACAGTTCATTATCGTGACCTTTATCCAATCTTGCCGCAAGGCGCTCCAGGCGCAATGGTCTGAACTTTCGTAGTTGCAGAGTGGGTAAAAAAGATGTACATCCAACATGCGAAAAATAGGTGGACACACAAACTTCTAATAAATACTGGAACTTTGAGTTATGCGTTTTGTTGACAGTGACGGCATGGCCGTCACTATTTACCAACCCAACGAGCGGCAGGGCGGGTTTATTTGGGGCATCAGACAGGCTTTTAGCGATATCCATGCCTCGCGCCATGTTATCATACGCCTGTTTTTACGTGATTTTGTGGCCCAGTTCCGGCAAAAGCTACTGGGATACTTGTGGGCTTTGCTCGGTCCATTGCTGAGTATCATAAGTTTTCTGTTTCTATACGTGGCCGGCGTATTGCAACCGGGTGAAGGCGACATGCCCTACACTCTCTATGTGCTCCTGGGCAGCAGCATCTGGGGCTGCCTCCCCGGGGCTATGGGCGCGGTCAGCGGCGGCTTGCAAGCTCAAGCCGACCTCATCATGCGCACCCGCATCCCCAAAATTGCCCTGGCAGTCAGCTCTCTGGCCAATTTGTGCTATAGCATCATGGTGGGCATGATCACTACATTAATAGTCTTTCTTTTCTGCGGTATTGTTCCTACTTGGTGGTTTCTGCTGTACCCCTTGCTGATTCTGCCCATGATCCTGATAGGCCTGTCCATCGGCATGGTGCTGGCGGTTCTGGGAACGATCGCCAAAGACCTGACTCCTCTTGCCACTCAGGGGCTGGCTCTGCTCATGTTCGTTACACCGGTAGTGTATCTACGCTCCGCCATCGGGAATCCCATCATACAATCTTTGATCACATACAACCCTCTCACCTACCTTATCGACGTGCCGCGCGCGTTACTGGTGACCGGCCGGGCGGAAAATGTCGGCGTATATCTTATGGTCGCCGCAGGCTCAGTTGTACTGGCCATCATCGGCATACGCATTTTTTACCTGCTGGAAGACTTGGTAGCGGAGCGGCTGTAATGAGCAAACCCAGTGTCATTGTGGAGGGGCTGAGCAAAAAATTCGGCCTGTCCTTGAAAAGCGCCCTGAAATACGGCTTTGCCGACAGCTTTCGCCGTTTAACCGGCCGGGGCAAGAATGCAAATTTACGGCCGGGAGAGTTCTGGGCGCTTAAAGATGTGAATTTTGCCCTGGAGCCGGGCGATGCCTTGGGCATTATGGGGGTGAACGGTTCCGGTAAAACAACCATGCTGCGCATCCTGAACGGCAGCTATACGCCGGACGCCGGTAAAGCTGTTCTGCGCGGCCGGGTTGGGGCACTTATCGCCGCAGGCGCGGGTTTTTCACCCCTGCTCACCGGACGAGAAAATGTGTTCATCAGTGCCGCTCTGCTGGGCATGTCACCACAGGAGACAAGAAAGCGGTTTGATGAAATTGTTCACTTCGCGGATATCGGGGACTTCATTGACATGCCTGTCCGCAACTACTCCAGCGGCATGAATGTACGCCTAGGTTTTGCCATTGCAGTGTTGGGTACTCCAGAAATATTATTGGTAGATGAAGTGCTGGCAGTCGGAGATCTGGCTTTCCAGAAAAAATGCTATGAACGGCTTCACCAGCTACGCACACAGGGAGTAACTATACTTTTAGTATCGCACAGTATCGGAGCCATATGGTCCATGTGCAACAAGAGCCTATACTTAAGCCATGGTGAACAGGTTTTTTTAGGCTCTGCAGAAGAAGGTTGCCGCTTGTATGATGAATTCAATGCAAGGATCCTGCTTGATAGCAATACCACGAGACAGGAGCTTCCTTCGGAATATGGCCATGCCAAAGGCGGCACGGGCGAGGCGCTTTGCACAAAAATCGAGATATTGAGTGCCGTTGGCGATGCTGTGCAGTCATTTACAATGGGAGATACAGTAACTTTCTGTTTGCATTACCAGATAAACACGCAGCTTGAAATTCCTGTTTTCAGATTTAGCTTGGATAGCCCACACTATAAAATGTTTTTTTCCATGGATAGTGTTGAACAAGGTATGGATTTGGACGATATTTCTCCTGGGAATTATGTATTGACATTTACAATTGACAATTTTCTCCTGCGTCCGGGTTCATATACATTAAATAATTCAATCACAACGAAAAAGCGTGGCGTCCATGTATTCTATAATATAAATGCTTTCTCTTTTCAGGTGACGCATCCAAGAGATATATTTCTCTATGCATCAGATAGAGCTGTGATGTTCTCAAAGGCCGCAGTGGAGATACAAAATGTCAACGTATAAACTTCCTCTTGATGATAACGCTCTTGAATGCATCGTGGTGCCACTTTATTCACAATGGATGATGGATTTATTTGAAATAACTGTAAAAAGCAACGACGGCTTTTTATCATCCTATAGGCAAGACTGGTGTTGGGGAACTGTTTTTTGGGATAATCAATTTAGTGCAGAAAAATTAATTACTATAAATATCAAAGGGAATATTGATATCTCTGGTTATGATAACATTATTTTCCGCTGCAATATGCCAGATAATTGTTCATTTTTTTTAGAATTTTTTATTGAAGAAAATATTGCAGGGAAAACGCAAGTTATGAAAGGCACAGGGGGACATTTTGAATATATTTTCCCCTACGGTGATACGTTTGAGCTTGACCATAAACAAATAAGTGTTTTGACAGGCATTCATATACATTTGATTGTTCCTCCTTTCAGTAACGATGTTATGCAAATTTCTTGGCTTGGACTCCGGAGCGCGGTTCACGAACAGGTTGTCAGCAACATAAATGCCAGACGTTCGTTTGATTGGACCCCCTGGCTTATTCCAATTGAGAAAAGGGGGCCTTTACGTTTCTTGCGTGGACTTGCCTTTTCCGAGCGCGATTTGGACGCTGTTCGCGTTAAAGCGCAATCGGCTGGCTGGCGTGGCCATTTTACCTTGCTGGAAAAAGAGGCCGCAGCTTTTTTCGACAAAATCCCCGAAGAACGTTTCGGAGCGTATTTGCCTACATCTGATGCGCGCTATTCGAGAACATTCGTCGCTGGCCAGACCTCCTATCATTGGGAAGCTTTGGTTCTGGGCTTTGTTGGGCTTGTAAAAAATAATCAGGAATATATTGAACACGCTCTACGTTATCTTATGTGCATGGTGCATACTATGCATTGGCGTTATTCAGGATATGAACGTTCCGCCTCCGATCCCTGGAGCTCACGGGCGTTTTTGGAAGAGATGACGACGACAAGCATCGCTATTTTATATGATTGGTTTTATTACGCGCTCAAGCCGAACATCATACAATTGATTCAGAGCGCATTATGGACTCGCGGGATAGCTTTCGTGCGTTACGATTTGCTGAGTAATGAGCATATGCATAACATGAACCAGGGGATCGTTTTTAATCGTGCATGCATTTTAGCCGGCCTCATGCTAGAGTCGCACCTGCCTCGCATGCGCCCGTATGTGGACTTGGCTTATACTGAAATGCTTTCTAATGCTAAAAACTACATCCGGCCAGACGGCTCTGTACCGGAGGGGGCCGCTTATTATTCTCAGACGGCAACCGCCTTGATTTGGGCTGTCATTGCCTGGTGCCGGGCACGCGGCAAGAGCTGGGAAGGCGTCTTGAAAAAACTTTTTAAGAATGCAGAACAATATGCCCACGCTATGGCATCAATCACCGGACCCGGCAAGTTCATTCCCTCTGGCGACAGTCGAATGGATGATTGGAGCGGCGATATTGTACCTGTTCTGGCCAGGCTTTTCCCGCGTTCTTTTTTTGCGGGAATTCTCCGGACGAGCCTGGACTCCGGCAATGTTTACAAACACTCCGGCACGTTGGCCAAAAGCGGGGGGCTTATCGGCATGGTCTATGGGCCGCCTGAGCCGGTTGAGTTGGAACAAAAGCTGCCGACGATTTCCAGATTGGCGAATGGAGGAAAAGTCAGCGTCTTGTTCACGAAGAACAATTCTCTTACTCACTTATGGCTCAATGGCGCTGAAGCAGGAGCCTCACACTCTCATCTGGATGTTGGCTCTTTTGTGCTAGAAGTCAACGGGGAAAGAATTTTTGAAGACCCAGGAATGATTGAGTATTGGTATACTCAGGCAGGACTGCTACAATTAACATATATGCATAACTGCATAACTCCAGTAGTAGATAATATTTTTATGAATCAAATTTATCCAATAAAAAATATGACCCCATATGCACATAAGTCATGGGATAAGCTTACGATAGGGATTGATTGCTCCGCAGCGTGGGGTGAATATTTCTCATCTTATACTAGAACAATAAAAAGTGATTCTGATAACTTTCTTTCAATTAACGATATTATAAGATGTCATCATCCACTCAATGTCGCATTTCATTTACATTCAACATTTGAGCCAAAAGTTGAAAATAATCAGGTCACTTTTTTTACCAAAAATTCACGTGTTTCCGTTGACGCGCCTTGGTCTTCAGAAGTGTACGTAAAAAAAGATAATTTACACTTCAATCATTCAGATATTTATCATATTGCTATTCAAAGCAATCAATGCGATGCGCATAAACTAAACACAAAAATTTTTGTCAAAAAAATATGAACTGATGGTGAATATTAAACACTATTTTCCCATATGAATATTATAAAAAAACTATTGAAGCGGCTGATTCTCCTAGCTTGCAGCAAAGAGATTATCCGGACTCATCTGCTCAATGAGCTTTCGCAACATCATGCTGATGAGCTGATTGCCGAGGTGTCCAAAAATCACGCAAACGCTTTTATGCATTCTTATGCTGATGTCCTCTTGCCGCTTCTGGCCGAAACTCTCCACCAGCGTAACATTACTAACCAAGAAGCAGGTTATCTGGCATACGCGGCCAATGCCGTCCTGCACCACGGCCAGGAGGGGGAGGATATTATTCTGGAGCGTATGTTGAGCGAACAGGAAAACGGCTTTTTCGTGGATGTGGGAGCCCATCACCCCACCCGTTTTTCCAATACCTATGCCTTATACCGCAGGGGCTGGCGGGGCATAAATATTGACGCAACGCCCGGCAGCATGGCCGTGTTTGCTCAGTGGCGGCCGGAAGATATCAATATTGAGACTGCGGTTTCTGATACGGTTGAACCTATGGCGTTCCATATGTTCAAAGAACCGGCATTGAATACTTTTGATGCCTCCCTTGCAGAATCTTATATTCAGGCCGGCTGGGAACGATTGGGGACGCGGGATGTCACTCCAAGGCCATTGGCGGATATCTTGGATGGGCATCTGCCGCCAGGCATGAACATCGATTTGATGAGCATTGATGTGGAAGGCGAGGAAATGGGTGTACTCAGATCCAACAACTGGGAAAAATATGCTCCGCGATATTTGGTATTGGAGATTCTGGGCACACAATTGATCGAAATCATGCATGCTCCGGCCATCATATTTTTGCGTGAACGCGGGTATGTTCCCATCTCCAAACTAGCGCAGACAGTAATTTTACAACGACAATAAAGTAATAAGGCACACATTACAAATGAGCGGCATCATCGGCACCTTACGATATAGCGGTAACGTTACCCATTTTGTAGAGCCTGATTTGGTTCCCTTACGCCATCGCGGGCCGGACGGTGAGGGCTTCTACCATGACAGCCGCATCAGCCTTGGGCACACCCGTCTTGCTGTTCTCGACCTCTCCGGGCAGGCTACGCAGCCCATGCGCTCCCATGATGGCCGTTATGCCATAGTCCACAATGGCGCGATCTATAACCACCCGGAACTGCGCTCGCAATTGGAAGCGGCCGGAACCAGATTCGCCACCCGCTCCGATACGGAAGTGATACTGGAAGCGTACCGTCATTGGGGCAAAAGCTGCATAAAGCATTTTCGCGGCATGTTCGCCTTGGCCATATGGGACACGCTGGAAGAAATCCTATTCCTGGCCCGTGACCGCTGTGGTGAACGCCCTCTGATATATTACCGCGATGCGGAACGCTTTATCTTCGCCTCTGAGATAAAGGCTCTGGTGCCGCTTTTGCCATGCAGGCCCGCGCTCGACCCGGCGGTTGTGGACATGTACCTGCATTATCAATACACGCCGGAGCCTTTCACCTTGCTTCAGGGTGTACGCAAACTCCCCGCCGCCCATACTCTGACCCTGTCCAAAGACCAGTTCCAGGATGAACCGGAACGGTACTGGTGTGTGGAAGATACACCATCCATAAACGGCCTGCCTACGGACACACCCGGTATTTTGCAGTGCATCCGGGAAGCCTTGGAAGAATCCATTACACTTGCATTGCACGCGGATGTGCCGGTGGGCGTGGCTCTTTCCGGCGGCATCGACTCCGGGGCCATCGCCGCGCTGGCGCAAAAGAACTATCCCGAACCCATGCATGCCTTCAGTGTGGGGTATCCCGGCCGGCCTCCCTATGACGAACGCGAGCAGGCCAAGGCCCTGGCTAAAACGTTGGGCATGATTTTTCACGAAGTGGAAATACCGATTGACCAGTTTGTGGATTTTTTCCCCGAACTGGTCAGGGTAATGGATGAACCTATTGCCGACCCTGCCGCCTTCGGCCACTATACTGTGCCCAAGGCCGCCAGGGATATGGGCATAAAAGTGCTGCTTGGGGGCCTTGGCGGCGACGAACTGTTCTGGGGATACGACTGGGTGGCGCAGGCGGCACGACTCAATCAAGCTCTACCCGCCGCTCCTGGAATATGGCAACGCCTGGCAAAAGCGGTTTTGCCAACTCGCCTGCGCCGCCGTATGGCCCCATGTGAGGTTATGGATCTGACCACCCCGGCGGGATTTTTACATTTTTATGATTTAACACCCGATTTCAGCCATGCTAAAATGCGTTTTCCAGCCATATACGGCCCTGCCATGCGCGATTTGCCTCGCCTCAATGCCTACCGGCCGACGGATATCGGGCCACGCGCCAAAGAACAGGCACCTGCGGCGGTAATACGCCTGCTCTTCGATACCTGGCTGGCGGCTTGCCTGAATCTGGGCGATCGGGTCAGCATGGGGGTGGGGGTGGAAACCCGTCTGCCCTTCTTGGACCCCAATCTTATAGAGCTAATTATGACCCTGCGTCGCCAGACGCCTGACCATCATCTGGGGCAAAAAGCCTGGCTGCGGGCCGCGCTCAAAGGTACTTTGCCCGATGACGTGCTGGTCCGGCCCAAGCGCGGCTTCCAGCCACCGGTGTGGGAATGGCTGAACAGTGCGGTGGAGCGCTATGGCGATACCTTACGCGATGGGCAACTTGAAAAACAGGGCATTCTGGAAACGGCAACCATACATGATATTTTGCACAAAAAAGGAACGTCCTGGAATAATTTGTTTGTAGCGTACAAGCTGGTGTTACTGGAAAGTTGGGTGAGCGGTCTATGATTGTTCATGCATATTGGCTGTTACTCTTGACGTCAGCCCTCTTCTTGTTGCCTCTGCTGTGGCTGGGGCGTAAAAACCGTTGGTGGCTGCTTGCCCTGATTCCCTGCCTGGCAATGCTCGCACACACCCGCCTGGAAATTTCCGCTTATTATAAAGGCGTTAACCTCCAGGCAAACAATACACCGAACAGCGCTTTCCCGGTATCATCTCCGCCCTTTCAGCCGCAGCAAGAGGCTCAGGCGGAACGCTTTCTGGAAAGCATACGCCGTCCGCTTATGCCGCTGGATCAACTCCCTCAGCCCAAAGACTGGCGTCAAGCTCTTTTGGCCCGGCTGACGGAGGATTTTGCGCAAGACAAGCAGCTTATTCTGGATTTTCATCCTGATTTAACAGAGCGAGAAGCCCTAGTTTTTTACCTGACCGCCAGGGTACATGGCAATATGCCAACATATTCTGTACGCGGCTACCTTCCTCTTGAGACGGAAATATTGTTGTTTGCTCCTCAAGGTAATTGCGTTGATCATGCCGCGCGCCTTATGATGGTCGCTGATACCTTTGGAATTGCTACGGCCAGAATTACTCATTTTACTCCTTCACTTCCGGGTCATGCTTTAGTCGAGGCCTATGACCCCAAAGAGAATACCGCCTACCTTCTTGATGCTACTACAAACGTGATCATGCTAATGCGCAATCCGCACAATCAGGGTGGGGTGTTGCAGCAGCTTTTAGACATGCAGTTGGATGATCGCACGAAGTTTTTGAAATCCCTAGGCGGTATCCGTAGTATGCCCTATCGATTCTATTACGTGGACCCCGGCATAAGTCAATTTTCAGGCAACAACCTGAAGCTCAACGATATAAATGTATCTCAGCAGGAAACCATTGCTCGTTATATTAAATCGTTCGAATACGAATTAGATCATGGAATCGAACTTATAATGCGATCAAATACAGACATCCATTATCCTTTAAATATTAAGCATTCGAAAGAAGCATTTCCTGGATTTGCATCTGGTTTTCCATTGCAACATATACTTGATACGACACAGTTGCTCAAATTTTATGGCTTTGATGAAATTAATCAATATCAAAATGGTGTGCATATATTTAAAAACATGAATCGCTCGATTCAGGATAGGATGTAATGCTTTTCACTATAGTAGTTGCGACAAAAAATGTACAGCAAAGTCTTTCTGACACTTTCTCAAGCATTATTTCACAATCATACAAACAAATTGAGATTGTTATTCAAGACGCAAATTCTTCCGATGGCAGCCTAGTCGCTGTCAATGAAACTTTGCGGCGTTCATCATTGATATATTCTGTTGTATCTGAACAAGATTGCGGAGTATATGATGCCTGGAACAAAGCGTTAAAAAGGGCAAATGGCGAATGGATATTATTCCTTGGAGCTGGAGACACGCTAAAAGATGAGACAGCATTGAATGATGCTGTTTCTTTTTTAAAGAATGTCCCAGAAGGGATTATGTATGTGTATACGCCGTTAGAACTTTATTATCCTGACGGGGCGCTATTGGAACGTGTTTTTCCCAGCAAAGAAGAAGCTTGGGCGAAAAGGGTTCGTGGCATGCCTTTGCCCCATCCTGCTACTTTTCATCGCCGCGCATTGTTCAATACACATGCTTTTGATCCTGGGTTCCGGATAGCTGGAGATTATGATTTTGTTGCGTGCACTTTGACTTATGACAATTTTTTAGCTTATGAGCGCCCTATAACAAGGATGATTGCCGGAGGGTTGAGTAGTAGTTTAGAGCATTGCTATGACACAATAATCGAAGCAAGGCAGGTTGTTAAAAAATACTTTCCAGAGTTTCAAGAAGGCTTTGTTGGGCCAAAAACATTGTGTTATTACTGGCTGTGGAAAAACATATCAAAAATAATTGGAAAACGTAAGGCTGCATATATGGCGGACCAGATCAACTGGGTGTGGAAAAGAAGCCCTCGATTTTGGTCACGCTTGGTATAGGCTGTTTGTTTTGAGGACTATCGGAGGAGTATTTTGAAAAGATTATTGCAAAAATGTAAAAAAATAGTAAATCAATACGTGCGATCGAATCAGGAAATTGATTCGTCAGATTTTTTTGTTCCACTTGATCATTTTTATTCCCCCATGGTCGTTGCAGATGAATTGACTACAACGTTTAAAGATTTTTATGATGCACAGTCCTCTGTCAGCTCACTTGATGGAATTGATATAGATGGTGAAAAAATGAATGATCTTTGGGTTCAATTTTCAGAATATATTGAAAATTACCCTTTTAGCGAACACTCTTCGGATGAATACACGTACTATTTAGATAACGGATCATTTGTTTATGGTGATGGTTTAATTCTGCATTCTATGATAAGGCATTTCAAGCCTAAAAGAATAATTGAAATTGGATCTGGGTTTTCGTCTGCGTGCATTTTTGATACATCAAAATTTTTGTCATCACCAATAGAAATAATATATATTGAGCCATATCCGGATTTACTTTATGCGGTACTTCCAAAATGCGCTCAAAAAAATGTCACTATAATTGCAGAAAAAATTCAAAATGTTGACCTATCATATTTTAAACAATTACAAGAAAATGATTTTTTATTCATTGACTCTACGCATATTATGAAAACAGGCAGTGATGTAATGCATGAGTTTTTTACAATTATGCCGATGATAAAACCAGGTGTTTTTGTCCACTTTCACGATATATTTTGGCCATTTGAGTATCCAAAGAGTTGGATTTTTGAGAATAGAAAATATAGCAGGTCATGGAATGAGTTATACGGCTTGAGGGCGCTTTTGACTAATAATTCTGAATATGAAATCGTTTTTTTTAATGATTATTTCGGAAAAATACATAAAAATATTGCTAATAAAATACCTCATTTTGCCAAAAATCCGGGCGGAAGTATTTGGCTAAGAAAATGCGCAAGAGATAATGAGGATAAAAAATGAAAAAAATTGCTATATTATCACCTTCTGCTCCGCCTAATACAAATGATAGCATTGGTGTAATGCATCACATGCTTTACGAACTTTATAAAAAAAAAGGATATGATGTAATCCTTTATACTTTTTTTGATTTCCGCAAACTCTCCACAGATCCACCAGATATCCGCAGGCTCGGCTCTCCATCAAAACTTCGTAGTCTAATAGACAGGATTATTTGGCTATATTTTCGCATTTTAGAGCCTAATACAACCACACACCAATTGAGTAACATAGCTGTAGGAATTTTAGGCAGCTTGAGAATAAACAGACATCTTAAAAAGTTTAAACCTGACGTACTTATAATTCCCGATCGTTGCGCGCCTGGAGCTTTTCTTGATAAACCAGATAATTGTAAAGTTTATTTAATAGAACACCATAATCCGGCGCGTTTCAATAGTACTCTAATGTGGGAATCTCCAGCATCAATTCGTGACATCAATATTGCCATAAAACTTTGTCAAAAAGCTCTCGCTATTGTTGATGAGGTTATTTGCCCTTCTCAGTATATGCTGGATGAATTTAAAAAGACATATAATTTTACAGGTGTTATCAAGTGTGTTCCCAATCTGGCAAATATTGATGTGTTAACAAAGAGCAAATCCATGCTCAAATCTGTTGCTCATGAATTGGGCTTTTCTGAGAATATGCCAGTTATATATATTCCATCAGGTGGCTTAGGAATGAAAGGAGAAAGGTATATTTTGTCTCTCATATTGATGATTCGATCTTTATTTCCTAATGTAGTTTTTTACATTTCAGGCCATCAGAGTCATGTATTACGAAAAGAATTAGAACTTGCACTACAAATAAAATATGTTTTTATGCCTGGAAATCAACCGTACGAGACAAACTTGGCTTATGCGAAATCCTGTGCTTTATGTCTTTCTCCTACAATGGCTGAAAGCTATGGCATGGCGATTTTTGAAGCACAATACCTGGGTTTGCCTGTAATTACTTTTAATGTAGATGCTCTGTCTGAAACTGTCTGCGTAGCGGAACATAATGGACTAATCCCTCTGTTGGATATCCCGAAGATGGCTACTGAGGTGGTAAAGATTTTACAGGACCCTTCTACCCTACTTAAGGCACAGGAGGCGGCTGCCGATTTTGCACATAGAATCGCCGAGAGGAGCAAAGAAGGATATTTGGAGCTAACTGGACAATGATCAAGCCGCTCATGCACAAAAGCTGCTCCCCAGTAGTATTATTCGTGTACAATCGCCCCCGACATGCCGAAGAAACCCTGCGCGCCCTGACCGCCAATACCCTGGCGGCCAGGACTCCGCTTATTGTCTATTCCGACGCGGCCAGGAGCGAGACTGACACCCCACTGGTCCAGGAGACGCGCAGCCTGCTCAAGGCCATCAGCGGCTTTGCTTCCGTCGCCATATATGAACGAGAATGTAATTTCGGTTTGGCCGATTCTATCGCTGACGGGGTAACGAATACCATACACGCATATGGCCGGGCCATAGTTCTGGAAGACGACATTGTCAGCTCCCCCCATTTTCTGGAGTACATGAACACGGCTTTGGCCCGCTATGAGCATGAGGAGCGGGTCATGCATGTCGCAGCCCACGTGCCGCCCATATCTCCCGAGGGCTTGCCGGAAAGTTATTTCCTGCGCCAGTCCTCCTGCTGGGGCTGGGGCACCTGGGCGCGGGCCTGGCGGCATTTCCACAGAAGGGGGCAGGAGTTTATTGATACCTTTACAGCGAATGATATTAAGAGATTCAACCTTGACGGGGCCTACGACTACTGGAACCAGCTTTTGGTCAACGAAAACGGAGCCTTGAAAACCTGGGCTGTTTACTGGTATGCTTGTGTCTTCAGCCAGAACGGCCTATGCTTGCATCCTCGGCAAAGCTTGGTCCAGAATATCGGCTTTGACGGCTCCGGAGAAAATTGCGGGGTGGGTGAGGGCGATGCGGCAGTGTTTGAAGCAAAGGCTCCGACCTCTTATCCCGACATTCTGGAAGAGCATGGACCGGCCATGTCGCTCTATCAGCGGCAGTTGCGCGGGGTTGCGCCGCAGGGCTGGCTCGGCAGAATACGAAACTTTTTTTGCAGGTAAGATAGTGCTCAATGATTAAGAATACATTCAGACGCATAAAGGGGCTGCCTGCCCTGCTTTATTCCAAATGCCGCGAAAAGGCAGGCATCAGGCCAGTAGAGCAGTTTATCCAAGGCGGGAGTAAACCTTGGGCTTTTGGCTACCATGAATATAAATGGGAGCACATCGAAAAAAGTGTTCATGCTGATTTTACGGTTCTTATCGGCACTGAAAAATACGGCTATCGCATTGACGAGCGCATAGTGGAACTGCCCTGGCTTCTGTCCCGCCTGGATGAGCAGCCCGGTTTCATGCTCGACGCCGGTTCCGCCCTGAATTTCCCGATCATTCTCCAGCACCCAAAAATACGCGCCAAAAAGCTGTTCATTTCCACCCTGGCCCACGAGGGGAGTGCTTGGCCGGAACTGGGCGTTTCCTATGTATACGAGGATTTGCGGCAAACCTGTTTCCGGGAAAACTTTTTTGACGTCATTGCCTGTATTTCCACCATTGAACATATCGGTATGGACAACACTTTTTTATATACCGGCGATGATTCTAAAAAAGAACAAAACTGCGAGGACTATCTGTCCTTCCTTGATGTGATGCGCTCCCGGCTGAAACCGGGGGGCTCTCTGTATGTGTCTTTCCCTTTTGGCAAGGCTTGTAACCACGGCTGGTTCCAGGTGCTTGACGCCGCTATGGTGGACAAGCTGATTGCCCGCTTCCAGCCGGCGACCTGCCGGGAAACGATTTTTTACTACAGTAATGATCGTTGGCACATTTCCACTCGTGAAGAAGCGGCAGAGGCGGCCTGTTTTGACATCAACGTGCAAAAGGAATACGAGCCGGACTATCTGGCTTTTTCCCGTAGCGTGGCCTGTCTGGAACTGGTGAAGTGATGAATCCGTGGTCGTTTTTGAAAAGCATTCTTCGTTTGCCCCAACAGCTTCCTGCTTCAATAGCCCGCCACTGCCTCTACCAACCCAGCACGGTTTTTTATGATTCAGCCGCAATTTTCAATAACCTGCCTCATGCCGAAAAAATCGTCATCGGCGCGAACACCCATATTCGTGGCGAAATATTGACCTTTGCCCACGGCGGGCAAATAACCATCGGCGACTACTGTTATATCGGCGAAGGCACGCGCATCTGGTCGGCCAAAAACATCAGCATCGGCAACAGGGTGCTCATCTCGCATAATGCCAGTATTTTCGACAACGATACCCATCCTATTGACAACCCGGCGGCCCGCCATCAGCAATTCAAAGATATTATCACCACCGGCCATCCCACCCGGCTCGACCTGCGTGAAAAACCGGTGGTCATTGAAGATGATGCCCTCATTGGCTGCCAATGCGTTATTCTTAAAGGCGTGACCATAGGCCGGGCCGCGGTGGTGGGGGCCGGGTCGGTGGTGACCAAGGATGTGCCTCCATATACGCTGGTAGCCGGCAATCCCGCCCGTTTCATCCGCAAGCTGGACGTGCCGGAAGAGCAATTATGAGTGAGAATATGGCAAAGCAATTTCCCATGTCCTGGGAACAGGCTGTCGAGTGGCTGCGTGAGCAGCCAGGACAGGAAGCGCTGGTAAAAGCCTGTTTTTTTGATGATCCGCTCCTGGAGGCGGCCAAACGTTTTCACCAAAGCGAAGAATGGGCACAAACCCGCAAACGCCTGCCTGACCCGTCTGGGAAAGCCCTGGATTTGGGCGCCGGGCGCGGCATCAGTTCATACGCTCTGGCGAAGGACGGTTTTGCGGTGACCGCGCTGGAGCCGGACCCCAGTTCGCTGGTGGGCGCCGGGGCCATCCGCAGCTTGGCTGAGGAGAGCGGTTTGCCCATTACTGTGGTGCAGGAGTGGGGAGAGCAACTGCCCTTCCCGGATCACAGTTTTGACCTGGCGCATGGCCGCCAGGTGCTGCACCACGCGCGCGACTTGCCCGGGCTGTGCTGTGAAGTGGCGCGGGTGCTGAAGCCGGGCGGGGTATTTATCGCCACCCGTGAGCATGTGGTGGATCGGCCGGAGGAACTGCCTGTTTTTCTGGCTGGGCATCCGCTGCACCATCTGTATGGTGGAGAAAACGCCTTTTCTTTGCCGCAGTATGTAGCCGCCATTGAAGAAGCCGGTTTCTGGTTTAGCGAAATACTGGCCCCCTTTGACAGCGCCATCAACTACTATCCCGCGACCTTGGAACAGGTGAACGCCCTGGCGAAGCAGTTGTGCCCATCCGCGCCGGACAAAATCGCTGCACTGCGGCGAACCTGCCGCACGCCAGGCCGTCTGTTCACTTTTGTGACGGAAAAATATCCGTGCCCGCCGGACAGCGGACAGGATGCGACATGTTTGCGGCAAGCTTTGCAATCAGCTAAAGTAATCCGGCAGGCGCTGACCGATACGCTTTGCGCGTTTGCAGCCAATCCGCCCGCGCCATCCGCTGCTTCCCCCGTTCGAGGCATTGCGCATCGCTATGGGAAAAAAGTGTTGTATTATCTGCGCCGCCTCTGCGGCAGGCAAAGCTGACGTCACGCGCATAGCGGGGGTACGCAACCATGAGATACCTTTTTTGATATGAACATGACCACGATTGCTCTTGTAACCGGCTGCTCCGGGTTTATAGGCCGCCATTGCGCCAGGGAACTGGCCGCCAATGGCTATATTGTGCTCGGGCTTGACGCGGCTCCAATGCCGGAAGCTCAGGATTGGGGCATCGCCCACTTCTGGCAGACTCCGATCAATGCGGCTGCTCTGGATGACGCCGCGCTTCGCCACGGTCTGCCGCAATGCCTTATTCATTGCGCCGGCTCTGGCTCAGTGTTGGCCTCCCTGCAAAATCCTTATGCTGACTTCATGGCCAATGTGCAAAGCACCTTGGAGGCCCTGGATTTTTCCCGGCGCAACGGCGCTGCGGTGAACGTGGTGTTGCCCTCCAGCGCGGCGGTATACGGCAATATTTCCGCCAGCCCCTTGGCTGAGGCTGTGGCTGGGCAGCCTGCCTCGCCCTATGGCGTACATAAAAAAATCATGGAAGAGCTGGCCACTAGCTACGGCCAAAATTTTACTGTGCCCAGTGTGTGTGTGCGCCTTTTTTCCGTATACGGCGCCGGGTTGAAAAAACAGTTGCTTTGGGATGCCTGCCGCAAGGCCGAGCGAGGCGAATTTTCCTTTTTTGGCAGCGGCGCGGAAGAACGCGACTGGTTACATGTGTCCGACGCAGCCCGTTTGTTGTTTCTGGCGACGGAACACGCCTCGCCTTCGGTTCCGGTGGTCAACGGCGGAACCGGGCAGGGCACCAGTATCAAAGAGGTGTTGACCATGTTGGGCAGAGCCTGGTCGCCGGCCCTGACGCCGCAGTTCACAGGCCATACCCGTACCGGCGACCCGGATCGCCTGGTAGCGGATATTTCCCGCATGCGGGAATGGGAGTTCACGCCACGCATCCCTCTGGAACAGGGTCTCCATGAATACGTCCGCTGGTTTCAAGGCCAGATGCGCCATGATTAAAGTAGCTTGGCTGGTACCCAACACTCCGGGCTGGATCGGCGGACTCAATTATTTTATCAATCTGGCCTCGGCCTTGTTGGCTCTGCCTGAACGTCGCATAGAGCCCGTGGTGCTGGGCGGAACCGCCGCACTGCCGGAGCCGCTACGCTCGCTGGCTACAGTGCCGTATCCGGGAGATACGAAAAAGTATTCCCTGCGCTGGTGGTTGACGCGCCTCGACCGAAAATTCAACGCCAAAGGCGGCATGCAGACCCGCATTTTTCAGCAGTACGACATCAGACTGTTTTCCCATGGTTGGCCGCTGGGAACCAAGTCGCCTGTTCCGTCCTTATGCTGGATCCCTGATTTTCAGCATAAACACCTGCCTCACATGTTCAGCCAAGAGGAAATAGCCGCCCGCGATCATGGCTGTGGCGACGTGGCCGACAAAGCCCAAGCTGTGCTTTTGAGCAGCGCTGACGCGGAAAAGGACTTTCGGTATTTTTTTCCCAAAGCGGCCGGTAAAACTCATGTGCTGCGCTTTGTGGCTGCGCCGTCGCGCGGCGAAGACACAACGGTGGTTCTAGCCCACTATGGCATCAGGGAACCCTATTTTCACATTCCAAATCAGCTTTGGCTGCATAAAAATCATGAAGTGGTTCTTGAGGCCCTGAGCCTTCTGCGAGACTCCGGCATCTGCCCTCTGGTGGTCAGCACAGGACAAACGGACGACTATCGTCATCCGGGCTATTTTACGGAATTCAAAGAGCGGGTGGCGACAGCCGGTTTGGCAGAACGTTTCCGTTTCCTGGGACTTATTGAATTCGCTCATGCAAAAGCACTGATGTGTGGCTCCATCGCCATGATCAACCCCTCCCGCTTTGAAGGATGGAGCACCACAGTGGAAGAGGCCAAAAGCTTAGGTAAACGACTGCTTCTTTCGGACATTCCGGTACACAGGGAACAAGCGCCGGAACGAGGGTTGTATTTCGGAGTTGACGATGCCGAAACCTTGGCAGATCTGATGCGCCAGACCATGGACGAATATTCTCCTGCTGTGGAGGAAGAAGCGAGACAAAAGGCCGAGTCTGCTCTGCCGGGGCGTATGGCGGATTTCGCACGCACCTACGAAAACATTGTGCTCCGTGTGCTGGCAGAACATGAAACGCAGGCAGCCCGCAGATGAGCGGGCTAACGCCCAGAAAATGCCGATAACAGCCTGTTTATACCGCATACCTCAGGCAGATTCTTATACCAAGCGTAGGCCCGTGCAATGCCACCCCTCAAATCCGTCCGCGCCTTCCAGCCCAAGGCGTTGATACGGCTCACGTCCAGCAGCTTTTGCGGGGTGCCGTCGGGCTTGGAGAGATCGGTTTCGATGCTTCCGGCGTATCCCACCATGTCCGCCACCAGGCGGGCCAGTTCCAGAATCGTGATATCTTGGCCGCAGCCCACGTTGATGTGGGGGCTTTCCGAATAGTTTTGCATGAGAAAAATCAGGGCATCGGCCAGATCGTCCACGTAGAGAAACTCTCGCCTGGGTGTGCCTGTGCCCCAGATGCTGACGGTCGGCGCGCCGGATAACTTGGCTTCATGAAAGCGGCGGATGAGCGCGGGCAGCACATGGCTGTTTTCCGGGTGAAAGTTGTCGCCAGGGCCGTAGAGGTTAGTGGGCATGGCCGAGATGGCGTCAAAGCCGTATTGTTTGCGGTAGGCTTGGCACATCTTGATGCCCGCGATTTTGGCGATGGCGTACCATTCGTTGGTCGGCTCCAGCGGACCGGTCAGCAGGTATTCTTCCTTGATTGGCTGTGGACAGAGCTTGGGATAGATACAGGAGGAGCCGAGGAAGAGCAGCTTTTTGCAATCGTATTTGTGGGCCGCATCAATGACGTTATTCTGAATAAGCAGGTTATCGCGGATAAAGTCCGCCGGGTAGCTGTCGTTAGCGTGGATACCACCCACCCTGGCGGCGGCGAGAAAGACGTATGCCGGTTTTTCCGCGGCGAAAAAGGCGCTTACCGCTTGCTGATCACAGAGATCGAGCTCGGCATGAGTGCGCAGGACAAGGTTGCTGAAGCCCCGCGCCTGCAAGGCACGCACAATGGCACCGCCCACAAGGCCCCGGTGTCCGGCCACGTAAATGCGACTGTCCGGTTGCATGCCCGCTTTGCGCATTATTCGCGCACCTCGTGCACGTCAAAGCCAGCCTGGATACACAGACTGTCGCGGCGGGCTTCGGCAAAGTCTTCCTCCACCATTTCCCTGACCAGTTCACTGAAGCGTATTTTCGGTTCCCAGCCGAGCTTGGCTTTGGCCTTGGCCGCGTCGCCGAGCAGGGTTTCCACTTCCGTGGGGCGGAAGTAGCGTGGGTCAATACGCACAATCACGCTGCCCGGCTTGAGCGCCGGATTGGAAGCGATGCTTTTCAGCGTCTCTTCAATAAAGGCGTTCTTGGTGGCTGAAACTTCGCCCTGCATTTGCCTGTCCAACAGGGCCATCAGTACTTTTTTATCAAAGGCGGCAACGATCCCTGTCTCGTTAACCCCTTCCCCTTCCCAGTCCAGGGTCAGGCCAAGGTTTTTGGCGCTTTCATCAATAAATTCGCGCACGGAATGCTGTTCCCCGGTGGCAATGACGAAATCCTCCGGGCTATCCTGTTGCAGCATCAGCCACATCATAGCCACATAGTCATGAGCGTGGCCCCAGTCGCGCAGGGCGTTAATATTACCCATGTGCAGGCAGTCGTCCATGCCGAGCACGATGCGGGGCAGCGCGCGCGTGACCTTGCGGGTGACAAAGGTTTCGCCGCGCAGAGGGGATTCATGGTTAAAAAGGATACCGTTGCAGGCATACATGCCGTAAGCTTCGCGGTAATTGACCGTGATCCAGTAACCGTAGATCTTGGCGCAGGCGTAAGGCGAGCGCGGATAAAACGGCGTGCTTTCCTTTTGCGGCATTTCCTGGATCAGACCGTACAACTCGGAGGTGGACGCCTGGTAGATGCGAGTTTTCTTTTCCAGCCCCAGCAGACAGACCGCTTCCAGCACGCGCAGAGTACCGAGGGCATCAACATCAGCCGTGTATTCCGGCGCTTCAAAGGAAACCTGCACGTGGCTCTGCGCGCCGAGGTTATACAGTTCATCAGGCTGGATTTTCTGCACCAGACGAATGATGTTGGTGCTGTCCGTCAGGTCGCCGTAGTGCAGAAAAAAACGCTTATTCCTGGCATGCACGCCCTGGTAGATGGCGTCAATGCGCCGGGTGTTGAACAGGGACGAACGGCGCTTGATGCCGTGAACCTCGTAGCCTTTGTCCAACAAAAACCGGGCCAGATACGCGCCATCCTGCCCGGTAATGCCCGTGATGAGAGCTTTTTTCATGTTCCGCATTCCTGGTTTTCGCTCCGTGCTAAAAGCGGTCTTTGGGAAATTCGTCTGCCTGATATCATGGATACTTTATAATGTAAAACAGGTTCATCAGGGTTTTACCTCAATTGAGCAGCACGTCAACCACCCGCTCTTCTTCCTTCACAGCATCAAGATCAGTCACCTTAATCTGAGTTCCGGCCACCCGGTCTTCGGCGTCCAGCAGGGACAGGCTGTGTTCGCCTCCCACCGGCTGCCAGTACAGGGGAAGATCCTCGCGTGTCTGTTCGCCCAGGTACTCGCCATTCACATACCAGTGCACGGGATAGGCCACGCCCTCGGCCTTCAGGGCTATCGGATGCTTCGCTCCGCCGGGAGTGAGCATGTAGCGTGCGCCGGGCATGGGCGACACAATAAGGGCAGCCCGGCTCAGATCTTCTCCGGCAAAGCGCCTCTGGGTGAAGTCTTCCAGTTCCGGGGGCCAGTCCACTGCGGTTTTGCCGTCGCGTAGCACATGCAAGGCGCAGGGGGTGGTGCGCCGCACCGCTTCAATATCATGCACCAGGCGGCTGCTCGGGCACCAGGCGGACAAGGCCGCTCCGGACAGGGCGCATACCCGCGCCGTGCCCACGCCCTCCGGTTTCGGATACCAGCCCTGCTCCGGTCCCTGGCCGGGTTGCAGCATCCGCAGTATTTTTATTGCCGCGGGCGCGGCCAGGGAGATGCCCAGGAGTCCCGGATCCGGCCCGCCCCCTGCCCGGCCGAACCAGACCACCACGGTATACGCCGGGGTATAGGCGGCGGTCCAGGCATCGCGCAGGCCGAAGGACGTGCCGGTTTTAAAGGCCACGGGTGATTCTTCCCTTGCCTGCACCAACTGGACTAGAAAAGGCAGTCTGCCGGGGTCTTTCAAGATTTCCGCGATCAGCCAGGCAGCGGCCGGACTGTAAAGCTGTCCGGGCGGGGGCAGTTCGCCCGTGGCCGTTGCCTTGAGTTGCCGGGACAATGGAGCCAGGCCGGAGGGCAGGGAAGGTTCCGCTCCATAGGGAAACAACACGCTAACGTCCGTTTCCGCAAAGCCTGTATTGGAATCGCGGGCTGGACGGAGCAGCAGCAAGGGGCGATCCGTGCCCAGGTTGGCCAGGGCCGCATAAGCGCGGGCCAGTTCCAGCACGGACACCTCCCCGGCTCCAAGGACCAAGGAATCTCCATACTCGGCATCGCTACGGTTCAGAAAGGAAAAACCGGCCCCGCGCAGGGCGGCCAAGGCCGTGTGCACTCCCAGCATGCGTAAAACCCGCACCGCAGGGGCGTTCAGGGAATCGGCCAGAGCAGTATGCGCGCTCACCGGCCCCCGGTAGGTGCGGTCAAAGTTACGCGGGGCCTCGCCGCCAAGCCCAAGTGGCGTGTCGGCCAGGAGCGTGGCCGGGATGAGCCGGCCAGACTCCAGGGCCGCGATATACACAAAGGGCTTGAGCGTGGAGCCTGGGGAACGCGGGGAGATGGCGCAGTCCACCCATTGTTTTCCGGCGTCGCGGTCAAAGCGGGCATTGCCCACGTAAGCGACAATGGAAGTATCGGCATTATCCACCACAACCCCGGCCGCGGTCACGTCATCTCCGGCCCGTTGCAGGTGTTCGCTTAAGATCCGCTCCAGCGTTGCCTGTACCCGCATGTCCAAGCTGGAACGGGCCACACCGCCTTCGGGCGGCAGGGTCTTGAAGGCCAGATCGGCAAAATGCCAGGCCTGGCCGGGCATGGATGGCCTGAAGTCCGGCAAGGGCTCTTCCAGAGCCAGGGCCGACATGGCTGCGGGCATGGCCGTCTGCTCCGCCACTTTTTTGATGATCATCCGCCTGCGGCTCAAGGCCGCGGCCGGGTTCCGATCCGGCCGGTAGGCCGTGGGCCCCTTGAGCAGGCCCACCAGCAGGGCGGCTTCACCCAGAGAAAGTTCCTTGGCCCGCTTGCCGAAATACAGACGCGACGCCGCCTCCACCCCCCGGATAGGTCCGCCAAAAGGCGCCCGGTTCAGGTAGTATTCCAGGATCTCCTCTTTGCTCAGGGAATGTTCCAGTTTCCAGGCTCCCAGGAACTCCAGCACCTTTGTGGAAACCGTCCGCTGTCGCGGCATGCTCAGGCGCACCAGTTGACTGGTGATGGTGGACGCGCCGGAAATCACCCGGCCGGAAGACAGATTCTGCCACGCAGCCCGTATCAGGGCCAACAGATCCACGCCGGAATGGCGGTAAAAGCGCTTGTCTTCCACGGCCACCAGCACCTTGGGCATCCAGTCGCCCATTTCGGACAAGGGAATGGGCAGGCACCACTCCTCGCTTGCGGACAGGCGGGCGTGGATCAGCGTGCCGTCTTTATCCAGCAGTACCGGCGATACCGGCCAGCGCAGCACAGCGGGCAGGGGATCGGGTGTGCTGTTCCAAAGGATTCCGGCTGTTAAGCCGAGGCCCCCCAGAAGCAATAAAACACCGGCGCAGAGCGAGAGCATTGCGCGCCCACGCCGGGTGGAGGCCAAGGAAGCGAAAAGACGGCGCAGCAAGGCGCCTCACCCACTCGAAGTCACGATACGCACGGTGATATGGTCACCAGGCAGGATCTGGCGGTCTTGCGTAAGCAGTCCGCCCTCGCGGATCACCAGGGCCGTGCCGGGCCTGATATCCAGCTTGCGCAGAAGCTGAAGCACGGTTTTGGGACGGGGCAGGGAAAACTCCCGGCCTTCGGGCTGAAGCAGCACGGTAATCTGCGGCGCTGTGTAGTTGTTGGCTGTATCTGTCATGGCAGAGTTCTTGGGTAGTGCCTCAGTTTATTGCTTCCCCAGAGCTTTGCTCAGGGTCTCGAACATTTTTTCCGGCTCCAGAGGCTTGGCCAGGTGTCCATTCATGCCGCTGTCCATGGCATGATCCACATCGTCTTTGAAGGCGTTGGCAGTCATGGCGTAAATGGGCACAGATTTGGCGTCGGGCCGCTCCAGGGCTCGGATGGCCGTTGTGGCCTCATAGCCGTCCATGTGCGGCATCTGCACGTCCATGAAAATCACGTCGTAATAGCCTTCGGGCGAATTCTTAAATTTTTCCACAGCCTCTGTGCCGTCGGCGGCCTCCTCAATCAGGAGCCCGCTCTGGGAGAGCACCTCCACAACGATCATGCGGTTAATCTCCACATCGTCAACCAGGAGCATGCGCTTGCCACGCAGGGAAGATGTATCGCCGGGCGCCACCTTGGCTTCGGTAACGGTGATATCGTCCTCGAACCACAGTTCAAAAGAGAATATACTCCCTTCGCCTTCCCGGCTCACTACCTGAATGTCGCCGCCCAACATGCCGATGATGTTCTTGCTGATCGAGAGGCCCAGCCCTGTGCCGCCGTAAAGCCTTGTCACGCTGGCGCTGCCCTGCTCAAAGGGCTTGAACAGAGTCGGCAACACTTCATCGGCAATGCCGATACCACTGTCGCTGACCGAAAATCCCACCAGGGTCTTGCCGCCCGATGCTCCCAGGCGACGTATCCGGAAGGAGATCGTGCCCAGTTCGGGCGTGAATTTGACCGCGTTGCCGAGCAGGTTGATCAGCACCTGCCTGAGCCGCAGCGAATCAGAAATGAAATGGCTCTCTTCCAGATGCGGATCGAACTCCATCTCAAAAGCGATGTTTTTTTCCAGGCAGCGCGGGCTGATAATGGAATAAACGTTGGAGGCCACGTCGGACAGGCTGAAAGATCCTAGAGAAAGTTCCAGCTTGCCCGCCTCGATCTTGGAAATATCCAGGATGTCATTGAGCAGTCCAAGCAGGTGCTGGGCGGATATCTCTATCTGGCGCACGTGGGCCAGCACTTCCTCCTTGGGAGTGGCATCCGAAGCTATTTTGCGTTTGGCAATACCGGTCATACCGATAATCGCGTTCATGGGCGTGCGGATCTCGTGGCTCATGCGGGCCAGGAAGGCACTTTTGGCTTCACTGGCTTTTTTCGCTTCCACAGCGGCAATCTTCAATTCCAGTTGGGTCTGGCGCAACTCATTTTCCACCGCCACCCGCTGCGACACATCGCGGGCAACACCGAGCAGGCCCAGGAATTCCCCCTGGGAGTTGAACAGCGGCGTTCGAACCGAGTCCATGATTTCTTCATGCCCGTCAGCGAAGTGCATCCGCTCCTCGGTATAAAAGGGAGCGCCGGCTTCAATGGCTTTTTGGGCGTTGGCTCTGAAACTCGCGGCAGCCTCGGGCGTGAACAGGTCCTCCCTGGCCTTGCCCCGGATTTCCTCCGGACTTTTGCCGACCATTGAAGCAAATCTGGGGTTGACCACGATATAGCGGCCTCTGCTGTCCTGGTACCAGAGAATATCCGGAGAGCCGGAAAACACGGTCTCCAGAATAGCGCGCTGTTCTTCGATATGCTTCTGTTCTTCAAGCAGGTTGGTCACATCGGAGATGTTCACCACATAGCCGATGTTCTCCCCATTCTTGTCTGAGAGATACTTGGCCTGTCCCTGGTAATAGCGTCCCGTGGCCTGGTGGTACAGAACATCGGGCTCGGCCCCGGACAGAAGCGCGCTGATCGGGTTACAGGCAGGGCAATCGTCGAATATCGAGATGTCCGAGTAGGATTTTCCCAACACATCAGCAAGCGAAGTCACGCCGAGCAGGCCCAACCCTTCGGCATTCATGTAGCGGACCCGGCGATCCAGCGAGAGAAGGATCACCGGACCCTTCAGGGTCGCTACCAGACTGTCCGCCATATCATCAAAAGAGTCCGTGAGCGTGCCCAGTTCGTCCTTGACCAGGGCATTAAAGCGGAAGTGCCATTCCCCGGAACGGAAACGGGAGATGCCGTCGATGATCCGGGTAATGCTGCGGGTGAAGGCTGAAGCCATCCAAAGGGCGATCAGGATGACCAGCACGGCCATCAAGCCGGTTGAAGCGGACAGCCCGGCAGCCGTTTCCCACAGGTTCTGGCTTATGGCCCGGTATGTATCCGCGGAAATATCGTCCAGTTCTTCATCCGTATCGCTGATCAGCTTGTTGATTACCTTTTGGGTCTGGGTGGCCGGGAGGTAGAAGTCGTCAACACCCGCGCCCACGGCCACAAAGCCGAAGCCGCGCAAGCTCTTGCCGTACTGGCCGGTGTAGTAGGGAATGGCCGCGGCCGTGTTCAGCTTCCACAGGCCGCTCCAGAAAATACGGAAGGAACCTGAACCCCCGTCCTCGGTCAGGTCGAACCAGCCGGTGCATTGCGGGGCGAAATTCAGATAGCGGCAGTCGAGACCCACAAGGCCCTTTTTGCCCAGTTCCGGCGCGGGTTTTTTGCTGTTGGATTGTTCGAAGAAGGTAGGCACGTCCGCGATGAAGTCCGGGTAGCTCAACCCGCTGGCCTGCCATTCATTGAAAAGGCGATCTTCCAGCCAGGGCACCTGAGGATCGCCGCTTGCCGCATCATATCCGACAATGGAATGGTGCCTCGGATGCACGATGCTGCGTCCCTTATGGTCCCAGATAAAAGCGTAGTTGCCCGCATGAGCGTCGGGAATTTCCGTATAGCGCTCCTTGGTCGGAACAATGTGATCCGTGAAGTTCATGATATGATCATGGTTCAGGGCCAGGGTCACGTAGCCGATAATGGTTCCGTCCCGCTCCACGGGCGTGGCCCAGCGCACAATACCGTTAAAACGCCTGCCGAGCGGGTTTTCCATTCCGGCAAAAGCCGCACCTTCGGGCGTATACTCCACTCCGCGTTTGGCCGCGTTGGCCGGGGTATACATGCCGATCAGGTTGGTGCCGATATATTCGCCAATCACATCCGAGACATAGATCTCGCCCGCTTTCAGCTTTTTCAGTTCCGCAAAGTACGTCTCGGCCTTGACGAAGGTATTGTGCCGATCGGACACGTTCTTGCGTTCCGGATCCATAAGCGGCGAAGTGGCCACCTTGATCGTTTCCTGCCCCGCAAGGTCCACAAACGTCATTTCGTGATACAGCGGCATGGAAACGAACGCAAAGTCTTCCGGGGGACGGTAGTGGAAGCTGTGACTGTTTTCCTCGTTGGAGGACACCATCTGGGGACGGGGCGACGGCTGGTCCGCGCGCACCCAGGATGCGCCGTCCGGCGCAAGCACCCAGGCACCCTGCTTGATCAGTTCACCGCGCATGCGTTCGACAAAGTGCCGGTAAGCGTCTTCTTCCGGGGCCAGAGTAGCGGCAAACAACACATCACTATCGCGGGCGTAGAGAAAATCCGCCACCCGGCGCGCCGCGCCCGTGCTCATGCGTTCAATATCCTCAGTGGCTCGCTCATTCAGGGCGATCACCGCGTCATTAACGGCAATATCACCGGCCTGGGAAAGCGCCTGCACCGCTTTGCCCGCTATTTCCCGCGTTCTATGCTTGAGATCCTCACCAAGCTCCCAGGACTGACGCCAGGCGATCACCGCAAGCAACAGCAGGGGCAATACCTTAATCACCACGAATAGTACGATCAGCTTGGCCCGCATGCCGAAGCCGAGTCTGGCAAGTTGCTGCTCAAAGCGAACAAGGAAAGGAAGGGGTTTGGAGTTCATACGGTGTTTTTGCCGCGCCCTGGAAGAGGCTCCCAAAGCGAACGGGCGGTAAATGGTTGGTTCTAAAATACTGTTCCAACAGAATGCGAATTACGTACCACACCCCGTTGCTCCTTGACAAGGGCATTACAGCAACCGTTAGCAGTAATGATCAAAGAATCCCTGTTACCGCTGAGGCAAAGCGGTAACAGGGATTCTTTACTCATGGCAACGGTACTTGCTGGGCGCGGCGCTTCGCTGCCCGCGCGTTGCCTGACCCCCTGCGGCAAGGATGCAGGGGGAATATCGATTACTGCAAAAAGGCGAGTAAGCGGTACGTCCCCAGGCCCTAATTAGCCTGTTTTCGTATAAAGGACGGCGTTTCAAAGTCGTCCTCATCAAAAATGAAATCATCTTCTCCCGGGTTGTGCCCGTTCGTGCGGGGCGCCGGGGCCGGAGCGGCCGGGGAAGGTTTGCGCAAATACGCGGGCACGTTGAAGTTGCCCGGCTGGGACGGTTGTCGGCCGCCCACCGCGCGTTGCAGGCTCTCATCCACCGTGTTCAATCCTTGCGGGGAACGCGGAGTCGGAGGCGCTGCCGAGGTTCCGGCCGCGGACGCGCCGCGCAGGGAGGTTACGGTCGCGGTTTTGGCCGGGGCCGCAACACCGGAGCCGCCGCTGTCAATGCCGGTGGCAATCACGGTAATGCGCATTTCATCGCCCACGCTTTCGTCGCAGACAGTGCCGAAGATGACGTGCACGTCTTCGTGCGCCGCTTCGGACACGATACTGGCCGCTTCGGACACTTCGTCAATGCCGAGATCCGGTCCGCAGGTGATGTTCATCAGCACCTGGCGCGCGCCGTCAATGGACACGCCTTCCAACAGCGGGCTGGTGATGGCCTTGAGCGCGGCTTCCCTGGCGCGGGATTCGCCGGTGGCAATGCCCGTACCCATCATGGCCAGGCCGGATTCGCTCATGACGGTGCGCACGTCGGCAAAGTCCAGGTTGATGAGGCCGGTGACCAGGATCAGGTCGGAAATGCCTTTGACCGCGTAGTACAGCACCTCGTCGGCCTTTTTCAGCATCTCGATGAAGGTGGCCTTTTTGGGCGCGAGTTGGAGCAGCCTGTCGTTGGGAATGGTGATCAGGCTGTCCACGTGCCTGCGGAATTCCTCAATGCCCGCTTCAGCGGATTCCAGGCGCTTTTTGCCTTCAAAGAAAAAGGGCTTGGTAACCACGCCCACGGTCAGGATACCCAGTTCTTTGGCCGCCTGGGCAATAACCGGGGCAGCGCCGGTACCGGTGCCGCCGCCCATGCCCGCGGTCACAAAGACCATGTCCGCCTCCGCGATGCAGGCCTTGATCTGATCCATGCTCTCCAGCGCCGCGTCACACCCGATGCGCGGGTTGGCGCCAGCGCCGAGACCTTTGGTCAGTTTGGCTCCGATCTGGACCTTATGCTCGGCCAGGGAACGGCCGAGCGCCTGCACGTCCGTGTTGGCGGAGATAAAGTGAACACCCCGCAGGGACGAGGAGATCATGTTATTGACAGCGTTCCCGCCGCCGCCTCCGACGCCCACAACTTTGATTTTTGCTGTTTCTTTGCCGTCGATTTCAAAATCCAGTGCCATTGTGCCTCTCCTTGCCTTTATGGTCTGAGCGGGTTACAGCCGCCGCCCGCGTCTACGGTATTTTACGCTTGAGATGCTTGCTTGACGGCTGGCAAAGCCAGCCTACAAGCATCTCGCGGCAAGGATTTACAGATAAATCCTTGCAGAGCAGTTACACTTTTTCAAAGGTAAACTGCTCTAATACGCGGCCGCCCGTTACAGACGAAATATACCCTATGTTACATCCTTGAACCATTTTTTCATGCGTGAAAGCACACGATCAAAGACGTTCTCATCCTGAATGCGGAACTTGCGCTCCCCGCCTTCCTTTTCAGCGCCGTAGCAGAGCAGCCCCACGGCAGTCGCGTATTTGGGGCTGTTAACCACGTCCTTGAGCCCTCCCACGTTGCGGGGATACCCTATGCGCGTGGGCAGGTTGAAAATCTGTTCGCCAAGTTCCTGGCAGCCGTCGATCAGGGCCGAACCTCCGGTAAGCACCACGCCCGCGCCGATCAGATGCTTGCAGCCGGAACGGGTGAGTTCCTGATCCACCAGATCCAGCACTTCTTCCATGCGCGGCTGGCAAATTTCCGCCAAAAGCTGACGCGACAGCCTGCGCGGTTCGCGGCCGCCCACGGTGGGCACCTCGATAATCTCGTCCATGCTGACCAGATCGACCATGGCGCAGCCATACTTGACCTTGATGCGCTCGGCGCTGACCATGGGCGTGCGCAGGCCGAAAGCGATGTCGTTGGTCAGGTTCTGCCCGCCGAGCGGAAGCACGCCGGTATGTTTGATGGTGTCATTGGCAAAAATGGCAATATCCGTCGTGCCGCCGCCAAGGTCCACCAGGGCCACGCCCAGTTCGCGCTCCTCCTCGGTGAGCACGGCCTTGGCCGAGGCCAGGGATTCCAGCACGATATCCGACACGTCAAGCCCGCTGCGGTGGCAGGAGCGCACGATGTTCTGGGCGCTGGTCACCGCGCCGGTCACGATATGTACCTTCACTTCCAGCCGCACTCCGGCCATGCCCAGGGGATGGAGGATGCCCCGCTGGTCGTCCACGATAAATTCCTGCGGCAGGGTGTGGATGACCTCGCGATCCAGCGGAATAGCCACCGCGCTGGCCGCTTCCAGGGCCCGATCCACGTCCCGCTGGGTCACTTCACCGCCTTTGACCGCTATCACGCCGTGGCTGTTGAAGCCCTTGATGTGGCTTCCGGCAATGCCCGCGTACACGGAGCGGATAGCGCACCCGGCCATGAGTTCCGCCTCTTCCAGCGCTTTCTGCACGGATTTGACGGTCTCTTCAATGTTCACCACAACGCCCTTGCGCAGGCCGGTGGACGGACTCGTGCCAATGCCGACGACATCCACGCCGTCTTCGCTGGCTTCGCCCACCACAGCGCAAATCTTGGTGGTGCCGATATCAAGTCCTATAATCAGGTCAGCCTTGGCCATTGTATCTTCTCCTCACACCCATCGCTCGAATCATCCTTTTAGAGCATTTTCACTTTGAGATTGTCGCTTAACGGCGAGCAAAGCTCGCCTACGCCAATCTCGTGGCAAGGATTTGCGGACAAATCCTTGCAGAGCAGTTGAACATTTTCAATGTTAAGCTGCTCTAGGGCATTCGTGAAGCCGGTGCGCCTCTCCACCCAGACGTTAGCGCCCTGAGCCTTGATTTCCCGGACATCCCCGAGCTCGTTCCTGCGCGCGAGATCGGCAAGCGTTCTGCCAAGCCGCCGTAAATTGGACGTCCATTCCTCAAGGCCGATGGAAATCTTCAAGTGTGCGTCATCCACATACAGTTCCAGGCCCCGCGCCGAGGAAAGGCGCACTACGCTGATACTGCCCATGTTCAGCGGCAGACGGGACTCTTGCAGGCTCTTCACCAAATCCGGGAGCACCGCGGCCGTGTCCTCGGCCCCCGGCTCCACCTCAAGCGTGGGCAGGGACGCGAACTTGCCGGCAACCACCGGGGCGATCAGCCTGCCGCGATCATCGGCGTAATGCAACGCGCCTTCATGCAACACCCAGAAAGCCGGGGTCTTTTCGCGCACGCTGATAATCAACGTGCCCGGCAACACCCGCTTGACCGATACTTCCTCCACCCAGGAGTGCCTGCTCAGAGACTCTTCCACAAGGTCTATGGAAAGGGCGAGCGTATTGCCTCCATTGGCTAAATCGGCAGTTTCTAAAATTTCTCTAGAGCTCAGACGAGAATTACCTTGTATTTCTAGAGTCTTCAAGGCGAAATAATCGCCTGAAACCATGCTGCTGTAGACGTAAATCAGACCAACCCCTACAGCGGCAACGAGAAATAAAATCATTGACAGAAAGAGGGTTGTTGAAAAAAAATTACGCACCCCTTCCAGCCGGGATCGGTTAAACAGTCCCTGTTCCGGGGAACCAGACTTGGCGGCCTTGGGCGCGGCCACCTTTTTCGGCTCGCGGCGGATATTTTTTCCCGGCGCGGACGTGCCGCCGGATCGGGTCAGGGAAACCCGCCTGCCGTTGCGCTGAGGAACGGAACTTCTTACGGCCATAAGCGCACCTCTGTTTCCAGCCGGTGGCCCGACTTCTGGTACACCCTATCCTTAGCCAGTTCTATCAACTCCAGGGCCTGCTCCGAACTGCCCGTACCTTCATTGACCAGAAAATTCGCATGCACGGTTGAAAAGCGCATGCCGCCCCGGCTCATGCCCTTCAGGCCCGCCTGTTCCAGCAGCCGCCCGGCCGGTTCTTGCGGCGCGGGATTCTTGAACACGCAGCCCGCGCTCCGGGCCGTAACCGGCTGCCCGGCCCGCTTCCCGGCATAGACCTCGCGCATGCGTTCCCGAATCACGTTTCGCTCACTTTTGCTCATGGCTAAAGTCACTCCGGTGATCAGGAACCAGCCTTCATGGTTGTGCAGGCGGCAGGAACGATAGGAAAAAGTAACATCCGTTGCCGCAAGTTCCCGCAATCCCAGCACAGGAGAGAAGACTTCCACACTATGCACCAGGTCTCCGAAGGACACGCCGTAGGAACCGGCATTCATGGCCACGGCCCCGCCCACGCTGCCCGGTATTCCGGTCAGCCCTTCCAGGCCGCCAAGTCCCAGAGACGCGGCTTTGGCCAGCAGGGCGGGCAGTTTCAACGCGGCGTCCGCCTTGAGCAGCACCCGGCCTTCCTTTTCCCCTGTAACGCAAGTCTCATAAACCGGGGTTCGTGTGACCAGAAGCAGGGGCAGGGCCTCGTCACGGGCAATGATGTTCGTGCCTGCGCCAAACGGTTCGATGCGCCCGCCGAGCCGCGTCGCCATATCAGGCAAATGCTCCAGGCCTTGCGTGCCGCTGACAAGGATCTCGGCAATGGCCGGACCGCCCAGCCGGATGCTGGTGCGTTCCCGCAAGAGCGGATCCTCGCGGATAGCCAGTCCTTGAGCCGCATGCATGTTCAGGCCTCCAGCCAACGCGGGCCAATGGTCGTGATATTGCCCGCGCCAAGGGTCAAGAGCAGATCGCCCTCTTTCAATTCGGCGCTCAGGTGCTCCAGTAAGGTATCAAAGTCCTGGCAGTAAGTGACATCCGTATTGGTCACCTGCCGGATGCCCTGGGCCAGACTCTCGCCGCTCACGCCTGGCAGCGGCGATTCCGAAGCCGCGTATATTTCGGTCAAAAAGAGCTTGTCCGCTTGCACGAAAACCTTGCAGAAATCTCCAAACAAGGCTTTGGTGCGCGAAAAGCGGTGCGGCTGAAAAGCCACCACCAGCCGCCGTTCCGGGCAGCACTGCCGGGCCGTGGCCAGTGTGGCCGCGATTTCCACCGGATGATGCCCGTAATCATCCACCACCAGCACGCCGTTCTTCTCGCCCTTGCGCTCAAAACGGCGGCCCACGCCACGAAATTTACCCAGAGCCTCAATGCAGGCTGTGACCGGAATTTCCGCCTGCAAAGCAGCGCCTATGGCTCCCAAGGCGTTCAGGATGTTATGCCGCCCCGGCTGGGCCAGGCTGACTTCGCCGAGCCGGATGCCCTTGAGCCGGACGATAAATTCGCTAGTTGCACCGCAGGACAACACTTCCGCTGTCAGATCATTGCTGGCGTTGAACCCGTAGGTAATAACCGGCCTGTTCACGCAGGGCAAAAGACGGCGCACACCGGGATCGTCACCGCACACGATATTGCTGCCGTAAAAAGGTACTGAATTCATGAACTGGACAAAGGCCGCATCTATACTCTCCTGATCCGGGTAAAAGTCCAGATGGTCCATGTCCACGTTGGTGACCACGTTCATAATCGGGAACAAACAGAGAAAAGACCCATCCGACTCGTCAGCCTCGGCAATCAAATAGTTGCCCGTGCCCAGGCGGGCATTGGTGCCATATACGTTCAGGCGACCGCCGATAATCACCGTGGGGTCCACACCGGCTTCGTCAAAAATCGCCGCCGCAAAGGAAGTTGTGGTGGTCTTGCCGTGCGTGCCCGCAATGGCGATGCCCGTGCGCAGGCGCATCAGTTCGGCCAGCATTTCGGCCCTGGGAATGATCGGAATACCCTTTTCCCGGGCTGCAATCAGTTCAGGATTATCCTCGCGCACGGCCGTGGACTTGACCAGCACGTGCGCTTCCCGCACGTTTTCCGCCGCGTGCCCGATGCCGATTTTCGCTCCCAGTTCACGCAGCCGGACCACAGAGGCGCTCTCGGCAATATCCGATCCGTGCACGGCATACCCGAGGTTCAAAAGCACCTCGGCAATGCCGCTCATCCCTGATCCGCCGATGCCCACCATGTGGATTGTCTTGACTCTGCTGTCCATGCCTGGTCCTCGTGCTCGTGTTCTTCTTTTGGAAGAGCAGAGCCCCATTACAAATTAATCAACGCTTCCAGCCCATCCACCAAATCGCGGGCCGCATGGGGCTTGGCAAGCGCGAAACTGTGCTGTGCCATACGCTTTAGTTGTTCCTTGTCCCGCAAAAGTCCGGTCAGGGTGTCCACCAATTTCTTCGGGCTGCCTGAAAATTCCGCCTGTTCCAACAGCACTGCCGCGCCTTCGCGCTCCAGGTAACGGGCATTGTGCCGCTGATGATCCTGGGCCGCATGGGGAAACGGCGTAAGCACCGAAGGCAGGGCCGCTGCCGTGATTTCCGCCAGACTTGACGCGCCCGCCCGGCAGAACACCAGATCCGCCCAGGCATAGGCTTTGGGCATATCCGCAATAAAAGCTTCCACGCGCACGTGCTCGGCCTTGTCCTGGCGGTAGGCCGTCCGTACCCGCTCGTAATCGGCCTGCCCGGTCTGATGCCAGATCTCGATGCCCGCTTCCTGAAGCAGGCCAATGGCCGCGATCATGCCGTCGTTTATCGCTTTGGCGCCAAGGCTTCCGCCCATGACCAGGAGCCGGGGCGCATGGGGTTCTTCCTGGCGACCGTTCTGGTTTGGCGGGATCTCCTCTTCCGTCCGGGGGGCGCGTCCGGCTATGTCAAAGGGACTGGGAGCGTCCACACCGCCGTAGTAACTTTTGCCGGGTTTTGGACTTTCCTGGGAAGAGAAAGAAAAGTGGGCCAGGTTTTGCTCGTACAAAGCGGCAATACCGGCGCGCACCGGGTTGCCCACCAACTGCGTCTTTTTCGCGGCGAAGACCCCGGCATTGTCCGGCATGGACAGAAAAATCTTTTTGACCAGCTTGCCCAACAGCCGATTGCTCATGCCGGGAAAGGAATTCTGCTCGTGAATGGCCGTGGGCACACCGGACAAGCGCCCGGCCAATACCCCCGCGAACGCGGCATACCCGCCGAAACCGATTACCAACTGCGGCTTGACCTTACGCATCACCGCGAGCGCGGTCAGCAGGCCGCGGCCCATGCCCAGGGCCGCCCCCATGCCTTTCAGGCCCCTGCCCATGATTCCGCGTACCGGCAGGCCGATGAAATCCAGTCCCGCGTTCACCGCCAGATCCGCTTCCTGCCCGTATTTGCCGCCCATGAACAACAGCATGGCACCGGGATATCTGCGCCGGATTTCTTCGGCAACGGCCAGGGCGGGGAAAATATGCCCGCCTGTGCCGCCCGTGGTGAGAATTACCCGTTCCATAGTCTCTCCCTATTTATGCTTTGCCGGTTCGGGAAAGATTAAGCAGCAGCCCCACGCAAATGAGCGAGGCCAACATACTGCTGCCGCCATAGCTGATAAAAGGCATGGGCACGCCTTTGGGCGGCACCACGCCCATGACCACAGCCAAGTTAAGCAGGCTGGATACCGTGATGACCAGGGTCAGGCCAAAGGCGATGAAGCGCTCACGCAGAGCGTTTTGGTGCAAGGCAATAAGCATGGCCCGCCAAAAAAAGGCCGCAATCAGGATGAACACCAGGGAAATGCCGATAAAACCCGCCTCCTCGCCCATCACCGCCATGATGAAATCGTTGTGCGCCTCGGGCAGGTAGAACAGCTTCTGTTTGCTCGCGCCAAGGCCAAGGCCGGACAACCCGCCCGAGCCGAAAGCCAGGAAGGAGTTGACCAGGTGGTAGCCGGTGTCCGCGGCGTCGGCAAAAGGATCGCGGAAGGCCAGCAGCCGCCGGAAACGATACGGTTCGGCCACCACCAGCAAATAGGCTCCGGCCCCGGCGATGATGGCTGACGCGCCGAGGTAGATCAGCCTGGTGCCGCCGACAAAGCACATGAAAAAGAGCAGCAGGGCGCAAAAGGCCGCGCCGCCGAAGTCCGGCTGTTTGAGCAGCAGAGCGCAGATCACCCCGGTAATCACAAAGGGCGGCAGCACGCCTTTGCTGAAGGTTTTGATAATGGCCTGTTTGGTGCTCATAAAATAGGCCAGGTATAGAACCAGCGCGATCTTGACGAATTCCATGGGCTGGATACGCAAGGGACCGAAGCCGATCCAGCGGTTCGCGCCCTTGACCGTGGCTCCGGCCGGAGTCAGGCAGATAACCAGCAGGACCACGCACACGAACAGAGCCGGATAATGCAGGTTATACAGCACTGGCCGGGGCAGCGCGGCCGCCATGACCAGGGCTATGCCGCCGATCAGCGTGAACAGAAGCTGGCGCTTGAAAAAGTAGTAGGTGTCCGCCTGCATGCGATCGGCAATGATGCCGCTGGCGGAAAAAACCATCATCAGGCCGATGGCCACAAGCATTGCCGCAATAGCCAGAAGCCACCAATCCGGCTGCCCGAGACGGGGGGAATCATAGGCCGCGTTCAGCGGCATTCCTCCCTGCGCGTATTCGGCCACGCTACTCATACCTTATCTCCGGCAATGGCTTTGCTTTCCCGCAGGTCCCGCGCCAGACAGCGGAAATGATCCCCACGGGCCTTGTAATTCTCATACAGGTCAAAGCTTGAAGTGGCCGGGGACAGCAGCACCACGTCTCCCGGTCCGGCCATAGCGCGCAGGCGCAGGAGAGCCGAGGGCAGATCCGGATCCCAGGTCATGCGGACCACGCCCTGCCAGGCCTGTTCGAAAATCTCCCGGCTGGCTCCAAACAGGCCCACTGCCTTGACCTTATCCCGCAGCAGGGGATGCAGGGACGTAAGATCCCCGCCCTTAAACTTGCCTCCGGCCAGAAGCAGGACCGGCGCTGTGAAACTTTCCAGGGCCACGCGCAGGGAATCCACGGTGGTGGACTTGCTGTCGTTGACGTAAAGCACGCCGTCCACTTCTCCAACCGGTTCCAGACGGTGCGCCAAGGGGGAAAAGGCGGCCACAGCCTTGGCAGCCGCGCTTTCGCTGACCCCGAATTCCCGGCAGGCCAGATACGCGGCCTCGGCATTGGCCGCATTATGCTTGCCCAGGAGGGAGCTTTGGGCAAAGCGTTTGGCCGGGCCAAAGGTCACAACCCGCCCCTTGAAGCCGCGCTTGTGGTACTCTTCCATAAAACTTTCCGGCAGTGAGGCCAGATCGTTTTCGTCCTGCAAGGCAAAAATGCGGAACTTGGCCGCGCTGTATTCGGCCATGTCCTTGTGATGATCAAGATGGTTGGGTGAGAGATTGAGCAAGACCGCCACCTTGGGGCGCAGGTGCTCGCTCCCCTGCAACTGGAAGCTGCTCATTTCCAGCACCAGCACATCGGCCCTGTTTTCCGCATTTTCCGAAGCCCGCAGCACGTAATCGGAAAGAGGCGTGCCGATGTTCCCGCCCAGAAAAACCTTTTTCCCCGCCGCCTCAAGCATGGCCGCGGCCAGGCTGACCGTGGTGGTTTTGCCGCTGGTGCCGGTCACCGCGAGGATCGGTTCACGCACGTAACGCAAGGCCAATTCCATTTCACCAATCAAAGGCGCATTGCCCGCTTCCCGCAGAAACGGTTGCAGCACGGCAAGCGGCACGCCCGGACTGGTCACCACCAGCGACGCTCCGGCAAACTGCTCCGGCCCATGCGGACCGCAAAGAATTTCCGTGCCCAGAGCTTCCTGCTCCGCGCGCAGGGACGCGGACACACCGGCGCTGTCCCTGTCCACCAGACGCACGCGAGCCCCCAAAGCGCGCAGCAGCCGGGACGCGGCCGCGCCCGAGGCCCCGGCGCCGACCACCACGGCCAGTTCTCCCGGTTTTACGGGAGGAGTCATGCCCGGAGCGAGTTCGGGGCAGGCAGGAGAGGATCGGGACGCGGACGACATGATCTGTTCCTTATTCAACGCAGCTTGAGAACGGACAGCGCGGCCAGGCCGAGCAGGGCCGAGGTGATCCAGAAACGGATGATAATCTTGGATTCGGGCAGGCCTTTAAGCTCATAATGGTGGTGCAGAGGAGCCATACGGAACAAGCGCTTGCCGCCCGTCCATTTGAAGTAGCCGATCTGGAAGATCACGGATAGGGTTTCCACCACGAACAGGCCGCCGACGATCAGCAGCAGGAGCTCCTGCTTGCAGAGCACGGCAATAAAGCCCAGAGCCCCGCCCAAAGACAGCGAACCCACATCGCCCATGAATACCTGGGCCGGGTAGGCGTTGTACCACAAAAACCCCATGCTCGCGCCAATCAGCGCGCCGCAGAACACCGTGACCTCGCCGACGCCGGGCACACTGGCTACCTGCAGGTAGCTCGCCATGGCCGCGTTGCCGGCCACGTATATGAACACGGCAAAACACATGCCCGCCACAATGGTGGGGCCGATGGCCAGACCGTCCAGGCCGTCGGTCAGGTTCACCCCGTTGGACGCTCCCACCATGACGCATACGGCAAAGGGCAGATACGCCCAGCCCAGATCCGGGGTAAGATTCTTGAAAAAAGGAACGTACAACTGCGTGGAATACGCGGGCAGCATAAACAGCATGCCCATGGCCGCGGCCGCGATCAGAATCTGCCCCAGAAACTTGCTGCGCGCGGAAAGGCCCTTGTTGTTCTTGCGCAGAATTTTCAGATAGTCATCAAGAAAACCCACCACGCCAAAACCGATGAAGACAAAAATGGTCAGCCAGACATAGGGATTGGTCAGATCAGCCCAAAGCAGGGTGCTGACCAGCAGGGAAAAGGCGATCAGCACGCCGCCCATGGTGGGCGTGCCTGCCTTTTCCAGATGGGCTTTGACGTCCTCCTGGATATACTGCCCGAACTTCAGGCGTCTGAGCATCCTGATGAACCAGGGACCCACAAGGATGGAGATGATCAGCGCCGTGAGCAGAGCCCAGACCGAGCGGAAGGTGATGTACCTGAAAACATTCAGAATCGTGAATTCAGAGCTTAAGGGATAGAGCAGGTTATAGAGCATCAATTTTCTCCGGCCGGGGAAACCTTTTCCCGAAAGACGGCAACCAGGCGTTCCAGTTTATTACCGCGCGACCCCTTGAACAGGACCAACACATTGTCCAGATCGGATTCCTCAAGCAACACATCAAACTCCTGCGCGCCGGACAGGGGATACAATTTTCCGCTGTAGCCGCCCTTGCGCAGGCCGCGCGCAATGGCCTCGCCCTGTCCGCCTTTCCAGAACACCATTTCCGGCTTCACCGCGGCCATGGTTTCGCCCAGGGCCTCGTGAGCGCTTTCGGCTTTGGAGCCGAGTTCAAGCATCTCGCCCATGACAAGCAGCAGGAACTGCCCGTATTCATCAGCCATGCTTCTTGCCGCCTGCAGCATGCGCGAGGAAGACAGCGGGTTGGCGTTATAGCTGTCATCCAGCAAGGTACAGCGCGGGTAGCGCTCTGCACGGAAGCGTTGTTCCGGGAGCCTGGCCGAGGCAAAACCTTCGCTTATCGCCTCCTGGGACAAACCCAGCTTTATGGCGACAGCCGCAATGGCGGCCACATTCTCACTGCCGAAATCGCCCCGGAACGGGGTGGTCACTGCAAAATGAACGTCTTTGCTCCAGACCTTGTAGACGCCTCCTTCGACGCCGGGTCCGGCATACGCGGCTCTGGCATAGACTTCGTCGCTATCGCGGTAGTGTTTCAGTTTGTCTGCGCTATGTTTTGCCGCCGCGCAATGGACAGAATCGTGCAAGACAGCGGAGCCGGCAACAAGTGGGGCCGACTGATCTGACCAGGAAGGCGTAGCTTTGGGCGATGGAGCTGGACTCTTCTGGTCCTGCCCCGGAGCACAAAGCAAGCCTGACGAAGTATCACGACAAACTGAGGCGCTACCCGAAAAGCGCAGCACCTGCACGCCCCGGCGCGCCAGGGCGCTCCGCCGCTCATCAACTTGCCGGTTCAGATCGGCATAATCCCTACTGACAACAGCCACGCCGCCAAGCTGGATATAGTCGAGCAGGCGGGCCTTGTGGGCAGCCACGCCAAGTTCGCCCAGGCCGCTGACATGCCCGTCGCCCACATTGAGAATAACGCCTACGTCCGGACGCAGAATTTCCCCAAGTTCATCCATGTCTCCGGCTTCGCTGATGCCCATTTCCATAACCCAGAAAGCGGCGGCGGCCGAGGCATTGAGCATGCTGACCGGCAGACCGATCTGATTATTCAGATTCAGCGGATTACGCTCGGTACGGCCACGCCTTTCCAGCACCTGGGCCAGCACTTCCTTGACCGAGGTTTTGCCCGCGGTTCCGGTGATGCCTATGATCCTGGCCAGACAGGTCTCCCGATGGCGCGTGGCCACGCGAGCCAGGGCATGGCGCACGTTATCCACCAGAAAAACCGGCGGGAGGACCAGATCGGCCGCGTCTCCGGCATCGTTGCCCCACGGGTTCCTTGAAGCCACAATGGCGATAGCCCCGGCTTTGGCCGCGGCAAAAGCAAAGTCATGTCCGTCCACATGCTCACCCGGAAGGCAGAAAAACAGATTGCCGGGCTGTACCTTGCGACTGTCAATTTGTGCGCCCGTCGGGACCAGATCCGCCCAAGGGGCGGATTCGCCGGGACTACAGCCCAGGCTTGTGGTTATTTCACCAAGATTCAGCCTCATTGCATCAACTCCCGCAATACGGCCTGATCGCTGAAGGGATACTTGATCCCCTTGATAAGTTGATAGGTTTCATGTCCCTTTCCGGCCACCAGCAAAGCATCTTCCGGACCTGCCAGGGCCACTGCTTCGGCCAGGGCGGCTCTTCTGTCCGGCTGCGTGATCACAAAGGGGCAGCCTGTCAGCCCCGGCAGCACATCAGCCATGATCGCCTCGGGGTCTTCACTGCGCGGGTTGTCCGAAGTGAGCACCGCGATGTCCGTGAGTCCGGCCACGGCCTTGCCCATCAGCGGGCGCTTGCTGCGATCCCGGTCGCCGCCGCAGCCGAACACCGTGATGATCCGGGCGAACCCGGCATCGCGCAGGGCGGAAATGGCCTTGACCAAGGCGTCCGGGGTGTGCGCGTAATCCACAAAGGCATGCAGACCCTGGTTGCCCGGAACCCTCTCCAGTCGTCCGGATACGCCGGTGAACGAGGACAAGGCGGCGAAATCTCCGGGATGCAGCCCGAGCCCCAGGCCCAGAGCCTGCGCTCCGAGCAGGTTCATCACGTTGAAGCCGCCCACCAGTGGGGAGTTCAGGTTCCACTGTTGTCCTTCAAAACTGAGTTCCAGGTGCAGCCCGCGCGGAGACATGGACAGGACACGCCCGGCCAGATGGCGGGTACCGGGCGCCGCCCGCTGTTCAAGGCCAAAACCGATGCTGCCCGGCAGTCTTGCGAGCAGGCGGCGGCAGTACTCGTCGTCCGCGTTCAGGGCCGCCACCTTGTTGTCCAGCGGCAGGCCGCCTTCGGCCACAGGCAGGAACAGCCGCTCCTTGGCCGCGAAATACGCTTCCAGGTCTGCGTGATAATCCAGATGATCCTGGGTCAGGTTGGTCATGAGCGCGCCCGAAAAGCAGATGCCGGCGATCCGGTTCTGATCAATGGCGTGTGAGGAAACTTCCATAAAGGCATATTTTGCGCCCGCCTTGTCCATTTCCGCCAACATGGCGTGCAGGGTCAGGCAGTCCGGCGTGGTCAGCGGCGCATCTTCCTCATGGCCGGGCCAGCGATAACTGACTGTGCCGATAACCCCGCAGGGCTTGCCCAAGGCGGTGAACAAGGCCTCCAGCAAATAGGTTTCCGTGGTTTTGCCGTTGGTGCCGGTAATGCCGACGACCGTGGGGCAGCGCTTGTCCGTGCCGTAGTATTTTTGCGCCAGCACCCCGAGGCAGGTCCGGGTGTCCTCGTGCAAGGCCACCTCGCAATCCGCGTTCAAGGCTTCCAGCAACGGCAGGTGGCGGGGCTGGCAAACAACGGCTCCCGGCCGCGCTTTGAGCACGTCCGCCAAGTACTGTTCCGAACCCGGCGCTCCCTCTGCCCTGCCTTTGGGCACGGGCGGGGGCAGGATCACAAAAACGCCGCCTTCCACCACCTTGCCCGAATGCGTCGCAATGGGGATGTGCCGGGCCTCCACCCGAGCGGCGAGGTCTTCAAATGCCACGAACCTGATCATGAAGAACGCTCCTCCAGCCACAATGTGCATTCCCGTTTGCCGTCCGGCCAAGGGCGCCCCGCTTCCGGGGTCTGGCGCACCACAAAGCCGCCCTTGCCCTTGATCACCGGCACAATGCCTTCAGTGGCGAAAATCTCCACGGCGTTGCGCAGGCCCATGCCGGTAACCGCGGGTACAATGGACGAACCGCGCGGCACAGGCGTATGGACGGTTGCCGTGGCGGCGCGCGCTTCAACAGGGGGCGTTTCAGCAAGCGCGCGCGCCGTTCCGGCCGCCTGCCCGCCAGGCTTCTTATCGTTTTTGCGCCCCTTGTCATTGCCCGCCTGTTTGCGCTCCGCTTCCTTACGAGCCACTTCCTGCACCAGAGGGTCGTCCGAATCGGGCAAGAGACCATGATAGGCCATGGTATTCAGGGCCACATGCCGAAATACGGGCGCGGCAATAATGCCGCCGTACTGTACCTTGGTCGGCTCATCCAAAAGTACACAGACAAGATAACGCGGCTCTTCAATGGGAATCATGCCCACAAAGGAGCCCACCCGGCCGGAACCATACTTGCCGCTTTTATCCGCCTTTTGCGCGGTGCCGGTCTTGCCGCCCACAACCAGTCCGGGAATACGGGCTTGTTTGCCGGTGCCGCCTTCCTCTTCCACCACTTCGCGCAGCATGCCGCGCACCTTGTCCATGGTTGCTTCGGAAAAAAGACGTTCCCCGGCGAAACCCGGCGTGGCTTCTTCGCCCAGTGAACACTCCCTGTCCTGGTCCATGACCAGATACAGGGGCCGCTTGATGCCCCCACTGGCCAGGCACAGATAGGCCTGAGCCATTTGGGCCACAGTGGCCGAAAAACTCTGTCCAAAGGAAGCCGCGGCAACGTCTACCTCGCTCCATTTGCCGGGCGGCCGCAAGATGCCTTTGGCCTCGCCGGCCAGCGGCAGACCGGTGCGCTCGCCAAACCCGAGCCGGGCCAGGTAGCCGCCGTATTTTTCCGCGCCCAGCATCAGGCCTATTTTGGCCACGCCGATGTTGCTGGACACGTGCAGGATCTTTTCAACCGGCAGAATGGAATAGGGGTGAGTATCGTGCAGCACGATATTTCTCAGTTTCCACCGGCCCTTTTCACAGTTGATCATGGTGGACGGCTGCACGAGCTTTTCTTCAAGCGCGGCGGCAATCAGGAAGGACTTGATGGTGGACCCCTGTTCCAGCATGTCGCTGGCCAACCGGTTGCGGCGGTCCGCCTGAGGCGTTGCATTGGTGTTGTTGGGATCAAAAAAAGGATACTGAGCCCAGGCCAGAATATCACCTGTGGGCACATCCACGACTATACAGCCACCCCAGCGGGCTCCGTACTTTTCCACGTTCTCGGCCAGGGCTTCCTCGGCAAAAAACTGGACCTGGGTGTCAAGGGTCAACCGGATGTTACGGCCCCGCAGGTCCACCAAAGAACCCGTGCCCGCAGCCATGAGCCTGTTGCCCCTAGCGTCGCGTTCCACCATCCGGGTCACGCTACGCCCGGAAAGCTCGCCTTCAAAGGCCTTTTCCAAACCTTCAATGCCCTTGTCGTCGATATTCACAAAGCCGAGCAACTGTCCGGCCAGATGCTTATACGGATAAACCCGCTCGTACTCGGTTTCAAGAAACACCCCAGGAATGTTCAGGGCTTTGATGCTCTCGGCCGTGTGGTAGTCGATTTTGCGAGCCAGCCAGACAAATTGCTTTTTCTCTTGCAACTGGGCCAGAATACGGGAAACCGGCAGCTTCAGCGCCTTGGACAGAGCCAAGGCCGCCTGTTGCTTGTCCTGAATTTTTGCCGGGTTGGCCGCCACGGAACTGCATTCCACGCTCCTGGCCAGCACGTTGCCGTTGCGATCCATGATGTGGCCGCGCACGCCGGTAACCTGTTCCTTGGTCGTATGCTGCCGCTTGGCCAGAGCCGCGTATTCCGGCCCCATAATAATTTGCAGATGATAAGCCCGAGCCCAAAGCGCGCCCCAGAGTAAAGAAAAGCAGACCGCCACGGCCCAGAGCCGCACCCGGCCCCAGTCCCAACGGCTTTCACGCGGGGCGGCGTTTTCCATTGCCGGTTTGGACGCGGAACGAGTACGTTTATTTTCAGCGGAAGAACGACGGGAAAAGAGGCCGCTCTTTCCCTTGTCTGAAGTCGCGGAACGCCGCCCATGCGCCGAGACTCCGGTCTGTTTTCTACCGGCGGCGCTGTTTGTTCTTCCTGATGTTTTACGGCGTCCGAACACGCGTGTTCCCTGTATAATTATATTTTTTGGAGGGACTCAAACCAGTGGCGCAAAGGTTGTCATCCAGCGATACTCGCGATGGGATGAACGTGAGCTTTAGCACCACTGGCCACACCTCCAAACCTCCCCGGCAGGGGCATGATGCCCCTGCACCCCCATATCCGGAAAACGGCAAAGCCGTTTTCCGGGATTGCGGGGTCAAGGGGGCTCAGCCCTCTTGCGGGGTTTGGGGCGGAGCCCCAATACGAATTAATGCGGCACTGCCGGGGTCTGCCCCCCGTCCGCCTCACTGTCCTGTAGTCTGCGTATCTGTCCCGGCTTGGCCGGACCGAGGCCCATGCGCTCGGCCTTTTTTCCCAGTTCGTGCGGCGAGAGCAAATGCTCGCGCTCAATGCCGAGCTTGGCGTTCAGGTCGGTGATTTGGGCGACCTCACTTTGCAGCGTGCGCACCCGGTAGGCCAGTTTGGTGCGCTCGATATTCAGCCAGACCAGGGTCAGGGCCAAGGCCGCCAGAGTAGTCACGGAAATGATCAGGGCCAGCACCAAGCTTGACTGCCCCGCTTCCGGCGTCTGCTCAGTCATGGCTGATTTTTTCCGCTACGCGCAACTTGGCGCTGCCCGCTCTGGGGTTGGCCGAGACCTCGCTGCCCGAAGCCTCCACAGGTTTGCGCGTCAGCACCTCCAGGCTCGCCTGATGCCCGCAGACACAGTACGGCACATGGCGGGGGCAGCGGCAGCCTGTGGCCTCATTTCGAAAGAAATGCTTCACCATGCGGTCCTCAAGTGAATGGAAGCTTATCACCGCTATCCGCCCGCCCGGCCTGAGCAGGGCCACGGCGTCCCGCAAAAAACGCTCCAGTTCGCCCAACTCATCGTTTACGGCCATGCGCAGAGCCTGAAAAGTGCGCGTGGCCGGATGGTTTCTGGAAGAGGCCCGCCACTTGGTCGGGTACGCCCGCTCCACGACGCGCGCCAGTTCCAGCGTGTTTTCTATGCGCTTCTGAGACCGGGCATCATCAATGGCCCTGGCGATGCGCCCGGCCATGGGATCTTCGCCGTATTCCTTGATAATGTCCTTAAGCTTCAGTACCGGTGCTTCGTTGACCAAGGTTTCCGCACTCTGCCCCCGGCTTCTGTCCATGCGCATGTCGAGCGGTCCGTCAAGCATGAAGCTGAATCCCCGCTCGGCCTGGTCAAGCTGCAAGGAGGACACGCCGATGTCCGCCAGCACAAAATCCAGGCCGTCCCAGCCCAGTTCCGTGACCGCCTCGGCACAGCCGGAAAAAGCGCCATGCCGGGTGTGCACGGCTTCGCCGAATGGGGCCAGACGCTGCCGGGCCAGCTCCAGAGCGGCGGTATCGCGGTCCAGGCCGAGCAGGCGCATGTCTTCCGCGCCTGCCTGCCGCGCTTTACGCAGCATGGCTTCGGAATGCCCGCCAAGGCCCAGCGTGGCGTCAAGGCAACGCCAGCCCGGGCGGGGACTGAAAAAGGACAGCACTTCCTGCAACAGCACCGGCGTGTGCAACGTTTCCGGCGTTCCTTCGGGCAACGGCTGTTTTTTATCGCAAGAGGTCTTCATGGCTAGAATCCGAAATCGATACCGGTTTCGGCTATTGCCTGGGCCACATCGTCAAAATTCTGTTCGAGCACCGGGGCCAGCCGCTGCGGCGCCCAAATTTCAAAACGCGGCCCCTGGCCCACAAGAGTGGCCTCGCCGTTAATGCCCGCGTAACTTATGTGCTCACGGGACAGACGCACCCGCCCTTGGCCGTCCACGGCCATGTCCTCGGCTCCGCCCAGGACCAGACGGCGAAAATCGCGTACACTGCGCGGCGGGTTCTTGATGCGGTTCATCCTGTGCTCGAATTCTTCCCAGTCCGGCAGGGGGAAGCCGACCACGCAGCCGTCATAAGTGGTAAGCACGACGCGGCCTTCGGAACTGCGCGAGAGAAGAATCTCCCTGAACTCGGGAGGCAGTGCCAGACGCCCTTTAAGGTCGGGGCTGCGTAAAAAACGGCCGCGAAAATACATACTGTTGCCTTGGACGGGATTGGAGTCAGAAGCTGACAATCCCCACTTTTTACCACTTTTCCCCACTCATCCCTCATATTTTCCCCTGTGTCAAGGCAAAATAATTCCGTAAAACCATTCTCTCCCTGTCTTTTCAATGCTCCTGCGGGGTTATGGTCCCCTAAACAGCATAACGGGCGCGAAAACCAAAGCTTTCGCGCCCGTTATGCCAAAGATGTATATTTTTATTCCACGGTCAGGCGCAAAAAACGCTTTTTACCCAGTTTGATCACATAGCTGCCGCTTTTCAAAGGCGTTGTTCCGTCTTCACAAAGCGCGTCGTCAACAGACAGAGCCTTCTGGCTGATCAGCCGCCGGGCCTCTCCTCTGGAAGCGGTCAGGCCGGAATCCGTGAGAAAGACCACCGGGCTGGAACTTTCGCCTTCCTTACAGACATATTCCGGCGCATCGTCGGGCACGCCTCCGCCCGCAAACACGGCATTGAACTCCTGCCTGGCCTGGGCGGCCTCCTGTTCACTGTGATAACGCGCCACCAGTTCAAAAGCCAAATCTTCCTTGACCAGCTTGGGATGCTTTTCGCCGCTTTCCACGGCCTTGCGCAGGGCCACGATGGCCTCCAGGCTCTTGTCGGACAGAAGCTCGAAATAGCGCCACATGAGATCGTCGGACAGGGACATGGTCTTGCCGAAAATCTGGGAGGCGGGTTCGTCAATGCCGATATAGTTGCCCAGAGACTTGGACATCTTTTTCACTCCGTCCAGGCCTTCCAGGAGCGGCATGGTCAGCACGCACTGCGGCTCCTGGCCGTACTGGCCTTGCAAGTGGCGGCCTACCAGCAGGTTGAACTTCTGATCCGTGCCGCCCAGTTCCACATCGGTTTTCAGGTTCACGGAGTCAAAGCCCTGGCACAAGGGGTAGAGAAATTCATGGATGGATATGGGCACGTTGCCCTTGTAGCGCTTTTCAAAGTCGTCGCGCTCCAGCATGCGGGCCACGGTGTAGTGCGAAGCAAGGCGGATAAAGTCGGCCGAACTCATGGAGCCCAGCCACCTGGAATTGAAGTTGACCTCGGTCTTTTCCGGATCAAGTATCTTGAACACCTGCTTTTTATATGTCTCGGCATTGGCCATGATCTGCTCTTCCGTCAGGGGCGGGCGAGTGTCGTTACGACCAGAGGGGTCACCGATACGGCCGGTAAAATCCCCGATCAGAAAAACCACATGGTGGCCGAGTTCCTGAAAATGGCGCATTTTCTGCATAACCACGGTATGCCCGAGGTGCAGATCCGGAGCGGTCGGGTCAAAACCCACCTTGATACGCAGGGGCTTTCCTCGCGCGAGCTTTTTGCGCAGATCCTCTTCGTTGATGAGCTCCGCGCAGCCGCGCTTGATCAAGGCCAATTGGGCATCAATATCCACAGTCATCAATCATGCTCCCGTAAGTTTTGCCTACGCGCAAGCTCTCAAACAAAGCCCCTCAAGTCAAGCGCGCCCCATATTTTTCCTGATACCCGCGCGGAGTAAGCATGCGCGCCCCGGACTCCCAGGCCAGAGGAGCCTCGCCCCTGCCCGGCACAATGCGGCTCGCGCTGTTGCCCATAATCAGGATGGTGAACATGTCCACGCTGTCCGGCCGTAATTCCCCAAGCGGAGAAATCCAGACTTCCTGGCCCGGACGATAGGCGTTTTTAACCACCCCCACCGGCGTGCACGGGCTTTTGTACTGGAGCGCCAAGGCCAGGGCTTGTTCCAACTGCTGTGTCCGGCGCTTTGAGCGCGGGTTATACAGGGCCAGCACAAAGTCGCCCATGAACGCGCTTTCCAGACGCTTCAGAATCAACGGCCAGGGGGTAAGCAGATCGGACAGGCTGACGCAGGCGAAATCATGCATCAGGGGAGCGCCGAGCAGGGCGGCTGCCGCGCAGACCGCCGGAATGCCGGGCACAATGTGCAAGGGCAGATCCGTGGCGCACAGGCCCTGCTGTTCCATGATCTCCAGCACCAATCCGGACAGCGCGTAGACGCCGGGGTCGCCCGAGCAGACCAGGGCCGTGGGTTCGCCCGCCAGGGCGGCATCAATGGCCGCCTTGGCTCTGGCTATTTCCCCGGTCATGCCGGTGGCAATAACCCTGCGCCCGGCGCGCCACGTTTCTGGAATACGTTCAATATACCCCTTGTACCCCACCAAGACCCTGGCCCTGTCCAGGGCGGCCGATGCTTCGGGCGCGAGCAAGCAGACATGGCCCGGTCCAAGGCCGACGACAAAAAGGGGAGCGCTCATAGAGCATTTTAACCTTAAAATTTATAGTTGATAAAATGCTCTGGCCTTGTGAAGCGAAGCATAACAAGGCCCACAAGATTGACGTAGGCGGGCTTTGCCCGCCGTTAAGCGACAATCTCAAGCGTAAACTGCTATAGTATATCGTCCGGTTCGCCCTTTGCGGCGGGGCTGTTTTCAGCCGCCGCCTTGAGCGCTTCAATGGCGCGCGCTGCCTCCGGGCTTTCGGCCGCCCTGTGCAAGTCCACATAAAATACCGCCCCGCCGAGGTCCGGGTGACGGGACACCGCGCTTATCTCGCCGCCCCACAGGGATACCAGGCCATGCGCGATGGACAATCCCAGGCCCATGCCCTCATGGCGTTCCTTGGTAGTAAAGAAAGGGTCAAAAATGCGTTCACCGCCGGGGGGCAAGCCGGGACCGCTGTCCGCGACTTCCAGACGGATTTGCCTGGTTTCCGGCATGGCATACGCCCGGATACGGATGCAATGTCGCCGTCCGTCTTTTTTGCCGGACGTGCCGTCCATGACGTGTATGGCATTGGATAACAGGTTGACCAGCACCTGCTCCAACTGGATATCATTGGCCTGTACCAGGGGTAGAAGTTCCGGGATCTCGACCACAAGTTCCACGCCGTGCGCCTCAAGCTGCTGTTGCATAAGGGTCCGCACGCCTTCCACGGCCTTGGGCAGCGACACGGGATTCAGTTCGACCCGCCCTTCCTTGGTTACCAGGGAGCGCATGTGCGAAATGATGCTGCGGATTTTATCCGCCTCGCGCATGATCAGGCTTAGACGCTCCTGGGTAGTTTCCTGTGGCAGTTCGTCCTGTTTTTCCAGCAGCATCTGCAACCCGCTGGCATACAGATGCAGGGCGGACAGAGGCTGATTAATCTCGTGCGCAATACCCCCGGCCAGGGTATTCATGGCCTCAAGTTTGCGCGCCTGCTGTAATTGCTGGTTGACGCGCAGCCGGTTGGTGATGTCCTCAAGCATCAGAATCATGGCCCGGAGCCGCCCCGACTGCCCTTTGCCGGACATGACCGGGCAGGTGACCATACGCATGTGGCGTTCCATGCCGTCTTGGGACACAACGGAAAATTCTTTTTCGTGCCCCTGCCCGTCCTTGAGCGAATCCTTAAAAGGACAATTCGGACAAAACTCGCCGAGTTCCGCCGCCGCCCAGTCGCTGCCGCAACGCAAGAGCCCGCAGATCCTGCGATCCAGGCGAAACCCCTCGCCAAACCACTGGCTGAGACGGGTATTCCCGGTCTTGATGCGCAGTTCCGGGTCCAATAAAGCAATGCCTATTGTCAGATTATCGGTAATAGCCCGATAGCTCTTTTCACTCAAATCCAGGGCTTGCTGCACCCGTACATTGGCGGTGACGTTGAATCCGGCTTCCAATATACAGGCGGTTCCATCAAGATCCGTAAAGGGATGCGAATGTACGCGGAAGGCATGGCGGTTGTCCGGGTGCACCCATTCGGTCACGCTCGGCCGGCCGCGTCCTTTTAAGGACTTGAGCGGAGGACAGAAGAAGCAGGGCGTTTCCAGCCCGCGCAAAACCTTATAGCAAGGTCTGTCACCCGGCACGCCGAAATATTCGGCAAAAACCGCATTGTGATACAACACCCTGTAATTTTCGTCGATCAACGCCACGTAGCAGGGCAGCAGGTCCATGATGCGCCCGAGACGCTCCCGCTCATCCACGCTCCCGGCGGCGGAAAGCGCTTCTCCCAAGGCCGCGATCTGCTCTTCTGCATCTCGGGGTTTTGTCATAACTAGCTCCTTGTTGGGGGGACTCAAATTAGTGGCGCAAAGGTTGTCATCCAACAATACTCGCAATGGGATGAACGTGAGCCTTACCGCCACTGGCCACACCCTCAGACTCCCCTGGCAGGGGAATGATTCCCCTGCACCCCCACACCCTGAAAACAGCTTCGCTGTTTTCAGGAATGCCCGGTCCAGGGCCGGCTAAGCCCTGGCGGGGAGGTTTGGAGGGGCGGAGCCCCTCCATGATTCAGCGTTTGCCGCCCCTTTTACTGTGCGAGGAACGGAAGTTCACCCGCATGGGCGCGTGCGCGATGCCGAATATTTTGCGCAGGGAACGTTCCAGATAGCGGGCGTAAGAAGGCAAAACCCGATCCGCGTCATTGACGAAAAAAACAAAGGTCGGCGGCAGGCTTTCAGCCTGAGTCAGGTAGAAGAACTTGGCCCGCGCCTGTTTGACGATGGGCGGCTGATGACGTTCCAGCACGGTGCTCATGGCCCGGTTCAACTGGCCGGTGGGCACGCGCATCCCGCATTCGCGCCGGATGCTCCGGGCCAGGGGCACGATCTTTTTCAGGTTGTGCCTATTTAGAGCGGAGACAAAGAGCAGCGGCACATGAGGGCAGAAAATCAGGGCTTCCTTGTAGAGTTTTTCCGCCTCCTTGCGCTTTTTGGGCTCAATGAGATCACTTTTATTAATCAAGACCAGAAACGGCGTTTTGCGTTCATGCAAGAGATCAATCAGACGCTTGTCCTGCCCTGCCAGGCCCTCCGAAGCGTCCAGCACCAGCAGGGTAACGTGAGCCTTGGTGGTGCTTTTGAGCGAGGAGTTCACGCTGTAGCGTTCCACGACATCCGTAATCTTGGCCCGGCGCCGCACCCCGGCCGTGTCCACAAAGGTCACGGGCTCGCCGTCAATGTCCATGGTCACATCCACACTGTCCCTGGTTGTGCCCGCCACGTCACTGACAATCATCCGCTTTTCGCCCAGCATGGCATTGACCAGGGAGGATTTTCCCGCGTTGGGCCGCCCCAGCAAGGCCAGGCGCAGGGGACCGGAGTACAGATCAGGCCCGACGTAGTCGTCCGCGGCCGTATCGTCCGCATCGGCGGGATCTGTATCTTCAAGAGATGCGTGTTCCGTGGAGGCGTCCGTTGCCGCGTCCGCAACAGTATTTTCCGCATCATTTCCGTCTTCGACGCTATCCTCTTCCATGACCAGCGTTTCACGCAAGGCGGTCTTGAGGCGTTTTTGCTGTCTGCGCGTCGCTCCGTCCAGCAGGAGTTCCCGCTCCGCGGCCTGTTCCAGCGCTTCATCCGGCAGGGCAAGGAAAAGCCGCTCCCGGATTTCGTCTTCCAAAGCCCGCACATTGTACCCGTGAGCGGCTGACACCGGAACAGTTTCCAGGCCCAGGCCGTGAAATTCCGCCAGAAAGATGTCCTGCCGTTCCGGACCGTCAATCTTGTTCACCACCAGAAGCAGCGGTTTGCCCGTTTTGCGCAGATAGTCGGCCAGATGCTTATCCAGCGGGGTCAGGCCATCCCGGCCGTCCACCACCAGGCAGACCAGATCCGATTCGGCCAGCGCGTCCTTGGCCTGGTCCAGAATATCCTGCTCAAAACCCCGGATGCCTTCCGGGCCTTCCTGTACCCGGGCATGGCTGTCAAGCGTCACTCCGCCGGTGTCCACCAGCAGGAACGTCTCCTTGCCCTTGCTTTTGACCACGCCTTCCATGCGATCGCGGGTCACGCCCGGCCGATCGTGGGTGATGGCCCGGTTGCTGCGGATCAGGCGGTTGAACAGTGTGGATTTGCCCACATTGGGCCTGCCGAGCAAGGCGACTTTTTTGGGGGGCGTCATAGTCATACATCCGACCTATTGCTTGCCCGGCGCGAACTTGACCGTGCCCTTGCCCAGGATGTCATGCAGGTGCACGATACCCTTGACCGCCATGCTGTCGTCCAGCACAGGCAGCACGGTAATCGCCTTCTGTTCCATGATATCCATGAGTTCGGCCACGCTCATGGCCGGGTGGGCGTGCAGGGGATTCCTGGTCATGGCCAGGGCAACGGGACTGTCCATGTCAGCCAGCCCCCGGCACAGGATGCGGCGCACATCTCCGTCCGTAAGGATGCCGCTGAGCCTGCCGCCCGCGCCGGTCAGGATGACCGCTCCGAAGCTTCCCTTGTCCAGCACGGAGAGGGCAATGCCCAGAGGCACGCTGTCCGCTGCCGTGGGAATATTTTCCGCGTGCATGATATCGCTGACCGCAAGGCTCAGGCGTTGCCCCAGGTCCCCGCCCGGATGATTGCGCTTAAAGTCCTTGCTGGTAAAGGACTTGGCCTCCATCAGGCAGACCGCCAGAGCGTCGCCGATGGCCAGGGTAGCGGTAGTGCTGCTGGTGGGCACCAGGTTCATGGCGCAGGCTTCGCGCGGGATGGTGGCGTCAATGACCAGATCAGCCAGCGCGGCCAAAGGGGAATGCAGGCCCGAGGTAATGGCGATGATGCCCGCGCCTATGGTCCGCAGAGCAGGCAGAATGGCGTTCAACTCCTCGGTCTTGCCGGAATAGGAAATGGCCAGCACCACATCACCGGCCGTGACCGTGCCCAGATCGCCGTGCGCTCCTTCCACGGGATGCAGAAAATACGCGGGCGTGCCCGTGGAAGACAGGGTTGCCGCTATTTTCCGGCCAATCAGCCCTGATTTGCCGATGCCGGTGATGGCTATCCTGCCCCGGCAGGCAGCCATGCGTTCGACAGCTTCGGCAAAGGAAGGCCCCACCCGATCCCGCACCGAGGCCAGACCTTCCATTTCTTTATCCAGCACGTCCTTGCCGCGCCTGATCCAGTCGTGTGTCATGAAGATTTGGCCCCCGCGTAGTATTCCTGCAAACTTCTTACGCTCAAAGCGTGCTTTTTGGAACCGGCAATGGCCAGGGCCATGGCCTTGGCCCCTTCCAGGGTGGTGGAATAGGGCACGCCGTACAGGAGCGTATTCTGCCGGATGGACTTGGAATCCTTGACCGTGAGCTTGCCCGAGGCCGTGTTGACCACCAGGGCCACCTCGCCGTTCTTGATCAGGTCCACAATGTTCGGCCGTCCTTCATAGACTTTCTGTACCCTGGTCGCGGGCACATTGGCCTCCGCGAGGAGCCTCGCCGTGCCCGAAGTGGCCAGAATCTCAAAGCCTTGCTCGTGGAAGATGCGGGCCACCGGAGCCACATAGGGCTTGTCCAGGTCATTGACCGAGATAAACACCTTGCCGGACGTGGGCAGATGCGTGCCGCCCGCGAGTTGCCCTTTCATGAAGGCTTCTTCAAAGGAGGGGGCGATGCCCATGACTTCACCGGTGGATTTCATTTCCGGTCCGAGCAGAATATCCACGCCAGGGAATCTGTTAAAGGGGAACACCGCTTCTTTTACCGAAACATAGCCGCCGTGGCGCATGCTTTCCGGCTTCAGATCCTTGAGTTTGGCTCCGAGCATGACCTGGGTGGCCAGCCTGGGCAGGGGCACGCCCGTGGCCTTGGCTACAAAGGGCGCGGTGCGCGAAGCCCGTGGATTGACTTCAAGAATGTAAATCAAGCCGTCCTTGACCGCGAACTGGATATTCATCAGGCCGATCACGTTGAGTTCACGGGCCAGGGCCACGGTCTGGCGCGAGATTTCGTCCAGCGCCTGCGGGGGCAGGTTGTGCGGCGGAAGCACGCAGGCCGAGTCGCCCGAATGCACGCCCGCTTCCTCAATATGCTCCATGATGCCCGCCACATAGGTCTCGTCGCCGTCGGAAAGGGCGTCCACATCCACTTCCGTGGCGTGTTCCAGGAATTTGTCGATCAAAATCGGGTGTTCCGGAGCGCTGTCGCGGAGCACTTCGGCAAAGTAGGAACTGAGTTGGTCTTCGTCATACACGACCATCATGGCCCTGCCGCCCAGCACATACGAGGGCCGGACCACCACCGGGAAGCCGATTTCACGCGCTGCGGCGCGGGCCTCCTGCGGATTCATGGCAATGGCGTTGGCCGGCTGGCGCAGGCCGAGCTTTTTGATCAGAGCCTGGAAGCGCTCGCGGTCTTCGGCCCGGTCAATGGAATCCGGCGAAGTGCCGATAATGGGCACGCCGGCGCGCATCAGAGGCACGGCCAGATTCAGCGGGGTCTGGCCGCCAAACTGCACAATGACCCCGGCGGGCTTTTCCGTTTCCACGATATTCATGACATCTTCAAAGGTCAGCGGCTCAAAATAGAGGCGGTCCGAGGTGTCAAAATCCGTGGACACGGTTTCCGGGTTGGAGTTGACCATGATTGAGGTCACGCCCATGTCGCGCAAGGCAAAGGAGGCGTGGCAGCAACAATAGTCAAACTCGATGCCCTGGCCGATGCGGTTGGGTCCGCCGCCCAGAATGATCACCTTTTTACCGTGCTCGGGGAACGTGTGCCCCTTGCCCTGGCGGTAACTGGAATAATAATAGGAACTCGTGGCTCCCGGCTTTCCGCCGTAGGTCTGCACGGCCTCGGATTCAGGCAGCACGCCCAGGGCCTTGCGGAGCCTGCGCACGTCCGACTTGGGCCGTTTCCACATATCGGCCAGTTGGGCGTCGGAAAATCCCATGGCCTTGGCCCGGCGCATCAGGCTCCTGAGTTCCGCGTTGTCAGCGCTCATGGCGTTGGCCAGGGCAAAATCCCGGACTTCCTTTTCCATGTCGACAATCTGCTTGAGCTGGTTCAGGAACCAGGGGTCAATGGCCGTGGCTTCGTAGATTTCATCCAGGCTCATGCCAACCAGCATGGCCTGGCGCAGGGCGAACACGCGGCGGGAGTTGGGCACCCTGAGCAGGGGAATGAGATCTTCCCGCTCCGGCAGCTTGCCCCGGAAATTGTAGCCCCAGCCGGGCGCGCCCACTTCCAGGGAGCGCAGCCCCTTCTGAAAGGCCTCCTTGAAATCCGCGCCCATGCTCAGGGCTTCGCCCACGCTCTTCATGGAGGTGGTCAACTCGTCCTTGGCTCCGGGGAATTTTTCAAAGGTGAAGCGCGGCACTTTGACCACCACGTAGTCAATTTCTCCGGTGTATTCAGCCAGGGTCCGGCCTTTGGCGCCATCCTGAATTTCATTCAGGGCATAGCCCACGGCCAGCTTGGCAGCCACGCGGGCAATGGGGAAGCCCGTGGCCTTGGAAGCCAGGGCCGAGGAACGGGACACCCGGGGGTTCATTTCAATGACCACCAGTTCGTCGTTCAGCGGGTTCATGGCATACTGGATGTTGGCTCCGCCCACCATGTTCACGGCCCGCATAACGTCTTTGGAAGCCTTGATGATGATGTCAATCTGGCTTTGGGTCAGGCTCATGGCCGGGGCCACCGCGATGGAATCGCCGGTGTGCACGCCCATGGCGTCAAAGTTTTCAATCGTGCAGATGATGATGCAGTGATCCTTGTGGTCACGTATGATTTCTATTTCAATTTCCTTCCAGCCCAGTACGCTCCGCTCAACCAGCACCTCGCTCTTCATGCTGGCCGCCAAGCCCGCCGCTCCGATGGTTTCCAGGTCTTCCATGTTGTAGGCTACGCCGCCGCCCGCGCCGCCCAAGGTGAAGGCCGGACGCAGAATGATCGGAAAGGCGATGCTCTTGGTTGCTTCTTTGATGTCATCCATGTTCCGGGCAATGATCGAGGCCGGCATTTTGAGTCCGATGCTTGCCATGCAGTCCCGGAACAGTTCCCGGCTTTCCGCCGTGGCAATGGTTTTGCTGTCCGCGCCGATGAGTTCCACGCCGCACTCTTCCAGAACTCCGGCCTCGGCCAGCCGCAGGGAAGTATTCAGGCCGGTCTGGCCGCCCATGGTCGGCAGCAGGGCATCCGGTTTTTCCCGCCGGATAATCGCGGCCACAGTTTCAAAATCGATGGGCTCTATATAGGTGCGGTCGGCAAGGCCGGGGTCGGTCATGATTGTGGCCGGGTTGGAATTGACCAGAATAATCTCGTACCCCTCTTCCTTCAGCGACTTGATGGCCTGGGTTCCTGAATAGTCGAATTCAGCGGCCTGGCCGATGACAATAGGACCGGAGCCAATAACCATGATACGTTTGAGATCGGTTCTTTTGGGCATGGGAAACCTTTTTTTGCTGAAGGTTAAATTCACAAAAGCATAAAAAAAAGCGGAATGAGGTGGACTCGTCCACTCTTTCCGCCGGCTTGGCTGGAGCTTTGAAATACCGATACGTTGAGCATGTCACGCAGGGGCGTCGCGTTCACCCTGCCCTTTTCGGGCCTTGCTGCGCGGCGGGCGAACACTATGTACCACGGCCGCGGAAATTGCGTCCGCGGAGCGCCGTGTCCGAGCACAGTTATATAGCCCTAAGCTCTCAGTATTGGCAAGAAGAAATAATCGTCTTGCATTTATAATATGTTACGTTTCAGCTATTTCCCTGCCGGGAGGCGGGCTCTTGCACCGGCCTGTAAATCGTATTATTGAAAAAAGTTAGCCAGGGGGTATACAAACGCCATGAACACGGAACATTATTTCGACATGGTTATTCTCGGCAGCGGCCCGGCAGGCACAAGCGCCGCGTTCCGGGCAGCGGAAGCCGGTATGAAGACCGCGCTTGTGGAGTCGGGCTTTCTTGGCGGCGCCTGCCTTAATGTGGGCTGCATCCCGACCAAGTATCTGCTCGGAGGTACGGCGGTTCTGCCCCTGCTGTCAGTACAGAAAAAATACAAAGTGGCCCAGGGTGACATCCAAATCAGCCTTGAAGCTCTGCAAACCCGCAAGGACCGCTACATCAAGGGAACCCGGCAAGCTCTGGAAAAGCGGCTGCGCGAGGCAGGCGTCACTCTGTTCAGCGGCAAAGGCCTTTTTGACGGACAGCAAAGCCTAAACGTAAAAAGCAAGGACGGCGAGCAGCGGCTCTCTTTCGGCAAATGCATCGTGGCCACGGGTTCCGCCCCGGCCTCTTTTCCCGGCCTCAAGCCGGACGGCGCAACCGTTTACGGTTCGGCCTCCCTGCTCTCTCTGACGCAAGCCCCTGAAAGCCTGATTATTGTCGGCGCGGGAGCCATAGGTCTGGAACTGGGGGAGCTCTTCCATCGTTTCGGGACAAAAATCATTCTGTGTGATCTGGCCCCGCGCATCCTGCCCGGCGAGGAGCCGGAAATAAGCGAGGCCGTGCACGCCTATCATGCGCGCGAAGGCTGGGACATTCACACGGGCCGGCGCATCGAATCGCTAAGCACAGTGGAGGGGCAGTCGGAGATACATTTTGCGGATGGAGAACGCATCCGGGCCGCCATATCCCTGGTGGCCGTGGGCCGGCGTTCCACCACTTCCATGCTGGCTCCGGAAAAAGCGGGCCTGGCCCTGGATGCCAGGGGCTGGCTGGCTGCCGGCGCGGACTTGCGTTGTGCGGAGCACGTATATGCCGTGGGCGACGTTAACGGCCGGGTTCTGTTAGCCCATGCGGCAGACCATCAGGCTCGCTATGCTGTTGACCATGCGGCGGGGAATGCTGTTGCCGAATACACGCCGCCGCCCATGCCTTCCTGCATATACGGAAGCATGGAGGTGATGCGCGTGGGTCCGACCCTCAGGGAACTGCAAGCGGGGAACGCGGCTGCCATTTTCCAGTCGCGGGCGGCCCTGGCCGGTAATGCCATTGCCCAGAGTTACGGACACACCCAGGGCTTTGTCCGCATGCTCTGGCACAATGAAACTATCGTATCCGTGAGCGCTGTGGGGCACGGCGTTTCTCATCTGGTCAGCGCCGCGGCTCTGCTGATCGGAAAAAAAATGCAAAAAAATATGCCATTACCCCTCATCTTTGCGCACCCGACTCTTGACGAAGCTCTCGAATCCGCTATTGTAGCACCCAAGGAAAACATTTGATAAAGTATAGCGCAGAATGTCGTTTGCCTAAGCTTATCTCTAGTAGCATCTGTGGCAAGGGTTTGAGCACACATCCTTGCGGGCATTTCACATGTGAATTGCTCTAAGTATAATTAGGGCTTGTGTTTTTCCTGAAAACAGATAATCTATTTTGGCAGAGAGACTGATTTTTTCGGCAACAAGCCTAAATCATTAATTTTTTTGGAGGAGAGCTCATGAAGCGTTTTACCCTGATGACTCTGGTTTCTCTGATGCTGATGGCCTTTGCTGTTACAGCAATGGCTGCTCAGCCTGTGAATTGCCAGAGTGCCAAAATTAAAAGCTTTGACTTCTTGTTGGACTATTCCGGTTCCATGATGATGAAGCACAAAAAGCTGGACGAGAACAAATTCGTACTGGCAAGAGCTGCTTTGGGCATGGTCAATGATCGGATTCCTGAACTGGGCTACACCGGTTCTATTCACACTTTTGCTCCGACTGGAGAAATCGTTCCCCAGCAGACTTACAGCCGTCCCGTGTTCGCGGCCGGCTTCGCTAAGCTGAAGGACACCTACGAAGTTTTCAACCGCCTGACCCCCATGGGTGACGGCATTGCTCACTGGAGCAAGGTCCTGTACTCCGGTATGCCTGCCCCGGCCGCCGTCATCATCGTTTCCGACGGTGAAAACAACCGCGGCAGCGATCCCCTGGCCGCTGCCCAAGCTGCCATGGCCGCCAACCCGGACCTGACCTTCAACATCATCTCCGTGGCTGACAGCGCCGAAGGTCAAGCGGTGCTCGACAGCATCGCCAAGCTGCGTCCGGAAAGCGTGAACGTTACCGCCGCTGAATTGATTGCTTCCAGCGACGCCGCTGACAAGTTCGTGCTTGATGTATTCTGCGGTGGCCGTCTGGTTCTGCGCAGCGTGCAGTTCGCCTTTGATTCCTCTGTAATCAACAAGGAATCCGCCGCTGTTCTGGATGAACTGGCCAGCATGCTCCGCGGCCGCAGCAGCGCCATCACCATTAACGGCCACACCTGTAACATCGGTTCCGCCCAGTACAACCAGGGGCTGTCCGAGCGCCGCGCCGCTGCCGTTAAGGCCTACCTCGTCAAGCAGGGCATCCCCGCTGACAGCATGGCCACTCGCGGCTACGGCCTGACCCAGCCCAAGTTTGACAACAGCACGGAAGAAGGCCGCCGCCTGAACCGCCGCGCTGAAATCGACTTCCGCTAGGAATCGGTCAACATAACCAAAGGCCCGGCAGGATGCTCTGCCGGGCCTTTTTTCAAATCAGATCATCACATGCCTTACGATGCAGTTCGAATCAATTCTTTCAAAGCCACTCCGCTCTCAACAGCCTGCTTCCATAATGCGCCGGTTCCTTCAAAGCCGCTCCGAACCAACACGGTGCATTCACTCCACTTTATAAGGAATTTCCCCAGATGAACCGTTCTTTTAATTTCCGCATCATAATTGCCGTTTTTTGCCTTGTCATGGCCTTCCCCGCCGTGAGCGCCGCTGCCGCCAAAACAGCCCCCCCCGCCGCTAAAAAAGCCGCCAAAGCCGACTCACCGGAAGAATTGACCAAGGGACTGCACGAATTCGGCTTGAAGCTTGCCGAGTCCTATAATCGTTGCGTCAAAGGCAGCAAGGCCAAAAAGGACATCCTGCAAAATGCCGACGGCAGCTACACCGCCGTGTATCATGAAATCGATCCCCAGAGCATTACCGGCTCTTACAAGGACTCCAGCGACCCCAAAGGGCCCGTGAAATACATCGGTACTTTGACGTATGCAGAAGTCAAATACACATCCACCGCTCCGACCAAGGCCGAGGCTGAAAAGGGCCCCTTTACCGAATCCCGTTCCAGCACCACGGAATTGATCAAGTATGTTAAGGGCAAGTGGTCATATTAGAGCATAAGAACGTGCTTGCCTCATCAACGCCCGGTTCCTGCCGGGCGTTGATGTTTTACGGATTGACGCTTACCCGCCAAACCCGTAAAAAACATCTTTACCTCCGCGCCGCATAGCCACAGCCTCAAGCGTAACATGCCATACTCAGGAGCCGTCATGTCCAGCCGCAATAACGCCCGCCAGAACGCCATTGCCCAAGTTGCCCGTACCCGTCCCCTTGACAGGGATATCAACTACACCAGGGAACCCCTGACCGAAGTTTTCGGTTCGCTCGTTTTTGACGAATATGACATGCGCGAACGCTTGCCCAAGGACGTGTACAAGCGGCTTATGGCCACCATCAATCAAGGGTTGCCCATTGAGCCCGCTATTGCCGATGTTGTGGCCAACGCCATGAAGGAATGGGCCGTGGAAAAGGGCGCCACCCACTACACCCACTGGTTCCAGCCCATGACCGGCAACACGGCGGAAAAACACGACGCCTTTCTCAAACCCGCGGCGGAAGGCCGGGTGGTCAACGAGTTCTCAGGCAGAATGCTGATCAAGGGCGAGTCAGACGCCTCCAGCTTCCCTTCCGGCGGGATTCGCTCCACCTTTGAGGCTCGAGGATACACCGCCTGGGATCCGCGCTCGCCGGTATTCATCAAGGAAAGCCTGAACGGCAGGACCCTGTGCATTCCCACGGCCTTTTGCTCTTACACGGGCGAATGTCTGGACCGCAAAACCCCGCTCCTGCGCTCCACCCAGGCCTTGTCCACCCATGCCCTGCGTATTCTGCGCCTGTTCGGCAACACCACGGCCCAGTATGTGAACACCAGCATCGGTATTGAGCAGGAGTATTTTCTGGTGGACCGCCAATTCTTCCTGCAACGCCCCGACCTGGTCAACACCGGTCGCACCCTCTATGGCGCGCGCCCACCCAAGGGGCAGGAAATGGGCGACCATTATTACGGCTCCATTCGCGGCCGGGTGCTGGCCTTTATGATGGATGTGGAAAAGCGCCTGTTCCGCCTCGGCATCCCGTTGCAGACCCGGCACAACGAAGCCGCGCCCGCCCAGTTCGAACTGGCCCCCTTGTATGAAGAAGCCAACATCGCCACTGATCACAACATGCTGATCATGGAAACCCTGCGCGGCGTGGCCCGCGACCACGGGCTGGCATGCCTGCTGCATGAAAAGCCCTTTAAAGGGGTCAACGGCAGCGGCAAGCACAACAACTGGTCTTTGTCCGATTCCGACGGCAACAATCTGCTCGATCCCGGTGACACGCCGCACGAAAACGCCCAGTTCCTGGTTTTTCTGTGCGCAACCATGCGCGCGGTGCACAACTATGCGCCGCTCTTGCGCGTGGGCACGGCAACGGCCGGAAACGACCACCGCCTCGGCGCGCACGAGGCTCCGCCCGCTATCCTGTCCATGTTCCTGGGCAATGAATTGATGGAGGTTGTGGACAGCATCCGCAAAGGCACCTTGACCAAGGGCCGCAAGCGCGAATTCATGCGCATCGGCGTAACCGCCCTGCCCGCCCTGCCCCGCGATGCCACGGACCGCAACCGTACCTCTCCGGTGGCCTTTACCGGCAACAAGTTTGAATTCCGGGCCGTGGGCTCATCGCAAAGTCCATCTCCGACCATTTTCCTGATCAACACCGCCGTGACCGAGGCCCTGGACACCTATGCCGGTATTCTTGAAGCGGAAGTCGCCCAAGGCACACCCTTTCTGGATGCGGTCAATATACTCCTGCGCGAGGAGTTTGAGGCCCACTCCCCGGTGCTGTTCGGCGGAGACAGTTATTCCGCGGCCTGGCCCAAGGAGGCACAGCGCAGAGGGCTGCCCAATCTCAAAGACGCCGTGTCCGCTCTGGAACGCTTTTCCGACGAAGAGAACATTGCCGTACTGTCCCGCTATGCCGTGCTCACTCCGCGCGAGGTCGTGGCCCGGCAAGACATTCTTCTGGATGAATATTCCACGTCCCTGGTCATTGAAGCCCAGGTCTGTCTGGAAATGGGCCGGACCATCATCCTGCCCGCGGCGCTATCCTGGCAGCGCAAGCTGGCCGAGACCATTTACTCCTTGAGTAAAGTCAGCCTGGAGTCGGCCACGGAAACGCATATGCAGTTGTTGCAGCGCGTGAACCGGCACGTGCGCGATTTCATGATTGCCCTGGACCGTCTTGATGAAGAGTTGCCCCGCTGTCAGGCCATCAAGGGATCGGCGCTGAAAAAGGCTCAGTTCTGCCGCGATCTGCTGGTGCCGGTCATGGCTGCCTGCCGCGCTGAAGGCGATGCCCTGGAGCAACTGGCCGACGACACGCGCTGGCCCTTGCCCAAGTATAGAGAACTGCTCTGGATTTATTAATTTGGCTGTGTGGTAGGAAATGATTGATCAATATCACAACATGCCGTATTTACTATGTAAGAGTTGAATACAGTTAATTTTCAGCGGGTGCTCAAAAACGTGTTAAGCAAAATCTTCTTTTGGGGAATACTCATTTGATACATGGTAGAAAAAAGAGGAGGTTGGCTAATATGTCAAAAGCCTTGTTGCTGATTGACATCCAAAACGACTATTTCGCGGGAGGAAAATCGGAACTTTTTGAGCCGGAGAAGGCGCTTTGCGCGGCTGAAAAGGTTTTGAATATGTTCAGGAAGAATGGTTTGCCCGTCATTCATGTTCAGCATATCAACACAAGGGAAGGAGCGACTTTCTTCCTGCCGAATACGGACGGCGTGAAAATTCACAAGCGATTGGCGCCGTGCGAAGGGGAAAACGTGGTGATAAAACACGCGCCAAACAGCTTTTATAACACAAACCTCAGCGACATAATCAGGGAAAAACAGCTTTCTGAGCTTATTGTATGCGGAATGATGACGCACATGTGTGTTGACACAACCGTGAGAGCAGCCAAAGATTATGGTATACCGGTTACCCTTGTTCATGACGCTTGTGCGACTAAAGATTTGGTGTTGGGCGAGGAAAGATTGCCCGCAAATATGATACAGAAAGCCTACTTGGCCGGATTGAACGGGATGTTCGCTAAGATAATCGTAGCATCCGAAGTACAGTTGTAAAGCTGATGGAGTCAGCCGGTGAAAAATAACTGGCAAGTGGGTGATCAATCATTTGCTACAACACAGCCATTAATTTATACTGGGGCTCCGCTCCAAATTCCGGCATAGCCATGCATATTCCCTGCACGCCCCGCCTGGCGGCCATCCACGACCTGTCGGGCTTCGGGCGCACCTCCTTGATGGTGGTTATCCCCATCTTTTCCACTCTGGGCATCCAGGTCTGCCCGTTGCCCACCGCGGTGTTGTCCACGGGTACCACTGGTTTTACGGATTTTCGCTTCGTGGATCTGACCGAGCACATGCCGGATTTTCTGGCCCACTGGAAAGCCCTGAATCTGCGCTTTGACGCCGTGTACAGCGGCTTTCTCGGTTCGAGCAGGCAGGTGGAAATCGTGGCTGACTGCATTGAGCATTGCCTGAAACCGGGCGGCTTGGCCGTGGTGGATCCGGTGCTCGGCGATAACGGCCAATTGGAACCGACCATGAACATGGACATGGTGGAACGCATGCGCTGGCTGGCCGGCCGGGCCACCTGCATTACGCCGAACCTGACCGAAGCCGCTTTGCTCCTGAACGAACCCTACCCCTGGGCTGCGGAAAAGGACGGCATGGATGACGGCATGCTGCGGGAATGGTTGCTGCGACTTACGGAAGGCGGGAGCGGGGGATTAGGCCCGGAAATCGCCGTCATCACCAGCGTGCCCGCGGGCAACGGACGGCACAGCGCGGTGGTAGCCTACCACAAGGAACAGCACCGCTTCTGGCGGGTGGACTGCGACTATATTCCGGCAACATACCCCGGCACCGGCGACACCTTCACCAGTGTGCTCACCGGCAGCCTGATGCAGGGCGACAGCCTGCCCCTGGCTATGGATCGGGCCGTGCAGTTCGTCACCCTGGGCATCCGGGCCGCTTTCGGGCATAACACGCCGCACCGGGAAGGCATTTTTCTGGAACGGGTCTTAAGCGCCCTGAACGCGCCGGTCACTGCTTCCGGCTATGCCTTATGGGAAGAATGATGGATACAGTAAGCGGCAAAGCGGCGGAACTGCCTATCGGACTTTTTGATTCCGGCGTGGGCGGGTTGACCGTTCTGGCCGCCCTGCGCAAACGTTTGCCGCAGGAGCATTACTGCTACCTCGGCGATACCGCGCGTTTGCCCTATGGCACCAAAAGTTCCAGCACCATTGTCCGTTACTCCCTGCAAGCCACGCAAAAGCTCGTGGAGCGGCGGATCAAGCTGCTGGTGGTCGCTTGCAACACGGCGACCGCCGCCGCCCTGCCGGAACTGCGCAAAGCCTATGCCCCTTTGCCTGTGGTAGGCGTGATAGAGCCTGGAGCCAGAGCCGCCTGCAAGGCGGTCAAGGACAAGCCGGACGGCGGCAAGATCATTGTCATGGCTACGGAATCCACCGTCCAGGGCGCGGCCTATACCAGGGCCATCCAAGCCCTGATGCCTGATGCCGAAGTCACCGGCGTTCCCTGCTCCCTGTTTGTATCCCTGGCTGAGGAAGGCTGGATGAACGGCCCCATTGCCGAAGCCATTGCCGAACGCTACCTCGCCCCGGCCTTGGCCGGAACCCGGCCCGACTGTATCGTGCTCGGTTGTACCCACTTTCCTCCTCTGGCCCAGGCCATTGCTTCGGTGGCCGGTGAGAACGTGGTCCTGGTCGATTCCGCCGCCACCACAGCCGAGGCCGTCGAACAGGAACTCAAACGCCTTGATCTGCTCCGGCCGGATGCGATCGATAGCAAGGGCGGGCACGAGGAAACGCCTTTCGACCGCCTGCATTTTCTGACCACGGACGCGCCCGAGCGCTTTGCCAGAGTGGGCAGTTTGTTCCTGGACATGGATATCGCTCCTGAACAGCTTGAACTGGTCACCTTGTAAAGGACGGTTAAGGGTAGTGCCTCAATTTGGCGTCAGACGAGGAAGGCGCGTTTTTTGTGAAAGGAGTGTACTCTTATGGTCCTCGACCGGAGCAAAAAACGATGCCTGACGAAGTATCACGGCAAACTGAGGCGCTACCCCTCCGGGAAGGATTCACCACCGGCACGGCGGCGGCCGCCGCAGCCCACGCCGCTGTCATCCGCCTGCTCGGCGACAAGGCGCTCGATACGGTTGCCGTTGCCCTGCCGCCTTTTTTAGAAACCCCTGCGCTCCTGCCTGAAACCGATCTTCGCCTGTCTATCCCTATTGTTGCCAACGGCATGGAACCGGGCAGCAACAGCGCTTGGGCAGCCGTGATCAAGGACGGGGGCGACGACCCTGACGCCACGCATGGCGTAAGCGTCATCGTTCACGCCGCAACGCATCCTTTCCCGGCCTCGGCCGGAGCCATGCACGGTCCGGTCAGCCTTGCTTCCGGCCTTTTGCCGCCCGGCCAAGGGCCTGTCCATCTTTACAGCGGCGCAGGCATAGGTTTGGTCACCCTGCCCGGCCTGCCGGTCGTTCCGGGCGAGCCTGCCATCAACCCGGAGCCCCGCAAGCAAATTACCTTTGCCGCTTTGGAAGCCGCGACGCACTATGGCTACTCCGGCCCTTTGCATCTCCTGATCAGTGTGCCCGAAGGGACGGAACGGGCGCGAAAAACCCTGAACGCGCGCCTGGGCATTACGGGCGGCATCTCCATTCTGGGCACACGCGGAACGGTTCGCCCCTATAGCCACGAAGCCTGGAAAGCCACTATCAGCCAAGGGATTTCCGTTGCCTCGTCCCTGGGTCTGGATACGCTGCTCTTCAGCACGGGCAGGCGTAGCGAACGCCTCGGCTTTGGACTGTATCCCGAACTTGCCCCCCAATGCGGCATCCAGGTTGCGGATTTTGCCGCTTTTGCCCTGCGCGAGATTGCCGGATGCGGCTTTGCCCGCATCATCTGGTGCTGTTTTCCGGGAAAACTGCTCAAACTGGCTCAAGGCCTGGAGTGGACCCACGCTAACAGCGCCGAGGCCGATATCGCCATGCTGGCCCAATACTGTGCCGAGTCCGGAGGTTCCGACGCTCTTGCAGCCGCTGTCGCGGCCCTGCCTACCGCTACCGGAGCCTTTGCCCTGATGGCCCGGACTCCGGCCATACATGATGCAGTACTCCGCCGGGTCGGCAGCCGTGCTTTTGCCGTGCTGCAAGCATGGCTGGCCCGCTCCGGCTCCTGTTGCGCTTCCTGTTGCCCTGGGCTCACGCTGTGTGTATTCTCCATGCAGGAGACGCTGTTGTTGCGCTTGCCATAGGGGAGCCCCTAGAGCCTGGAGATATTCATGCCCGCACTCCCAGCACCCATCCATGTTTTCGGCCTCGGCTTGCCTGTGCTTGAAGAGGGCGCCGCCCTGCCCCGCTTCCGCCGCCTCGCCCACCCGGCCATTGAGGCCGCGCAAGTCCTGATCGGCGGCAAAGCGCAGCTTGCGCCCTATGCTGATCATCCGGGTGAAAAGCTCCCTGTGGGCAAAGACCTGGAGAGTCTGTACGCGGCCATACTAGCCAACAGCGTGGAAGGAAAAGACCAGGTGGTCCTGTGCGGCGGCGACCCCCTCTTTTTCGGCCTTGGTTCCCGTCTGGCCGAACACCTCGGGCCGGAATCCCTGCGTATTTACCCCGGCGCCAGTTGCCTGCAAGCTGCCGCCGCTCTGATCGGGCTGCCCTGGGAACAGGTGCGCGCCGTCAGCCTGCACGGACGCCACGACTGGTTCCCTCTGGCGCATGCCCTGCTCAGTACCGCACCGGTTCTTGTGCTCACGGATGCCGCTTCCTCCCCGGCCGACATTGCGACCTGGATGCTGCAACGCGGGTTATGGCGCTATGAGTTGCATGTGCTGGACAATATGTATCAAATGCCTGACGGCTCCATCAGGGCCGCTTCCCATTTACACTTGGGTCCGGAGCAGGCAGAGATCACAGCCTGGGAAAGCAGCAAAGAACCGATACAGCGTGTTGTCCTGATCCGCTCCCTGATTCGACCCCAAGCCCAACCTTGGCCTTTTGGTCTGGATGACGCCGACGTGGTCAAAGAAAACAAACTCCTGACCAAGGCGCCGGTGCGCGCCGCCGCCTTGGCCGCCCTCAGCATCGAGCCCTGGCATACGGTCTGGGATCTTGGCGCGGGCAGCGGTGCGGTCGGCCTGGAAGCCGCCCGCCTCGCTTGGCAGGGCCGGGTGTATGCCGTGGAACGCAACCCGGATCGCATCACTCTTATCCGGGAAAACAGGCGCAAGTATGGCGCGGCCAACCTGGAAATCGTCCAGGGAGAGCTTCCCGCCTGCCTTCCTCCTGCCAGAGCGGGGACCACGGAAGGCGCTGGAAAAAAACCTGTCCTGCCTTGCCCGGAACGTATTTTTATCGGCGGGGGCTTGGGCGGCGATAGCGTAAACGCCACGGAAATCCTGGCCAGAGCCTGGAATGCCCTTGCTCCCGGCGGCCGCCTGGTTGTGGACTGCGTGTTGCTTTCCAGCCTGGAACTGACCAGGGCCGTACTTTTCAAGTTCGGGGCCAAAATCAGCGTATCCAGCCTCCAGGCCAGCACCAGCAGTCCTCTGGCCGGCGACATGCGCCTTGAGGCCCTGAACCCGGTCTTTCTCATTCTGGCGGAAAAGGAAAGGTCCGAAGGAGGCGCTTTATGAGCGATACCGGAACACCCATTCCCGACATGGCCCGGTTGGGCGTAGTCTGGTTCATCGGGGCCGGGCCGGGCGATCCCGAACTGATCACGGTCAAAGGCAAACGCCTGATTGAAGACGCGGATCTGGTTCTGTACGCGGGTTCGTTGGTTCCACCCGCAGTGGTGGCCTGCGCGAAACAAACGGCAACCGTTCTGGACTCCGCCCCCATGACTCTGGAGCAGACCCACGCGCTGCTGCGCGAAACAGCGCTGTCCGGGGGCCTGGTGGCACGGGTGCATACCGGTGACCCCATGCTGTACGGGGCCGTGCGTGAGCAGATGCGTTTGCTGGACGCGGACGGCATCCCCTATGCTGTTGTGCCGGGTGTGAGCGCGGCCTTTGCCGCGGCCGCGGCCGCCAATGTCAGTCTGACCGTGCCCGAGATGGTGCAGAGCTTCGCCATTACCCGTATGGACGGGCGCACGACCGTGCCCGAAGGCCAAAGCGTGGCGGCATACGCGCGTATGGGCGGCAGCCTGGCCGTCTATCTTTCGGCCGAGGATCCGGAAAAGCTGGCCAGGGAGTTGCGCCGGGGAGGCCTTGGCGAAGACACGCCCATACTCCTGGCGCACAAGGTGGGCTGGCCGGATCAGCGTCTGGTGCGCACCACTCTGGCGGCCATGAGCCAAAGCGCCCGCGAGCACGGTTTCGGCAGGCAGACGGTATTTCTGATCCTGCCAGGAGAAAAGGAGGAACAGAGTCCGGCCTCGCGCTTATATGACAGGGGGTTCAGTCACGGGTACCGGAAGGGTTAGGACCTGTTGACGCTACGGCCCTAGAGCCCGCTTTCCCGCTTGACATACTCCACTATTTCCCGCGTCCGCTCCGGCCTGAACCAGCGGATATCTTTGTCCGCCCGGAACCAGGTGAGTTGGCGCTTGGCATAGGCCCGGGTGTTCTTGAACCACAACGCGCGGCATTCTTCCAAGGTCAACTGACCGGTAAGATACCCATACACTTCCGCACAGCCAATGCCTGACCAGCCAGGCGTGTGGGCGTCCGGACAACGCTCCAGAGCGGCGCGGGCTTCCTCCAGCGCGCCCCGCTCCAGCATGGTATCGATACGCCAGGCCAGCACAGGCGTGAGTTCAGCCAACTCCAGGCCTATGCCCACCTTGCAGGAACGATAAGGACTTTGCGGCGAGGCGCGATCGTGCCACCAGGAAAAGGCTTTTCCCGTGGCTTCATGCACTTCCAGGGCTCTGGTAATGCGTTGGCGGTCATGGGGATGGATTTTGGCCGCATAGGCGGGATCGCGTTCCGTGAGCAGCGCGTGCAGGGCCTGACTGCCTTCCTTGCGACAGCGTTCCTGCCAGGCGGCGGCAATCTCCGGCGGGATTTCAGGAATCGGCGCCAAACCCTCAAGCAGGGCCCGGAAATAGAGGCCGGTTCCTCCCACCAATACTGGTACGCGATTCCACGCGGCAATCTCCCGAAGCGTCTCCCCGGCCAAACGGGCATATTCCCCGGCGCCCAGTTTTTCCTCCGTAGCCAGGAAGCCGTATAACACATGCGGGCAGAGAGCGCGCTCAATGGCCGAGGGTTGAGCGGTGATCAGGGGAAAATCCGCGTATACCTGGCGGGAATCAGCATTGACCACACTCAGCGGCAGCGCCTCGGCCAAGGCCAGAGCCGCCGCTGTCTTGCCCGCCCCGGTGGGGCCGACGATGCAGGGGAGAAAGAGGGGAGTGGTCATGTCGTATGCCGGGTCCGTGGGACTAAACACATAGGTGCTGTTTCTGAATAAGAGATTTTACTCCAAGAGCAAGGAACCCGGCCCTTTTTGCGAAGGGAGTGTACTCTTATGGTACTCGACCGGAGGAAAAAGGGCCGGGTGACGCAGCTATTTGGACAAAAGAATTGGCGCTATTTTTCCGCCAGAGGATAGGGATAACCGAACTTTTCCCGCAGCTTGCAATAGATGGGATCCGGCACCAGCCCCCGGATGTCGCCGCCGATTTTCGCCGCCGCCTTGACAATGGTCGAACTGATGTAAAACCATTGATAGTCGGTCATCAGAAAAACTGTCTGGATGTGACGCTTCATCTTGCGGTTGATCAGGGCCAACTGGAATTCGTATTCAAAGTCGGATACGGCCCTAAGGCCACGCACGATCACGGTCGCCCCGATGTGATCGGCGAAATCCACGGTCATGCCGGAAAAGGACTGCACTTCCACGTTGCTGTGTCCGACCAGTACTTCCCTGGCCATGGCCACGCGTTCTTCAATGCTGAACAAAGGGTCTTTGGGCGTATCATTGGCCACCCCGACCACTATCCGGTCAAAAATAGTGCAGGCCCGGCGGATCAGGCTCAGGTGCCCGTTGGTCATGGGGTCAAAGGTGCCCGGATACACGGCTATGCGCGGTTCATGTTCCATAAGATAACCCGTGTCTGACCGTAAGTGCGGTCCGCGAGAAGTTCAAGGGCGGGGTGCGCTTTTTCCGGTTCAAAAGGCTGCTTGGCTTCCACTTCCGCGTTGATGACGGCCCCCGGCTCTACCCAGGCGTGTTTGATCAAGGCGGCAAGGGTGTTGCTGAGCACGTCCAGTTTATACGGCGGATCGATGAATACCACATCATAGGCCTGGGCAGCCCTGCGGGACAGCACTTTTGCCGCTTCTTCCCGCCGGATGGACACGCGGCTGTGCTCAACGCCGAGTAAATCCGCATTGGCGGCAATGACTTTTGCCGCGTATGGGGCTGATTCCACAAAACAGACTTCCGCCGCTCCCCGGCTCAAGGCCTCAAAACCGAGACTGCCGCTCCCGGCAAACAAATCCAGCACCCGGACCGTGGGCCAGTCCACACCTCTGGCCTCCAGCATGGAAAACAGCGCTTCGCGCACTTTACCCATGGCCGGACGAAAGCCCGGCCCGGTGGTGGTCTTCAGGGTTCTGCCCTTGTATGCTCCGGCGATAATACGCATGTCCGTGCCTCGATGAATACAACGCTGTTATAGTATGACAAATCCGTGCGTTAATCCAGTATACGCAAGTACCACTGAAAAAACATAAAACGGGGAAGGTCACCCGCGCGCGGCAGCGACCTCCCCCGTTCAGGCAGAGCCGGTACAGCCCTGGAGCGTGTCGTCACGAGGAGGATTTTTGGTCTCTGCCAAGGAAGAAACGCTTTTTATGGAGGGAGTGTACTCTTATGGTACTCGACCGGCATAAAAAGCGTTTCTGACGCAGGCAGGGGGCAAAAAGACCCTCGTGACGATACGCTCTAAACCTTGGCCGCGGTTCTCAGATCAGCCGCAGCATCGGTCTTTTCCCAGGTAAATTCGGGAAGTTCCCGGCCGAAGTGTCCGTAGCAGGAAGACTTGCCGTAAATCGGACGCTTCAGGTTCAGTCGTTTGGTAATGTGATAGGGCCTGAGGTCGAACACCTCGTTGACCGCGCGGGTCAGCACTTCGTCAGGCACCTGGCCGGTACCCAGGGCAGAGCAGAGCACGGACACGGGCTTGGCCACGCCGATGCAGTAAGCGATCTGCACTTCGCACTTGGGCGCAAGGCCCGAGGCTACCACGTTCTTGGCAATGTAACGGGCCATGTAGGCAGCGGAACGATCCACCTTGGAAGGGTCCTTGCCGGAAAATGCGCCCCCGCCGTGGTGGCCCATGCCGCCATAGGTGTCCTGAATGATTTTACGCCCGGTCAGACCGCAATCGCCCATGGGGCCGCCGATAACGAACCGGCCCGTGGTGTTGATGAAGATTTCACAGTCCGCCGCATTGAACATGTTGGCGGGCAAGGTGGGAATAATCACCTTTTCAGTCACTTCGGCCACCAGTTGGGCCTGAGAGACTTCCGGCGCGTGCTGGGTGGACACGACCACGTTGTTGATCCGCCTGGGAATGCCGTCCACGTATTCAAAAGACACCTGCGTCTTGCCGTCCGGACGCAAATACCCGAGCACGCCCTGTTTGCGCACTGCGGTCAGTTTCTGCGACAGTTGGTGCGCCCAGTAAATCGGGGCGGGCATGAGCGTGGGCGTTTCATCACAGGCAAAGCCGAACATCATACCCTGATCGCCCGCGCCCTGATCTTCGTTCACCACCCGGTCAACGCCCTGGGCAATATCCGGAGACTGTTTGTCAATGGAGGAAATGACCGCGCAGGTCTGCCAGTCAAAGCCCATATCCGAACTGTTATAGCCGATATGTTTGATGGTGCTGCGCACGATTTCGGGCAGGTCAGCGTAGGCTTTGGTCGTGATTTCACCGGCGATGAAGGCCATGCCCGTGGTAACCAGGGTCTCGCAGGCCACACGGGACTCCGGATCCTGCGCCAGGAGCGCGTCAAGCACGGCGTCGGAAATCTGGTCGGCCACCTTGTCCGGGTGCCCTTCGGTCACGGATTCGGAGGTGAAGTAATATTTGCCCTTGGCTGGAATCATGAAATACTCCTTCTCTGATCAAGAACGGGTTCGTAGGGGCTGTTTCTCATTTGGGAACAGCCCCTAGTGCAAATGAATAGACATGCAGGCAAATCCTGCATATCAATAAATCCGCATATAGTTTTTTACTATACTTCGAGTTTGAATCTTTGTCCAGCCTCTAAGGGAACGCTGTCCCCCGGACTCTTCCGGTAAGGGTCGCAACGGCACGCGGGTTGAGTCTCTACAAAGCCGAAAGTCTTTCTTTGATTTGCGTGAAGTTCATCCGATCCACGTTTTCTCTCAGCCAGGCCATGAGCCCATCGTCAGATTCGTATTCGTAGCTTTCAAGCTCTGTCATGGCCGTGTCCACCGTATCCATGTCATAAGCTTCACAGGCCGCCAGCAGCCTGTCCAGCACGCCCTTGTCCGGCCGATCCCGTTTACGCTTCGGGTTTATGGAGTCCATTTGCCGGAACATGGCATCCAGGTCACTGACAAGTTTTTCAACGGCTTCTATAAAAGCGGCGTTGTTGGCCGCCACAAAGTCATACTTTCCTTCCTTGGCCGCCTTTTCCAGGGCTTCCGCTTTTGCCCCCACCATTTCCGCGCAGATACTCCGGCTGGACCCCTTGATCCCGTGCACCATAATGGCGTAATCGGCCAAATTGTCCTTATTTACTCCTTTGGCCCGCTCAAGCAGGGGAGGAGTGTTGGCCACATAGGAGCGCAAAACGTGCAGGTAAGACGCTTCGTCACCGCCAAAGCGCTTTACCCCCTTGCTCATATCCAGTCCGGCAACTTTCTTGCCGAGCGTCCGCCGGTCGATTCCGCTCCTTCTGCTCACAACAACGCGCCTGTCCCGCCCTTTGCGGAGATTCAAGGCCATTTGTCCTTCCATGTGAGTGCGTTGTCCGGCCAGCGACGCTTCCAGATCTTTATCCCGCACCCATTGCCGGACAATGGCGTCAAGGCGGGCAATTTCAATGGGCTTGGGCAAAAAAGCCTGGAAACCCTTGCTCAGGAATATTTCTTCGTTCCCCACAATGGCGTTGGCTGTAAGGGCGATGATTGGTATGGTCCTGGCGTATTCGGTGCCTATTTCCTCCCGGATGATCCTGGTGGCTTCTATCCCGTCCATTTCGGGCATCATATGATCCATGAACACGGCGTTGTACCGGACTTTTTCGGCACGAATGGCGTCAATGGCCTGTTGGCCGCTGGTTGCGGAATCGACATGCATGCCATACGGTTTCAACATGCCCTTGGTCACATCAATGTTGGTCTGCACATCGTCCACCACCAGTACCCGCGCGTAGGGCAGACTGATCCGCACCAATCGGGAGTTTTCGCGGCGTTTCTGGTCGGAAAAGCGGAGACCTTTCAAACTGCTCGCCACTTCCGGGCCGATTACGGCGTCGGTCACGAACGTTTGCGGGAAGCGCACCGTGAAAACGCTGCCCTTGCCGTATTCGCTTTCCACGGAGATCGAGCCGTTCATCAACTCGACAATCCTTTTGGTGATGGGCAGCCCCAGGCCGACTCCCTCTATTTTGCGGTTGAGCTCCTTGTCCATCTGGGCATATTCGAAAAACAACCTGTCCAAATCCTTGGGCCGGATGCCGATGCCGCTGTCCCTGACGCGAACGGTCATCCACACCGCGTCGCCTTCCGAGGCGCAACTCACGCCGAGCTCCACGATCCCTTCTTGGGTATATTTGAAAGCATTGGACAAAAGATTGTTGAAAATCTGTTTGATCCTCAATTCGTCACCGTAAAGACGCACAGGCAAATTCTCATCGATGTCAAGGATGAAACGAATGGGCTTTTCGCCTCTGTGCATGGCGCTTTGGGTAATGGTATCGTTGATCAGGCTGGGAATATCGTACTCACTGGGGGCAAGCTCAAACTTCCCCGCCTCTATTTTGGAAATATCCAGGATATCATTGACCGTGCTGAGAAGGGTTCTGCCGGCATTGGATATCTTTTCAAGATTCAGCCAGCTCTCTCCTTTTGTCTCTCCGGATTCCAGAGCCAGTTCGGACAAACCGATAATGGCATTAAGAGGAGTACGCATTTCATGGCTCATGTTGGCCAGAAAGTTGCTTTTGGCGCGGTTGGCCTTTTGCGCTTCTTTCAGCGCGGCCTCGAGTTCCGCCTGCAACCGGATCATTTCCATGACATTGTCGTTGCGCAGCAGAGCGTTGACGATCAAGAGGCCGCCGGAGCGCAGGATCGCTTGTTCGTTTTCGGAAAACAGCCGTTCACGGTGGCAATCGTCATACCCGATAAAGCCCCAGAATTGATCCCGCACAAATACCGGCGCCACAAAAATGGATAATATACCTTGCGCGGAAAGCTGCGCCTGTACTGTCGAAGACATGTCGCGCACCAGGCTGTTAATGCAATGCCCGCTCGACAGCGTTTTCTCCCATCCCGGAATGCGTTCGCTGTACGCGATATTCATTGTAAAATCATTGTCCTGTTGCGGCTCGGCGCCTTCCGACCATTCATACAATTGGGCGCAGTAAAGCTTGCCGTCAGTTGTGTAATTTTTCCAGACATACACGCGGTCAGCGCTCGCGGCCTCGGCCATCATGCCCATACAGCGATACAAGTCGTCCCCAAAGGCCTCGGATTCCGGCTGGAGCAGAATAGCGGCAGCACGGTTCATCGCATGCAGCATATGGTCCCGCTGCTCGATTTCATGCATCATTTGTTTATGTTCACGCAAATCCCTCATATATCCCGCGACAGCGTAGTCGTCTCCATACCTGACGCGAACAAGCGTGATTTCCGACGGCATCGGTGTACCGTCCGGCAGTTGGTGCATCCATTCAAAGACGTATTTGCCCTCTTTAAGCACTCTTACGTTATTCATGGCGATCTTTACAAAAGAAAGCTGGCCGTCGGGCTGATATTCCGGCGAGAGGTCGTAAAACCGGTCTATATACTCCTGTTTACTTTGCAGCTTGAATACCTTGAAGGCTTCCTCATTGCAGTAAAAGATACGGCCGTCCCTATCCCATAGTTGCGAGACCAGAGGCGTCGCATCCAGCAAAAGCTTCGCGTGCTCATGGGCCTCGCGAATTTTAAGCGCTTGCTCGTAGCGGTTCACAGCGCTGATCATCATCAAACTCGCGGAACGCAGGATGTTGACCTCATCCTCTGTAAAGGCGCGCTCCTGACAGCAGTCGCCAAAGCTGACAAAGCCCCAGAAATGTTCCTGTAAATGCACCGGGATTATTAAGAGGGACTTTATGTCGTGGCGTTTCATCAAATTCTGTTCATGCCGCGACAGGCCGGAGAACGGTCCGTTTATGCATTCACTCCGCAAAAACCTGTCTTCCCATCCAGGGCTTGCGCTATATGGACGCCGTATCTTGGTACGAATGAGCTTTCCTTGCCGGCCGACGCTGTTAACCCAGGCATAATGCCGGACATAGTAAAGGGCGCCGGCTATCGTCTCGTTGCGCCAAATATGAATACGGTCAACGCCAACGCAACGGCCCAGGAGTTCCATGCCTTCGAGGAGCGATGCCTCAAAGCCTCTCTCGTTCTCCGTGGCAAGCAGCACGGACGCCGCGCGGTTCACTGTCTGGAGCAGCGCGGCCTGCGCGTTGCGGTTTATGGCGCTGACCATCATCAAGCCCGCGGAACGCAGAATGTCAACCTCGTCCTCCGTAAAGGTACGCTCCCGACGGCAGTCATCAAAACTGAAAAAACCGTAAAACTGCCCCTGCAAATAGAGTGGTATCGCCAAAAGGGACTTCACGCCCTGAGGCTTCAGTATGGCTTGCTCCTGCTGCGTCAGGCTGGAAACCGGCCCATTTATATATTCATCCCGCAAGAATTTTTTCTTCCATTCAGGATTCTCGCCATAAGGGCGCTCCATAATGGGCTTTTCCCACCGGGCGACATCGCTCAGCCAGTGAAACTGACTGGCATAATAAAAAACGCCGTCGATCGTCTCGTTGCGCCAAATACAGATACGGTCAACGGCCACGCAGCGGCCTATGATTTCCATGCCTTCCAACAGCGAGGCCTTGAAATCTTTCTCGCCCGCCGGCGCAAGCAACACAGCGGCCGCGCTGTTGACCGCATGCAGCAGTTGTTCCTGGTGCTGTTTCTTCGCTTTGGTGTGGCCCATCTTTTTGCCTCCCCTCGCCCTTTTAACTGCATAACGTACATTACAGGCATTGACCAGTCCCTGTTTTTACTGCTTCTCCAACAACTTGGCGGTATTTAAAATGAAACGGCTCCAGACCATCAGATGGTCTGGAGCCGTTTTTCGGGTATGAGGGGTGCAGGGGAAATCATTTCCCCTGCCGGGGGAGTCTGAGGGGGCAGAGCCCCCTCAGGAATTAATAGTTCCAGCCCCTAGAAACCAAAACCGTCGTCGCTGGCGCCGGAAGCGCCGAAGCCAAAGGTGTCGGGCACGGCGTCGGAAGAAAAACCGGAGTCAAGATCCGCAGCAGCGGCGTCTCCACCTTCAGCGGCTGCGGCAACCGCGCCGCCTGCGGCAGCAATGGAGCCCACCGCGCGGGTGACGATATCCTTGACGCTTTTCTCGATTTCCTTCTCATCAATGGCCACTTTGCCGTCAAAGGCAGCCAGCTTTTCCTTCAACTCGGCCACTTCAGCGGCAAGAGCCTTGTTCTTTTCCTCAAGCTGGGCCAGCTTGGCTTCAAGGTCTTCGGCCTTTTTCTTGAACGGGGTCAAGGCCTTGATTTCGGCATTGGCCGCATCCGTGGCCGCGTTGGCTTCATCAGCCTCGGCTTCCTTGTCTTCAGCCAGTTGTTTGGCGGCTTCCACGGTTTCAATCAGCGTGTTGATGCCCGCCAGTTCACGCTCCGGCATGGGCGGAACGGACAGGTTGTCGCCGAACTTGCGTTTCTGCTCGCCCACCCAGGTGTCATAGCTGATGTGTTCGTCGAACTCGGCCTTCATGAAGTCCGGGTTCAGGGAATAGAGCCAGCCTTTGACCATCGGACTTAAGGCCGGACGGCAGTCGTCGCACACGCTGCGGCCTACGGCATAGCCCATAAAATCAAGCACATCCTCGCCGCCTTTACCGGCTACCACGCCAAGGGCGGTTTCCATGGGAAAAACTCTGCGTCCTTCATCAGACATTGTGAGCCTCCTAGTCGAATCCAAATTCTGTATCTCTGGAAGGTGCGGGCCGTTTGCGCCACACCCTGGTTCATTTGCCGAAAATAGTTTCTACCGGACGGCCTGGCGTCCCATATACCGGATATAGGTGATCACCGCAGTCCTGTATACCAAGTGCCCCAGCTTGGACCAAGGCAGATAGGCGATGAGCATGAATACCGACACCAGGTGCAGGTAGTACACCAGATAGGTAAGCACAGCCCAGTCGGCCAGACGGAAGAACTGGGTAAACATGCCGGTCAGAGCAACCACCCAGATCACGCCGATTAAGTACCAGTCATAGAAGTTGGAGGTCTGCTTGGCCGGGTCCAGCGCCTTGCGGCGCAGGGTCAGCAGGGTCAGCCCCACCAACAGGAGCACCATACCGATCTGGGCCAGAATCTTGATCGGATTGATGAGGGGCAGCGGAGTTGAAATGTAGATGAATTCCAGGCCCGGTATTCTTCCTCCCCAGTGGCCCAGCGCAATCGTGCCGGTCACAATGGCCAGGCTTATGAAGCCGAAGATCAGACACATGTGGCCGATCTTGCGGCACTTCTTTTCCTCGGCGTCGCCGCATTCGGCAAACTTGCTGTGGGGCAGAATTTCCAGGAAGATGACCTCAAGCAGGCAGGTCAGCAGGCCTTTCTTCTTGCCCAGCATCATGGTCGTGCCCTGCGGGCCGACGGCCGCAATCAGGTTTTTCACTCCCTTATAGAAGGAGACCAGCACGAAAATGGTGACCAGGATGAACAGCGGGTCAATGGTATAGTCGCCGTAGAAGACCTTGCCCGGCACGACGGTGCCGGTGGGGAAGATGCTGCCGCCGCCGTACCAGCCGCCGAAGTTGACCGCGGCCATGATGGCCCAGATAACCGCGAAGATCACGGCCGGAATGCCGATCAGCATGGGCAGGCCCTTGGCCGAGCTCATCCAGCCGCCTATGGCCGAACCGGGAATCAGCTTCTGGTAGGCCATGTTGCGCATGGCTGACATCAGATCCGCCGGTTTTGCGCCGCGCGGGCACAGGTCGGAGCATTGTCCGCAGTTGTGGCAGAGCCACACATCCGGGTCAGTTTCCAGCTTGTCCTTAAGACCCCACTGCGCCCAAATCATTTCCTTGCGCGGATAGGGATCGTTGGCGGGCGAGATGGGGCAGACCACGCTGCAGGTAGCGCACTGGTAGCACTTTTTCAGCGACTCCCCGCCGGCCGCCTGCAGTTCGCGTATGAACTGAACATCCGGTTCTATGCGTAAAGGTTGTGCCATGTTCCATCTCCTCCTAGTAGCCCTTGAACGGGTTGGGGCCCTTTTCAAAGATCATTTTCATGAACTTATCCACTATGGCGGGCACGTCATTGTATTCGTCGATCGCCATCTGGTATTGGGCCACACGGTCAGGTTCAATGCCAAGACGGTCAAGGGTTTCCGCGATGTTTTCCTTACGGCGGTTACAGATTTCAGAACCCTTCACAAAGTGGCACTGGTAATCATCACCGTATTTGCAACCCATGAGCATGACGCCGTCAATGCCTTTGCTCATGGCGTCCGCGATCCAGATGGCGTTGACCGAACCCAGGCAGCGCACCGGGATGATGCGCACATAGGGGCTCCAGGGTTGGCCGCGCATGGCCGCCATGTCAAAGGCGGGCAAGGCGTCGTTTTCGCAGGCCAGAATCACGACCCGGGGGCCGCCCTTGTTCATGTCATCCGGTACTTTGATATCCCGGATCATGGACCCGATCTGGTCAACGTGATAGTTGTCAAAGGAGATAACCCGCTCAGGACAGGCTCCCATACAGGTGCCGCAGCGACGGCAACGCGAGGGGTTGGGCTTCGGGGTTCCTTTTTCGTCATCATCCAGAGCGCCGAAGGGGCATTCTTCCGTACAACGCTTGCACTGGGTGCAGCGGGTAAAGTTGAATACCGGGTAGGAAAGGTCGCCCGAACGCGGGTGCACGGCCACGCCCCTGTTCACGGACTCAATGCACTGAATGGCCTTCAGGGCCGCGCCGTTGGCGTCTTCCAGGGCCGCGTCCAGGGTCATGGGCTGGCGCACGCAGCCTGCCGCGTACACGCCCGTGCGCCGGGTTTCATACGGGAAGCAGATGTAGTTGGAATCCGCGTAGCCGTCAAACAGCGAGAGATCCGGGAAGGCCGGACCCTGGCGATAGGCAAACTGCATGATCGGTTCCTTGGCCGTGCTGGGCACGATACCCGTGGGCAGGACCACCATGTCCACTGCCAGTTCAATGGAGGCGCCGATCAGGGTATTGTCCGCGCGCACCACCAGGCTGTCGCCTTCGACAGCCACTCCCCGCACATCGCCCTTGGTGAGCATGATCGAGGGATTGTCCTGAGCGGCCTTGTAGAAACGCTCATGCACGCCCTGCACTACCATGCTGTCATAAATGATGTAGGCCACGGCGTCATCGGCCAGATCAGCCACGTATCCGGCCTGCTTCAGGGCCACCACGCTGCTTACGGCGTTGCTGTAAGGCAGGTGGCGGGCGCTTTCCATATCTTCATAGACAAAGGGCTTTTCCTCGTCGGCGCTGGGGTCTGAAGCGGCCACGTCCGTGGACTTGGGGGGGTAGGGTGGTTCCACAGGCTCGTCCGGCTCGGTGGGAAGGCCCGCGTCGCAGGATGCGCACATCTTGGTGTCCAAAAGAAAGGCCACGCGTTTGGCTTTCAGTTCACCTTTCTTGGCCATGAGTTCAAATTCCGCGCTCGTGACCACGTTGGGGGAAATGCCGTAGCCAAAGGGCGCGAGAAACTTGTTGTCCAGCGGCTGCCAGCCCGTGGCCAGCACGGCCGCGCCGACTTCCACGTCCTGCGCGCCGGAAGGACCGCTGATGGTCGCCAGGTATTGTCCCGGCGCTCCGGCCAGGCAGGTCAGGGTACTGCCCTTGCACACGGTGATGTTGGAATCGCTTTCAAGCTCGGCGATCAGGCCTGCAAGATCCAGATCGTGGGCCTTTTCGTGCGGGGCTTTCAAGGGGATAGTCTTGAGGAAGTTACGGGCTCGTCCGCCAAGCTCGGTTTCCTTTTCTACCAGGGTAACCGGAGTTCCGGCCCTGGACGCGGCCAGGGCCGCGTTCATCCCGGCAAACCCGCCGCCGAGCACCAGCACGCGTTTGGTGCTGTTCAGGTCTTCAGGGTTGGGATTGTTGGTCTTGGAAAGCTTGATGATGCCCATGTTGACGTAATCGACAGCCATGAGCCTGAGCAGATCCGGCGCGTCGCCCGCTTCCAGGGAGCCTTCAAGCGGGGAACCGTCCGGGTTTTGGTAGGCCATGACGCAGCCTTCACGCAGGGAGATGCGCTCCACCTGCACGCCTTCAAAACGGTACAGATCCCAGTCCACCCTGGCGGAGGCGCCGCACAGGGCCACGCCGTCAAGCTCGTTTTCCTCTATATCGGCCTCGATTTCCTTACGGGCCGCTTCGTCCGCCAGTATGGGGAAGATTTTCACCACCAGGGCAAGGTCGCTCCAGCGATTTTCCACCCCTTCGGCCAGGGCCTCAACGTCGAGGCCGCCGCCGATGGCGGACTGGTCAAAATATACGCCTATTTTTGTGGCCATTCTGTGCTACCTCCCTCTCACCGTTTGGATCGCTTTCATGGCGGCGCTGGTGCCGGACTGGGCGGAGCGCATCACGTCAAGCGGCTGCCTGGCGCATCCGGTGGCAAAAATGCCCTTGTCCTCGCCGTCAACCACAAAACCGTCCGCATCGATGGTCACGCCGTAAGGGTTATCATCGGCAGCCAGACTCGGCTGCATGCCGGTGGCCAGGACAACCAGATCATGGCGGTATTTTCTCTTTTCGCCCTTGACCGCATCTTCAACCTCAAGGATCACGTCACCGCCGGCATCCGCTTCCACCGCGGCCACTTTGCCCTTGATCAGGCGCAGCTTTTTGTCCTCGGTCACTTTCTTGCGGAAATTCTCATACCGGCCCGGCGTTCTGAGGTCGATGTAGTAAATCGTGATTTCGGCGTTGGGGTACTGTTCGCGCAAGTACTGGGCCTGCTTCAGGGAAGCCATGCAGCAAATGTAGGAACAGAAATTCAGGTGGTTCTGATCCCGTGAGCCCGCGCACTGCACAAAAGCGATGGTACGCGGCGCCTTGCCGTCCGAAGGGCGTGTGATGACGCCGCTCGTCGGCCCGTGCGGAGAGGCCAGGCGCTCCAGTTGCATATTGGAGATGCAGTTGGCCACCGTGCCCGCGCCCAGGTTTTCCAGCCGGGTGACATCATAGGGCTTCCAGCCTGTGGCCAGCACAATACTGCCCACATTCAGTTCGATATCTCGCGCTTCTTCGTTCATGTTCACAAAGGCGCTTTTAGCCACCTTGATCTGGTCCTCAGGACTCAGGTTTTCCTTATCCAGTACGTAGCGGGAAGGGAAGGCAAAGGGAGCCGAAAGATACAGGCTCTTGCGCGTGGTCATGCCGAACTCGAACTCGCTCGTCACTTCGCCGTTCAAGGAAGAGGCCAACAGCCCGAGGTCGGCGCTGTTCGGAGCGGTATGGCGGGGCTCAAGATGCACCTTGACCGTGTAGTCGCCTGCCGAGCCTGTGACTTCCTGCACTGTGGCCTGGGTGAAAAATTTGATCCTGGGGTTTTTCTTGATGCGCTGGAATTGAATTTCCAGGCCGCACGACGGGGGACAAAGCTTGGGAAAATACTTGTTAAGCTGTGCAACCCGGCCGCCAAGAAAAGGGCTTTTTTCCACGATGAACACATCATAGCCGACCTCCGCGGCTTCAAGCGCGGCTGTAAGACCGCTGAATCCGCCTCCGACGACGAGTATGGCGTTGGACATCTCGGGTATCCTCCCTGTTAGGGGCCTTAAATAGCGGCCATGTGCATGGCCGATGGTGAAAGGGCTGAAAAACGGCCCAAGCCCGGACAATAAGCGAACACAGTATGGCTTTTACGGCTGATCCGCTCCACTGTCCCGGCTCAGGCCGTTTTTGGTCGGCGCGCGTTTTTTGAGTCCGGCTTACGCCCGGACAAAAAAGGACACGGCCGCAAAAACACGACTACGCCGCCACGGGCGACGCAAAACCTGCGGGAACCGGTTTCCCGCCAAAACGGTCTTTATGAGTTTAAGCAGTTTCTCTGCTTGTGTAAAAAACACAGGTTCGGGCAAAAGGCGGGGGGCATGCCGGGCATGCCGCCCGCTTCCATCAATTACTCAGGGATAATCTGATAGTAGGGCTTTTTGAAGATGTCGGTCTTCTTGCCCTTCACATCATACTTGGAGTTTACAAAGCACTTCCACTTGGAGTCGTCAAGGCCCATGAAGTCGGCTCTGTAGTAGAAGCCGGGGTAGCGGGATTCCTGACGGAAGTCGATGTGCTGCATGTGCAGGCGCACGGTCCACAGTCTGTGGTAGTTTTCCCAGCAGCGCAGCAGTTCGTGCAGGTCGCGGGCAGCCAGTTTCAGGCTGTCTTCTTCCAGCATTTTCAGCAGGTGGAAGCCGGTCTTCAGCAGAGCCTCGGACGTGGTGTAGTAGGTGCCGACGCCACCGCCGTATTCATCGGTGCACTTGATGAGGCGCATCATGAAGTTCTTCGGGGAGATGTAGTTCGGGTTCACCACGGGGTCCGTGGAAGCGGACTTGCCTTCCATGTAGTTGTAGTACGGACGGTAGATAAGCTTCTTCAGCTCGTCAGCCGTTTCTTTGATGGCCGGCTTATAATCCTTGTGATCCACGCACCAGCGGACCATCTGCTTGCCGACGATACGGCCTTCAGCATGGGAACCGGAGGAGAACTTGTGGCCGGAAGCGCCCACGCCGTCGGCGCAGGTGAACAGACCGTTCACGGTGGTCATGCGGTTGTAGATCTTGCCGTTGTCAGCCTTGACCTTGTAGTCGGCGGGAACCCATTCTTCGTCCGGTCCGGACACCCAGATGCCGCAGCAGCCGGAGTGGGAGCCGAGGAGATAGGGCTCGGTGGGCATGATTTCAGAGCCCTTTTCTTCGGGCTTGATGTCCATGGCGGCCCACAGGTTGGCCTGGCCGACGCACATGTCGAGGAAGTCTTCCCAGGCTTCGGACTCAAGGTGCTTCTGCTGCTGGGCGTTGAGCGTCTTAAAGGTGTTCTGCAGGGCAACGTCGGTGGCCATATAGATGGGGCCGCGGCCTTCGCGCAGTTCACGCAGCATCATGTGGTTACGCAGACAGGTCGGGATAACGTGACCCTTGGCATAGCCGCGATCTTCGTAGGGCTTGAGCATGGCGCGGTTGGTTTCGCAGTAGTCTTCGCCCTTGTAGTTGGTGGCTTTGGCTTTGAAGAGCAGGAACCAGGCGCCGACCGGGCCGTAACCGTCCTTGAAGCGGGCGGGCACGAAGCGGTTTTCCATCATGGTCATTTCAGCGCCGACCTGAGCGCACATGGTATACGTGGAACCGGCGTTCCATACGGGATACCAGGCGCGGCCCATGCCTTCGCCAGTGGAGCGGGGCCTGTACACGTTCACCGCGCCGCCGCAAGCGACGACCATGGTGTTGGTCTTGAAGATGTGCACTTCGTTGTCACGCAGGTTGAAGCCCACGGCGCCGGCAATGCGGTTGTCCACATTGGCGTCGAGCAGAAGCTTCACGATGAAGATACGCTCCATGATGCGGGCTTCGCCCAGGGCGTTCTTCGCGGCTTCGGCCACGATGCATTTGTAGGATTCACCGTTGATCATGATCTGCCAGCGGCCGGAGCGCACAGGCGCGTCGCCCTTGCGCAGGGACTTGCCGTGCTCCTTGGCCTGACCGCCGTCCAGGTTATGATCGCCGTCCTTGATCCAGCAGGGCAGGCCCCACTCTTCGAACAGGTGAACGGAGTCGTCAACGTGGCGGCCAAGGTCGAAGATCAGGTCTTCGCGCACGAGGCCCATAAGGTCGGTGCGGACCATGCGCACGTAGTCGTCGGCATTGTTCTGGCCGAGGTAGGTGTTGATGGCGGAAAGGCCTTGGGCCACGGCGCCGGAGCGCTCGAGGGCAGCCTTGTCAACCAGCATGATCTTCAGATCGGGAGCAAATTTGTCGGCCCAGCGAACGGCTTCGAAAGCCGCGCCGCAGTTACCCATACCGCCGCCGACCAGCAGAATGTCGACCTGATGTTCTTTAACGGCGGGTTCAGCGATGGCAACGCCTCTCGGGCTTTCCTTCACAGGAATCATCGGCATGTTCGTATCTCCTTAATAGCAAATGGTTGCTTGTTCCACTGGCCGGACTAGATGTTGTCGGCCCAGGACTTTTTCATGTCGGCTTCACCCATGTCGAACTTCTTGCCCAAAGCGGTCGCCGGTTTACCCAGAGCGGTTTCGGTGAAAAGAAGTTCGTTTTCCAGATCCGTGGGTTCCGGCTTGCCGTCAAAGGGCTTGATGGAACCTTCCGGAGTGGTGCGGATGGGGAACTTGAAGCGCTTGACATCGCCGCTGCGGAACTTGACGGTCCACATGATGGAGTCAGCGGAACGCATGGGGATACAGGTGCCGCCCATGGGAGCAAAGTCAGCGTAAGGACGGGCCGTGATAGCGCCCTGGGGACAAATTTTGACGCAGGAGTAGCATTCCCAACACGCATCCGGCTCTTGGTTAAAAGCCTTCATCTCCTCGGAATCAAGGATCATGAGGTCGTTGGGACAGATGTACATGCAAGCGGTCTTTTCGCCACCCTTGCAGCCATCACACTTGGACGGATCGACAAATGTCGGCATACCTTGTCCTCCAACTGGTAATTAAAGGTTAACCTTGCGATGGATCACTGGAACAACATCAGGCTGGAAAAGCAGCGCCTTAATAAGCACGGCTAGTTCTAGCCGTGCTTCGGGGCGCGCGTGCGCCTGATTCAGAAAAACGCTTGTGCGGAAAATAACAAGCCTCCCTCCGTGGTGTCAAGACAATATTCCACCATACACGGTTACTTTGCGATTTTTCTTGCGAAGAGGCACGTTTCAGGCTAGGGAAACCTGAAGTAAACCATTTTTCGCCGCAAAAAATTTCACTATCCGAGTTGCCGTTTCCGGACGGCGGCTTGCTGGAGTTCCCCGTTTCCATGAATGACGACAGAAAAAAAAACGGAGACAGGCCTGCCAAGGATGCGGCCTCCTCCGCACCGGGCCGTCAAGGTCCGCCCCAAACCGGCAAGCGCGTAAATGCACATGACCGCCCGGATACCGCAGGGGCCCGCAGAGGGAGCGACGCCCCGCGCAGGCAGGACAGCGAATGGACCAAGGGCGCGACAGGCGCGCTCATTGAACTGGACCGTGAACTGATGAAGCTCCTGGTGCGCCGGGCCACCCTGGTTTCGCGCATCCGGGGGGGGCGTGACCACGCTGCCAGCCCCGCAGCCATCCAGGCGGAAAAAGCCGTGCGGATCGCCTGGGAAACCGGGGCTCTGGCCTTCAGCAAAGACCCGCGCTTTGCCCGCCAGCTCTTTTCCCTGCTCCAGGACATAAAAATTCTGTCCAAAGAACAGGCGGAGAACACGGGTGTTTTTCGCCTCGCCCCACCGAACAAGCCGGTGGCCGGGTCCATTACCGGCCCCACGTCCACCCGTGCGGCTCAGATGCGCCTTGCCCTGGCTGCCAGCCTCGGCAATGGCCTGGTCCTGGAGCGGGTCACCTTGTCCACCGCTCTGGCCGACACCATCAAGGCCTGCACCCAAGCCGGAGCAAAAATTTCTTACCAGCACCAGGGGGCTCTGGCCCGCATCGAAGTCACCCAAGGTCCGCCCCTGTCTTTTCAGGACAAGACACTCTATATGGGCGAGGATCTTTTTACCGCCTACCTGATGGCCTTTCTGGCCATCGGCAGCCCCGGCATCAGTCGCTTCACCGGCGGCTCCCGGCTGAAGTCAGCCGACCTGGCCCCGCTCCGGCATATATTGCCTCTGTTCGGAGCGCGTCTGGCCCATGTCATTCCCCATTCCCAGAGCCTGCCGGCCAATGTGGAAAGTTCGGGCGACATCCCGTCCCTGGTCGCGGTTCCGGCGGATCTGCCTTTTGAGGGCGTGTGCGCCCTGCTCCTGGCCCCGCTGGCCTGGAATGTACCCTTGACCCTGGATCTGGCCGCCCTTCCCGCGGCCGTGGCCACGGCCGCCCTGGGCGAGGTCCGGCCCCTGCACCGCGAAGCGGGCGCGGATGTGGAAACACGCGGCCCGAGCCTGCTGGTCACTCCGGCCCCGCTGACTCCGCCACAGTGCCCGGCGCTGCCTCTCGATCCCGCATTGTCCGCCTATCTTCTGGCCATTCCTCTGTTTGCCGGCGGCTCGCTGCGACTACAGGGCTTTTGGCCCGGCCACATGCCCGAGGCGGCCGAGGCGGAACAGCTTCTGGCCTGGGCCGGCGGCGAGATCAGCATCGGCGAGGGCTTCATCCAGGTTACTGCCGGGAGCGCGCCTTTTTGCTTGCCCCTGCAATGCGGAGAGCTATCGCCGCAGATGGGATCCTTGTACCTGGCGCTCAAAATCAAACACCACCTTTTGCACCAATCCGAAGCTCCAGCCTTGCCCCAGAACCACTCGCTCTTTTCTCAGGAGGAAGCGCAAGAGTGCGAGTTGGCTCAGGAGCTTTGCGCCCGCCTGAATCTGAGTTGGAACGACGGCGTTCTGACTGAAGACAATGAAGCCCCCGCGCACCTCCCGGCCTGGAGCAGCCCGAACGCACACTGGGGCATGGCTTATGCCCTGTGCGCCTTCCTTAAACCGGGCCTGGAACTGGCGAATCCGGGCAAGCTGAACGAAGCCATGCCCGCCTTCTGGGGCATCTACAACAGCCTGCCGAAGCCCGCGGACCCGGCACTGCAAGAGCCCCGTGGGGGAGCGGGAGGCAAAGCCACCCGGTCTGAGGCTGGAAAAGAACGACAGGAGAACACGGATGACAAACCCGCACGGCGCCGTCGTATTATCGCCGACTGAACAAGCGGAAGACATACCCGAGGACCAGCCGGGCCTGGAAGCGCGTATCCGGGAACTGGAAGCCGCTATAGCGGCCTGCAATGCGCACACTTGTTCGCTCATGGATCAGGAAGATCCGGCAAAGGGAATTTTCCATGCCGCAGCCATCCATGCATCCAAGCAACGGCACATGCAGTTGCGCTACCTGAAAGACATATGCGTCGCACGGGTATCCAGGCTGCGGGCATAAAGAAAGCCAGGCGATGGATTGCGGCAAAAAAAGGCTTCAGCAAAATCTCCGCCCGGCTTGATTTGACGCGGCACATTCGATAGAATCTCCGTTATACCACTTAACGTATGCACCTTTTTACCCCTTAGCATCCATGAATACCACACAGACCGACATTGCCGCGCAACCCGCCTCGGAGTTTTCCCCGCAAGACGCGCCCTGGCTCAAGTTTTATGACAGCGGCGTGCCCCATGCCCAGACTTACTCCGAAGCGCCCCTTTTCGTCTGGCTGGATGAGGCGGCGGACACGTCGCCTGACGCCATCGCCTGCAGTTACTTCAATACCAACATCACCTATGCCCGCCTGCGCCGCGATGCCGAGATCTGCGCGGCCAATCTGCGCGGCCGGGGAGTGAAGCCCGGCGATCGCGTGGGCATCATGCTGCCCAACCTGCCCCAAACCCTTGTGGCCTTCTGGGGCGTGCTCAAAGCCGGGGGCGTGGTGACCATGTTCAACCCGTTGTACATGGAAAAAGAAATCTCGCATCAGGTGCTTGATGCCGGACTCAAGCACATGATCACCTATGACGCCTGTTGGCCCAAGTTCGCCAGGATCCGGGAACAATTGGGCATTGATTGCTACTTCATCACCACGGTGACTGAAGGGCTGTCCTTTCCGCTCAACCTGGTGGAACGCTTCAAGACCATACGGAGCAAACAGGGCGTGTCCGTCCCCTTTGACGGCAACCACGTTCTTCCTTTTTCCGCTCTGCTCAAAGGCCGGGAACGCCTGAGCCACCCGGTGGACAAACCGCGCGAGACTCTGGCCCTCTTGCAGTATACGGGCGGAACCACCGGACTTTCCAAGGGGGCCATGCTCACCCACTATAATGTGGTTTCCAACATCAAACAGATGGGCGAATATGTCGGTTTTCTGCGCCAGGAAGGGCGCCAGACCTTCATGGCTGTCTTGCCCTTTTTCCATGTTTACGGACTCAATACCTGCCTGGTGCTGCCCACCTTTTTCCACTCCAGGGTTGTGCCGATCACCCGCTTTGTACCGCTGGAGCTTTTGACCAGCCTGCAAAAGTACAATGCCACCGTGTTGCCCGGCGCTCCAGCCATGTATATTTCCCTGCTCCAGCAGAAGAACAAGGCCAAAGTCTCGCTGAAAAGCCTCAAGATCTGCATTTCCGGTTCCGCGCCCATGCCAGTGGAAATGATGCACCAGTTCGAGGAAGTCTTCGGCGCCAGAATCATGGAAGGCTACGGCCTGTCCGAGGCCTCTCCCATCACGCATATGACCCCGGCCCACGGCCTGCGTAAACCGGGCAGCATCGGCCTGCCCCTGCCGGATACCGAGGCTCGGATTGTGGACATGGAGCTCGGTACCGTGCCCCTCGGTCCGGGCAAGGTCGGGGAACTGATTGTGCGCGGGCCGCAGGTGATGTCCGGGTACTGGAACAAGCCGGATGAAACGGCCGGAACCCTGCGCAACGGCTGGCTGTATACCGGCGACATCGCCAGTATGGACGAAGACGGCTACTTCAGTATTGTGGACAGAAAAAAAGACATGGTTATCGTGGCCGGATATAATGTTTCCCCACGAGAAATCGATGAGGTATTATACGCGCATCCCAAAGTGCGTGAAGCGGTCAGCGTGGGCGTGTCGCATCCTTCCCGGGGCGAGGTGATCAAGGCCTATATTGTGCTCAAGGACGGCGAAAGCTGTGAGCGCGCGGAAATCGTGGCCTGGTGCCGGGATCGTCTGGCCAACTACAAAGTGCCGCGCATGGTCGAGTTCCGCGATGAACTGCCCAAGACCCTGGTGGGCAAAATTCTGCGCCGGATACTCCGGGCGGAAGAGGAAGCCAAACAGCATGATCCCTTGGCCGAACATGAACACGAACCCTGTTTTGACCATGATTTGCATGAAGATCCTCTGCACCCCCCTCTGCCGGAGACCACTGACAACCCTTCGGCCGTACCGGTGATGGAGCAGGCGCCCGCCTCTCCCACTGAAAAAAGTGCCTGAAAATAAAGGAGCCTGAACAATGCGGCAGCCCGGTAGAACGGTACTGGCGGAAAACCTGAGCAAAGTGCTGATTGTTGAGCCCGTCGATCCCTACATGGGACCGCGTTTCCCCTGCCGTCCCCTGGTGGCGCACAGCGCTGAGTGGCACACGACTTTCGGCATGTTCAGCGGACAAATCGGTCTTTCCGCGGTACCTGAATTCACGGCGGCCATGCATGATCTGTTCACGGAAAATCTGTCCAAGGTTATCCTGGACTTTGCCCAACTCTCGCTCACCAAAAGCGCGGTCGGGGCGCTGGTGGCCTTTGCCGCGGCCATGCACGGCAGAAACAGACGGCTGTATCTGTACCGGGCGTCGGCCCAGATACTCGGCGTGCTCAAAGAGTTAAAACTCACTCCTTACTTCACCTTTCTAGCGGCAGAGGACGATATCATCGCCACGCTCGTGGCCTAAGGCAACAGGCACAGCATGTATTATCTATACCACTACTTTGACCCTGATTTCAGCCATATCAACCTGGCTCCCGTGGAGGGCACGGACGGCACCGCTGATCCCCGTTTTCTCGGCTATGTGCAGAATGTCGTTGCCGGGCAGGTCTTGGCGGAGATCATTGACCTGGAGGCCTTCCCCCAGATCAAGGTCGATCCGCGCTTCCTGCACTCTGCCAAGCATCTTCCCATCGGGCCCAACTGCGCCCAGCACAAGGAAAACCCGGATAAAATAGTAGCCACCGCCAACGGCTACGTCTTTTATCACAACGGCTTGATCAATGTAAAAAAGCTGCTCAACGTGCGCAGCAACGTTGGTTTTCATACCGGCAACATCTTTTTTGTCGGCGATCTGGCTGTGCACGGAGACGTGCAAACCGGTTTTGCCGTGCAGGCGGGCAATGTGTTGATCAAGGGCCATATTGAAAGCGCCAAGGTCAAAGGCGCGGGCGACGTGGTTTGTCTTTCCGGGATCAAGGGAGACAACACCAGCATGGTCAGCGACAGTCCGGAAAAAACGGTCGATTCCGGCGCGCAGATGCCCAGTACGCTGATCGAGGCAGGCGGCAATATCCGCATTCCCTTCTGTGAACATGTGCAACTGCGCGCCAGAGGCAATGTCATCATTGACGGCTCCTGCCTGCACAGCACCCTGTACGTGGAAGGCAATCTGGTGGTGAAGGGCCGCCTGCAGGGCGGGGCCGTATACGCCAACGCTCTGGTCTATGTGGAAGGTCAGCTCGGCAGCGACTATTCCGTGCCTACAAAGATCATGATGGGGTACAAGCCCTTTGATTTCTTGACCCTGCAAAAGCTCGAGAGCCAGATCGCTTATCTTAAGGACAGGCAGGCCTTTTTTGAAAGGATGGCCAAACGCAACCAGGTGATGGAACAGGAATATGCGCCGCGCCTCGAATTGACATCCATGAAGCTGAAAATTCTTTTAAGCAAACACCGCGAACTGTGGCGCAAGTTCGCGGTTGATGAAGAACACGCCCCCAAATGCCGTATCGTGGTGCCGGGCAAAGTTATGCCCGGTTGCGAAATCGGCATTGCCCGGGCTTTCTTGAAAACCAACCACATGGAATTCGATACCACCCTCATGCTCGTGGGCGATGAGATCATTTCCCGTCCCAACAGGAAAAAGAGCGGTGAAGCCTGAGCAGCGCGCCCCGGACACGGCCGAAGGCTTGTTTGAAAACGGCGAGCTTACAGATATTGCCGTCACCAGAAACGGCCGCACCCTGTACATGCTCGGCTCCGCCGGACCGGAACGGGAAATCCGTCTGTTGTCGAACCTTGACGATTTTCCCGGCCCTTCCGGTCCGGCGGCCCAAGATCGCCTGCCCGTACTGCTCGGTTCCGGCAGCGGCGCGATTTTCCAAGAACTGGTGGCGCGCCTCACAAAGGCTTACGGTCCAGGATTCCTTCTTGCCGTATTGGACAAGGAAGAAGATATCCTGAAGGTGAGCGGTTTGCGGGAGCGTTATGCTGACTGCCCCGGCATTATCTGGCTGCGCAATCCGGACAGCACCGAAGCAATCAAGGAACTGACCCGCTGGCAAAATGCGCACCGTGGCCTGCCTCTCCTGCCGCTGGTCAACCCTTTTTATCTTCGCCTTGACCGCGACTACTACGGCGCGTTGAGCAAAGCCTGTGAAGCCAGCCGCCAGGCCGATTTCTGGGAGCGCTCGCGCTACGCCAAATTCAAAGAAGATCAGCCGCGCCTTCTGCTGCTGACCAGCAAATACTTCCTGATTGGAGAAATCCGTTCGGCCTGCGAACGGCTGGGTCTTCCCTGCCGTCTTCTGCAAGTGCCGGACGGCGAGGTCGGCCGTAGCGAGTTCATCGAAGGCCTGCTCTCCGCTGTGCTAGAGTTTAAGCCCGACTTTGTTTTTACCATCAACCACCTCGGCGTTGACCGCGAAGGCGTGCTCACGGACCTGCTGGAACGGTTGCGTCTGCCCCTGGCGTCCTGGTTTGTGGACAACCCGCACCTGGTCCTTAATTTTTACACCCGCCTGGTTAACCCCTGGACCGCCATATTCACCTGGGATGCGGACAACTTAGATTCCCTGCGCCACATGGACTTTGAGCATGTGGACTATCTTCCGCTCGGCACTGACGCCACCCGCTTTCACCCCCCGCTCCGGCCGGACTTCCCCGGCCTGCCCAAAGACTGGGACCGGAATGTGGCCTTTGTAGGCAATTCCATGGTGGAAAAAGTAGCCCAGAACCGAAAGCGTTATGCCTTGCCGCCGGAACTCACGGACCGCCTCCAGATCGTTGCCGCCGGATTCGCGGACGACGACGAGCGCTCTGTCAGGCAATACCTGAGCGCCAGGCACCCGGAACTGCTGCACACCTTTGATTCCCTACCCTCGGTTGAGGCCCGCCTGGGCTATACGACCTTGCTCACCTGGGAGGCTACCCGCCAGTACCGCCTTTCCTGCGTGCAGGGCATCATGCCCTTTTCCCCGCTCATCGTGGGCGACAAGGGCTGGCACAGTCTGCTCGGCAATGGGCGGCCCTGGCACTATCATCCGGAACTGAACTACTATTCGGATCTGCCCCGCTTCTATCCTTGCGCGGCAATTAACTTCAACTGTACCAGCAAGCAGATGAAGGGCGCGGTCAATCAACGGGTGTTTGACGTGCCCGCCACAGCGTCCTTTCTCCTCACGGACTACAGGGAGCAGGTGGAGAAGCTCTTTGAGCCGGGCACGGAGATCATCTGTTACCATTCCCCGGAAGAAGCGCAAAGCCTGGCCCAAGAATACCTGGCCCGCCCGGAACAGCGGCGCGCCGTGGCCTTGGCCGCGCGCAAGCGCATCCTGGCCGAACATACCTATGAGCACCGGGTGCTGCATCTGGCGGCCCGGATGCGGGAGATGTACGGATGAACAAGGCCCCTGTGCTGGTCCTGCAAATGCAGCGCATGGGAGATCTTGTCCTCTCCTTTCCCTTGCTGGCCAAACTCAGGGAAGCCTACCCCGATCACCCTCTGTGGGTCGTGGGCGAGCAAGCCTTTTTCAAACCCCTGCTCTCTCTTTCTCCACAGGCCACCTATTTCAGTTATGCCAACGCCCCTGATCCGCGTGCCCATGTCTTTGCGGCGGTCATCAATCTCAGCTTCAGGCCGGAAGCCGCCGCCCTGGCCGGAAAGGCAAAAACCGAACATCTGATTGGTCCCTGGCTGGATGAACAGGGGCAGATGTTCATCCGGGGGGAATGGCAGCTCTACCGCGCCTCCCTGACCTATAACAACCGCTATAACCTCTATCACTGGGCGGATCTCAATACCCTTGACGCGCTCCCGCACTCCCTGGCCTTGCGCCGGGACTGGATGTTGCCCCGTCCTCTGCCCCAACTCGGCAGCGCTTCCGGCGGCCGCGCCTCTGGAGTACGCATTGGGCTCTTTCTCGGCGCCAGCGAGCCGGAAAAACACCCGGATGCGCCGTTTTGGGCGGGCTTGGCCAAAATTTTGCTCAAGATCGGGCACAAGCCCGTGCTGCTGGGCGGAGAGGCGGAAAAAGCGCTCGGCCGGGCCACTGCCCACCTGCTCGGCGCACCCCACCTGGATCTGACCGGCCGCTTCAGCGTGGCCGCCCTGGCGCAGTTCATCCATGAACTGGATTTACTGATCACGCCCGACACAGGTCCCATGCATATCGCCTCCGGCCTGGGCACGCCGGTACTCAACCTGTCCATGGGTCCGGTCAATCCTTGGGAAACCGGCCCGGCGTCGCCGGGACACCATGTGCTGCGCCCGGATCTGGACTGCACCGGGTGCTGGCGCTGCACGCAAGAAAACCCACTCTGCCGCGATCAATTCACCCATGCCAAAGCAGCCTCTGTTGCGGCTTTTCTCTTTTCCCCGCAAGACCCCCAAGGACACATCTCCATGCTGCGCCGTACCCACGGCCTGGAACTGCTGCGCACGGATCGGGACGAATACGGCCTGTACTGCCTGCAAAGTCTCACCGGGGCACGCGCGAGTGCAAATCCCGAGACCTTGGCCAGGCCCGCCCTCTCCCGCTTCTGGCAGGCCTGGTTCGGTGCTCTGTTCAACCTCTTTCCCCGTGAAGCATTGGAACAGGCCTGGCTTTCCCTCCGCGCTTCCCATCCCCAAGCGGCGGAAAAACTGGCCGAGGCGGCCGCTGATCTGGCTCTGAAACTGGCCAGGGCCTTCCGCGCCAACCCTGGCCATATCCTTTCCACCCCCCAATTCTGGGAACAGGCAGATCCCCTGGTTCGCCCACTGAGCGGCTATATCCAGATGTACGCCCAGAACGAGCAAGGTTCCCGCCAGGCCTTTGTGCACATTCTCTCTTTAGCGGAGCAGGTTGCGGAGTTAGTGTAGATATCCTTTGGAGGGACGCTGTCCCTCCAAACCTCCCTGCAAGGGGGCGTGGCCCCCTTGACCCGCAATTTCCAGAAAACGGCTTTGCCGTTTTCTGGGTATGGGGGTGCAGGGGCATCATGCCCCTGCCGGGGTTTGGGGCGGAGCCCCAAAAAATAATCCGTTCTACTTAATCCCTTCAAAAAAATGCCCCAAAATAGTGTCTGAAACCAGCATGCCGGACCGGGTCAGACGGAACCAGCCCTTGCGGGAAGCGGCCAGTCCGTTTTTTTGCAAAAGCTCTACAAGGTTTCTAAAATCTTTCTGAAAAGAGCGTCCGCTGCACGCGCGGTAGTCTTTCAGCGATAAGCCCTTGCTCATGCGCAGGCGCAGCATAAGCAGCTCTTTGAGCCTGGTTTTTGCATCCAGCAGTTCCGCATCGTTCCCGATGCTTTTGTCTTGCACCAGTCTGCGCCAGTCCAGCGGTGCGGAGGGGTTGGCCCAGCGCTGTCCGGCCAGCGTGGAGGTCGCGGCCGGGCCGAGACCGAGGTAGTCCGCGCCTTGCCAGTACCCGAGATTGTGGCGGCACTCAAAGCCTATGCGCGCGTAATTGGAAATTTCATAGTGCATGAAACCGCGGCTTTCCAAAAAATCAGCCCCGGCCAAATACATGGAAGCCAGATCGCTTTCCGAGGGCAAGGTGTACGCGCCTTCCGCACAGGACGCGGCCAGCGCGCTGCCCTCTTCCAAAGTCAGACCGTAGGCGGAAATATGATCCGGCCGCAGGTCGGCCACCCGTTTCAGTTGACTCAGCCAGTGGGCCTGGGCTTGGGGACGGGCAGACTCTCCGGGCAAACCCCACATCAAATCCAGACTGATGTTGGCAAACCCGGCGGTGCGCGCCGTGATAAAGGCCGCCTCGGCCGTGCGGGCGTCGTGCGTCCGGCCCAGCCGGACAAGATCCGCGTCATTGAAGCTCTGCACACCCAGAGAAAGCCGGTTGACGCCCGCCTTTTTCACTGCAAACAGCCAACCGTCGGCCAGGGCGGATTCCGGGTTGGCCTCCACTGTGATTTCAGCCGCCGGATCAAGGGCAAAGGTCTTGTCGATTTCGCCCAGAATCCCGGCTATGGCTCCGGCCGGAAGCAGGCTTGGCGTGCCCCCGCCGAAAAAAACCGTTTCCACCGGCGTTTTGCCCAGGCGCTCTCCCCACAGCCTGAGTTCACCGAGCAGCGTGCTCAGATAGACTTTGACCATGGCCGCACCGGTCCGGCCTTCAGCAAGGGGTACGGAATAAAAAGCGCAATACGCGCATTTTTTACGGCAAAAGGGAACATGGATGTACAGGAGCATAGGCGATTCGCGGCGGGCGGCGCTATTGCCGCGCCAGATCGCGGCTGTAGCGGTCATATTCGCTGAAGCAACAGCCGCAGTATTGTTGGCGGTAGATGCCCCACTCCTTGGACAGGCGGATGCCTTCCTGCCAGGAGGTACGGAAATCTTCATACACAAAGGCAGGCCCGGTATCTTCAGCTATACTTCTGCCCAGTTCCCGGATGGCGGCGTGATTTTGGTGGCGTGAATACAAAAGAGAGGAGGTATATCCGTCAAAGCCGCGCCGCAAGGCAAGCTGTGCTGTTTTGCGCAGACGGATGCGCCAGCAGAAGGTGCAGCGTTCGCCCTCCCGCCCGGACACGGCCCGCAGCCACAGCGCCGGGTTGGCTGCCGGGGGCACGGCAAAAGCGCCGCCCGGCGCAAAGTCCGGCTCCTGACGTTCCGCCAGCCAGGGATCATCCCACATCTGTTCCTCTTCTCCCAAAGTCTCGGCCGGAATAAAAGGCAGCCCGAGGCGGTCGGCCACCTGAGATGCCCCGTCCCGGCGTCGCATGTATTCGGACAAGGGCTGGATATTGGGGTTGAAAAAAAGAACGCCGAGCTCGTGCCCCGCGCCCTTCGCGTCAAGGAGCCGTTGCAGCACGGTGATCCCGCAAGGACCGCAGCACAGGTGCACCAGTATGCGCATCGCGTCATTTTCTTCTGGAAATACTATAGCAATTCTTGAGGCTTTACCTGAATATCCACCCGCACGCCGTATTGCTGTTCCATTTCCAGCAGCCGCTGGCGTTTATTGTTCAGCAGGTGCAAGGCCAGCGGTTGTTCCGCGCTGTAGCTGACCACACTTTCGTTGTGCGCCTGGGCATTGCGCAGCAGACGCAGGATATCGCGCAATGAATGTTGGCTCTGCCATTCCATGTTCCGGCGCACCCCGGTCCCGCCGCAGCAAGGACAAGGTTCGGTGGAAATGGAAATCGCCGAGGAGCCCAATCGCTGGCGCACAATCTCCAGCATGCCGAAGGGACCGATTTTCCCCACGTCGTGCCGGGCCCGGTCCACTTTCATGCCGTTGCGCAGGGTCTTTTCCACCTCGCGCCAGTGGCTCTTGTCGCGCATTTCAATGAAGTCGGCCACAACCTGCCCGCCAATGTCGCGCAGGCGCAGTTGCAGCGGAATCATCCTGGCCGCTTCCATATTGGTGCGAAAGGCCATGTCCTCAAAGTTGTTTTTGCCCCCGCTGCGCCCGGAGTTGATGTCAATGGCGGTGAGGGCTTCCGTGGCGTCGATGACCAGACGGCCGCCCGAAGGCAGCACAACTTCACGGGATTGGATCTGGTCCAACTGACGCTGGATGTTGAAGCGTTCGAACAGCGTGGTGCCCGTATCCTTATGCGCGCGCACCAGATTATGCTTGCGCGGGAACAGAGCTTCAGCGATTTCGGTCACAGCGGCGGCCGTGGCGTCATCGTCGATCCATACTTCGCCCACGGCTTCCGTGAGATAGTCGCGCACGGCCCGCGAGGTCAGGTCCATTTCCTGGTACACCAGGCAGGGGGCTTTTTCCGTGGTGCCCCGTGTACGCACATCTTTCCAGGTGCGCTTCAGGTACTGCAAGTCGCGCTGCAAACTGGTTTTGCTGGCTCCCATACTGACCGTGCGCACAATAACGCCAAGGCCGGGACCGGGGCTGAGCCCTTCCAGCAGTTCACGCAGGCGGGCCCGCTCGGTCTCGTTTTCCACCTTGCGCGATACGCCGATCTGTTCACGTCCCGGCGTGAGCACCAGAAAGCGGCCCGGCATGGACAAATAGGTGGTCAGGAACGCGCCCTTGGTTCCGGCAGGCTCCTTGACGATCTGTACCAGCAGTTCCTGACCGGCTTTCAGCACCTTCTGAATCGGGGGATACTTGCGTCCTTTGCCCGCGTCGTGCGGGGACACATAATATTCGGGATGTACCTCGTCGATCTGGAGGAAGCCGTTTTTCACAGCCCCGTAGGACACAAAGGCGGCCTGCAGGTTGGGGTCCACGTTATGGACGATCCCCTTGTAGATGTTGCCCTTGGTTTTGGCCTGGTGCAGCATCTCCACATAATACTCCTGCACCTGGCCTTCCTCGGTGATCACCACCTCGATCTGTTCTTCGGGCAGCACGCTGACAAACATCTTGCGCCGGGGCGTCTTGCCCTGCGCCTTGACGTCGGAACTTTTGTCCTTGCGGGAAGTCCGGCCTTCGTCACCCTCGTCCTCATCCGTCTCGAACAGTTCCTCAAAAACAACCGGAGCCTCGGGTTCGCCGTTTTCCCCATTGTCAGCAGCCTGGTTCGCGGCCAACGCGGCTTGCGCGGCGGCCTTTTTGCGGCCCCGCCCGCGCCTGGAACGGCCGCGCCGTTTTCTCTCGCCCGTTTCCGTCGCGCCTTCGCCGTTATCCGCAGCCGCGACACCTGCCGAACCCACGAAAAAATCTTCCGGCCCGGCGTCGTCAAAGCCGGACGGGAAATCCGCCGGAACGAGAGCAGGGGCAGCCTCTTTTGCCGCTGCCTGCTTTGGCCGGACGGGAGAAGGCTTCTCCGTTTCTTCCGCTGCAACAGGAGCCGCATCCTTTGCTCTGTCTTTGCCGGAAGGCGTAGCGTTGGCGGCTGTCCCGGATTTGGGCGCTTTGGTCGATGTTTTTTGCGCTCTGCCGCGCGAACGGGAAGATGGTTTTTTTTCAGCCGGAGCGGCTTCGGCCGGGACTGCCGCCGTGGGCGGGGCGCTTTGCCCGGCATCAGCCTGCGCAACAACACTTTTTTTGCGTGTGGACTTTGCGGGAGCGGCGGCTTTGGACGGCGCCGCTTTTTCGGCTGTCTTGCCTTGCGCCGGTGCGGCCTTCTGTTCCGTTATGGCCGGAACTTCCGTATTCTTGCTCTTGCTTGTACCTGTCTGCCTGGCCGCACGGCCGGTTGTTTTTTTCTCGCTTGCATCAGCGGCCTTGGCCGCCTCCGCCTTTTTTGCCGTGCGTCCGGCCTGGCCTTTTGGCGCTGTTTTTGCGTCTTCCGCACTTTTGGCAGGCGCTTTTGTTGTCTTGCGCGCGGCTGGTTTTTTCTTTTCCGCTCCGCTTGTTTCCGCGCTTGTAGCGCTTTCCTTTACTGTAATACCTTTCGGATCAGCCATAGAGTCCTCAAAAAATAAAAATTACAGGCATACGCTGCCCGGCGCGGCGCAATAACCGCGTGAGCCGCGCCAATGAAATAATCACGGGCGGCCCGACAAAAGCCGAGGCGCGAAAAGCGGGAATGGCTGTGGAGATGCCGGAACTACAGGCATAGTTTCCGGACACAGGGCGGAGGGTGTTCAACAATACAAGTTTACCCGGCCAGACACAGGGGCGGGTTCAACCACACACGGGCGTTACGCCCAATCCGGCACGGATAATACGCCGGGAAAAACCTTCCGCCGCCTCAGCGGCCGTCGCTTTCGCAAAATTTGCATTGCCGCCTGCGCCTGCGCAACGAGCTGTCGCCAAAAGGGACAGTATCAACAGTCTCGCTTCCGTATTCGCGCTTCCACAAGGACAATGTGTGATTCAAACCTTTTTTATAAAAAATAGCAAGATAATATGGATCCGGTAGTGCCTCATTTTATCTGGACACCCCACAATGATACGGCTTTCGTTCAGTTAACGGTTTGGCAGCGGCCACCTGTTGCGGTGAGTCAAGCCGGAGAAAAATTCTCAACGCGCGTATGACTTTTTTTAATCGTATGTGGAGTCGTTTATTCTTTTGGTATTTCGCATCCTCTGCGGTCAACATATAAGTGGAAGGATGGACAACATCCGGAATAAAGTCGGCATCTTTTGCCAGTTGTTGGTAAAGAGGAGTCCCTTTACGAATATATAAGAGCATGTTTGTTTTGTAATGATTGGAAATGCCGTCAAGATACCAAGTCCGTCTACGCAAAGAATCAATGCCGACAAATCCGTTTGCGGAAAATTTTTCGTGCCAGTGTCCTTGCCATTGGCAGTTGATATGATTTCTGCCTCTTTGAAGTGGGATTGCGGCGCTAAAAAGTATAGTATCTGATAAAGCGCATAATTTTTCAATAAAAGCATCGGCCACGGCTTCTGGAAGATGCTCCGCCACTTCCAGCGAGATTGCCAGATCAAACATACCCTCAATAGCTGAATAATCGCCGGTGCTCAAATCCGCCGAGAGGAAAAACTGTTCCGGAATCATCAGTTGATCACGAGGAACATACTCACCGTCCACCCCAAGAATGGCTGCACCACGTTCATGGAAAAAAGACAGCCAACTCCCGACACCACAACCAAGGTCGACCACTCTATGTCTTTCTCCTGTCAAATCAAGCAGGAGCGGCAGTACAATTTGGGCAGATCGCAGACTTGGATTACTCTGCCTGGCGTAAAACTTTTCAGTATAGTGATCATCCATAGCCGCCGGGTCCTCAATGGGTATAGCGCTTGATAGTATAAGACCGGTCTTTTAATATCGCAAACATGCGCCTGTGTCAAATTGTGATAAACTCTCGCGCATGTATCAAATCCCCAACTTTAACGCCGCGTTAGCTTACGCCCTCCGCGCCAGGCGGGAACAGGCGGGCATGACTCAAATGCAGTTAGCTGTGGCAATCGGAGGGAGTGAAGTAGCCGTGCGCCGCCTTGAAAGAGGCGTACAGACGCCCACGGTTACGACAATGATCTTGTTGGCAAAAGCGCTCGGCATCACGCCTGAAGCGTTCTTGTCGGAAATCATGCGCCAGATGGCTTTTTTGAATGCCCGGGGATGAACACAAGCGCCGCCAAGAGCCTTGAGACTCACTGGCGGCTGATTCGATTGAACCGGCAAGCCTGACCCGCAGAGCTATCCGAATTTTGGGGCGCGCTTCCACACGCTGCATCTTATCATGATATTTCTTGACATTTCATGATGACAGTTTATGTTTGAGGCGAGAGGTGTCCTATGCAACCGGCAAGTGAAGCCAAAAAAGTCAAATTTGCTACGCAGGCAGACCCGGAAGTGCTGGCTGCGCTCCGCCAAATCGCAGGGCAAGAAGGCAGGCAGTTGCAAGCTTTGGTGGACGAAGCCCTGCGCGATTATATTGAGCAGAAGCGGGGCAATGCCCCGCGTCGGCGCGTCATGCAGGCTTTACACGCCAGTATGGAGCAGTATGACGCACTATACCAAGAGTTAGCCAAGTGAGGGAATACCTGACGCTCACGGAAGTCTTGGCTTTGCATCTGGAGTTGCTGCGCCGCTATGGAGGCGCGCCCGGCGTGCGCGACATGGGAGCGGTGGAAGCGGCGGTATTCAGACCGCAGTGCGGTTATTACCGCGATATCGCTGAAGAGGCCGCCGCGCTCTTGGAAAGTCTGCTGATTAACCATCCTTTTGTGGACGGGAACAAACGTGTGGCCTTCGCGGCCTGTGATGTTTTTTTGCGTATCAATGGCTGGCGGCTGCAAGCCGAATCCGACTGGCTGTACCAGCGCATGATGGTTTGGATTGACCTGCGCGAAGGGCGGTTCGAGCGCATTGCGCAAGACTTGAGGGAATGCGTCGCCCGGCATGATTGACTACCAACGCGATCTCAACCCGGCGCAGTATGAAGCCGCCACCACCCTGGAGGGGCCGGTTCTGGTCATTGCCGGGGCAGGCAGCGGCAAAACGCGCACCATTGTCTACCGCCTGGCCCGGTTGGTGGAATCGGGCGTACCGGCATCCTCCATTCTTCTCCTCACCTTTACCCGCAAGGCGGCCCAGGAAATGCTGGAGCGCGCGCGCCTGCTCGTGCGGCATCAGGATATGCCCGGCCTGGCCGCGGTGCAGGGCGGCACCTTTCATGCCTATGCCTATTCCGTGCTGCGCCTGTTTCAGCCCCAAGGCTACGGCAGAAACCTCACGGTCATGGACAGCCATGACATCCTGGCCGCCTTGCAGCATTGCCGTGAAGAGCTGAAAGCAGGCAAGGGTGACCGTTCCTTTCCCAAAAACCAGACCATCAACGGCATCCTGAGCAAAAGCCGGAACAAGGAAATGCCCCTGGAGGAACTCATCCGGCGGGACGCTTCCCACCTGCTGCCCCATGCCGAAACCATGTCCCGCATGGCCGAGTCCTATGCCGCGTTCAAGCGCGAAAAAAACCTGCTGGACTACGACGATCTTTTGTTCGCCTTTGAAGAGGTGCTGCGCTCCTCCCCGGAAGCATTGCATTACTGCCGCAGCCGCCACCGCTACATCATGGTGGATGAATACCAGGACACCAACCCGGTGCAGGCCCGCATTGCCGGCCTAGTGGCGGGGCTTGCCCCTGACACGGGTAGCGGTTTGACGGCAGGTCTGGATCCCGTGCCCGGCGACAGCGGCGCGGGATTCAGCGGCAATATCATGGTTGTGGGCGATGACGCGCAGTCCATTTACGCTTTCAGAGGTGCGGATGTGCGCAATATCCTGCGCTTTCCCGATCAATTCCCCGGAACCAGGATTATCCGCCTGGAAGAAAACTACCGCTCCACCCAACCGGTGTTGGATCTGTCCAATGCCGTGCTGGAACATGCATCGGAAGGCTATGCCAAGCACCTGTTCACCCGGCGCGAGGGCAGCGTCAAGCCGAACATCGTGCGTCCCATGTCCGACCGCACGCAAGCCGGTCTTGTTGCGGCGCGCATCGTGGAGTTGACCCGTCTGTACGACCCCGGCGACATTGCCGTGCTGGTCCGGGCCGGGTTCCATTCCTTTCCTTTGGAAGTAGCCCTGAACAAGATTGGGATCCGCTTCCGCAAATATGGCGGCATCCGTTACACCGAGGCCGCACATATCAAGGATGTCATGAGCTTTGTGCGCCTGGTGTTGAACCCTCTGGATTTCACCGCTTTTACCCGCATGGCGGAACTGTCCAAGGGCGTGGGGGCCAAAACCTGCCTGAAAATTTATCAACTGGCCGTGGCCGGAGACGCCGCGGCCCTGGCCAAGGCCGTGTCGCGCTATCCGGATCTGGCCGGAGATCTGGCCTTTATCGACGCCTCCCGGCAGATGCAGGCGCCTCCGGCCACACTGCTGTCCGGCGTGGTGGAGCACTATACTCCCCGCCTGGAAGTATTGTATCCGGATGATTACCCGCGCCGCCTGCAAGGGCTTGAGCAGCTTATCCAGATTGCCTCAGCCTACAGCGATCTGGATATGCTGGTGGCGGACCTGTCGTTGGAAGACCCGGCCCGGATCGATGAGGAAGAGGAAAAGGACGAGGCCATCGTGATTTCCACCATCCATTCGGCCAAGGGGCTGGAGTGGGCGGCCGTGCTGATCCTGGATCTGGTGGAAGAGCGTTTCCCTTCCCGCCATGCCATGGTCCGGCCGGAGGACTTTGAGGAAGAACGCCGCCTGATGTACGTGGCCTGTACCAGGGCCAAGGAAGTTCTGGAGCTGTATGTTCCGGCCAGCGTATATGACCGGGGCAGCGGCGGCAGCATCCCGGCCGCGCCCAGCCCTTTTGTGCGCGAGCTTGCCCCTGGCCTGTATGTGGAACTACAGGAAGGCTACACCGGCGGGCTGATGGAAAAAAAAGCCGCCCCGCGTGTCAGGACAACCGCGCCGGCAGAGCCCCGCCCGCTTCCGGTCCCGGCCGAAGATACTGACGCGCCCGGAGCTTTGGGGCAAGGACAAGGCCCGGCAACTCCTCCCTCGCAGTGCGGCTTCTGCCGCCATAAAATCTTCGGACGGGGCAAAATCGTGCAGCACCTGCCGCCGGACAAGTACCGGGTGAACTTTCCCGGCATCGGGCTGAAAGTGATCATGGCCGCCTACCTGAGCATGGAGGACTGATATGGGAACGCCGGAAGCATGGACAGACGGCCATGATCAAGGCTTGGCCTGCGAGGACGACGTACTCGCACTCGTGAACCTTTTTTTCCCTTCCCGCACCCCGCATGTTCCCTTTGGACGCGGGCACGACTGCGCCGAACTGGTTGCTTTCGGCTCTACTCTGGCCCTGTCCACGGACATGTTCTGGGAAGATACGCACTTTCGCCGTTCTTATTTCACGCCCGAAGAGGCCGGGGCAAAAGCTCTGATCACGGCGGTCAGCGATCTGGCTGCCGCCGGGGCCGCGCCTCTGGGCTTTTCTCTCGGCCTGCTGCTGCCTGAAGGCCTGAGCCGGGCCGCGCTGTCCGGGGTTTTGCAAGGTATGGCGCGCAAGGCGCACGAATACGGCATGACCTTATCCGGCGGCGATCTGGCCAGGGGCGACCGGTTGGGTTTTTCCGTGACCGTGTGGGGAAAGCCGGTGGAGGACGCCCCCTTTTTACGCCGGGATCAACCCGAACCCGGCGACACGCTGTTCCTGATTGGCGCATGCGGCCTGGCCCGCGTCGGCCTGTGGGCTTTGGAGCAGGAAGGCCGGGCCGCCATGACCGAATGGCCCAAAGCCTGCGCGGCCCATCTGAAGCCCGAGGCTTTGCTCCGGCAAGGCCAACAACTGGCTCTGCTGGCCCGGGAAGCATCCCGATCCGGTTCCCCCGCGCGTATTTCCCTGATGGACGTGTCCGACGGCCTGGCCCGTGACTTGCCCCGCCTGCTGGGCGGTTTTGGCGCGGAACTGGCTTTTGACCCGGCCCTTGTTCCTGCTGAAACAGCGCGCGCCGCCTCGTCCCTGGGATTTTCCCCCGAGGAACTTTTTTTCCTCGGCGGGGAGGATTACGCCCTGCTGGGCTCCTGCCCGCAGTCTCTCTGGCCGCGGATCTCGGCCTTGATCCCCGAAGCCCGCTTCCTCGGCCGGGTTTGCCGGGAAAATGTCATTGCGCATAACGGAAAGACCCTGAACCTACGGGGTTTTGATCATTTTTCACCGGTTCCGATAGGCAAAGAGCGCGCGCTTCCGGCCGTGGCCGAGGCGTCCGCCGCCATTATCCGTTGCTGCCGGGAAGCCTGGGAAGCCGGTCTTATGGCCGGGTTCAACGGCAATGCGAGCGGCCGGCTCGCTTCCCCGGCGCAGGGGCGTTGCGCCTGCCTGATCACGCGATCCGGCGCGGCCAAGGCGCGCCTCGGCTCTGCCGACTTCGCCCTGCTGGCCCTGCCGGACGGCCAACATCTGCACGGCCCGGAGCCTTCCACGGAAAGCGCGGCGCATCTCGGCCTTTATGCCGCCTGCCCGGACACAACAATAATCCTGCATACCCACCCGCCTTGTCTGCTGGCCCTGAGCCTGGTCCTGCCGCCGGAAAAACGCCTGGATCTCCCCCTGCCGGAAGCGGACAATTACCGCACCCGCATTGCCTGGACGCCCTTTTTCCCTCCCGGAAGCCCGGAACTGGGGCAGGCCGTGGCCGAAGCAGCCAAAACGCATCCCGCTGTGTGGATGGAGCGGCACGGTCTGGTGGTGCACGGCCCGGATCCGGCCTTCTGTCTCTCCCTGAGCGAAGAGTTGGAACAATTGGCTAGAGTGCAGTTGGAGACCCTGGCAGCAGCTTCAAAAAGCTGACGCCAGGTTTTTTCATCTTTGCGCTTTGATGACCACAAATACGCATATACCAAGGCTATATGCGATATGGCACGTCATTTGCTGGGGTAGGGTGCACTGAACGCTATTCCAGGAGACTGCCATGATTAACGGCAAGCCAAACCTGACCTTTGCCGGAGCCGCGCCCGTATCCGACGCCAAGGCCCGGCAACGCACCTATACCGGCGGCCGCAATGCGGACAATTTCGCTTCCTATCTGCCCCCAGAGCTTGGCAAAAGCGGGGGAGCGTCTCCCGGCGCGCAGAATGCTCAAGGAAGCGCCGGAATTCCGACACGCAGGTTTGTGCCTCAGCAGCAGGCAGCGGAACCATCCGCCGCATCCGCGCAAACGCCGCTGTCCCCAGGTTCCGGCAAAAATTTCAGCCCCCTTTCCGGGGCCGCCGCGCAACCGGCAACGGCCCTGCCCGCAAGCCGCCAAAGCCGCGTGGAGGCAAGAGCCCTGGGGCAACCCGGCCTGCAAGGCATGCTCCCGCAGAATGCCGTAATGCAGCCGCAACGTGTGGCTAAATCCGCGCCCCGCGTTTCAGGTACGCCCATTACGGGCAGGAACAATATCGGCATGGTCGACACCCGGAAAACCGGGGGTCTTGAAATCCCGGATACCGGCCGCCCTGTTTTCAGACCGGAAAACCTCGCTTTGCGAAACGCGAACGCCCAGTCTCCTCTTCCGGCCGGCTCGGCACCATCCAACAGCGCTTACAACCGCTACACAACCATGATTGGCAGCCTGGGAGGGCTACAGTCGCCGCAAAGCTTTGTGTCTCACGGCTTTGCCGGAACCAACGCCGTACTGGCAATGAAACAACTGGGCTATGACGTGCAGGAAGCCCGTTCCATCACCACCTATGCCAGAAAGCTTGAGCCGGACCCCTATGATTTGAACAGTCGGACAGCGCCGACAACAAAGGCCGCAGCCAAGACCGGCAAACAGGACTCCAGAACCCATGCCGCCAACCGCATGAATGTGGCTGAAGCGCCGTCCGCCGGAACCTATCCGAACCATTCCCTTGTTCCCGGTTTTTACAGTGCCGCCAACAAGGGACTGGGCAGTCTGGCCGCGAAATTTGAATCCGGCTCGGAAGGCATTGCCGCCATCGGCTATGACCGCAAAGGCGGCACATCTTACGGCAAGTATCAGATCGCCTCGCGGGTCGGCACTATGGACGCTTTTATTTCCTACCTGCGGGACAAGGCCCCGGACCTGGCCGGACGCCTGAACGCCGCGGGACCGGCCAACACTGGCGGCAGAAACGGTAAAATGCCCACGGAATGGCGCAACATCGCCGCTGAGCAGCCGGACCGCTTTGAACAGTTGCAGAGTGAATTTATCCGCACCAGCCACTTTGAGCCCGCCATGCGGGGCATTGCCGAATCCACGGGCCTGGTTTTTGAAAAAATGCCCAAGGCCTTGCAGGAAGTGCTCTTTTCAACCGCCGTGCAGCACGGGCCCTCGGGCGCGACCAGAATCGTCAGCCAGGCCGTGCAACGGGTGGGAGCACAAAAACTTCAGTCCGACGACGGCAAAAAACCCGCGGCAGCCAAAAAGGCCGAGGAACAACTGATCACACAGATATACAATTTACGCGCCGGCCAGTTTATTTCCTCAACCGCACAGGTACAGTCCGCCGTGCGCAACCGCCTGAAACAGGAGATGCGCGAGGCCATCCAGATGCTGGCTTAAAAAAACTCATCACACAATGGGCCGGGATATTTTTTGGACTCTCTTGCGAATTTCAAACGCGGTTGCACATTCGCGCCTTTGAGGGAAAAATAAAATATCCTGTAAACTTATATGACATCAAGGCGCTACTTTGCGCTCCTCCACATTCACTTGCCCTTCGTTGTCAGGTTTCAGCCTTTCACGAGTGACAAGCGTTGTTCCTGTCCGTTCGGCAAGCTCGCGGGCGTCAGCGGCAGCCTGGATAAGCGCCGTTTCCACCAGTTCCTGAAAATGCTGAAACTCGGGGCTATATG